>Ga0316204_10000243_pt1 | contig 225363 bp, 222 predicted proteins | sample 6monrhotite_MG_2_FD_205661 | JGI IMG/M metagenome (GOLD analysis project Ga0316204, IMG submission 205661) | Microbial mat bacterial communities from mineral coupon in-situ incubated in ocean water Damariscotta River, Maine, United States -... | ecosystem: Environmental > Aquatic > Marine >... | reverse complement strand
GACATTGGCAAGGTCGGAATCCCTGATGCTATTTTGTTAAAACCTGACAAATTAACCGACGAAGAATTCACCATCATGAAAACCCACGCTCAATTAGGTGCAGAAGCTTTGGACGTGGCAAAACGTGAATTGGGATCGAACTCTTTTTTACGATATGCTCGTGAAATTGCCCTCACTCACCATGAAAAATGGGATGGTAGCGGGTATCCCAATGGGCTTCGAAATACTGACATTCCGTTGTCCGGGCGGTTGATGGCGGTGGCTGATGTTTATGACGCCTTGATTTCCAAACGCGTTTACAAACCTGCCTTCACCCATGACAAAGCCGTCGAAATAATACGCGAAGGAAGTGGCACTCACTTTGACCCTGACGTGGTTGACGCCATGAACGCAACCGAAGATCAATTTAAAACCGTGGCGGTGGCCTATGGCGGTGAACACAACCAAGCCGCCGAATAGCTTTCCTTCATTGCGTTTCGTTCATCCTTGGGGCAAAGTCCCGGTATGGATAGTTCTATGATTATTATTATTTTGCTGGTTATCGCTATTGGCCTTGGCCTTTGGGCCGTTTTACGCCGCAAAGTTTCATCCCCAGAAGGTGATTTAGTGCGAGACATTGCCACCAGTCAAAGCGAATTGGCGGGAAGATTGCAAGCCATGAGCGACGCCCAAGCTCAACTAAGCCGCAACATGGAAGACCGCCTTGAAGCCGTCGGCAAGCGACTGGGCGATGGTTTGACCGAACACAGCGTACGTACAGGCGATGTCATTAAACAAGTGCACGAACGTTTGGCTGTGATCGACACGGCGCAAAAGAATCTCACTGACCTCAGCGATCAAATGGTGGGATTGCAGCATATATTGTCTAATAAACAAGCGCGCGGTGCCTTTGGCGAAATTCAACTTAATGACCTTGTATCTGATATTTTGCCACCATCGGCTTACGAATTTCAAGCTACGCTGGGCAATGGCAAACGTGCCGATTGCTTGTTAAGGTTACCCAACCCACCGGGCTGTATTGTTATTGATTCGAAATTTCCCCTAGAAGGGTACCAAGCCTTACGCAATGCGGAAAACGATGACGAACGGAAAGGCGCACTAAGAAGTTTTGGCACTGCCGTTTTGAACCATGTACGCACCATTTCTGAAAAATACATCGTGCCCGGCGAAACGGCAGAAAGCGCGCTGATGTTTTTGCCCAGCGAAGCCGTTTATGCCGAAATTCATGCATCGCTTCCCGATGTTATCGAAAAATCTTATCGAGCGCGGGTGTGGATTGTTTCGCCAACCACTTTGATGGCAACGTTGAACACCGTGCGGGCTGTCTTAAAAGATGCTCGGATGCGGGAACAAGCCGGCGTTATTCAAGCCGAAGTTCTGACATTGCTAGATGATGTAGGGCGGTTGGATAAACGGGTTGGTAGCCTGCAAGCCCATTTTAATTTGGCCCAAAAAGACATTGGCGATATTCAGACATCTTCGGGGAAAATTTCCAAACGCGCCGAACGAATCGAAAATATTCAACTTCAAGACGAAACCCCGGCGGACGATTTGACGCCAACGCCACCAACTGATTTAATTTCTTAAGCTTAAGCCCACACACGCAAGAAGGTGCAATTTTATGAACACCCAGCCTGATCAAACCAATCAAGAACCAGAACAAAAATATGCCGTTCACCCCGATGCCCCTGTGCAAAAATCGCCCGTAAAATGGATGGGATTGCTAATGATCTTGTTAGTTATTTTAACCACAATGACCATGTGGGGGCGGGAAAAAATATCCATTAAGGCGTCTCCGATTATCCCCGAGCTCAGCGCTTCTGCGGCCCATGGTCGCGTTTTATTAAACACCCAATGTCAAGAATGTCACGGGGTTGATGCCACCGGAGGATCACGCAAGGGGCCCCCTTTGTTACACACCATGTATAGACAAGAAGTCTTTCCCAACCATCATTTCAAACGCGTGTTGCGCGAAGGGCGCCCTGAAAAAAATTGGAACTTTGGACCGATGCCGGCCCAACCACAACTCAGCGCACAAGATATGACCGATATCATCGCCTTTATTCGCGAAGTACAAACGGCAACAGGCGTTGAATAAGGGAGCGTTGAATAACCCCTTATGATTAGCCCTGATAAAAATAAAACCGCACCAATCTCGGGCAAAGATTGGTGCGGCTATGCAGAAACACCACCTTAAAGAGGTGGGCAAAGGCGGTGTCTCAATCCTTCAACTTCTATGTATTGTTACTTGGCCTCAAAAAAGGCGGCATATAATCACAATAAAAGTTGTTGGTAACGGAAACAAAAAGGGGGCAACCTTCCTGTTTCGTGCAACACTTATAGTTGTAGCACAGCGAAATTTTTGACACAATAAAAAATTCTTAAAAATAGTATAAAATAATATCACCACAACCTATAGGGATTAATTTAGATCGGTTTTCTGGCTTTCAGAGCCGCCAATAACGTGCCTTCATCCAAATAATCCAATTCCCCGCCCACCGGAACACCATGGGCCAGACCGGTAACCGTAACATCGGCGTCCACCAAACGTTCGGCAATATAATGTGCTGTGGTTTGTCCATCCACCGTGGCGTTGGTGGCCAGCACGACTTCTTTCACCATTGGATTTTTAGCCCGTTCAACCAATTGGCCAATGTGTAGGTCTTCGGGACCGATTCCATCCAAAGCCGACAAGGTCCCGCCCAACACATGGTATACGCCTTTGAAGCCGATGACCCTATCCATGGCCCACAAGTCCCCGACTTCTTCGATCACGCAAATTTGGCTTTGATCCCGTTTCGCAGCCGTACAAATATGACAAGGGTCAACAACATCAACGTTGTGACAAATTGAACAAGATTTTACATTTTCAGCAGCTTCTTTCATGGCGCGCGCCAACGGGTCCATCAAAGATTCTCGGCGTTTGATTAGATGCAACGCGGCGCGACGTGCTGACCGAGGCCCCAATCCCGGCAATTTTGCCAACAATTGGATCAACATATCAATACTGCCGGGTCCGCCTAAGCCAGAAGGTGCTGTCATTGCCTTTACCTCATATTCAAAAGGGCAATTTAAAGCCCGGTGGCATCGGCAGGCCGCCCGTTATATCTGCCATTTTTTCTGCTTTATAGGCGTCAATTTTAGATTTAGCGTCGTTTAAGGCCGCTTGGATCAAATCTTCTAGAACTTCACGATCAGACGGATCAATCAGGCTTGGGTCAATAGATACATTGTGAACCGTATGCTTGCCCGACATGCTAATCGTGATGAGGCCACCGCCAGATGAGCCTTCGACTTCATGGGCTTCCATGGCTTCTTGCATTTCCGTCATACGGGTTTGCATTTGCTGGGCCTGTTTCATCATATTGCCAAGGTTTTTCATTTTTGCTCCGCACTTTTTTCGTTATCCACAGGCACCGCCCATCGGGGGCTAGCCTGATCAAACTTACACGTATACCATCTCCATCATGGGACACCAAAACTTGTTTGTATTTGATATTGAAACTGTACCCGATACAGAAGCCGTGACCAACCTTATTGGTGATGGGGTTGGAACGTCTGTGACGGAACGGCGCGCCGCCTTGGATGCTTATCACTTAGACATCACGGGGGGCAAAAATGCTTTTCCCCGCCAACCCTTTCACAAAGTGGTGGCGGTCAGCTTTTTGGCCGCCGAAATCGAAACAAGTGGGCGCCACGAAACGTACTACCTGAAAGAATTACGGTCCGGCGGTAAAACCAATTCCCCAGAGAAAGATCTCATCACCGGATTCTTTAAATGGATTGACCAACGCCGTCCACGACTGGTCAGCTATAACGGGCGTGGCTTTGATATTCCCGTGTTGCGTCATCGGGCCATGGTCCATGGCGTCCAAGCGCCAGCCTTTCATGACACGTCCAACAAGTGGGAAAATTACACATCGCGCTATGCCCAAGATTGGCACTGTGATTTGCAAGAAGCCCTGACCGATTTTGGCGCCGCTTCGCGCGGATTAAAATTGAATGAAATTTGTGCTGTGCTTGGCTTTCCGGGCAAGGTTGGCGTTGATGGTTCGCAAGTCGCGCCCATGTATGATGACGGAAAAATTTCCGAAATTCGCGCTTATTGTGAAACCGATGTGTTAAACACTTATCTTGTCTATTTGCGTTACCAACTCACCCGCGATCGCATAACGCTGGAAAGCTATAACCGTTCCGTGGCGGACGTGATTTCGCTGATCGAAGCCGAACGCCAAGACCGTCCGCATTTGGGCGAATTTTTGGAATCCTGGGGCGAAGCCTCGAAAAATACCTTTATGATCGATTAGGCCGACATAAAACCGTCATGGTTTTCTTTTATGGTTTCAGTACAGAACCAAGAGGCATCGACTAAACATGACGGTTACAATTAAACATATCATCCCTGATCAGCACGGCTTCACCATAATGGGGATTACCAAAGAAGCCCTTCAAAATATCCACGTATTTTTCCAAACAGCCGACCTAGGCCCACAATCTGCAAATCTGCGCGCCACATCGAATCAGTTTGGACATTGGACAGCCGCCGTCCCCGGGCATTTCCCCAAAGGCACAAAAATCACCGCTTACGCCCGCCAAGGCCGCGCCCAACTGGCAACCCTTAGTGAAGTGTTGTGAAGGGGTTTTAAAAAAGCTTGCAACGCCAGAAGATGCTTTGGCCAAGGCCTTTGAAACAACGGGCTCAAAGTTTGAAATCAACCATTGCTGCGGCTAGTTTTTTGCTGTTGGCCGCCGAATAACTTCCCCCTGTAAGCCAACTGTTCGACAACAACCATTTTGGGGAAACCTGTCTGATAATTTCTATAAGCTTCTCATGAGGGACAAGATACCAATTCCCTCTATTGCGAAAGGCCATGTATAAATTGGCTGCATTTTTATATTTTTTATCAATCGTAATGCGGCCCTTGAGCTGAACATTTAGGGTTTCGTTACCATCAAATTTATACGCCAGAAAGTCAGCGCCACACCAATCATCAGCCAGTTTTATACACGTATAACCATAACCCGCAAGCAGGCCTGAGACCTTTTGAAAGTTGTATATTTCCTTTTGTTTTGGCTTTAAATCTTGGTACTTAATTTTTTCAAATTTCATAATGACCTGCCACGATATGATCCGGTCCAATGCCGTGGGTTGCATGCTTCCGGTTTAACCTAAGCAAAAGGGTGCTAAAACGTGTTGGTTGAAAAAACTTGGGGCTGTCCTAGATAAAGATCTCAAATAGTTTCTAACCCATTGCCTTGGTTGCAATAATTGGAATGACGGGTCACTGTTGTTAAAACGCCACTCACATTCCTTTAACAATAGGCCAAAATGAGCTTTCGGAACACCGCTGCATTTGCGCATGTGGCGTTTGGCCTGGTTCCAAAGTTCTCTATGCCGTTGATATGATTTTGCTTGTCTGTAAAAAGTATAAAATGATTGGTGCGAAAATGCCTAAAATCAGATACGTCCAACACGGTGTAACCGCGCCAGCAATCAAAATCGACAAGGCTATCAGGGATAATTTTTCGTTTAAGGGTGGGTATCCATGTGGCCGATGAGGCATTTGGGATGATCCTCAAGCAGACCTTTCCGCGCCGCTTTAAAAGGCCAATTACAGGGGTTGTATCACCTGTTCCACGGCCACGCTTGCCGTTGCCGTTACCTTTGTCTGTGTCTTTGTCTGTGTCTTTGCGCCATTCTCCAAAATACGCCCTAGCGCCTGCAAAAACGGCGTTATCTAGGACAGCCGCTTAGTTTAATAAAGCCTAAGCCTCACCGTCTTCGCCAGACGGCTCTTCACCGTCCGGCAAGGGTTCGGAGCGGGCTGTAACCTTGGTAATTTCAGCGCCGGGAAAAGCCTCAAGCACCGCGCTCACCAACGGATGCGACGCGGCATCATTTTTGATTTTTACTTGGGCGGCATCTTGTTGTTGTTTCAACGTAGGAGCCCCTGCCGCACGGGACACCGTCACCACCCAACGCCTGGACGTGGTGTCGCTTAAAACTTTAATCAAGCGTTGCGCTAAATCTTGGGGTGCGTGGTCGGCTGGATGATATTCGATTTTACCGGGCTGAAAACTGACGAGGTGAATATTTGAGATCAAGTTCGCGTGCAAAATCAGCTCGCCTATAGTTTCCAAATGGCTCACCACTTGGTCAAACGTTTGTAAATCGGGAAGTTGCAGGTCAGCATTAAGGTTGGGCTGTATTGCGGTTTGTGGAGAGCCTGAAGACTTTGAGCCCAAAGACATGCTCGGCCCATGGGAGGCATGCGACGAAGAAACAGCATTTTGAGGCGAGCTTTGGGCGTTCCCCGAACCACCGCCGTTGGAAACAGGTGCGGAAGAAGAGCCGGAGGCGGGTGCACTCGTGCCCGTGCCCGCATTTGAAGAAGGCTGAGGCGATTGTTGCAATTTTTTCAAAACATCCGCCGGGCTGGGCAATTCAAGCCCATACATCAGGCGCACCAAAATCATTTCCGCGCCTTGGAGCGCGCTAGGGGCACTTTGCACCTCGCCCAAGCCCTTTAACAACATTTGCCAAGCTCGCGTGAGCGCAGCCATAGTCAAACCGTTCGCCATTTCCAGACCTCGGGTGCGTTCCATTTCTGGCACGCCCAGGGCTTCGGCGGCTTTGGGCGTAACTTTGATGCGCGTCAACCAATGCACCAATTCCAACATATCTTGTAAAACCTGTACCGGATCAGCACCAGAATTGTATTGGTTAGCCAGTTGTCCCAACGCGCCTTCGACAGCGCCCTTCATCACCGCATCAAATAAATCAAACGTTCTGGCACGGTCGGCCAAACCCAACATGTCACGCACTTGGTCTTCGCCGACTTCACCTTGGGTGTGGGCAATGGCTTGGTCCAATAACGACAATCCATCGCGAACCGAACCATCGGCGGCGCGAGAAATTAACGCCAACGCACCATCGGTCACGGATGCGTTTTCAGATTTGACTATTTCTGCAAAATACGCAGACAACGTTTCCATATCAATACGTCGCAAATCAAACCGTTGGCAACGGGACAATACAGTGACTGGAACCTTGCGAATTTCGGTGGTGGCAAAGATGAATTTCACATGTTCGGGCGGTTCTTCCAAGGTTTTCAGCAACGCATTAAAAGCGCTTTTGGACAACATATGAACTTCATCAATGATATAAACTTTGTAACGGGCATTGACCGATTTATAGCGCACGCCTTCGATGATTTCGCGAATATCATCAACCCCAGTGTGGGAGGCAGCATCCATTTCCATGACATCAACGTGGCGGTCTTCGGCAATGGCCACACAATTTTCGCAAATCCCGCACGGTTCTGCCGTTTCGCGGCCTTGACCATCCGCACCAATACAATTCAACGCCCGTGCAATAATTCTAGCCGTCGTGGTTTTCCCCACGCCGCGCACCCCGGTCAGCATAAAGGCATGGGCTAAACGGCCAGATTGAATGGCGTTGGTCAAGGTTCTAACCAACGCATCTTGACCAATCAGCGTATTGAAATCCGTAGGGCGGTATTTGCGCGCCAAAACGCGGTATTCGCTAGAGTTGGACGTTGTTGAGGGCGGGTCAGAAGGGATGTTTGTCATGGTCAGCTATCTATCTTGGCAATTATCGGGGCATATGAGGCCAATAAGCCGCCTTTCCGCTTAAATATAAGGTGGGAGACCACACACGACCCAAGGCGAAACTCGTTGCGGCTGCTTCCTTCCGGACCTGACCGGGTTCGCGAGAACCTTGTCCGAGGCGATCTCCCGGGGTGAGTATATCAATGCTGAACGATCCACGCAAAGACCTTTGAATAATTTTTCACAAATATGGCATGGCTTTAAAATCAAAGGCTATTTCGCGGCAATCCCCACACGAGGCAAAATAATATTGACCACCGCATCCGGTCCTGTCGGCAAATGCAAGAAAGAACCGCTGTTATAAACTTGGTATCGGCCTTCCCAAACCGGGATCAAACGAATGGTCACCGTTGAACGGGCTTTGATGCGAATGCCGTTCACACAGCCCTTGGTCGGTGCCTTGTTGCCAAACTGCACGCTATCAATGGCCACCCCGTTTTTAAAGAAATCCGGCGACCACATATTGTGGTCGGTCCGGTCGGCATTTTTGATTTTCAGAATATACGGGCGGTTTTCTTCTAAATACAAAACCATGGGCCGAATTTCACCGTTGATGATGCGAACATGGTGCGGTTGAACATTGTCCCAATTGGCGGCTTGGACAATGTCAGCGCGTTCCGCCATACAACGGTTATTAAATAAAGATCCATCGTTTGCAGGTCCAGCCGTGGAACAGGCCTGTAGCAAAGTCGCCGCTGCAAGCCATAAACACACGCGCGCAAGCACGCTTCCCCCAGCCGTAAATCGGTGGAAAAAACGCATCAAAGCCTGAATCAAAGCGCGTTTAAGCACAGAATCCTCCACTTTAGAAATTCAGAGGCACCATACCAGCCCTCCTGCAATCCACCAAGATGAAAAGTGTTCCACTATATTATGAATTTTTAACGATTTAGAACGGGGGGTTATGCGTCCGGATCAGCCAATTGATCCCGAAAAGGCGAAGCCGCATAAGAACCCATGACGGTGATTTCATGCGTGAAATGCGAGAGTTCTTCAAAAGCCAGCTTCATCAGACGTTGTTCGGGATCGCCTTCGACCTCGGCATAAAATTGCGCCGCTTGGAAACTGCCACCGACAATATAGCTTTCTAATTTGATCATATTAATGCCATTGGTGGCGAACCCACCCAGCGCTTTGTACAGCGCCGCCGGAATATTTTTAATGCGAAACACAAAGCTGGTGATAATTTTATCTTGTTTCGTTTTCACTTTCGCTGGTTCAGGTTTATTCGCCATGATCAAAAACCGCGTGGTGTTGTGTTCGGCATCTTCGATATTGGCGCGCAACACATCAAGCCCGTAAATTTCTCCCGCCAACGGCGAAGCAATGGCCCCTTGGGTCGGATCATTCAAATCCTTGACCATATGCGCGGCCCCGGCGGTATCGGCATGAACCACCGGTGTCACGCGTAAATCTTTCAACAAATTACGGCATTGATTAAGCGCATGAACATGGCTGTGAACGTGAGTCAATTCACCGATGCCCACACCCGGCAATCCCAACAAATTGTGATCGATGCGTTGAAAATGTTCGCCCGTGATGTGCAGGTGAGAACCCGGCAATAAATGATGAATATCGGCCACGCGCCCCGCCACCGAATTATCAATGGGGATCATTGCCAATTGAGCCTTGCCATCGCGCACCGCTGAAAAAGCATCTTCGAATGAATAACAGCCCAAGGTTTGCATTTTTGGATATACGGCCCGACAGGCCATGTCCGAATTAGCGCCAGATTCCCCTTGGAAAGCGATGATGTTTTCTGCACTCATAAACTTTGTTCCCTAAGCCTTGTAAGGCTTAATTTTTGGCCATGATAATTTCGCGGGCGCGTTCCAAGTCGTTCGGAGTATCAACCCCGAACGGGACCGTGTCAACGCATGCCACGTCAATGCGCATACCATTTTCCAAGGCCCGTAATTGTTCCAATTTTTCACGCTGTTCCAAAACGCTAGGCTTAAGCCGAACAAATTGTTCCAAGGCAGATCGACGGTACGCGTAAATACCGATGTGATGGTATAACGGTCCTTCGTTGGCCGGCGTTGTAGAACGGGTGAAATACAAGGCTCGAGCGATCGTTTGGCCTTCGTCAAACCCCACCACAGCCTTCACCACATTGGGGTTGGTTTTTTCTTTTGCGTCTTGGATTTCGGCCACCAATGTTGCGATATCGACATCTTGTTCAGCCAAAGGCCTTAACACGGCATGTACAACGTCTGGGCTTATGGTTGGCAGATCGCCTTGCAAATTAACAATTGCATCATGGCGGCCATCATCATCAATTCTTTGTAAAGCTTCGTATATTCGGTCAGAACCAGATGGATGGTCGGGGTCCGTCAACACCGCAACGGCGCCAAAATCTTCGACCGCCTGCTTAATAGCCGGTTCTGCACACGCCACCACCACCGGGCCAACATCGGCTTCTTGGGCTCGTTTAACGACCTGAACAATCATCGGCAAGCCATCTATATCGGCCAACGGCTTGCCCGGCAATCGGGTCGAGGCCATGCGTGCCGGGATGATGACAATCGGTGAATTTACAGACATGGCAACAATAGCCTTTCCTTTAAAGTTATTTAGACCACGAGACCACAGACTTAAGCCCAATTCAAGATTGCTTTTTTTGCCATTACGAACATTGCTTGCTGGGGGCGGTTGCGTGTACAGTTGGCAAAAATAAAAGCTTATCAACCGAAAGGGCTTCTCATGCTTAAAAAATATATCCTTAGCGGCATTTTTATCGCCGGAGCTTTAACCTTTATCGTTACGGCTGGAAACATGTCGGGTGGCCTTAGGGACAACAACGCAGAACAGGCAAAAGCCAAAGCCGTAGCCCAAGCCAAAGCCGCCGCGGCCAAACCGGCTAAGCCCCAAGAAACAGCCAAATTGGTTAAATTAAATTCAAACGATCCCGTTGTCATCGGCCACCAAATGTTCAAGCGTAAATGTTTGGGTTGTCACACAGCGGGCAAGGGCGATCCCAACCGCACGGGACCAAATTTGTGGAACATCATTGATCGGCCCAAGGCCGCCGCACCAAAATTTAGGTATTCCAAAGCCATGAAAAGATTTGGCGGCGTTTGGAGCGAATCCGAACTCAACCACTTTATCGCCGGGCCAAAAGTCATGATTCGCGACACGAAAATGACCTATCGGGGTCTGAAAACTGAACAAGATCGACTGAACATCATCGCTTACCTGAAAACCTTGAAAGATTAAGATCGCCCCATGCCAGACATCCAGACCTATATCCAATTGGCCGAACGGCTAGGCGACATTGCCCGCACGCAAATGATGCCAAAATTTCGCACCGGCCTTAAAATTGATGCCAAATCGGATCAATCTCCGGTTACCGAAGCCGACCGTGCGGCGGAACGCGCCATGCGTCAATTGATCAAAGAAACCTTTCCCGATCACGGTATTTTAGGCGAAGAATTTGGCAACGAAAATGTTGATGCTGAATTTGTATGGGTTTTAGACCCCATTGATGGCACCAATTCCTTTGTCACAGGCAAACCGTTGTTTGGCACGTTAGTCGCCCTTTGCCAAAACAAAGTTCCCATTGTTGGCCTGATTGATGCCCCTGCGGTTGATGAACGTTGGCTGGGGGCCAAAGGACACGTCACCACCTTGAACGGTTCTGAAATTTCAACCCGCTCTTGCGATGATCTTGATGGATCATGGCTGTACGCCACCACCCCAGATATGTTCAAAGGGGCCGAAGAAACCGCGTTCAAACGCCTCACCCAAAACGTTTGGCGCACCGTTTATGGCGGAGATTGCTATGCTTATGGTTTGTTGGCGTCTGGTCATGTGGATTTAGTGTGCGAAGCCAGCCTTGGCACCTATGACTTTTGCGCCTTGGCTCCGGTTATTAATGGGGCCGGGGGTATTCTCACCGATTGGCAAGGGCGCGCCATCACCATGGACACCGATGGCCGCGTATTGGCGGCCGGCGACCCATTGTTGCACACAAAAGCCTTAAAATCCTTGATGGATTAATCATCACGAACGTTTCAAATTTCAAATGGCAAAAGAGACACCAAAGTATGAACCTGTTAAAGCCCCTTGTTATCATTGGTTTGTTCATAACGTCTTCGGCGGGCGCTGAAAACCCGGTCACAAGCCGTCACGGCATTGCCATGCACGGCACCGTTAAATATGCCGCAGGCTTTAAACATTTTGATTACGTCAATGCAAACGCCCCCAAAGGCGGCACGTTGCGGACCAACAGCTTGGGCAGCTTTGACAGCCTAAATAATTTTGCCATTAAGGGCGAGGCCGCAAGTGGGTTGCGCATGATTTATGATTCCCTGACCACCGCCAGTGCCGATGAGCCATTCAGCCGTTATGGCTTGATCGCATCCCGCATGGACATGCCCAAAGACCGCTCTTGGATTATTTTTCACATGCGCCCCCAAGCTCAGTGGCATGACGGACAGCCGATCACCGCCGACGATGTGGTGTGGACTTTTACCGAACTGACCACCAACCCAACGGTATCGCCATTTTATCGTTTTTATTACGGCGATGTCGCCAAAGTCGAAGCATTAGATGCGCACACCGTTAAATTCAGTTTTAAGCCCGTGGGTAATATGGAAATCCCTTTGACGGTAAGCGAAATGCCCATCTTGCCCAAACATTATTGGACCGAAAAAGGCAAAAACCGCAATCTGGGCAAAAGCACCTTAACCCCCCCTTTGGGATCAGGCGCTTATAAAATCAGCAAATTCGAACCCGGACGTTACATCGCCTATGAACGGGTAAAGACGTATTGGGGCAAAGACTTAAACGTCAATATTGGCCTTCATAATTTTGCCGTTCAGCGGGTAGAATATTTCCGTGATGGCAACGTTGCGGTCGAAGGTTTCAAAGGCGGCGCCTACGACCTGCGCCAAGAAAACATCTCCAAGGTTTGGGCTACGGGCTATGACATTCCGGCGATCAAAAACGGCCAAATTATCAAACAAGCCATTCCTCACCACAACACCGCCCCCATGCAAGGCTATGTATACAACACCCGGCGCCAAATTTTTAAAGACCCCCGCGTTCGGCAAGCCTTGGCCTTTGCTTTTGATTTTGAATGGTCAAACCAAAACTTGTTTTACAGCCAATACAAACGCACGCGGAGCTATTTTGGAAATTCCATCCTTGAAGCCAAGGGGTTGCCTCGTGGCGAAGAATTGAAAATTTTAGAAAAATACCGTGGGCGCATTCCAAATCAAGTGTTCACCACCGAATACAATCCTCCCGCCACTAAGGGCGATGGCCGTATCCGGGCTAATTTGAAAATTGCCGACAAGTTATTAAAGGACGCGGGTTGGGTGATCAAAGGCAAAGACCGCGTTAACGTCAAAACCGGGCAAAAGCTTGAATTTGAAATCATGTTGGTGCAACCCGCCTTTGAACGTATCACATTGCCGTTCACCAAACATCTTTCAAGATTAGGCGTCACAGCACGCGTACGCACGGTGGATTCCGCGCAATACATCAAACGTTTGGAAACTTTTGATTTTGATATGATGGTCGGCGGTTGGGGGCAATCGTTATCACCCGGTGGCGAACAACGCAGTTATTGGGGTAGCCAAGCCGCCGATGTCCCCGGCAGTCGCAATTTGATCGGCATCAAAGACACGGTGATTGACGATTTAATACAGCTGATTACTTCGGCGCCTGACCGCAAAAGTTTGGAACAACGCACCCGCGCCTTGGACCGCGTGTTGCAATGGGGGCATTACATTATCCCCCATTGGTATGCTGATTATGACCGCGTGTTGTATTGGAACAAATATTCAAGGCCCAAAGGCAATTTGCCCTATGGTTTTTCACCAGCCCGGTGGTGGTATGACCAAGCCAAAGCCAATATTTTAAAAACAGCCGAGTAACGTGCGCCCATGACGTCTTATATTTTCCGCCGTTTACTTTTGATTGTGCCCACCTTGTTCGGCATCATGGCGATTAATTTTGTCATCATCCAAGCCGCCCCCGGTGGCCCGGTTGAACAAATGATCGCAAAGTTGCGGGGCATGGATGTCAGCTCGACCGCGCGCGTGTCGGGACAAACCTCTGAAATTTCTAATTTTGGAAAATCTTCCCGTGCAAACCAAACCAAACGTGCCAGCCAAGGCTTGGACCCTGAATTTTTGGACCGCATTAACAAACTGTATGGGTTCGACAAACCCATGGGCGAACGGTTTGTCATGATGCTGAAAAATTATGCCACCTTTGATTTTGGCGACAGCTATTTCCGGGATCGCCGCGTCATTGATTTGGTCATCGAAAAAATGCCCGTATCCATATCGTTGGGACTTTGGACCACGTTGTTAGTATATTTTATATCTATCCCGTTGGGGATTGCCAAGGCCGTGCGTGATGGCTCAAAATTTGATGTGGCCTCGTCTTCGGTGGTGATTATCGGCAACGCCATTCCGGGGTTTTTGTTCGCTATTTTATTGATCGTTGTGTTCGCCGGCGGGCGTTATTTCCAATGGTTCCCGTTGCGCGGTTTAACATCCGATAATTTTTCTGATTTATCTTCGTTGGGACAAATTAAAGATTATTTTTGGCACTTAACCCTGCCCATTGGATCCATGGTTATTGGTGGTTTTGCCGGGCTTACCATGCTGACAAAAAATTCCTATCTAGAAGAAATCAACAAACAATACGTGACCACGGCCAAAGCCAAGGGCTTAAGTTCAAACCGCGTGATGTACGGACATATCTTTCGCAACGCCATGTTGATTGTGATTGCGGGCTTTCCCGGAGCTTTTATCGGCATTTTGTTCACCGGGGCGTTATTGACGGAAATTATTTTTTCCCTAGATGGGCTGGGATTATTGGGTTTTGAAGCCGCCATAAAACGCGATTATCCTGTGATGTTTGGCACATTGTATGTATTTACGTTGTTAGGGTTGGTGATGGGGTTGGTGGGTGATCTTATGTATCACATCATTGACCCCCGCATTGATTTTGAAAAGGTGGACCGATAAATGGCTGGGTTAAAATTATCCGCCATCAATCAACGGCGGCTGAACAATTTCAAAGCCAATCGACGTGGGTATTGGTCGTTTTGGATATTTTTGGTGTTGTTTTTGATCACCATGTTTGCTGAATTAATTGCCAACGACCGCCCCATTTTGGTCAGCTTTGAAGGTGATTATTATGTGCCGATTTTGATTGATTATCCGGAAACTACCTTTGGTGGATTCTTAGAAACGACAACCGAATTTGCCGACCCCGATGTCCAGGACATGATCAACGAAAAGGGCTGGATGATATGGCCGTTGGTTCGGTTTTCCTATGACACCGTGAATTATAGCCTGACCGTGCCAGCCCCCAGCCCGCCCAGCGCTCATAATTATTTAGGCACCGATGACCAAGGTCGCGATGTTGCCGCCCGGTTGATTTACGGCTTTCGTATTTCCATTTTGTTTGGCTTGACCTTAACCGTCATCAGTTCAGTAATCGGCATTGCAGCCGGGGCCGTCCAAGGGTATTTCGGGGGTTGGGTTGATTTGTTGTTCCAGCGTTTCATTGAAATTTGGGGCGGCTTGCCGATGTTGTATTTGTTGATTATTTTGGCCAGCATGGTTGAACCCAATTTTTGGTGGCTGTTGGGCATCATGTTGATGTTTAGTTGGATGGGCTTGGTCGGCGTGGTGCGGGCTGAATTTTTAAAAACCCGAAATTTCGATTATGTACGCGCCGCAAGGGCACTTGGCGTCAGCAACACCACCATCATGTTTCGCCACATTTTGCCAAATGCAATGGTCGCCACCGTGACGTTTTTACCGTTCATCACATCGGGATCAATCACCACATTGACGGCGTTGGATTTCTTGGGTTTTGGTTTGCCGCCCGGTTCAGCATCTTTGGGCGAAATTCTTAACCAAGGTAAATCCAACTTACAAGCGCCATGGTTAGGGTTGACTTCGTTCTTTGTCATTGCGGTGATGTTGTCCTTATTGGTGTTTGTCGGCGAAGCCGTGCGTGATGCTTTTGACCCCCGAAAGGTCTTTCGCAAATGAGCCTTTTGTTAGACGTTAAAGATTTAGCCGTCACATTCGGCACAGGCGACCACGCCACCAAAGCCGTACGCGGGGTGTCTTTTCACATTGAACGTGGAGAAACCGTGGCCTTGGTCGGTGAGTCTGGATCGGGTAAATCTGTCAGCGCGTTATCCATCATGCAATTGTTGCCCTATCCCTTGGCCAAACACCCATCGGGATCAATATTATTTAAGGGTGACGAATTAATGACGGCGTCAAACCGCCACATGGAATCCTTGCGCGGGTGCGATATTTCAATGGTGTTTCAAGAACCCTTAACCAGCCTCAACCCCCTGCATTCCATTGGCAAGCAAATCAGTGAAATCATCACCACGCACAATGCGATTACCCCCGACCAAGTGTTATCCCGTATCAAAGAATTAATGGAATTGGTCGGATTAGGGGCACAAATTTCAAGACTGAACAATCTGCCCCATGAATTTTCCGGCGGACAACAACAACGCATCATGATCGCCATGGCCTTGGCGAACGAGCCCGATTTGTTAATTGCAGACGAACCCACCACCGCTGTTGATGTCACCATCCAAGCACAAATTTTAAAGCTTTTAGCCGACTTACAACAAAAAATGGGCTTGGGGATTTTGTTCATCACCCATGATTTGGGCATCGTGAAACGCATCGCGGATCGCGCCTATGTTATGCATAACGGAAAAATTGTTGAACACGGAAAAGCGACAGAAATTTTCGCCAGCCCCAAACACGATTACACCCAACGTTTGCTAGCATCTGAACCCAAAGGCCGTCCTGAAAAAGCTGACGTTGATGCTCGTGTAATTATGAAGGCCGATGACATTAAAGTTTGGTTTCCCCTTAAAAAGGGAATCATTCGCCGCATAACAGGTCATGTCAAAGCCGTCGACGGCGTCAATTTATCGGTCAACACCGGCCAAACTTTAGGTATTGTTGGCGAATCGGGTTCTGGCAAATCGACCTTGGCTCGTGCTTTGGTGCGGCTGGAAAAAGCCACAGGTTCCCTTCTGTTCAAAGACCAAGAAATTTTAAGCCTCGACAGTCGTGCCGTAAGGCCGTTACGCAAACATATGCAAATCGTGTTCCAAGACCCGTTTGGATCGTTAAGCCCCCGCATGTCGATCGGTGATATCATCGGCGAAGGTTTGGAAATTCACAGCCCCCATTTGAGCAAGCCTGAACGTTTGCGTAAAGTCATCGACGTGTTAAACGAAGTGCGCCTGAGCCCAGATATGGTTGAACGCTACCCTCACGAATTTTCTGGCGGTCAACGTCAACGCATTTCCATCGCCCGCGCTTTGATTTTACAACCGCAATTGATCGTGCTTGATGAACCAACCAGCGCCTTGGATGTTTCTGTGCAAGCGCAAATTGTTGATCTGTTGCGCGACTTGCAAAGACGCCATGGGCTGGCATATTTATTCATTAGCCATGATTTAAAAGTGGTTCGGGCTTTGGCCCATGACGTCATGGTGATGCAATCAGGAAAAGTGGTTGAATTTGGCCCCGCTGACCAAGTGTTCGATAACCCCAGAGAACCATACACCCAAGCGTTGATGGAGGCCGCTTTTCATTTAAAAGCCGACGATAAAGGCGTGGTAAACATATGAATATTATATACATCAGCCCGATCCCGATCAAATCGTGGCGCAAAGCTGTGAGACGTCTGATTCCTGAAGCTGATCTGTATGTTTGGGGCGAAGATGCCATTGATCCAGACACCGTCGATTATGTCATGGTATGGAACCCACCCGTGGGCGTGTTGGCAAAATTCACCAAGGCCAAGGCTATCTTTAATTTAGGCGCCGGCGTCGATAAATTGTTACAAGATCCAAATTTGCCCAAGCATATTCCCATCGTACGTTTGGTTGACCCCCGGTTGAGTTCCGCCATGACCGAATTCGTCATGTATTGGGTTTTGCATTTTCATCGCGCCATGCACACTTATGGTCAACAACAACGCGCTCGACAATGGAAGCAACACACCCCGTTTGATACAAAAAAAAGAGCCATTGGCATTTTGGGGCTTGGCGAATTAGGCCAGGACGCCGCCCATGCTTTGTTGATGATGGGCTTTGAAAATATCGCCGGGTGGAGCCGTTCGTCCAAAGAGCTGCCCGGTGTGAAAAGCTTTGCCGGAACTGCCGCATTGGAGGCCTTTCTAGCCCGCACCGAGATTTTGCTATGCCTCTTACCCAATACACCTCAAACGCAAGGCCTCTTGAACGTTGAAACCTTGGGCCAATTACCTCCCGGTGCGTTTGTGATTAATGTTGGCCGAGGCCGCTTAATTGTTGAAGACGATTTAATCCAAGCTTTAAACAGTGGCCACATCCAAGCCGCGGCCTTGGATGTGTTCAGCACCGAGCCATTACCCACAGACCACCCATTCTGGGCCATGGACAATGTGTTTGTGACGCCTCATGTGGCATCCATTACATCACCGACCAGCGCCACCCAAGTCATCGCCGACGGTATTGAAGCCATCGAAAACGGGCACCTGCCTGAAAATGTAGTAGACTTAGATCAAGGGTATTAGACGTAACCGTAAGCCATCGCCAACAGCAACCCACCCAAGGCAATCCGATACACCACAAACGGCGTAAAACTGGCTCGCTTGAGCCAGGCCATCATCACGGTAATGGCGATCAACGCCGACACAAAGGCCAAGCCAATACCCGTCAAGGCGGCATTGATTTGCATCACATCACCACTTTTATAGAGGTCCAAGCCTTTCAACAAACCCGCCCCAAGAATAGCGGGAATAGACAACAACATGGAAAAGCGGGCGCAATCGGGACGTTCCATCCCCAACACGCGCCCCACGGCCATCGTGATTCCACTGCGCGACGTGCCGGGAATCAATGCCAAGCATTGCGACACCCCAACACACAAAACATCAAAGACCTTAAGATGTTCCATGCGCCGAATAGTGATCCCAAAACGGTCGCCAGCCCACAAAACAATGCCAAAGCCCAAGGTCGCCCAACCGATCACTTCGATGGAACGAATGCCATCGGGCATGACCTTGTGCATCCAATATCCGGCCCCGACCACAGGCAATGTCGCCAACACGATGAAAAAACCCAGTCTGGCACCGTCATTAATGCCTTTACCTTTGAGCAGGCGACCTAAGCCAACAAGAATACCGACGATATCGCGCCATAGATACAAAACCACCGCACCCAAAGTACCCACATGAACGGCCACGTCCAAGGTTACGCCTTGGTCTTGCCACCCCACCAACCAAGGCACCAACACCAAATGCCCAGACGAACTGATCGGCAAAAATTCAGTCACCCCTTGGACAAGGGCTAAAATAGCGATGTGTAAAAGTGGCACGGCAGGAAGCCTCCGTTAGTTTCAAAAGCGAATCTTTATTTCCGCGCGGATTTTAGCCCAGCAAACGCCAAGCCGCAAAGGGCTGTGTATAAAATAAATTTAAACCACCATTTTGACCAAAATAAGATCTTTCCGTTTGGTTTTGGAAAACGTAATATAAATTCATGTGCTGGGCTTTTCTTTTGTTCTCAATTCGAGTACGATCCGGCTTCCTAAGTTTTATCAAGAACGTTTGAAAACGTTGCTCTTATTGGCAATAGCCGAGGCACGATGCTTTTTTTTCGCCTTGAATTACAGTTTATACCAGCGGCTGGAATGCCGTTGATAAGAATGGATACGACACATGAAAGCGAGCGGGCTGCCAGATAAACAAGGCCTTTATGACCCAAGTCACGAACACGACAACTGTGGCGTAGGCTTTATTTGCAACATCAAAAATAAAAAAAGCCACGAAATTATCACCAAGGGCTTGCAGATTCTTGTCAACATGGACCACCGTGGCGCCGTTGGTGCGGATCCGCTTGCGGGTGACGGTGCCGGCATCATCATGCAAATTCCCCATGAAATGCTGGTCGAAGAATGTTCAAAACTTGGCTTTGGTTTACCTGACATTGGTGATTATGCCATCGGTCAAGTGTTCTTGCCCCAAGACGACGATGCCCGTCAGGCTTGTTTGAATGCCTTTGACACCGTTGTCCCCCGTGAAGGCCAAGTGCTTTTGGGTTGGCGCGATGTACCTGTGGATAATTCTTGTTTAGGCGAAAGCGTAAAAGCCGCCGAACCCGTCATCCGCCAAGTGTTTATCCAAAAAGGAACAAATTGTGCCGATGAAGCGGCCTTTGAACGCAAATTATTCGTCATCCGCAAACAAGTCCATCACGTCGTTTGGGATAAAATCGGCGACGATAGCCACGGAAATTTCTATATCCCAAGCTTGTCGGCTCGAACCATCGTTTACAAAGGCATGGTATTGTCCAGCAATTTGGGCAATTTCTATCTTGACCTTCAAGATGAACGCACCACATCGGCTTTGGCCTTGGTTCATCAACGTTTTTCAACAAACACGTTCCCCAGCTGGGAATTGGCCCAACCGTTCCGGTATTTGTGCCACAACGGGGAAATCAACACGGTGCGCGGCAACATAAATTGGATGGCCGCTCGCAAAGCCACCATGTCGTCCACTGTTTTGGGCGATGATTTGGACAAATTATGGCCTTTGATCGGCGATGGTTCTTCGGATTCCGCAACCTTTGACAATGCCTTGGAACTTTTGGTTGCTGGTGGCTATTCATTGTCACACGCGATGATGATGATGATCCCCGAAGCTTGGGATTCAAACCCTCTTATGGACGACGAACGGCGTGCTTTTTATGAATACCATGCCGCGCTTATGGAACCTTGGGATGGGCCAGCGGCTGTATGCTTTACCAATGGCCGTCAAATTGGCGCAACCCTAGATCGTAACGGTTTGCGACCCGCGCGTTATGTGGTGACGGATGATGATTTCGTCATCATGGGCTCAGAAGTCGGTGTTATTCCCGTTGATGAAAGCAAAATCGTCAAAAAATGGCGTTTGCAACCGGGCAAGATGTTTTTGATCGACTTGATCGAAGGCCGCATTATTGATGACGGCGAAATCAAATCATCGTTAACCCAAGCCAAACCTTATAAAGATTGGTTGGAACGCACCCAAATTAAAGTCGAAAGCTTGCCGGAAGAAAACCCCGCGATGCTGCCAGATCACGACACTATGTTGGATGCCCAACAAGCGTTTGGGTACACCCAAGAAGATTTCAAAAGCTTTATCAAACCTATGGCATTAACGGGCCAAGACCCCATCGGTTCCATGGGCCGCGACACGCCGATTGCGGTGCTGTCGGAACGCCCAAAAATCTTGTATGATTATTTCTCGCAGAATTTTGCCCAAGTCACCAACCCGCCGATTGACCCCATCCGCGAAGAATTAGTCATGAGCTTGGTCAGCCTGATCGGGCCACGGCCGAACTTGTTGGACCCCGATAGCGCAGGCGCTAAAAAACGACTTGAAGTCCGCCAGCCCATTTTATCAAATTTAGACTTGGAAAAAATTCGTCACATTGAAAATCATGTCGACAAAGCTTTCAAGACTTACAGCTTGTCCATGTGTTATCCCGCCGACCAAGGGGCCGAAGGCATGGAGGCGGCGCTGGAAAAAATGTTCGCCAAGGCTGAAAAAGTTGTCAACGACGGCTATAACATCATTATTTTGTCAGATCGTAAATTGGATGCAAACCATATCGCGATCCCGGCCTTGCTGGCGACCGCTGGGGTGCATCATCATTTGATCCGTGCTGGGCTTCGTACATCAGCGGGCTTGGTGGTGGAAACAGGTGAAGCCCGTCGCGTGCACGATTTCTGTTTGCTAGGCGGCTATGGCGCCGAAGCCATCAACCCCTACCTAGCCTTTGACAGCATCATTGATTTTTCTGATGAACTGCCCAAAGAAGTTTCCGTTGCAGACGCCCAACAGCGTTACATCAAGGCGATCGACAAGGGCATGTTAAAAGTATTCTCGAAAATGGGTATATCCACATTCCAATCGTATTGTGGTGCGCAAATTTTCGATGCTATTGGCTTGAACGATGCCATCATCGGTCGCTATTTCACCAACACATCTTCGAAAGTTGGCGGTATTGGCTTGCCTGAAATCGCCACCGAAACGGCGCGGCGGCACGGCGAAGCCTTTGGCAATGATCCTTTGTTAAAAAAACACCTAGAAGTCGGTGGAGAACTAGCTTGGCGTCATCGCGGCGAAGCCCACGCCTGGACACCCCAAACCATTGCCTTGTTGCAACACGCTGTGCGCAAAAGCGATCACGACACGTATCAAAAATACGAAGCCGCAATGGATGCTCATGACGTCAAAGTGCAAAACCTGCGCAGCATGTTCAAGCTTAACGGCACCGGGAAATCCGTGCCCTTGGACGAAGTTGAATCGGTGGCCGATATTTGTAAACGTTTTGCTTCCGGCGCCATGTCATTTGGGTCTATATCTTGGGAAGCTCACACCAACATGGCCATTGCCATGAACCGCATTGGCGGCAAGTCAAACACCGGTGAAGGCGGCGAAGAAGCCGTGCGCTTTGAGCCCATGGAAAATGGCGACAGCATGCGTTCGGCCATTAAGCAGGTTGCATCCGGTCGTTTTGGGGTAACGGCTGAATATTTGGTCAATGCCGACGACATTCAAATTAAAATGGCCCAAGGCGCAAAGCCTGGCGAAGGCGGGCAATTGCCCGGCCACAAGGTCAACGAATGGATAGGTCGTGTACGACATTCGACACCGGGTGTTGGCTTGATTTCACCACCGCCGCACCATGACATTTATTCCATTGAAGATTTGGCCCAGTTAATTCACGACTTAAAGAACGTTAATCCCAAGGCCCGTATTTCGGTCAAATTGGTATCCGAAGTCGGTGTCGGCACGGTGGCCGCCGGGGTATCTAAAGCTTATGCTGATCACGTCACCATTTCCGGGTTTGACGGCGGCACCGGGGCTTCGCCTTTGACGTCCACCCAACATGCCGGCGGTCCATGGGAAATTGGTCTTGCCGAAACCCACCAAACCTTGGTCATGAACAAGCTTCGTGGGCGCATTGCGGTGCAAGTGGACGGCGGATTGCGGACATCTAGGGATGTGATTATCGGCGCATTGTTGGGCGCAGATGAATTTGGTTTTGCCACCGGCGCTTTAATTGCGCAGGGCTGTTTGATGATGCGCAAATGTCATCTGAACACCTGTCCTGTAGGCATCGCCACACAAAATTCTGAGCTTAGAAAATTGTTTCCGGGCGAACCCGGTCATGTCGTGAACTTCTTTACCTTTATGGCCGAAGAAGTTCGCAAACACATGGCCAATTTGGGCTTTAGAACCATCAATGAAATGATCGGGCGTTCCGACACCATTGAAATGAATGAAGCCATTGAACATTGGAAAGGCAAAGGGCTAGATTTTTCAGGTCTATTGCATCGCCCCGATGTCGATAAAAATGTTTCTGTATACAACACCGAAAGCCAAAATCACGGCCTTGATAAAGCCCTTGATAATGGCTTTATCGTTCAAGCCAAAGAAGCCCTTGAAAACGGTACCCCAGTCAAAATTGACACCAACCTGATCAACGTCAATCGCACCGTCGGAGGCATGCTGTCTGGGCGTGTCGCCATGAAATACGGAAAAGCCGGCTTGCCCGAAGACACCATCGTTATCAACGCTGTGGGAACTGCCGGACAATCTTTGGGGGCTTGGTTAAGCCCCGGCATCACCATCGACTTACAAGGTGATGCCAACGATTATGTCGGCAAGGGTTTAGCGGGTGGACGCATTGTTGTGCGGCCTGCTGACAATTCTACGCTGGTCCCCGAAGATAACATGATTTCCGGCAACACCTGTTTGTATGGGGCGACTTCAGGCGAAGCCTATATAAGTGGTGTCGCAGGTGAGCGATTTGCCGTCAGAAATTCGGGCGCCACCACGGTGATTGAAGGTGTTGGCGATCACGGATGTGAATACATGACAGGTGGCATCGTTTGTGTGTTGGGACAAACCGGACGTAACTTTGCGGCTGGCATGTCCGGTGGCATAGCTTATGTGTTGGACGAAGCGGGAGACTTTAAAACCCGTTGCAATTTGGCTCAGGTCGAATTGGAACCAATCGAAGCCGAAGACCGACAAATGAAGCTCAACGGTCAAGGCGGAGATTTGGAATCCCACGGTCGTGTCGATATAAATCACGACATGACTCGTCATGATGAACAACGCCTGAAAGGTCTGATCGAAAGTCATTTGCATTACACAGACAGCGCCAAGGCCCGCAGGATTTTGAAACAATGGACAGAATATCTGCCCAAATTCGTCAAAATCATGCCGGTTGATTATCGCCGCGCGCTTTTGGAATTACAGGCCAAGGACCGTGCCGCCGAGCACGACGGTGTCAACACTTCGGTGGGAAATTAGGACGAATTATGGGTAAGCCAACTGGATTTTTAGAAAACGACCGTCAAGACCGTGCCTATGGCCCGATCAAAGATCGTATTAACCATTACAATGAATTCATCATTCCGCTGAACGACGATGAACTGAAAACCCAAGGTTCACGGTGTATGGATTGCGGCATTCCGTTCTGCCACAACGGTTGCCCGGTGATGAACATCATCCCCGAATGGAACGATTTAACGTACCAAGGCGACCTTAAAGGGGCTTTGGCAATCTTGCATTCGACCAACAATTTCCCTGAATTCACGGGCCGCATTTGCCCGGCGCCGTGCGAAGCGGCTTGTACCTTGAACTTACAAGACCACCCTGTCGCCATCAAAACCATCGAATGCGCAATTGTTGACGAAGGCTGGGCGCAAGGGTGGATCAAGCCGCAAATTGCCAAAACCCATTCTGATTTTTCGGTTGCTGTCATTGGCGCTGGGCCTGCGGGCATGGCGTGTTCGCAACAATTGGCGCGGGCTGGTCATTCGGTTGAATTGTTTGAAAAAAATGCCCATGCCGGGGGCTTGATGCGGTATGGCATTCCCGATTTTAAATTGGATAAATCCATCATTGACCGGCGTTTAAGCCAAATGCAGACCGAAGGCGTCGATTTTCGCCCCAACATGACCGTCGGTACGGATATCAGCACGGCTAAGCTGTTAGAAGAATACGATGCCGTTGTTTTAACAGGTGGTTCCGAACTGCCCCGCGATTTACCGGCCCCCGGAAGGGACTTAAATGGCGTGCATTTTGCCTTGGACTTTTTAACGCAGCAAAATCGCCGTAACGGCAACGAAAGCTTTGACGTTCAAGATATCTTGGCCACAGAACAAAACGTTTTGGTGATTGGCGGCGGGGATACCGGGTCCGATTGTGTTGGCACCTCCGTCCGCCAAGGGGCAAAATCCATCACGCAAATCGAAATCATGCCCAAGCCGCCTGAAAAAGAAGATAAAATGAGCACGTGGCCGCATTGGCCGCAAAAATTACGCACATCCACCAGCCACGAAGAAGGGTGTGATCGTGATTGGAACGTCTTGACCAAAGCATTCTTGGGCGATGCGGACGGCAACCTCAAAGCGGCCAAATGTGTGCGCGTGGAATGGACGCCCGGTGATGATGGGCAATGGAAAATGTCAGAAATCGAAGGCTCAGAATTTGAAATCCCGTGCGAACGTGCGTTCTTGGCAATGGGATTCTTGCACCCAGTTCACCAAGGTTTAATTGATGACCTAGATCTTGAAAAAGATGGGCGCGGCAACGTTTTGGCCAACACCGACAAATATCAAACGTCTATCGATAAAGTATTTGCCGCAGGCGACATGCGTCGTGGTCAATCTCTGGTCGTGTGGGCCATCCGCGAAGGCCGACAAGCCGCCCGCGCGGTCGACGAATTCTTGATAGGATCAACCGACCTGCCGCGCTAGGCTGAATGTGCCGCAAGTGCGTCAAGGCTAAATGTACTTAAACCTCGCCATCTTCACAGCCTTCGTCAGTACCCCCCCAAGGGATGAACAGGCAGGCCGTCGATGCTGGTTTGGTTTTTATCTTGCCAATATTGCTTGATGCCGCCGGGCTCATGGTCACGCCAATGCTCCACAAGTTGCTGACGGTCTTTTTGGTAAGCGAATAACGGTACCGCCGTGCCGCACGCGTTTTGCGTTTTTTCAACATCCAATACAATGATTTGTCGGGCACCGGGAAAATCAGGGAATAAGGCTCACAAGGCCTGCCATTTGTTATCGTTTTGGCTGACCACCGTGCCTTGTCCATACACCCGAATAATCAACGGTTTACCTTCGAAGGCACAAAAAATATTTTTTGATCAATAATACGCTCACTCTGCTGATCTGTAATTTGGTCAAAAAATTTAGCCATACTGTTGGTCCCCTACATTCAGTTTTGCAACACACCTTCATCACCCAAACATGGATGAGCAAGATAGCCTTAGTGGGATCAATTATACATAACCCACACGCATAACAAAACCGGCCCAAAAGGAACCGGTTCGGCATTTTTAGTTTAGCTCTTCTCAGACGATCTCACTTGGCGCCAACACGAATGCTTTATTTAAGCGAGCCTTCATTTTTTTCTTCGATGGCGCCGGCATCGACGGTGGCAATGATTCTTTTGCTTTGTTCATCAGGGGGCAACCGCAAGCGTAACCGTCTACACCTTCGTGCATATCTGCTTGCTTAAGATGCCATTGTGCGACTTTTCTGTGACCTTCAGCTTTCATGATTTTATGCCGTGCTTTTCTGTTCTGGGAGGCTTTTTTAGATCATACTTTATATTGATCGCGCTATTTTTAAATTTATAATGTAGCCGAACTCAAAAGGACACCACGATGATTGCCTATACCCTGATCTGTGACAAAGACCACCAATTCCAAGAGCATTTTGAAAATTATGACGATTGCGAAACCAAGCTTAAAGCAAGCGCGATGGTGTGTCCGGCATGTGGATCAAATCAACTGACCAAGGGGCTGTCGGCGCCGTCCGTGGGCGGTCACGCCCACGCGCCCATGCCAAGCTGTCCGGCGGCAAGCGGTTGTGGAAATGGCGGTTGCGCACTTAAGGGTTAAATTATAATGATACCCGATTGCGTCCACTATCTTTAGCACGATACAAAGCTTGATCGGCGGTTTTCAAGGCTTCATCAGCCGTTTGACCCGGCTCGACCCCAGCGACACCGATGGAAATGGTGACGCTGACCGTATCCGAATTCTTAGATTTTGCCTTGGTTTTTGCCCCCCCTTTTGTCGTGCCTTTTCTTGGGCTTTCAGGTTTTGCCTTGGGGCGGTCTTGGTCACGCAAATTAAAGCTGGCATCGGCAATGGCTTGGCGTAACTTATCCAAATGAACCTTTGCCTCCTTGGCCGACGCGCGTGGGAATAGCACCGTAAACTCTTCGCCGCCATAACGAAATGCACGGCCTCCGCCGCTCACCTTCATCATGCGACTAGCGACTAATTTCAGCACCTGATCGCCAACATCGTGGCCGTAGGTGTCATTGAATTTTTTAAAATGATCGACGTCCAACATAGCCACCGAAAAACCTTTGCCAGCGGCTTTTAAGTCATGCATCAAAGCACGTCTGCCGGGCAAATTTGTCAATTCATCAATATACGCCAAACGATAACTTTCTTGGACCATGGCCACCAGCAATGTCAAGCAAGCCAGCGAAAACATAATGTGCGGCAAATGGCCTTGCCCCGCGCTGTGTAATGCAAATCCCGTCATGGATACGGCCCCAAACAAGCCTCCATCAATGATGTTTCCGCTAAATATCGCACGACTAAATAGAACCACCGAGGCCACAGCAAACAACAAAATAGCGGGTTGTGGCAATAACGACCAATAATCTAGAAAGGTTGGCAAAATTCGCGCATGAAAAGCTTCATCCACCCAAGTCCCGGCCCCCAGCCCCGCGTCCCAAATCACCAGCAAAAAAATGATTTGTACCGCCACAAACAACACCCGTCCTATGGCCGCCTTGGACGTCATGCCATGATCAGACAAGAACGCCATTAGAAACCCATTGATGGGAAACAGAACCGCAATTGCGGCATAAATGACCATCAATTCTCGGGTGTTGGCACCGGCATGTTCAAGGTCGGGAACAAACGTGTTGATCGCCCAATGGGTGGCCGTGATCAAAATAACCGTCAACACCACGCGAGGTGATTTAAACCACCACCCAATAACAATCGTTGCTATGCCCAGTAAATAAGGTAACGTTGACAACATTGAGCCCAATGCCAAAGGCACGCCGATTTGGCGCACAAATAAAACCAAGCCCAAAACCAAAACGGTCAAGGGAAACAACAAAACAAAAAAGGCGGTTCTCGTCATCATATAATGGTGATAGAACGCAAACGATCAAGATAACGTTAAAAAGGAACGCGCCATGAACATTTGGGTCTTACTTTGTGGTATAAATGCCGCATTAGCCGTTGGCATGGGAGCTTATGGCTGGCATTCATTAGGAGACACCCCCGACATCCGGGATGTTTTTATGATGGGTTCACAATATCAAATGTGGCATGCATTTGCTTTATTGGGCGTTGGTTTGTTGATTGACAAAGGCCCCAGCCGAAGCTTGATCATTGCCGGGTCGTTTTTTCAAGCCGGAATCATCTTGTTTGCGGGAACGCTATACAGCTTTGGCGGTTTGATGACGATCCCCGTGACGGGCGCCGCTCCGGTGGGCGGTGGGCTGTTGATGTTCGGTTGGTTGATTTTGGGCATTCAAGGGGCCAAACACCTTAAAAAATAAAATCTGTTCAGGGCGCCTCTTTGGCGGTATCGTATTGATATGAAAGAACAAATTGATATGAAAGAACAACTTTTACCATCCAGATCTTATTTACGCTTGCGCTTGCGCACCGCACAGGTTTTGTATGCGTCCAATGAATCAGACCTGCTGACTCGACGCGTTGATTTTGCTTTGATTTCCCTAATCACGCTGAATGTGATCGCGGTGATTTTTGAATCCGTATCCTCTATCAAAGCTGAATTTTCCTTGGCTTTTGATTATTTTGATTTTTTTTCCGTCATCATATTCACCATAGAATATATTTTGCGGGTCTGGTCGGCGGTGGATAACCCCTGGCACACGAAATACCAACACCCTGTCCGGGGTCGCATACGGTATATGGTGACGTGGTTTGCCATTATTGATGCCGTCGCGATTTTGCCGTTTTATTTATCCATGTTGTATGGTGCCGATATGCGCATCTTGCGCGCCTTGCGTTTGTTGCGCATTTTCAAGCTGACTCGTTATTCCAGCGCCATGACCATGTTATTTCAAGTGTTTCGCGAAGAATCCAGAACCATTGGCGCGGCCATGTTTGTGTCCATGTTGTTGATGTTTATGGCATCTACCTTGGCCTTTATTTTCGAACACAAAGCCCAACCCCAAGTTTTTTCATCCATTCCAGCAGCCATGTATTGGGCCATCATCACAATGACCACGGTGGGCTATGGTGATATTATCCCGGTGACCATTTTAGGTAAAATCACCGGGGCGTTTATCGGCATTGTCGGTTTAGGCATGGTTGCGTTACCGGCGGGTATTTTAGCATCGGGCTTTAATAATGCCTTGCATCGCCGTCGCAAATTGCTGGAAGAACGAGTCCAAGACGCCATGGAAGATGGCAAAATCACCAAAGCTGAACGCAGAGACCTGAATAAATTAGTCGAACAACTGAACCTAAACCCGGCTGACGTCAAAGCCATTATCGAAGCCGTCAAGCATGATAAATCAACGTCTGGCGATGGGGCCTGCCCCCATTGCGGTAAAAATATCGAAGAGCCCCCCCGCCAAAGCTAACGGCGTTAGCTTGGCAGCTTCCACATTTCGGGCGCGGCTTTCAAACGATCCAATTGGGCTTGGCGTTGGCTTTCCATTTCCGGTGGTAATTTATCACCAAACCGGTCAAAAAATTTGGATTGATCTTCAACATCAGCAATGGCCCCGCCACGGTCGATTTCCATCAAATGGCGGAATTTTTCTTCATCAAATTCCAACCCATCCCAAAGAATATCATCGTGAGTCGGCATGGAACCCATCGGGCTTTCAACTCCATTACCTTCGCCATTGACGCGATCGACGATCCATTTCAAAACACGCATATTTTGACCAAAACCGGGCCACATGAATTTGCCATTTTCGTCTTTGCGGAACCAATTCACGCGGAAAATTTCCGGGGGGTTATCCAGTTTGGCTCCAAAATCCAACCAATGTTGCCAATAATCGCCCATGTTATAGCCACAAAATGGCAACATCGCGAACGGATCACGGCGAATAGCCGCTTGACCTTCGGCGGCGGCAGTGGCTTCGGACCCCATGGTGGCAGCCATGTACACACCATGGTTCCAATCTAACGCTTGATAAGCCAAGGGATAGGTTTTGGACAACCGCCCGCCAAAAATAAAGGCTGAAATCGGAACGCCTTTTGGGTCTTCCCATGCTGGATCAATGGAAGGACATTGGCTTGCCGGGGCGGTAAAGCGAGCATTGGGGTGGGCGGCTGGATGGTCCATATCGGGTGTCCAATCGTTACCTTTCCAATCAATGGCATGAGTTGGGGGTTCAGACATGTCTTCCCACCAAACATCACCATCGTCGGTCAAAGCCACATTGGTAAAGATACAGCCGCTATCTAATGCACGCATGGCGGACGGGTTCGAATCGTCCGATGTGCCGGGGGCAACGCCGAAATATCCAGATTCCGGATTGATTGCATACAATTTGCCATCGGCACCGGGTTTAATCCACGCGATGTCATCGCCCACGGTCCACACTTTCCAACCATCAAAACCCTTGGGCGGAATTAACATGGCTAAATTGGTTTTGCCACACGCAGAAGGAAAGGCCGCAGCAACATACGTTTTTTTACCTTGAGGGCTTTCAAGGCCGACAATCAACATGTGTTCAGCCAACCAGCCTTCGTCGCGCGCCATGGCGGAAGCGATTCGTAACGCAAAGCATTTTTTGCCCAACAAAGCGTTGCCACCGTAGCCTGACCCATAGGACCAAATTTCCCGAGATTCCGGAAAATGGACAATATATTTAGTATCATTACACGGCCATACAACATCCGCTTCGCCGTCTTTTAAAGGCGCGCCCACAGAATGCACGCATGGCACAAAAGCACCGTCATTTCCCAACACATCCAAGACGGGTTGTCCCATACGCGTCATCGTGCGCATGTTAGCCGCCGCATAGGCGCTGTCAGTTAACTGCACCCCAATATGGGCGATCGGAGACCCCAACGGCCCCATGGAAAACGGTACGACATAAAGGGTGCGTCCAGCCATTGAGCCTTCGAAAACATCATCCAATATGGCGCGCATTTTATCCGGTGTCATCCAATTGTTGGTCGGCCCAGCATCATTTTCTTGGTTGGAACAAATATACGTGCTGCCTTCGACGCGGGCGACATCGGACGGATTGGAACGGGCCAAATAACTGTCGGGACGTTTCGTTTCATTCAATTTAATCAACGTACCAGATTCAACCATTTCCCCGCACAGCCGATCATATTCAGCCTTTGAACCATCGCACCAATGAATGTGAGCCGGTTTTGTTTTGCCAGCCACGTCATTAACCCAAGCCAAAAGCTTGGCATGAGAAGTCGGTGTATTCGTTGAATTAGGCATAAGATTCCTCCCGTTGTACGTCAACACCCTAACGGGAGTCTTAAAAAAAACAAAACCCTAAAAATAATTAATTTTTTATTAAATGGAGGGCTTTTCTTTAGGTTTTTCTTTGGGCTTTGTCGGTTGTTCTTTTTGCTTCACGGCAGTGCGGTATCTTTGAGGAATCGAATGGTCAAGAACCTCTATTTTTTGATGTATTTCCAACAGCTGGCTTTTAAGAACGTGCCTTATTTCTTCTTGGTTTTTCGTAACGTTTTCGGTTTTATCAAAAAGCTCATCTAAACCTCCAACTTTTTGTTCAAGTATTTTTATATGGCTTTCAACGGCTTTTAATTCCGCCCGCAACGGTTTGATGTGAACCTGAGAAAAGGTATCGTTTTGAAAATCAATCTTATTTTGGATGTTGCCCACCAGCCACAATGCGCCCAAGGACACAAACAAAGCCAAAACAGCAGCGAGGACAGCAAGTTCCATAAGGGTCTCTTTTCGAGTTGATTAAAACATCATGTCGTTTGTGAAGGTTTATTTAAGCAAATTTACCAAACAACGCAAAAAAAGGATAACATTTTAAAAGAAACAAATTTATGATTTTTTTTAACATTGTTCCGTCTCCGTCAAATAATCTTTGGCCTTGGCCCATTTAGACAGCCCAAATCCCCCCACGTAATGAATTTTACAAACCGTCATTCGCCACAAAGCAAAATCGCCAAAAACCGCATATTGCTGGGCTTCTGGATGGTGTGCCAAAAACACCTCACGCTCACGCCTATCTTGACCCGGCTCAATTTGTGAAACCATTCCGACCAAGGTGGTTCGTTCTGTTTGCAGTGGATTTTCGGAATTTTCAGGCGCTTCCAATAACAATGAGGCCCGACTGTCCGCCAGTAAATCTTGGGTATGGGTGGCCAAGGTTGACAACAAAAACAAAGGAGATCCATCTTGGTCGACGGTCACATTAACCTTGGACACATAGGGTGTGCCTTGCCCTTTGCCTTGTCCCCTTCGCACAGTTGCCAAAGCCCCAGACAGGCTCTGTTTGGCGATTTCGCGGGCTTTGTTTGCGGCTTGTTGAGGCGATAATTTAACCATCACGTATCAATCGTCTTTGGCGTGACGCAAAACCAAATCCCGCAACGATACGATCCCCACCGGAACGCGATGGACATCAACGACTAAGGCTCGGGACAATCCAAATTGCACCAACATGCGCACCGCATAACGAATGTTCATTTCCCCCGCAACCGCCAACACCGGCTTGGTCATAATTTCATACACATTGACCCGGTCCGGCGAACGATTTTCCGCGATCACCAATTTGGCAATATCCGACACCACCACAAGCCCGTATTCGTCCGATTTATCGCGTCTTTCGGTGACCAAAGAGCTGACCCCCGCTTCGCGCATTAACGTGATGGCTTCGGAAACGGTTGCCGTGGCATCAATGGTTTTGATTGATACCGTCATTACATCAGACACTTTGATATAGCTTTTTTCGTTCATAATTCACCTTCAACTTCATGGATCAAGGTTGGCAATTGGCTGGTAAGGCCGACCGTATCTTCTAGGCTGATTTGACACGCAATGCCGGCCCCCGGGTCTTCGTCAAATTTTCCCGCCTCGGCAATGGTTTCCAATATTTCGCGAGCCTTTGGTTCCGCCACTAAAAATATAACAATGTCGCGCTGGGTCGCCAAATCAAGCCCGAAAAAGGTTTTTTCCGGTTTCAAACCTTCGCCTTGCGCGCTGGTGATAACCGTGGCCCCGGTGGCCCCCGCTTCTCGGGCGGCTTCTATAATGGTTTGGGTAATGTCATCTTTAATCAATGCCATAATCATTTTCATCTTCATGGGTTGGTCTCCTCTTCCCCACGTTGTTTATGTTTACTGTTTAAAACTTGGTACCATTCCGACATCTTGGCATAGGCTAAAACCGCCATAATCGGAAACAAGCTGGCAAAGGCAATCAAGCCAAAGCCGTCTAGCAACGGGCTGCGTCCGGGTATGGTTGAAGCCAACCCCAGGCCTAAGGCCGTGACCACGGGCACCGTCACCGTTGACGTGGTAACACCGCCGGAATCATAGGCCAACGCAACAATAAATTTTGAAGCCCATATGGTTTGCACCATCACCACTATGTATCCGGCAATGATATACCAATGCAAAGGCGTACCCGTGACGATACGAAACGATCCCAACGACACGCCAATGGCGACCCCAACGGCCACGGTGATGCGTAACCCCCACGCATTAATGGCACCACCGGAAATATTCTGTGCCTTTAACGCCACCGCAATCAAAGACGGTTCGGCTGCGGTGGTGGCAAAACCAATAGCGGCGGCGAAAATGTAAACCCAATAATATTCACGCCAATCCACGATACCCAAAACGGCTTGGCCGCCGATAAAATTGGGGTCGGTCAATTGATGCGCCATTGTTTTCCCCACCGGAAACAAAGCCATTTCCAACCCCACCAAAAACATCGTCAAACCCACCAAGACATATCCGAATCCCGCCGCAATACGTTTTGGGTTTGGCGGCATGGTTTTCAAAACCACGGTTTGAAAAAACACCAAAATCGCAGCAATGGGCACCACGTCAAACAGGGTGTTCCACAACGTAGATAAAATATGATGGCCTAAATCCACTGTGTTCCCCTAATTCACGATGCCATACACCATGACAAACATCATCGGTGTTAGGCTGGCAAAAGCGATCAAACCAAAGCCATCCGTCATGGCATTGCGGCCCCGGATAGAACTGGCCAATCCAACACCCAAAGCCGTGACCAAAGGCACGGTGATCGTTGATGTGGTCACGCCACCAGAATCATAAGCAATGCCAACAATTTCCGGAGGAGCAACAAACGTCAGACCCACCACACCCAAATAGCCCACAATAATCAACCATTGAATGGGCCAGCCTTTGATGATGCGAATCACGCCCATAACAATGGCAAAACCAACAGATCCAGCAACCGTCATACGCAAGCCAAATGCATAATTTTTCAAGGTGGCTGGATCTGAGCCAATGTCTCCCGCTTCGGCAACGGTTTGGGCGGCTTCTTTGGCCACCGCAATCAAAGCAGGTTCGGCAACCGTCGTGCCAAAACCCAAGGAAAACGCAAATGCCACTATCCAGTACACGTTGCCCTTGCGAGAAAAGGCTTGGGCCATGGATTCGCCTAAGGGAAACAATCCGCTTTCCAAGCCACGCACGAAAAAAGCCAAGCCAAAGACCACCAACACGGCGCCAATTAAAATTTCGGCTAAATTTGGGAATGGTTGGCGGATGACAACCACTTGAAAAAATGCAATCACCACCACAATAGGCGCTAAATCTTGCACCGCATTAACCAACAGTCGCCCTAGACCTTGGAAGGTTTTTGCAAAATCGCCCAACATCATCCCCTATGGTTCAGGTTCGCAATCATAACCGCGTCAGATAAAGATACCGCTATCATATAGTTTCCAGCTATAATTTTGCCATAATGACAGGTTCAATTAGCACCGTCCCTAAAAATGATAGAAAAAAGTAGAAGCTTCATGATACAAACCATCGCATTGGTTGACGACGATCGCAACATCTTGACTTCGGTTTCTATGACCTTAGAAGCCGAAGGCTTTAAAGTCTTTACCTATAACGACGGTGCGGAAGCGTTACGCGAAATCAATCGCACCCCCCCAGACCTAGCCGTTCTTGACATCAAAATGCCGCGCATGGATGGCATGGAATTATTGGAAGAATTGCGCAAACGCAGCGATCTTCCCGTCATTTTCTTAACGTCCAAAGACGATGAGCTCGATGAAGCCATGGGATTACGCTTAGGGGCCGACGATTATATCAAAAAGCCATTTTCTCAACGTTTGTTGATTGAACGCATTCGCGCCGTCTTGCGCCGCAAAGAACCACCTTCGACAACCACCGAAATTGTTCAAAGGGGTAATTTAATGTTGGATTCAACGCGGCATCTTTGCACATGGAAAGGAAAGCCAGTCAATTTGACCGTGACTGAATTTTTGTTGATTCAAACCTTGGCCCGAAACCCCGGTCACGTCAAAAACCGTGACCAACTTATCGATGCCGCGTATGGTGAAAACATATATGTGGATGATCGCACCATCGACAGCCACATCAAACGCCTGCGCCGAAAATTCCGTAAAATGGACAATGAATTTTCTGCCATCGAGACACTTTATGGTGTCGGTTATCGGTATTCGGAAACATAATTTGAAACTTAACCGCTTAATACAACAAAATCCTAACAGCGATAGCGACGGTTCTTTGGTAAAAAAACGCCGTATTTCGCCACTAACCCGCAGAATTATGGCCGTGAATTTATTGGCTCCGGCTTTGTTGTTGGTGGGGTTGTTTTATTTAGGCGAATATCGTCGCAGTCTGATTATCACCGAATTGTCCGCGCTCCGTTCAAATGGGGATATTTTTGCCGTTGCCCTCAGCGAAACCGCGATATCACCACGGGGCGAACATTTAATGCCCGATATGTCCATTCAAATTGTCAGACGTTTGGCCTTCACCGCGAAAACCCGCGCCCGCCTGTTCAACCTAGATGGGACATTGGTTGCCGATTCCCGAATGTTATTACACCCCGGTGGCGAAGTGATCACAGCGGAAAAACTATCTGACCCTTTGCCGGCTCCTGATCGTCATGGCTTTCTCAATACGTTATTTAGCTATTTAGACGTCATATATTTCTGGCTGCCGGGGATCGAAGATTATCCGCCATACCAAGAAAAAATTAATCAGCGTGCCCAAGATTACCAAGAAGTTTTAGGCGCCATGCAAGGCGAAGTATGGGTCGCCCATCGTAGCTTGCCGGATCATTCATTGGTGCTGACGGTCGCCTTGCCAATCACAAAATACAAACAAACCTTGGGTGTTTTGATGCTGTCGAAATCATCCCATGACATTGATAAAGTCATATTTGAAGTGCGCAAAGACACTTTGATTGTGTTTGCCTTGGCGCTGGTGTTCACGGTTTTAGTGTCGTTGTATTTGGGCAGCACCATTGCCCGCCCCATTCATACGTTAAGTCGAGCCGCCGAACGGGTGCGCCGTGGGCAACACCGGGAACACACCATTCCCACCATGTCCACACGCGAAGATGAAATTGGCGATTTGGCCATGGCTTTGAACGATATGACCGAAGCCTTGTGGGCGCGCATGGATGCCATCGAAGCCTTTGCCGCCGACGTTTCGCACGAAATAAAAAATCCTTTGACCAGCCTGAAAAGCGCCGTTGAAACAGCAAATTTCATCAAAGACCCTAATCAACAGCGCAAGCTTATGGCGATTATTCAAGACGACGTTGAACGCTTGGACCGCTTGATTACCGATATTTCCGATGCCTCGCGTTTGGATGCCGAACTGTCTAGAGCCCAAAGCCAGCCCGTAAATTTAGCCAGCATGTTATCGACCTTAGTGAATATCCACGATGCAACGTCCACTCCAAAAGACACAAAACTGACCTTTACGTGTGACCAAGACATTCATATCGAAGGCTTAGAAGATCGCTTAACCCAAGTGTTTAGAAATCTCATTAGCAATGCCATATCGTTCAGCCCAGCCGACAAACCCGTTCGAATTTTCGCCACTATTGAAGGCTCGTGGGCCAAGGTTTGCGTGGAAAACACGGGACCTGAAATTCCAAATGGCAAAGAAAAAGCCATATTTAATCGGTTTTATACCGAACGGCTAGAGCCTGAAAATTTCGGGCGCCATTCGGGGCTTGGCCTTTCCATATCTCAACAAATTGTTGAGGCCCACGGCGGCAGTATCGTCGCCGAAAATAGAAAAAATTCCCAAGCTAAAACCATCGGGGCTCGATTCACAGTGTGCCTGCCCACACCCAAAATTTAAGCTTAGCATTGACTCATTTGCTGCTACGCGGCACGCTGGGTTTATGGAAAATATTCATGCCACATGCGTTGCGTTGAATGGTCAAGCCGTGTTGTTACAAGGCAAGTCCGGTTCTGGAAAATCAGACTTGGCGCTGCGTCTTGTTGATGAAGGTTGGGACTTGGTGTCCGATGATTATACCGATCTTGAAATTGATGGGAGCACCTTATTTGCCAAAGCCCCCAAAACCATCGAAGGCTTAATCGAAGTCCGTGGCATTGGTATTTTGCGTATTGGGTGCGTCCCGCGCGCCGAACTCAAAGCCATATTTGAACTTGTTCCTTTTGAGGAAATGGAACGTTTGCCCGACCCAAAAACCCACGCCATACAAGGCTACCCCTTGCCGGTTTACACGGTTTATGGTCATGATGCTTCGGCGCCCACCAAAATTCGCATGGCGTTACGGGCGCACGCCGAAAACCTGTTCATTGAATAAGGGCCGCTAACCTTATGACTTCGTCTCAAACCCACACGACGGAAAAAAGCCGCCTTATGGTGTTGGTCACGGGCATGTCCGGGGCGGGGAAAACCACCGTTTTAAAAGCCTTTGAAGACTTAGGCTTTGAAGCCTTGGATAATATTCCATTGTCGTTATTAGGCAACGTGGTGAACCCACCGCCCGACGGCAATGCGCCGCCTTTGGCCGTTGGTGTTGATATTCGCACCCGCGATTTTGAAGCCAATGCCTTTGTCGAACGCCTAGCATCCTTACGCCACCGCCCTAATCTTCGCATCCAAGTGCTTTTCGTCGATTGCGAAGACCAAGAATTGGTGCGCCGTTATACCGAAACCAGACACCGTCATCCATTGGCCCATGACCGCCCGGTATTAGATGGCATTACCAAAGAACGAAAGCTGGTTTCGCCCTTATTAGATCATATTGATTTACACCTAGATACCACCGGGCGCACGCCCTATGATGCCAAGGGATTTTTGTCTCACAACTTTGCCGATGATGAAAACCCCCGCACCATGGCGATTTTTGTCAGTTCGTTTTCTTATCGAATGGGAATCCCAAAAGATGCGGATTTGGTGTTCGATGTTCGCTTTTTGCGAAACCCACACTATGATCCGGAATTAAAAGCTTTGACAGGGTTGGATCAACAGGTTCAAAACTACATAGCCGAAGATACATTGTTCACTGTTTTCTTTGAACGTTTGACCAGCTTGCTGGAACCGTTGGTGCCGCGATACGAAACAGAAGGAAAGTCATACTTAACTATTGCCGTGGGCTGTACCGGGGGAAAACACCGATCGGTGTTTGTTGCAAAACATTTAGCCAATTGGCTAAAGAAAACAAAAGATAATGTGCGGTTAGTACATCGTGATATACCTATAAATACACAGTTTAAGAAGAAAGACGGGGGGGAAAATGATTGGAATTGTTCTTGTCACCCATGGCCGATTAGCCGACGAGCTTATTTCCGCCATGGAACATGTGGTTGGGGCCCAAGACGCCGTGGCTTCCATATGCATCGGCCCCGATGATGATATGGAAGAACGCCGCAAACAAATCTTGGAAAGCATTGCCAAAACCGATGACGACAGCGGGGTGATTTTGTTGACCGATATGTTTGGGGGTACGCCTTCAAATTTAGCCATCAGCGTCATTGAAAAAGCCAATGTCGAAGTGATAGCCGGGGTTAACCTGCCCATGTTGATCAAGCTTGCCAGCGTGCGCGGCGAAACCCCACTTGCCAGTGCCGCGATCCAAGCCAAAGAAGCCGGTCGCAAATACATTAACATTGCTTCTGAACTGTTAAACCAAGACGCCGAATGAGCTTTGGAAAATGCCTTTAGAACGCACCCTTACCATTTGCAATCAACGGGGCTTGCACGCACGAGCGGCGGCGAAATTTGTCAAACTGGCGGGTTCCTTCGAAGCCCAAGTTACGGTCGCCAAAGACGGTCAGTCCGTTGATGGCGGATCCATCATGGGGTTGATGATGCTAGCCGCTGGAATCGGCACGGAAATTCACATTACAATAGATGGAACCCAAGCCGAACAAGCCATTACAGCCGTTGAAGCGCTCATAAACGACAAATTTGGGGAGGAATGTTGATGATGTTGCCCAAAGAATTGGTTGTTGATGGCTTAGGCGTTTCGCCGGGCATTGCCATTGGTGTCGTTCATGTTCGCGAATCCGGTGCCATTGCGGTTCCCGAATACACGCTGAAACTCAGCGAAATCAAAGGCGAAAAATTACGCCTAGGCAACGCCCTGACCACGGCACAAAAGCAAATTGTGCAAATGAAGGCCAAGGCCAAGATGACCCCTCCGGCGGCGGCAGAAGAAATTGTTTTTTTGCTAGAAGCCTATGAACAAATGTTGGGTGATTCACGCCTTGTACGCGGGGCGTTTCGCCGCATCGAAAATGATCGCCTCAATGCCGAGGCTGCTGTTCAGTCCGAAATCAATGAGATCCAAGCGGGGTTTGCCGCCCTGGATGATGCCTACATAGCGGCCCGCATGGACGACATCCGCGAAGTTGCTGACCGTTTAATTCGCACCTTAACGCAAACACACGTTAAACCGTTAAACACGGTACCCAACGGATCAATCATTATTTCCGAAGTCATGACCCCGGCCGATACCGCCCAGCTTAACCCCAAAAGAGTATTTGGGTTTGCCGCCGTGATGGGTGGTGCCCAAGGCCACACCGCGATCATGGCGCGCGCCTTAGGGTTGCCCGCGGTATTGGGAGCAACCGGATTATTACGCCAAGCCTTGTCGGGCGACATCGTTATTATTGACGGCACCCAAGGCCGCGTCATTTTAAATCCTAAACCATCGACATTGGCCGCCTTTGAAGCCAAACAAGACGAACGCCGCAAAGCCATCAAACGCTTGTCACGTTTGCGTCGTCAGCCATCCATCACCCGCGATGGTGTCGACATTCAATTGGGCTGTAACGTCGAATTGCCCATCGAAATGCCCGGCGTATTAAATTCTGGGGCCAGCTCTATCGGTTTGTTGCGCAGCGAATTCATGTTCATGAACCGAGAAACAATCCCCTGCGAAGACGAGCAGTTTACGGTCTTAAAAAATATTGTCGAAACCATGGATGGGCGGCCGACCACCATTCGCACCTTGGACATTGGGGGTGAAAAGCTGGCACAATCCATTACCCAAGACATTGGCGACAGCGCCCAAAGCGCTTTGGGGTTACGCGGCATTCGCTTGTCTTTGAAAAAGCCAGAACTTCTGGAAGCTCAAATTTCAGCCATTTTGCGGGCCGGAGCCTATGGCCCAGTGCGCATTTTATTGCCCATGGTGTGTACCACCCGCGAAGTCATTCGCGCCCGCGAAATTATTAAAAAAATTGCCGCAAAGCTCAAACGAAAAAAAATACCCATAGCCAAACCCTTGCCGCCCGTGGGCGTGATGATTGAAATTCCTAGCGCCGCCCTGACCGCAGACGCCTTAGCGGCGGTGTCTGATTTTTTTGCCATCGGTTCAAACGATTTAACAATGTATACCATGGCTGTTGATCGCACCGATGAACAAGTGGCGCCTTTGTATAACCCATTGCACCCATCGGTGTTGCGTTTGATCGAAGGCACCGCACAAGCCGCCCTGCGTAACCGCATTCCCATATCTATTTGCGGAGAAGTCGCTGGCGATATTCGATTTACCGCCCTTTTGTTGGGATTGGGCATTCATGAATTATCCATGAGCGCGCAAAACTTAGGCGCCGTCAAACAACGAGTCCGCGAAATTAAGCTGACAGATGCCCAAGATCGCGCCCATTCTATCATGAGCCAAACCGACACCGGACGCATTGCTATGTTGTTGGACGATTTTAATACGCTGGTATAGAGCGCCCAACAAGCCAAGACTAGGCTTGCCCAAGTTGGTTTTCGCTGGTAAACCCTCGCATAAGATTAAGTTTGATTCAAAATTTTCAGGAGATCCGTCCATGAGTGACGCTCAAGATTATGCCGTAGCCGATATCAGCCTTGCCGAATGGGGCCACAAAGACATCGACCTTTCCAATACCGAAATGCCCGGTCTGATGGCCATTCGCGAAGAATACAAAGGTGAACAACCTTTAAAAGGCGCACGCATCGCTGGATCGCTGCACATGACCATTCAAACGGCCGTGTTGATTGAAACCTTGGAAGCCTTGGGCGCCGAGGTCCGTTGGGTATCTTGCAACATTTTTTCCACCCAAGACCACGCGGCGGCGGCAATTGCCGATAACGGCACCCCGGTCTTTGCCCACAAAGGCGAAACTTTAGAAGAATATTGGGCCTTTACGCACCGTTTGTTTAACTGGCCAGATGGTCGCGTTGCCAACATGATTTTGGATGATGGCGGTGATGCCACGTTGTTATTGCATCTGGGCAAGGACGCTGAAAAAGATATTTCCGTGTTGGACAACCCAGGGTCCGAAGAAGAAACCGTCATGTTTGCCGCGATCAAACAACACTTGGCAAAAGACCCTGCATGGTATTCCAAAGCTGCCGCCGAAATCCAAGGTGTCACCGAAGAAACCACCACCGGCGTGCATCGTTTGATCGAAATGGCCAAAGACAAAACGCTTTTGTTCCCCGCAATCAACGTTAACGATTCCGTGACAAAATCAAAATTTGATAACAAATACGGTTGCCGCGAAAGCTTGGTTGACGGAATCCGGCGCGCCACCGACGTTATGATGGCGGGCAAAGTCGCCGTGGTTTGTGGTTATGGCGATGTGGGCAAGGGTTCTGCGGAAAGCTTGCGGTCGTCTGGCTGTCGCGTTTTGGTCACCGAAGTCGATCCCATCTGTGCGCTACAAGCGTGCATGGAAGGTTTTGAAGTTGTCACCGTGGAACAAGCGCTTCCCGAAGGCGATATTTATGTCACCACAACTGGCAATTTCAACATTTTGACCGCCGAAATGATGGATGGCATGAAAGATCGTGCCATCGTATGCAACATTGGGCATTTTGATAACGAAATCCAAATCGCCGCTTTGAAAAATTACACGTGGAACAACATCAAACCCCAAGTTGATGAAATTACGTTCCCCGATGGTCATCGTATCATCATGCTGGCCGAAGGTCGTTTGGTGAATTTGGGCTGTGCTACGGGCCACCCAAGCTTTGTCATGTCGGCAAGTTTCACCAACCAAGTTTTAGCGCAAATTGAATTGTTCAAAAACAACGCTGATGGAAAATACAAAAACGAAGTTTACGTTTTACCCAAACATTTGGACGAAAAAGTTGCTCGTTTGCACTTGGCTAAATTAGGGGCCACGTTAACCAAGCTCAGCCAAGAACAAGCCGATTACATTGGCGTGGCTGTGAACGGACCTTTCAAACCGGATGCTTATCGTTACTAAGCATTATAAATATGCCTTTGCGCTTGCCTCTGGCCCAATAATTGGTCTTGGTTATCCAAAGCAAAACACCAAAAGGACGGTCTTCGGATCGTCCTTTTTTTTTTGATCTCTTGCTCCCAAGCGACACCCGGCTTAACATCCCCTTAAGGTTTTAAGCATTCATCGTTTACGGGGAATTTTCACACGCAATGGAAGGGTCGGTTATATCAACAAGCCTTATGTCACCAGCCCCTTTGCTGGCTTTGACCATGGCCATCGCGGCCCTTGTGTTGGTGGGTATAGCGCTGAATCAACGAGGCAAAATCAACAAACTGCGTACAGAACGCAAAAGGTTGTTATCCGATGCTGAAATCAGTCACGAAATCCTAGCCACGGCCCCAGATGGCTTGTTTTTGTGGGTGGTGGCTAACAATTCCGAAGCCTGTTCCAGACGCATGGCCGTGTTATTAGGTTTACGAGATGGCGTGCATTCATCGTTTCGGTCCGTGATGGAATGCTTTACCGGCAATGATGCTAAAATCATCATGAGCCATACCCACAACCTTCGTAAAATGGGGGCGCCGTTTGAATGCGTGGTGACCACAAAAAATGGCCGACGCCGATTGCTGGTGGTCGGCGTTCGCGCAGGCGTCAACGAAGACCGTACCAACAAGCTTGATGAAGCTTTGGCCGATGTCTTGTGGATGCGCGATGTATCTGACATAGCCCCCCCCGCCGAAGGTGCCAACATAACCGCCCGTGACATTATCGAAGCCATGCCCGTTCCGGCTTGGTTGCGCGGGGGCAAATTGGGCATCCAAGCGCAAAACATGATGGCCAAAGCCTTGACGGCAACCGAAGGTGTTTTGGAACAAGCCACCCGCGCACAAGATTTAGGTGAATCTTTGACCGAACGCCACCTGCTGACCCAAGAAAACAGCACCCCAATCATGTTAGACATCACCGAAACGCCATTGCCCGGTGGTGGCACCATCGGCATTGCCCAAGATCGCACCACGGTTGAACAAAATGAAACCGGTTTTACCCGCCATATCCAAGCGCAAAACCAAGTCATGGAAACCCTGGCCACCGCCATCGCCATTTTTGACGAACAGCAACGTTTGACGTTTTACAATGCAGCTTATGCCAATTTATGGGCGCTGACCGCATCTTGGCTTGATGAACAACCAACCTATGGCGATGTCTTGGAACGACTACGCGAATTACGATCGCTTCCCGAAGTCACTGATTTCAAGGCTTTCAAAGCTGAACAAACCGATCAATTTGGCCGCATCACTGCCCCGTCGGAAACCATGATGCATTTGCCGGGAGGCACCACATTGCGTGTCGTCACCAACGCCCACCCGACCGGGGGGCTGGTGTTTGCTTATGAAGACGTCACCGATCATTTGAATTTAGAACGTAATTACAAAACCTTAAGCGCAGTACAACGAGAAACCTTGGATAATTTGTACGAAGGCGTCTGCGTGTTTGGCGCCGATGGTCGGATGAAATTAAAAAACCCTTCATTTGCCAGAATTTGGAAATTACCCGCAGACAGCGGCGGCAATGCCTTGCACATGAAAGGTTTTGTCGGCCACGTTTTGCCTATGATCTTACGTGATGAGGGCAAAAAACCCTTGAACAAAGATGCGCTCGTCGCCAAATTAATGAGCAGAGAACACGGTCGCGGACGGCTTGATTTAAATGATGGCACCGTTTTGGAATATGCCCAAGTGCCGCTGCCCGATGGCGCTGTATTGTTGAGCTATCTTGACGTTACCGACAGCGCGCGCGTCGAAAGCGCTTTGTTGGAACGAACTCATGCCATGGCAGAAGCTAACGTTTTGAAATCAGAATTCATGGCCAGCGTCAGCCATGAAATTCGGACTCCGCTAAATTCCATTGTCGGGTTCGCATCAATGTTATCTGACGACTATTTTGGCAAGCTTAGCACCCGCCAACAAGAATACAGTCAAGGCATTCACGAAAGCGCCGAAGAATTAATTGGCATTATCGACAATATGTTGGATTTGGCTTCTGTCGAAGCTGGTTTGTTAACGCTTGAACTTGACACCGTTGATGTCAATTCATTGTTGTTGACCGCAATGAATTTAGTGCGTGAGCGCGCCCGACGTAAAAAGGTCGATGTCCGGTTTGATTCCCCCGCCGATATTGGATGGGTGGTGGCCGATGAAAAACGCCTGAAACAAGTCTTGTTTAACTTGCTGTCCAATGCCGTCGGTCAAACACCGCCCGGCGGCAATGTTTTAATGGCGGCTCGACGCGATAACAACGACATGATTTTTTCCGTAAACGATGGTGGCAAAGGCATGGAAAGCAACGAAGTCCCACCGGGCCTTTCCTTGATCGCGCGCTTTATTGAATTGCACGATGGCGTGGTTGAATTAACCAATCGTCCCGGTCGCGGCACGATGGTCACGTGCCGTTTACCCATCGAAGCCGACAACCATAACCGCAATCAACCCGATCTTTTTTCGGGATTTTTAGACTCAGGCGAAACGCAATGACACGGCCCAAAAACCAAAGCCGGGGAAACGTTGTGGTGGTGCCTGAAAATCGTGGCCTCAACCCCTATATTGTAAATGTCGCTCGGCGTTTGGCTAAAGCTGGGTTTACGGCCTTGCACCTGATGGATTATCCTCATTAGGCGGTTATCCAGACACCAATGACCAAGGTAAGGTCATACAAAAAACGCTTGCTAAACATAAATTGCGCCAAAATTTCATCGCCGCCTTTGATCCCTTGAAAACGACCGTCTTCGGCAAAGTCGAAGTTGCTGGTTTTTGTTATGGCGGCCGAGTGTGCAATGCCATGGCTGTACGTTTGTCCGGGTGTTAATCACGATTTTCATAAGGATACCACATCCCCTTATGACCAAATGGCAGCCGAACTTGCCTAATCAAGAACGTTAGAATTCTTTTGTCAGTATTTGCCTTAATTTTTGCTTATTTAGGGGTTGGGCCTCGGCAGTCTTGGCTTGAATAATATTCGGCCAAAGCGTCCACTTGTTCGATGGACAAACGCGCAACTTGGCTTTCCATAATAGGATGCGTACGCAAATTTTCACTTTCGCGTGGCGTTGCTCCCCATGCTGATTCCCGGATCAACAACAATTGACGACGTAAATAGCTCCGCCTTTGCCCCGCCAAATGCGGCGCGTTTTTTTGCGTGGCAATACCCGTTTTGCCATGACACAAAATGCACTGTTTGGTGATGGCTGGGGCTGATTTTGGAAAAATTTTTGTTTTATCCTTGCGACATGCCATTTTAGAAAGAACAGCTGACAATTTGGTGATCGAAGCTATATTCAGGCCTTTGACCATGTGTTGCATCACCGGATTGGCTCTAAGCATGGTTTGAGATTCATTTTCTTTCTTGGTGACACCGCCTGCATCGTTATCAAAATCTCTCGCTGGTTTTCGCGCCGCTTTTTGGAAGGCTTTCAATTCCCGAGCCAGATAATTACCTTTTTGTCCGGCTATGGTCGGGCGTGATGGAACTGAACTGATTCCCCCATCGCCATGGCATTCAAAGCATACTTTTAAAATATCTTTGATGGCGACTTTGGGGACCTTTGGCGTTGGAACAAGGGCAGGATTAACAGATTGAGCAACCGATTGGGCGGTATTCCCAAACGCAAACAGCATCAGGGCAAATGCTAAACAATACCTATTTTTCGGCACCCGTAACCAAGCCATTATTTATTTTGCCCACCCAAAGCCCCGATGGTGGTTGAATGTTCAAAATGATAGGCCTCATCTGGATGCACATAGTTGCGAGCGTGGTGTGCCGCTTGTGATGCTTCGGAAAAACCCATCAAGATTAATTTTAACTTACCCGGATACGTCACGATATCACCCGCGCCAAAAATACCGGGCAGGCCCGCATTCATGGTCGCCGGATCAACGGTGATGTGGTGGTGTTCAATGCCCAAACCCCATTCGGCAATTGGGCCAATGTTTTGCGACAAACCAAAGAATGGCAACAAAACATCAGCGTTTAAGGTTTTCGTATCGCCATCAAGGTTTGAAACCTGGATGGCTTTTAAGGTCCCGCTATCGCCTTCGATTCCTGATAATTGATACGGCACCACCAATTCTATGCGACCTTGGTTGACCAAAGCTTCCAAGCGTTGAACGCTTTCGGGGGCGGCCCTGAATTTAGGACGACGATGCACCACTTTGACGCTTGATGCCAATTCCGATAGGGATATCGCCCAATCCACAGCAGAATCGCCACCACCGGCTATGACAACGTTTTTAGCCCTGTAATCTTCGCGACGTTTGACCAAATAATTAACGCCGCGCCCGGCCCCCAAACCTTCATATGCTTGGATACCGTCAAGTGGCGGACGGTTGGGGCCAAACGCGCCAACGCCTGCGGCAATGATGACGGCTCCGGCATCCAGCACGGTGCCTTTGGATGTGGTTAACTTCCAACGTCCGTTTTTGCCGGGTTTTAAGTCCATAACCTGTTGCCCCAAATGATACGTTGGATCACAAGGAGCGGCTTGGGCTTCCAGCATGGAAATCAATTCCGATGCTAAGATAGAAGGATGTGCCGGGATATCGTAAATCGGTTTTTCCGGGTATAATGCCGACAGCTGACCACCCACTTCGTCCAAGGCATCAATGACATGACAGGTCATTTTCATCAAACCGCATTGGAAAATGGCGAACAAACCCACGGGGCCTGCGCCAATAATGGCAACATCTGTTTGAATGGGTGAGTTGGGCATAGCCTCTCCGGGGGATACAAGGTTAAACTATCAAGTGCGAATCGCATTTATTTATAACAGGTTCGACCGTTCAATTAAGGGAAAAGTGTCTTTCATGGCTAAACAGTCAGAAACCGTAACCATCGAACTTGCCGGATTGCCCGCCACTCGCGATTTGGCAGAATGTTTGGCGCGCTTGGCAAAACGTGGAGACGTCTTGGCGTTGCGTGGAGACTTAGGCTCCGGAAAGACCGAATTTGCTCGCCATTTCGTGCGACACTTGACCGATCTTGGCGAAGACGTGCCCAGCCCTACTTTCACGCTTGTGCAAACTTATGACAGCGAAGTCTGTGAAATTTGGCATTTTGACCTGTACAGATTAGAACGTCCCGAAGAAGCCTTTGAATTGGGTATTGATGATGCATTCCATGATGCCATATCCCTGATTGAATGGCCCGAACGGTTGGGGCCGTATTTACCCCGCGACCGTTTGGACGTGCATTTGTCCATAACCAAAGGTAAAAACCATCGCCAAGTTATCTTGACCCCCCATGGGGATTGGTCCCAACGGTTGCGAGAGTGTGGTCATGGATAAAACGCCGCGCGGTGATGCCCGCTCAATTTTACGCCAACAATTTTTACACGCCACCGGGTGGAGAGATTGCGTTCAATTCCCATTGCCGGGGGATGCTTCGTTTCGGCGTTATATCCGGCTTTCGAAAAATGGCACACCCGCAATGCTGATGGACGCACCTCCGCCCACCGAAAACGTCCGTCCATTTGTTCAAATTGCCCATCATCTTTTGGGCCTTGGATTTAGCGCCCCCAAAATATTAGCCCAAGATCAAAAACTAGGCTTTTTAATCATAGAAGACTTTGGTGATGACACCTTTACCCAATTGTTAAGCCACGGCGCGAATGAAAACGAATTATATACTCTCGCCACCGATACTTTAGCTCAGCTTCACCAGCACCCAGCCCCCGATTGGCTGAAGCCTTATGATAACAATAGCCTATTAAAAGAAATCGACTTGTTACCCATATGGTTTATGGGTGCCCAAGGGCTCGAACTTTCCGACCATGATATGGAACGCTATCATGCTTTGTGGTGCGACCTGTTTACCCACATCCACCGTGGACCCAAAACTTTAGTATTGCGCGATTATCATGTCGACAACCTGATGCAATTGTCCGGTCGACCAGACACAGTTGCGTGTGGATTGTTGGATTTCCAAGATGCTCTTTTGGGGCATCCCGCCTATGATTTGATGAGCTTGCTGGAAGATGCTAGGCGAGATATTTCGAATGTAATTCAAATTACAATGAAAGACCGTTATCACGCCGCCCTGAACACCAAAGATCGCGAAGCATTTGATTTAGCCTATGCAATTTTAGGGGCCTGTCGCCATGCCAAGGTTATTGGTATCTTTACCAGACTGGATAGACGCGATCACAAACCGCATTATTTGAAACACATTGATCGTTTGTGGCGATTGCTAGAACACAGCTTAAGCCACCCGATCTTAAGCCCCATGAAGGATTGGATTGACACTCATGTCCCTGCGCATAAACGCACAGCCCCCCTTGCCCAATCTGTAAAGCAAAACGAGGAAAAATTATGAAAATTTCCTCGGCTATGGTTTTATGCGCGGGCCTTGGCACCCGCATGAGACCCTTAACTCTTGACCGCCCCAAACCTATGCTTAAAGTCAAAGGCAAGCCCTTGGTGGATTGGGCATTGGATCATTTAGCCAACGTTGGTTGTGAACACGCCGTTGTGAATTTGCATTATTTGGGTGAACAAATCCAAGACCACTTAAAACCTCGAACTTCTCCCCAAACCACCTGTATATGGGAAGACCCGGTTTTAGAAACAGGCGGCGGCGTACGGAATGCGGTGCGCAGAAATTTATTGGGAAACAACCCGTTCTATGTATGCAATGCCGATAACTTATGGCTAGACAATAGCCCTATGGCGCTTTCTCGACTTGCTGATTTTTGGCAGGATAAAACCATGGACGGGTTGCTGTTGCTTCAAGATTTAAGCACCGCTCATGGCTATGACGGGGCAGGTGATTTTTGTTTCAACGGTGCGGGCGGTCGTTTACAGCGCCGTCTGACCAGCCCCCAAAGCAAGCCCGCTTTTGTTTTTACCGGGGTACAAATTTTACACCCACGTTTGTTTGAAAAAACCGATGAAGGCGTGTTTTCACTGAACGTCTTGTATGACAAAGCCTTGGCCCAAGGGCGATTGTTTGGGCTTGTCCATACGGGCGACTGGTTCCATGTTGGCACGCCTGATGCCTTGGCGAACACCAATGCTGTTTTAAAGGGGCGTTCATGACGAATCAGCCACGCCCTGCCCACGTCTTCACCATTTCTTCCAGCGAAAATTTTGTCGAAGTTTTGGCCCAGGGCATTTTAGATCGGGTTGGCGATGCGCCTGAAAAGCTCGCGTCTGTGCGAGTCTTATTACCAACACGCCGCGCGTGTCGATCATTGCGCGAAGCCTTTTTACGGCGGTCAGATGGCAAACCTTTGCTACTGCCAATGATGATACCGTTGGGCGATGTGGACGAAGACGACCTAGCCCTTGAAACGTTAACTTTTGACGATGAGCTAAATTTAGCCCCTGCCATTGGAAGCCTTGACCGCCTGACATTGTTGGCACGGCTCGTGATGCAAATGCAAGACGAAATGACCGCAGATCAAGCCGTGCGCTTGGCCGAAGAATTGGCAAGCTTGGTCGACCAAGTCCATACCGAAGGCTTGAACTTGGCGAACCTTCCGGACCTTGTTAAGGACAGAGAGTTATCTGAGCATTGGCAACAAACTGTTGAATTTTTATCCATCATTGGCGATGCTTGGCCCAAAATTTTGCACGCCAAAGACGCCCTTGATCCGGCTAGCCGCCGTGACCAATTGATGCGTATGCGCGCCAAATCGTGGGCGGCTCAATCGCCCAAGGGCTGGATCATAGCGGCGGGTTCAACCGGGTCTATTCCCGCCACGGCCGAACTGTTGAACGTGATTGCACACTTAGATAATGGCGCCTTGGTTTTGCCGGGCTTGGATCAAGATGCACAAGAACAAGTGTGGCAAGATCTTGAGCCTAGCCACCCTCAATTTGGACTGGCCCAGTTGTTGGAAAAAATACAAGTGCGTCGAGAAGCCGTGCAACCTTGGCCCGCTAGCACCACACCCGATCCATGTCGCGAGCGGCTTTTGCAACATGCTTTAATTCCGGCCACAGCAAGCCACCTTTGGCGCCAACACGCCCTTTCAAAACATGACCTCGACAAAGCCTTGGATGGCCTCAATTATATCGAATGCCCAAGCCCTCGAGAAGAAGCCCAAACCATCGCCTTAGTTTTACGCGAAGCTTTGAATACCCCCCAACAAACGGCGGCCCTTATCACGCCTGACCGCCAATTGGCGCGGCGGGTTGCCATTGAAATGGCCCGTTGGAATATCGAAGTTGATGATAGTGCTGGGCAACCCTTAGACCAAACCCCGGCGGGCACTTTTTTTAATTTGGTGCTGCAAATGGCTGCCGATGATTTTCATCCTATCAGCATTTTGGCCGCCTTAAAGCATCCTCTGGCCGGCGGAGGACAGCCCCCACAAAATTTACGCCACCAAGTACGTGCGTTAGAAGCCGTATGTTTGCGTGGACCTCGGCCAGGTGAAGGTTTGAACGGATTGCAAGAACGCCTTAGGGTGTTCAACAGTCAGGCTGACGAATATGCCCACCGACGTGTTTTGCAATTGGGCTTAGAAGCGATCGGTGCCCGCAACGTGCTTGTGCTTTTACAACGCCATGTCCAACCTTTGGCTGATGCCTTGAAATCTAAGCAAGCCGATCCGTGCGCAATTTTAAAGCTTCATGTGGAAATCTGCGAAGCCTTAAGCCAGACCGATAATCCAGCTGACCAACGAAGGCTGTGGGCCAAGGATGATGGCGAAGCCTTAAGCGCGTTTGCCGCCGAAGCTCATGATGCCCTTTCAAATTTTGGAACCATTGCTGGCGAACAATACCCGGCTTTGATTAAAACCTTGATGGCCGGGCGCGCGGTACGACCATTGTATGGCAAGCACCCCCGTATATTTATTTGGGGGTTATTAGAAGCTCGCCTGCAACGCGCCGATGTCACCGTGTTGGGCGGATTGAACGAAGGTTCGTGGCCCAGCGAAGTTAATGCCAGTCCATGGATGAGCCGCCCTATGATGAAAGCCTTTGGCTTGGCCTTGCCAGAACGTCGCATCGGTTTGGCGGCCCATGATTTTGTCCAAGCCTGCGCTGCACCGAAGGTCTATTTAACACGATCCAAACGTTCAGGGACCAGCCCCCAAGTTCCATCACGGTGGTTGGTCCGTTTGAATACCATGTTAATAGATCGTGATATTCCCGGTGATTCTCATTGGTTGGATTGGGCCTTAAAACTGACCCAGCCAGATGGTCCTAGCCGGCCATGTCGGCCACCTTGCCCGACCCCCCCGGTATCGGCTCGACCGCGTAAATTATCGGTCACTGCCATTGAAAAATGGATGCGTGATCCGTATGCGATTTACGCAGCACGTATTTTGAATTTACAACCTCTTGAATCCATTGATGCCGATGCCAGCGCCGCAGATCGCGGCAATGTTATTCACAACGTGTTAGAACGTTTTATAAAAAATAACCTAAAAACATTGCCTGAAAACCCATTGGCCGAATTATTAGCAATGGGCGAAACAATCTTTAAAGAGGAAATTGCAAGCCCCAGCGTTCGCGCATTTTGGTGGCCCCGTTTTAAACGCATTGCCGCATGGTTTGCCGATTTTGAAACCACACGCAGAAGCCAAGGTTTGGCGCCAGCCTTGATCGAAGAAAAGGGCCAGATCGTTCTTGAAGGCTTTGCTGGGAATTTCACATTGACGGCCAAGGCCGACCGAATGGATATAGATATTGATGGCGGTCTTACCATCATGGATTATAAAACCGGCGTACCGCCATCAAAAAAACAAGTTGAATGCGGCCTTGCCCCGCAATTGCCACTGGAAGGTTTAATTGCCAGCCGTAATGGGTTTTCAGCCGTAGCGAAAGAACACCCATTGGCGTGCATGATGTATGTGCGTTTAACAGGAGGTCGCATTCCGGGAGAACAAAAAATCATCGACCTAGATGGTCGTCAGGCAATGGTTGAAGCTTTGGCCGGTTTGACCAAATTAATCCATAAGTTCGACGATGAAACAACACCATACCTGTCTAGACCTCGACCCAAATTCAAAAGCAAGTATGGCGATTACGATCATTTAGGCCGCGTCAAAGAATGGACCGGCGAAGGTGAAGGAGATGATGATTGAGCCAACCTTCGCAAATTTTAAGACGCACCAGCGCACAAAGCAATGCCGCCCAACCTCACCATAATGTGTGGGTATCGGCCAATGCTGGCACGGGCAAAACGCGCGTGTTGGTGGATCGTATCGCGCGTTTGCTTTTGGATGGAGCCGAACCTCAAAAAATACTTTGCTTGACCTTCACCAAAACCGGGGCGGCTGAAATGTCAGATCGTATCAGCACGCTTTTGGGCAGTTGGGCGATGATGGATGATGTTACGTTGCAAGCCGAACTTCATGGTTTGACAGGACGCGACACAGATCAAGACTTGATCGCTACGGCGCGGCGGTTGTTTGCCCAAGTTTTAGACGTTCCGGGTGGATTAAAAATTCGTACCATTCATTCATTTTGCGAAAGCTTGATCGGCCGTTTTCCCATAGAAGCCAAAATAGCCCCGCATTTTTCCGTCATCGAAGACCGCACCTCGGTCGAGCTTTTGAACAACACCCGCGAACACATTTTGGAACACACCATAAATGATCCAAAAGGAGATTTAGCCCCGGCCTTAAACTTGATGGCTGAGCTTTTGAATGAAGACGACTTTACCGGATTAATGAAAAATTTGGTCAGCAAACGCGCTCGTTTTTACGACGTCTTAAAGGCCTATGAAAAATTAGGCGGACGACAAAGTGCCATCATGCAATTGGTGGGTCTTGAAGATGAAGACACCGACCAAGCAATGATCATCAAAAGAATTTTATCAGGTCCAGGCTATAACGAACCTGGCCTACGTGCCGCCGCAGATGAGTTGTTAAAGGGGGCCAAAACAAGTGTTGAAAAAGGCAAAAAGCTAACAGCTTTTTTAGCACTGTCTATGGAAGATAAGATTTTAAATTACCAAACCCAATATGTGCCATTGTTTTTAACCCAAGCGAAACAGCCGCTTAAAAAGTTAATCACCAAGGGGGCCGAGCAAGCGGAAGAAACGTTATGCACCGAACAAAGCCGGGTGGTCGAAGCCTTGGAAAAAATTCGTGCCCGCATCACAGCTGACGCCACCTTAGCGTTGTTCACGGTGGGCCAATCCATGATTGAGGGTTATGAACATTTGAAAAAAAATCATGCCTATATGGATTACGACGATTTAATTCAAACCGCGCGCACATTGCTCAACACCCACAGCGGCATCAGTTGGGTGCATTTTAAATTAGATGGTGGCATTGATCATATTTTGGTCGATGAAAGCCAAGATACCAGCGCCGCACAATGGGATGTGGTCAAAAGCTTGGCTTTTGATTTTTATTCAGGCCAGGGTCGTCACGAAGATCAAGATGACAAACCGCGAACGATTTTTGCCGTGGGCGATGAAAAGCAATCTATATATTCTTTCCAAGGTGCCGATCCATTTGAATTTGACCGCATGAAAGATTATTTTTCTGCGCGCGTACGCGAAGCCGATCAAGATTTTCGTGATGTCACTTTGAACGTGTCGTTTCGCACCGTAAGCGCAATCATCAAAATCGTCGACCGGGTCTTTGCAAAACCTGATGCCGCCGATGGTTTGTCTTTTTCAGGGCAATCCGTTGCCCACGACACCAGCCGCAAAGGAGAAGCTGGTTTGGTCGAATTGTGGCCTACATTCAAAACCGACAAGGAACAAGAAGACAGTCCGTGGGATGCCCCATTAGATTACCAAAACAGCAAAAGTGCCGAACGCCAATTAGCCGATAAAATCGCCGGCACGGTTCAGGGCTGGTTGCGCAACAAAGAAATGTTGAGCGCAGAAAACCGACCTATTCGCGCTGGAGATATTTTAATTTTGGTCAGACGCCGGGCCAAATTTGCCGAAACCATGATCACCAGTTTAAAAAAGCACGGCATTGATGTCGCCGGGGCTGATCGTATGACCTTGACCAATCAAATTGCGGTGATGGATTTGTTGGCGGTGGGGCGTTTCGCTTTGATGCCCGAAGACAATCTAAGCTTGGCCGAAGTTTTGAAAAGCCCCCTCATTGGCTTAAATGATGACGCCTTGTTCAATTTAGCCCATAAGCGTAAGGGCACGTTGTGGGCAGAATTGTGTGCCCGCAAAAATGAACGTTCTGAATATAAAACCGCTCAGACAAAACTGTATGATTTTTTGGCACGCGCTGATTTTACCCCGCCGTATGAATTTTTTGCGCATCTATTGCAAAACGGCGGTCGCAAGGCCTTGGTCCAAAGGTTGGGTCTGGATGCCCAAGATCCGATAGATGAATTCCTAAGCCTTGCCCTTGAATACGAACGCAGCCACACCCCCTCATTACAAGGTTTTTTACATTGGGTCAGCGCCGGCGGAACGGAAATAAAACGCGATATGGAAACATCTGGCAACGAAGTGCGCGTCATGACAGTTCACGGCGCCAAGGGTTTAGAAGCCCCCATTGTATTTTTAACCGACACTTGCAAACCGCCCGACAGCCGTTCCGATAGCCCTTTGCAATGGGGGAAAGACCAACCGACGTTGTTATGGGCGCCATACACAGATGCCCGTTGCCAAGCTTTTGCCGCAACATTGGATTTGGCACGGCTTGAAAGTGAACGGGAATATCGTCGTTTATTATACGTGGCGATGACACGGGCACGCGATCGTTTGTACGTCACCGGATTTGAAGATTCACAAGGCCGCAAAGACGGATGTTGGTACAATATGGTGGCCGCCGCCATGGATGATTTTGGCACAGAAATTTCTGGCTCAGATGATGTTTCGATTTTGCGTTATGAAACATTGCAAGAAATTCCATTTAAAAACACACAGCAAAACAAAACCCTTGGCACTCCGCTTGCCCTGCCCGCGTGGATCCAAGACAAGCCGCCGGCGGAACAAAGCCCCAGCCGCCCTTTAAGCCCATCGGCACCGACCAACGATGCTCCGCCCGCGTTTGGACCGTTCACAGACGACCAAACAGACCGCTTTAAACGTGGCCTGATTATCCATAAATTATTAGAAATTTTGCCCGGTTTGCCTTTCGAAAAACGTGAATCAGCGGCACGCACTTGGTTAACAAGACCGGGACATAATCTAAGGCCCCAGCAACAATCTGAAATTTTGCGCGAAACTATGGCCGTTTTAAACAACCCTGAACTGTCGCAATTGTTCAACCTTGAAAGTATGGCCGAAGTCGCCATATCTGGCATTTTAGGCGATCGTGTTGTTTCCGCCCGTCTTGATCGCCTGTCCATTAAGGATAACATCGTCACCGTCGTTGATTATAAAACCAACCGCCCGGCACCGGTGGATGTGGACAAAGTCCCCGAAGCTTACCTTCAACAAATGGCGACTTATCGTGCCTTGTTATCTAAAATCTATAAGAATCATCACATTCGATGCGTGTTATTGTGGACTGATGGCCCTCACGCCATGGTTTTAGATGATGCATTATTAAAGACTTACACGCTTGGCACGGGCTCACCTTGACGACCGGGGTTCGCGCCCCTAAATTAAGAACAAGACATCTCTCACCATTTTTCAGGATTACACATATGAAACACATTACCGACGATAGCTTCGATGCAGACGTCATCAATTCTTCGACCCCCGTACTTGTGGATTTTTGGGCCGAATGGTGCGGCCCATGCAAACAAATCGCCCCGGCTTTGGAAGAAATTGCCGCCGAATTGGGTGATGAGGTGACCATCGCCAAAGTCAACATTGACGAAAACCCCACCAGCCCTTCTAAATATGGCGTGCGCGGTATTCCCACATTGATCATCTTCAAAGATGGCCAACCGGCGGCTGTTAAAATTGGCGCCTTGCCTAAAAACAAATTGTTGGAATGGATCAAAAGCTCGCTTTAAGCTTGGTCATTTGCCATTACAAAAGCCCCTTTGACATATCGTTAAAGGGGCTTTTTGCTCTTTATTTAGGGTCATGATCTTGGCGGATCATTAGGCTGTGCCATTGTATAACTTGCTGGCAACGCTCGTTCATATTGGCGAGGGTAAGGTGCCTCAGCCCCCAAGGCTTTCGCCGCCCGCCATGACCAATGGGGGTCAAATAACATCCCACGCGCCAGCCCAATCATATCAGATTGTCCAGATTTTATAATGGTTTCTGCTTGCCAGGGCTCATCAATCATGCCGACCGCAATGGTGGGCATGTTCGTGATTTTGGTCATTTCAGAACATAATTCCACTTGGTAGCCCGGCCCTAGCGGGATTTTTTGATCCATTGACAAGCCACCGCTGGACACGTGGATAAAATCACAATCCAAACTTTCCAAGGCACACGTCAAGGCAATGGTATCATCAAGATCCCACCCGCCATCAACCCAATCAGTAGCCGAAACCCGAATACCCACAGGTTTGTTGGCAGGAAAAACGGCCCGCACAGCCTTGAAAACGTCCAACGCCAAACGCAGCCGGTTTTCAAGACAGCCGCCATATTCATCATTTCGTTGATTAGACAATGGCGACAAAAATTGATGTAGCAAATAACCGTGTGCCGCATGAATTTCTATCGCATCAAAACCTGCGGTATCTGCGCGTATGGCCGCATCTGCAAAATCTTGGACGATGGTTTTTATATCTTCGACCGTCAAAGCATATGGTTCGGGGCGACTGTCGTCAAAAGCAATGGCGCTGGGAGCCACCGTTGTCCAACCGCCAACATTTTCATCCAACTGATGGCCGCCATTCCACGGTGCGCTGCTGGAACCTTTGCGTCCCGCATGGGCCAATTGAATAGCCATCGGCGTATTGCCCCATGTTTTAGAAAAATCAACAATCCGTTTCCAAGCCGCCATTTGTTCATCATTCCAAAGACCAGGACAGCCCACAGAAATTCGTCCACGGGGTTCAACCGCTGTGGCTTCGGCTATAAACAGACCATGACCGCCAACCGCAAACTGGCCCACATGCATCATATGCCAATCCCCAACAATTCCATCGTGTGCCGAATATTGACACATGGGGGCGACCACCACCCGATTGGCTAGATTCAACCCCCGTAACGTCAACGGAGAAAACAAAACCGATGATGTGCTCATAATTTTAAGTCCTTGTGTTTATTTTATGTTTGATTGGATATTTTGGCTATTCAGACCCAGAACGTGCCCAGCTAAATACAAAGAACCGCAAATCAATATGCGCCCTCTTTGGTTCAACAGTATATCCTCAAGTGCCTCTTGAACCGAAGGTGATTTTTTAACGTTTATCGACAAAGTTCTCGCCGCTTGGCTAATTTGATCGACGCTCAATGTGTTTTCCTCGTCGGGGATTTCCACAGCCCACAGCCCGGCTATTTGATTGTGTAATGGTGTTAAAAATTCAGCCGGGTCACGCTGATTAAGGCCGCCAAAAATTACCCACACATGATCATCAGCCCAACCACCAAGGTGGTCTGACAATGTTCTAGCGGCGGCAACATTATGCCCGCCGTCCAACCATAATTGCCAGTTTGGGCCGCACTTATCCGCCAATAATCCCGAGCTTAGGTGTTGCAATCGACCGGGCCATTCAACATTGACTAAGCCCTTTTTGACCGCGCTATCGGAAATTATAAAATCAGGACATAAGGCTTTGGCACATGCCACAGCCGTAGCCGCGTTGCGGCATTGGTGGTGCCCAACTAAATTTGGCTTAGGCCACGATGGATCAAGCTCAGCGGGCCAATCTTTACCCGCTACCAATAGCCTAGCGTTCAAAGTTTTGGCCTTTTCAGACACCACTTGCAACAAAGCTTCTGCATCTTGGTCTGCCACAACACACGGAACGTCTTGTTTTAAAATACCCGCCTTTTCACCCATGATTGTTAAAACATCAGAGCCTAAAAAATGCTGGTGGTCCATTGAGACCGGGGTGATACAGGTCAACCTCGGCTGGTCGATAACGTTGGTGGCATCAAATTTTCCACCTAATCCCGTTTCCAATAAAACAATATCAGCCGGGGTTTTTGAAAAAGCTAAAAAGGCCGCCGCCGTGGTGATTTCAAAAAATGTAATCGGCAACCCTTGGTTCGCATTTTCGCAAATGTTTAACATTTCTGCTAAATGGTCATCAGAAATAATGTGCCCTGCGAGCCGAATACGTTCATTAAATTTAATCAAATGCGGTGATGTATACACATGAACAACGTAACCTGCGGCTTCTAGAATGGCGCGTAAGAATGCCACCGTAGATCCCTTGCCGTTGGTGCCCGCAACATGAACCACGGGTGGTAATTTGCGTTCGGGATGGTCTAAGGCGGCCAACACCCTTTGCAGTCTGTCCAAAACCAAATCAATGGATTTTGGATGTAAGGACATCAATCTTGAAAGAATACGATCGTTGGTCATGCCCACTGTCTTGGCTTTACTTTATTCTGGGCTTGCCCCATGAGGAATGGGCGCGCCAACAACAGAGGCCTTTTCCGCCTGTGCCTTGTCGTCCGGTTTTATCTTCACCACATCAGCCGGGGCCCCTGTGTTGCGGAGCAAGCTTAAAAGCCGGATCAAGGTTGAACGCATTTCCTTGCGTTCTACCACCATATCGATCATGCCGTGTTCCAATAAATATTCAGCACTTTGAAAACCGTCAGGTAATTGTTCGCGGATGGTTTGTTCAATCACCCGGCGTCCGGCAAAACCAATGGTGCAACCCGGTTCGGCAATTTGAATATCACCTAACATGGCAAAGGATGCCGAAACCCCACCCGTAGTCGGGTCGGTTAACACGACGATATAGGGCAAGCCTTTTTCTTTGACTTCGTTCACCGCAATGGTGGTTCTGGCCATTTGCATCAATGACAAAATGCCTTCTTGCATCCGTGCGCCACCTGATGCGGGCACGATGATCAAGGCGGCATCTTGGACTTGGGCTAGTTTTGATGCGGTGACGATGCCTTCGCCCACCCCAACGCCCATAGAACCACCCATATAAGCAAAATTAAAAGCCGCAACCACCACATTTTGGCCGCCCATTTTTCCATGGGCAACGATCAAAGCATCTTTTTCATTTGTTTTGGATTGATAGTCTTTGATGCGATCGGTGTATTTTTTCAAATCTTTGAATTTTAACGGATCAACCACCCCGGTTTCATAATCAACGGTCAGATATTCTCCGCCATCAAACATCAATTCCAAACGACGTTTGACGGTGATGCGCATATGATGTCCGCAATGTTGGCAAACATGTTCGTTGGCTTCTAAATCACGATGAAAAATCATTTGTTCGCAACTGGGGCATTGGTGCCACATGTTGTCGGGAATGTCTTTGCCTCCGCCAACCAATTCTTTGAGCTTTGGTCTAACAAAGTCTTTAAGCCAATTCATTGCAAACTTCCTTTAACGTTTTGATTGGCGCACGCCGTCGCCCAACTGTTGAACGAATTCTAGCACTTTTCCCACCAATGTTGGCAAGGCTTTGCCATTTACATCCAAATGATCGGATATAATCTTTATCAAGGCCGACCCCACCACAGCCGCATCGGCTACATTAGCAACGTCGCGCGCAGCATCAGCAGTAGTGATACCAAACCCCACCGCAATGGGTAATCGCGTATGGCGGCGTATGCGGTCAACGGCTGATTGAACATCGTCCACCCGCGCGGACGCGGCACCCGTCACGCCGGTAATCGACACGTAATAAACAAAACCGGACGCATGTTCCAACACCGTAGGCAAGCGCTGGTTGTCGGTGGTCGGGGCCGTCAAGAAAATAAAATTAATTTCCCCATCCAACGCGGGTAAGCATAATTCGCGTGCTTCTTCGGGGGGTAAATCGACCACGATCAAACCATCGACGCCCGCCGCCTTGGCATCGCTAACAAACCGATCAACGCCATAATGATAAATCGGATTAAAATACCCCATCAACACAATGGGCGTATCGTCATCAAGTTGACGGAATTTTTGGACTTGGGCCAAAGTCTTGGTCAAGGTCATGCCCGATTTCAAAGCCCGTCCAGAACTCGCTTGAATAGCCGGGCCATCGGCCATGGGATCGGAAAAAGGCATACCCAATTCGATCACATCTGCACCTGCGGCTGGCAGACCTTTTAAAATTTCAAAGGCGGTGTCACCATCGGGATCACCAGCGGTTAAAAATGTCACCAAACCGCCCCGGCCCTCGGCTTTGAGGGCAGAAAATCGGCGGTCAAGGCGGGTTTGAAAAGTGATACTCATAAATTCACCCCCATATCTACGCCCATGTGGGCCGCCACTGTATTTAAATCTTTGTCGCCCCGTCCTGACAAATTAACCACTAATATATTGTCTTTGGGTAATGTTGGCGCCAATTTTTTCACGTGCGCGATCGCGTGCGACGATTCAAGCGCCGGAATTATGCCTTCGAGTCGGGTTAGAATTTTAAACGCATCCAAGGCTTCATCATCAGTTACGGGCACGTATTCAACGCGGCCAATGTCATGCAACCAACAATGTTCAGGGCCGATGCCGGGATAATCCAATCCCGCAGAAATGCTGTCGGCTTCCTGAATTTGCCCATCATCGTCTTGCAACAAATACATGCGGTTACCATGCAACACACCGGGCGCACCTGCATTTAGGCTGGCGGCATGCTTGCCCGTTTCAATGCCGCGTCCGGCGGCTTCGGTTCCTATAATTCGTACATCTGCATCATCCAAAAAGGGGTGGAATAAGCCAATCGCATTTGATCCACCACCGATGCACGCGACCAAGGCGTCGGGCAATCGGCCTTCGGCTTTGACGCATTGTTCCCGGACTTCTTCGCCAATGACGCATTGGAAATCGCGCACCATCATGGGAAATGGATGCATCCCCGCCGCCGTGCCAATCAAAAAATATGTATCGGCAACATTGGTTACCCAATCGCGAATGGCTTCGTTCATGGCGTCTTTTAAAGAACATGAACCCACCGTCACGGGTTTGACCTCGGCGCCTAACATTTTCATGCGAAAGACATTGGGGGCTTGGCGTTCAATGTCTTTGGTGCCCATATAAATGGTACACGGCATATCAAACAATGCGCACACCGTGGCGGTGGCAACGCCGTGTTGGCCAGCCCCGGTTTCAGCGATGATACGGGTTTTGCCCATGCGTCTTGCCAATAAAATTTGCCCAATGGTGTTGTTTACCTTGTGCGCGCCCGTATGGTTTAAATCTTCGCGTTTTAAATAGATTTTAGCTCCGCCGCATTCGCGAGTTAAGCGTTCGGCAAAATATAATGGGCTGGGCCGCCCCACATAATGTTCCAAATAATAAGCTTTTTGGCGAATAAATTCGGGATCGACGCGGGCGGATTCATATGCTTTGGCAACGTCCAGGACCAAAGGCATTAGCGTTTCGGCGACAAATTGTCCGCCAAAAATGCCAAAGCGACCATGTTCATCAGGTCCAGAACGGAAGGTGTTGGGTTTGGTCATAATATTTGCTTATTACCTGAATTAAAATAAGGCCGGACAATACCCTGAAAGCGCTCGCATTAAAAGGGCTTACAACAGGGATGCTAGCTTCAAAAACTGATTAATTTTTGCCACGTTTTTATGGCCGGGGGGCTCTTCGACCCCGCTTGAGGTATCAACAAATTTTGCCCCGCTCGTTTTCACTGCAGATTCTAGGTTATCCACATTCAATCCCCCAGCTAAAAGCCAAGGTTTGGTCCACGTTTCACCCAAAATCAAGCCCCAATCAAAGCTTAGGGCATTGCCGCCGGGAAGCGGTGCGCCTTTGGGTGGTTTAGCATCCAACAATATGTAATCACAAATGCTTTCATATGCGTGTGCCCGTTTGATGTCGTCACTATCCGAAATGCCTATGGCCTTCATCACCGGCAATCCGGTTATGGCTTTAATATCAGACACCCGTGCCAAGCTTTCTTGGCCATGCAATTGCACCAAATCAAGAGGAAGTTGGCGGCAAACCGCACCGACATCTAAATCATCGGGGTCAACAAATAAACCCACACGCAACACGCCTTGGGGCACTGATTTCATCAAAGGCACGGCTTCAAACGGGGTTATACAACGGGGTGATGGTGGGAAAAAAACAAATCCCAACATGCGCGCTCCACCAGATACAGCCGCATCAACCGCATCTTGTGTTTTTAACCCACAAATTTTTACGTCAATTGTCATGGCAAGACTTTAACCCGCACCGCCGCCAACGCCAAGCCAATCAACGCGGTCATGGTAAATTCAGGTACCATGACGGTTGGCACCGCCGTCCAAAGCCCTCTTTGGTCGACATTCATTTGTTCCAACATGTGGGTTAAGGGGTGCAACAAAAAGGCCATGGGCACACCGACCAACATCACGCACACCAATGCCAATGCCAAGGGCTTGACCCCAAACCAGACAAACCGGGGCCGGGCAAAGCCAAACCGAGCGAGCCCTTGAAATTCTAGGCGTGCAACGGTGCTTAAATACGCCAACACGAACAAACCATGGCTTATGTCTAGGCCTAAACGATACGGCATGCCGACAAAACGAGCTTGCAATACGATCAGGTGCGAACAAATAAATGGTAAAAATGCTGCCAACAATAACGCACCAAAGTGCGTGCGCGCCAAGCGGCCCATGATTTTTAAAGTCTGTAAAACATCTTGGGTGATCATGGGCATCAAGCGCTGATCAGTTCGTCCGCAATCAATTTGGCGGCGTGAACAGGATCATCATGCCCCGTGATGGGGCGACCGATAACCAAATAATCAGCGCCCAAAGCAACGGCATCTTTGGGTGTCAAAATACGCCGTTGATCATCAGCCGAAGCCCACGTTGGGCGAATTCCCGGAACAATCAATTTAAAATCGTCGCCAACCGTGCCGCGCAAGGCCACCACTTCTTTGGCTGAACAAACCACGCCGTCAAGACCACTGGATTTGGTCAATTTAGCCAGGCGAAGCACCTGTTGTAAGGGGTCCACATCTAGACCTAATTCGGTCAAGTCTTCGCGGGCCATAGACGTCAAAACCGTCACTGCAATTAACAATGGATGCTGTGATTTATGATCCGCATCAATGGCTTCTTTTGCCGCAACCATCATACGTCGACCACCGCTGGCGTGAACATTGACCATGAAAGGATCAAGCTGTAACGAAGCTTTGATGGCCCCGGCAACCGTGTTGGGGATATCGTGAAACTTTAAATCCAAAAATAACGGCATACCATTTTCAATGACCCGATGGACACCTTCTGGGCCATGGGCGGTAAAAAATTCTTTGCCGATTTTAAGGCCACCCACCAACCCTTTAAGGCCACTGGACAATTCAACCGCCCGCCCCAAGTCGGTGGTATCGATGGCAACGAATATACGGTGTTGTGGTTGCAAAGCTTCGACCATAACCATCATCCTGCTTTGTGTTGGGGCACAATGGGGTCAATCTCGGAAATAATTTCGGTCGCGGGTATTTGCGATTCAGAACGCGGTCGCGTGGACGTTTTCAAGTCTTCGATGTCGCGTTCAAGGGTTTCTATTTTTTCTTGTGCTGTGGTCAATTCCCGCCTTGCCACTTCGCCTTCGTAAGCTTGGCCGCGCAAATTTGACCGCACGCGGCCTTGGCCCAACCATGCCACGATCCCGCCAACGATAACGCCCACAAAAACGGCACCAAACAAGCCCAGATATACCGGAATTTCGACAACCAAGCCAAATGGCCACAGGTTCAATTCAAGAAGAGATTTGTTATGAAGGGCAAAAGCCAAGGCCATGGCAAAAACGGGAACCATAACCAGCCAAGACGTCAAAGAAAGGATACGCCGCACCGAGCTTTACTCCCGTTTAGAGACAAATAAGTATTGACCGCTTGGAAAACTAATTGCCGGCGTTCAATTTTTCACGAAGCTGTTTTCCGGTCTTAAAATAAGGAATATATTTTGCGGGAACGTCCACAGCTTCGCCAGTGCGCGGATTACGACCTGTGCGAGAACCACGTTCTTTGACCGAAAAGGCCCCAAAGCCACGCAATTCTACCCGGTCACCTGTGGCCAAAGCATCTGTAATTTCATCAAATATAGTGGTAACGATCCGTTCCACATCACGCAAGTAAAGATGTGGGTTGGCTTCGGCAAGCCTTTGAATAAGTTCAGATTTTGTCATAATCAACACCTTTATAGACCAGCCTTAAATCGGCGCGTTCACAACCGAATCGTAGCATGGTTCCAACAAAAACTTGCACAAAAATAACCATTTCGTGCCAATCCATACATAAATCACATCTTAGGGTGCCAAACCGCGAGCAACCCGTCAAGGGCAAGTCGTTCAGAAAACAATGCTTTCCCCGTAGCGCCCAACATCCGTTTGATGAAATCGGGCCGTGGATACGTCGGCTTGACTTCAAAAACAGGCAAGTTTTTTTCTATCCCTTTTTCCGTTTCCATCCACGCTACGGCTTCGCTTTCGCCACCAATTTGATCGACAAGTCCATTTTTTACCGCTTGGCGCCCGGTAAATATACGCCCATCGGCCAACTTCAGCACTTGGTCCCGACTTAATTTACGCCGCCCGGCAACCATATCGACAAACATGTCATACATATCCATAACTACGGCCTTGATAGCCGCTCGACCTTCGACGCTAAACGGTTCGATGGGGTTGGGTTGGGCTTTCAAGGGAGCGCTTTTTACCATTTCCGCCTTTACGCCCAATTTGCCCAAAAGACCGGTGACTTCGGTGGCTTCGAACAACACGCCGATGGAACCGGTCAAAGTGCCTTCGCGAGCAAAAATACGATCCGCGCTGATGGCCGTCATATACCCAGCCGAAGCCGCTAATGATCCCATCACCGCCGCAACGGGCTTGACTTCACCTAGCGCGCGCAAGTTACGATACAAGTTTTCTCCGCCCACCACGGCGCCGCCGGGGCTGTTCACATACACCACCACGCCTTTAACCAAGGGGTCGTCTTGAATTTCTTGGATCAAGGCATCACGCCAACGGTCTTCCATGATAATGCCTTCGATGTTCAACCGAGCAATGTGATCGCTGGTCATGTTGGTTTCACCGCCACCCAACAGCGATAGTTTGGCCATGCCGCCAAAATTGGTTGAAGAAAGGCCGCTCACCACCAATACGCCAACCGTGGTCAAAGCCAACACGGCAATAATCTTCCACACCAAGCCTTGGCGTCGGGCTTGACGGCGCTGAAGCCACTGATCGGTATCCATCGGCATCTTTGGTTTTCGCTCCTATGTTAAAATTTAAGGCATTAACAATTTTTGTTGCACAGCTATAACGCCTTAATGTCATTCATAAATATATCGACTTGTTTTTTAAGGTCCATCGATTCGGTCGACATGTCATTGGCTGCGTTCAATACTTCTTCGGAAGAATGCCCCGTTTGGTCAGCCGCGCGAGTCACATCCGAAATGTTCGAAGAAACTTCATTCGTTCCCGTTGCCGCTTGTTCAACATTGCGTGCGATTTCACTTGTCGCCGCCCCTTGTTCTTCGACCGCCGCCGCAATCGCAGATGAAATCTCACTTAATTGCGAAATCGTCCCGCCAATACTGCCGATGGCCGTCACCGCATCCTGAGTGGCACCTTGGATGCTAGAAATTTGTGAACTTATTTCTTCCGTTGCTTTTGCGGTTTGATTGGCCAAATTTTTAACTTCGGACGCCACAACGGCAAAGCCTTTGCCCGCATCACCAGCGCGAGCGGCTTCAATCGTGGCATTCAAGGCCAATAAGTTCGTTTGGTCAGCAATATCCGTAATCATGGAAACAACTTCACCAATTTTTGTCACGGCTTGGGCAAGGCCTTGTATTTTTTCGTTCGTGACCTCGACTTCATTCACGGCCGTTCCGGCTATGCTTGTCGAATGCACAACTTGTCTGGAAATCTCCTGAATTGAGCTGGACAATTCTTCAGATGCCGCCGCCACGGTTTGCACATTGGACGTTGCTTTTTCAGAAGCATTCGACATTTCATTTGATTGTTGGGCCGTTTGTTGAGCCATTGATGACATGGACTGAGCTGTGGTTTTCATTTGCCCCGCAGAATTTGTCATTCGAGCCAAAGCATCGGTAATATTGTCACCAAAATTATTGGTCAAATTTTCCAGTTCGCTGGCACGGTTTTCCCGTTTGTCACGGGCAATTTTTCTTTCGTTGGACAATCGTTCATTTTCAATCATGTTTTCTTTAAACACGCTTGTTGCTTGGGCCATGTCGCCAATTTCATTATGGCAATCTAGGCTAGGGACTTTGGCCGAAGCATCGCCACTGGCAAGGGCATCCATGGCTTTGGACATTTCTGCAACGGACTTTGCTAAAGTTCGCCCAATAACAATAGACAACACGCCAACCAAAAGCGTCACAATCGTCATAACAGCATACAAGATGTTTTTAATGGAACCTTCGATACGGTCGACGTCATTTTTCGTCGTTGCCAATTCTGCAATTGTGCTTGTTCGAATTTGTTCAAACGTCGGCGTCACATCGGCAAACAGCTTGCTTAAAACTTTTGTGTCTTGGGGAATGGCAAGGCGAACGGCCGCTGCTGCTTTAAAATCTTTGTGATAGGCTGCCATCTTGGTGGTGATTTCTGTCTTAGCGGCGCTGGGGATGTTGCTTGCCGCCATTTGCGTTGTGAATTCTGCAAGTCGTTTATCCATACGGCCTAAATATTTATCCTTGATTCTTAAAAAGAAATCTTTTTCGTGACGACGCATCATTAACATGGTGACCAAAAGGCGGGGTTGATCAAATTTTTTCAGTTGTGATTCCACCTCATGAACGGACTTTCGCAAAGAACCGCGTAGCCCCGATTTTTCATCCAAGCCAAAGGCATGCCAATCGCTGGCTACTTTGTTAAATTGCTGGCTATAGGCGTTAAGTTTTTCAGAAATTAAGGCAATTCGAGCTTGGGCTTGTTGGTCTGGGTAAAATTCTTTTAATTGGGTAATTTGGGGAGCCGTCGTCGATAGAATTCCTGATAATTTTTGGGCGTACTTATCGTTATGGCGCAGAATAAAGTCTTTTTCTGTCCGGCGGGCATTTAGAAAATTGTAGGCAATTTTATCAACGATATCTTTACCTTGTTGTCGCTGTTCGGCTTTTAACAAAACGGCATCGATTTTAGATTGTCCATAAACGTAAATGGAACCAACAACAATGAAGCCAATGACCGCAATGGCGCTAATTATTGAAATTTGTGTTAAAACGCGCATGTTTTTTAAGAAAGACATATTACTGACACTCACTCTTTTTTATTTTCAATTCACATTAAACTCATTCTTAAATGAATGTTATCTAACGTGTCTTCGGGTTAGCTTTTGCGCACCATAGCATAACTTAAAAAAAACGCCCCCAACAATCACGTTGAGGGCGTTTTTTTTATGGCCGCGTTGATAAGGAAGACTATTCCTTGCCAGCGTCTTCTGCTGGGGCTTCGTCTTTTTTGGCTGCGGCTTTTTTAGGAGCTGCTTTTTTAGCCGTTTCCTTTTTAGGGGCTGCTTTTTTCTTTGGAGCCTCGGCTTCTTCGCCGCCGCTTTTTTCTTTCAAAGCCGCGCCCAAGATGTCGCCCAAGGAAGCGCCAGAATCAGAAGAACCGTATTCGTTCATTGCTTTCTTTTCTTCCTGAACTTCCAAAGCTTTTACCGACAAGGTCAATTTGCGGTTGCTGGCATCTATCTGCATGATTTTAGCATCAAGTTTTTCACCAACGGCAAAACGATCAGGGCGTTGTTCATCGCGGTCACGAGACAATTCAGCCTTGCGGATAAATCCAGGAACGCCTTCGCCTGCGGTGATTTCGATGCCGCCATCTGTGATGCCTGTGATTTCACAGGTCACAACAGCGCCCCGTTTCAATCCAGCCATCCCTTCTTCGAACGGATCTTTGGTCAACTGTTTGATGCCCAAAGAAATGCGTTCCTTGGCCACGTCCACGTCCAAAACCTTGGCTTTGACAACATCGCCCTTGGTAAAGGCTTTGATGGCTTCTTCGCCCGTCAAATCCCAAGACAGATCCGAGAAATGAACCATGCCGTCGATTTCTTCGGTCAAACCAATGAACAAGCCGAATTCGGTGATGTTTTTGATTTCGCCTTCGACTTCGGTACCCGGTGTATGGGTCACAAGGAAGGAATCCCATGGGTTGTCGCCACACTGTTTCAAACCAAGCGAAATACGGCGTTTGTCGGAATCCACATCCAAAACCATAACTTCGACTTCTTGAGACGTAGATACGATTTTACCCGGATGTACATTTTTCTTGGTCCAAGACATTTCTGATACGTGAACCAAACCTTCGACACCGGCTTCCAATTCAACAAATGCACCGTAATCCGTGATGTTGGTGACGCGACCCTTAAGTTTCGCACCGATTGGATATTGACCTTCGACATCGCCCCAAGGATCGGCTTCCAATTGCTTCATGCCCAACGAAATACGTTGAGTTTCGGCATTAAAACGAATCACTTGAACGTTTACGCTTTGACCAACTTGCAAAGCTTCGGAGGGGTGGTTGATGCGTTTCCATGCAATATCGGTTACGTGCAACAAACCGTCCACGCCGCCAAGATCCACAAAGGCACCGTAATCGGTGATGTTTTTGACCACACCTTCTAGAACGTCGCCTTCCTTGAGTTGAGAAATCAACTCGGAACGGGCTTCGGCACGGGCTTCTTCCAACACGGAACGGCGAGAAACAACGATGTTGTTACGGGCGCGATCCATTTTCAAAATTTGGAAAGGTTGCGGTGCATTCATCAAAGGCGTCACATCACGCACGGGGCGGATGTCAACTTGGGAACCCGGCAAAAAGGCCACGGCACCGTCAAGGTCAACGATAAAGCCACCTTTAACACGGCCAAAGATTGAACCGGTTACGCGTTTGCCGGCTTCGAATTCTTTTTCAAGACTGATCCAGGCTTCTTCGCGACGGGCTTTTTCTCGGCTTAATTTAATCAGGCCATCACGGTCTTCGTAGCGTTCGATGAAAACATCGATTTTATCGCCAACGGCAATTTTGCTGCCATCTGCGTTTACGCCAAATTCTTTCATGGGGATACGGCCTTCGGATTTAAGACCCACGTCAACCATGACAGCATCGCCGTCTACATAAAGTACGGTGCCGTTGATGACGCTGCCTTCAAATCCATCTTTTCCGCCAAAGGATTCTTCTAAGAGATCCGCAAAATTTTCTGTAGCCATTATATTTATAACTTCCTTGTATTTAACTTTTCTGGCCAATCGGTTGGTTCCGATGGTCTTTGACCTAAACAAATGTCTTCATTCCTCATTGGGAATGTGACGATGAAATTGCTTCTGAGAACAGATATTCTGCTTCAAAAGGTGTTTTTTGAGGAGATGAATTCGACAGCCTTTTCAAAGGCTTGGTTAGCGTCGAGTGCGCTGGTGTCCAATGTACAAGCGTCCATTGCTGCCATCAACGGTGATGCGCTGCGACCTGAATCTCTTGCATCACGTTCTATCATATCCTCTAGAACGCGGGCATATATAGCCTCAAGACCACGAGACTGCAACTCTTTAAAGCGCCGCTCGGCGCGGATTTCTGTGCTTGCGGTGATGAACAACTTAACTTCGGCAGTGGGGCAAACGGTGGTGCCGATATCGCGACCGTCTAAAATGGCCCCTTTGGCCGGGCTTCCATTGGTTAACGCGGGTGGTGATGCCGCAAAATCACGTTGAAAATCAAGTAACGCCGCGCGTACGCCGGGAATTGCTGAAACCTTGCTAGCGGCGCTCGCCGCTTCGTCCGTACGCAACGCCGCATTTGTTAATTCCCTAGGGTCCAAGGCGCGGGCCGCCGCTTCGCCCACCGCCGCATCTTCAATATTTCCGCCTTGGCTGACCACCTTATACCCCACGGCCCGATACAACAGGCCTGTATCTAGCTTGGCAAGGGCATATTTTTCCGCCAGCCGCAGGGCCAAGGTTCCTTTACCTGCAGCCGCAGGGCCATCAATCGCAATTACAATGCTCATGGTCTTTAATCCTTTTCATTGGTCTGAAACTGAGCGCCCAGACTTTGCATTAGTGTACAAAAACCGGGAAAGCTGGTGTCTATGGGGCTGGCATCATCGACCGTAATCGGTGCTTCTGCGACCATACCCAACACTAAAAACGACATCGCGATGCGGTGGTCAAGACTTGACGCCACCGTTGCGCCCCCGGACACCGATTGGTCTGGGCCGCTATTACCGTTTACCACCAACCAGTCTTCGCCTTCTTCAATGTCAACACCACAAGCCTTTAATCCTTGGGCCATCACGCTTAATCGATCGCTTTCCTTGACCCGTAATTCTGCTAGGCCTTCGAACCGGGTTTGACCATAAGCACAAGCGGCGGCCACGAACAATACCGGATATTCATCAATTTGAGCCGGCGCCCGCGCGGCCAACACATGACAACCACAAAGCCCCGCATAACGCACCCGGATATCGCCAACATCTTCGCCGGCTTCAACCCGTTGGTTTAAAATTTCGATATTGGCCCCCATGTCCTTCAAGGTGTCGATCACGCCCGCCCGCAAAGGATTCAAACCCACGCCCGTAACCGTAACGTCTGAGCCGGGGATAATACTGGCTGCAACCAACGGAAATGCAGCCGAAGAAATATCTGCCGGCACGACAACATCGCGGCCTTTAAGTTCGGGTTGGCCCTTAAGCGTGATTTGTCTCGCGCCGCCGTCCAATTCTTCAACACGTACATCGCCGCCAAAATGATTAATCATTTTTTCCGAATGATCGCGTGTAGGCTTAGGCTCAATCACCACGGTTTCCCCAGGTGTGTTTAATCCTGCCAATAAGATCGCTGATTTCACTTGGGCCGAAGCCACAGGCAAAACGTATTCAATTGGCATTGGGGTGGATGTTCCCGTTTCCACAATCGGCAAGCGTCCACCGGGTTGGGCATCAAAGGTTGCGCCCATTTCTGAAAGCGGCGTGATCACCCGCATCATGGGCCGCGATGACAAGGATTGATCGCCAACAAATTTAACCGAAATATTTTGCCCGGCAACCAATCCCATCAATAATCGCACGGCGGTGCCTGAATTTCCCATATCAATGGTGTTGCGCGGGGCCAAAAGCCCACCCACCCCAAGGCCATTAACTCGCCAGCCTCCATCGTCTTCGCGGGCCACTTTGGCACCCATGGCGATCATTGCAGCGGCGGTCGACAGCACGTCTTCGCCTTCTAAAAGCCCGGAAATATGCGTTTCGCCAAAGGCAATTGCCCCCAACATTAAGGCTCGATGAGAAATAGATTTATCACCCGGAACTTGCACACTACCTTGCAATGGGGCGGATTTTAAAACGGTCAATGAAGCCACGGAAAATTTCTCACTTTATTTAAGTGTTGTTTGAAAAAAAATTGAGTATTCTTTTTACTATCATATTTTTCTTTTTGACAGAACCCAAGGAACGTGGCAATTCGCTGATATAGATTTTTTTTGACGCATCTTAAAATACGGAGGCTAGGCCGTCGAATGACGATTACAGGACACAAACATACATGTTCAAATTGCGAAGCTCGTTTTTTTGATCTCGGCAAGTCCCCTGCGACATGCCCAAAATGCGAAACCGTACAAATTGTTCCCAAAACCAAAGGGCGCGCCGCCGTCAAAATTCCTGTTGAACCAGAAATTGAGAAGGCTAAAAAGCCGTATAGCGAAGATAAAAGCGACAACACCGATGGTGAAGACGGTGAAGACGAAGAAAACTTGATCGTTGAAGAGGACGTTGATTTAGACGTTGATCTTGACGATGATGATGACGAAGATGATGACGACAGCTTGATGGAAGATACGTCAGATTTGGGCGATGACGACGATGTATCCGGGGTTATCGAATATGTACCGAACAGCGACAGCTCTGAAAGCTAAGTTTAATCGTGCGTTATCGTTTAAAATGACCCGTTAAAATAAAAAGTCTATTTTACCCTTGCTATAACGAAAGCGGGCCAGTAAATTCCGCCCGCAGTAACGTCTTGGCAAAAATAAATTGATCGGGACGTAACAATTGGGGCCATAGCTCAGTTGGGAGAGCGCTACAATGGCATTGTAGAGGTCAGCGGTTCGATTCCGCTTGGCTCCACCATCAAAACCTCTTGGGAAACCAAGGGGTTTTGTGCTTTTTGGCTTGTTCAGACCTTCTTTCCACCAAAGATTCTAGGGTGCTGATATACACAATACAAGCCCATATTACACACTGGGCTTGTTCACATCAGGTTCCCTGCTGTGAGCTTCATTGTAGCGCTCTCCCAACTGAGCTATGGCCTAACGCCTATGGCACGCACCCCTGCACTATTAATGAGGTACAAAAACGAAAACGCCCCTACAAATGCTTGCAATGGTTGTGCCCGATCAATATCGTCTAGAACTAGAGCGATCACAACAAACTTTGGATATTTTGCATGAAACTTAAGTTTTCAATTTTTTTTCACCGTTTAGATTTATGTCTAAAGAAACTAGCAAAAAACCTTTCTTCACTTGGCTGGATGAAACTACTTGTTGTTCTTGAACCATTAGGGCTATTAATTGCGGCAATTAGCGTCTCAGCAAGTGCGGCCTTATACATAATTAAGACCCCTGAACGAGAGGAAGAACAGTTAGTTAGGTTACTCACGTTACGCCAAAGTTCAGGACAAATACTAAACCAATCCATAGGCAAGAAAGACGAAGTAGGACAAACAGTTGCCATTGAGACACTTCATTCATTTGGTGACAGCTTCTCAGATAGAAATTTTCAAGGAACTCGATTCAGTGAAGTCAAGTTACAAGGGGTGAATTTTTCCTTCTCAAATCTCAGCAACACATCCTTTTTTGGTGCAACTCTATCAAATTCTTTTTTCGATAGAACGGACCTTTCATATGCAAGACTTGATAGGGCAGACTTGCGAGGCTCGTGGCTACCAAAAGCAAATTTATGCAACTCAAGTCTATCTAATTCAAATATGTCTGGTGCAAAGCTTTTAGAGGCGAACTTAAACGGTGCTGATTTAAGTAAAGCAAATATGTCTGGTGCAAATATTAGTGGAGCAAGCTTTGAAGACGCTTTCTTAAATGGAACTGACTTACGAGGCGTTTATGGGCTTACACAATCCCAACTTGATAATGCTTGTATATATGAGCACCTCATGGTCTGGACGTATCCTGAAGATGACCCAAGGGGAGGAATCGCTCGTGCAAACAGCAGCCCACCAATACTCCCCCAAGGCTTCAACCCCCCACCGTTTTGCATTCCATATATGTTTCCAGAGGTGGACGGGAAACGACATCACAAAGAAGTAGAATGCTCTACCCCAACAAAAACTAGCCCCCCTGTTACCAAATAGTAACAGCATGTGCACTTCATCCTATTGTGTATTATCTTCAAATCTCGCAGAAAACAGCTGACGTGAGCCCCAAAATGCAATTCCCAGAAGCTCTCTTGTTGCCACTTTGCCGTAAAGTATCGGCTAACTTTTTATCGTCAGTCCCAGTGCGACGCCGGGTGGGGAGTGCGTAAGTTAAGGCAGTCTCCTGTTTCATTTCCTAAGGCAATCCTTTTCTATTTACCCTCCTTTAGCTAAGGCGATTTCCTTGAGCCGAGGGGCAAAGCAGGCGTTTTCGGGATTTGAATTTTTGCCGAGGCTAGTTTCCAGAAATCACTCACGTAATCTGTGTTGAAATCGAGCTTATATATCCGTTCAGTGTCAAAATTCATGGATTATTTAAGATAAAAGCCACTTCCATCTTCGTGAAATCCAATCACCAGATTTTGCGCTGGCTTTAACTCTATCGTTTGGGTGAGCTGTTGGGCGAAGTCACTTTGGGGTCCAGCGTCGTTGAGGTGGACCGAAAGGGTGTGGATGCCTGCGGGGACGCTAAATTTTTTATAGAAGCTGGATGAGCCATCTTGATGAAGGCCGGTTGCCTTTGCCTCTGCATTGAACACCTCATTTCCATCCAACATGAATTTGATCATAACGGGCCACCGTTCACGCGAACATTTCATTTTGGCACGCATGTTTGGGGCAAGACCTGCCAGTTCTTCAGCCGTGCGCTTGCGACACGGTTCAACGCGAAGACCGGGATGGCTGAGGCTGAGCTTTACCTGAGCAAGGCCCTCGGCATTATACCGATAGGACGGCCAGACAGATAAAGTGCCTAAAACGCCCGCTAGCGTGGCATATAGCGCAGCTTGACCGATCCACTGTAAAGATGATCGCATTGTTTCGGGAGGGCGGCGGATGAAGCTCCCGGCTTTTTTGATACGCCGTTGAGCAATATAATCATTGTGTTCATTTTCCAGGCGTTGTTGTTCGTGCAGTTCTTTGTTGTTGCTGAAAATATTTTTAAGCCCAAAATTCCAGAGCACGCCAAAAAATATAGGGCCGAAAACCAGCAAGGGTGCGAGGTAAAACCACACCATGTTGTCGGGGTTAAGATGCAAAAAACTAAACATCGCTGACAGCCTCTTCATCCAGCGTCTTGATATCTTCTTGGAAGACCAATGCTGCTGCTTTTAGGGCTTCCCTTTCAATCGGCGAGGCCCACAAGGTCCGTACGCGTTCACGCGGCACACGCTTTCTAAGATAAGGGTCACGCCGTCCATCCAAGCGTTCCTGCATGATTTCCACCCCAATCCGATAACGACAACCGCATTCTGGGCATCCCGCAATCATCACGCCACCGGCTCCTTGGCTTATCATGTAATCGATGAACGCAGGCGGTAGCATAGAGACACAGGGCAGACGTACTGTGGCGATATCCGTCAACGGCACCTCTTTGATATTGGGGCCATGTTCACAGCCCACCAAGATGATGCCGTGTGGTGCCTGGACCAAAGCCGCATCGACAAGGCCGCGCATACTTTTGATGCTCAAATGTGGTAAATCAATGCCGCTGACCAAGTCATCTTCATTTTTAAAGGGGCTCGAGGTGGGGCAGGAACCGACGCAAATTCCGCACCGTGTGCAATTGGCGGCGTTGACTTCGGCCTGTTGCGTGTAGGGCAAGCCATCGGTACGCGAAACAATGGTAATCGCACCATAAGGACAATCCGCATAACAGCGCCCACAGCCGTTGCAGTGATCCAGCGTCACCAGCGGGGCCGCTGGAACTTTTAGGGGAGGCACCCACGGCAATACGACCAACAAGAGCGATCCGCCAACGGCGACCGCCCACAAGGCAACCGCACCCCACGCATCAAAGATCGGATAAAACAGCATGAAAAACCAATCAAGGTTGAGGCTTTGTGGTATCAAACTCAAATCTGCAGGGGCGTGACTAAGGGCGGGTTTGATCAAGGACAAAGCCACCAACATGATCATCAACCCAATGGCAGCCCCGCGTGGCGGGTTGATCTTGGGCTGGCTGACACGAATGACATGCACCCACATGGCAAACAGTAAAAACAGCGGCACAAAAATATGGATAAACACCAGCAAGGTGAAAAAACGATCCGTCAGAGATCCGCGCGTCAAAAAGTTGGTTGCCACCGGTTCGCCAAAGACGCCCAAAGCATCAAGCCATTCCATGGACCCCAGCGCCACATATTGCGCCAACTGATCCCACACCAGCCAGTATCCAGATAAGCCCGAGGCATAGAGCAGCCAGATAATCGGCACACCTGTGAACCAAGCGTACCACCGGACCCCGCGATAACGATCAAACGACCATTCGCGAACCAAATGCAAAACCAAAAATACCACCATACCATCGGATGAATAGCGATGCAGGCTCCGCATCACTCCGGCCAGATACCACTGATCATTTGTCATGTAATCGACAGAAGAGTAGGCCCCACCCACTGAAGTCTCGAAAAATGCATAAATGAAAATGCCCGTAGCCGCAGCAACCCAATACATAAAAAAGGCGATGGTGCCAAGTTGACGTAGGGGATTCCACTCAGGCCCGAACACCAAATCAAAAGCCTTTTCGCTTTGCAGAAACATCGTTTGTAAAGGGCTGCGCATATGCATCAGGGTAATGTGCCTTTGTTAGAAGTATCAGCCGGCCTTTTTTTACATTCTGCAGCCAAGCGTCTTTGGCGATTTTGCCATAGCCAATTACCGATAAAGGCCATCATGGAAAGGATAATTGTGGCCCCCACAAATATACGAAAAAAAATCGAATATTGAAATCGATACTGATCGGATTTTGGATCATAAATTGTACAGAACAGACGCACTTTGTTGATCAAATCGGCAAGGCTGGCAAACGGAGTGTCCGTGCCAAACACCAAATTTTTGAGAGGATCGACCAGCTGGGGGGATTCAAAGGACTCGCCATAAATTTGCATGTAGACCTTGCCATGAGCATCCAAAATGGTGGTTTGCGTTAGATGATCAAAGCCCTTAGCCGAGTCATAGTATAAAAAGCCGATGTCTTCGCTTAAGCCTGCGATGGCGCGCACATCGCCGCTTAAAAAATGCCAGTGATCGTTCGCCGTCACGCCGATTTTGCGGGCGAAGCTCTGCATCCGTAGCGGATTATCCTTGGCGCTATCAAAGCCGATGGTGACGATGTTGAAGGCATCAGCGCCTAAAGCATCTTGTGCCACGGCATTGATATCTTCGAGGGTTTTGGTGATCACGGGGCAAACATCGGCGCAACTTGAATAGATCATCGAAATGACTAAGGGCTTGCCTTCAAAGTCAGATAGCCGCACGCGTTTGCCTTGGGTGTCTAAAAACACATAATCGCCCACCTGGGTACCAATGGCCGCTTGGCTAATGGCCAGCGCCGCATTTTCATCCGGGGGGCTTACGTTGGCATTGGCCAGGGACTGAGCCGAAGCCATGGATACAGCCAGCACAAGTACCGCCCCAGTTGCGCCGAATAAACTTTTGATAACGTAAAAACCCATATGAAGACCTTTGCCGCGACCACGCCCCTTAAACTGAAATGGGAAGGGTGAGCCCCTATGATCATTGAATAGCGGCTCACCCTTTATTGCATTTTAAGCAGGCTACTGACGTTTTAGCTTAAACCCCACACGTCCGACAAATATTTCCAGTTGACGAAGTAATACAGAACAAATGCCGTCAAGAACACCAGCGCCAAAACGAATGTCCCCGGAACAGCCATGGTTCCCGCATTGCCATAGGTTGTCGCCGCGCCGCCAATAGTTGGTGTTTCAGGTGCGGCTTCGGTATGTTGTTTGGGCTTGCCGAAGAACACGGTCCCAACCATATTTAAAATATAGATCAAGCCCCCAAGGCCACCGATCATTCCCGCCATTCCTGCCAAGCTCATCATCATGAAGGCCGCTGCGGGGAATTCATGCGCCATGGCCGCATCGGCAAACGACATGTCCCAATGGCGCCGAGGAACGCCAAGCGTGCCTGCCCCCATCATAAACACCGAAGCCAGCCCCATGCCAAGACCAAACAAGTAAGGCTGCCATTTGGCGAGGCGGGGGAACATCAGTTCTTTCTGCCACAGTGTCGGTACCAGCCAATAGCTCAACGCCATGAAAGCCAAGGTTGAGCCGACAACAACGGTGCCGTGGAAGTGGCCCGGAGTATACATGGTGTTGTGGGTAATAATGTTGAGTTGTTCTGTCCCCATCATCACGCCCGTGATACCTCCTAAAAAGCCGAACAACACCAACGAGAGTGCAAACCCGGAAAATACCGGATTGCCCCATGGGGCCTTGCGTAACCATTCAAATAGGCCTTTGTTGAAACCTTTTTTGCGTTGTGCGGCTTCTACCGCGCCGGGAACCGTAAGTCCGTGAATCATCGAACCCAGAACGGCCAGGTACAAAGCGTACGAGGTGTTGAAAATTTTCCATTCAGAGCTCAGACCAGGATCAACCAACAAATGATGAGCCGATGCCAGTTGCAAGAACAGAATATAAAACAAGAAAGCGGTCCGGCTTACCTTTTCCGAAAGCGGGCTGGCGTTAAACAAAATTGCCGCAATCGCATACCAACAAGCTATTTGTGCCGCCACGTTGACCTGTTGGGAAGCGTGGCCCATAGCCCACCACACGACGCGGTACATCAATGCATCGATGGAGCCGATATAGCCGATAGAATAGAATAGTGTTGGGATCAAAATAACCGCACCGGACAACACCGTGAACACAGCGATGATAGCCGCTGTCATGGCACCGAATGTCACCAACGGCATTGAGCCTTCGTAGGTTTTGTCACGCTTGGCAATAAACAACGTGGCAAAAAACACCACGCATCCCATTAACGCACCAACCGCAAACAAAATGATGCCGAGATAAAAGTCGGGAGCCGCTGTCATTGGTACATATGAGGTGAACATAACGCTGGAATCCCCGCGCAAAACCGCAACGTTGGTCATCAACGCCCCAATGATCATTAAACCGTATTGTACCCAGGCGAGCTGTGGCAATGCCAAACGGCTCTTTAAAAGAACCGAGGACGTAAAATACAGCAAGGCCATTTCGAAGAAAATCATCCACACCAACAACACGTCAAAACCATGCGCGGTGAGCGCTAAATAAAAGTCATCCGCAGCCAGCAGATGCACCGCTGGCCAGCGGGTTAATGCTACCAACAATCCAAAGATGCCCCCAATCAATAAGAAAACAACCGCCGTAACGGCGTTCCATTTAATCAGCTTATCGGCTGCGAGGTCGATTTTAAACCCGGTGTCCGGGCAAGTCCTAAACTGAGCCATGACGATCTCCCTCACTTTTCAACTACATGAATTTTGCCGACCATGGTGTGATGGCCGATACCGCAAAATTCATTGCAAACTACACTGAATTCACCACTGCTTGTGGGCGTGACAGTCAGCACCATGTCGTAACCGGGGAGAATTTGAAGGTTGATATTCTCTGGCTGTAGCGAGAAACCGTGTTGCAGGTCAACCGAAGACAGATGCAATCGGTAAGACTGGTCTTTTTCCAGTTCTAAGACTGGCCACCATTCCCAAGTGCGCGCCAACATGTAAACGTCGCTACCAACGGGAGGATGAACGACAGGAATACCCGTGTCACCTTCTTCGCGAACGGTGTATTTCGCAGCGAACGCTTCCGTCTTTTCTGCAAAGACTTCCGGCCGGATTTTGTAGGCTTCGTTGGACAAGTTTTGATTACCCGTCATGTGCCAATAGGGCATCATGAAGAACATAACCAAGGCCCAAATCAAACCAAGAGTGACCCAGAGAACTTCCGATTTTTCAATCGGTTCGTTCCACCAGATGCGTTCCTTTGGAGGAAATATAGACATATCTCAGCTCTCCCCTACGGTGCTACGGGGATGGAAACGATATCCATGATCCCCCAAATGATATAAATGACCGTCGGTATCACGACGCCCAGGAAAAGTAGAAGAAACGGAGCATCCAATAATTTTTGCATAAGAGGAATGTCCGCCTCATTATGCGGAGTTTTGTGTTCTGACATGAAACCTTCTCCCAAGTCGATATCGCCAATGCGTAACAAACACCTTCGCGGTTAGACCGCGATGTAGGTTAGATTTTGCAATACGAAACACCGCGCCCTGTTTTCGTTGAATAGAAAAATGGCCGGGACCCTGAACGTTGAAGGCAAAGCTCAGCAAACAATAATGTCGTGGCTTTTCTGAACAATGATCATGCCCCCAATAAGGTATATTTCAAATATATCTTATTGGTTGAGTTTTAAAATGTCAATGAAATATAACTATTCAGCGCACAAAACAGGCATTTCCAACCGTGCCAAATTTGTGCCATTTCCAATCCGTTTTAATCGCTTCTAACCTCTATTATTTATATATAGACGGCAACAGCACCCGAACAACACATTGATTTTAAACGATTTTAGTTTTCTCTCTTTATCTTAAGGCCCAATGGCATTGTAGAGGTCAGCGGTTCGATTCCGCTTGGCTCCACCATCAAAACTTCTTGGGAAACCAAGGGGTTTTGTGCTTTTTTTGGGGGGGGCTTTGTGCTTCAACCGTCGATTGCGCGCCTTTTTGAGAAAAAGACCTTCTAGAGCCTATATATACGCATTTAAAATCGCTCTCTTTCTAATGATCATGCCCGCCCTTCCGGTAGTTCCTCAGTCCAACGACATTTTGGATAAGTCGTACAGCCAATGAAAAACATTCCATCCTGAGAGTTTTCCCGCACCACAGTCGGCTTCTCGCACCTTGGACAAGTTGACAATTCTGGAGGCGGCGTTGGGTATGGCGAAGACCTCTGGGGCTGTTCGCCATCCTCTGCGCAAGATTGACATAACGATGCATCTGGCACCGCTTGAAGGCGGGGGAAAACAATTGGTCACATACTTGGCAAGATCGCGTATTGCTTGGATCAAGCAACAGCACGCCTTGATCGTCTTTCACCAAGACAGCCATTGAACCGCACGTGCGACATTTAAATTCACCACTGAACTCAGCAATGTTTGAGTACGTGAGCAATTCACCTAATCTTTGAGAAAGCGCTTCCCCATCAACACTACCATGATGATCGCACGCAGTGCATGTCAGTTGAACATGGATCATGGCTCGGCTCACACCCCCTTCGCAATTGGCCGTTAGACATCTGATCGTATTGTTAAATTGCCCTTTAATCAATAACTTATAATTGCGAAAATATAATCAATACGATAGCATCAGATGAATTTAAATTAGGGGGAGTTTAGTGCCTGTTCCACATTTCCAAGACTTAATGTTGCCTGTTCTTGAAGCTTCAAGTAAAGGCGAGATTTCTATCTCTGATGTTCGCAACCGTATCGCTGAAAAGCTTGGCCTTACCGATGCTGATGTCAGCGAACTCTTACCAAGCGGGCGTCAGGCCACTTTTGTTAACCGAGTCAGTTGGGCCCGCCATTTTATCGAAAAAGCCTTGCTGGTTGAGACCACAAAGCGAGGCGTTTTTCGGATCACCCCGCGTGGACAAGAGATTCTGAAAGAGAACCCGCCTGAAATCAACATGGCCTTTTTGACTCGTTTTCCAGAATATGTTGCTTGGCGCGAAGCCGGGCAGGCTGGCAACGCGGGAACGGCTACGAGTGAAACAGAGATCGTCAGAACGTCAACGCCAGAAGAAAATATTGAAACAAATTATAGCGACTTGATTGCCTCTGTACGAGCGGATGTTTTGGAAAGTTTGAGGGATTGTTCATGGCCGTTTTTCGAACGCCTGATTGTCGATCTTTTGCTTGCGATGGGTTATGGCGGCGGTCGTGCCGAAATGGGTGAGGCTTTTACAAAAAGCGGTGACGGCGGAATTGATGGGATTATCAAAGAAGACGCTCTCGGGCTCGATGCAATTTATATCCAAGCCAAAAAATGGGATCCAAAGAGATCGTTTAAAGCGGGACGCCCTGACCTGCAAAAGTTTGTTGGGAGCTTAGACGGGAAAGGCGCAACGAAGGGACTGTTCGTATGCCTATCCGGCTTCACGAATGAAGCCAAAGACTACATACGCACATCATCTAAACGCATCATCCTCATTGATGGCAGCGAATTAGCCAACCTCATGATCCGCCACAACGTCGGGGTGCGCGTGCGTGATGTTTATGAACTTAAGGGGTTGGATGAGGATTATTTTAGTGAGTGAGAGTGATAGGAAGAAGAATTATGAGCTGGTCTGATTTTACAAATTTTAGAGAGGCAATAGTAGGTATTGACATGCTGTTTAATCTTCTCCCTCTTCATGAACAATAAGGCAACAACGCATGGCAGATATTTATGAAAACATAGTAATCGGTAATTTTCTTTTCATGTTGGGTCATGCTGTTGGAAACATACCTAAAAATGGCAAACCATCCGTCCTTAGCGTGAATTTACTGCAGCAGACCCCAATGGATAAAACCCTTGGGGATGTACTTATGGAGAGTTCGCACTTCGTACGTCTTATTGAGTTCAAGCGTACACAGAACAAATCAAACAAAGAAGAAAGTAAGCTCGAACTTATTACGGGAGTTTTACAAGAAGAGGGCAACAAGCACCTTCTGGAAGTTTCTAGAAAAATTCATTGGTACATTGAAGCTGAGCTTAAAGAAAATGCCTTCAAGTCTTGGTCCGTTCCTTATTTAGACTTCCTCAAGCCAAACAATCATAATTTCAACATTGATCAATTCATAAAATCCATTGTTGAAGAAATGACGACTGCACGACTAAGTAAAAACGAACGAAACCTTTTCAAAGAATACATTGTTAAAATTTCAAACCTTCAAGTCTCTTCGGGTAGTTCATCCGGCGGACTTGCTCTATGGATGGATGAAACTGGTGGACTCAATTATCTTCCGGTTTCTGACATTCGCCATCTTAGTTACACGATTGAGAACATACTTGAAAAAGAAGCTGAGCTATCTGTACATCGCCAACGCTTGATAGAACGACAACTTGAACTCGAACGGGGCCCAAGCCCTTCAAGTTACAAAGGGCGCTCACACTAAACTCTAACGACAGTTAAGAGCTTTTTCGTTTTTTACATTAGGTAAAGCAACCATGAACCAACAAGATCGCGAATCCTTTCAACACACAATTAACGTAATGGCAGATGTAGCCGAGTATGTGAAAAAAAATACAGGACTTGCCCTCTCTGAATCACAGCAAACCAACAAAGCTCTGCAGAATGCGATTGTTAATCTGCCAGAAAAACTTTCTAATAAAGTCAAAAATGAATTGAAAGAATCCGTTCAGCAAGAAACGACAAAACTCTTTGACACTTTGGACAGAGCAATTCAGGCGGCTCGTCATGCTGAAGAAGCTTATCAGAAATCAGCTAAACACCTCACTTTGAGGATATCGTTATTTGTTCTTGGAACAATCAGCGCTTTGCTTCTTATCCTTGGAGGCAGCCTTTGGGTAATGTATGAGATTGATAAGATGTATGTTCAGTTCCCAATCAAAGAATTTCAGTGCAATGGAAATACAGGAAATATACAAACCTGCATTACTTATAAGGGGCAAACATTTGTAATGCCGAAGAATTAGCAAAATGTAAGTTTGTTTAAATGTTGTCACTCTACATCCAAACCCGAAACCACGGCCTCTCCAAATTAAATAGGGAAAGAAGATGTCTAAACTAAAAATTGGAACGTTGTCGATGGAGCGGAAAGATGACCGAAACACACCTCGGCGGCAACACCGCATAGACCAAATCCTTGATGTTGTTGCGAACCGAAAGCCTGACCTCCTTGTTTGTGCAGGAGATTTCCTTAAAAACAAATCTGATCTTCAGGTAATTGCAAACTACCAAACCATTTTAAGCGGGAAAACCAAAATCGTAACCGATTATGACGTGAGAAAAGGTAAGAAGAAAAATAATGGCGGCATTCCAAGTCCCTTGTATCTTATCGAACCAAGCGGCAAGGTCACGCAAATAGCTCGTCAGTGTGCATCTAGAAGCCGTGAGTTCTCTACAAAACACGGCCCCAAGACCCGAAAAATCGTGAAGTGTTTTAAAACAAATGAAGCTACTCGGGTGTTCAAGGTAAAGAACATAACGTGCTCTTGCCTAGTGTGTGGAGAAATCAATTTCTTCGCTTACAAAATAAACAGCTCTCGCGTTCATCCACGCGACAAGGTCTTCGGCAACCACTACGACGCTGTACGACTTATTGTGAACCCTACTCACGACAGAATGGGAGATAGCTGGGGCGCCCTCACAGCAAAACGAAAATATCTCTCACGACCGCTGAGCTACCACAAGAGATGCTACGTTAGCACCTCCAATTGGGAAATCCGCAAACCCACCAAAACAAATTCAATCACAGGCGTAACGCATAAGCAAACGCCGCACGCAACAAATTTACACACAGTATATGTTGACGGGAATCAGAAAAATTTGGCAAGAATCCACAACTCAACCCGAATGATGGAATACCGTAAGGTTAATGTGAGATTATAGTTTTCTTGCTTTATCTTAAGGCCCAATGACATTGTAGAAGTCAGCTGTTCGATTCCACTTGGCTCCGCCCTTTGAACCTCTTGGGAAACCAAGGGGCTTTGTGCTTCAATCGTCGATTGCCCACCTTTTTGAGAAAAGGACCTTCTAGAGCCTAGCGCTTTTGGGTGAGCCCCCTAGTACATGCGCGCAATATAAGTGTTTGAATTAATCCGCTAATTTAACCAAGCGGAATAAGATTTGTTTGATCATAGGGTTTAAGAGGTTGCGCAAAACGCCTTTGATCTATATCTAAGCCCAAATAAAATTCAAAAAAGGACAGTGTTCCATGCGACAAAGACCACACACGTTCGTTGATTTAAACACAACCGATGCCGAACTTATTATTCGGGAATTGGGAGCCGTGTTGGATGCTGATCGTGCTTGGGCCGATAAATTTCAAACCATGTTAATTTGTCGCACCAAGCCAACGAAGTTAGATTTGGAACCAAATTCTCATAAAAAGACGGCTTTTGGACGATGGTTTTATGGCAAGGTTCACGTCAAAGTCCGTGATCATCCGGGGTTTTCTGGTGTTGGCAAAAAAAGCGACACCATGCACGGCAATGCCTATGGATTGGCCTGTGCCATTCGCGATGACCTTCAAATCACCCCGTCACAATACAAAACTTTCACAAAAAGCGTCGGGTTGTTTCGTGGAAGCCTGCGCCCATTGCTGAGTGAAGCTTGGGAATTTTTGCGCCATGCTGATCCTTTAACAGGCGTCATGACGCGAGGCGCCATGAACATGCATCTGGAAAACGAACAAGACCGCGCAAAACGCAGCAACCAGACAAGTTGTGTTGCCATGATGGATTTAGACCATTTTAAAAAAGTCAACGATGTCCATGGCCATACGGTCGGGGACAAGGTTTTAGAATCTGTATCTTCTTTTTTGCTCAGCAGCTTGCGGCAATACGATAAATTGTTTCGGTATGGTGGCGAAGAATTTTTGATTATGTTTCCCAACACGACGGTTGAAAATGCTGAAAAAGTTCTGAATCGTTTGCGCAAAAATATCAGCCAGCTTGACGTCGAAGTTGGCCCTGAAGAAAAGCTGACCATCACCGCTTCGTTCGGCGTGGCTCTGTTGCAATTGGATAAATCTCCGAAAAATTCCATCGAATATGCAGACCAAGCCCTTTACAGCGCTAAGCAGGCCGGGCGTAACAGGGTGCGCATGTGGGAAAAGGATTCCGCACCCATTGACCAAGACATACCGGACACTCAACCCGAATAAAAATGTTCACCTTCGCATAAACAGTCTTGTTTGCGTCTTTTTTTGCGGGCCCTAAATCATCACATTTAACCAACCCATTTTCTTGACCTTAGGCGCTGAAACGTTTTAGCCAGGAAACGTTACGCACAATCACAACGCCAAAACCATACTCAACAAGAAAGCAAGGGCTGAGAATCGGCGTTATAAATTTATTAAATACCCCTTGGCAAAATAAAGATCGTTATCGATTCGGTCTTTTGCGTATTTGGGGTGGTTTGCCATGTCTAACACTATAATTACGTCTAACACTATAATTACAAAAACTATTCTGGCTTTATTTTTGGGGCTTACGGCGTCGCCGTGCTTGGCACAAAACGTCAATCAAAATGCAACCGATCAACTGTTTAAGGCTATTGCCAAAGGCGATTTGGTGACCATTCAAAAAATGCTGGATCACGGTGCCGATCTTTCTGCAAAAAATGTTTTGGGCTATACAGCCGCCGAAATCGCCGTTGACCGTGGCTTGTATAAGATTGCCCATTATTTAGTGCAACGTGCCGATCAAACGAAAATAACCAAGTCTGCCCTAGCGAAATTGCCGACGGCTCCGGCGATTAAACCAGTTGCACGGCCCCCTTCTACGGCCTCGCACATACCCCCACAAGCGAATCCAAATTTAAGCATTCTTGTGACAAAACCTGCATACAATCCTTTTAGGCCCTCTCGCCCCATGGATACGGGGCTAACACCTGTTTCAACGCAATCAATTTTTTATGCGAATGCCGCACAAAATTTGCCCAAACCTAAACCCGTACAAAACGTTCCCGAGGCTACCGACAACGTCGAACCCATAACTGAAACCGCACCCGTGATTGTCCCTCAAAATGTGCGCTTCACAAGTGTTAAGCCGGTTCCTGTAAGCGCGGCTATAATGTCGGAACTGGCCATTAATGTTGTCGTTTCTCCCCGCGATATTCCAGCAACCAATGCGGCTCACAGCAAGGCTTTCGCACCAATCCCAGCCCCAAAACTCGCAGTTCACGGGTCCAGCTCTTCTGCAGGCCATTCCGCCAACAACGACCTTGGTATGGCCTTGGGCTTACCCTTGGGCAAGGCCCCACCTGCCACCGTTATCGAAGGCATTGAACCTTGTCTAGCCAAGGGCTCAAAAATGACGGTATGCATTGAAAAAACCGATTGGGCAAACGGTTTGCTGGTTAATTTCGATGCTTTGCCGGTCAGCATTTATAAACGTAACGGTGAAATAAACCGATCTGTCGTCGGCTATCAAGAACAAGCCGCCAATTTCGTCAAAACCATTTTTCCCAGCGATGATTTCGAAGCCGTGGTTGATCGTTTCACCACGCAATTTGGCAAACCCGATGACCAACAACAAAAAAGTCTGTCCACCTTTGGTCAAGGCCAGCAGCAAAATCTTGTGTTAACGTGGTATGGCTATGACAAAGCTCATGACCGCAAAACCATGCTGCGCGTCATGAATTATGACACCGCATCTGAGCGTTTAGCCAGCCACAGACAGGGGGCCGTCATTTATAAATACCTTGATACACCTTCGGTTTTTGCCCGCGTTACACCCATTGAATTGGTGCGGTTGCTGTAACATTTTTTGGCTCGCCGTTGACAGAACAGCCTGACAAGACCACATTTAACGCACAAGCCAGAGCCCATACGGGGCTGGCCTCAGATGCCCCATCCAGATGCCCCCTATGGAGGTCTGGGTGAAATTGAATACGGACTCGCTCACCCAACAGAGGAGATCGCGATAAATGTCACGTCACTATGCTTTTAACAGCCCCTTGCTTTTGGGTTTTGACCATCTAGAACGCGTACTGGATCAAGCGACCAAGGCCGCTGGCGAAGGTTATCCCCCTTACAACATTGAACAAACAGGCGAATACAAACTGCGCATTTCGTTGGCGGTGGCCGGGTTCACATTGGATGATTTATCCGTAACGGTTGAAGACAATCAATTGGTCGTGCGCGGTTATCCCAATGAGGATGACAAAGAGCGAATTTATGTCCATCGCGGCATCGGAAAGCGTCAATTTCAAAGATCGTTTGTGTTGGCGGATGGTATAGAAATTACGGGTGCTGCCATGGACAACGGATTGTTACATGTGGATCTTGAACAGCTTGTCCAAGAACCCGAAGTGCGCACCATCAAAATTAATAACCTAAACAAAGATCCGGCCACCGAAGCCAAAGCGATTGATGTCAGCACAAATTGATCCACCATGTTAACGGTGTCTTAGGACAAAACGTCGTTTACTTAACATACAAAAGAACAGCGCACCAAAGCGCTTTGCGAAGCTTGATGGCATGAGGTCAAATATGAACAGATCAAACAACTCGCACTTGGCACATGAAGGCTCGACACTTGACCCTCGACAAACGTGGCTGGCCCAATTTGACCTTGCCACTTGGGGTATCGAAGACGTGGCCTATGTCAAACCCGTTGATGGCGAACAGGGCGAAGCTTATGGCATTTTTGCCGCCGACGGCACAGAATTGGCGCAAATGGATAATCGCGACGAAGCGATTGTCACCATTCGCCAAAATGACTTGCAAGCGCTTAGCGTTCACTAAGCGGCAAGCTTGTCCTTGTTAGAAAAGATGGTTTAAGCTGCTTCCAAAGCAGATTGATCGGTTAACAGCAAAAACAAGGCTTCGTTGCTGTCGGTGCCGCGTAATTTTTCACAGGCTTTGTCGTTGCGCAACAATCGTGACACGCGCGCCAAGGCTTTCAAGTGATCGGCTCCCGCCGTTTCAGGCGCCAAAAGAACAAACACCAAATCAACGGGTTGATCGTCAATCGCTTGGAAATCAATGGGCGTTTCTAGGCGGGCAAAAAAACCATAAAGGCGCGTGATTGAGGCCAATTTGCCGTGGGGAATGGCAATGCCGTGGCCAACGCCTGTGGTCCCCAAACGTTCGCGTTCCATCAGCACGTCAAAAATAGCGCGTTCATGTTCCCCGCTGATAACAGCAATGCGTTTTGACAATTCCTGCAACGCTTGCTTTTTACTGGTGATGCGAAGGTTTGCTTCGACAGCATCGACCGTAATCAGGTCACTGATTTGCATGGTCAAGTTCCTAAAGTCTGGACAATGTCTAGAGCCCTATGCCCCAGAAGCACTTTGTTGCGGGTCAATCCAACCCACATTTCCATCGTTGCGGCGATATACAATATTTAAACCGCCGTGGGCACCATTTTTAAACATCACAACAGGAAGATTCCCAAGGTCCAAACGCATAACCGCATCGCTGACGCTCATGGTGGAAATGTTGTGTTCCATTTCAGCGACGATCACAGGATGAGCTTCGACTTCGACTTCATGTTCTCCGCTGGCATCCAAAATTGCATATTGGGCAATTTGGTTTTCATCTATCGCCGCATTGGCATGATGATTGACCAATTTGCGATGATAACGACGCAATTGTTTAGCAATCCGTTCAATCGCAGCGTCCAAAGCCGGATAAGCTTCGCCACCTTCGCCTTGGCCATGAACCGTTACACCACGACCAGCGTGAACCACGATATCGGCATGAAATCCGCCATTCGTTTTAGAATAAGCTACGGTCGCATCTATGGCGCGGTCAAAATATTTTTTAACAGCAGCGGCAAGAGCGTCTTCAGTATGAGTCCGCAGGGCTTCGCCCACGTCCATCTGTTTTCCTTTGACGGTGATATCCATTGAACAGCAGGATCCTTAGCATTTGATCAGGGGTGCAGGCACAACACGTTGGGAGCGCCGACAACCGTTGAATTCGGTTTATACAGTGTTTAGCATTTTACGTTCGCAATCGAACAAAAACGCCGTCGATCTAAGCTTTAAGTATCTTGAAAGCCCAGAAGTGTTGCGGAAAGTAGTTCCCCCGCCCCGTGAAGTCAAGAGCTAGACTCGCCTAACCTTGGTCATTGTTATTCTATAGCTTCGATGTCTTTTCCCGACGCCGTTGCACCGACGATGGTAAGCCCAATGAATCCCGATATTTAGCGACCGTTCGACGGGCCACATTCATGCCTTCAGCTTTTAACAATTCAACGATTTTATCATCAGAAAGTATTTTTTTCGAGTCCTCTGCATCAATCATGGACTTGATGCGTTGACGCACCGTTTCCGAAGAATGACCATCAGTCCCATCACCACCGCCAACCGATGATGTGAAAAAATATTTTAGTTCAAATATACCCCGTGGTGTTGCCATATATTTATTGGAAGTTACCCGCGATACCGTGCTTTCATGCATTTCAATAGCATCGGCAATGTCCCGCAACACCAAGGGTTTTAACCCTGAAACACCGTATTGGAAAAAACCTTGTTGTTGTTTAATAATTTCTTCGGCAACTTTTAAAATTGTAGTTGCGCGTTGGTGCAATGATTTCACCAGCCAATTGGCCGATTGCAGACAATCTTGGATATACCGTTTGTCGTCTTTGGATTTAGCTCCGGCGCTGATTTCAGCATAATAATTATTGTTGACCAAAACCTTGGGCAAGGTTTCCGCATTCAATTCAATCACCCAACCGCCCTTGGCGCCCGGGCGCATCAAAACATCAGGAATCATGGGTTGCGTAATTTCATGATTAAAAATACGTCCCGGTTTTGGGTCAAGCTCACGGATTTCCGCTACCATGTCCTGGATGTCTTCTTCATCAACATCGCAAACCGCCATTAACCCCGGCAAATCACGTTTGGCCAATAAGTCTAGATTTTCCACAAACAACTTCATAATCGGATCTAAGCGACCACGTTCTTGCAATTGCAAGCCTAGGCATTCTGCCAAATTTCGAGCAAATAATCCCACGGGTTCAATGGTTTGCAACACCCCCAGAACGGCCTCAATATCTTCGATATCGCACCCCAAGCGATCGGTTAAATCTTCGATTGTGCCTTGCAAATACCCCTGTTCATCCAGCATATCAATCAGATGAGCCCCGATCAATTGATCCCCTTGGGTCCGCACCAAAAAGCCCAATTCACCCAGCAAATAATCACGCATGGATTCTTCACCAGCCAACGTTTGCTCTAGGCCCGGCAAATCGTCCCCGCCAGCCGAACCGCCACCACCGGAACCATAGCTTTCGTAAGCCTCGCTTTCTTGGGGTTTAGAAGGGGCGTCGCCCGGGGTGTCGCTGCTCCAATCGTTATCGACATCGGAATCCATGGATTGCCCAGAATCAATGTCTTGCCCCGTTTCCCCAGACCGCGTTAATGTTTCTGCAGCATCGACGGTGGCCGTATTGTTTTGATCGGGCAACGCGTCTGATGACATTTCATCGACACCTTCGCCACGGACTTCGCCAACGTCGGTCGCCCCACTGTCTGGAACGTCCAACAATGGGTTTTGTTCCAATTCTTGTTCGACGTATTCTTGAAGTTCAATATTGGTCAATTGCAACAGCTTGATGGCTTGTTGCAGTTGTGGCGTCATGACCAAAGATTGGGATTGCCGCAAATCAAGGCGGGGACCTATGGCCATAGCCGCCTCCGGTTCATTTTTTGCGCAAGGCTGGGCTTACAGGCTAAAACGATCACCCAAATATACACGCCGAACATCTTCGTTGCCGACGATGTCCGCTGGCGTGCCCTCCATCAACAATGTGCCATTATGAAGGATATAAGCACGATCAATAACGTCCAATGTTTCCCGAACATTGTGATCCGTAATCAAAACACCAATGCCACGATCCTTTAAATGTCCCACCAAATCCCGAATATCGGACACCGCAATGGGATCAATCCCGGCGAACGGTTCGTCTAACAAAACAAAATGAGGGCTAGACGCCAAGGAACGGGCGATTTCCACGCGACGGCGTTCTCCACCTGACAAAGCCAAGGATGGCGTTCTGCGCAAATGGGTCACCGAAAATTCAGCCAACAAGCTTTCTAGCATGGCTTCGCGCTTTTCCCGTTCAGGTTCGACAACTTCCAAAACGGCACGTATATTGTCTTCAACGTTCAAGCCTCTAAAAATTGAGGCTTCTTGGGGTAAATAGCCAATTCCCGCGCGGGCCCGCCGATACATCGGTAAATTAGTGATGTCTTCGCCATCTAACGCCACGCGTCCGTAATCGGGTTGAACCAGACCCGTAATCATATAAAAACACGTTGTTTTCCCAGCCCCGTTTGGCCCCAACAAGCCTACGGCTTCCCCGCGTTGAACGCTCATGGACACGTCTGACACGACGGGGCGTTTTTTGTACCGTTTGCCCAAATTTTCCACGATCAAGCCACGGCCTCCGGCTGTTTTCGCGTCCGCCACAATTTTTATGCGCGATTGGGGTTCCACAGGACTTTTAGCAGAACGACGAATTCCCGATTTTGGCGGAGACGGTGGTTTCATCTTATCCATAATCTTCTATTTTTTTCCTCTGGGTGCTAACACACCATGCACGCGTCCCGTTGAAGGATGTTGCGGGTTGGTGTTGCTCCCATTTTGGGCAGATCCTGAACAAGTATTCAAACGGCTTATCCCGGTATTTAAATCAATATCCGCGCTGCAACCTTTTAAAACATTGCCGCCACGCTTAATCTTAACCGAACCTGTCAGTCTCGCAAGGCCTGTTGGCACATTATATGCGCCTCGATCAGAAAAAACGTGTTCATTTGCGGTATCAATGCGGACATTATCAAAGGCTTCGATCCGACCCACTTGGGTTTTACCATTAGCTTGCTTGATAAAATGGGCCGTCATCACGTCCGCATACAAGCGTTTATCCTGATGCACGGCCACGGCGTCACCGCGAGCCACGGCAAGATTTCGTTTATCCCAAAATTCTATCTGGTCTTTCGCCGTGATCACATCGTTGCCCGCGATCATTTTCACTGGGTTTCCATCTTTTAACACAATTACGGATTTATCGACATCGTATACAGCCAGGCCACCCGTGGCCACCCGTCCAGGTGTTGTAATTTTAACGTGACCAATGGCATCTAGGCGAAATATTTCACTTTTGCCGCCTTTTGCATCCCGGTAATACGCGCGCAATTCGTCGGCATTCAAAACCATGATACCGCGTGTGGCCGTTGCCGGACCCATGGCGGTAAATATCTTTTTTTGTTGATCCCATTCAATGCCGCCAGCCGCATCAATGGACAATGGCTCGCCGTTTTGCCCCGCCGTCATGTCCACATTTTGGGCAACGGCTGGGTAACTTAAGACCAACACGGCCCACGTTAAAAACAATATACGTATCATTTATTTTGGCTCCCACCGTCTTGCGGTGCGTACAGTGTCAATTGTGCAGGACCGGCAAAGTGTATCAAACGACCCTTATCAATAAGTTTAAGGCCTTGGGCATTTATGGCACCAAACGGACCATGCCCGTTCAAGGGGACATCACTTTCCGCCAATCCTTGATTTAAATAAACCATCAATTTCTGCGTTGAAATTTCATAGCCTGTGTCGTGAAATAGATTGACATCACCATCCAAAGCCAATGTCGCCTTATCACCATCATAACGGCCTGTTTTCGCGGTCAATACCAACCACGTGCCATCATCCAAGGTTAAATCAGCCTTAGGCAATTCCAACGCCACCAAGCTGTTGGCTTCGGAAATAATGCGAGCCACATCGGCCGTTACCGAATACGGCTGGCGGTTGCTATCGGTGCCTACATAACGAGCATTATCCATGCCCGGCTGAGCTTCGCCGGACAATTGGATTGAAGAAAACCCAATGCTAAAGGTGCTATCGGGTTTTAAGCGCGGCCATACCACCACCAAGCCAACCAGCGCGAGCGCGATAAACGGCAACACGATTTTCATCATTGAAACAAATTTGGAATAACCGCCGCCGGCAGAACGATCGCCAGACAACGCAATTGGGCTGTTTTCACCACCGACTAAATTCGCCGCAAACGGTCCTCCGTTCGAATCCTTTTGGGGTGAATCGGACCGATCTAAATCACTTGGCTCACGGGGACCAGAAGAAGCGGCCATGCTGTCAGATCCTTAAACCACACCCGCCTGAAGGCAATCGTGAATGTGTAAAATACCTATGGGCTTAGGCGCATTTTGCCCGGTTTCAACACAAAAAAGAGTGGTGATTTTTCGCTCATTCATAATCGCCACGGCTTCGCTTGCAATATGATTAGAATTCATAGTGATGCAACCCGCCGTCATCACGTTTCCGGCCTTTTGATCAATTAAATCTTTGCTCATGTGACGCCGCAAATCACCATCGGTGATAATGCCCAATAAAACACCCGCATCATCAATAACACCGACAACGCCAAAACGTTTGGTGGTCATTTCCAACAAAGCTTCACGCATCAAGGCATCTGTGTGAATCAAAGGCATGCCAGCACCCGTGTGCATAAGGTCAGATGCTTTTAGTAATTTTTGACCCAGCTTGCCGCCGGGGTGAAAATTTTTAAAGTCTTGGGCGGTGAACCCTTTGCGATCCAACAAACACACCGACAAACAATCACCCAAAGCTAACATCACCGTAGTTGATGTGGTGGGCGCCATGCCAATAGAACACGCTTCGGGACTTTTGGGGATCACCAACGCCACATCAGCAGATGTTGCCAAAGTTGAATTTGCGCCGCTGGTCATGCCAATCAAGCCGATGGAATAACGCCGCGTATAAGCAATAATATCGGACAGTTCCGAGGTTTCGCCGGAATTAGATAAAGCGATGACCACATCGTCTTGTTGCACCATGCCCAAATCACCGTGGCTGGCTTCGCCTGGGTGAACAAAAAACGCCGGTTGCCCGGTGGATGCCATAGTTGCAGCAATTTTATGCCCGATATGTCCGCTTTTACCCATACCCGTCACCACCACCCGACCAGAAGCAGCCTGGATCAGGTTTAGGGCGTCGACAAACGGATCGCCTAAACTTTCCGAAAGCGTTTGCAGGCCAATTTGTTCGGTCTGTAAAACAGCCCGTGCCGCAGCAATGTCTTGGGCAGGATCGGTTTCGGTGTTAATTTGTGTTTCATTCGAATTTTCAAAGGCCGTGCTGTGCGCCATAGGGCGATACTCCAAAACTTTACGCGTGGGCAAAAATGTCTTGATCCAACCAACCCTCTAGGTCCAAATCGGTACGGGTGTGCAAAAAATCAAAACAGGCTTGCGCCATATCCATACGGCCTTCGCTGACCAAAATTTCATCAAGTTTTTCGCGAATGGTATGCAAATATAATACATCGGTCGCGGCATAAACTAATTGTTCTTCGCTTAATTCGACGGCACCCCAATTTGAAGATTGTTGTTCCTTGGAAATTTGCACCCCCACCAATTCCAAACAACAAGCTTTATAGCTATGACGGTCGGTATAGGTGCGAGCCAATCGCGATGCAATTTTAGTGCAGTACACCGGATTAACCCGAATGCCCAAAGCTTGTTTCAACAACATCACGTCAAATCGCGCGTAATGAAAAATCTTCACCACATCATCATTTTCCATAAGCCGTTGCAAATTGGGAGCTTGGGTTACGCCTTGTTCAATTTGCACCAAATGACAAACTTCATCGCCGTCCGACAATTGCACCACGCATAAGCGATCACGGTGGGGATTTAACCCCATGGCTTCAGAATCTACGGCAATCGCGCCCGAAAATTCAAGCCCGTCCGGCAAGTCATTTTTGTACAATCGAATATCAGGGGTTTTCATACGCAAACATCTTTCCAACAAAAGGTTGATGAGCCAAGTCCCCATATATTTTGACCCGCTCCGCCATAAGTATAGCGAATCAATCGGGTGGTGCCCAGTAGAAGACTCGAACTTCCACGACCTTGCGATCACAGGCACCTGAAGCCTGCGCGTCTACCAATTCCGCCAACTGGGCAAACCCAAAGGCTTTCGAAAAGCCTTGTATTAAGGCGCATGAAGTATCGCGCACATGCTGTTCTGTCAACCGGATATGAAGCATCGCTTGTTTTTTTGTGGGCAATTTCTGCCACAACTTGTTATAAACCATCTACAGCATAAAAATGACACGCGACAACCGCGCACAATTCAGAGGGAGAAACACCATGACCGCACGCCTGGTCACCGTATTTGGAGGAAATGGATTTGTTGGGCGCCATGTCGTTCAACGTTTAGCAAAAGCCGGAGCACGGGTGCGCGTGGCATGTCGAGACCCCGAAGCCGCCATATTTTTAAAGCCCCTTGGAAACCCTGGTCAAATTATTCCCGTGAAAGCCAATATTACCGACAAAGACGAAGTTGCCCGCGCCGTTGAAGGCGCCGATGCGGTGGTCAATTGTGTCGGAATTATCGCTTCCGTTGGCTGGAATACATTCAGCACCGTTCACAAATTTGGCGCGGCAAACATTGCCAAAGCTACACAAATGGCGGGTATCGAAACTTTGGTCCATGTTTCAGCCTTAGGTGCTGACAGAAATGCCCCTTCGCAATACGCTCAATCCAAAGCCGCTGGAGAATTAGCCACCTTAAACGCATTTCCAAACGCGACCATTATTCGTCCGGCAATGATTATTGGCGCCGAAGACAATTCTTTGAATTTATTTGCCAACCTTGCCCGGTTCAGCCCGGTGATTCCCATGATCAATCCGTTGTTACCTTCTCTTAAAATGGTGCGCGGCAATTTATATTCATTTTTAATCCCCACCTTTGAACCTCGCCCACGCGAAGGTTCACGTTTTCAGCCCGTTGTCGTGTCTGATGTCGCAGATGCCATTATGTGCGCCTTGAATACCCCTGCTACCCAAGGTGAAATTTACGAAGTCGCCGGACCCACCGCCTATTCCTTCAAGGCGCTGATGGATTTAATGATGAAAAACAGCGGACGGAAACGGTGCGTCATGTCTTTGCCCGCCATGTGGGCGTATTTTTGGGCATTTTTTGCAGAATTTATTCCCGGTAAGCCTTTTACCCGAGACATGGTGACCTTGTTAAACCATGACAATTTACCCACGGGTGATCACAAAAACCTAGGTGATCTTGGGCTTAAAGCCCACAGCCTGGAATCTACCCTGCCAACCTATATGCGCACGTACGGCCCGCCATCTAGTCGTCGCGTTCGTTTGGTGTAAACAACGCATCTATAATAGCACAATCGGGCGTATCACCCCGGTGGCATTGAGCCAAGATCTGGTTTAAGGTGTTTTGCATTTTTTGCAGATCGTGAATGCGTGTGCGCACCGCGTCTAAATGTTTATCGGCGGCTTGGGCTATTTCCCCACAACTGTGTTGATCCGATTGAGCCATCTGTAACAAACTTTTGATTTGTGTCATAGCAAAGCCCAAGTCACGGCTGCGGCGAATAAAGGTCAGCCGTTTTAAATGATCCACGTTGTAAACCCGGTGGCCGCCATTGGTGCGGGGCGGTTTTGGCATCAATCCACAATGTTCATAATATCGGATGGTTTCGACCTTACAGCCCGTCCGTCGAGCCAAGTTTCCAATAGACATTTCTTTATACATAAACTTTGGCCTTGTACCTAGAGTGACTACAGGTATTAAGATGCTGGCTGATACTTTTAAAAGCAACCCTTGATGCATTTGAATAAGGTTTCATGATGGTCACGCCACCAACACCAGACAAATCCAAACACCTTGGAAATTTATCCGCCATCGGCGCGGTTAGCGGGGGCGTTCTGGCGTCAAGCTGTTGCCTTTTGCCGGTGCTTTTTATCAGCCTTGGTTTGGGGGGCGCTTGGATCGGAAATCTGCAAGCCTTGGCCCCGTATCAACCTTATTTTTTCGGGTTGGCCGTGGTGTCAATTGGCGCTGGCTTTTGGCTGTCTAAAAATTCAACGTGTACCATTGACGGCGATTGTGCACCGTCATCGCAACGTCAACGTTATAAAATTGGCTTGTGGGTTGGTACCGGTTTTATCGTCGCGTTGATCGCGTATAATTTACTTTGGTCATTTTTCTAAAGGGTATGTGAACATGGGCACCACCACCGTCATTTTACAATCGACCATCATCTGTCCTGAATGCGGGCACCGGGAATTAGAAACCATGCCCGCGGATGCGTGTCAGTATTTTTATGACTGTAAGGGGTGTGGGGCGGTGTTAAAACCCAAGCCCAAAGATTGTTGCGTATTTTGTTCGTATGGAAATGTGCCGTGCCCACCGATTCAAGTTGGCAAAAGGTGTCGCCACAAACAATGTGACTAACCTAATCTGCTTTCGCATTCATGTTTTTTGCGGCCGTGACAATTAATTCACCAAATTCCCGTAAGAAAACTGAACCTTTGACGGTACGTTGAACCAATACCGAACGGCGATCATTTTCGTCTGTTTTGCGGCGTACCATTTCCAAATCAGTCAACCGATCAATGGCCCGGGTGATGGCGGGCTTTGAAACTTTCAAACTATCAGCAAGGCCCCGAACCGTGTGCGGCGGGGGCGTTAAATACACCGTTAACAATAAAGACATTTGCCGGGCTGTTAAATCTGGGGCATCCAACCGAACGCTGTTGACGATGGTGCGACGCCATAAATCTAACGCGTCCAATTCATTCAGCTCTATGGCCATAGTCTTAAGTCTCCGCTTAAGTTTTGTATATCCGCGTTACAAATTCATAACGATACAATCGTTACGTTAGCGGTATATTATTAACCAAGCGTTACCAAAATGGCAATTGTTTAAGTTCCGAAACGGTTTTTTAATAGATCGAAAACAGCCCGAATACCCAGCGCCTCGCCGCCTTCGGGACGTCCAGGGCGGGAGCGTAGATTCCAAGCCATCAGGTCAATATGCGCCCATTTCAGGTCTTTTTTGACAAAATGTTCCAAGAACAATGCCGCCATAATCGCCCCCCCATAAGGGCCATCGGTATCGTTACGAAGGTCGGCGATTTTACTTTTGGTCTGCGCTTTATAAGGCTGCCACAAAGGCATCCTCCAAAGCGGGTCTGCTGTGTGTTCCGAGGCTTTCAAGAGCTCGCCAGCCAATTCGTTATCATTGCAAAACAGTGCCGGAAGGTCGGTTCCCAAAGCCACTCGAGCGGCCCCGGTCAAGGTTGCAAAATCTAAAATCAGGTCGGGACTTTCCTCTGAAGCCAAGGCCAAAGCATCGGCCAAAACAACCCGGCCTTCGGCATCTGTATTGCCTATTTCAAGACTTAATCCTTGGCGCGTAGACACAACATCCAATGGCCGCATGGCTTTTTCCGACACTGCATTTTCCACTGCCGGAATCAATACCCGCAACCGCACTGCCAATTTTGCGGCCATCACCAGCGATGCCAAAGCCAAAACATTTGCCGCCCCGCCCATGTCTTTTTTCATTAATTTCATGCCAGCCGTTGATTTGATATCCAGTCCGCCAGTATCAAAACACACACCTTTGCCAATTAACGTCACCTTGGGCGCGTTTGGGGGACCCCAATTAAAGTCGACCAAACGCGGTGCCCGATTATCTTCGGCGCCCCGTCCCACCGCATAAATGGCGGGAAAGCCTTCGCGGATTAAATCGACACCAACGATGGTTTTGCATTTAGCCCCCGAAGCTTCGGCTAAGTCCTGAGCGGCTTTGGCCAATTCCCGAGGCCCCATATCGGACGCCGGGGTGTTGATCAGATCGCGCGCCAGTTTGGTGGCCCCATAAGAGCTTTGCACATAGCCTTTGTCGACGCCATCCGGCCACACCAAAAAAGGCCCGTTATAAGCAGCTTCATCCGCCGTTTGAGAATGGCGATAAAATCGATACCGATAAGAAGCCAAGGCGAAACCAAGCGCCGCATCATTCACAACATCAGCCTTATGGTCGCTTGTAATTTTATAGCGTCCTGACGGTGGCAAACCTGCATATAACCCGGCCCAAGCCCATGGCCCGCCTTGGCCTTCTTCATTGCCAATACAATAAACAACAGCATGTATTTTCCCGTCAACGCCGGGCAAAACCAACGTTTGACCGGGTTTTGGCGAAAATCCAATATCCGACACCCACGTTTTTGCGCGTTGATCTTGGCTTTCCAGCCAGTTGTCAAAATCTTCGACAAAAAGGGCGTGTATGGGCAACGCCTCGGTCAAGGGGGCAATTAAACATTCTGGCATTATGTGTGTCTCTTTTTTAACTAAGCGTCAAGGTTCGCCACTTTAAGGGCATTTTCTTGAATAAAATCGCGACGTGGTTCAACATTATCGCCCATCAAAGTCGAAAAGACTTCCCCGGCATCTTCGGAATGAGAGACTTTAACTTGCAACAAAATACGTACGTTCGGATCTAGGGTCGTTTCCCACAATTGTTCAGGGTTCATTTCTCCCAAACCTTTGTAACGTTGGATGCTTAGACCTTTGCGGCCCAAAGTCATCACCTGGTCCACCAAATCCACCGGCCCCGTGATTTTGCAATCTTTTTCTTTGGCCGTCAAAACCGAATGATGGGCATATATTTTTTGCAAATCAGCCGCCATTTCATCCAACTGACAAGCTTCTCGGCTGTGTACCAATGCCGCATCTATCACATACGTTTCCGTCACCCCGCGCAAGGTCCGCGACAATTGTAATCCACCGTCATCCAATACAAAACCTTGCCAACCGCGTTCAAGTTCGACTTCTAAGGCGTTGATCCGCGTGGCCAGATAATCACCAATTTCCTTGGCATGGGTTTCATCCGTTAACAATTTAGGGTTCAGCGCGCCCATGATGGCGGCTTGTTCCAACATCGCCAACGGCACATGTTTGGAAATATCCTTGAGCAAATTGCTGGCAACGTTAGCATTTTCAATCAAGCGGCGCAGATCTTCGCCCGCCACCTGATCGCCATCGTGTCCGGTGAACACCGTGCCTTCATCAACGGCTGTGCCAAACAAATAATCTTCCAACGCTTGGTCATCTTTTAAATATACTTCTGATTTTCCACGTTTAACCCGATACAATGGTGGTTGGGCGATAAACAAATAACCGTTTTCAATAATTTCTGGCATTTGCCGATAAAAAAACGTCAGCAACAAAGTGCGGATGTGGCTGCCATCAACATCAGCATCGGTCATGATGATAATTTTATGATAGCGGCACTTTTCAACGTTAAAATCTTCGCGCCCAATGCCGGTTCCCAACGCTGCAATCAAGGTGCCGATTTCGGCGGACCCCAGCATTTTATCAAAACGCGCCCGTTCGACATTCAAAATTTTACCCTTTAACGGCAAAATAGCTTGGTTGGAACGATCGCGCCCTTGCTTGGCTGAGCCGCCAGCAGAATCCCCTTCCACCAAAAACAGTTCAGACCGCACCGGGTCACGTTCTTGGCAATCTGCCAGTTTACCGGGAAGGGACGTAATGTCCAAAACACCCTTGCGCCGAGTCAATTCGCGGGCACGTTTTGCCGCTTCGCGGGCGGCGGCGGCTTCGACGATTTTATTGATCACTTGCTTGGCTTCGGTTGGGTGTTCTTCAAACCATTGTTCTAAGGCATCGTTCAAGATGCTTTCCACCACAGGACGAACTTCGGAACTGACCAGTTTATCTTTGGTTTGCGAAGAAAATTTGGGATCTGGAACTTTGACCGACAATACGCACGTCAAGCCTTCGCGGGCATCGTCCCCCGTCAAAGATATTTTTTCTTTTTTCGACAATCCGCCCGCTTTGGCATAATTATTAATGCTGCGGGTCAAGGCGCCCCTAAACCCCGCCAAGTGAGTGCCGCCATCGCGTTGCGGAATATTGTTGGTGAAACACAATGTTTGTTCGTGATAGCTGTCGTTCCATTGCATCGCCAATTCAACGGTGATGTCGTCCTTTTCACCACCAACATAAATCGTTTCGTTGATTAAGGATGTTTTGGCTCGATCTAAGTATTTCACGAATTCAGACAGCCCACCTTCATAATGCAAGTCAACTTTGACTTCATCCACATGGCGATCATCTGTCAGCATCAAATGCACGCCAGAATTTAAAAATGCCAATTCGCGCAAGCGATGTTCTAATGTCGCAAAATTAAATTCAGTCATGGTGAACGTTGCAGCCGAAGGGTGGAACGTAACGCTGGTACCAGTGTACGGCGCACCATCCTCATTCATCGGTGAAACACCTATTTCTTCTAACGATTTTGCTGTTTCACCATGTTCAAAACGACAAATATGTTCTTTGCCATTTCTGTGAATGGTCAATTCTAGCCAATCTGATAAGGCATTCACAACCGATACACCAACGCCGTGAAGCCCACCTGAAACTTTGTACGAATTTTGGTCAAACTTTCCACCGGCATGCAATTGGGTCATGATGACTTCGGCTGCCGAAACGCCTTCTTCGGTGTGCATATCCACCGGAATTCCGCGCCCGTTATCGGTTACCGTTACTGATCCATCGGCGTTTAATTTAACCGTGACGAGATCACACCAACCGCCCAAGGCTTCGTCGATGCCGTTGTCCACAACTTCGTACACCATGTGATGCAAGCCGCTGCCGTCGTCGGTATCGCCAATGTACATGCCGGGACGTTTACGCACGGCCTCAAGACCTTTGAGCACCTTAATGGAATCTGCCCCATAATCGGCACTGCCTTCGGTGTGATCTACGGCTTGGTCATCGGTGGTATCGGTCATATTCTTTGCTCTCAATCGGTATCATGGATGCGGGCTGCATCCACGGTATAAAATTTAGCTTGGCCCTTAAGGGTGGAAAACAAATCGGCATCGGTTCCGGTGAACCAGGTTTGACAGCCCAAGGCTAAGGTTTCTGCAAACAACGCCTCGCGATGCTGTTCATCTAAATGAGCCGCCACTTCGTCCATCAACAAGACGGGAACGCGCCCTTCGTCTTGGACGCTGATGCGGGCCGCCGCCAAAACTAGGCCAACCAACAACATTTTTTGTTCTCCGGTCGAACATTGGCTGGCGGGCATGGATTTTTCAGCGTGGGTCACCAACAAATCACTTTGGTGGGGTAATCGTCCCTCTATATTGGTGCCCGCGCCACCGACATGAGCGTCTTTGGTTCGCGAATGTCGCAAAGCCTGTCGCAGGCGGTCTTCAACTTCTAACGCTGGGAATTGGCTTAAGCCTTGTTCTGCCAAGCCATCAATGGCCAAGTGGGCAGCCGGAAACATTGTGTTGGTTTTTTTCGCCGCCGCCGCTAAACGTTCGGCAACGCCAAGGCGGGCCGCCGCAACGCTGGCGCCTCGGGTGGCCATGGTGTCTTCGAGCGCGCTTAACCACGCATCATCCATTTTATGATCAGCCAATAATTTAGACCGTTCCCGAAGCGCGTGGGTATAAGCTTGAATGCGCCCGCCGTGGGCGGGGTCAAAGGCAAACACCAAACGGTCTAAAAACCGCCTGCGTTCTTGGGAACCATCTAAAAACAAACGATCCATTTGTGGCGTTAGCCAATGGGTCGCAAAGTGTTCGCCCAATACCGTAAGGGCACGTTTGGCTTCGCCATCTATATGCACCACTCGCTTGGAAGCCCCAAAACCATCAAGCTTGGAAGAATCAAGACCCGTCCCCACATCAACCGTTGTTGCTTCGCCTTGGATGGTGGCCGCCACAGCCCAAGCTCGACCTTGGGTTTCGCCGGGTTTTCTTTGTCCCACATCGGAAAGTTTTGCTCGACGCAAACCGCTTCCCGGCACCAAAAACGACAAGGCTTCTAGGATGTTGGTTTTCCCAGAACCATTGGTTCCGGTCAAAATCACGGGTTTTGGGCCCGGTTCCAAACGCACATGATCATAACACCGAAAATGCGTCAACGTTAAACGCGCGCATGCAAGACGCATCGTTTGTCCCTCGGCAGCAAAGGGAACCTGTTGATCAAGGGCGCTTGAGGCCAAGCAATTTGTCACGTTTCTGCTAAATCCTGTAAAAGCTTAAAGAAAATCAGTGATGGCGACAGTCACCCATCACCACCATCACACCCGCATTGGCATCAAAACGTACAACGTGCTGTCATCACCTTGTTCACGAATAATGGTTGGGGCAGAGGCATCCGAAAATTGAAGCGAAACATCATCCGTATCAAGCTGGCGCATGATTTCCAACAAATACGAAGCGTTAAAGCCAATTTCCAAACGTTCCCCATCATAAGCGGTTTCCAATTCGTCCGTGGCGCTGCCGCTATCGGGGCTGGAAGCCGACAAGACCAAGGAACCTGAATCCATCGTGAGCTTTACGGCACGGGATTTTTCCGTAGAAATGGCGGAAACGCGATCAACGGCTTCGGTCAAGACCTTGCGCCCAACGCTAAGTTCTTTGTCATTGCCTTGGGGAATGACGCGTTCGTAATCGGGGAACGTGCCGTCAATTAATTTTGATGTCAGCGTCACGCCATCAAAGGCAAAGCGGATTTTAGCATCCGACAAAGACACCGAAATTTCACCTTCGGTTTCTTCTATTAATTTTTGCAATTCGCCAACGGTTTTGCGTGGCACGATTACGCCCGGCATGTCTTCGGCGCCCTCGGGCAATTCAATTTCGGCACTCGCTAAACGGTGACCATCGGTGGCAACGCCCCGCAACACGGAGGCATCGCCTTCGGTATACGCATGCACATAGATGCCGTTCAAATAATAACGCGTTTCTTCGGTAGAAATGGCAAAACGAGTCTTGTCGATCAAGTCTTTCAATTGGGTCGCAGCCAAGAAAAAGCTGACGGGAAGATCGCCACCCGAAATCACCGGGAATTCATTGGCGGGCAAACAAGACAGCGAAAACCGAGAACGACCAGACCGCAAAACCATTTGACCATCGGATGAAGTCGCGTCCAATTCAATTTCGGCCCCATCGGGAAGCCGTTTAACGATGTCAAATAAAAGGTGCGCTGGCGCCGTGGTTTCCCCGGGCTCGGAAATTTGGGCGATCGTTGAATCGACCACATCAAGGTCCATATCGGTGGCATTTAAATGCAATTGGCCGTCTTTGGCGTTTAATTTGACGTTGGATAAAATGGGAATGGTGTTTCGGCGCTCAACAACGTTCTGTACATGACCCAATGATTTTAACAGGGCCGCTCTTTCAATTATCAGCTTCATATTGTATCCAACATCTTGGTCAATTGACGGTCAAAACTTTTCAAATTTGGGCACACGCCCACCCCCTCGTTCCAAAGGGAGGTTATTATACCAAAGGCCCCTCAAATCCGAAGCCTTTTCTTAAGCCTATTTTTACGTTAATTATCGTTATTATTCAATTGGTTATGCTAGGCTTTGATCGGCGCGCGTCAAAGCAACTTCTGCGGGCTTGCGAATCGGTAATTCAAAAGCGTAAAAAGCCGCCCCCAGAAACATCCGGAAAAGCTATTTTGTAATGCCAAATGACCCGGTTTGGCCTTAGCCTTAGCCTGAGCCTGAGCCTTAGCCTTCGAGCATACGGCGCAACAATTCGACGTCTTCGGCAAAGGTTGCATCGCGTTCGCGTAATTCATCCACTTTTTTCACCGCGTGCATCACGGTGGTATGGTCACGACCGCCAAATTTACGACCGATTTCCGGCAAAGACCGGGATGTCAATTGTTTGGCTAGATACATGGCGACTTGACGTGGCCGCGCAACGGAACGGGCCCGTCGAGCGGAATGCATGTCAGACGTACGGATATTAAAGTGCGCCGCTACTTTCTTTTGAATTTCTTCGATGGTGACACGACGGTCATGGGCGCGGATCAAATCGTGCAGCACGTCTTGAACGCTTTCCAAGGTTATATCCCGACCAACCAACGATGAATGGGCGGCAACACGGTTTAACGCGCCTTCAAGCTCGCGTACGTTCGATGTGATCTTGTGCGCCAAAAATTCCATCACCTTGCCCGGCACAACGGCATTCATACGTTCAGCTTTGGCTTGCAAAATGCCCAACCGTAATTCATACGTGGTGGCATGTAAATCCGCCACCAAGCCACAATTAAGGCGCGATTTCAAACGTTCTTCCATGCCTTCCAAATCCGACGGTGATTTGTCAGCCGAAATAACGATTTGGCGGCCTTGGTCCACCAAGGCATTAAAGGTATGGAAAAATTCTTCTTGGGTAGATTCCTTGCCGGAAATAAATTGCACATCGTCAATCATCAAGACATCAACGTTACGGCATTGGTCTTTGAAATCAACAGTGTTTTGTTCGCGCAAAGCCCGAATGAAACGATACATGAATTTTTCAGCCGACATATAAATCACGGTACGGTTAGGGTCTTGTTCACGAATTTGCCACGCAATCGCATGCATCAAATGGGTTTTACCCAGACCAACGCCACCATACAAAAACAACGGATTAAATTGAGCATTGGGCTGTTCAGCAACGCGCTTTGAAGCGGCGTGGGCAAATTCGTTGGACTTTCCCACAACAAAATTATCAAACGTAAAACGTTGATCAAGCGGCGCGCTGATTTCCAAGGCCGCGTCGTTCAAAGGATGGCTCGTCATCAAATTGGGGCGGCTCAACGCGGGGTGGCCAGCCGAAGCCTTGATGGTATTTGTGGGCCTTAACAAGGATGAGGATGAAGAGCTTTCACAACGGTCATGGTTTTCATGGTCAAGGTTAACCGCTGCCACGTCATTTTTATTGCTTTCATTGTTGCCGGTAGCCTTATTCACATTAATGTTCGCGTCATTTTCCGCATCATTGCCAGTCACAAAGCCACTGGGTGTGGCTTGACCGTAATCAGCCTGAACAAAAATTTCCACCGCTTCGATGCCGCAATTAACGGCGCCCCACAATTCATCAATACGATCAACGTAATGGGCAACAACCCAATCTTTCATAAAACGGGTGGGGACCGAAATGCGAATATTACCCTCAACCACACCACGGACCGTCATGGGCTTTAACCAACTTTGAAAAGCGGCTTCGCCAATTTCTGAACGCAAACGGGCAAGGACACCGTTCCATTGTTCAATCACTTGTACATCAACACTCACCGAACTCATTCTTTAATCCCTTTGCCGCAGCAAATCATTTTAACGTTCAAACAAAGCCCATGTTTTCACAGCGCGCTTTACAGGTGGAACAACTGTTCCGATATGCCACGATTTTGGGTGGCCAGAGTGTGCTCGCATACGATTGCTCCGCTAAGAAGCCTTTTGGGTCATTTCATAATCTTCATGAGAGGGTTTTATTTGCTGTACAAAATAAACACAGCAAATTTCCCCCACATATCCAAAAAAGCAGACACAAACGTATTTTTTTAGTGAGGATAAAATTATAGGTACTTAGTAATAATTTTTTGTACAGCTTGCTTATTATAAACAAGCTGTTTACCGAAAAATAATACTTCGTTTTATGTTTAGCATGTACAGAAATACCTGTACGCGCCATCCCCTTGTTTGTTGACGAAGGTGATCTTAGAACTACACGGCGCGAGTTTCAATATAACCAGCAAGAGAAAAAGTAAAATAATTGACTTGACTCTTCGTCTTCGCGCGAATCCATGCTCGCTATCCACAGCCCCCTTAAAAACGGTGGAAAAATAATGCAAAATTGAGGGAAAAAAGTATTGCACTTTTTGAATCATACAAAGGGATGCAACCCCATAAGCTTGAGCATTTTCCACGTTCTTTTTTTGCTTGGCGCAAACGCACGAAAGGCCGCTCCTTAGATCAAGAATCGGCCTAAATTCATGAGCTCGGTTGGCTTAAATTAAGCCCCGATAGCTTTGATGGAAGCCGACAAGCGAGAAAGCTTGCGAGCCATTGTATTTTTGTGAAAGACACCTTTTTGAGCGCCGCGCATCATTTGCGGTTGCGCCGCTTTAAGGGCTTCTTGAGCCACAACTTGGTCGCCAGAAGCGATCGCGCTTTCAACCTTTTTAATAAAAGAGCGAATGGACGAACGGCGAGCGCCGTTCACTGCGTTGCGGCGCGCCGTTTGGCGAATGCGTTTTTTAGAGGACTTATGATCAGCCATTTTCTTCTTAACCTTTGCGGTGAACGGTATTGTCCAACGGAAGCGCGGGTTATAAAGGCCCAAACCACCGCCGTCAACCCTTATCGAGTCCTATTTTTTTGCGCCCGTTGGCGCTAACGCAAAACGAACGTTCAAGGGGCCTTCAGTTTTTTCAAACACCAGCTCCAAGGTTTCGCCTTCGCGGACAAATTGATCCGGCTTGATATACGTCCAGCCCAATTGCGGAAGCGTGCGTGCATAAAAATCCAACACATCCGTTTTGGTCATTGAACCTTTGGCGGTGACTTCGGCAATGCGGCCCCCAGATGTGGCGAATTGCACCCCATCGCCAATTTCTTGAAGCCCTTCCATGAGTGGCAAATCATCAATCACGCTCATAAACCGAGGGGCTTCGCCAGCCATCAACGAGCCACTCGCCATCAACGGCAAGATCAACATAAATGGGCGCAGATATTTTAAAAGCATCAAAAATCACCTTATCGTTGTTTTCGGGAACAATAATATGTGGAACGTCCCCCTTGTTCCAAGCGCCTTATGCCTTTTGTCTGAAAAATATTGCAATCACAATCGGGGCAAGCCTTGCCTGTGCGTCCATAAACGGCGAAATTGTGCTGAAAATAGCCTAATTTGCCATCCGTGGTGCGGTGATCTTTTAATGTTGAACCGCCGGCTTGAATAGCCTCTGTAAGGACGGCTTTAATCGCATTGGCCAATTTTTCGGCGCGTCCACCCTGCACCGTGTACGCCAATCGTTTGGGCGAAAGACCAGCCCGGTACAAACTTTCAGAGGCATATATATTACCCACCCCCACCACCAAATGAGCGTCCATGATGGCTTGTTTAATAGACGTTTTACGGCCCTTTAATGATGTTGCCAAAATTGGTCCTGAAAATTCATTGCCCAAAGGTTCCGGGCCAAGGTCTTTTATGAACCTGTGGTCCATCACGTGGTCAGGTTTTGTTAAATCCATCAAACCAAACCGACGTGGATCGGTGAACACAATCGTAGCCCCGCCGGTTAAATCAAATTGTACGTGGTCATGTTTACCGATGGGACCTTTGTCATCATCTGCTTTATATATACGCACTTGGCCAGACATACCCAAATGCCAGATCAAAACTTCTTTTTGGGTGGTGATCAGCAAATATTTTGCACGACGGTGAACGTTTAAAACACGCTGGCCTTCTAATCTTTGTGCGAACCCCAAAGGGAACGGAATCCTTAAGTTTTTACGTCGTATTTGAACGCGTACAAAGGTTTGGCCTTCCATCACAGGGGCCAATCCACGTCTTACGGTTTCGACTTCGGGTAATTCAGGCATGGAAACACGTTACACGTTAGGGTATGTTCCGCAAATGACTTTAAAAACAAACCAGCCGGGCGCGTCTAAGAATACCGCCGATAAAGCCGAACCCACCACGCATTTTGGTTTTGAAACCGTGCGCGAACACGAAAAAGTTGACCGCGTGCGAGGCGTGTTCAATTCTGTTGCGCCCAAATACGATCTGATGAATGATTTGATGAGCCTTGGGGTGCACCGGGTGTGGAAAAACCAACTGATCACCAAATTGCGTCCAAATCCACAACAAAAGCTGTTGGACGTGGGCGGCGGCACCGGCGATATTGCCTTTAAATATTTGGCTAACGGCGGCTTGGACGTAACCGTTTATGACATCAACGACGAAATGCTTGCCGTCGGACGTGATCGAGCCATTGACCAAGGTTTATTGTCTGGAATTCAGTGGATGCAGGGCGACGCCGAAAAATTACCGTTTAAAGACAATTCTTTTGACGCCTATACCATTGCTTTTTGCATTCGTAATGTCACCCATATTGAAGCCGCTCTACGGGAAGCTCGGCGGGTATTAAAACCCGGCGGACATTTTCTGTGCTTGGAATTTTCAACGGTTACACAAGCGGGCTTGGCGCAAATTTACGACACGTATTCTTTTTCAATTTTGCCTAAACTTGGTGAAATTATTGCCAAAGACCGTGAATCTTATCAATATTTGGCAGAATCCATTCGTCGTTTCCCCGACCAAGAAACCTTTAAATCCATGATTATGAAAGCGGGTTTTGAACAAGTCAGTTATGAAAACTTGACCGGCGGCATCGCTTGTATTCACAGCGCTTGGCGCACTTAGGGGGGATGGCTTTGGAATCTTTGCGTCATATTTTTCGCCTGATCACCATTGCCCGCACCTTGGCGCGCCATGATGCATTATTTATCCTAGAACAGCTAAAACTTGCCCCCACCATCGTCTCCATAGCGAAATTAATATCCAAACGCCGCGTGGCTGGCCGCCCCGGCGAACGTTTGGCCCGTGCCTTTCAAGACTTGGGGCCAAGCTTTATCAAGGTCGGGCAAATGCTATCAACCCGGTCTGATCTGTTGGGCGAAGAAATGGCCGCTGATCTGGCCAAGTTACAAGACAAATTACCCCCGTTTACCACGGCTCAGGCACGCGCCGCCGTTGAGGCTGAATTTAACGGCCCCCTCGCAGATTTATTTGCACAATTTGACGACGAACCTGTGGCAGCGGCCTCAATCGCCCAAGTGCATTTTGCCGTCACCAACGACGGCGACGACGTGGCGGTGAAAATTTTACGACCCAATATCGAACAGGCCTTCAAGGCAGATCTTGAGCTGTTTTTTTGGGGAGCGCGAATCTTAGAACGCACGCGCCCCGAATTACGGCGATTAAAACCCGTGCAAACGGTAAAAACATTAGCCCGATCTGTCGAAATAGAAATGGACTTGCGGTTCGAAGCCGCTGCCGCCGATGAATTGCGTTTAAATTTTACCCACGATGACACAATTTTCGTACCCACCATTGATTGGCAACGCACCGGGCAAAGGGTGTTAACCACAGAACGCGTGCATGGCATTCCGCTAGGTGATTTAACGGCGATTTTAAATGCCGGACACGATCCGTACGAAATTTTAAAGAAAACGGCTGAATCCTTTTTCCAACAAGTGTTTCGGGATGGCCTGTTTCACGGTGACATGCATCCCGGTAATTTGTTCGTATTGCCGAACGGTACGGTGGCGGTTGTTGATTTTGGCATCATGGGTCGGTTGGACCGCACCACACGCAAACATCTAGCAGAAATGTTGCTCGGGTTTTTGACCCGTGATTATCGCCGCGCCGCCGAAGTCCACTTTGAAGCCGGATGGATACCCCAAGATCAATCGGTGGATGAATTCACCCAGGCTTGCCGTTCCATTTCAGAACCTATTTTGGACCGCCCGCAAAATGAAATATCCTTTGCGAATTTGTTGGGACAACTGTTCCAAATCACCGCAACGTTTGATATGGAAACTCAACCGCAATTGTTGTTGTTGCAAAAAACCATGTTGATCGCCGAAGGCACCGGACGCAATTTGTGTCCAGATGCCAACATGTGGCTGATTGCACGGCCCCTAATCGAAACTTGGATGCGCAAAAATTTAGGCCCCGAAGCCCAAATCAAAGACGCTGCAGAACAAACCTTAGCTGCCATCAAAAAACTTCCTGCCGTTATTCACGGGCTTGAAAATACCCTCAGCCAGTTCGACGAAAAAGGCCTAAAGTTGCACCCCGACACGGTACGACAATTACGGGGCGAACGGCACAACAATGGGTCGGCAAAGGTTTTTGCCTTTTATGCAGCCTTGGCCATTGCTGGTTTTGTGTGGTTGATTCATTAATCTCCCTAAAATTGGAAGATAAATCAAAGCTTGCACAGCAATGATTTGTTGTTTACCTTAATCACATCATTTTTACGTAAATCACAAAGTGGGCGACATGAAAAATGCAAAATTGAATGCCAAGCGCATTCTTTTGATCATCACGGGTGGCATTGCGGCTTACAAAACGCCCGATTTAATCCGCCAGCTGAAAAAGGCCGGCGCAAATGTTACATGCGTGTTGAGCCCGGGCGGCGCGCAATTTGTGACCCCGTTGACTTTGCAAAGCGTGTCCGAAAATCCCGTTTATACAGATTTGTTTTCTTTGACCCAAGAAAATGAAATGGGCCATATTGAACTTTCGCGGGGGGCCGATATTGTTTTGGTGGCCCCGGCAACCGCTAATATTTTGGCTAAAATGGCTCATGGATTGGCCGATGATTTGGCCAGCACTGTTATATTAGCCGCCAACAAACCTATATTAATAGCCCCGGCTATGAATGTTCAAATGTGGATGAACGCCGCCACCCAAGATAATGTCCAAACCTTAAAAACCCGTGGCGGTATTTTTGTTGGACCGGTTGAAGGCGACATGGCCTGTGGCGAATGGGGCGAAGGACGATTATCTGATCCCTTGGCTATTGTTGACGCGGTGGCGGATTATTTTGATACAAATGCCCCGCTTAAGGGCCTTTCGGCCATCGTCACCAGCGGCCCCACACATGAAGCCATCGACCCGGTTCGTTTTATTGCTAATAAATCCAGTGGCAAACAAGGCCACGCCATCGCCCAAGCATTGCTTGATTTGGGCTGTGCGGTCACGTTAATCAGCGGACCTGTCGACATTCCCCCTCCTGTTGGTATCAATTTGGTATGCGTCGAAAGCGCTTGCGACATGGAAAGCGCGGTGCAACAAGCCTTGCCAGCCGACATTGCCGTTTGTGCCGCTGCGGTTGCCGATTGGCGCGTGGCTGACCCTGCCCACCAAAAAATCAAAAAATCTACCGATCATAATAATCCGTCCTTAAAGCTGGTTGAAAATCCCGATATCTTGCGAAATCTTGCCAGGCCCGGATCATCGCGCCCCACATTAGTGGTAGGCTTTGCCGCAGAAACCGAAAATTTGCTAGAAAATGCGCGTTTAAAACTCGCCCGCAAGGGCTGTGATTGGATTTTAGCCAACAATGTATCTGAACAAACGGGAACTTTTGGCAGTGATCAAAACACCGTGCATGTGATTACCCGTGGTCATTGCGAAGACTGGCCGGTGCAATCCAAAATTGACGTTGCTAGACAATTATCATCTCGTATCGCCGCTTTTTTTGCCGCAAGAAACAGTGAACAAAAGGATGTTTCGGCATGATGGCTAATAAAATTACCGTGAATATCCAAAAATTAACCCACGGCCAAGATTTACCATTGCCCTGTTATGCAACCGAATTAAGTGCGGGCGTTGATTTATTGACCGCTTCCGCCGATGATTTAGTGCTAAAGCCCCAGCAGCGTATGTTGGTGCCAACTGGCATTGCCATTGAATTGCCACCCGGATTCGAAGCCCAAATACGACCCCGATCAGGGTTAGCCAATAAACATGGCGTAACGGTTTTGAATTCGCCCGGCACCATTGATGCCGATTATCGTGGTGAGATTTGCGTGATTTTAATCAATCACGGCGACCAAGATTTTACCATCACCCGAGGCATGCGTATTGCGCAAATGGTGGTGGCAAAGGTTTCTATTGTAAATTGGAATGCGGTGAATGATTTATCCGCATCAAAACGGGGGGCTGATGGTTTTGGCTCTACGGGCTCCCATGCACCTGCGGCTAAAGATCAATAAGGACCAACAACTATGATGCGACTTTCTAAAAAAATGCTGTTTGCCATCGAAGCGGTTCTCGACATCGCTTATCATGCCAGCAGCGAACCTGTGCAAAGTCGTGAAATCACACGACGACAAAATATCCCTAAACGTTATCTTGAACAGGCGCTTCAACAGTTGGTGCGCGAAGAAATTTTAATTGGGGTGCGCGGTCCTCGAGGCGGTTATCGCTTAGCCCGTGAACGCCGGCGGATTACCGTTGGTGACATTGTACGTTCTGTGCGCAAGATGGAAACGGCTGATGATCCCTTGAACGGCGAACAGGGCTCTGAATTAGGGGCCAAAGTCGTTCGGCCCATTTGGCTAGACATGCAAGAAGGCATGATGTCTCATTTGGATTCCGTTAGCATAGACGATATGTGTAATCTGGCTTTAAAAGTCGGCATCGAAAGTGAAGGGCGTAAAAGCCTGGATTTCACCATTTAACAAAAAGGGTTTATGACCATGGCAAACACAAATTCTCATTTTCGCGGTCGTGTATATGATAGCATCTTGGACACCATCGGGGCCACGCCTTTGGTGAATCTGTCTCGGTTGGCTGAATCAGAAAACGTCAAGGCCACCATTCTTGGCAAGTGTGAATTTTTCAATCCGCTGTCCAGCGTCAAAGATCGTATTGGTAACGCCATGATTGAAGCCGCCGAAATCGCCGGACACATCAAGCCCGGCGATACTTTGGTTGAGCCCACGTCTGGAAATACCGGAATTGCGTTGGCCTTTGTGTGTGCTGCCAAGGGCTATAAATTAATTTTAACCATGCCGGAAAGCATGTCCGTTGAACGTCGTAAAATGTTGGTTTTTTTAGGCGCTAAAATTGATTTAACCCCGGCCGCACTTGGCATGAAAGGGGCCATTGCACACGCCGAAGAATTGGCAAAAACCAAAGGCTATTTAATGCTTCAACAATTCAATAATCCAGCGAACCCTGCGATACACCAAACCACGACCGCCGAAGAATTATGGCAAGATACGAATGGCAATATCGATGCCGTCATCAGCGGTGTCGGAACCGGCGGATCCATTTCCGGTATTGGCGCGGTTTTAAAAGCCCGAAAACCAGACATTAAAATGATCGCGGTCGAACCCGAAGACAGCCCCGTATTATCCGGTGGCGTTCCGGGACCCCATAAAATTCAAGGCATTGGGGCTGGATTTATCCCCGGAGTATTGGATCAAGGCATCATTGATGAAGTGATACAAATCGGCAATGAATCGGCGTTTTCAATGGCGCGCAAAGTGGCTCTATTAGAAGGCGTTCCGGTGGGTATTTCTTCAGGAGCCGCACTGGCCACAGCCGTAGAAATCGGACAACGCAAAGAAATGGCTGGGAAAGTCATCGTTGCCATTTTGCCGTCCTTTGCCGAACGCTATTTATCGACGGCTTTGTTCGACGGTCTTGATGTCGATTAAGTCCAGTTCAGACATAACAGATCACCGTCTTAATTTTGGAAATTGGATTTACCATGGCTGATGAATTCAGCGAGGACCAAATCCAACGCTATGCCCGACACATAATTTTGCCGCAGGTGGGCGGCGTTGGTCAGGAAAAATTGTTGGATTCAAAGGTTTTGGTGGTCGGGGCCGGGGGGCTTGGGTCACCGGTATTGATGTATTTAGCAGCCGCCGGCATCGGAACCATTGGCGTGATTGATGACGACGTGGTTGAACTGTCCAATTTACAACGCCAAATCGTTCATACGACGCCGTCCGTTGGCATGACCAAGGTCGAAAGCGTCCGGCAAACCTTGAACACCATTAATCCCGATGTCAACGTCATCACATACAAAGATCGCTTTGGTCCTCATAACGCCATGGATTTGATTTCTGCATATGACATCGTCGCCGATGGTTCGGATAATTTTGCCACCCGATTTTTGGTCAATGATGCGGCGTATTTTGCCAAAAGACCCTTGGTGAGTGGGGCAATTTTGCGATTTGATGGACAAGTTGCAACGTTTAAGAATTTTCCCGGAAAAGACGCGCCAGGGCCATGTTATCGCTGTATTTTTCGCGAACCACCACCGCCTGATCAAATACCAACATGTTCCCAAGCCGGTGTATTGGGCGTGCTTTGCGGCACCGTGGGTTCGATACAAGCCACCGAAATCATCAAAGAAATTTTGAATATAGGCGATAGCATGTCCGGCGCTTTGCTGGTTTACGAAGCGTTAAGCACGCAATTTCGGCGAATTAACGTCAAACGTGACCCTGGGTGTCCATTATGCGGCGATCAGCCCACCATTTTGGATTTATCCAGCCACGATGCCCGGGCCGATATTGGCTGTCACCATTAAAATTTGTATTTAGATATCGCCTATGACGCGATCGGGCGAGCTGTGTCCGTCTATAAAGGCGCGAATATTAATCAAGACCTTTTCCCCCATGTCGAGGCGGCCTTCGAGGGTGGCCGAACCCAAATGCGGAATCAAAGTAACGTTGTTAAGGTCTAAAAATTTTTCATTGATATGGGGCTCATTTTCATAGACGTCCAAGCCCGCACCCGCGATCTTGCCGTTGGCGAGCATCTTAATAAGGGCTTCTTCGTCTATCACTTCACCACGCGCGGTGTTCACGATAAAAGCGTGTTTTTGCAACAAATGTAGTCGCCGTGATGACAACAAATGATAAGTCGCGGGGGTATGGGGGCAATTCACAGAAATAATATCCATGCGGGCCAACATTTGATCCAAGCTTTCCCAATAGGTGGCTTCTAATTCATTTTCGACATCTTCGTGAACCCGGTGACGATTGTGATAATGCACAGACAAACCAAAACCCTTGGCTCGTTTTGCCACGGCACGACCGATCCGGCCCATACCGACAATCCCCAAGCGTTTGCCGTGAATACGGTTGCCCAACATCCACGTGGGGGACCAACCTTTCCATTTACCATCGCGCAACGCCTGTTCGCCTTCAACCAGCCGTCTGGGCACCGCTAAAATCAACGCCATGGTCATATCAGCAGTGTCTTCGGTCAAAACATCGGGAGTATAGGTCACGGAAATACGTTTAGAACGCGCCACATTAAGATCAATATGGTCAACTCCGGCGCCATAATTGGCGATTAATTTAAATTGATCCCCCGCTTGGCTTAAAATTTCGCCATCAATATCATCGGTTACGGTGGGCACCAAAACATCACAGCGCCCCACAGCGTCAATCAATTGCGCCTTGGCCATGGGGGTATCGGATAAATTCAGCTCGACATCAAACAATTCCATCATGCGGGTTTCGATGGTGTCGGGTAACCGGCGCGTGACAATGACTTTGGTCTTGGCGGCGTCTGTTGTGACCATGTAAAGCTGTTCCTGTAAAATTACACCCGTTGGGTACCAGCAAAGAGGCTGAAAGTCCAGCGATAGAACCTTGAAAAAAACGAATTTCCTTTACCAGTCCTTCACACCCTTTGGTCCATATATAATGAGAATCGATATAATATAGGCCTCTCTAAATCAACAAAGGAGAAACGGCCATGCGCTTGGCGCCTGCCCTGATCTTTAGCATTATTATTCTGACCAGCGCTTTTGGCGCCTTGGCCCAAGTTTCCGGATCTGGTTTGCCATTGCCACGGTTCGTGTCGTTGCGGGCGGGCGAGGTTAATTTAAGATCCGGTCCCGGCGTCCAATATCCGGTCGAATGGGTATACCACAAATCCGGCCTGCCGTTACAAATCATTGCCGAATATAAAACTTGGCGCAAAGTTACCGATTGGCAAGGCACCCAAGGTTGGGTCCATCAAACCATGTTAAGCGCGAACCGTGCCTTTATCGTTGTGGGACGTACCCGCACTGTTTTAGCCAAAGCTGAAATGAACACCCGCGCCGTGGCACGCTTGCAAGCCGACGTTGCAGGTCGTTTGATATCTTGCCCCAGCGGTTCAGAATTTTGTCGTGTCGAAGTCGAAGGCTTTGAAGGCTGGCTTATCAGGGGTGATTTTTGGGGCGTACTCAAGGGCGAGAGCATTGAATAAATTATATTTATGATTTAGTTAATTTCATAAAAAAAATTTATTAACTTACTCAATCCATTGCAAACAAACAATTATTTTATAAATCCGGGCGGTTTCGGCATTTTTTGCCTCGTTTCGTTAGCCGTGCGGATTTTGTTAAATAACGAACATAGACCTGACCAGTGATCTATGGTGAACAAACCCTTAACGTGAGGAGCTGGACGTCGCGAATATACGAAGGTCGCCACTTAAAAAACCTAGCCTAAGGTCATTTCGTTCGGCTTTTTTAACAAATTTACACCGCCGAGCCAGCTCTTTCACAATTTCGTTTCACCATTAATTTCATAGAGTTAGGTGAAATCGCTCGCCAAGGCACGTTTGGTTTGCAGGGATAAAATCGCCATATGCCCATAATTTTCATGTTCAATCACAAAGATGGTTTCAGCCTTGGGGTCACAAAATTTTTCAATCAAGTGCTCCGTGAATGGAAAATGTAAGAATTGGATTGAGGACGCTTTTCCGGCTGCGGTGGTGCGATCAATATCATCTTCGGCAACGGCCTTAATTTCAGTACCGTCTACACGTAAACACACGGTGTGTTCAACCCCGCCCAAAGTTGATAGAAATTTACCCCGGCGGAACTCATCATCAATTTCGAACATCAATGTGCAAACCAATTCCTGACCGTTGGGGACCAAAGGCGCATAGGCATTTAATTCGTCTTGAATTTGGGCTTCGCCGCCTTTTTCAATGTATAGCATTTCATGAATTTGATGCCACATCGTGTCAAAGCTTTCAAAATAGGCCGTAGCATCAGGCCCGATATGAACGCGGCGATCCTTTTTCATGACCGTCATGGCAGAACGGCGGTCATTTCGAACCAATGCATATGCATCCATATCCATAACATCGTCGCGCGTCAGTTTATGATCAATTTTGGACATTTGTGTTCCTTACAAACTAAAGCCCATAGGCTCGGGCCAGCAATTGAACCGGGTGGCGAAGGGTTTGCGTATCTGTATTCACCACGCCATCGTTTTCTTCAATGCCTTGCACAATATGATCATGAGCTAGCGGACATTCGCTCACGATATAGGTCGAGTCCGCCTTGATCGCTTGCTTAAACACAGGGCGTCCGATACGCAACGCTATATCAAAATTTTCTTTCATCACCCCCCATGACCCGCCGTGACCGGAACAGCGTTCAATAATGGTGACATCCGCTTCGGGAATGTATTTTAACAGGGCTTCGGCCTTGCGGCCCATGTTTTGCGCACGGGCATGACAGGCCATATGTTGAACTATACCACCCGGTAACGGCTGTAAACCTTCAGCCAGCCCAACGGTATTGGCAATATCCACCATGTATTCAGTCACATCATAAGCGGCGCTGGCCAACGCTTTCACATTTTCGTCGTCCGGTTCCAACAATGGCCATTCAAATTTCAACATCAAGGCGCATGACGCCATCGGAACGACAACATCAAAACCGTCATCAACGTAAGGCTTTAAAGCCAAAGCAACAGATTTTGCCTTGTCCGCGACCCGGGCCAAGTCACCTTGTTCCAATTGCGGCATGCCACAACATTGAGGGTAGACAATTTCAGCCTTTATGCCATTTTTTGCCAACACGGCTCGGGTATCTAAGACAATTTCCGGAGCATTATATTCGCCAAAACAAGACGCGTAAATCACCGCTTTGCGACCCAAAGCCGGTGCTGTTTCATTGATTTCAACGGGTTCGTTTTTGGCCTGTTCACGACAAGTTTGTTTTGCAAATTCTGGTAATTGGGATTTTTGATGCACGCCCGCAATGGATTCCATGAGAGGTCGAGTCACGCCATTCGATGTTTTAGATGCCCAATTCGCAAGCCCAGAAAAACGCACACCCAAAGGCCCATTGGTGTCCATTTCCAATAATTTGTCTTGGTTTTTGTTAGAACGACCAGCCTTAAATTGATAGGCCCGCGCACGCAACATCAGGTGCGGAAAATCTAAATCCCACTCGTGAGGCGGAACGTATGGACATTTGGTCATAAAACACATATCGCACAGCGTACAGGCGTTAATCACTTGCCAATAATCGGCTTTTTTAACACCGTCGATTTCGCCGCTTTCAGCCCCATCAATCAAATCAAACAAGCGGGGGAAACTGTCACATAAATTAAAACAACGTCGACAACCATGGCAAAGGTTAAACACCCGTTCAAGTTCATTGAACAAGCTGTGCTCATCTAAAAAGTTGTCATCGCGCCAACCCAGAGGATGTCTTGTTGGGGAATCCAATCCACCTTCACGCATAGTTCTTCTCGCTTTAAGTTTTTGGGATGCTGGCTAAATTTGAAAAAGAAACGCGGACAGCCTTTTCAAAAGCCCCCCGCGTTCCATTTTCAATATAATCGTATACTTAGTCTAAACTGTCGAGCGCCTTTTGGAAACGACCTGCGTGAGATTTTTCAGCCTTGGCAAGCGTTTCAAACCAATCGGCAATTTCATCAAAACCTTCTTCGCGAGCGGTTTTCGCCATACCGGGGTACATATCGGTGTATTCATGGGTTTCCCCAGCAATAGACGCTTTTAAATTAACGCCCGTTCCACCAATAGGCAAACCCGTTGCTGGATCACCCGTTTCTTCTAAAAATTCCAAATGGCCATGCGCATGGCCCGTTTCACCTTCGGCGGTGGAACGAAAAACCGTAGCAACATCGTTATACCCTTCGATATCTGCTTTTTGAGCAAAATACAAATAACGTCGATTTGCCTGAGATTCACCCGCAAATGCGGCTTTTAGGTTTTCTTCGGTTTTACTGTCTTTCAAGCTCATCACACACTCCTGTTAATTTTTATTTTTAGCGCTTTTAAGTATTGTGTCAGTCACCATGACTGTTAACGTTTCCAACACTATATTCTTTTCGCTAAGCGCGTCAATCTTCTTTAGAGCCAATCAATTGCACATCATAAGCTTATGAATTAATTGCATTATTACTGGCTGGACAAACGAACGACAACATCAATTCCAGAAATTTTACAACCTGTTGGAATGGATGGCATATCTGACAAATTTATGGATTCGGGAATGTCTTCTAAAACGCCCGTGTCTTCGTGGTAATAATGGGCATGTTCGGTTGTGGTGCTGTCAAAATAAGACCGCGCAGGATCAACAACGATTTCCTTTAATAACCCCGCCTGAGTAAATTGATGCAACGTGTTATAAACGGTTGCCAACGACACGGCGACCGTCGCCTCATGGGCTTCGGTGCGAACCATTTCAGCGGTAAAATGGCGGGGACCGCCTTCAAACAACAGTTTAGCCAAGGCCAGACGTTGACGTGTCGGACGAAGACCTGCGCCGCGCAGTTTTTCGATGGCTTGGGAATAAGGCCGCATTGTGAGTTTCCTTGTCCTTTTTTCGTGTTCTATTTTTATGTCGTATTCTGTTCTTTGACAGCTATGGTTTATATGTGGTGCCAGAGCATGTGAAACGCGCAATTAAATGTCATCTATATGCTATTTTACGCCAGACATACAACCATACACCTATTATGGTTAAAAAGCTCTTTAAAACCGATTCGCCTTAGTCACCCGTGACAATACGGTCCACCAATTGTTTTACAGTCGGGATAAATCCGTCTGCATAAAATGGGTCCTTGCCAAACATATAGGCATTATGTCCGGCAAACATAAGACTATCTTCTAAATCACCGCCGTGAGCGGCTTTTTGCAAGGCTGTTTGTATGCAAAATGATCTTGGATCAGCACGTTTTCCGGTGGTACCTTGTTCATTATCGGCCCAATTGGAAAAACGGCATTGCGACAAACAACACATGCAATCGCCTTGGCTTTTGACGATGCGAGCGGTCCGTTCAGGAGTTTCGAAAACCAACGTGGAATCCGGTGTTTTCAGGCCTTCGGTAAAGCCAGCATTCATCCAAGCCTGAGCCTTTGGCAAATCGTCTGCTGTTAAATACACCGGACGACCGCGTGGGCCCAACGGCAATTGAGCATCAAAGCCAACGTCGCCGGGTTTCGATCGGTATTCAACTTGACGTTCAGCACGCGCAATAAGGCCTTCCATAAAATCATTGCGAAGGGCTGATGAATAAAACCCGGTGGGGCTGAATTGTTGCAACACCACATCATTTTCTTTGAGATTTAAAAGTCTGTCTTTCCATGCATCCAAAATCGGGCTTTCTTGGGTCAACAACGGACGGGTGCCAAATTGAAAGGCTATCGGTCCCAATTCATCGTTATCAATCCAATCCGACCAATCGCGCAAAAACCAAACGCCACCCGCCATAATAATAGGCGTATGATCAAGACCGCATTTGCGCATCACTTTGCGTAAATCTAAAACACGGCCATATGGGTCTTGGGGTTCATCGGCATTTTCAGCATTCGACAAACCATTGTGACCGCCCGCCAACCATGGGTCTTCGTAAACCACGCCGCCCAAAAGTTCGCCATAATTTTTGTATGAACGCCGCCATAAAGCATTAAAAGCGCGTCCGCTGGACACGATGGGATAATAATTAACACCGTATTGGGCAACAATTTCAGCCACCTTATAAGGCATGCCCGCGCCGCACGTCACGCCGTGAATTAAATCGCTGACTTCGGACAAAACACCATGCAAAATCGGCACCGTGCCGCCCGCTTCCCACAAGACATTCATATGAATGCGCCCTTGGCCTTCGCGGGTTTCGTGCGCAATACGCGCTTGTTCAATGCCGCCTTGGATGGCATAGGTTTTCAATTCTTCGAACCGATCGCTGCGGGTTTTACCTTCATAGGTTTGCGGAATAAAATCGCCGTTTTTATCGTAAGAATCCGGATTCACGCAGGAAAACGTACCAATACCGCCCGCTTTGGCCCAAGAACCAGCCGTCATACCATTTGAAATGGCAACGCCTTTGCCGCCTTCGACCAATGGCAAGACATCGGCACCTGACATTTGAAAAGAATTGAGAGTTTTCACGAAACCTCCGAAACCGCAACCAACCCCAGCAGGCTGGAGCCATATCCTATAAGATTAAATATAAGTCGTTCGGCGGAGCAACGCCATTTAAAATCTGTCGCTCCGCCTAAAAAACTTAGTCTTGTTTTGCTTCAGGCGTAATTTCTTCGCCCGTTTCTTGGTTAACGACCTTCATTGACAATTTAACTTTGCCCCGGTCATCAATGCCGATCAGTTTGACTTTGACTTCTTGGCCTTCGGAAACCACATCGCCAACTTTGCCAACACGGTGATCCGCCAATTCAGAAATATGAACCAAACCATCGCGTGGGCCCATGAAATTTACAAAGGCACCAAAGTCCATAATTTTGACCACTTTACCAGTGTAAATCACACCGACTTCGGGTTCAGAAACAATGTTTTTGATCCATGTCAAAGCCGCTTGCATGGCTTCTTCATCGACCGCAGCAACCTTAACCGTACCATCATCATCCAAGTCAATTTTGGCTCCGGTGGTTTCGCAAATTTCACGAATAACCTTACCACCCGCGCCAATCACGTCCCGAATTTTGTCTTTTTTGATTTGCATGGTTTCAATGCGCGGCGCCGTTGCCGCAACACCTTCACGAGCGCCGCCAATGGCCAAGGCCATTTCATCAAGAATATGCAAACGACCGTCTTTAGCTTGGTCGAGCGCGGTTTCCATGATGGCCGGGGTAATGGAAGTAATTTTAATATCCATTTGCAACGACGTGATGCCTTCGCTGGTACCAGCGACTTTGAAATCCATATCGCCAAGATGATCTTCATCACCCAAGATGTCAGACAAGACTGCAACGCCGGCATCTTCCTTGATCAAGCCCATAGCGATACCCGCCACGGGACGTGTCAAAGGCACACCTGCGTCCATCATCGCCAACGATGTGGAACACACGGTCGCCATGGATGACGAACCATTTGATTCGGTGATTTCGGCAACCACACGAATGGTATAAGGAAAGTCTTCTTTGGACGGCATCATTGGATGCAAGGCGCGCCATGCTAATTTACCATGGCCGATTTCCCGGCGACCCGTGGCTCCAAAACGACCAGCTTCGCCAACGGAATACGGGGGAAAGTTGTAATGCAACATAAAGTGCGAACGGTACGAACCTTCTAAGGCATCGATGATTTGTTCATCGGAACCCGTGCCTAATGTGGCAACCGCGACGGCTTGGGTTTCGCCACGGGTAAACAAGGATGACCCATGGGCACGAGACAATATGCCAACTTCGGTTTTAATGGGGCGAACGGTTTTGGTGTCGCGTCCATCAATGCGAAGGCCGGTGTCCAAAATGGAATGGCGAACAATGTTCTTTTCCAAAGATTTAAACGCACCGTCTAAAACTTGGTCCAACAAATCAGCATCAAATTCACTTTTGATGGCTTCTTTGGCAACAGATTTGGCGGCAGATACAGCCGCTTGACGTTCAAGTTTGTCAGAAATTTTATAGGCATCACGCAGTCCGGCTTCGGTTAATTCCTTAACCTTGGCTTTCACATCATCGGTGCCTTCGGGATCAGATGCCAATTCTTGGGGCGCGTGTGCGGCATGTTCCGCAAGCTCAATAATCGCATCAATTACGGGTTGGAAACCAGTATGGCCAAAGCTAACCGCGTCCAACATGACTTGTTCGCTTAATTCTTGGGCTTCGGATTCAACCATCAAAACGCCTTCTTTGGTGCCGGCGACAACCAGATCCAAATCAGAATTTTCCATATCGTCGAGGGGTGGATTCAAAACAAATTCACCATCAATACGGCCAACGCGCGCACCACCAACGGGGCCCATGAACGGAGCACCCGAAATGCAAAGCGCAGCCGACGTGCCAACCATAGCAACCATATCTGGATCATTTTCCATATCGTGTTGCATCACGGTGCAAATCACTTGGACTTCGTTTTTATAACCTTTGGCAAACAAAGGGCGAATGGGACGATCAATCAGACGCGATGTCAGGGTTTCTTTTTCAGAAGGACGTCCTTCGCGCTTAAAAAAGCCGCCGGGGATACGTCCTGCTGCATAGGTTTTTTCTTGGTAGTGGACCGAAAGGGGGAAAAAATCGATGCCGGGACGTTCCGAATCCATCGCAACGACAGTACATAAAACTTTCGTTTCGCCGTATGTCGCCATCACGGCGCCACTCGCTTGGCGAGCAATTTTTCCGGTTTCAAGCACCAACGTGCGTCCGGCCCATTCAATTTCTTTTCTGTATTCTTTAAACATTTTCTATTCTTTCATTCAAACATTCATGCCGTTACTCGCCCCGGCCATCCGGGGGTCGCGAGTCAAATTTCAAAAAGCCTTTGTTCAGTTCCCATTTCATTTGGAACCTGATCAAAAGACAAACGCCCGAAACCTGGCAGGGCTTCGGGCGGGGTCGCCTTAACGACGTAATCCTAGACGTTTGATCAAACCTTCGTAACGCGTTTGGGATTTTGCTTTGGTGTAATCCAACAAACGGCGGCGTTGACCAACCATAACCAACAAACCGCGACGGGAATGATGGTCTTTTTGATGGGTTTTAAGGTGTTCAGTCAAATTAACAATCCGTTCTGTTAAAACGGCAACTTGTACTTCTGGTGAACCTGTATCGCCGTCTTTGGTGGCGTATTCTTTAATGAGCTCTTGTTTGCGCTCTTGGGTAATCGACATCGGGATCTCCTCACATTTTAGAGATTTAAAACACGGACCGAACGGATTTCTCCGTCAATGATCCTAGCCAGGGCGAGCGGTGTATCCCCATTCATAGCCATAACCGTTTGTTCAAAAGGCCCTGAAAATTCAGGGGATCTGTCCAAAACAGGTTTCGCCAAAAGGGGCATACCGTTTCGCATTTTCCCAGCCTCATCTTTCGTCAAGGCTAGCGCCGGGATGTCGTCCAGCGCAGTCATGATCGAAAGCACGACTTCAAGGCGCGCACTATGCCCCAAGCTTTCCAAGGAATCCAGCGAAATCGCATGCTTTTCGGTAAACTTTCCGACTTGGGTGCGGCGCAAATCTTCGACATGCCCACACGTTCCTAAGCGTGCCGCCAAATCACGTGCTAAGGCTCTGATATACGTACCTTTTTGGCATTCAACGTCCAACACAACCAAACTTGAATCGACGTGTTCAACGAGGTTGATACGATCAATTTGTACGATACGGCTGGGCATTTCGACCTGTTCATCGGCGCGCGCCCGTGCATATGCCCGTTTACCGTCAATTTTTATGGCCGAATAGACGGGCGGAACTTGTTCGATTTCGCCTTCGAATTCTGGTAAAGCGGATAAAATTTCAGCCGTTTGTGGCCGTACATCGGATGTATCCACCACGTCACCTTCGCCATCGTCCGTGGTCGTCGATGTGCCAAATCGCAACCAACACCGATAGGCCTTGGCCCCATCGACAACCATCGACATGGTTTTGGTGGCTTCGCCCAAGCCAATCGGTAAAATTCCGGTTGCCAACGGGTCCAAGGTGCCTGCGTGTCCGGCTTTTTGGGCGTCTAACAACCACTTAACCTTGCCCACAACTTGGGAAGAACTCATGCCTTGGGGTTTATCAATAATCAACCAACCGTGAACCGGCTGGCCTTTTTTTCGCCGCGCCATTTATTAAAAATCGCCCTGGTCGTCGTCGTCAGGCGGGGCTAGGTCGCGCAAAACTTCGGGTTGATGCAACAATTTTTCAATATAACCCGCTTCGTCAAATGTTGAATCATAGCGAAAACGTAATGCCGGCGTATGTTTTAATTGGGTGTTGTGGGCAATTTCATAGCGCAAGAATTTAGCCGCCCGCGCCAAGGCGGTGATCATTTCTTGAACAGCCGCCTCATCGCCACCCCCCAAGGGCGTAACAAAACAGGTGGCATTTTTAAGGTCGGGGCTGACGCTGACCTCGGTCACGGTGACGGATATTTTGTTCAGCACCGGATCACGCAAATCACCCCGTTCCAAGACCTGGGCTAAGGCATGGCGAATTTCTTCACCAACACGTAATTGACGCTGGCTTGGGCCTTTTGCCGAAATGTGTTGACCATGACGGGCCATAAAAACTGCCTTCGTAAACTAGAAATCGCCGATATATTACTGTTCAAGTTGGCGTGCGACTTCGATCACGTCAAAGCATTCAATCACATCACCTTCTTTAAGGTCGTCATATTTTGCAAAAGACATACCGCATTCGGTGCCTTCCTTAACTTCTTTGACATCATCTTTGAAACGTTTGAGCTGGCTAAGTTCACCTTCGTGGATAACCACATCATCACGCAACAAACGCACTTTGGCCCCCCGTTTGACCATACCACTGGAAATGATACAGCCCGCAACTTTACCAACTTTGGTCACATTGAACACTTCGCGAATTTCAGCATATCCCAAGAATTCTTCTTTCAAGGTCGGCGCCAACATGCCCGACAAAGCATTGCGCATATCATCCGTCACATCATAAATGATTGAATAATAACGTATATCAATGCCGTCACGCTTCGCCATTTCTCGGGCTTGGGCATTGGCACGAACGTTAAAGCCAATGATAAAGCCACCCGATGCCCGTGCCAGAACCACGTCAGATTCATTGATACCGCCAACAGCGCCATGCAACACCCGAGCTTTGACCTCGTTGGTACCCATTTTATTCAAGGCGGCAATTATGGCTTCCAAAGACCCATGCACATCGGCTTTGATCACGACGGGTAATTCTTCGGCTTCGCCATCTTTAATTTTTTCAAACATTTGTTCCAAGGTGCCACGGCTGGCGGCGGCCGAGGCCAAATCACGTTTTTTGCGTTTGCGGTATTCGGTGATTTCACGCGCCCGCGCTTCGTCGTTCACCACCACGACTTCGTCACCGGCGTCTGGTGTCCCGTTCAACCCCAACACTTCGATCGGCATACCCGGCACGGCCTTATCCACTTGGTTGCCGTGATCATCAATCAACACACGAACCCGGCCCCATTCGGACCCAGCAACAAAGATGTCTCCTTTGCGCAGCGTTCCGCGTTGCACCAATGTCGTGGCCACAGAACCCCGGCCTTGTTCCATTTTAGCTTCGACGATGACGCCCGATGCGGCGGCCTTTGGATTAGCTTTCAAATCCAAAATTTCAGCTTGCAACAAGATCGCTTCTTCTAGTTTTTCCAACCCCGTACGGGCTTTGGCTGAAACTTCGACCGCCAACACATCGCCGCCCATTTCTTCGACAACAATTTCATGTTGCAACAATTCGGTGCGGACCTTGTTGGCATCTGCTGCTGGTTTGTCGCATTTGTTGATGGCGACAATAATCGGCACTTCGGCGGCCTTGGCATGGTGAATGGCTTCGATGGTTTGCGGCATTACGCTATCATCGGCGGCTACAACCAAAATCACGATATCGGTGACTTTTGCCCCCCGCGCGCGCATGTCGGTAAAAGCGGCGTGACCCGGCGTATCGACAAAGGTAATTTTTGCTCCCGATTCAACCGTCACCTGATAGGCCCCAATGTGTTGGGTAATGCCACCGGCTTCGCCGTCGGCCACATCGGTTGTGCGCAATGCATCCAACAGTGATGTTTTGCCGTGGTCAACGTGCCCCATAATAGTCACAACAGGCGGTCGGGATTCCAAATCGACATCGGAATCTTCTTGATTTTCTAGGCCCGTTTCCACATCGGAATCAGATACCCGCTGCAAATTGTGGCCAAATTCAGTCACGATCAATTCAGCCGTATCGGCGTCAATGGCTTGGTTGACGGTCGCCATCACGCCCATTTTCATCAATTCACGGATCACATCAACGCCGCGTTCAGCCATACGATTGGCTAATTCTTGAACGGTGATGGTTTCCGGAACAACCACGTCACGGACGATTTTTTTACCCGCCGCACGCGCTTGTTGTTGTTGTTGTTTTTCTTTTTCGCGTTTGCGTTTAACCGAAGCCAGCGAACGTTGACGTTCATCATTACCCGACAACGCCGACGATATTGTCAATTTCCCTGACCGTCGACGATGGTCATCGCGATCTGAACGGTTTGGCGCGCCTTTTTCAGCTTTGTTGCCTTTTTTCGCTTTTTTGGGCTTTTTGACTTCTTCGCGAACGCGATCCGGGATCACCGTTTGAATTTCAGGTTCTGGCATTTTCACGCGGGTCAGGCCAATTTTAGGCTTGTTGGAAGGTTCAGGTGCCGTTTCTACAATTTTTTCTGGTTCCGGATCGGGCTTTGCGTCTGGTTCTTCGACATCTGCTTTTTCAAGATCAGGCTCAGATTGTGCTTGTGCTTCGGCAGTAATTTTTTCTTCTTCGGCCTTGCGCGCTTCGTCTTCATTGGCGCGTACTTTAGCTTCTTCCAAGGCTTTCGCACGGGCTTGGCGTTCGCTATCGGTCAGGTTGTCGTCTTTGCCCGTAGATGCAGAAACCGCTGGCTTAAAGACATCGCTGGCTTTATCCGTGCCCTCTACTTGGGCCATGTGACCACTTGAATCTTGGGCATAGGTCCGCTTTTTCTTGACCTCAACTGTGACCAGTTTCGAGCGTCCATGGGAAAAGCTTTGCTTCACCGTTCCGGCATCCACAGTCTTTTTCAGTTCAAGTGTACCGGGGCGCTTAAGGCGCAAGGGCTTTTTATCGGTATCGTTCGTATCGCTCATGTCACTCCGCTCTTGAGCCTAGCTCAATCTTCCGACGCGCCATTCAGCGGTCGATTCGTGACGCCTGCTAATTTGCGGGCCTCACATAAAAATGCTTTTGCCATCTTGCCCGCCCCCATCAGGACGTGCACCGCATTATCGCGGCCAATAGCTTGGCCGATTTCTGCGGCCGTAAATTGCGCCACCACCTGTATATCGGGGGCCAAACGCGTAACCTTTTCCCGTCCGTCGGGGCCGCCATCGCTGGCTTGTAACAACACCCCCGAAGGATCGGCTTTTAACGCCGCACGGACTTTTTCAAAGCCCTGCACAAGAATGCCACTTCGACGTGCCAAACCGACACGGTTCAAACATCCCATACGCAGCTGACGAACCACTTGATCCGCCAAATCGTCAGGCACCCGCACCTTTGCGCGCGCTGCCCTAGCAAATTTTTGTTTTGCTTGGGCAATTTCTAACATATCTAGCCGTGCACTCAACCATAAACCCCGTCCGGGTAATTTACCTTTGGCATCAAACACGACCAAATCATCTGGGCCAACCACAAATCGCAACATCTCAACTTTTTGTTTCACTTCACCCGAAGCAATACATTTTCGTTCCGATGATGCTGGCATGAGCCTGTGTTCCTGACCTTATTCGACCTCTGCCACGACTTCTGTGTCAGCGGCTTCAGCTTCTGCTTCACCTTCATCATCAGCAAACCAATGAGCCCGCGCCGCCATAATGATTTCATTCGCACCATCAGCAGATAGCTTGAACAATGGCAACATTTCAGCCAATTCATCACCCGCCAAATCCGCTAAATCATCCCGTGTTTTGATATTTTGTTCGCCCAAGGCCACAACCATTTCCAAGGCCAAGCCTTTAACTTCCATCATATCATCGGCAACGCCAAGTTTTTTACGCTTTTCGTTCAGCAAATCTTCGCGGCCTTCCAAATAAGTCCGCGCGCGTTCCCGCAATTCAGCCGCCACATCTTCGTCAAAGCCTTCGATCATGGCCAATTCATCTATGGGCACAAAGGCCACTTCTTCGATGCTGGTAAAGCCTTCGGTGACTAAAAGGTGGGCGATCACATCATCAACATCCAACGCATCAACATACATTTTGGTGCGCGCGATGAATTCAAGCTGACGCCGTTCAGATTCGTCGGCCTCAGTCAGAATATCAATGTTCCAGCCTGATAATTGAGACGCCAAACGGACATTTTGCCCACGGCGACCAATAGCCAGGGACAATTGATCATCCGGCACAACAACTTCAATGACATTTTTTTCTTCGTCCAAAATCACCTTGACCACTTCGGCGGGGGCCAAAGCATTCACAATAAAGGTCGCTTGGTCGGCGGAATGTTGAATAATATCAATTTTTTCGCCTTGTAATTCGCCAACCACGGCTTGAACACGAGAACCGCGCATACCGATACATGGGCCAACGGGATCTATTGAACTGTCGTGGCTGATCACCGCCAACTTGGCCCGAGAACCCGGATCACGCGCCGCGGCCATAATTTCAATAATGCCGTCATAAATTTCAGGCACTTCTTGAACAAACAATTTTGCCATGAAATCAGGGTGGGTCCGTGACAAGAAAATTTGTGGCCCGCGGGCTTCTTCGCGGACGTCCATAATAATGGCCCGCACCCGGTCACCGGTATTAAAATGTTCACGAGGAATGGTTTCATCCCGACGCAACAACGCTTCACCACGGCCCAAATCGACAATCACATTGCCAAATTCAATCCGTTTGACGGTGCCATTGATGACTTCGCCAATGCGGTCTTTGAATTCTGCGAATTGGCGTTTGCGTTCTGCATCGCGAACTTTTTGCACAATCACTTGTTTCGCGGTTTGAGCCGCAATCCGTCCGAAATCAATCGGCGGTAAAGGGTCAACGATAAATTCACCCAATGCCGCATCATCTTTTTTGCGTTGAGCCTTGGCAACCGTGATTTGCGTAAAATCGTTTTCCAAGTCTTCGTCGGTCACAACTTCCATATAGCGAGCCAGTGTAATTTCACCGGTGTTGCGATCAATGTGCGCGCGGATATCGTGTTCGTGTCCGTATTTAGAACGCCCAGCCCGTTGAATGGCTTCTTCCATGGCTTCCAAAATTTCATCGCGATCTATGCCTTTATCACGGGCTACGGTATCGGCTACGGAAAGAAGTTCAGGGCGTACATGCACGCCGGTGGTTTGATAAGTGTTGGTCATTTGGTCTGCTCCGAAGTGGCTGCCGCAAGTAATTCATCGGTCAGCAACAGTTTCGCACGTTGAACATCATGAAAAGGCAAAGTAAACGTTTCCCCGGCCTCATCCTCAATTAATATCATCTCATTTTCGCCAAGCCCCATTAGACGCCCGGTGAATCTTTTGCGGCCGTCGTTAAGGCCAATGGTCATTTCGATTTTGGCATCAAATCCAGCCCAGTCTTCGAAATGTTTTAGTTGGGTCAAAGGCCTATCTATGCCCGGCGAGCTGACTTCCAACGAATATTCATTTTTTATCGGGTCTTCGACATCCAAAATCGCGGAAATCGCCCGGCTTACGGTGGCACAATCTTCGACATCAAATCCGGTGCCGTCTTTGCGTTCGGCCATAATTTGCAGTCGGGGATATTTGCTGCCTTGCATCATCACACGCACCAAATCAAAACCCAGGTCTTCGACCACGGGTCTAATCATGGCGTCGATGCGTTTGGCGAGATCCATGCCGAAAATCATTCCTTAAACGTTAAACACATTGTCTCAACAGTTCAGGTCACAAAAAAGGCGGGCCCAAATTTCTTGAGACCCACCCAATGTTCAATCCTGTTGAACCTTGAGACTATTTACTAGGCACGGTTTTTACACCCTTCGTCACACAGACGCAAGGTCTTTTATGTTCGGGCTTTGCGTCGAAAACACAAATAAACGCAACGATCTCCTTTGGCCAGCGCCTTTTGTTCATATCGGGTGCGAATCCAATCTGTTGGCGGAACCCGCCAATCCGTCGGGCCTTCGGCTGTCCATTCAAAATTTTCATGGCGCATCACATGGGCCAAGGTCCATCGCACATAATCCATATGGTCAGATGCCACCCTTAATTCACCGCCATCTTTCAGAAGTTTGGCAAAATCATTCAAGATATCGTCTTGGATCAAACGCCGCTTATGGTGGCGGGCTTTGCGCCAAGGGTCAGGAAACAACACAAAAATGCGATCGATGCTGGCTTGGTCAAATGTTGAAAAAATTTGCCTAGCATCGTCCCCGTGAATGCGAACATTTTGTAAATTTTCGGCATCGACTTGGGCCAATAATTTTGCAACCCCGTCAATGAATGGTTCGCACCCAACCAAACCCACATCCGGGTGAGCATTGGCTTGAGCGGCCAAGTGTTCCCCGCCACCAAACCCGATTTCCAACCATAATGATTTTATTGCCGGAGGAAATTGATCGTGAATGGAACGGTTTGGGTCAATGGATATTTGTGGCAATAATTGTGCCATCAAACGTTCGCGGCCGGGGCGTAATTTTTTACCACGCCGCCGGCCAAACGATTTTAAATAGCCCACTTGCGGGCTGTAAGGATCAGATGTCATAGCCTTAGGGTCGGCTTAAAGTGCTGATTTAATGGCATCCGCGATATCGGTCTTTTCCCAAGAAAAACCACCATCGGAATCCGGAGTTCGCCCAAAGTGACCATAGGCCGCCGTGCGCGCATAAATCGGACGATTTAAAGCCAAATGGGTGCGAATGCCTTTGGGTGATAAATCCACCAGACTTTGCAAAACTTCAGCCAATTTGTCTTCGTTCACATCGCTAGTGCCATGGGTGTCCACGTAAACGGACAACGGATGAGAAACACCAATAGCATAGGCCAATTGAATCGTGCATTTATCAGCGACGCCCGAAGCCACCACATTTTTCGCCAAATAACGAGAAACATAAGCCGCAGAACGATCAACCTTGGTCGGATCTTTGCCGGAAAACGCCCCGCCACCGTGGGGAGCGGCGCCACCGTATGTATCAACAATGATTTTACGGCCGGTCAAACCGCAATCGCCATCTGGCCCGCCAATGACAAACTTACCCGTTGGGTTGATGTAAATTTCGTCTGCGGCGGGCATCCAACCTTCCGGCAAGACATTTTCAATATGCGGCATAACAATAGCGGCCACGTCTTCGCGGGACAAACCTTCGTTGTGTTGGGTTGACACAACCACGGAAGTCGCTCGAACGGGCTTGCCATTTTCGTATTGTAACGTCACTTGGCTTTTGGAATCTGGACCTAAGCCCACATCAACGCCTGAATGCCGAGCGCCCGCCATGGACCGCAAAATTTCATGGGAATAAAAAATCGGTGCGGGCATCAAAACTTCGGTTTCGCGGCAAGCATAACCAAACATAATGCCTTGGTCGCCGGCGCCTTCTTCGGTATCGACGCCTGATCCAGCATCCACGCCTTGGGCGATGTCAACGGATTGGGCATGAAGGTGGATTTCAACGCTGGCATTTTGCCAATGAAATCCGTCTTGTTCATAGCCAATATCTTTGACGCAATCGCGAGCGGCCTTTTCAAGGCGGCTATGGTCAACGGTGCCGTCCGATTTAACCAATGGTGATGGGCCACGAACTTCACCCGCCAAGACAATGCGGTTGGTGGTGGTCAAAGTTTCACAGGCTACACGAGCTTCGGGATCGGCAGCCAAGAAAATATCAACAACAGCATCAGATATGCGGTCACAGACCTTGTCTGGGTGGCCTTCGGATACGGATTCAGAAGTAAAAAGAAAATTGTTTCTAGACACGGTTTTTCCCCGTTTCAAAGTTGATCCAATGGATCCGGGGGTTGAAGCTTTGTTGAAAGTTTCAAACGCACCCACTTAGCCTTTTTTAACGTGGTGGCAAGCGATCCAAATTCATCCACAATCGCCTAAATTAAAAGGCGGGTGCAAGTCATGTCGACTTAACACCCGCACTTTTGGCAATGTTTGTGCTTTTCGTCAATGGTTTTTATAAAAACCAAATCACAAAAATTATTCGTCGCCCGCAACGTTCGCAATGGATTTGGTTAATTCAAAAATACGCTTGCGTACCTTTGGTTCTTCAATACGGTAATAGGCCCGTACCAATTCCAAGGTTTCCCGACGAGCCATGGGGTCGCTGGTTTGCACCGCTTCAAGTTCGGCGCTGTTTTCCGGTGCGGCATAATCCCCACGGGTTTTTTGCACTTCGCCAGGCATTTCTTCGAAAAAATAGCTGACCACAACATCCAACACTTGACCCAATTGATACAACCGTGAAGCCCCAATACGGTTAGCTCCGCGTTCGTATTTTTGAATTTGCTGAAAGGTTAATCCAACAGCTTCCCCTAGTTTTTCTTGGCTCATCCCTAATAAAGTACGACGTTGCCGTAATCTGGCACCAACGTGCACGTCAACCGGACGCGGTGTGCCCAAAAGTGGATGCTGTTCATGTTTTCTGGCATTTGATTTTGCAGGCATGGGTGGAATCCTCATTTTTTGTACAATTTTACATGTGTGTATAATATAAGCACATTGATCATTTTATCAAGATTTTTTGTAAATTTAATGGGCCATTTTTTCAAGCATTCGTTTTACCTGCTCAGGACCCCTTAAATTCGTATTACAGATTTATGTATCCTCATGACGGGTAACGGTCAAGTGGGTTATTTTAGAACAATCGGTTGAAAATAATATTTACGGCCTAAAGATTAAGCTCGTTTTTTGTCCCAAAAACTAAGGCCAAAGGCGAAAAAGGCAAGTACCATCGTCAGAAATAAAACAAGCTTATTCCCTGAACGGGAAAAAACCGTCTTGTTTTTGACAGGAACTGGTAAGTTTCCATCTATAAAATTTTTTTCACCCAGCTTTAATTTCCGTACAACTCGCCCAAAAGGATCAATAATTCCGGACATTCCTGTCCCGGCTACACGTACGACAGGCACGCCTTGTTCCACCGCACGAAATTGTGTGTTCACGAAATGTTGATAAGGCCCCGCCGTTTTTCCATACCAAGCGTCGTTGGTTAAATTCAATAACCATTCGGCTTTTCCTTGATGATCGGTAACTTGGGCAGGAAATATCACTTCATAACAAATCAATGGGCTTACGGGCGGCAATCCCTTAAGCATTAACGTGGTTGGTCCAGCCCCCGCCAAAAACGACCCAGCCCCTTGGGTGATGCGATCCAACGGCAACCAGTCTTTCAACGGCATATATTCCCCAAACGGGACCAAATGAAATTTATCGTATTGTGCTGTGACGTGGCCTTGGTGATTAATCGCCAACAAGGAATTGGTCACTTGAAGATTGCTGCCGGGCAATTTTTGGCCCACCACGTGGGGGGCACCTAATATAATCAAGCCGTTTTTAGGCACCATGGAACCCACAAAATTCAACCATTGCTGATGGCGGGCAATAAAAAACGGGGCGGCTGTTTCGGCCCAAATGATATGCGTCGGCTTAACCCCATTATTTTTAGCGGGGCGGGTGCTTAACAACAATTGGTCCATCATATGACGTTCCCGCAAAGCCGGGTCCCATTTTTCCGATTGAGCGATATTGGGTTGCACCAAACGCAAACGCACACCCGGCACCGTTTCACCGCTGGCCTGTGACAAACGTGCCCCGCCCCACCCCCACGATATCGCCAACAAAACAATCACGCCCAAATTCAAGCCCAAAGATAAGCGATTTAATTTCACCAACGTTGCTGGTAACACCGCCACCAACGCCGCCAACAAGCTGAGGCCAAATACACCAAAGATTGAAGCCGATTGCATTAAATTGTCAGAAAAAGCCCACGCGGTGCCCAATGGATTCCACGGAAAACCGGTAAACAACCAGCCTCTCACCCATTCAAAGAATGTCCAAACGGATGCCAATGTTAAGGCCTTGGCTAGCAAATTATTGCCTGGCAAGGCTCGCACCAAAAACCCGGTAAATGCAACATACAGGCCAAAGCCAAAAGCAAAGCCCAGCGTAGCAACGGGAATCAACCACGCAAATTTGGCGGCATCAACCAGTAAGGCAAAGGATACCCAATACAACCCCGCGCTAAAGAAACCAGCACCAAACCACCAACCAAGGACAAAAGCGCGCCATTTTGACGTGGCTTCGACCAACAACCACAACAGGCCGCCCAAGGCTGGGATCAAAACATATATTTGATATAACGGCGGCATCGAAAACGCGGCTAAAAAGCCCAAACCAAAAGCCAAGCCCCGCGCCGCCCAACGCCCCAGCCCATCAATGCGGCCTTTTAAATCACAAAGAATACGGTGCAAGGCCATCAACGTTTTTACTCGCCTTTACGGTTAGGCTGAACAATAACGCGCCGCACCCTCAAACGTTTAATCCGCCGAGGGTCGGCATCTAAAATTTCGAATTCAAGGCCGTTGGGGTGGCAAATCAATTCCCCACGAATAGGGACTCGTCCGGCCAGTGTGAAAACCAGCCCGCCCAATGTATCGACTTCATCGTGTTCTTGTGCGCTAAAAACATCTTCGCCAAGGGCAGAAGCCATATCTTCAAGAGGGGTACGAGCCCCGGCGACCCAAGATCCGTTTTTGCCTTTTGTTAAGGCCGGTTTTTCATCTGCATCAAATTCGTCTTCGATTTCGCCAACAATTTCTTCGACTAAATCTTCGATCGTTACCAAACCGTCAACGCCGCCATATTCATCAACCACAAATGCCATATGCACGCGTTTGGCCCGCATTTCCAGCAACAATTCCAACACATGCATGGATGGGGACACAAAAATCACGGGACGGGCAATGGTTGACACATCAAATCGTTCATCTTGGCCACGCCATGCAATGATGTCTTTGACATGAACCATGGCAAAGGCATCGTCTAAGGTTTCGACGTAAAGTGGAATTCGGGAATGGCCTTGGTCAGCCACCAACTGGACCAATTCCTCCAAGCCAATGCTGGTTTTAGCGGCGATGATATCGGCTCTGGGCACCATCACATCGGCAATGGTTTGATCTTGCAAATCTAAAATATTGCCCAAAAGTTGGCGTTCATTAACCCCAAGCGACGCCTCGCCGGGCTCGGGTTCGTCAATTAATTCTTCCAACGCATCCCTAGCCGTTTCGCCGGTGCGTGAGCGCAACCAATCGCCCAACAAACGAACATAAGATTTGTCGTTCGGGGTCGAGCTTGGTTCTGGTTCCACAGGGGTATCGTTGGGTTCTGAATTTTGCTCGTTCACTTGGGACGGGTGTTCCTTTTTACGCTGAGTCTGCATATGGGTTTTCAATGCCTAGACCTTGTAAAATTTCTATTTCCATAGATTCCATTTCTTCTGCCTCAGCTTCGATTTCATGATCATAGCCCAGCAAGTGAAGCATGCCATGTACCAATAAATGACTAACATGGTGGGAAAAGCTTTTGCTTTGGTCAAGGGATTCTTGAAAACACGTTTCATAGGCCAAGGAAACATCGCCCAACATCACCGCTTGGTCAGGATGAGCATATTGATCGCCGCCCGGAAAGGACAATACGTTGGTCGATTTGTCTTGGCGGCGCCACTGTAGATTCAATGCTTGTTGATGGGCATCATCGGTCAACAACAGGCTGATTTCGGCTTGGGGTTCATCCATTTCCACCGCGTCTAAAGCCGCGTTTAGGGCTTTGCTGATCAACGCCTCAATATCTGCAAAGGTCGCGCGCCAATGGTTATCTTCGATATTTAACGCAATAGAAAGTTTGCTCAAGCCTTGCTCATGGTTTGCACTCATGGGCTTGGCTCATAAGGGGCTGCTAATTTGCGTTCAGCCTCGGCCTTGTCATAGGCCTTGACGATGCGCGCTACGACTTTGTGGCGGATCACGTCAACAGCCGTAAATTCCATGGCGGCGACACCCTTAACGCCGCTTAAAATATCCAAGGCATCGCGCAACCCAGAACGAATGCCACGCGGCAAATCAACCTGGCTTAAATCACCCGTCACCACCATGCGTGAATTTTCACCCAAACGGGTCAAAAACATCTTCATTTGAACAGCCGTGGTATTTTGTGCTTCGTCCAAAATCACAAACGCATTTGACAGCGTGCGCCCCCGCATAAAAGCTAAGGGAGCGACTTCGATATTGCCAGATTCTAACCGTTTGGCCACTTGATCATCGGGCATCATGTCGTGAAGCGCATCATACAAAGGGCGCAAATACGGATCGACTTTTTCTTTCATGTCACCGGGCAAAAATCCCAATTGTTCGCCGGCTTCGACAGCGGGGCGGGTCAAAATGATACGATCAACGTCACCGTTGATAAGCCGTTCAACGGCTTTCGCCACAGCCAAATATGTTTTGCCAGTACCGGCCGGACCACACCCAAACACCAATTCGTTTTCATCAATGGCTTTTAAATACGCCGCTTGGTTAGGGGAACGCGGTGAAATCACGCGTTTCTTGGTATGAATTTCCATGTCCACGGTTGTTTGATCTCCCGTTGCTGCATCCGTCATACGCAGGGCCGCTGCGACTTCGGCTGGTCCAACTTCTGCACCTCGTTCAAGGCGTTGATACAATTGGCTTAAAATGCCGTGTCCCCGTTGAGCCGAGTTTTTGTTTCCGGTCAAACACAATGACGCTCCGCGCGCGACGATATCAAGACCAAGCGCTTCTTCGATTTGGCTGAGATGAGCGTTGTGTGCCCCAAACAACATTTGCGCCGTGCCGTTATTTTCAAACGCAATATCTCGCGAAACGTTGCTGTCCGCTTTTGCTTTCGCCGTCATGCGTGCGCCCTTTGCGAAAGTCCGGCGTTCCCTCGACTCACAATCAAACCCTGAAGGCTATTTGGGCCAGCTTGGGTTATGGTGACGTTTTGAATGGAATTCAAACAATCATTTGGCGCCTCAACCACCACCGCTTGCATATACGGGGTACGCCCGATCAATTGCCCGGCGGATTTGCCGACACGATCCAACAAAACCGGATAGGTTTTACCAACGGCAGCCATATTAAAGGCCAAGGTATTTTGATTTAGAAGATTTTGCAGGCGGGCCAAGCGTTCGGCCTTCACAGATTCCGGCACGTGGTATTCAGGCTGGCTTTCCAATAACGCCGCCGGCGTGCCGGGACGGGCTGAATACTTAAAGGAATAGGTTTGGATAAACTGCATTTCTTGGACCAAGGACATCGTTTGTTCAAAATCAGCATCGGTTTCACCAGGGAAACCCACGATGAAATCGCTGGACAACGCCAGACCGGGAACGCCCGCCCGCAATTTTTTGACCGTTTCTTTATATTCTGCCACCGTGTGCTGACGGTTCATGGCTTTTAACATATTGTCAGATCCGGCTTGGATGGGCAGATGCAAATAGGGCATTAATTTTTCAATATCGCCGTGGGCACGAATTAAATCATCGTTCATTTCCGCCGGGTACGAGGTGATATAGCGAATCCGTTCTAACCCTTCAAGGGCCGCTAATTCTTTGATCAATCGCGCCAAATTCCAAGACATCCCTGCGTGGTCAAGGCCGTGATAAGCATTCACGTTTTGCCCCAACAGGGTAATTTCTTTAGCCCCGCCTTCAATCAGCACCTGAGCCTCGCTCATCACTTGGGATGTAGGCCTAGAATATTCCGCCCCACGGGTATAGGGCACCACACAATACGTGCAGAATTTATCGCAACCTTCTTGGACCGATAAAAAAGCCGTTGCGCCTTCGACAGTACGGGTTTGGGGAAGGGCATCAAATTTGCTGTCTTCGGGGAAATCGGTGTCTAAAATATGGCCATGTTCACGCATGGTGCGCGCCACCATTTCCGGCAAGCGGTGATACGTTTGAGGACCAAAGACCATGTCTACGTAAGGCGCACGTCGTTGGACTTCACGACCTTCGGCTTGGGCCACGCACCCGGTCACGCCCAAAATCATACGTTCGCCTTTTTGTTCCTTAAGCGCCTTTTGATCGCGCAAGCGACCCAATTGGGAATACACTTTGTCAGCGGCTTTTTCCCGAATATGGCACGTATTTAAAATCACCATATCCGCATCATCAGCAGTGTCGGACAAAACAAAGCCGATCGGCGCCAACACTTCGGCAATCCGTTCGGAATCATAAACATTCATCTGACAGCCATAGGTCTTGATATGCAGCTTTTTCGCCACCGGCTTCGATCCTTACACAAGCGTTACTTAATTTTTGTCTTTTTGTGGTGACAAAGGCGCACCATAGAGTTCTAATTTATGACCGACCAGCCGAAATCCCAGCTGAGTGGCTATTTTTTCTTGCAGAGCTTCGATTTCTGCGTTGGAAAATTCAATGACGCGCCCCGATTGGATGTCGATCAAATGATCGTGATGATCGTCGGAAGATTCTTCGTACCTCGCCCGGCCATCACCAAAATCTAGGCGTTCAATGATGCCTTCGTCTTCGAACAGGCTGACGGTGCGATACACCGTAGCAATGGAAATATTTGGGTCGATGATTTGGGTTCGTTTTAACAATTCTTCGACATCTGGATGATCGGATGATTCAGACAATACCTCTGCAATAATGCGCCGTTGACCGGTCATTTTCATGCCCTTGTCTCTGCACAACTGTTCCAGTCTAGAAGGTTTGTTTGGGGTCTTGTCCATGTTCGCCTTTGCGAAAGCACTTTAAATAAAACGGCACCCGAACCTTCGGATGCCGCCGTGGGTCTGTTATTTTAGTCCTGAACAATACCTAAGGTCAAAACCTAAACGAGCAAATTTTTATTTGCCTTTGGGCTTTGTACCCAAACCAATTTTTTTCGCCAACGAGCTGCGATGTTTGGCATAATTTGGCGCCACCATGGGATAGTCTGCGGGCAAATCCCAACGTTCCCGATATTCATCAGGGGTCATGTTAAAGGCCGTTTTCAAATGGCGTTTGAGCATCTTTAAGGGCTTGCCATCTTCTAAACAGATCACATAATCAGGAGTGATCGATTTTTGCACAGATACGGCTGGTTTTGGGCGGTCCGCTTGTGCGGCTTGGATGCCAAGGCCAGTCAACGTTTTATGCACAGCCTGAATGATGCCGGGCAAATCAACACTAGCAACTGAATTGTGGCCCACATAAGACGCAACGATTTCTGTCGTAAGTTCCAAAACAACGGTTTTTTCAATTTGATTAGACATGATATTCTCGATTATTATTAAGGGAGGTCAAGTGAAGGCGAGCGCAGTCGTTTTTTATGATATAATGACTATATAAAGGGACGAATGTGATCCATTCAAGTAAAAGATATAATAAAATCATGAATAAATTAAACGAATTGAATAAATATGATTACTATTTGGACATTACAGATGATGTTTGTCCCTTAACTTTTGTTCGCACCAAGTTATTGTTAGAAAAGATGGAACCGGGCCAAACTGCGCACGTCCGTATTCAAGGCCAAATGCCTTTGGACAATGTGCCCCGCAGCGTTAAAGAAATGGGTGAAACGGTGGTGAGCCTCGTGCCCGAAGACCCAAAGGCCGCGAAAGACAGTATTCATGTTATGATTTTGCAAAAAAATTAAAGCATTTTGGACATTATCAAAGCATCAACCTTGGTCTTTGATGGACGGTCATAATACCCCTGACGACGCCCTTTGATTGCAAACCCCAAATTTTCATACAGGCTTTGAGCGGCTAGGTTATCTTCGGCCACTTCTAAAAAAAATATCTTAATTTTCAACATAATAAGGCGGTTTTCGGCGGCGTTCATCAAAGTTTTTCCCACTCCCTGGCGCCTTGCCATAGGCAAAGTTGCAATGGTCAAAATTTCGGCTTCATCCACAGCTGCGCGCAGCATCACAAAGCCCACGGCTTGGTCAGGATTTTGTTTGGCAACCAAAGCCAAGGTGCCGGGCGTGGCCAAGGAATCCCTAAACGATGCATCGGTCCAGGCGGAATCAAAGCATTGGTGGTGGATCAAAGCCAAGACGGATGCGTGGGCGGGGCCAACGGTTATGATGTCAAAATTCAACATTCCCCCTAGGCCCGCGCACGACCCTGAGCTTTGGGCAATTTAGCATCAGGTGGTCGTAAGTACAGCGGTTCGGGGGCTTGGTTGTTTTCATTGCCTAAACGCAACGCCGCCAACGCTGCAATATGTTCGGGCAAGGGCAAATTGGGCGCCGCGCTTGGAATAACTTTGGTGGTTGAACCCGATAACATGTCTTGGGCGCGATCAACCGCATCCCCCACCGCCACAACATTGTCATACGGTGCACACAATTGGACCAAGGCTTCGGTTCCTGTCGCTTGGGGTTCACACAAGGGTTTTAAATCACCATCAAATACCTGCACAAAAATATCGGCCCGTTTGCTTTCAATCGCTGCCAAAATAACGTTGCCTGCCCGTTCCTTTGCCGGGACCGCTTGGACCACAGCCACCAACGTGGTCACGCCAATACAGTTTATGTCCAAAGCCAAAGCCAAGCCCCGTGCCGCCGCTAAACCTATGCGTAACCCGGTAAAAGCCCCCGGACCGTTCGTAACCGCGATGGCGGTTAAATCTTTTGCTTCAACATTGGCATCCCTTAAGACCCGTTGCATCATAGGAACCAACACTTCGGCTTGACCTCGTTGCATTTCCATCGTTTGGTTGGCAACCATTTTGCCCGCGCACCAAAGCCCCGCTGAGCATCCAGTGGTGGCACAATCTATGGCTAGTATTTTCGGGCTGACGCTCACAATTTGACCTTTTCTTCTGGGTTATCCCCTTATACTCTGTCACACGAAAGGATACCATATGTCGCTGGTTAAAATTACCCAAGCCACCCACAATATCGAACTTGACCTTAAATACGCCACGTCTGACAATTTCACCGGACAGCCCGTGTACCAACGAGCAGATTGTTACTTGCGAGCTGAGGCCGAACAGCTTTTAATTGCGGCCCGAGACTTGGCTGAAATTCAAGGCTGGCGTTTGCGCGTTTTCGATGCCTTTCGTCCGTCTGAAGCCCAATGGAAATTATGGGCGCACACGCCCGATCCAGATTTTCTAGCCGATCCCAACCGGGGCTCGCCCCATTCGCGCGGGGTCGCCGTTGATTTAACGTTGATCAATATCAAATCCAACCACGCGTTGGACATGGGCACCACATTTGATGCTTTTTGCCCTCAAAGCCACCACGGAAACACAGATATATCAACAAAAGCACAAGAAAACAGGATGTTATTGATGGGTTTAATGACCACGGCCGGGTGGGATTTTTACAGAAATGAATGGTGGCATTATCAAATGTTTGAGGCTCGTCAATTTGACGTATTGGGTGATGATAACCTTTGTGAGAGAATGACCGCCCCTTAAATCTTATAAAGTGATGAATATCACTTGCGGTGGGGGCCGAAATAGCAACAATACGGCCTTACATGTCCAAATTGGGTTATTATGACAAATATGCGAATGTTCAACAGTTTTTTAGCGACGGCTTTACTTGGGTTAAGCCTTTTTGTGGCGTTACCCGTGTGGGCCGACGGCGGTGCCAGCGTGATCATGTATCACCGTTTTGGTGAAAACAATTACCCCACCACCAACGTTCGTTCGCAGCAGTTTGATGCCCATATGGCTGAGCTAACATCGGGAAAATATTCGGTTGTCGCGATTCCTGAAATCATTCGCCGCCTTAAATCAGGTGAGCCGTTTTTAGAAAAGACCGTAGGCATCACCATTGATGACGCATATTTGTCGGTGTACACCGAAGCGTGGCCCAAATTTAAAAAGGCCGGTCTGCCCATAACCATTTTTGTTGCGACCGATCCCATTGATCGCAAATTTGCGCGGTATATGTCGTGGGATCAATTGCGTGAAATGGCCCAAGATCCCTTGGTCACCATTGGCAGCCAAACGGCTTCACATCTGCATATGATTGACAATTCTACGGCCACCAATGCCGCTGATCTTGCCAAATCAGCAAAGCGTTTAAAGGCTGAGCTTGGCCATACCCCAACAATCGTGGCCTATCCGTACGGTGAATTTGACGATAGCGTGGTCGAAACCGCACTTCAAGCTGGATTTACGGCGGGCTTTGGCCAACATTCCGGGGCATTTGGCGCGCATAATAACATCATGCATTTGCCCCGTTTTGCCATGAATGAAAATTATGGGGATATCCCTCGCCTGAAAACGGCGGCCAGCGCATTGCCCATCCCGACTACCGATTTTGGGCCTAACGACACCGTTATTGACCCGGCCAACAACCCACCTTTGATTGGCTTTACGGTTGCCGGCGACATCCCTCGGGTAAACGAAATTGCCTGTTATTCCAACCACGAAGGCCGTTTGATGGTGGAACACCTTGGGCCGCGCATCGAAGTCCGCATGCGCAATCCCCTGCCCCAAGGGCGCACGCGGTTAAATTGCACCATGCCCACGGGAACGCCCGGCGAAGATCGTTTTCGCTGGTTAGGCCGATTATTTTACGTTAAACGCTAAAACTTTTCCCTCGTATTATTGAGCGACGATAAACGGCTTTGACGAACGCCGCTGATGAGCCGCCGCTGACAGGCCCATGTACGCCTGGTCAGAATCGTTCATAATTATAGGAAACGCTTTAAATAGCAGAATCGTGATCACCTTCATGGCTCAGCTCGGCTGAATCCAGCGCTTGGAGCGTATTGCTGGAAATAATCGTTTGCACGTCGTTCACATACGCATCACCGCGTTGAGAATAACGATGTAACGTGGTTGCCAAACGCAACCCATCAAGGGTTTGACCAGCGTTACGCATGGCTGTGCGCATGGCTCTATATTCTTGGTAAGCCCGGTGTTTGTTTAAATTTACCGCATAGCTATAGATCGAATCATAAAGCGTCGCAAAGGCACGAATGCGATGGGTTTTGCCTTTGTCCCGGCTTTGCGGCACAAGACCTAAATGACGGTCGGTAAAGGTCCATTCGCCAAACATGGCGTTTCCTTCGCGCACAAATCGAGACGACCCCCACGCGCTTTCGATGGCCGCTTGGGCCAATGCCAAGGATGGTGGCACCACATCATGGTGGTTTAAAATAGCCCGAATATTTTTACGCTTCACATGGTATTGTTCGCTTAATACCGCCAACCACAAACGATCAAGGGCGGCCACATGTTGACCTTTCTTTTGCAGCGCTGCCAATTTTTTAAGGCGCACACGGTCTTCGCTAATTTGTTCATTAACTTGTAAAACCAACGGCAAAACGGTTTTAACAAACATGGTTTTGCGCACTTGGCTTTCTAGCTTTGGGTTTAAAGTCGCCGGCAAACTTGCCAACGCCACACGCGGTACCGCCAAACGACCTTTTAAAACCGCATTTAAATCATAATTTAAAGCCGTATCCGTAGCCATCGGCCCAGATGCCGGTTCATAATCATCATAGGCATTTTTCTGATCGCCAGAAATTATGTTGTTGCCTGTGGCGGAAAAATGCGCACCCGCCTCAACAAAATTCGCCTTGGCCACAGATATGCCGCTGGGGGCGGGCATGAAAATAGCCGCGCTGATCAAGATTGAGACCATCGAACACGTAATCACAAAGGATGTATAATGAAATGTCTTCATATCCGTTCGCTGTTTCCGTATCTATTAAATCTTTTGATCCAAAGTCGGAACCCATAAGTAAAAATATGGTCCCGATCATTCTATGATCCTTCGCGTTTTTTAAACCCTTGAATTGACTAGATTTAGGGTCTGTTCGCGGTCATGACCCCATAAATTGTGAGGTTGCGATGCTTGTACGGGATTTTTCAAAAAAATTCCAGTGTCTTTTTTTGGTCCTCACAAGCCTTTGAAGACATTTAAAAAATCCAACCCATGGGTTTTTATCCACATGGGTTGGTCTTAGAAATTGAGCTTTTTATTGGATTCGTTTGGTTTGCGATTTATGCCGTGAGCATTAAGACGCGGCGCGCACTTCCAAAACTTCGGGAACATAATGGCGCATCATATTTTCAATTCCATTTTTCAATGTTGCCGTGGAACTTGGACAACCGGCACACGCGCCCTGCATGCTGAGATACAAAATGCCGCCTTCAAAGGAACGATAAATAATATCGCCACCGTCTTGGGCCACAGCAGGGCGTACACGCGTGTCTAAAAGTTCTTTGATTTTAACCACAACTTCTGAATCGTCTTCGGCGGTGTCTTGGTCCTGGATTTCTGCGTTCATAACGCCAAGGCCTTTGCTGAAATGATCCATTACGGCAGCCAAAACGCGGGGCTTTAAGACATCCCATTGGGTTTCGTCCATTTTCGTAACGGTGATAAAATCACGGCCCAAAAAAATACCGTCAACGCCGTCAATATCAAACAAGCAAAGCGCCAATGGAGAATTTTTGGCTGTCTCTGCATCAACAAAATTCGCCGTTCCCGCATCGCCCATGACGTCAGTGCCGGGCAAAAATTTTAATGTGGATGGGTTCGGCGTGGCTTCGGTTTGAATGAACATGGTGTTTCCTTGGTTTTAAATGGCTGTTTTGAAAAATATAGGAGGTGTTTTTGTCAATTCAAGCTTTCAAAAAGCCCACCGTGTCTTTGATTTCATTCAAAATCGGTTCGGCAATGGCACGCGCGCGTTCGGCACCATCGCGCAACACCGCATCAACGCTGGTGGAATCTTGGACCAAACGCCGCATTTCGCTTTGAATAGGGCCTAATTTATCCACCGCCAGATCGGCCAGACTCTTTTTAAATTCACCAAATCCTTGTCCGGCGAACTGGTTGCAGACTTGATCAACCGTTTGTTCGTTCAGGGCGGCAAAAATGCCCAGCAAATTTTTAGCCTCAAAGCGTCCTTCAAGACCGTCTTTGGTTTCAGGCAACAGTTCCGCATCGGATTTCGCCTTGCGGATTTTCTTAACAATCGTATCGGCATCGTCCGTCATATTGATGCGTGACAAATCCGATGGATCGGACTTCGACATTTTCTTGGTGCCGTCTTTCAGGCTCATGACGCGCGTAGCGGTGCCCAAAATTAAAGGTTCCGGTTGGGGGAAAAAATCTGGAACATTGAAATCATTGTTAAATTTAGCGGCAATGTCGCGTGCCAATTCCAGATGTTGTTTTTGATCTTCGCCAACCGGAACATGGGTGGCTTTGTACAACAAAATATCCGCCGCCATCAGGTTAGGATATGCATACAATCCGACCGAGGCGTTTTCTTTGTGTTTACCCGCTTTTTCTTTGAATTGAGTCATGCGGTTCAACCACCCCATGCGCGCCACACAATTAAAGATCCATGCCAATTCTGCATGGCCTGAAACTTGGGATTGATTGAAAATGATGTGTTTTTTAGGATCAACACCCGAAGCCATCATGGCGCTTGCGACTTCGCGGGTGCTGGCGCGTAATTCTGCTGGATCTTGGAACACCGTGATCGCGTGCATATCGACGACACAAAACAAACAATCATAATCGTTTTGCAATTTGACCCAATTTTTCACTGCGCCCAAATAATTGCCCAAATGAAGATTGCCCGTAGGTTGAACGCCAGAAAAAATTCGTTCCATAAAATGTCCCTTTCGTGGGAACCAAATGGTTAAAAAATTAAGCTCTGTTTATGGACGTTTCGTCACAGGGGGTCAAGACGGATCATCCGTCTTAACAGGCTTTCTAAGGGCCCGTTTTAAGTCTTTCAAGGTTGTTGCCCCAAACACCAAACAAGCGATCCCATAAGCCACCATGCCGCCACTCACAATGACCGTTATCGCCAAAATGCGGTTTACAAGGGGGCCGTCTAGGGTCTCTATAAATACCGACTGCAAGGCCATCACGATCATCGCCATGAACAGGCTTGCCATGACGATGCGGGGGGTGCGTTTTTTAAGCCGCGCATCAAAACGAAAATGTTTGCGACGGATCAAAACAACCGTCAACAAGATCGCATTCAACCATTGGCTCACCACAGTGGCCACCGCTAAACCCACGTGGGCTAAGGGTTCCATCAAGGACACGGCAACGGCAATATTCACCGCGACACATATAGCCCCAATTTTAATGGGCGTTGACATGTCTTCGCGGGCAAAAAAACCGGGTGCCATGGCCTTCACCATAACGAACGCTGGCAAGCCACAGGCAAACACCATCAACGCCAAAGCCGTTTTGTGCGTCGCAATGGGCGTAAATTCTCCCCGTTGAAACAACACCTGGATCAAAGTATCGGGTAGCACAATCAACGCCGCTGCTGCCGGAACGGTCAACAATAAAGCAAATTCCAAAGATCGGTTTTGGCTTTCCAGCGCTCCATTGTGGTCGTTTGCTGCAATTTGTCGGGACAACATAGGCAACAACGCCGTACCCACCGCAACCCCAACCACACCCAAGGGCAATTGCACCAAACGATCAGCATAAAACAAATACGAAATCGAACCCGATGCCAACATGGAGGCGATCACGGTGTCGATCAACAGGCTGATTTGATAAACCCCAGCCCCCACCGCTACCGGGGCAATGCGTTTTAGCAATCGTTTCACATCGTCCGATAACACCGGGCGCACCAATGGCGGCAACCATCCGGCTTTGCGGGCATGAAAGACCATCCACAACAATTGCACAACACCTGCCAATGCCACACCCCAGCTTAGAGCATGGGCTGGACTTTGTAATAAAGGCGTTAACCCAAACACGGCGCTGATCAGGCAAATATTTAACAATATCGGTGACGCGGCGGCGGCCCAAAATTTACCCAACGAATTTAAAATCCCCGCCAACAAAGACACCGCAGATATAAAGATTAAATACGGAAATGTAATGCGTACCAAATCAACGGCAAGGCTGAATTTTTCGGGCTCATCCACGAATCCGGGAGCAATCACCATCACCACCCACGGCATCACCAATTCCACCAAGACCGTAAAAATCAACAACACCGCCAACAATCCACTTTGGGCTTGGGCGGCAAAGATTTTGGGGTCAGTTTCATCTTTTCCTTCTAATTTTGCCGCAAAAATCGGGACGAAAGCTAGGTTAAATGCCCCTTCGGCAAACAATCTTCTGAACAAATTAGGCAATTTGAATGCAACAAAAAAAACGTCCGCCATCCACCCCGCGCCCAACACCCACGCCATGGCGACATCACGCACAAACCCCAAAATACGCGAAATCAACGTCATGCTGCCAACGGTCGCAATGGATCGGATTAACGCCATGTGATGCTTTCAATCAAGTTTACAAAAACGTCAGTATACGGTTTGGGCCAAAAATCAAAAGATTAAAGCGATTGTGTGGTCTTGGTTTTGGTCTTGGGGTTTTTCTTGTTGTCGCTACGCTGATCATCAATCGCCGCCAGCACGGTTTTCCGCAAATTTTTAATTTTGCTGTCTTGGTCAATTTTCAAACCAAATATGTCGCGCACGTAAAATACATCGACCACCCGTTCACCATAAGTCGAAATGTGCGCCGAGGTAATTTGCAATCCCAATTGGGTCAAGGCATGGGTGACATCGTACAAAAACCCAAGGCGGTTACGGCCGTTAACTTCAATCACCGTTGCCGATTGTGAAACTTCGTTATTGATCAACACCCGTGGAGCCACTTCGAATACTTCGGTGCGCGAAACCAATCGCCGAGATTGTTCTTGTTGCAATTCATGCTTGGGACGAATACGCCCCATGATGGAATCTTCGATTTTAGCCTTTAAACGATCAAGGCGTTCTTTGCCCGTAAAAGCAAGGTTTTCGACGTTTTGAATCCAAAATGTATCCAATGCCATGCCGTTGCTGAGCGTGGCGATTTTAGCATCCACAATGTTCGCCCCAGCGAGGGCGATGCCTCCGGTGATGCATGAAAAAAGGCCCGGATGGTCAAGGGCGTGGATCAAAATTTCCGTAACGTCATGGTGTTCTGCTGTGGTGATTTCTTGATAAAACGGCATCTTTTCATGTTCAATTTTTTTCACGATTTGCGCTTGATGAGCCAACGCTTCAACATCGTACGACAAGAAATAATTAGGATGACCAAGGGCGATAAATTGATCCGCCTGTTCCTGGCTCCAAGAAATCGGTTTTTGGGTTAATGTTTCAACCAATGCCGCACAAATTTGTTCGGAACGGGCTTGGCGGCGTTGTGTAGGCAGGCTGCCCACCATGATTTCTTGGGCGCTGAAATACAATTCCCGCAACAAGGATGCTTTCCAACCATTCCACACATTTGGCCCCACCGCGCGGGTGTCGGCAACGGTCAAAATCAACAACAATCGCAAACGTTCTGGCGATTGCACCAAAGCTACAAAATCTTTGGCGGTTTGGGGGTCGGTTAAATCACGTTTATAAGCGATCCGATTCATGTCCAAATGATGCAACACCAACCATTGTACGGTTTCCGTTTCCCATTCATTCAAGCCGAATTTAGGGCATAATTTGCCAGCAATTTCAGCCCCCAAAACGGCATGGTCACCGCCCCGTCCCTTGGCTATGTCATGCAACAATACCGCTACGTACAAAACTCGCCTAGACTGCACATTACGGATCACATCGGTTGATACCGGATGATCTTCGGCCAACAAACCGCGTTCTATGCGGCTAAGAATATCTATGGCGCGGATGGTATGTTCATCAACCGTATAGACATGGTACATGTCGTATTGCATTTGGGCTGTGACCCGTTTGAAATCGGGTACAAACCGCCCCATAACCCCAGATTCGCTCAAGCGGCTTAAGACTAATTTTGGCCCCTTGGTGCTGGTCAACATATCCAAAAAAAGAGCATTGGCGGCTGGATTCTTGCGCACCTTTGCCCCAATTAATTTTAAATTTTGTTGCACCAAACGCAAAGCTTGGGGATGAATGTCCAAGCTATACTTGTCGGCTTCGGCAAACAGTCGCAACATCATCACCGGGTCTTTTTGAAACACGGCTTCACCCGTAACGTTCAAACGCCCTCGATCCAACTTAAACCCGGCAATATGTTTTTTGCGAAAATTAAACGATGGCAGCGAAATCAGTGATTTTTTTGTGTGTTGGTCTTCTAACACCGCGCACATCACGCGCGTTAAATCGCCCACTTCACGCGCCACCAAAAAGTAATGCTTCATAAATCGTTCGACGGCGCTGGTGCCTACATGGTCGGTATAATCCATGCGGCTGGCGAGTTCATTTTGCACATCAAAACTGATGGTTTCATCAGGGCGGTTGGAAATAAAATGCAAATGACACCGTACCGTCCACAAAAACCGTTGTGCTTTGGTAAAACGTTTGGCATCGACCTTGTCCAAAACGCCTTGGGACACCAACCCTGAAACTTTTTCCACTCGGTATAAATATTTGGCTATCCAAAACAAGGTCTGCAGATCTCGCAAGCCTCCCTTGCCGTCTTTGATATTGGGTTCCAACACATACCGGGAATCCCCCATGCGATCATGACGTTCATCGCGTTCATCCAATTTGGCTTTGACAAATGCCGCTTCGGACCCTTTGATCACGTCTTTGGCAAAGCGTTTTTCAAAGGCTTGGAATAAATCTTGGTCACCACTGATCCATCTGGCTTCAAGCAAGCTGGTGGAAATGGTGATATCGGATTTTGCCAAGACCACGGTTTCATCAATGGTACGGGTAGCATGGCCGACTTTTAGGCCTAAATCCCACAACATATACAACATCCATTCCACCGCTTGAATCACCGTATCGGTCTTGCTGGCGTGAAGCAAAAACATAATGTCCAGATCGGATTGTGGGGCGATTTCTGCCCGACCATAACCACCCGTGGCGATCAAGGCCATGTGTTCGTCTTTAAGGTCTCGATACACCAAAGACACCGTAAATTCGTGCAGAGTCCGGATCATTTGGTCCAGCAAATAGGCCCCCGCGCGTAAGGTTGCAGCACCACTGGCTTCACCAGCTTCGAAACGGCGTTGAATTTCCAAGCGGCCTTGGGCCAATTGCGTTTTAAATATATTTAAGACTTCGCCACGTTCTTTAAATTTGTTAAAATCAACCGGGTTTTTGGCATTGGACAAGGCGTTCAGTTCGGCATGAAATAGCTTACGGTCAATAATCGCCCGAGGCATTTTAACTTTCATGCGCATGATTTATCCTTTTATGGCGTGTGACAAAGTATGAACACTATACACATATTATCAATATTAATGGACTGTCAAAATGTCTGAAAATTCATGCCGTGAAGAATGCGCGAAATTGCTCGACTTGGCGAGCCAAATGCAAACCGTATTAGACCTGTCTTTAGACCCCAAGGCTCACGATGTTTTAAACGAATGGACCAAACACGCAAACAGCTTGCTGAGCAGTCCCTCTTTGGAAACTTTGGACGGCGAACAGGCACTGGAAAACCTAAGCCTTGATTTGCGCCATCGGTGGTTGAACCAATCCCACAAGCAATCTAGCCATTATATGATGTCCCCTCCGCACCAACAAAGAACGGCGTTACCCGGTGGTTTACCCATGGTTTACCCCTATGACCGGTGGCTGAAACCGACACAATTAGAACAAAAATTAGACCATCAACGCCCACCGCCGGAAGGCTGGACATCCAAGACTTGTGTGTTTGCCAGTGGCATGGCCGCGATCACCACCTTTTTGCAAGTTTATCGCGCCTTTTCACTGGATTATTGGCCGCGCTCAAAAAACACCGCTTCGCTGCATTGGTTTGGTGGTTATTTTGAAGTGCGAACCGCCTTAGAAGTCATTTGTGGTCATGAAATGAAGGGCCGCAAGCATGTCGACCAAGCCGGTTTAAACGACGCCGTGGCCACAGGCGGTGCCGATATCGTGTTGATTGAACCGGTTGCTTCAAATTTGGATTTAGACGTATTTGATATGGATACTTTTAGCCAAGCTTGGCAACAAAGGTCCACCGATCAACCCGGCATTATTGTCTTAGATACATCGTTAAGCGGTGATATTTTCCCCCTTGAGCAATTGTGTCAAAAGCTCACCCTTTCTCCCGTGGACTTGGTCGTAAATATTCGATCGGGCTTAAAAATGGATCAATATGGGCTTGAGTTTTCGAATTTAGGGCTGATGAGCCTGTGGACAAAAGACGATAAACGAAACCAAGCCGCGTTAGACAGCTTTACCAAAACACTTAAGAAAATCCGCACCACCTTTGGTGTGGGTTTGTCCGAAAGCGAATGTTCCGCATTAGCGGCCCCTTTCATTTTAGACGACACAGCCTTAAAAACCCATAGCCTATCGGTGTTTAAAAACAATCGACGCCTGGCAATCAGCTTAAACCAAGCCATCAAAAAGCAAGACAGCTTGTTTATTCAAGCCAGCCATCCCAGCAAAGGGGGCAACCAACACCTGCCTTGGGCCGAAGCGCCTTACATCAACTTACGGTACCGGTCCCAAGATGCAAGCAACCGCCTTTTTTTAAAATTCGTCATAGATTTTGAAGCTATACGGCGAAAATTATCGTTACGTTCTGGTAGCAGCTTTGGCTTTCGTTCCCATCGCTTTGAAATGGGCTTTGTCAGGGGTGCCAAATACAGCTCGCTTCGCATCGCCATGGGGTCGCGCGCGGGACCATCGTGTGAGGGTATTATTGATTTATTCAAGGAATTGGCAGCATATCCCGATTTCAAAGCTTTGCGAGCCGCTTACCCAGACATCGTCAAACGCTTACCTAACACCGACGACGACAGCCCCAAACAAGACGAACACTCAAACAAGCCTCGTTAGACATCACCATCGCTGTCCATAACTTTTAAACGATACAAAAAGTCCAAGGCTTCGCGCGGGGACATTTCATCGGGCAAGACCGCTTTCACGGCTTTTTCGGCTTCGGACGGTTGGCGCGGGCCTTGGGTTTTGGCGGCCAAGGCCGGAGCATGGGAAAACAGGGGTAAATCGTCCGCAAGCTTGGTCAAAGTTGACGATTGTTCGCCCGCTTCCAAGGTTTTTAAAATGGTTTCGGCGCGATTCACCACCGCCTCGGGTAATCCGGCTAATTTACCCACATGAATACCATAAGAACGGTCAGCCGTGCCCAGTCCGACTTCGTGCAAAAATACCACTTGGTCTTTCCATTCCTTGACTTTCATGGCATGACAGCTCAACCCCGTTAATTGCGCATTCAACCCCGTCAATTCGTGATAATGGGTCGCAAACAAAGCCCGACACGTATTCATTTCATGTAAATGTTCAACCACTGCCCACGCAATGGAAAGCCCATCAAAGGTCGATGTGCCACGACCAATTTCATCCAAAATAACCAAGGCTCGTGGCCCGGCCTGATTCAAAATTGCCGCCGTTTCAACCATTTCTACCATGAATGTCGAACGCCCTCGCGCTAAATCATCGGCTGCGCCCACCCGGGAAAACAACCGATCAACAACACCGATGCGCGCCTGATCGGCAGGCACAAAGCTACCCATTTGTGACAACACACACATCAATGCATTTTGTCGCAAAAATGTTGATTTACCAGCCATATTCGGGCCTGTTAACAACCACAAACGACCGTCTTGGTCGTTTTGCACACAATCGTTTGGAGCGAATTTTTCGCCTTCTTGCGCGTGCAACGCGGCTTCGACCACCGGATGACGTCCGGCGATGATTTCGAAATCTCGGCTGTTGTCTATTTGAGGACGCATATAACGATTTTCGACCGCCAACTTGGCAAGACTTGCGGCCACATCCAATTCAGCCAAAGCCCGCGCCGTCAGGGCAATGTTTTCAGCCCCGGCCACCACCACGGCCACCAAATTGGCAAAAATATCCAATTCCAACGCCACCGCGCCATCAGCCGCCCGAGCGATTTTGCCTTCTAATTCGCCCAGTTCCACGGTAGAAAATCGCACCGCACCTTTCATGGTTTGACGATGAATATAAGGGCTGTCGGTCACCATCAAGGTATCCCCATGGCGACTGGAAACTTCGATAAAATAACCCAACACATTGTTGTGTTTGACTTTCAATGTGGAAACGCCCGTGTCGGCTTGATAACCGCTTTGCAAGCCCGCAATCAAACGACGACTTTCATCACGCAACGTTTTCAATTCGTCCAAATCGGGGCGATACCCCGTGCGCACAAAACCGCCGTCGCGCGCTAACAAAGGCAATTCAATATCCAAAGCGGCGGTCAATTCTGCGACCAATTGGCCGTGCTGACCAAGATCGCTTAGGCTTTGAGCCAGACCCAAAGGCACGTCATCAAGGCCTTGGAACACATCGCGAGCGGCGGCGCTCAAAGACAAGCCATCCCGAACCGCCGCTAAGTCCCTGGGCCCACCGCGCCCTAATGTTATCCGCGACAAGGCCCGTTCAAGGTCTGGACAGCTGGCAAATAAAGCGCGCAGATCGTCACACAACCGTGGGCTATCCACAAACATCTGGACATCGTTAAGCCGGCTTTCAATGCCGTCCACGTCTGTTAAGGGCGCGGCCAATCGATTGCACAACATTCGAGCCCCGGCCCCGGTAACCGTGGTATCTATGGTGCTAAGCAATGATCCGCGTCGGGTTCCATTTAAGGTTTCACACAGTTCTAAATTGCGCCGGGTGGCGGCATCAATTTCCATTACGCCGTCACTGGCTATGCGCACCGGACGGCTAAGCCGGGGCAATTTTCCCTTTTGCGTGAGTTCAATGTAATCCAGCAACCCACCCGCAGCGGCTATTTCTGCACGGCCAAAACCGCCGAAAGATTCTAATGTTTTCACCCCAAACATTGATTTTAGGCGTTTGCTGCCATTGGTGCTGTCGAACCGAGAAGCGGGCTGGGGCGTCAACACCGCCTGCCAATCCACAAGGGCAATTTTTAAGGGTTCGCGCCCTAATAAACCGTCCGTTGCCAGAATTTCACCGGGGTTTAAGCGCGCCAATTGCATCGCCAAAATATCAGGTGTTGAGCTTTGCGTAAAAAATTGCCCGGTGGACACATCAATCCAAGCCAACCCCAATTTGCCTTCGGCTTCGCCCAAGGCTACTAAAAAATTATTCGACCGCGCATCCAGCAAGGCATCTTCGGTGATGGTTCCGGGCGTGACCACCCGCACCACGGCACGACGCACCACGGATTTAGCGCCACGTTTTTTAGCCTCAATCGGATTTTCGGTTTGTTCGCACACGGCGACACGAAAACCTTTGCGAATTAATTTCGATAAATATTGGTCGTGGCTGTGGACTGGAACACCGCACATGGGAATGTCTTCGCCATTGTGTTTGCCGCGCTTGGTCAGGGTGATGTCCAAAGCCCGAGAAGCTTTGACGGCATCATCAAAAAACAGTTCATAAAAATCACCCATGCGGTAAAACAATACATCGTCGGGATGTTCGGCCTTGATCGCCAAAAATTGGGCCATCATCGGCGTAACGGATTCGGATTTACCCTTTTTTTCCGTTTGCGGTTGAACACTGTTATTCGATACATTCATCATGGTTTTGCACAATACCTGCCATTAGCAATATGCGAAAGCGTCTTGGACTGATAACATACAAGACAACACACCAATATTGAAAGATTCATCATGACCAATTCCCTTTCTGCCCCCAAGATCACCCGAGAAATCGTTGGCCTTTTTAACGACCGTGATGGTTTTGAAGCCGCCGTACACCACCTTTTAAAATCTGGCTTTGTCGCCGAAGACCTTTCCGTCTTGGATAGTCACGAAAGCATTGAAGCCGCTGGCAAGCCAGGTACGCCGTGGAAAGACGTTTTGACCGCCTTGGTCGGTGAAATCAAATACGAAGGCCCATTGGTCGCCTCTGGAGCAATTTTATTAGCCGGTGGACCAACCGCAGCTTTTATCGCCAGCGTCATCGGCGCGGCAACCGCAGGAGCGGTCGCCAAAGAAGTCTTAGACGAAGTCACCGCCATGCCTCACACCGAAAATTTTGCCAATGCCTTGGCTGCCGGGGGGGTCATTTTATGGGTCGCGTGTGAATCATCAGATCTTGAAAGCATTGCTGAAAAAACCTTGCGTCAATTTGACGGCCTTAATGTTCATCTTTACGAACGCAGAACCTAAAACTATCTAGAAAGCATTAGCCCATGACCCAATCGCGCGATGACAAAAAAACCGCTATCGATCAAGAAGCTTTGTTGATGCACGCCCGTGGGCGTCCGGGAAAGGTTGAAATTCACGCCACCAAGCCGCTAACCACACAGCATGATTTAGCCTTGGCCTATAGCCCCGGAGTAGCGGCGCCGTGCTTAGAAATCGAACGCGACCCACAATTGGCTTATGATTACACAGCCAAGGGTAATATCGTTGCCGTCATCACCAACGGTACGGCCGTTTTAGGCTTGGGCGATTTAGGAGCACAGGCATCCAAACCCGTAATGGAAGGCAAAGCCGTGTTATTCAAGCGGTTTGCCGATATTGATGGCATTGATTTAGAAGTCGACACCAAAGACGTTGATGAATTTATTAACGCGGTCCGTTACCTAGGCCCCAGCTTTGGCGGCATCAATCTAGAAGACATTCGCGCACCTGAATGCTTTATCATTGAACAACGTCTGCGCGAAATCATGGACATACCTGTTTTTCACGACGATCAACACGGCACCGCCATCATCACAGCGGCGGGCTTGATCAATGCTTGTCAATTGACCGGACGGGAATTGAAAGACATTAAAGTTGTGGTCAATGGGGCCGGAGCAGCCGCCATCGCTTGTATTGAACTGGTGCAATGTTTGGGCGTGCGTGCCGCCAACACCATCATGTGCGATTCCAAGGGGGTTATTTACCAAGACCGCGTCGAAGGCATGAACCAATGGAAATCGGCCCACGCGGTCGACACCAAGGCGCGAACCTTGCAAGAAGCACTTGTTGGCGCCGATGTATTTTTAGGACTATCCGTCAAAGGCGCCTTGACCGCCAACATGGTCGACACCATGGCGGAAAAGCCCATTATTTTTGCCATGGCAAACCCTGATCCAGAAATTTTGCCCGAAGACGCCAAAGCCATACGCCCAGATGCCATCATTGCCACCGGGCGATCTGATTATCCTAACCAAATTAACAATGTTTTGGGCTTTCCCTATATTTTCCGGGGCGCGCTTGATGTCCGCGCGACCACCATCAACGAAGACATGAAAGCCGCCGCCGCCCATGCTATCGCCGCCCTTGCCCGCGAAGATGTCCCCGACGAAGTGGACCAAGCGTATTCCGGTAAACACATGCAATACGGACCTGAATACATTATTCCAGCACCCTTTGATCCGCGCCTGATCACCACCGTACCCATTGCGGTGGCCAAGGCCGCAATGGATTCCGGTGTTGCCAGACGGCCGCTGATTGATATGGATGCATACCACCATGAACTCAGCGCCCGACTTGATCCCACAGCGCCAAGCCTGCAAGCCATTTTCCAAGACAATCAAATGAACCCTAGGCGCGTCGTTTTTGCCGAAGGCGAAGATGAAAAATCCATTCGCGCGGCGCAAGCGTTTTACAACGCTGGCTATGGCACCCCCATATTGATTGGTCGGGAAACCTTAATTCACGAAATCATGAAGGATTTGGGTTTACCCAACTTAGATGGCGTCGAAATTATGAACGCCGCTTTGTCCAACAGCACGGATTTGTACACGGACGAGCTCTATAAACGCCAACAACGCCTTGGTTTGTTGTATCGAGATTGCCAACGTTTAGTAAACCAAAATCGCAACATTTTTGCCGCCTCTATGGTGGTCAGTGGTGATGCGGACGCCATGGTGACGGGGCTGACGCGAAATTATAACGTTTCTTTGAATGATATTTTGCGTGTGATTGACCCGGTTTCCAGACAAAGCGTGTTGGGGCTAACCATTTTGGTCGCCCAAGGCCGCACCGTATTTATGGCCGATACTTCGGTAAACGTTATGCCCACACCCCAACAAATGGCGGATTCAGCTCTTCAAGCCGCCGCGAAAGTTCGCGCCTTGGGCCAAGACCCCCGAGTTGCCTTTTTATCCTTTTCAAATTTTGGCAACCCCATGCCAGACCGCACTTTGGACGTGCGCAAGGCGGTAAGTCTATTGGATGAAATGCATGTCAATTTTGAATACGAAGGGGAAATGAACGCCGAAGTCGCGTTGGACTTTGAATTGCAACAACGTTTTTTCCCATTTTCGCGCTTAAGCGGCCCAGCCAATGTTCTCATTATGCCGGGCCTTAATCCCGCCAATATATCCGCAGGGTTAATGCAACAATTGGGCGGCGGAACGGTCATTGGGCCGTTGTTATTAGGACTTTCCAAGCCCGCACAAATCGCCCCCATGGGGGCGACCGTTTCCGATTTGGTGAATTTAGCCGCATTGGCCGCACATGATGCAATTTAATGTTTAGAATCAATCAAAATTTAACCTGTCATCACCGATACTATTAGATGGTCAATTCATGAGGCTATTTTGAGGACCTAAATGGTTACAAAACCGATACATTTGACACGTATGTTATTCATCCTCGCAGCATTAGGGGGTGCGATTATTAGCATGATTGTTTACGGCTTAAATGTTGGTGTGCGAATTGCTGAACGGTATTCACCTTTGATTGATGCAACCATGGAAATTAAGCTCGAGGCCACGACGGCGTATCTTATTTTCGAAACATATTTGATTGAACCCAACCCACCAAAGATTAAAGATATTCAATGGCACCTGGATCAAACCGATTGGTATTTGCAAGCCATGATGGACGGTGGCATCAATACAGAAGGCGATTTCAAGGCCCTTGAAGATCAAAAATTGCGTCAAACCGTGGCGCTGGTACGTCAACAACTTGACGTTTTATCCGCCTATATTTTCCAACGAATACAAATAACTTCCCTGCCAAAAAATACGCGTTTCAAACAGCAAAATTTTCAAGACACATTTGAACAGTTTTTATCGAACATTGATGGCGTTGAAACCAAACTGCAAATGCGTGCCAAAAAATCCAAGCAATTTTTTAGGCTAACGCAAATGTTGTCTGCTGTTGTGGGTTTCTTTTTGATCTGTACGGTAGGTTTTATTTTTACGCGGTTCGCGCGCAATCAACAAAGTGGCATGAAAAAACTGCTCCATGAAATAGAACTTCGTAAACAAGCCGAGGAAATTTTACGCCACCAAGCCACAACCGATACCCTGACCGGCCTTTACAATCGCCGATATATCAATGATGTGTTGCAAAATGAAATGTTACGCAGCAAACGTCAAACCAACCCCTTCAGCGTCATTTTATTCGACATTGATCATTTTAAATCCATCAACGACTCCTGTGGTCATGATGTTGGTGATCATGTATTAAAAGAAATTGCCCGCATTATGAAGGCTAATATCCGGGAAATAGACGTTTTGGCCCGTTGGGGCGGCGAAGAATTTTTAATTTTGCTTCGGGATACGAATTTAACCGACGCCGTCAAGGTTTCGGAAAAATGCCGTCTTGCTTTGAACAATGAGCTTATCACGGGTCCAAAAACAGTGGCCGCCAGCTTTGGTGTCACACAACATAAAAACGATGAAGCCATCCGCGACATGGTGCACCGCGCCGACGAAGCCCTTTATGCCGCCAAAAAAAATGGCCGAAATCAAACCATCAGCGAGTAAAGCCCTTATCGCGTGCCCAATATGGATACGGAACGCACGATAACGTCCGTTCCATCGCTGATCATTTGCAGGCTGTTAAAAGCATCCTGAAAACTTTTATCACGCGAAGACAACATTTTCTTTTCATCTATCAGCACCTTCATGCGCCCACCAGATGTCCGTGACCATGTTAATTTATGTACCCGTTTGTCTTCTAAGGACGGTATTTGTACAACATCAATCACGCTTTGGCCGCGTATGGATACCTTCAATAATTCAAGTTGGCTTTGTCCGCCATTAATGCCCGGCGTATACGACAACCGATAACCTGACCCACCCGTGCCTTGTACCAGTCCAATTTCAAAACGGCCTTGAGCCCGCCACGAGCTTAATGCCCAAGTCGCCTTAAACCGATTTGGAATTTGCACCCGTGTCAAAATCATTGCCGGTTTTGAAACGCTTTGTGCGGGTGGCGGCTGGTTCAGGTTAGCCTTGTTGCCTTTTAATACTGCGCCCAAAATAGAAAATGCTAATGCTTCTTTGCTTAATTTCTGTGGTTTCGCTTGGGCCTTTTTATCCGTGGACGGGGTGGTGATTTCGTTGCGCAAGCCATAGCCTTGTTCAACCCAATATTTGCCCGATGTCACCGACCAGCGCGGGTTATGAATGTAATCACCATCCCGAAAATCATCAGACAACACATTCATTTGCCATGGGTTTTCATAGCGGTCGGCCAAGCTCTTCAAGTCTTGAATAAAACGCGGGTTAGCGGCCCGGTCTTGTTCGGCTTTTTTCACCAAAGCCTTTAATTCTTTGGTCATTTGCTTAAGGGATTGGGAACGTTCAGACGGTGCTTGGGGAGCGTTTGGGTCGTTCCACGCACCATAATGCTGACGGTCCTGTTCAGCCTGGGCATTAAAAGACAACGCCATTGCGCCACAAAAAAAACTAGTTATTAAAAACGGACGAATGGGGTTGTGCATAACCGGACTCTCCTGAATTTTGATTTTATCCATAGTATTTTGAAAACAGCAAAGCACAAAGCACAAAAAAGGCGGCCCCAACTGGACCGCCTTTTGATCAATGTTTGTGACATTTATTTTTTATCTTTGGCGCGTTCGATACCTTCAACAATCAAGGCTTTGGCTTTATCAACACCTTCCCATCCGGTGACCTTAACCCATTTGCCATGTTCCAAGTCTTTGTAATGGGTGAAAAAGTGGGCCAATTGTTCGATTAAAATAGGGCGTAAATCTTCAATAGATTCGACTTCTTCATAGTACGGATGTAAACGGTGCGACGGCACGCATAGGACTTTTTCATCCAAACCTTTTTCGTCTTCCATCATCAACACACCGACCGGGCGAGAGGGTACCACAACACCCGGCGCCAGCATATTTTGGCCCAAAACCGCCGCATCCACGGGATCACCATCTTCGGATAAAGTGTGGGGAATAAAACCGTAATTACAGGGATAATGCATGGCCGTATGCAGAAAACGGTCAACAAACATCGCGCCCGAATCTTTGTCGAGTTCGTATTTTACAGGATTTCCGCCCATGGGGACTTCGATAATAACGTTGACTTCGTTGGGCGCGTCGTCACCGATGGCAAGCTTGGATATGTCCATAATTTAAGGCCTTAATTCATGCATGTTTAGGAAATATTGATGCGCGTATATGCCACGGTTGCCCCTTAAAATCCACAGCTTTTGCAGCTTTCTTTAGGCTTTATTGATTTTTCGCAATCACGACGATTAAAATTAACGGAACCAAGCCCATGACAGCTGTACTGAGGAAAAAGGGAGCATACCCCAAAGCATCAACCGCAACACCGGAATAGCCCGCAATTAATTTAGGTATCAACATCATAATCGAGCTAAAAAGTGCATATTGCGTTGCGGTGAAATTACGCGACGTCAGGCTGGACAAATACGCCACAAAAGCCGCCGAGGCGATACCGCCCGCTAAGTTGTCCGCCGAAATCACCACCATCAACACCCAAATGAGGGGGCCCATCGTCGACATCATGGCAAATAAAACATTTGTCCCCGCCGCCAAAGCGCCGCCCAGAAACAACGTTTTTAAGACCCCATAACGTACCGTGATCAAACCACCAATAAAACCACCTGCAATGGTCGCGACCAAGCCAAACCCTTTGGAAATGCGGCCAATTTCTTGTTTTTCAAAACCCAAATCCACATAAAACACATTTGCCATCACCCCCATAACAATGTCCGCTATGCGAAAGGTCGCGATCAAAGCCAATATCGCCACCGCTAATCGACCGTATCGCTTAAAGAAATCGACAAACGGCGCAACATAAGCATCAGAAGCGACGGCTTTGTTTACAAGCCCCAGCCTGACCAAAATCATGCCGACACAAAGCGCCATGACCAAAGACACACTTAATTTCAATACCCCATTTACAAATTGAGCTAGCCCGTGACCCAATACCGACATCACGCTAGGGCTTACATCAATCCATTGGCTAAACGTGACCCCAAAGGCCAAAACGGCCAATAAAAATAAGCATAAAAAACGAACATAATCCCACGTGGAATTCATTCGATTTGACAGAGGATTTTTGTGGCTAGGCTCATCAATCACGAACGTTGTGATCACCCCCACCGTCATCACCGCCGCCATAATTAAATAAGTGCCTCGCCACGCCGCGTAATCATAGCCAGCGGCCATATCCAAATTGGCCGCAATTTCCAAGGCGCCGGCGCCGGTCACCAACATCCCCAAACGATAACCAGCAATATAAGCCGCAGACATTAAACCTTGAAGATCATCATCCGCACTTTCAATACGATAAGCATCAATGACAATGTCTTGGGTGGCGGAACTGAATGCCAAATACACCGCGCCCAACGCCATCGCCGGCAAGCCGAGGACGGGGTTGGTCAATGCCATCAAGACCAGCGCTACCATGATGGACAATTGCGCCACCAATAACCAGGCTCGTCGGTGCCCCATTAATTTAGCCAACACGGGCACGGGTAATTTATCAATCAGCGGCGACCACAAAAATTTAAAGCCATAAGCCAACGCCACCCAACTGAAAAACCCGATGGTGGCGCGTTCAATTCCGGCTTCGCGCAACCACACCGACAATGTCGAAAAAACCAAATACAATGGCATGCCGGCGGAAAAACCCAAAAAGAACATGGTCAAAACTTTTGCGCTTGCAAAAGCGCGTACGCTTTCCGACCACGATCGCTTTGGCTTATTGATCCACAAATCAGTCATGAATTTGCACTTTTCCACGGGTCTTTTTAAGCACGCTTTTGTGTTTTTTGCCATCTAACCGTTTCAGCGTTGAAGCGAACTTAGGTTTGGTCTTACGCCTTGACTTTGGGGGGATAGCGGCCTCTCTGATGAGATCTACTAGTCGTTTTTGAGCATCTTTTCGGTTGGCGGCTTGGGTCCGGTGCGTGCTGGCATTAATCACCACCACGCCATCATTCGTCATGCGCCGTCCACACAATCGTTTAAGGCGTAAATACACAGCCGTAGACAATGTTCGACAGTGACGGGCATCAAAATGCAATTGCACCGCGCTTGAAACCTTGTTCACATTTTGCCCACCGGCACCGGGCGCGCGGATAAACCGTTCTTGCACAGCATCCTTAGGGATCGAAATGGTGTCGGTTATGTCTATCATGGGCGCAGTTTACACCCAAGCCGTTGCCCAGCGGTTAATAAAAAAATCCCAAAGCGTTTGGTTGCAAACAACATCAATAAACATTTGAAGATTCAATAGAATTTAACAGAGGCCTGGATTCGCTGTAAATCGAGCAAAAAATACCCAAACATTTCGAACAAAAATGAAAAATATTTTCTAACTTATTAAAAAAATTTACAAAACAAAAGCCGTGTACGGGCGTGGTTATGACCGCACACGGCTAGGCCCCGCCAAGAGCACGTATGTGCGCACTGGCGATCTTGGCCTAGGCAGTTACAGCTGCCATTTTAAGGGGCTTTGGTAACAGGCGGTAACTTTGCCATGCCTTTGGATCTGTGATTAAAATTATTTCTTGTTTTTTTTGGCAATGCAGATGGCCATACATTAAAAGCGAAGGGCGTTCGCTAAAATTACGGTTGCCCGAAGCTCAGCAGATTTGCTTCATCGTAAGTATTAAAGACGTTATAAAAAAACCCGAAGCTTTTGGCTCCGGGTTCTTTCCTGAGATGGCTATGCAAGCGCGTTATTCGGCGTCAGCCTGACGAGATTGGCGCTTACGCACGTTGGGGTCTAAGTGCCGTTTACGCATGCGGATGTTTTCTGGCGTCACTTCGACTTGTTCATCATCTTGGATATACGAAATCATTTGTTCCAAGCTTAAACGCCGGGGCGTCGTCAAACGCACGGCTTCGTCGGTTCCCGATGAACGCACGTTCGTAAGTTGCTTGCCTTTCAACGGATTCACTTCCAAATCGCCGGGGCGGGAATGTTCACCGATAATCATACCTTCGTAAACTTTTACTTGGGCGCCGATAAACAAAGGACCGCGTCCTTCTAGATTAAACAACGCATAAGGTACCGTTGCTCCGCCACAGTTTGAAATCAAAACCCCATTGCGACGACCTGGTAACGGCCCTGCATAAGGTACATAAGAATGGAACGTTCGGGCCATGATACCGGTGCCACGCGTTTCCGTTAAAAATTCGCCCAAATAGCCAATCATGCCGCGCGCCGGAACGTGGAACACCAAACGGGTTTTGCCGCCCCCCGATGGTTTCATTTCTTTCATTTGGCCCTTGCGTAGGCTTAGGGCTTCGACCACGATGCCGGAATATTGTTCATCCACATCAACGGTGACTTCTTCCAAAGGTTCATGCCGTTTACCATCAATTTCTTGCATCACAACACGCGGGCGCGATACGTTCAATTCAAAACCTTCGCGGCGCATTTGTTCGATCAACACACCCAATTGCAATTCACCACGTCCGGCAACGTCAAAACCGTCTTTGTTTTCACCTTCGGTGATACGCAACGCAACGTTGCCTTCGGCTTCGCTGAACAAACGGTCGCGAATCATACGCGATGTGACTTTGCTGCCTTCGGTTCCGGCCAGCGGTGAATCATTAACCGCAAACATCATGGACAAGGTCGGCGGATCAACGGGTTGGGATTCCAATGGGGCATTTACGGAACTATCGCACAATGTGTCAGCAACGGTGGCCTTGGTCAGGCCCGCAATCGCAACCAAATCACCCGATTGAACTTCGTCAGCAGGAATGCGTTCAAGCCCCCGAAATGTCAGCAATTTTGAAATTCGGCCTGTTTCAACGACTTCACCGGCGCCGTTCAAGGCTTTGATGCTCATGCCCATTTTAGCAACACCGGAATGCACGCGGCCTGTAAGAATACGGCCCAAAAAGCTATCGGATTCAAGCGTTGTTGCCAGCATGGAAAATGGCTCGTCCATAATGGTTTTAGGAGCCGGCACATGTTCTAAAATGGTGTCAAAAATGATGTCCATATTATCTTGGGCACCATCCGGGGTATCCGTCGCCCAACCGTTTTTAGCAGAGGCAAAAATTGTTGGAAAATCAAGTTGATCGTCGGTCGCATCAAGCGCCGAAAACAAATCGAATATTTCGTCTTGGACTTCATAAGCACGTTGTTCTGGCTTATCGACTTTGTTCACCACCACAATGGGTTTAAGGCCCAATTTCAAAGCTTTTCCCGTTACGAATTTGGTTTGTGGCATGGCACCTTCGGCGGCATCAACCAACAATAATACCCCATCAACCATGGACAAAATACGTTCCACTTCGCCACCAAAATCGGCGTGTCCGGGCGTGTCTACGATGTTGACGCGGGTACCTTTCCATTCAACGGATGTGGGCTTGGCGGTGATCGTAATACCGCGTTCGCGTTCCAATTCGCCAGAATCCATCGCGCGTTCATCCACGCTTTGGTTTTCGCGAAAGGTTCCCGATTGTTTCAACATAACATCGACCAAGGTCGTTTTGCCGTGATCAACGTGGGCAATAATGGCAATATTTCGAATGTTCATAATTTTTCCTTTAGGGGCGTTGGTTTAGCCCAATTTATTTTTAACCACTTCGTTCAGCGGCGTTTCGGGGCGCGCGCCAAAGTGACTGATAATTTCTGCGGAACAAATGCCGCCCAAACGCGCGCAATGAACCAAATCATCTTGGCCACCGGCCGTGTATCCAAATAAAAACCCGGCCGCATAGGCATCGCCGGCGCCGGTGGTATCAACAACCGTGACATTCGGTTCGGCATCAACAATATGAATGTTTTCACCCGATACCACGACAGAACCTTTGGCTGAACGGGTCAATGCGGCGATTTTGCACTGGCCGCGCACGTATTGCAAAGCCGCATCGAACGTATCGACTTGATAAAGGGCTTTGATTTCGTCTTCGTTGGCAAACAAAATATCAACGTGGTTTTCAACCAATTCGACAAAGCTTTCACGGTGGCGATCAACACAGAACGGATCGGAAAGCGATAACGCCACTTCACGGTCAGCCTCGTGGGCTTGTTGCGCCGCTTTAACAAAGGCAGCTTTTGCTTCTTCGCGATCCCACAGATAACCTTCAAGATATGTGACCTTGGCGGCACGAACCACGTCTTGGCTTACGTCTTGGGGACCAAGTTCGACGCAGGCGCCCAAAAAAGTGCTCATGGTGCGTTCCGCATCCGAGGTCACGTTTATCAGACACCGCGCCGTCGAAGGCCCATCGGTCGCTGGGATCGTTGGAAAATCAACGCCAATGGCTTTGATATCGTGAGCAAAGACCTTGCCCAAGGAATCGTCTTTAACCTTACCTATAAAGGCACCACGCCCGCCAAGGCTGGCCAATCCAGCGATGGTGTTGGCCGCCGAGCCACCAGAACATTCAATGGCCGAAGACATATCATCATACAGCGCATCAGCAGCGTCTGAATCAATTAAGGCCATTGTGCCTTTGGTCATATTGTGACGGACCAGAAAATCTTCATCCGCGTGGGCCAAAACGTCCACAATGGCATTACCGATTCCAACCACATCATAACGCGCGCTCATAGCTAAACTCCTTAACCATCAAAGAAAGGCCCCCCACCGATAACGGTCAACGGGAGCCCTTGAATTTGCGCGCAGTATAGTCATGACAGGCGCGGGGGCAAGGGGTTTAAAATTTCGGTCGTAAACTCTCACACAAGTTTTGAAACGTGTTTGAAACACTTGGAAACTTGATTTAACCAACGAAACCGTTTATATTATAATAAATTACACGCAGTGGTGTACCATGAAATGTAAAATTCCGCACATAACAAAGCACCTAAAGGAGGCGGAAATAAACCTGCCTTATACCAAAGCAGAAAAGATGCTTTGGCAGGAACACAAAACTGGGCGTCAGGTCAAAGCCTCAAACATTCGGACCATAACGAAAAACACCAAATTTACGCAAGATAGCATTATACGTGCTACATTTTTAAGGCATGTCATTGATCAACAGGACTGTAAGCGCATTGATATTTGTCGGGCGTGCATTTATGGCGAGCTTGATCTGACCTACACGAACCTTGAAACACACATCAGCATTTGCCATTCTTATTTTGAGGAAACACCACAATTCAAATATTCTAAAAACCGAGGCATTACCCTAGATCATAGCGTGATTCCGGGGCTAGACGCCGAAGGCATCCAGTGCGAGGGAAGTATCCACATCAAAGAGGTTAAATCATCTGGACACGTTAATTTTTCCTCGGCTATTATCGAAGGCAACCTGAGGTGCACAGGCGCGTTATTTGCACCAATTGTTCCCGCAAAACGTCCCGATGATTATCAACAACGAGCCTTTACAGCCAATGGATTGCGGTGCAGGGGTATCGTCAAATTATATAAAATTACGGCTCTTGGGGCTGTCAGTTTTTTAGGGGCTCGCATTCGCGGTGATCTCAATTTCGAAGGTGCTACATTAAATTACAAATGTGAAAAATCTTACATGCGAGAAGCCGCATTATCAATGAATCAGGCCACCATTGAAGGTCGGCTACATTTTAATAAAATGGAATGCCGCCCTATCGGGCATATGGGTTTTCGAGGCTGTTCCGTGGGCGAGCTTAGGATGGACAAGAACTCTTGGCCCGCAAACAGTGATAACGGGGTCGTTGACCTGCATGGCTTTACCTATCAACGCATTGGTTCCCCAACCGATTTCAAATTCCTGAAAAGCTGGCTTGATCTGATGCCAAAATATTGGGAATTTTCAGAACCGCAGGACAAGGGCGATGTTCAGGACACTGACAAAGACGCCCCCCCCCTCAGCAGCCATCACTCAAGAAAGCCCGCAATTTTATCCTCAACCTTATGAACATCTGGCAATGGTTTTAAAGACGCACGGACACAAGGATACGGCCAAGCTCATACGCATAGAGCAAAATGAAGCTTTAAGAAGATACTTAGCGCGACTGGTGGGCCTTGCTCACGACGATGTTTGTTTTGCCTGTTCATTTGAATATAGGAAACATCAGGTTCAACTAGGAATGAGGCGGAGTTTTCTTTATTTATTTGGACTCTTTGTAGGTTACGGCTACAAGCCTTTTAAGTCATTCTTCTGGGGTCTGGGTTTTATATTGTTAGGGACATTCATTTTTTCCTATGGTTATTCAACACAAGCTCTGACGCCATCCAAAGAACGCATATATACCCACGAATGCTATGCGCTTGACCAAGCGATTACCGTAAACGAAAAATGCGCTAAAGATTGGGAAATCATTAACACTTCAACGGTCATACCATGGGAAATTATCGCAGATATTATTTATACGACGCATCTTAACCGTTACCTGCCTTGGGTCTATAATAACCAAGCCTTTATTTTTAACAAACCTATCCGCCTGCCCAAGGGCTATGTGAACTTTTATTCTTTAGCGTATTCCATCGACGCGTTCGTTCCCATTTTGGATTTGCAACAAGAAGTCAATTGGATCGCCAATAAAGGCTGGGTGCATTGGTATATGTGGGCCCACATCATTTTGGGGTGGTTTTTTACCACATTATTTGTGGTTGGGTTTTCCGGGTTGATCAAAAAAGACTGAGGCAAAGTCCGTTGAAAACAACCGCTACGCAGGCTTAATTCCGTCTTGCCCTTGCGAACGCGTTCGATCAGGTCTATTTCTGTACTATCATTTTTTGGAAATACAGACACTGCGCCATCAAGGCACATAGGAACGCTTCGCATGGGCCATTTGCTTGCCGCATATTTTAAGGGGTTTGGTCAGTTATCGGACCCCCGCACCCGCGCGGTCATTTTTAAATCCATTGCCTGGACTGTGGCTTTGTTTTTGGGGCTATATGTGTCCTTGTATGTGGCCTTAAAAGCCACCACCTTTATCGCCATTGGTTTTTTAGAAGTTTTCTTTGACTTTATTGCACAGTTCGGGGTGATGGCGTTAACATGGTATTTGTTCCCAGCCGTGGTGACTGCGGTGGGCTCATTAATGTTAGACAGCGTGGTTGAGGCCGTTGAAAAACGCCACTATCCCGAAAAACAAATGGTGACGGGTCTGACGTTCCGCCAAAGTGTGTTGCCAACGATCAAATTGCTTGGTGTTACGGTTGGTTATAACCTATTGATTTTACCGTTATTTTTGGTCCCTCCCTTGTGGCCCGCCATACCTTTTATATTTATAGCGCTCAATGGATACCTTTTAAGCCGGGAATATTTTGAATTGGTCGCCTTACGGCGGTTGTCGCCTTTAGAGGCTAAATCCATGTACAACCGCTGGAAAACCCCTTTATTTATAGGGGGGTTGGGCTTTGCCTTTATGTTGTCCATTCCGCTCTTAAACTTGATTACACCGGTGATTGCCACCGCCGCCATGGTACATTTGTTTGAAACGTGGTGTAACAAGGACGGCTTACAAGTTCGGTCTCAGACTTCGCATAACAACAAAGATCAAACTGATATGCTTAATTCACAAACTGGCAAATCTGCTCTAAATTCCGATGATGATGCCATTCCTTTACCCGGGCCGGACCAAAAATGAGCCTTCGCAAGACCTTTGTTATGACCATGGTGCTGTTTATGGCCGCTTGTGCAGGACACAAACCTCCCGCGCCTGTGGTGCAAAAGACACTAAAAAAAACTTTTATTAATCCTATTTCAAAGCCCTTAAAAGCAATCAAAAATCCCATAAAATCAAGGGCCTTATTGAACAAAAACGGGATGTGGGTCCGCAGCAAACTGGGGGCGCCCGCCTTTATTCACGCAGACCGGATGGCAAAAATCTGGTTGTACGAAAATAAGGATTGCAGATTAAACTTATTTTTATACGCAGATGACAAGGCAAGCACGGTTTTTCGTGTTTTACATTTTGATGCCCGAGACAAGCAGGGACATAACACAGATCGCGATCAATGCCTTGCGACTTTCTAAAAATCTTGCCCGTAAACCGCGCTGATTAAATTTAAGGATAGATATATAAGTTTATCTTTTAAAGCTGTATTCGATTTTATCTTTGAAGCCGCACAAATCAAACACCGAACAAGAACCACAAGCGGGTTTGCGTGCTTTGCACACGTAACGTCCATGCAATATTAGCCAATGATGCGCATGAACGGCAAATTCCGATGGCAGGATTTTTAATAATTTTTGTTCCACAGCCAACGGCGTTTTCCCCGGTGCCAAAGAAGTCCGATTCGACACGCGAAAAATGTGGGTATCGACCGCCATCGTCGGTTCCCCCCAACACACATTCAAAACGACGTTAGCCGTTTTCCGCCCAACACCTGGCAACCGTTCTAACGAAGCCCGGTCTTGCGGCACTTCACCTGCAAATTCATCAATCAACATTTGTGCGGCGGCGATCACATTTTTGGCTTTGGTGTTGTACAGACCGATGGTTTTAATATGGGATTTTAAGTCTTCTAATCCCAAATCCAACATTTTTTGCGGCGTATCTGCTTTTGCAAAAAGGGTTTTAGTCGCTTTGTTGACCCCCACATCGGTCGCTTGGGCCGATAATGCCACCGCGACCACCAATGTATAAGCGTTGGTCCAAACCAATTCAGATTTTGGGTTTGGGTTGGCTTGTTTCAGCCTTGAAAAAAAATCGTGAACTTCATTTCTATTCATCTGGCTTGATTCTCTCAAAATTTTATGTACATTAATTTTTAGAATGTTTCCATTTACGGTGTTTATATCACAATGAAGACCATAGATATCTTAGAAAATAATGAGGGCGGTCAGCATTTTTTTCAAGTCACATTGAGACCGCGACGCAGTGCTGACCCGCGCGTGGCTTACACCTTTTGTGGCGTTCTTGGTTTTTTTTGGATGTGCGCCAGTGTGGTCATATCTACCATGGGCGGCTGGCCCGTGGTTGGTTTTTTTGGCGCGGAATTTATCGTCATTGCGGGCATGGTCCGCGTTTTTCTGAAACGTTTAGAAATATTAGAAACCATCATAATTTCAGCAACCGATGTCACCATCACGCGACTTGAACACGGGTTAAAGCATCAAATGTCCTTTCCCGCCTATTGGACACAAATTCATTTTCCCGGCTCTGCGACCTTAAACAGGGCCTTGGAAATCCGCAGTCATGGCGAAGGCATTGAAATTGGAAAATTTTTGTCTTCGAACGAAAAGGCAAAAATAGCTCATAATCTGGCAAAAATGTTAGACGACTTACGGGCTAAGCTGCCACAAAATGAACGCGGCGCTCCCGTTTCTACATAAAGCCAGACCTTAAAAACCCAAAACATCCTGCATGGAATACAGCCCCGGCGTTTGATTGCCCGCCCACAAAGCGGCCCGAACCGCACCATTGGCAAATACTTCCCGTGAGGCTGCTTTATGGGTTATTTCCACCCGTTCCCCAGGTCCGGCAAACATCACCGTGTGATCGCCCACGACATCTCCGCCCCGCAAAGTCGCAAAACCAATATCGCCTTGCCTGCGGGCGCCGACATTTCCATCACGAACCTTGTCTGCAACGTCATTTAAATTGACGCCTCGCCCATCGGCCGCTGCTTGGCCCAAAGCCAACGCCGTGCCCGAAGGCGCATCAATTTTATGATGGTGGTGCATTTCCAAGACTTCAATATCGTATTGTTCTGGCAAAATGCGCGCGGTTTGTTCCACCAAACCCATCAAAACATTGACCCCCACCGAATAATTAGCGGCTTGGACCATCGCTACGGTTTTAGACGCGTTGGCAATGGCTTGTTGTTGATCATCATCAAGGCCCGTCGTGCCAATCACCATTTTTGTGTTGGTTTTTTGTGCTAACCCTGCATTTTGGGCCGTAACAAACGGGACGGTAAAATCCACAACGACGTCTGCGGTTTGAAACAACGCTTCGACATCCGACGTCAACACAACCCCCAACGGGCCAATATCCGCAAGAGCTCCTAGGTCTGCCCCTAAATCCGGGTGAGACTCAGCTTCTACGCCCCCAATAACTTCGCCGCCTTGGGCCGCGTTTACCGCCGCCACAAGCATCCGCCCCATGCGGCCTGCGGCCCCCATAATACCAATTTTCATTGTTTAATCCTGTTCATGCCTTTTCACCAAACACGTCCCCTAAGGCTTAACATCAACGTCAAAAAAACACCACACCCTTGGCCAAAGCCGTAAGGTATTTTGTGAATATGTTGGGGAGCAGCAGACCACCAATCTAAATTATCTTTAACCCATTGTCTTAATTGCGGAAATTGAATGAACGGAAGGTTGTTGTTAAAGCGCCACCCAGATCCCTTTAAAACGCACCAGAATATACATTTGAAATGTCGTTGAAATTTTGCATATGGCGCTTTGTTTGATTCCCATAGGCTCGATTCCGTTGGTGTGATTTTATGAGGCCGCATAAATTTGACAATGCGTTATGCGGAAATGTTTGAAATCAAAATCATCCCGCGCGTTATAGCCTCGCCAGCCGTCGGAATACAGAACGCTAGCTGTCGCCATCTCCTTGCGGGTAATCATCAGACACAGACTAGGCCGATGATGCCGATGATGCCGATGATGCATTAGGAAGAATTTTGTGTAGGCTTTTTTGCACGCTTTAAAAGCCAAATATAGGGTTTTCCGCAGCCCAACTCCCCCTTGCCCTTGCTTTTGCCTTTCGCCATCTTTCAAATACGCCCTAGCGCGCTTTAGGTTTAACACATTTGCGAGCTTCACTGGCCGTGGTTGCAAGGCGCAAGCGTGTTCAATCACCACAAGTCCACAGGCCCCAATAAATCTCGCATAACAAGTGGTCTATGGTGCATAGCTGCAGGATAAAAATGATAAATATTTGAATTTACGACATTTTCACTGGTTGAAGATTTTAACACCGATTCTCATTGGTTAACCCAAACCATGAATTAAAGTCCTAAATTGTATTTTCAGGTCCTGTATATCGCGCACCGTTCGCGACGGATTCTTCCAAAGACCGGCGCGACTGGCCGCATTATCCTGAAAGCCTAAAATATTTTTCACCACGCGTTCTATCGAATCAAAATTCTTGCGTGTTGGGCCAAGTCACTGGCCCGTACGCGTATTTTTCATTTTCAGAAAGTGCCCAAATTTATTTAAATAATTTGTTTTGCATCTTGGGTCATTAATTTGCGGTCCCATGAAGATCAAAGCTATGGCCAACAACTTTGTGCCAACGGGAACTCACGTCACAACAATCATAATGAGCAAAAGTTTCCGCAAAAACAGGCGTCGCGACGCCCATTCGTTCCAAAGCATATGGTTCACGGGCTAATCTTTTAAATCTTCCCATAAATCTTTGACTTTTGAGAAAAATCCGCCTGATTCCGGGCTGTGGGTTTGTTCATCACCACCTTGGGCTCTGAATTCTTCCAACAATTCCTTTTGTTTTTTGGTCAAATTAACAGGTGTTTCAACGCCCAGCTCAACAAACATGTCACCCCGAGACGTGGTCCGCAACATGCTCATACCTTTGGCGCGCAACCTGAATTGTTGGCCCGATTGGGTGCCTGCGGGAATATTGATGCGCGCCCGGTTCCCATCAACGGTGGGGACTTCGACAGAACCGCCCAAAATTGCTGTGGTCATAGGCACCGGAACGAGAACGTGGATATTGGCCCCGTCACGTTGAAAAATTTTATGCGTGCTCACATTAATAAAAATATAAAGATCGCCGGCCTGAGCCCCCCGCATTCCGGCTTCGCCTTCTCCGGACAAACGGATACGAGTGCCCGTTTCAACCCCTGCGGGGATATTCACGTTCAATGTTTTTTCTTTGTGGTTGCGGCCTGTGCCGGAACATTTGCGGCATGGGTCTTTGATCACACTGCCTTGACCGTGGCACGATGGACACGTGCGTTCTACGGTAAAAAAGCCTTGTTGGCTGCGCACACGACCAGCCCCACCACACGTGGCGCAATTTACAGGTTTTGTACCTTCTTTGGCGCCGCTGCCGTGGCAGGTTTCACATGATACCGATGTAGGCACGCGAATTTCCGTGGATTTACCATGAAAGGCTTCTTCCAAAGTGACGTCCATATTAAAGCGCAAATCCGAACCACGACCGCTTTGTTCTGGACCACCCCGACCACCGCCGCCGCCGCCGAACATTTCTTCGAAAATATCGGCAAAGCCTCCGCCGCCAAAGCCTTCGTGTCCGCCGCCAAAACCGCCGCCGGGTCCGCCTTGTTCAAAGGCCGCATGCCCAAAGCGGTCGTATGCTGCACGTTTTTCTTCGTCCTTCAAGATTTCATACGCTTCGTTTAAATCTTTGAATTTTTGTTCGGCCTGTTTGTCATCCGGATTTTTATCGGGATGATATTTCATGGCAAGCTTGCGATACGCTTTCTTGAGCTCGGTCGCATCCGCACCCTTTGAAACGCCTAGCAATTCGTAATAATCTTGCTTTGCCATTTTTGCTTTCACCCTTTACATGCATCCGGCGGACCTTTGGCCCGCCGCACACATTTATCACCAAAGATCTTATTGTTTGGCTTATTTTTTGTCTTGTTCTGGATCGACTTCTTCAAAGTCAGCATCCACGACATTGTCGTCGGCGCTGGCGTCTTCGGTTTTGGCATCAGCCGCCGGAGCTTCGGCCCCGTCTTCGCCTTCGCCAGCGTCAGCTTGTTGAGCCTTGTACATGGCTTCACCCAGCTTCATTGCGGCTTGGGTCAAGGCATCGGTTTTCGCTTTGATGGCCTCCGCATCGGCAGCTTCATCTTCCAAAACGTCTTTGCTGGCTTGGATCGCGGCTTCGATTTCGGCTTTATCTTCGGCTGAAACCTTATCGCCAAATTCACCAACGTTCTTTTCCGTATCGTGGATCAAGCTTTCCGCATGATTTTTCGCATCAATCAATTCACGGTTCTTTTTATCTTCTTCCGCGTGGTCTTCGGCGTCTTTGACCATTTGGTCGATGTCTGAATCGGATAGTCCGCCTGAGGCTTGGATCGAAACTTGTTGTTCCTTGCCAGTTGCCTTGTCCTTGGCGGAAACGTTCACGATGCCATTCGCGTCAATGTCAAAGGTAACTTCGATTTGCGGCATGCCGCGTTGTGCAGGCGGAATACCCACAAGATCAAATTGACCCAAGATTTTGTTGTCTGCGGCCATCTCGCGTTCGCCTTGGAACACGCGAATAGTTACCGCATTTTGATTGTCTTCGGCGGTTGAGAAAACTTGTGATTTCCGCGTTGGGATCGTTGTATTACGATCAATCAAACGGGTGAACACACCGCCCAAGGTTTCGATGCCCAAGCTTAGTGGCGTAACGTCCAACAACAAAACGTCCTTAACATCACCCTTCAGCACGCCACCTTGGATACCCGCACCAATAGCCACAACTTCATCAGGATTAACGCCTTTGTGAGGTTCGCGTCCAAAAAATTCTTTGACCACTTCTTGGACCTTTGGCATACGCGTCATGCCGCCAACCAAGATCACTTCGTCAATATCGCCCGCCTTCAAACCCGCGTCCTTCAAAGCGGCTTCGCAGGGTTTGATGGTACGTTTGACCAAATCGCCAACCAAAGTTTCCAATTTGGCGCGGGTCATTTTAACGTTCAAATGTTTTGGCCCGGACGCATCTGCCGTAATAAACGGCAAGTTAACATCCGTTTGCGTAGCACTAGACAATTCAATTTTGGCTTTTTCTGCGGCTTCTTTTAAACGTTGAAGCGCAAGCTTGTCTTCGCGCAGATTAATGCCTTGGTCTTTTTCAAATTCTTTGGCCAAATGTTCAATGATTGCCGCATCGAAATCTTCACCACCCAAGAACGTGTCACCGTTGGTCGATTTAACTTCGAACACGCCGTCACCAATTTCAAGGACAGATACATCAAACGTACCACCGCCTAAATCGTAAACCGCGACCACGCCGCCTTCTTTTTTGTCAAGACCATAAGCCAAGGCCGCAGCGGTGGGTTCGTTAATAATACGCAAAACTTCAAGCCCGGCAATTTTACCAGCGTCTTTGGTGGCTTGGCGTTGGCTGTCGTTAAAATACGCCGGCACAGTGACGACCGCTTGGGTCACTTCTTCGCCGCAATAGCTTTCTGCTGTTTCTTTCATTTTTTGCAAAATAAAGGCGGAAACCTGGGAAGGGCTATATTTTTTGCCCGCCGATTCAACCCAGGCATCATCATTGTCACCTTTGACAATGTTATAGGGCACGAGGTCCATATCTTTTTTGGTTAGCGGATCGTTAAAACGTCGTCCGATCAAACGCTTGATTGCATATAATGTGTCGGCGGGGTTCGTGACCGCTTGGCGTTTTGCGGGCTGGCCCACAAGACGTTCGCCGTCTTCCGTAAAGGCGACCATCGAAGGGGTTGTTCGTGTACCTTCGGCGTTTTCCAAAACTTTGGCTTCGCCGCCTTCCATAATAGCCACACACGAATTCGTGGTGCCCAAATCAATACCGATTACCTTAGCCATTTTATTTCTCCGTCTTTGGCGAACGCTTGGCGGCCTATCTTAGCACCGCCCCACTGTTCCCTTATTTTTACGAATAACCACGCATGTCATCATGCGCGATTGGTATATATGCCTGTCGAATGTTTCGCGCAATATCTGGAATGCGGAAATTTTAAGTTTCTTGATCTATTTTTTGTCCAGGCTCTTGGGATTCAAGATTTAAAGGTTGCTCTTGGTCATCTTGGGCGGGCTCTTCTTTCGGTCCCCCAGTAGACACAATAACTTGGGCCGGACGCAGCAGACGGTCTTGGATCGTATAACCACCGCGCAACATTTTCATCACCGTATTAGCGGGAACGCTGGCGTCTTCCGCTTGTTGCACGGCTTCATGAATATTATGATCAAAAGGATGACCTTCGCCCGCAACTGGCTTAATCCCATGCGATCCAAATACGTTCAGCAATTCTTTCATCGTCATATCAATGCCAACGAATAAATTATCTAAATTAGGGTCGGCTTTACGAGCGTCTTCGCTCACGCTCATCATGGCAAATCCCAAATTATCAGCCACACGCAAAATATCGCGCGCAAAATTGGTCAACGCATATTTCGAAGCGTCTTGTTTTTCCCGTGCGGCGATGCGCCGCGTGTTTTCAATTTCGGCCATGGACCGTAACAGCTTGTCGTTAAGCTCTTGCGTTTCAGCGGTCAATTTTTCAATGACTTCGCCATCACTGGGCTCTTGATTTTGCGGGGGGGCTTGCTCGGCCGTTTCCGTGGCTTCAACTTTGCCGTCCATTTCGGTGGCTTCAAGGTCTTGGTTTTCAGTTTGGTCGTTCATGAATTTTGTCGCTTCTCACCTTGGAATAATAACTGCTAGACCCGTATTTAGCCTATTTTGAGCGCGACGCAAGGGGTTCAGCCGATTAATCGACCAACCAATTTTGCGGTGTAATCAACCATGGGGATAATACGGGCGTAATTCATGCGCGTTGGGCCGATCACACCGATGGCGCCAACGATGCGTTCGGTGCTGTCATGGTATGGCCCCACCACCAAGGAACAACCTGACAAACCAAACAATGTATTGTCGGAACCAATGAAAATTTGCACCCCTTGGGCGGTGTCGGCATTGGCAATCAGGCTAGATAGAGTTTCTTTGGTTTCCAGAGCTGAAAACAACGCACGAATGTGTTCAAGGTCCGATTGTGCATTCATATCATCCAACAAATTAGCTTGACCTCGAATGATCAAGGCCGCATCGCGTGAACGAGGGCCGTGCCCCTCACCACCCCAAACGGCAATGCCTTGTTCAACGACTTTTTGTGTTAACACATCTAATTCTGCTTTGTGTTGAGCCAATTCGACCTGAATGGTTTCCAGTGCATCTTCCAATGTGCGCCCGACCAAACGTGCCGATAAATAATTTGTCGCTTCGACCAAGGCCGATGGCAAAACGCCCGGCGGCAAATTGATGATGCGATTTTCTACGACCCCATTTTCAGTCACCAACACCACCAAGGCACGACCCGGATTTAAGGCCACAAATTCAATGTGACGAAGGGGGGCTTGGGATTTGGGTGCCAACACCATACCCGCACAATGTGATAACCCGCTTAAGGCTTGGGTGGCACGTTCCAACATGCCTTCGATAGATGATCCTGAATCTTTGCATTGGCCTTCGATGCTGTGGCGTTCATCTTTGGTTAAATTGCCCACTTGCAACAAGCCATCAACAAATAATTTCAAGCCGGCTTCGGTGGGTAGCCGCCCCGCCGACGTATGGGGGGCAAATAATAATCCAGCATCTTCCAAGTCCGACATCACGTTACGAATGGTGGCCGGCGAGATGTCGAGACCCGGTTGACGGCTGAGCGTGCGCGAGCCCACCGGCGAGCCCGTTTCTAAGTAGCCGTCAACAATGCGACGAAAAATTTCGCGCGATCGGTCGTTCAGGTCTGTAATCATAGAACCAATCTATGTTAGCTTAGGCTCAACATTCAATCTTTTAAGGAAATATATTATGAGACCTTCGCAGCGCGCTTTTGATGAAATGCGTCCCGTCACTTTTGAAACCGGCTTTTCCAAACATGCCGAGGGTTCTTGTTTAATCAAATTTGGCGACACCCATGTTTTGTGCAATGCATCCTTAGAAGAACGTGTTCCGCCGTGGATCAGAGGCACGGGCAAGGGTTGGGTCACCGCCGAATACGGCATGTTGCCGCGCGCCACCAACACCCGCATGAACCGCGAAGCCGCGCGGGGCAAACAATCAGGCCGCACCCAAGAAATTCAACGTTTGATCGGGCGGTCATTGCGCGCCGTGACTGATCTTGATGCTATGGGTGAATTGCAAATCACCGTTGATTGCGATGTCATCCAAGCCGATGGCGGCACCCGTACGGCTTCGATCACGGGCGCTTATGTCGCGCTGTACCAAGCCTTGCAAGTGGCCGTAGAACGGGGCTTAACCCCCACCGTTCCGCTGGTTGATCATGTCGCCGCCGTCAGTTGTGGGTTATACAAAAACACCGCCGTTTTGGATTTGGATTATTTAGAAGATTCCGCCGCCGAAGCCGACACCAACTTTGTTTTAACGGGCAACAAAGGCATCGTCGAAATCCAAGGCACCGCCGAAGATTATCCATTCAGCGAAGACCAATTTATGGAATTGATGGGCTTGGCCAAAAAAGGGGTGTTGGAATTGGTCGCCTTACAACGCCAAGCGTTGGGGCTTGAAGATTGACCAGGACGCGCCGTTTCCAAGGTCAAAAACTGATCATCGCCAGCCATAACCTTGGCAAAGTGCGTGAAATTGGCGAATTATTGGCCCCATTTGGGGTCGACGTGGTGTCTGCCGGGGACCTTAAGCTTCCCGAACCCATAGAAGATGGTTTGACCTTTATTGCTAACGCTGAAATTAAGGCCCTAGCGGCGGCTACGGCCTCAAACCTGCCCGCCTTGGCCGATGATTCTGGCCTGTGTGTGCACGGCATTGGCGGCGATCCGGGGGTGTATTCCGCCCGATGGGCCGGACCCAATAAAGATTTTTCAATCGCCATGGAAAAAGTCGAAACCGCCTTGCAATCGACCAAAGCCAAAGATCGCACCGCGCATTTTGCCTGTGCCTTGACCTTGGCATGGCCCGACGGTCACACGGAAAGTTTTGAAGGCCACGTCCAAGGCACCATGGTGTGGCCGCCATCGGGTAACAAAGGGTTTGGGTATGATCCCACGTTTCAACCCGATGGTTTTGACATAACGTTTGCCGATATGCCCGCATCCGAAAAACAGGCCATCAGCCACCGCGCAGTCGCCTTTGATCAATTGGTCAAAGCATGTTTTGGCTCGACATTAAGAAGTTAAAAATGTCTGGTGCGGCAAGCTTACCACGCCCAGCCATGATGACCTCATGTGGCCCACCCTTAACGCAATCCTTGACCTGAGTGGTTCTGCCACCAACGCCGAAACCTCGCCAAGGTTATCGAAAACGAAACCATCCTTTAGAAAATTCAAGCCATACACAATCGTACGCGCGGTGTTTGGCTCTTCACGGACCAAGGCGAAACCTTATCAGAACCCGACATTCCTAACATCATTAGCGGAGTTCGCAATCAGCAAAATGATCAGCTTTCATCCAAGAATTCTGCGGCGAGTATGGATGAGCCATCTGAAAAGTGGCGCAATGATCTTTTAAACGTCGTCAAATCCATAAAACCTTCTGCCTTTGAACGTTTATCCCAACGTATTTTACGTGAAACTGGCTTTAAATCCGTAGAGGTTACCGGACGCACCAATGATGGCGGTATTGATGGTATTGGCGTCCTGCAAATAAATCTCATTACCTTTTCCATCGCCTTTCAAAATAAACGCTATGTCGGCAGCGTTGGTTCGCCTGAAATCCGCAATTTCGAGGGGCCCTAGACGGTCAATGTGAAAAGGGGTTGTTCATCACTATGGGTAGCTTTTCCGCGAAAGCCGAAAAAAAAGCCACCGGGACGGCGTTAAAAGTATTGATTTAGTGAACGGCGAGCGTTTATGTGATTTACTTAAGGCGTTATCATTGGGCGTCACAACCAAAACCGTTGAAGAAATGACCGCTGATGAAAATTGGTTCAAGAAAATTTAATTTAAAAACGCCGAATATTAAGTGATAAATATAGGGCAAATATATGAACGATCTTAATTCCTTGGCGCTGTACGTTCATTGGCCGTGGTGTTTGTCTAAATGTCCGTATTGTGATTTTAATTCCCGCGCCAACGCACCCGATCAACAAGACCAAGATGATTATCGCACGGCCATCCTTTCGGAACTGGGTCATTTTGCAAGCCAAACAAAAGGCCGCAAGCTTAGCAGTATTTTCTTTGGCGGGGGCACCCCAAGCCTGATAGATCCCGCCACCATAGCCGCCATCATTGATGATGCCGAACGACTTTGGGGATTTCAAAGCAATTGCGAAATAACGCTAGAAGCCAATCCGACTTCGGTGGAAACGGGCAAGTTTCGCGATTTTCAGCGAGCCGGTGTTAACCGCGTATCGGTGGGCATCCAAGCCTTAAATAATACGGCTTTACAAGCCCTTGGCCGCGAACATTCGGCGCTTGAGGCGCAACACGCTTTGGATATTGCGAGTGCGGTTTTCGATCGTTTCACTTTCGATATTATTTATGCACGGCCCGGTCAAGGGCTTGGCGAATGGCACGACGAACTAGACCAAGTCTTGCAAATGGTTGACGGGCATGTGTCGTTGTATCAATTGACCGTTGAACCCGGTACGGATTATTTCCGCAACGGTGTCAGCGAAACAGATGCCGATTTAGGCGCAGATTTTTATGAATTAACTCAAAATATTATGGATGAAGCAGGGATGCCTGCCTACGAGGTGTCTAACCACGCCAAGCCCGGCCAAGAAAGCCGTCATAATTTAGGCTATTGGTTGGGATGTGATTATTTAGGCATCGGCCCCGGCGCCCATGCCCGTTTGACCCATGGCCATACAACCACGGCCAGCCATCAAATTGCTGATCCCAAAAGATGGCTAGACAAAGTCACTCAACAGGGGCATGGCACGGCAAAAAGCCGTATTTTAAGCCGTAATGAACGACAAGAAGAGCTTGTCTTGGCAGGCTTACGGCTCACCCAAGGTATAGATTGTGCCAACTTTAAACGCCGCACCGGTCATGACCTTAGCGCCATCATCAACACCAACGCCGTTGAAATGTTGCAAAGCGAAGGATTGGTGTTTTTTGACCAACAACGGCTGGCTGTCACGGCTTCTGGGCGATTGGTGTTAAGCGCTATTCTTGAAAAATTGCTCGCATAATATCTAATGACACATTGCAAAGCTTGTCGGCGGGCTTGTTTTGCCGTTTGGCATAAAACAAGAGGGTGTGGCCGCAATTGATCCTTAAACGAATGGCAAAATGTGCGCCATTGCCAGAATATTTGAGCTGAACTTTTAATATCTCATCATCAAGCTTCGCAAATCTTTCAGTGTACAAAGGAACCGTTCTACGGTGTTGCGCATGCGATAAAGGGGCTTGCCATGAGGGATCGGTTTTTAGCATTTGATTGAGTTGGCATAACGGCAAGTGAGCCTTGGGCTGAGATACCGTTTCAGATTGCGTTTAAATGCAAGCCTTATCAGCCACCACAGCGGCGGGGTTTCCGGCACCATCCAAAAAATCGTCATCACTTGGCTGTCATGGGGATTTGGCTGTCATGGAGCTGACCGTCCGTTAGGATCAGGCATCGAAGCAGGTTGATTTCCAAACACCGCGCCTTGCCCAACGGGCATACCGATTGTAAACGGTGGTCCGTGGGCCGTACCATTATAGCAGGTTGCGGTCTGGTTGCGGGGCACAAAATATAGAAATACCGTTCAAAACACGGCGGTCATCAACACGTTTGGGGCCGCGTCCACCTTGGCGCAGATGAGGCTCAATAACGGTCTCTTCTTGGTCTGATAAATCAAATCTCTTGATGAAAATTCACCTCAAAAAGATCGAAACACACTTCGCCTTAATAATTCAATCCCTTAAATTGGGTTCAGACCCTAGTGCGCAAAGGCGCTGGGTGCCGCATCAATCACTTGAGAAGCCGTGCGGTCAATTTTTAAAATCGCCAACCCCCGCTCAACGGCACCGTCTTGGGCAAACCGGAATATACCATCGCGTCCCGTAAATCCACCCGATTGAGACAACACTTGAGGGCCATATACATCGCCACGATTTTGGTTGCCCAATACCACCGCCAAAGCCATGGCATCATAGGCCAAGGTTGCCAAACGGTGAGGGCGTTTACCAAATACATTAAAATATTGATCGGAAAAATCTTGGCGTTGTTTTGGATCCGGCGCCGCGTACCAACCTCCGACCAAAGCAGGTTCGGTGCCAAGGCCTTTGACGTCCCATTGCCCGGTGCCCAATATCATCACCTTGTTGGGATCAATATCGTAAAACGGCAACATCGCCGCCACCGCCACCAAACGTTTGCCGCCGTCGGCCACCAACAAAGCATCAAACGGGGGTTCCCCTATGGTTTGCAAGTTTTCCAACCGTTTTAAGGCCAACGCCCCAACTTCGTCATTGCGTTCTTTAAGGATTTTACGTTGATCCAATAAATTTTGGCGCCGCCTATTAAAATTTGCCAAACGTTTAACAGGTTCGGAAAAATCTTGGGCAGAAGGCGCATAAAATTGCGTTTTGGACAATTCTGCACCTAAGCTCGTCACCGTGTCTTGAAGCGCTTGTAAAACCGTTTTGCCATAGGCACCCATGGGCGTTAACAAAGCGAACCGACGCGCCCCTTTTTGATAAGCATATTGCACCACCCGACGCACTTCATCACCGGGGAAAAAACCCATGGTATAAACGCCATTGCCAACCACCGTGCGATCGGATGAAAAAGCCATTACGGGCACCGAGGCGGCTCTTGCAATATCGCTAACGCCGCGCACGGACGACGACAACAACGGCCCAATAATCAAGGTTGCGCCGTCTCCGATGGCTAGTCTTGCGGCTTCGTTTGCGCCTTCGGGGGTGCCTTGGGTATCGTGCACCAACAATTCAAAATTTTGATCGGCAAAATCAAATAACGCCATTTGAGCCGCATTCAACAAAGCGTTTCCAACTTGACCATTCACGCCCGTCAAGGGCAACAAAATCGCGACCCGGCGACCGTGCACCATAGGCGCCAAGGGGGGTTCTTTAAAGCTGCCGTCATGGGCTTTGGGCATACGCCCCAATAATTCTTCGAGCGAAGGTAAAATTGGCGGTCGCGCACCGCCTAGTCTTGCTTTTGGTTCCATCCCGGTTTGTAATCTTGGACGGTTTGGCTGAACCCGCGCCATTTCAATATTTTGCGATTGTTCAACATTTTGCGGTTCAGGCAACGAAGGTACAGGTGGTTTGGCATTTTTTTGTTCTACCGTTGGCCGATTGGTCAATGTAGGGCCTTGGTTAACCGTTTCGCACGCGCTCACCAACAACGTTGCGCTTAACGCGAATGCCGTCATGATCGTGCGAAGCTGAATTTTTACCGTCTGCTTCATTTGGACCCTAGAGCCTTTTCAAAAAGCTGTTACCTTAATGTGCATAGTAAACTAGCTGGAGCCGCGCCTTGAGTAAACCGCCAGATCATCAGATCGCAAAGAAAAAACGGGCGCAAAAACGTGGGCGCTGGGCAGAATATGTGGTGCGCCTAAAATTAAGGGCTACGGGGCACCGCATTTTGCGCGCCAACTATAAAACAAAAGTTGGCGAAATTGATATTATTTACAAAAAACAAAACCGGATTGGCTTTGTCGAAGTCAAAGCCCGAAAAACCGTGGACGCGGCCAGCGAAGCCGTGACACCACGCCAACGCATCCGCATTGAACGGGCGGCACAGCAATTTATGGCTCAATCCATACAATTAGAATCTTGCGATATGCAATTTGATGTGGCCTGCGTCACAGGCCCGTTGTCTATTCACATGCTATATGATGCTTGGCGTCCGTAATTAACCAATTTTTACCATCCTCGCTTTAAAGTTTTGGTTTTGTTTAAATGAATAGGACTTTCCCATGACCCGCAAATCTGCACTTGGCCTTATGGTCGTCACATTAACGCTGTTCAGCACCCAAGCCTGTACCCCCGTCAGTGCGGTGATGGGTGCCGGGGCAGGCGCCGGCATTGCAGCCTATCAAGAACGCGGCATAGATGGCGTGGCCCGAGACTTAAAAACCGCCACACATATTTTGGATTTGTTTGCGCGGTCTGACCACAAGTTATTAAAAGACATCAGCGTCGAAGTTTATGAGGGTCGGGTATTGTTAACGGGCCAGACTAAAAAGCCTGTCATCCGTGCCGAAGCGGTGCGATTGGCTTGGGCCGCCGAAGGCACCAAAGACGTACTGAACGAAATTCATGTGACCTTGGAAGGTGGTATTTTAGACACCGCGCGCGATGCGTGGATCACCACTCAATTACAAGCCAAGCTGACTTTTGATAAAAAGGTGTATGCTTTGAATTATGCCATCGAAACCGTTGGCGGGACCGTATATTTGATCGGCGTTGCCCAAAATCAACAAGAATTAGACCGCGTTAAAAATCAGGCCCGTTCCATTTCATATGTGCAACACATCGTGAGCCATGTGCGCATCAAAAAACAAACCCCGACCACCGCTGGTGGGGGCCAATAATTTATCCAAGGATTTATAATGACCGTTCAATCAGAATTGATGCAAATTAGCAAACAGTCTGATCTGGAAATCAATCTGTTGAACGGAGCCTTGGCGTTAGCAAAATGGTCCGAATTGGACCTGAATATTGAGCCCTATCAACGTCATGGTACGGCTTTGGTCCGGGATTTAAAAGCGTATGTTGGCGCTGACCATCAAACCATAGAAGTCATCCTTGATGGCGTCCGTCAAATTTTGGCCAAACGGTACGGGTACGCACTTTCAAACGATTCAGCTGAGCTAGAAGAACCCAGCAATCTGGCGCACACCATCGAACGCCGTCGTGGTTGTCCATTAACGTTATGTATATTGTACGCGCACGTATTGGACCAAATGAGCACTCGTGTGGATATAATTGATTTTCCAGCTCGTCCATTGGTCCGCGTATTGGGCGAAAAACAACACATTATAATTGACCCTGTATCCCAGGGTAAGCAGATTAAGGCCGCTCATATCCGTGATTTATTTAACGATCATCAAAATGAGCATGACGCGCCAACCATCAACCCTTTTGCCGTTCCAGTCTTGTCAAGACGGCAGGCTTTGTTAAAAATCCAAGATGATCTGAAACTTCACATGCTGCGGCAAAATGCCCCCGAAGCCGCCATCGCCGCCATCGAGGCAAGTTTATTGATAGCCCCAAACGAGCCCCGTTTATGGCGAGAAATAGGTATTTTACATGCCAGACTAGATCACATTTCCCAATCCATAGCAGCGTTAAAACGTTTTTTAAGTTTTCCCTCAAACGACCAGCAGCGTTATAGTGCCAGCCAATTGTTACAACGTTTACAAAAAAATAAGGATTCTTAAGCTCATGAAGCTAAACGTCGCGTTACAAATGGATCCGGTCCAAGACGTCAATATTTACGCTGACAGCACATTTGTCATCGGTCTGGAAGCGCAAAATCGTGGTCACCGGCTGTATCATTATCATCCCGATGACATGATGTTTGAAGACGGCAAGGTTACGGCGCAGGCCAAAATATTGCAATTGCGAAATGAAATCGGCAATCATTACACATTAGGTGATTTTGAATCTATTGATCTGGCCTCTATGGATGTGATTTGGTTACGCCAAGATCCACCTTTTGATATGGCCTATTTGACCTCAACTTATCTACTAGAGATGCTTCACTCCCAAACTTTGGTGGTGAACAATCCCACTGAAGTCCGCAATAACCCTGAAAAGCTATACATTTCAAAATTTCCCGAACTTATGCCGCCCACCTTGGTCACGCGTAACATCCAAGCCATCAAAACATTTCGTCAAAAGCATAAAGACATCATTGTTAAACCGTTGTACGGAAATGGGGGTTGGGGTGTTTTTCACATCACCCCAGATGATGAAAACTTAAACACACTTTTGGAAATGCACATGGCAAGCTCACGCGAACCCTTGGTTACACAAGCCTATTTACCTGATGTTCGCGCTGGCGATAAACGCATTATTTTGATTGATGGGGAACCCGTTGGGGCCATAAACCGCATCCCGCCAAAAGGCGAGGCTAGATCCAACATGCACGCCGGTGGAACGCCTGAAGCCAGCGGTCTAAACAAACGCGACTTGGAAATCTGCGCCGCGATTGGTGGGGATTTAAAAGATCGCGGATTGATCTTTGCCGGAATAGACGTCATAGGCGGCTATCTTACCGAAATCAACGTCACGTCCCCCACTGGATTACAAGAAATCCGAGACTTTGATGGCGTTGCCCTTGAAGGCAAAATTTGGGACGTGATTGAGTCCAAATTGACCGCATAAAACACACGTCTGACCAGCTTTAACTAATGTTTTGATAATTTTGTAACAAGTGTTTGTCATTACGTTCTTTTTTCACCGCCAAAATGGCATCTTCGATGGCATAGGCAATAAACGCTTGATCTTCGCCTAAGGCTTCTTTTTTCAAGTGGTTTAAAGATTCCAATAATGAATCAATGGTGCGCAGCTCATCTTGATCCATGACGTCGGGAAGAAATTTTCTTAACATTTTTGGCTCCTTTATTGGCCGTCGGATTACGATATAGGTCACGATTACTGCATATTGTGTGGCGCATTGCGATAGAACTTGGAACCCCGAACGCCGTTCGCCTGTAAAATCGCATCTTCGATGGCATAAGCGATAAAATCTTGGCCTTCGCGTTCGGCTTCGCCTTTTAAATAGGACAACGCATTGATCAAAGAATCTATGGTTTCAACTTCAGTTTTATCCATAACTTGTGGCAAAAAATTTCGTATCATGCGGCAATGTCTCCCATAAGCCAATTTTGATCTAAAACAGACCCGCTCACACAGCAGGTTTTCTGTAGCTTTTCTAACGCCATGCTAGAAACTTTTGAACATTCACCAACAATTTTACCACTGGAATCATCCAATACGGGGCCGAGGCGTTGAAGCGACCATCCAGCCCGTTTCATTAAAACTTCGATGCGACGATCCGATACCGAAATCAAATGATGCGCGCCCACGGCCAAACCAAATTCCATTAAACAGCACCATAATGCGCCGGGAATTTCTTTGGCTGTTAAGCCGGGAACGTCGTCCAAGCGCTCTTTGCGGTGGTCAACGGCCAGGCGGGTGACTTCCCAAACACGTGGATCACGCGGGGGTTTTCCATTCGCCAAAGCCGGAAATACATCCGCCAACAAGCTGGGGGCGTACGTCGGCAACATGCGCGCGCTGGCAACAACTTGCCCCCGCATGTTTTCCAAAACTAAAAATATTGCCGCATCGTGATCAAATTGATCTTTTTCACCCTCTTGATCGGTGTTGAGTTCCCATCCCAAACGGTCGACAAAGATTTCTTGGCGAAATTTAAACATTGCCGCCAAGCTTGGTTGATCTGCATAATTATTGAGTGTAATGGCCCTAAACATGCTTGCTTTCCTCTTCATTTCTGAACAGTAGAAAGCCATATTTATGATCAGGTGTACCCCCTAAGGAATTAGGGGTTGCATTATTGAGCCTCGATCAAGCCCTTATAAATAGCCTTGACGACAGCTTCGGCACGAGAAGCCGCGCCCATTTTTTTCTTTGCGTTTTCAATATGATAGACGACTGTTGTTTCGCCAATGGATAAAATTGTACCAATTTCCCACGCCGTTTTACCTTTGGCGGCCCATTTTAAAACATCCCGTTCTCTGGGTGTTAAAGGCGATTTTATGGTTTTATTGGCTTGGTCAATCAACATACCGCCGGCCGCTTGATGATAATACATCCCCATAAGATGTGCGGCAAAGCGATACTCTGAAATGGTTTTTTCTGATTCTTCTGGCGATCCATCAGCCACAAGCGTTAACTGTGCAAATTCTCCGGCATGACCATGAATGGGGATCGAAAGCCCATTTCGTAAATTAAAATCATAGGCTTCAGAAAAAAATTGTTTTTGATGATTATCTTCAAGATGTATAGGGTTGAACTCTTCCCCCCAGCTAAAGGGCAACACGTTTTTGGGTCCCGTCGCAATCACGGGATCCAAAGCTGTATAGCCTTTGCGGATATAACGTTCCACCCATTGATGAGGGTACGTGGTCACAGCAATAGGCAAATTCACGCCTACGCCCACCACCTTGACCATGTGGTAGGAGAAGGCGCGAAAACCCATTTCCTGTGTCGAAACCTCGAACACATCGCGCAAACCTTCCTGATCGGTGGTGCTCTTTAAACGATCAATAAAGGTTTCAATTGTGGTGTTAACAAATTCCGTAATACACCCCCTATGATAACAAGGTTACGAACAATAAATCACAACTCAATATAGAATAAAAAAATTGTATCGCCATATATAATATACTTCCAGCTATAATTTTTCAATTCAGCGTATTTACGTATTTATCACTTGCACGTTTGGATGCACGGATTACACTTATTTAAGAATTTTAATGGAGATATAGTTACCAATGGTCGCACGCATCAACACCGCCGCATTCCAAGGCATTGAAGTCTTTCCGGTTGACGTTCAGGTGCATATTGCCTCGGGTTTACCGGCTTTCACCATTGTGGGCTTGCCCAACAAAGCGGTGTCCGAAGCCAAAGAACGTGTCCGTGCGGCCTTATCGGCATTGGGTTTGGCGTTACCCCCCAAACGCATCACCGTCAATTTAAGCCCCGCCGACACGCAAAAAGAAGGCTCGCATTTCGATTTGCCCATTGCTTTGGGTTTGCTAAGTGCGATGGAAGTCTTACCCAAGGACGAAATGGATGGCTTTTTAGCCCTTGGCGAATTGGCATTGGACGGCACCTTAACGTCCGTCACCGGCGTGTTGCCTGCGGCCATTTATGCAAATAGCCAAAATTTGGGCCTGATTTGCCCCGCATCCCAAGGTGGAGAAGCGGTGTGGGCAGGTCAAGATTTTGAAATTTTGGCCGGACGTTCTTTGATGGATTTGGTCAATCATTTTAAGGGTGTGCAATTATTATCAAGGCCCATAGCCGAAATGACCATTGACCATAAAGCCCAAGCCATGCCGTTAGATCTAGCCGATATCAAAGGACAAGAAAGCGCAAAACGCGCCTTGGAAATTACCGCAGCCGGGGGCCATAATTTATTAATGATCGGCCCCCCAGGAGCCGGCAAATCATTGTTAGCGCGTCGATTGCCCGGTATTTTACCCCCCTTGAATCCCGATGAAGCCTTGCACGTATCTATGATTCATTCCCTAGCCGGAATGTTACCCGACGGAGGTTTGATGCGGACCCGACCCTTTCGCGACCCTCATCACAGCGCCTCCCAAGCGGCATTGGTTGGTGGTGGCCATCAGGTTCGCCCCGGTGAAGTGTCCTTGGCCCATATGGGCGTTTTGTTTTTAGACGAATTGCCAGAATTCCAACGCCCTGCACTTGAGGCTTTGCGACAACCTATCGAATCCGGGCAAGCCGTGGTGGCGCGCGCCAGCGCTCATGTTTCGTATCCTGCACGTTTTCAATTGGTCGCGGCGATGAACCCTTGTCGGTGTGGATATTTAGACGATCCCGGTCAAGCCTGTTCACGCGCACCCAAATGCGGTGAAGATTATCAAGGCCGTTTGTCGGGGCCATTGCTAGACCGAATTGATTTACATGTCGAAGTCCCCATGGTTCCGGCCCACGAATTAAGCCTGCCTCAATCCTGTGAAGCCAGCACCACCGTCTTAAAACGCGTAACCCACGCCCGGGCGGTGCAACGTGATCGCTTTAAAAAAGCCGGTGTTGATGTGCAGGTTAACGGCGAAGCCGATGGTCAAATTTTGGAAAGCATTATGCATTTACAAGACCCAGCCAAAGCCTTGCTTGGTGAAGCGGCGACCCGCATGCGGCTGTCGGCGCGGGGCTATCACCGCATCCAAAGGGTGGCGCGCACGATTGCCGATTTAGCCGGCTCACATGACGTTGCCAAAATTCATATCAGCGAAGCCTTATCGTATCGACACAAACGCCCTGGCCGACATAACTTAATCGGGGCGGCATAACAAAAAAAGGTACGTATTATTGAAAAAAGTGCGTATTATTGGGCTAGCTTTTTAAACAACTGATAGGCATTTTTGCCACCCTTTTTAACCGCGTACATGGCCGCATCTGCGCTTTGCACTAAGGATTCAACATTGTCGGCATCTTCAGGATACGTGGCAATCCCTACACTGGCCCCGACATTCGCCGTGCCCGCTTCAAGTTGAAACGGTTTCGCGATTGAGGCAATGATTTTTTCAGCAATACAACAAGCATCGGTTTCCCCACATTGACCGCCTAAATGCACAGTGAATTCATCGCCGCCAATGCGGGCCACAATATCCGATTCCCGAACATTTTTTTCCAAACGTCTGGCAATCTCAATTAACAATTCATCGCCCGCTTTGTGTCCCAAAGTATCGTTAATAGCCTTAAAGCCATCAATATCGACAAATAAAACGGCCTGTTGAGATTTCGATCGTTTGGCGCTTTTCAAAGCATTATCACTTAATTCTTCGAACAAGTGACGATTGGGAAGGTCGGTCAATGCATCGTGCAAAGCTAAATGTTTTAATTTTTCTTCGGCTTTTGTGCGAACTTCTATTTCCGCCGTCAATTTCGTTTCCAGTTCTTTGCGAAAAGCTATTTCGCGGCGTAATTCCAACACACTGGTGCTGGAAACATTCATCATGGAACCCATAATTTTAACGATTGTTTTATTGGGGCCTTCCATTTCTATTTCCGCATTTTTGTGAGCCTCATTTTGAGACATACCTTTTTTAAGGTGGGAAATGATCAAACACATACGCATGTCATCTTCAAGAATGTGATGCGTTAGCCATATGACCAGCGTTGTTAAGATTTCTTCTAAATTTGTATCCTTGGTGCTGCTGGTATCGTAATTACCTTTAAGGGTTTGAACTTGGACCACCAATTCATCGTGATTACTCTTGTGGGCATCAAATAAATTGCGCGGCAATTGGTGTTTTTGATAATATTGTTCTTCCCAACGAAAATGGTATTCGGTGTAATCAATAAGTTTGAGAAAAAGGTCGTTGATGGTTTCTTCATAATTTTTAGTGGTCAACGCACACGCACATATTTCATTGATGATTTTCACCAATTCCTTGTGCTGTTCATCCGTTTCTTCAACACCGACTTCAAAGAATTTGTTCCACGGAAAAATTTCCATTTCACTCATATTAAAAGACCCCTTCATGTTGATAAAACCATAAAAAATTTATGTCTTTGCGTGATCCTAACACAACCCTTGAAAACCCTCACTCCCTTTTTTTTGCTATCAATTTCTTAATTCTTATGCTGAAAAACGTATCGAAAAGGGCTATAATAAAGGGTTCGTCGGTCGTTTGACCGTAAGCATATACCATGTTCGCCATTCATCCATGGAGGTTGAAAATGACACAATCATCACATAAACAATCATCCCAAAAGCAAGTCCCCGTTAAACCGGATATGACGCAAAAACATGTTTCGCTGTTTGGACCGCATTCGTTATTGGGGCTTAGACATGAGCTAGATACCTTGTTCGATGGGTTTTTTTCCGGCTCACCGTTTAAGGGTGATCAAGATTTAATGCCCCGCATGGATGTTAACGAGTCTGAGAAAACGTTTGCGCTCAGTGCGGAATTGCCGGGTATGACCGCCAATGATATTGATCTTTCCATCAGCGACGGCCAGCTGATCATCAAAGGCGAAAAAAAAGAAGAACAAGTGAGCGATGAAGATGATCGTCATCTAACCGAGCGGCATTATGGCTCGATCTATCGGGCTTTGGCTTTACCGCGATGGGTTGATGAGAATTCCATTCAGGCCACGTATGACAACGGGGTGCTGAAAGTCACTTTGCAAAAAGGGGGTGACAAAGAAAAAGGCATCCAGACCGTCAAAATAAATGCCAAATAGGCTTTAAGACCAGCCGCCCTTGTCACGGCTAGCGGTTCTCACACTGATGGTAAGGGCGGGGCCCGGAGCCCGTGTATTTGGGTGTGATTTTTGTCAAAGATCGCCACACCGTTAAAGAAAAAACCTCAGCCTCATTGAGGCAACAATTGTGCGTTTGACCTCGATCATCCATAATTTCGGTTTGGCATCTGTATGGCACTAAGACGGTTTGTGCATCAGCAGAGCACGCAGAGGCATTTAGAAAATCAAATTGAAGGCTCATGGTGGCGTTTTCAAATGGACAATCCGCAAAACCATGGGCGGCGGACATCCTTGGAAAAAACTTCCGACAATAGTGATTAACGGCTGTGGTGATCTCATTTGAATTTAAGCATTTTGGGGCTAAACGTGCCGATAATATATCGATCTTCAGGCTGTCTTTGTCCTGTTTAAGCATCTCTATAATCAATAGATCCATGACATACTCACCCTCTTCAAAATTTTCCATACTAACAAAAGATTGGGCAAAGCCATGAGCAATGGATTTTATCACCTTGTATTTTGGGCGATGGTTGGTGGCCGTGCGTTTTTCGGCCACCGCCGTTACCCCGCCAACATCGGGCCAAGATTTTTTCCGCCCAAAATATGCACATGAAAATGTGGCACGTCTTGGCAGCCATCGTTTCCCGTATTATTGATATTGCGAAAACCATTATCGCCAAGCCCCAAATCTCGGGTCACTTGGCCCACCGCCCGGTAAAACCCCAAAATTTCAGCATCCGAAGCCGTTTTGGTAAAATCATCAACGGAAACGTATGAGCCTTTGGGAATCACCAATGCGTGAATCGGAGCTTGGGGGGCAATATCATTAAAGGCCAACACCCATTCGTCTTCATATATTTTGTCGCAAGGAATTTCCCCGCGCAAAATTTTGGCGAAAATGTTGTCATGATCATAAGCCATTAAAAATTCCCCTATTGATCCGTGCGCGCGTTTTTTTCAACAATACCAGACGTGCCCTCGCGTTCCGCGAGCTTTGCCCAAATGTCCTTAGGTGTCAGGCCAGCGTCCGCCCACAACACCAATAAATGATACAATAAATCAGCGCTTTCCGCCGCCAAGTTGTCTGGGCTTTCGACCAAAGCGGCGATGTTCACTTCGACCGCTTCTTCGCCGACTTTTTGCACGATTTTTGCGCGACCTTCGGAAAATAACTTAGCCGTCCAAGATGTTTCAGGGTCCATCCCCTTGCGGTTTTCGATGGTGGTGAAAAGCCGTTCTAAAATTTTTGCATCTGTCATCTCATCGCTCATTTTATCCCCCATCCAATATGTCCTGTTCCAGCAATCCATCCAACCGCACATCAATGCCATGAGCCGCCATATAACGTTTGGTTTCCCCAATTGTATATGTGCCAAAATGAAAAATAGAGGCCGCCAACACGGCTGAAGCATGGCCATCGCGAATGCCTTCGACCATGTGTTCCAAAGTCCCAACACCCCCCGAAGCAATCACCGGAATCGGTACTGCATCTGCCACGGCGCGCGTCAGTTCAAGATTAAAACCTTGCTGAGTACCATCCCGATCCATGGACGTCAGCAAAATTTCCCCGGCGCCATATTGCGCCATACGTTGCACCCATTCAATCGCATCAATGCCGGTGGGTTTGCGTCCTCCGTGGGTAAATATTTCAAATTTTCCGGGCGACACTGTTTTTGCATCCACCGCGACCACGATACATTGGCTGCCGAATTTTTGCGCCGCTTCGATGACAAATTCAGGGTTAAATACGGCGGCAGTATTAATCGATGCTTTGTCGGCGCCCGCCAATAATAATTTGCGAATATCTTCTGTCGTGCGAATGCCGCCACCCACCGTTAGCGGCATAAAACATTGTTCGGCCGTCCGGCCCACCACATCAAAAATTGTGTCGCGATTTTCAACGCTGGCGGTGATGTCTAGAAACGTTAATTCATCCGCCCCTGCTTTGTCATACACCCGCGCCTGTTCAACCGGATCACCGGCATCAACAAGGTCAACAAAATTTACGCCCTTGACCACGCGTCCACCTTCGACATCCAGACAAGGAATGATGCGCGCTTTTAACATTCGCTACAGCCCCTTTTCGCACATACCACTGACCATTAATAATTCGACAGCCTCGCGTACGTTTATGGCGCCGTCATAAATGGCACGCCCAGAAATGACGCCTTCCAGTACACCATCACTTTTTTCTTTAAGTTGGTGCAGGTCGCGCATTGACGACACACCGCCTGATGCAATTACGGGCGTAGAAATTGCCCGCGCCAAATCCAACGTGCTTTCGATGTTGGGGCCTTGCATCAAACCGTCTCTGGCTATGTCGGTAAAGATAATCGCCGATACCCCCACATCTTCAAATTTCTTAGCCAAATCCAAGGCGGGCATATCGGATACTTCGGCCCAACCTTCGACCGCGACAAAACCATCTTTGGCGTCAACACCCACGGCAATGTGTCCGGGGAAATGCTTGCACGCTTGGATCACAAAGTCTGGGTCACGCAAAGCGATGGTGCCCAAAATCACCCGCCGCACGCCTCGATCTAACCAAAATTCAATAGTGTCCATGGTGCGAATACCCCCGCCCAATTCCAAAGGCACGCGGGCTTGACTTAAAATGGCATCCACCGCATCGGCATTTACGGGCTTGCCTTCAAAGGCACCGTTTAGATCAACAACGTGAATCCATTCGCATCCTTCATCCACAAAAGCCTTGGCTTGGGCACCGGGAGAATCATTAAAAACCGTTGCTTGGTCCATTTCGCCCCGCAACAAGCGCACGCATTGTCCGTCTTTTAAATCAATGGCTGGAAAAAAAATCATAGGCTAGGGCTTCCACTTTAAAAAATTTGCAATCACGTGCAGGCCTAATGCTTGGCTTTTTTCAGGGTGAAATTGGGTGCCAAACATATTGTCACGCCCCACCGCTGCCGTGACGGGGCCACCGTAATCAACTTCGGCCCAAACGTGATCATGTTTTTTCGGCAAAAATTGAAACGAATGCACAAAATAAGCGTGCGCCGTGCGATCGATGCCCGCAAATAATTCATGTTCGCCAACCATTTGTAAATTGTTCCACCCCATGTGGGGAATTTTTAAATTTTTATCTTGGGGTACAAGCGGCACCACATCACCGTTAACCCAACCCAGACCGGAGGTGTCACCAAATTCATGACCAACGTCCGACATTAATTGCATGCCCACGCAAATGCCAAAAAATGGGCGGGCTTTTTGCACGACGGTATGGCTCAAAGCTTCTTGTAAACCAACCACACGTTCAAGTCCGGCCTTGCACGCTTTGAAAGCCCCCACACCCGGCAACACCAACCGATCAGCCTTGGCAATTTCATCGGGATCACCTGTGACCAAGATATCCGCATCCACGCCGGAACCAACCGCCGCACGTTCAAAGGATTTTGCGACTGAACGCAAATTTCCCGAACCGTAATCAATAATGACAACCTTCATGAATTTTCCAAAAGGCTAGCCGTAATGTCGGGGTGAGCATCTAAATAACGGCGTTCGCCATCTGCTTTGTTTGAGGCCACAACCAATCCCGATTCAACCAGTCCGGCCCGTTGTAAAAACAACCGTCTGATTTCATTGGCCGAAAAACCAACGATAACCGCCACCCCAAATTGAATCACGCCAATCATTTGTGCATTTTGGATGGTGTTTTTTAACACCGCACCCACTAACATTTCGACCGCAAACAACACCAAAGCCACACCCCAAGCGCCCACACACAAGGCCCAAAAAAAGCCAAAAATCGCCGCCATCCAATTAAAACCGTCCTTGACCAAAACGAAACCAGGGCGTTCAGGGTTGTTGCGGATGTGAACGGTATAAATGGTCATGGTTTATCACTTTAATTATGTAGGAAAATTACAATGAACCGCCCAAAACACCCTTGGTCGAAGGTACTTGGTCAGCTTTGCGCGGATCAATTTCCACCGCTTGGCGCAATGCGCGGGCCATGGCTTTGTAACAGCTTTCAGCAATGTGGTGATTGTTTTCGCCATAGAAAGTTTCCACATGCAATGTCAAACCCGCCGATTGGGCAAACGCACCGAACCATTCTTTGAACAGTTCTGTATCCATTTCACCCAATTTATCGCGCACAAATTCAACTTTCCAGACCAAATAAGGTCGGTTTGATGCATCCAACGCAACCCGAGATAACGTTTCATCCATCGGGGCTATGGCGGTACCATAACGCGTAATGCCGCGACGATCGCCCAAAGCTTGGTTAAAAGCTTCGCCTAATGCGATGCCAACGTCTTCGGTAATGTGATGAAAATCAATGTGAGTATCCCCCGTGGCTCGTACATTAATGTCGATTAATGAATGACGAGACAACTGTTCCAACATGTGGTCTAAAAACCCTACGCCTGTTGAAATGTCATAGGTTCCAGAGCCGTCAAGATTCATTTCGACAACAATTTGAGTTTCATTGGTTTTACGTTCAACGCGGCCTTGGCGCATGGGGTTCGCTCCGATTGATAAAGATCATTTTTCTTTTAACAGGTTCGGGTGTGAAGTGCCAGCACCCTTGATTTAAAGCTCGCATCAGATTACATCCAAACAGCTTAACAAAAATTAAGGATCAGGCATGAGCGACAATTCCCTCCCCAGCTGGCATGGCACCACCATTCTATCGGTCCGCAAAAACAACGCGGTTATTATGATCGGTGATGGTCAGGTAACTTTGGGCGATACCGTCATCAAAGGCGGAGCGCGTAAAGTTCGGCGCATTGGCGATGGTTCCGTCATTGCCGGGTTTGCCGGGGCTACGGCCGATGCTTTTACGTTGTTCGAACGCCTAGAGGCCAAGCTTGAACAATACCCCAAACAATTAACGCGGGCTTGTGTTGAACTGGCCAAAGATTGGCGCACGGATCGGTATTTACGTCGATTAGAAGCCATGATGTTGGTCGCGGATAAAGAAGTGTCATTAACCTTAACCGGGCAAGGCGATGTATTGGAACCAGATGACGGGGTGATGGCGATTGGTTCTGGGGGCAATTATGCCTTGGCCGCCGCACGAGCTTTATTTCCCCAAAACGATGTCAGCGCCGAAGACGTATGTGCCCGCGCCATGGCCATTGCATCTGATATTTGTGTGTACACCAACGGCAATTTCACCATTGAAAAGATCGAACTATAATGAGCCATTTTACCCCCCGCGAAATCGTATCCGAACTTGACCGTTTTATCGTTGGCCAAAACGATGCCAAACGCGCCGTTGCCGTGGCTTTGCGTAATCGTTGGCGCCGGCAACAAATTACATCTGACCTGCGCGATGAAATTGTGCCCAAAAATATCTTAATGATTGGCCCCACCGGGGTCGGGAAAACAGAAATCGCACGCCGCTTAGCTAAGCTTGCCGATGCCCCGTTTATCAAGATCGAGGCCACTAAATTCACCGAAGTTGGGTATGTCGGTCGCGATGTCGAACAAATTATCCGTGATTTGGTGGAAACCGCCGTGCATATGGTGCGCGACAGTCATAAATCACAAGTCAAAGCAAAGGCGGAATTAGCCGCCGAAGAACGCGTTTTAGATGCCTTGGTCGGCGATAGCGCGTCCGAGGACACGCGGCAAAAATTTCGCAAAAAATTACGCGAAGGTGAATTGGATGAGCGTGAAATAGAAATCAATGTTCGTGACCTTGGCTCAACATCCGTGCCCAGCTTTGACATCCCCGGCATGCCCGGCGGGCAAATGAGCATGTTGAATTTAGGCGATATGTTAGGCGGGGCCATGGGCAACCCAACACGTCCCAAAAAAATGACCATTGAACAAAGCTATGACGTTTTAATCAACGAAGAAGCCGACAAATTGGTCGACGAAGACGCCCTGACCAAAGACGCCATCGAAAAGGTAGAAACCGGTGGCATCGTGTTTTTGGACGAATTAGATAAAATCGCCAACCGTAGCGAACGGTCCGGTTCAGACGTATCACGCGAAGGTGTACAACGCGACCTATTGCCATTAATCGAAGGCACCACGGTTTCCACCAAATATGGACCCGTTAAAACAGATCATATCTTGTTCATCGCATCGGGGGCTTTTCATGTGTCAAAACCGTCCGATTTGTTGCCCGAATTGCAAGGCCGCTTACCCATCAGAGTTGAATTACAAGCCCTTACCCGTGATGATTTTGTGCGCATATTAAAAGAGCCAGAAAGCAGCTTGATTAAGCAATATACGGCTTTGTTGGGGGTTGAAGACGTAACCATGGTATTCACAGATGATGCCATCGAAGAATTGGCGACCATGGCTGCCGAAATCAATGGCACGGTGGAAAATATCGGTGCCAGGCGTTTGCACACCGTGATGGAATATTTATTAGAAGACATCAATTTTAATGCGTCTGAACGATCCGGGGACACCATCACCATCACGCTGGAAACCGTTCGTGACAAAGTATCAGAACTCGCCAAAGATGCTGATTTACGCAAATTTATTTTATAAAAATAGACGTTACGAAACCTTCACACAAATGCCATACATTGATCATGTTGGCATGCAATATTAACGCTGATAAGTTGAAATTGTTGTTTGGAGATAGCGTCATGAAATTAGACATGAAGTTAAACATGGATTTGGAAAATTGTTTTAAACGCGTGTTACAAACCCAAGGTCGTGATTGGGATCGTTTTTTATCATCCTATACGGATCAAAATTTAGCGCTTGAACATAAAACCAGCGATAACGCAAAAGAGCTTGCAACACCACCTAGCGATATTTCCAACGTATAAGGCCAACTTGTACCGCTTGGCATTACATTCTGGGTTTGCGTTTATCAGGCAATTTTATGGCGTGAAAACGACAAACTTTTACACCGCCGCTTTCAATGGCTGTTACGCGCTTGGTCCAATATTCAACCTCGCTTAACAGTTCATTCGCGACGCTTAATATTTCAGCCTTTGAAATATCTGCTAAAAACCGCAAAAAACCTTTTAACACCCATTTTTTGTAATCTACAGAAATATCATCAAAGGGCCGAACTTCCATGTTCAAGGAATTCAACAAACCCACCATTGCTTCGGCGGGCCACAATTGTGGTTTGGCATTTTCAGGTTCTGCCGCCATCCACGCTTTGACTTGATCATTCGGTGGATTGGTATCGGGCAAAACAAAGGCCGTGAACATCATTTCCCCATTGGGGCGCAGGCTGTCACAAACAGATGCAAACAAAGCTTTTTTATCCGCCACCGTCAATGTGCCTTCGAACGAAATCATCACGTCAAAAGATTTAGGTTTTAGCTGCATTTCTTCCATAGTAGACGGATGCACCGGGGCTTGTTTTTTTAGATTAGCACGTTGCATCGCCGCCATTCCGATGGTCGCCAATTCAGTATCGCGTTCCAACGCGGTCAACCACGCGCCTGTTCTTTCGACGATTGTTTCATTAATGCCGCCCAAGCCTGGGCCTAGCAAAAGGGCGCTTTTTTTACTGCTGAGCTCCAACAGCGGCAACATTTTTTCAACTTGTTCAGCCCCGCCGGGGGTAACGTAACCTTCACCCCATAATTTTTCCACCACGTTCAAACGTTTTGCGGGCCACAACTTGCCTTCGTCGGGATCGCTTAAATCAGCCGACAATTGTTCTATGGTAAGTTTAGCAGCAACCGGTGCAGGCTTTTCATCGTCAGATTTTCCACCACCAAACAGACTGCTGACCTTGTCTAAAAGCCCTTCCTTTTTCTTTTTGGATTTAGCGGACGCTGGTGCCATTTTTTCTCAGTCCTGTTATGATTATAGCCCTATCAGACTAACAGAAAATAGACCTGCGCCTAATGATGATTTTTTTAATGTGTTGGGCCTTGGCGTGTCTGTATTTTTTGTACGCGAATTTCATCTAAAATCCATGCAAGCGTTTGATCGTCTAATTGTTGGATGGACGCCGCAAGTTCATTGGCTAGTTCTGTGGCAAGAGGTGACAGCCCCGACGTATCCACCGTCACACGAGGGTGGGATAATATGGCTATTTTTTTGACATCATCAGCCTGATCCCAAATCAGACCGAAATATTCACAAATTTGCATAATAAAGCCCGGTCCAGGGCGTCCACGCTTGCCATGTTCAAGCGCCGATAAATAAGCTCCCGACACGCCCAAAGCTTTAGCCATTTGCTTTTGCGTCACTCCTTTTTGAGTTCGCAAATCACGTAATTTTTGTCCAAATGGTGTCATAATGTATGGATTTTGTCACAAAACCACTTATGGAAAGGTAAAGAAATACGTTTTTGACTCTCAATTACAGCGGCCAATTAAAAAGAATAGTTGAATATAATCAATCTGGGGGATTCAGTGGGTGTTTTCAATCTGTGACATTAAGCCGGGACCAACGTTGGGTTCTTGTTTATCAAAATCCTGTGCAAATCCACAATTGCGCGTAGAAACACAAGTGTTCACTTGGTTAACGATCCCCATGCGCTTGATTTTAACAAGTTGCAATACGAAGGCCATAAGGCCCACGGTGTAAGAACCTTGGTTACCAATCCAGATCTGTTATCGACGATTAAATAAATCGTCTGTCAGACGTGATAACAAAGGGCCGTGCTCATTTATGGTGCGGCCCTTTTTTAATGCGGATATACAAGGCTCCTTGTCCGCCATCTTTGGTCGCTGCGTGGGTAAACGCGGTGATACGGTTGCGGTTGGTCGGATCATTTAACCAGACCGGAACCCGTTGACGCAAAATACCAATTGATCCGTCTGCGCGCGTACCCTTGCCCGTAATCACCAACACTTCACGTTTACCGCTGTACCAAACCCGTTCGATAAAGTCTTCCAAGGCTGGGCGGGCTTCGTTTTGGGTCATGCCGTGCAGATCAAGGCGGGCTTCAATCACGGCCTTGCCCCGGCGCAATCGTTTAGCGGTCGATTTATCCAAACCAGGTTGTTCATCGTGGCTAAGGGTTGGCAATGGCGATTTGGGCAAGGGGGTGTCGGGCACAAGGGTTTGCCGGCGATGTTTTGTGGGGACGGGCGGTTTGGCATCAATTTCATCAGGTGTAACGTCACGCTGTTTTAACGGTTCAATGGTTTTCGCCACGGCATGCCACAACGCCGCATCTTCATCCGGCGTTTCAATATGTCCTTTTTTACGTTTTTTAACCGGGTTTTTCATTAATTAACAAAATGACCAATTTCCGTGGACCATGCGCGCCCAACAACATGGTTTGTTCAATGTCGGCGGTCCGCGATGGTCCTGTAATCCAATTCACCGTGCGCGGCAACATCCCAGTATCAGAACCCAACGCTTGCCACACGGTTTCGTAATTGTCCTGAATGTCTTGTTCGCGCAGAACCACAATATGCACGTCTGGTAAAAAGTTTAACGCGGTTGGCGTGCGGGCGCCAGAACACAATACCAAGGTTCCCGTTTCTGCGACCCCCGCCTTTGCCACCACCAAGCCCGCCAAGTCATCGGCTGTGGCGTTACCAAAGGTAATGTCCACCCCAGACCAATTCAAATTTTGTAAAACCGTTTGCGGGGCTGCTTTTATTTTTAGGATATTACATTCTCTCAAAACATTAGCCACAGCATCAGGCACCTTTTCAAATACCGGCACGCGCACTATGGTGGCAAGACCATATTCAGCCTCTTGGACAAACATGTCTGTACGACCAGCTTTGTCAGCTTGTCCTCGTTTGGGGATTAACGCCGACCACCGAGGATGAGCCGATGGCTGGGTTGCTGTTTTAATTTTAGCCAAAATATAAGCCCGAGATAACGTCATTTTTCGCCCCCATTATAGCGGTCCATAAAAGTTCCGCCCTGGGGTTTAGGCAAATGATACGGCCTTAGCGGCCCTAACAAACGCAAACCAAAAACGCTTAATCGTGCCATCCAACGATATAAACCCGCACGTTTTGCCAAGGCCGCCCAAATTTTAAGCGCCAAGCGTTGCAAACCTGCCGGATAGCCCGCCTCAAAAGCCCGGCCTCGCCAGATTCTTAATAGTTTTGGCAACGCAATACGCACCGGACAAACTTCTTCGCACCGCCCACACATTGTACAGGCATTTGGCAACAAATGTGCTTCATCCACACCAACAAAATGAGGTGTCAATATGGAACCGATAGGACCCGGATACACCCAACCATACGCATGACCGCTGACCTTGCCATAAATTGGGCAATGATTAATACACGCCCCGCACCGAATGCACCGCAACACGTCGTGCAATGGCCCGCCTAATAAATCCGAACGACGATTATCCAACAACACCAAATGAAATTGTTCAGGGCCATCCATATCGGTTGTTCGTTTGGCGCCGGAAAAAAAAGTCGTATAAACGCTCAGTTCTTGCCCAGTTGCTGTGCGCGCCAACAATCTTAAAAGCGTGTCGGCGTCTTCCAAAGTCGGCACGATTTTTTCAATCGATCCGACCGCAATGTGAACCGAAGGTAAGCTTTGCGTTAAATCGCCATTGCCTTCGTTGGTAACGATCACCCCGGTGCCGCTTTCGGCAATTAAAAAGTTGGCACCGGTAATGCCCACATCGGCGCTTAAAAATTTTGCCCGTAATTCAGTTCTGGCTTCGTGAACCAACGTGGTCGGTTCGCTTAGGTCTCTATCACGTTTTTGATCTGCGTGGTGTTGCCTAAAAGTATCGGCGACTTGTTCCTTGGAAATGTGAAAAGCCGGGGCGATAATATGACTGGGCGGCTCATCACGCAATTGAATGATATATTCGCCCAAATCTGTTTCTATAGGGACGATCCCTTGTGCTTTCAATTGGGCGTTTAATCCGATTTCTTCCGTAATCATGGATTTGCCCTTGGTCACGGTTTTTGCCTTCACGCCATCGCAAATGTCTAAGATAATCTGACAGGCTTCGCCATCATCTTTGGCCCAATGCACTTGACCGCCCGCATTGATCACTTGAGTTTCAAATTGTTCCAAATAAAGGTCTAAGTTTTCAAGGGTGTGGATTTTGATGTCGCGAGCGCGATCACGCAATTGTTCATATTCGGGTAAGCGGCTCATGCCTTTAAGTCGTTTTTTTTGAAAGCCGTCTTTTAAGGATTTCGCCAATTGTTTTTGCAAGCGGTCATTGGCTAACGCATCGTGAGCGCCATTTAAAAAATCGTGGCATTGCGGATTCGGTTGGCTGAACAACGTCATGCGTTATTCCCTTCAACGCCCGGCTCATCCGCCATGCCTGCTAAAATTTCAGCAATGTGATAAACGCGTACCTTGGATTTTTGATCTTTCAATTGACCCGCCTGTTTCATCAAGCAACCCAAATCGCCGCCCACCAAAACTTCGGCTTTGGTGTTTTTAATCAAGTCCACTTTGGTGTTCGCAATCGTATCCGATAATTCTGCAAATTTTATGGAAAATAATCCGCCAAAACCACAACAGGTTTCCGTATCGGCAAGTTCTTTTAATTCTAACCCATCAACCGCACCCAGCAATTTTCGCGGCTGATCAACCACCCCCATTTCCCGGCGCGAAGCACAACTATCATGATACGTTATGGTATGATTGAATGAGGCCAAGGGTTCGCTTAAATCAAGATATTTATCAAGATATTCACACAATTCGAAGGTTCGGCTGGCTAAGTTTTGCGCGCGCGGAAACCATGTGGAATCGTCTTTGAACAATTCAGGGTATTGCCCCCGGATCATCCCCGCACACGAGCCAGATGGCGCAACCACATGTTCAAAGCTTTCAAAAGCTTCGATAACATCTTTGGCAATTTCACGAGCATTTGAAAAATCACCAGAATTATAAGCCGGTTGCCCACAACAGGTTTGTGTGTTCGGCGCCACCACTTGGGCTCCGGCCCGTTCCAACAAACGCAAAGCGGCAAATCCAACCGATGGGCGCATTAAATCAACCAGGCACGTCACGAACAAGCCCACGTTACAAGGTTGTGTATCTGTCATCATCAATCAGCCTTGTGCCAAATCAGGCATCACAGAATGGGGCAATAAAATAAAATAACGCCCTGGATGTTTCATATTTCCGGCCCGCTTAGTCGCCCGTTTTCCAGAGCCAAAAAAGATATCACCACGCACCACGCCCTTAATGGCCCCTCCGGTATCTTGGGCCACCATCAAACGATTAAACGGTTTGTCTTTGTTGAGCGGGTCGCGGGTTTGCAACCAAATCGGCACGCCCAAAGGCATAAATCGACGATCAATCGCCAACGATCGTCCCGCCGTTAACGCCACCCCTTGGGCGCCCAACGGCCCATCGCCGTTTAAAATTTTGAAAAACACATAAGTCGGATTGTGTTGTAACAATTTTGGACCAGCCTGAGGGCGAACATCAATCCACTTACGAATGGCATCCATGGTCAACCGATCAGCCGGAATTTCACCTTGTTTGATTAACAAACGTCCAATGGACCGATAAGGCTGTCCATTTTTACCAGCAAAACCCACATGAACGATTTCCCCATTGGGCAGTTTCACTTGGCCCGAACCTTGAATTTGCAAAAAAAAGGCATCAACGATGGAATCCACCCACAAAATCGGCTTGGCTAAATCACCTAAAGCCCCATTTTCGATGTCAGCCCGGTTGGGATAAGGTTTTAGACGATCCTTTACAACCCGTCCCCAAATGGTATTGCCGCCAAGATCACCATCAAAATTACCAAGATTCACACTGACCAAATCTTTGGGTCGTGACAACAAAGGAATTTGATACGCCCCCCCACGGACCGTTGAGCCATTGAGCTGTGGTTCATAATAACCGGTAAACAAGCCTTGGTCGTTCACGTTTAGATCTTTAACTTCATAAGGGGCGAACCACGTTTCAAAAAAACGCCGCGCTAGACCTTTATCGTTTGAGTTCAATTCTTGGCTAGCTAAACAAGCCCCTTGCCAGTTCTTGACCTGACCACTGGGCACGGCGCCGTTGACCGAAAGTTTATAATCGGCGGGTAAGGACAAAATTTTATCACATGATTTTTGAAAGGCCAGCAAGGCCCGGCCTTGGTCGTCATCTATCCAACCTTCAAGGGTTGAAAAGGTCCATGGGGTAATTTGTAATTTTACAGATTTTTGAGGTTGTGGTTTAACCGTTGGCACGGGCACGGATGTTGGTGATTTTGAAACCTTGGCACAGGCACCCAATAACAGCGCCAAACATATAAGGGGAACAAAAGCACCATGCATCATCAAAACCCTAAAAATAAATTTTACTTATTCCAATGATCCGGTGCCTACCAATGACCAGTTCGGGTTACGAGATTTAGAAGACCGCGCAAAAGTCCAAAAATCGGTAGCATTGATAACCTTGGTCGAATCACCTTCTATAACTTTACCTTCGCTATCTAACAGCGCGCTGATTTGTTCCGATATGAATTTAACCGTAATATGAGCCTCACGACCATCCATATAAGCTTCAACGATTTCGGTTGAACCAATGCCAACTAAAGTTTCTTGCAACGTTTGGTTTTTATTTTCACGGTCTTCGATAGCCCCTGCAAACCCGCCATACACATCAGCACTTAACAAGGTTTTCAAGGTTTTGGTATCACCTTCTGCATAGGCGTTTAAAATCATTTCAAAAGCAAATTTTGCACCTTCTATAAATTCATCAGCTCTAAATTTATCATCGGCTTCACGAATAGCCGTTATGCCAGTGGCTAAAAAACCTTCGAATTCAATGTCATCAGGCTTCGTTTCAAGCGGCACCACTTCATCCGCTTCATTTTCTAAACGCTTGGCACCGGGCAAAGTAATAACATTTTCTTTTTTTGATGCAGGCGTCGTCTTGCGTTCACGCTTTGGTGAGCTATCTTTAGACTGACCATCAAAACCATCGCGGCTGCCCAACGCGCCGCGCAACCGTAAAACCAAGAATATGACGATCAGCGCCATCAGGATAATATCAAAAAACTGCATCGTTTTGTCCGTAAATTGAAGTTTGTCAGTGGTCATATACCATAACCCTTGGTATTAGATAAGCCTAAGGGGCACTGAGGGCAAGTTATAAGGACCATTTATGGGATTGATCTTTCTCTTTGCATTTATCGCTATACCATTAATTGAAATCGGATTGTTCATTCAAGTCGGTGGATTTATGGGCATGTGGCCCACCATTTTAGTGGTTTTGTTAACCGCAATTATCGGCACGGCTTTATTAAAACGCCAAGGTATGAACGCGTTAAATCGCTTGCAACAAGATATAAACGCGGGGAAACCGCCGCTTGCTCCCGTATTTGATGGGTTTTGTTTGTTGGCGGCTGGTTTTTTATTATTAACGCCCGGGTTTTTTACCGATGGGGTTGGCTTTTTATTATTAATACCGCCTTTACGAACGGCCTTAAGGGGGTTTTTGGGCCGTCGCATAAACGTCCAACATAGCCAAACTTTTTCCACCGAAAACACACAAAGTTCACAGAGGCCTGATGATGTCATGGACGGCGAATGGCAAGATGTGACCCCAGATGAACGTCCTCAGGCTTTACCTAAAAAAAAGAACCCATTGGACTAAGGATTCATTTCATGGTAGCGAAAGACCATTTTAAAAGATGAGCGGGATTTAACAACTTAGCAAAGCCCATATGCAAAAGGACAAATTATGAACGATACGCCTGATACTCAACCACAATTGCCACCGTTAACTATTAATGGTCAGTACATTAAAGATCTTTCTTTTGAATCCCCTAATGCTCCTGATATTTTGGTGGAATTACAAAATGAACAACCAGACGTCAGCGTGAATGTGGATGTTAAGGCAAGCCAAATTGAAGGGCCTGATGATACCAAAGCTTATGAAGTGATTTTGGACATTAAGGCTGAATTAAAATTAAAAGAAAAAATTGGCTTTATCATCGAATTACAATTTGCCGGTATTTTCAGCCTGAACGTTGCCGAAGAACATATCAGTGCTTTGTTATTGATAGAATGTCCCCGCATGTTGTTTCCATATGCACGCAACACAATTTCTGAAATCACGCGTGATGGCGGCTTTATGCCTTTGTATCTGCAACCTATTGATTTTGCAGGCATGTACCAAGCGAACTTACAACGCCAAGCCGAAGCACAACAAGCTGATACAGAAACCGTCAACTAAACAATCATACGTTTTCTAAAAAAAGCGTCCCCAAATGGGGGCGTTTTTTTTAGACTTTCCATACCGGGTTTTCTAATGAATCAATAAAGCTTTGGTGGCTGGTAAGTTCTTCGTCTGAGGGTATAAAAGTCCGTAATGGCCTTTTTTCTTGGCCTTCAATATATATCGGCGGCGTTTCCGAAGACGCGTTTAAAGCCTGGTCGTTTTGGTCATCATTTAATCCAAAGCCCGTTTGCCGCCCACCATTTAATTCCAAATATACATCAGCCAACAATTTGGCATCTAAAAGCGCGCCGTGAAGTTCGCGTTCGGTATTATCAATGCCAAATCGACGGCACAGAGCATCTAAATTGGCCCCTGCGCCGGGAAATTTTTTGCGCGCCATTTGCACGGTGTCAATGGTTCTCGACATTTCTAGTTTTGGCTTATTCAACCTTTCCAATTCGGCATTTAAAAAACCAATATCAAATTGGGCATTATGGATTACCAAGGGGTCATTCCCGATGAAGGTTAGAAATTCATCGGCTATTTTTGCAAAAATATCGTGTCCTCGTAAGAATTCTTCGGATAACCCATGAACCTTAAACGCACCATCGGGCATATCCCGTTCGGGGTTAATGTACACGTGAAAGACCTTGTCTGTGGCGATGTGATTGATCAATTCAACACAGCCAATTTCCACCACTCGGTCACCGCTTTTAGGGCTTAAGCCCGTGGTTTCGGTATCTAAGGAAATTTCTCTCATGACGATGGCCCTTTGTGTCTTGAATTTTGCGACCAGCCCGGCCCCCATGCTTGACCAGGTTTATTTTTTAAGCTTTCCACCAAGGTTGATATTTGTCGATCGCTATGGCCCCGCGTCAATCCTGTTTGAATAACAAAATCAGCGCCCAAACATTTTAAATGGTCTGGCATTTGTAAAGCCATAATAGCCTGAAGTTTTTGCAAGGTCATGTGCGGTCTTTGCAGCGCGCGGTCATATTGAAGCTCAATGGGGGCTGAAACCACCATTATCCCATCCACCCGATTGGTGGCATTAATTTCAAATAATAGCGGAATATCTAATACCACCAGCGATGTTTGTGACCGAGCATGTTGCGCTAAAAACCGATGCTGAGAATCTTTGACCATGGGGTGCAAAACATGTTCCAAAACGGCCAATTCTGCAGGGTGGCCAAAAACACAATCAGATAATTTTGAACGATCAATTCCACCAAGACTGTTTTGGGTGCCCGGAAAAACGCTCAATATTTCTGTCACCGCTTTACCCTTGGGGGCTAACAATTCATGCACACATGCGTCAGATTCATGCACCGGTAATTTAAGACGACGCAAACAGTTTACAGCCCAGCTTTTGCCCATGGCAATAGAACCGGTCAAGCCCAACACATACATTAACCAATTCCCTTTAATATTTTCGTACGTAATTCATTGTCAACAGTGGGCAAGGGTCCGAACCAAGCTTCAAATCCGGGGCGGGCTTGGTGCAACAACATGCCTAAACCATCAACGACCTTGTGGCCATTTCGTTTAGCCAGCTTTAATAAATTCGTTTCCAAGGGGGCATAAACAATATCGTTCACCAAAGCATCACGGGGTAAGGCGGACAAATCAATATCTAAAGAAGGTTGGCCCTTCATGCCTAAAATGGTGGTGTTAACCAAAAGGTTGGCACCTGCTAAATGATCGGCGCGAGAACGCCAGTCTAAGACTTGTATTTTTCCAACACTTGGTTTTTGCAATTCATCTGCTAAATCTTGGGCTCGGCCTTGGGTTCGATTTAATAAACGGATTTCCGCAACGCCGGCATCTTGCAAAGCCACGATGATGGCACGGGCCGCACCGCCAGCACCTAAAACAACGGCGGGACCACGCGAAGCGTTAAAATTTTTTTGGGACGCCGTTAGGTTTGCTAAAAAACCAAAACCATCCGTATTAAAACCGTACAATGAGCTATCGTTACGAAATACAAATGTATTCACCGCACCAATGCGTATTGCCAAAGGATCGGCTTCGTCAACACATTTCAGGGCCGTTTGTTTATGGGGCACGGTAACGTTACCACCGACAAAACCACGGGTTTTCAGGTTTTGAATTTTAGTGGCAAAATCTTTGGGTTCAACGGGGACGCGATCATATTGTCCATGAATGTTATATTTATTTAACCAATACCGATGAATATTTGGCGACAAAGAATGATCAACGGGCCAGCCTAAAACGCCCGCACGCTTCAACATCAGGCTAAACCGCCATCTAAGCGGTTATTATACATTTGTAAAATTGTGTCGGCGGTTTCTTCAACAGACTTACGCGTTACGTCCACCAACGGCCAATTGTGTTTTTGAAACACCGATACGGCTTCTTTGATTTCTTGATTTACGGCTTTTAAGTCCGTGTAATCAGTGGCTTCGGTGTGGCCTTGCATTTCTAGACGGTGCAAGCGAATTTGCACCAACCTTTTTGGATCTTTGGTAATGCCAATAATCAAGGGACGATCCGCATTTAACAATTCATTCGGTAAATTTATACCCGGTACATAGGGTACGTTCGCCGTTTTATATCCACGATTTGCCATATAGATGCTGGTCGGCGTTTTGGTTGTGCGCGATACACCCACCAACACAATATCGGCTTCATTAAGATTACTCAACGATTGGCCTTCATCATGCGCTAATACATAGTGTAGGGCTTCGATTTTTGAAAAATAATCGGCGTCCATTACATGTTGCGAACCGGGCCTTGAATCCCTATCCATACCGACATAATTGCCCAATTGCGACAAAACTGGATTTAACAAATCAATATACGGGACTTGTAGCTTTTTACACCCCAACACCAATTGTTCCGTCAATTCATCATCAACCACGGTAAAAATGACAAAACCGGGGTTTGAAGAAATCATTTCCAACGCTTTGCTTATATGTTGTTTGTTGCGCACCATCGTGTGACGTTTTTCAATGACTTTAACTTTGGGGAATTGAGCCAAACACGCACGCGCCACAACATCCAAGGTTTGTCCCGTGGCATCGGATATTTTATGGATTACGATTGATGACATTTGTTCGTCCATTAATGAAATTTAATGCGGTATGAAATGTGGATGAATAGGCATAACTTTTAACATCACGACTTACCCTATGGATAACAGGTCGGTTATAGGTTCAATCATCCAAAGTGTACAACATTCTAAACAACGCTTGAATATGTTGTTGCACAAGGTCGTTCACATTATACTCTCCACAAATTTACCCCTGATGGCTTAACCTTAACATCTTATAATAACAGAATGAATTTTTTTCATCCCCAAGATTATAACGAGCAATTTTGCATATTTTAACAATGTGCATGAAACGTTGAACACTTAATGTATAAAAAATAATCCCCGATATCCTCATCACCACTACAACATCAACCCTTTATATTTTTATATAAATATAGTTTGTTAGGGAACGATCTTCGGGGATAAAATACCAAAAATTAGGAAACAGTGCCGGTGACAAAATCTTTTCTTCAAGCCTTAAAAGGCGAAACACTTTCAACACCACCAATGTGGTTAATGCGTCAGGCTGGTCGTTATTTACCAGAATATAGGGAAGTTCGTTCAACAGCGAAAAACTTTCTTCATTTTTGTTATACCCCGGATTTAGCCGTTGAAGTGACATTACAACCGCTTCGACGTTATGGTTTTGATGCGGCTATTTTGTTTTCTGATATTTTGGTCGTGCCGGATGCGTTAGGCCAGAAAGTTGAATTCGTCCCTGGATCAGGACCCCAGCTAGAACCTATTAAAAATATGGCCGAACTTGAAAAGACGCTAAGTTTTGATCATTTTTTAAATCATCTTGAACCTGTTTTTAAAACCGTAAACCGGCTTTCCAATGAAATTCCCAAGGAAACGGCTTTGATTGGTTTTGCCGGCGCACCGTGGACGGTGGCAACTTATATGGTTGAAGGTAAGGGTTCTAAAACCTATGAAGAAATTCGTTCAATTGCTTATAACGACGAACAATTTTTCCAAACTTTGATTGATATTTTAGTTGAAAAAACATCAGATTATTTAATTGAACAAGCAAACAGAGGGGCCGAGGCTCTTCAACTTTTTGATAGTTGGGCTGGTGTGTTAAGCGAAAAACAATTTATCAAATGGTCGGTCGAGCCAATGGTCAAAATTGTTGAACGCGTAAAAGCCGTTCACAAAGACATTCCAATTATAGGATTTCCTCGTGGTGCTGGTCCAATGTATGAGCTTTATGTTAAAGAAACGGGCATTGATGGTGTAGGTTTAGACCATACCATACCATTAACATGGGCCCGCGATCATCTGCAAAAACACGTTACCGTTCAAGGAAATATGGATAATTTATTATTGGTAGCAGGCGGTGAAGAAATGGAAAGAGAAGCGCGTCGGATCTTAGATATTTTGGGTAATGGACCTTTTATTTTCAATTTAGGACATGGCATAGTTCCACAAACACCACCCGAACATGTGGCACGGTTATGCGATATCGTTAGCGAAAAATTTTAGGATAACTTTAAATATGCAACGTTTAGCGGTGGTTATTTTTAATCTTGGTGGTCCAGATGGGCTACCAGCCGTTGAACCATTTCTGTTTAATTTATTTTCAGATCCGGCAATCATTTCAGCACCACAACCTTTTCGGTGGTTAATTGCTAAATTAATTTCTAAACGACGGACACCCTTGGCCCAAGAAATTTATAGCCATGTTGGTGGAAAATCACCGTTATTGGGTTTAACAAACGACCAAGCGCAAGCGTTGCAATCCCAACTACAAAACACCTTAGTCGAAACTGAAGTTAAGGTGTTTGTGTGTATGCGGTATTGGCATCCCTTTAGCCACGAAGTAGCTGAACAAGTTAAAAACTTTGCCCCAACAGATGTCACATTATTGCCGCTGTATCCTCAATATTCAACAACAACAACAGAAAGCTCGTTCAAAGATTGGGATAAAATAACGCAAGCGTTACAACTGAACATACCCACAAAACGTATTTGTTGTTATCCGACCGAGCCTGGGTTTATTAATGCCCAAGCTCAACTTTTAAAAGCAGCAATTCAAAAAGCCAAGGCTTCAAGCGATGATGTTAGAGTTTTATTTTCGGCACATGGATTACCTACAAAAATTGTCCAAGGAAAGGGTGATCCATACCCAGACCAAGTCGCAAAAAGCGCCCAAGGCATCGTACAGGCCTTGGCCGACCAAGGCATAAATTTAACCGATTGGTTGGTGTGCTATCAAAGCCGTGTTGGCCCCTTGGAATGGATTGGACCGTCAACCGAAGAAGAAATAAAACGGGCAGGGGCCGATGATAAAGCTTTGGTTGTTTTGCCCATCGCCTTTGTTTCTGAGCATTCGGAAACCTTGGTTGAACTGGATATAGAATATAAAGAATTGGCCCAAAAACACGGCGTTAACGTATATATACGGGTGCCAGCGGTTGGTACACATACAGACTTTATAGGCGGATTAAATAATTTAGTTATTGAGAGCATGCAAAATAAACTTAATCTTTGTGCCCAAGGAAAAGCGCAGCGATTGTGTAAGCAATCAAGCAAAGCTTGCCCAATGACAGAGAATGCGCGATAAATAAATAAAATATCTTGAGGATTTAATTTGATGTTAGACGGTAATGCGTATTTGTGGGTTAAAGCCCTGCATGTAGTTTCTATTATTGCGTGGATGGCGGGTCTTTTGTATTTACCACGACTGTTTGTTTATCACTGCCAGGCTCAAATTGGTTCCAACCAATCAGAAACGTTCAAAATTATGGAACGCAGGCTTTTGCGCGCGATTATGAATCCAGCCATGATTGCCAGTTGGGGCTTTGGTATTTGGATGATTGTCAGCCAAAACTTATGGAATGATGGTTGGGTGCATGCAAAATTAACCGGCGTTGTTTTGTTAACGGTGTGCCACATGATGATGGGGAAATGGCGCAAAGATTTTGAATCAGATCAAAACCAACGTCCCGAACGATTTTACCGTATGATGAACGAAGTGCCCACGGTTTTGATGATTGCGGTTGTGATTTTAGTAATTGTAAAGCCGTTTTAAATTTAAAATAACGACAGATAAAATAATGGACACAAAGACCTGATCTTGGTATGGGTATTAAGTTCAAGAATATTGGTTAACGTAATCCTTGCGTGATCCGTCCTTCGTCTTACAGCTAATATACTGATTTAAGACGCTTTATTGCCTTCCTTCTCTTTTTCCCATTTTCTCCTGACATAGGTTCTTTTCATGAATCTCAAAGAATTAAAACAAAAATCACCAGCCAACCTTTTGCTCACAGCCGAAGAATTAGGCATCGAAAACGCCAGCTCGCTTCGCAAACAAGACATGATGTTTGCCATTTTGAAACGATCAGCCGAACAAGGTACCGCCATCTTTGGTGAAGGTGTTTTAGAAGTCTTGCAAGATGGCTTTGGTTTTTTACGCGCCCCAGAAGCCAATTATTTGCCAGGTCCTGATGATATTTATGTATCTCCTAGTCAGGTGCGCAAATTTGGTCTTCGAACCGGGGATACGGTCGAAGGTGAAATTCGATCCCCCAAAGAAGGTGAGCGTTATTTTGCGTTGTTAAAAGTGAACACCATTAATTTTGAAGACCCGGGAGCAGTACGCCACCGCATTAATTTTGATAACTTGACGCCGCTTTACCCAGACGAACGTTTGATCATGGAAATCGAAGACCCTGAACGCAAGGATAATACCGGGCGCATCATGGACTTGATTACGCCCATCGGCAAAGGCCAACGTGCCTTAGTGGTTGCCCCGCCTCGAACAGGTAAAACCGTGATGTTACAAAACATCGCTCATTCTTTGGCAGCCAATCATCCCGAAAGCTATTTGATTGTTTTGCTGATTGATGAACGTCCCGAAGAAGTCACCGACATGGCGCGTTCCGTCCAAGGCGAGGTGGTCAGCTCAACTTTTGATGAACCGGCTTCGCGGCACGTTCAAGTCGCTGAAATGGTTATTCAAAAAGCCAAGCGTTTGGTTGAACACAAACGCGATGTGATTATTTTATTGGATTCCATAACCCGTTTGGCTCGGGCCTATAACACCGTAGTGCCCAGTTCTGGTAAAGTGTTAACGGGCGGTGTGGATGCGAATGCCTTACAACGGCCCAAAAGATTTTTTGGTGCGGCACGTAACGTAGAAGAAGGCGGCTCGATGACCATTATCGCCACGGCTTTGATTGATACCGGGTCGCGTATGGATGAAGTGATCTTTGAAGAATTCAAAGGTACGGGTAACTCGGAAATTATTTTGGATCGCAAGGTTTCTGATAAACGCATCTTCCCGGCCATTGACGTGACTAAATCTGGTACGCGCAAAGAAGAATTGCTCGTGGACAAGGCAACGCTTTCTAAAATGTGGGTGTTGCGTCGGATATTGATGCCCATGGGTGTTACCGATGCCATGGAATTTTTGGTAGATAAATTACGCCACACCAAGAACAATTCAGATTTCTTTGACACCATGAACACCTAAATTTCGGTATTCGTTAAAAAAGCCCCGGTCAAATCGATCGGGGTTTTTTAGTTTGCAAAGCCTTCAAGTCTTAACAAAAAGGATTTGGTTTCGGCGCCATTGCCACCGGAATAATGACCGATGGTACCGTTTTGGTTAATGATGCGATGACATGGAATTAAAATGGGCAGAGGGTTTGCCCCACACGCCCCGCCGACGGCCCGTGGACCTGACTTCAAGGTCTTTGCCACTTGACCATAAGTTTTGGTTTTCCCGTCTTTGATTTTTTGCATTTCTTGCCATACATGGCGCTGAAAAACAGTGCCATGGGGTTGTAAGTTTAGGGGTGTAAAATCAGCTTTTCCGGTTTTGAAATAAATGTCTAAACATTTTGCCGCTTGGGTCAATTGTTCAGATTTAGTGGTGCGCTGGGCATCTGCACCCACACCCCAACTGAGCGCGATGATTTTTTCATCGTCACTAAACAAGGTCAGATCCCCAACGGGACTTTTTATGCACAATGTATCCATAGTTAAAGTTTAAGGGCATTGCAGGGCATTGATCAAGTCTTGTTGTTGGGTGATCGCGTGTAGGCAAGTCTGGCCACGACAAATGTATACCGTCGTCTGATCGGCCTTTGATGGCTTGTCAATAGCTGGGTTCTCAAGGTGAACCGTCGAATTCGCATCAAGAACGCTTAACACATATAGCCCCTTGGCTTTTTTATGGATAATTTTAACCAGACTATCGGCAGTATCCTTTGCTTTTATTTCGGCCCTTATAATTACGATTTGCAAGGCCTCAAGTTCCCAATCAAGGGCGGATAATAAAGTCGGACTGTTGATCAGATCGCCAGTATCATGGGTCGGCAAGGATTGTAACAAATGGTACAAATTGGTGCGATATTTCAATTGTCCGGTGATCAAATGCAATTGAGCCAATACATGGGCTAAGATTCCATTGCCGTTGGGGGTGGCATTGTCTTGGGCTTTTTGGCGTGGAAATAAAACGTCTGAAATATCCGTAGCGCTGAAATAATAAAGGCCCGGTTGGGGTGGCGCGAAATAACGCTCGGCTTGATCTACCCAATTGATGGCTTCGGTTAAATAGCGATCTTGGTGAGTGGCTTTGAACAACCATAATGCGGCCAAGCCCATAAGCGCCACATCGTCTAACACGGCAATATGTTTGACAATTCCATCGGTCGAACAATGATAAAGCCGTTCATTTATGACCAAATGGTGACGCAAAAACTCATATGTTTTTTCAGCTGCGAAAAGCCAAGATTCATTTTCAAAGGATAGACCAGCCTTGACCAAACCTATGATGAAAAGCGCGTTGACGTCACACAGCACCTTGTGATCTTGACCTGGGGCAGGGCGTTTTTGGCGGTGGCGATATAAAATTTCTCGCGCCGACTTAAACGGATCATCACCTTGGTTGTTTTGTTGAAAACTTTCGACGTTTAATATATTAACGGGCGCGCTTAAATCAAAGGCACCTTCGCTCCAATTGCCCTGTGCCGTTACGTTGTAATGCGCTTTAAAGGCTTCACTTTGCTGGCCTAAAAGCTGATCGATTTCAGCAGCGTTCCAAATGTAAAATTGGCCCTCTTTGTTGCGCTTGTCTGTGGCGCTGGGGCTATCGGCGTCCAAAGCCGTCGCAAAGGCAAAAGTAGAATCTGGGGCATTTATCTTCATTTCACGAAACACCCAATTGATGGTTTCATAAACCTTGGCCTTGAGGGTTTGGTCGTGGGTTTCTAAATACACATCGCTCATGATTTGGATCAACAAGGCATTGTCGTAAAGCATTTTTTCAAAATGCGGGACCAGCCATATTTCGTCGGTGGCATAACGGGCAAAGCCGCCCCCAATGTGATCATAAATACCGCCATCACCCATACGTTTTAAGGTCAAGGTGACGTGATCGAAATAGGGTTTATGCTCGGTGCGTTGCCAAGCTTGCCATAAATATTGCAAAATGGGGACTTGGGGGAATTTTGGCGCGCCTTGAAATCCGCCATAGACGGAATCACCAAAAGACAACAATTGTTCACCGACTTGGTCTAAAATATACGGCGTTAAGGTGTGCCCGTTGATCTGGTTATGATTTTGTTGATTATTCAAGTGTGCAAAGGATTTTTTCAAATGGTAGATATTATTTTGAATGTCCGTGGTTTGATTGATCCAAACCGTTGCGAGGGACGCCAATAAATCCGCAAAACCCGTCATGCCATGACGTGGCGTGGGGGGCACATACGTACCGCCCCAAAAGGGTTCTAAATTGGGCGTTAAAGCCACCGTCAACGGCCAGCCACCATGTTGACCCATGATTGAAAGGGCCGTTTGATACATATCATCAATATCGGGGCGTTCTTCTCGATCGACTTTGATGTTGATGAAATGTTCGTTCATCAAGCCTGATATTTCTTTGTTTTCGAAACTTTCATGGGCCATAACGTGACACCAATGACAAGCCGAATAGCCAATGGACAATAAAATGGGTTTGTTTTGAGCTTTGGCCAAGTTAAAGGCCTCATCACCCCACGGATACCAAGCTACTGGGTTATTTTTGTGTTGGCGTAAATAAGGGCTTGTTTCTTGGCCGAGTTTATTTTCAAACATTTATCGTCTCTGCGCGGTAAGTTTAGAGGGCGATGGTGCATATGCTAACTATATATCTTGGGACGAAGGGCGCGTATAACAATGTTTGTTGTGAAATATTTGGAAAAGAACTGCCATGAGCCTAAATTTGACTGAGCCCCCTTTTTTCCGTGTGCATGTTTTTTGTTGCACAAATCAACGACCAGAAAGCCATGAACGAGGGTCTTGTGCGGCAAAAAATGGAGTTAAGCTTAGAAATTATATGAAAATACGGGCCAAGGAATTGGGCCTGAAAGACATTCGCGTAAATACCGCCGGGTGCTTAGATCGGTGTGAACAAGGCCCGGTCATAGTGGTGTACCCCCAAGGTATCTGGTACAAAGCTGAAACCTTCGCAGATATTGATGAAATTCTCGTTCGTCATTTCGTCCGTGGTATTCCGGTGGAACATTTACGCATTCAACCTGAAAACCCACAGGCGGGAACGTAAGGCATGAATCAGGGCTTCTTTGAAACCATTTATGCGGTGGCGAGCGGGCACGGTGTGGCAGGGGTGGCGGTTATTCGTATCGCGGGCAATAAATCTACGAATGCGTTGAAATTACTAATTAATTCAGACTTACCAGAGCCCAGAATGGCGAAACTTTGCCGCCTGTTTCATCCCCAAAGCAAGGCCCATTTGGATGATGCGTTGGTCTTAAGGTTCAAGGCACCGGCCAGCTTTACCGGCGAAGATGTGGTGGAATTACACATTCATGGCGGCTTAGCCGTAACCGAAAGTGTCTTAGAGGCACTGGCTGGGGTTGACGGTTTGCGTCCGGCCATGGCGGGCGAATTCACCAGGCGGGCTTTTGAAAACGGTAAGTTGGATTTAACGCAAGTCGAAGGCCTAGCGGATCTTATACACGCCCAAACCAAAGCTCAACACCGGCAAGCGTTGCGTCAGGCCGAAGGGGCGTTGGGTAAACTTTACGACAATTGGCGACAGCGTTTGATCGAAGCCTTGGCTTATTTTGAAGCTGAACTTGATTTTTCAGACGAAGAATTACCGGAACACCTTCTTAAAACTGTTCAAGATAAAATCCACGAGCTTCAGCAGCAAATATCATCGCACCTCGGTCAAGGACAATTTGGCGAAAGATTACGAGAAGGCGTTCGGTTAGCGATCGTCGGACCGCCCAATGCCGGCAAATCCACATTACTGAATGCGCTGGCCTTACGCGAGGCGGCAATTGTGTCTGATATGGCAGGCACCACTCGGGATGTGGTTGAGGTCCATTTGAATTTAGGTGGTTATCCGGTCTTGATTGCCGACACAGCCGGACTGCGGGATACCACCAGTGCCATTGAACAAGAAGGCGTGCGCCGTGCCCAAGCTTGGGCGGAACACGCTGATTTGATCGTAGCTTTGTTTGATGGCGCAAAAGATCCAAAAACGGATCCAATATTTGATGCGCAAACCGTAAAATTGCTTGATGATCGTTGTATCGTTTGTGTGAACAAAGCCGATCAGGCAGCGCAACAAACGCCAACAAACTTCCAAGACATCCCGGTTTTGAGCCTTTCGGTCAAAAATGGTCAAGGCATGGAAGCGTTGCTGAACCAGCTCACAGTTCGTGTGGCAAACCTTTGTAAATCTTCAGGCGAAGATCCGATACCAACACGAAGACGCCACATTGAGGCCTTAAAGCGAGCCGAAAAAGCATTGGTGCGTTTTTTAGCGCCTGACCACCAAGCGACTGCCTTTAATGCGGAACTCAAGGCCGAAGATTTACGTATGGCGGCAAGAGAGCTGGGCAGGATCACTGGCCGCGTGGATGTAGAAGAATTATTGGATGTCATTTTTAGGGACTTTTGCATCGGAAAGTAAAGCGTACGCTGTACTGTTGCTTAACAGGAATGTTTCACGTGAAACAATTATACCAGGATGATGACGATATGTTTGACTTGTTATAGAGGGCTCCCTAAATTCCCGCCATGAACAAAATGGAAAAATCCAACAGTTACGAAGTGATCGTGGTGGGGGGCGGCCACGCCGGAGCCGAAGCGGCTGCGGCATCTGCGCGCATGGGGGCAAAGACTGCCCTTATTAGTCACCGTATTGATAGTATCGGGGAAATGTCCTGTAATCCTGCGATTGGTGGCCTTGCCAAAGGACAACTGGTTCGCGAAATCGACGCCCTTGATGGCTTGATGGGCCGGGCGGCTGATTTAGCTGGCATCCAATTTCGCATGTTGAACAAATCAAAAGGTCCCGCCGTGCGAGGGCCACGAACCCAAGCCGATCGCAAATTGTATAAACAGGCCATCCTTGGTCTGTTAAAAAGTCAAAAGAATTTGACTTTGATCGAAGCCGCCGTCGAAGACTTTGCCCTAAATACCAAGAATGAAATTGAAGGTGTACATTTAGACACCGGAATGTGTTTGCAGGCGAGGGCGGTGGTTTTGGCCACCGGGACTTTTTTAAGAGGGCTTATACATCTCGGGAACGAAACCTTTCCGGCAGGCCGATTGGGAGACCCTCGAGCTGTCGGTTTGGCCTATACCTTGCGGCGGCTAGGTTTCAAAATGGGGCGGCTGAAAACCGGAACACCACCACGACTTGAATCTAACACCATTCACTGGGATGCTTTGCAAAGGCAACCAGCGGACGGGAAGCCAGTGCCGTTTTCTTTTTTAAACGAAAGTATTGAACAAAGACAAATCAAATGCGGCATCACCCATACCAATGCCAAAACGCACGCGTTGATTTTAAATAATTTGCATCGCGCGCCGTTGTACAGTGGGCAAATCAAAGGGGCGGGGCCGCGCTATTGTCCATCAATCGAAGATAAAGTTGTACGATTTAAGGAACGCGACAGCCATCAAATTTTTCTAGAACCAGAAGGCTATGACGACCCTCTGGTGTACCCCAATGGCATCTCAACATCCTTGCCCAAGGATTTACAACTAGAAATGCTCAAGACCATTAAGGGGCTGGAAAATGTCACCATGGCGCAGCCCGGCTATGCCATTGAATATGATTTCGTCGACCCAAGAGAACTCAATACCTCTTTGCAATCACACCGTATTTCGGGTTTATTTTTAGCGGGGCAAATTAATGGCACCACCGGTTACGAAGAAGCCGGCGCCCAAGGTCTTATGGCGGGACTTAATGCCGCCCTTAAAATAGGTGGCGACGCTGATGCCTTTGTTTTGGACCGCTCCGAAGCTTTTATTGGCGTTATGATTGATGATTTAGTGACGCTGGGCACCGAAGAGCCGTACCGAATGTTTACATCCCGAGCTGAATACCGTCTCAGGTTGCGGGCCGACAATGCAGATTTACGATTGACGCCGCTGGGCATTAAAATCGGCTGCATTGGCTCGGTCAGGGCCGCTGTTTTTGAACAACATAAAAGCAATGTGCGTAACGCAATGGCCCTAGCTGAAAGATGCGTGGCTTCGCCCAACGAAATTAACAAACGTGGATTGGCCGTCAATCAAGATGGTCAAAAACGAAGCGTTAAACAATTATTGGCATATGATCACATCAACTGGAATGATTTAGCACAGATCTGGCCCGATCTGGACGGGGTCAAGCCACGCGCCAAAGAACAAGTGGAAATTGAAGCCCAATATGCCGGGTATTTGGATCGCCAAGAACTAGATGTTCGGGCATTTCGCTCAGATGAAGGCCTTAAAATTGAAACCGATTTGGATTATGACAAAATTTCGGGGCTCAGCAATGAAATGCGCGCAAAGTTTAAAGCTGTCCAACCCAATACGTTAGGCCAGGCGGCCAGAATTTCTGGCGTCACGCCATCGGCATTGACCTTGTTGTTGGCGTATGTGCGTCGTAAAAAATAAAGCACAAGGCCAGCGTAAGGCCTTAAATTGTTTCACGTGAAACATTCCAGTTGCGAAAGAGACCTTATGAGGTGGGACTTTGATGACTATAAATACCGTGGATGATTTTCAGCAAGCAACTTCTGCCTCGGGCGAGGTTTGCCAGGCTTTGCAAATATATGCCGATGTGTTGAAAAAGTGGCAGGCCAAAATCAATTTAGTCGGGCCAAATACGATTCCTGAGCTTTGGGCGCGCCATATGTTGGACAGTGCGCAATTGGCACCCTTTATCCCGCCGCGATCCCGGGTGGTGGATTTAGGAAGCGGCGCGGGCTTTCCGGGCTTGGTACTGGCCATCATGCAAAAAAACCAAGGCATCGATGTTCATTTGGTGGAAAGCGATCAACGTAAATGCGCATTTATGCGCGAAGCTAACCGATTAACGGAAGCAGGGGCCACCATTCATAACGAACGCATTGAATCCTTAGCACCGCTCAAGGCTGATGTGATTACGTCGCGCGCGCTGGCGCGTATCGAAAAACTCATCACGCTAGGGGATATCCACCGCTTATCCACAGGAAAGTACCTTTTTTTAAAGGGTCAACGGTGGCGAGAGGAATTGACCGAGGCACGAAAACACTGGATGATAGAGCTTAAAGATCACCCCAGCCGTACAGACGCGGCCGGACGTATTCTCGAAATTCTTGAAACAGAAAGCCTTTAGCTGATGCCCGATTGGAATGAAGTTGCGAATACAATGAATATACCTGAACCTGAAAAGGGCCCGCGCATCATCGCGGTCGCCAACCAAAAAGGCGGCGTGGGTAAAACCACCACGACCATTAATTTGGCAACGGCATTGTCCGCCGTTAAGCAAAGGGTTTTGGTCATTGATCTTGATCCCCAAGGCAACGCTTCGACCGGGTTGGGGGTTGGTCGCAAAAACCGCGCACTGGATACATATCGCATGATCATAGGCGGCACGCGGCTTCAAGATGCGGTGCAAAAATCAGACATACCCGGTTTGGATATTGTTCCTGCGGGCGTTGATTTATCGGGTGCTGAGCTTGAATTGGTCAATATGGATAATCGTGAGCATCGTTTAAAAATTGCCATCGGCGAAGGCGCCCAAGGTTATGATTACGTGTTGATTGATTGCCCGCCAGCATTGGGTTTGTTGACATTGAATGCGCTGATCGCTAGCCAAGCGGTTTTGGTGCCGTTGCAATGTGAATTTTTTGCCCTTGAAGGCCTTAGCCATTTGATGAAAACGATTGAGCGTGTGCGCAAGGTCTTTAATCCTCAACTGGAAATTCAAGGTATCGTGCTGACCATGTTCGATAAACGGAATAATCTATCCGATCAAGTCGCTAGCGATGTGCGGGAATATTTTGGGGACAAGGTTTATAACACTGTGATTCCAAGAAATGTTCGGGTCTCCGAAGCGCCATCACACGGCAAGCCCGTTTTGATGTACGACATGCAATGTGCAGGCTCCCAAGCTTATCTTCACCTTGCCGGGGAAGTTTTGCGCCGCGAAGGTCATGTCAGCTTATAATTCGAAAACGTACGACAAAAATATAGGGACACTTCAGATGGCGGATAAAAAACTCGGCATGGGCCTTTCGGCGTTGCTTGGTGAAGATGATCTAGAGCCCAACGCGCAGGATATCGGCGAGACCACAAGCCTTGTCGCTATTGGTAATTTGAAGCCTGGTAAATATCAGCCTCGCCATGCATTTGTTGAAAGCGAACTTCAAGGGCTAGCGGATTCTATCCGTACCAAGGGCGTTCTCCAACCGTTGCTGGTGCGCCCACATCCGGATCAAATGGATACCTATGAAATTATCGCCGGGGAACGGCGCTGGCGTGCGGCCCAGCTGGCCCAAATTCACGAAGTCCCGGTGATTGTGCGTGATTTTGATGATCGGGAAACTTTGGAAGTCGCCCTTATTGAGAATTTGCAACGCCAAGATCTTTCTCCTCTAGAAGAAGCTGATGGCTATCAAAGACTTATGAGCGAGTTTCACCATACGCAAGAAGCCCTTGCCAGTGCTCTGGGGAAAAGTCGATCGCATGTCGCCAACATGTTGCGGTTGTTGGGGTTACCCGAAGCGATCAAAGGTATGATTGACGATGGCCGATTAAGCGTGGGCCATGCTCGGTCTTTGATTGGCTGTAATGGGGCTATTGACCTCGCCCACCAAATTGTGGCCAAGGGTTTGAACGTACGTCAAACAGAACAGTTGGTTAAGGCCTCAAGCAAGGGTGAAGTGGCACAAAATGACCATAAGCCATTGAAAAGTAGGCCTAAAGATGCAGACACGGTAGCCCTAGAAACTGATATTTCAAATCATTTGGGCTTAAAGGTTGTCCTTCAAGATGACCAAGGTCACGGGAAGATCACGATCCATTATGATACGCTTGAACAATTAGATGGGGTGCTGGCTAAATTAACGGTGTAAACCTTATAAGGTCTTAATTTATAAAGGAAATTTAGGACAACAAAGCTAATTTACATAGACCTTTGTTGGTCTAGTGGAATGACACATCGAGAGCCAACGCATAAAAACTGCAATTGCAGTTAATAAATATTTCAGCCGGCTCCTGTAAAGTTCACGCAAAATCGCTCGTACAAATTGTGCATTTTATTATTCTTAACAATACACACTTGATTGGCTCTTGTAGTTTTATGAAATTTCAATTGCACTAATTATACACTCCCTTCGAGGTGCGTGATACCTGTATGATTATAAAGGAAATAATCAATCTACCTGATCAATATATTTCCATAATCTGAACGGCCTTGGGTTTATTCAATGGCGTATACGATAAGACTTCAGTGAACCGGGGCCGTAAAAAATTTCCAAAAATGTATGTGCGTGTTGTGTGTGACCGCTCGCAATATCATAGAATGTGTTAATTTTCGCTTTGTTGTGTTCTTGTGTTTGGAAACTTTGGAATGTCTCTGCACTGATCACTATTAAATTGAAGTATTCTGGATATATCGAATTTTAAGATAGAAATTTTTAAAGTCCGCACTTAGATTGGCATTTTTCAGCTCATTTAAGGTTACAGAGAGTTAAGTCTTTGAATTGATTGCATATATATACGTCATAATAGTGCAATATTATAATCTTAATATGCGGCCTCTTTGCCCGATTGTTTTTTTAAGCAATATAAAATGCACTATTATGACGATTTGTTTGGATTTATGAAAAGGAATCTACATTTCTCGTCTTGAGAACGCCTTAATCCATTGTTTTCTCTGTTATTTTAATAGTGTTAGTTCAGTGTACCGAACTACACATTTAAAATTTTTCAGCCTCAGCCTCATAGGTATCTAAAGTCTTATTTGATTTTGGATCGTGCGGAAATTTCTGACCTAATACCTGTCTACCAAATACAAATAAAGGGGCTGTCCTAGATAACACATAAAAGGTGTTATCATGGATGCTATGAGGAAAAGTCGTTTGAGTGTCTACAAACAAGATCGCTTGATTGAACATTTCGTGTCTGGGTCAACAGCTCGAACTGCTGCGGCTTTGGTTGGTGTCAACAAAACGCTGGCCGCTTATTTTTTCCATCGTTTGCGCGAAATTATTGTGTTTGAGATTGAACAAGAAAGCCATGAAATCTTTGATGGTGAAATCGAAGCTGATAAAAGATGCCCCTGAAAACGTTGTTTT
>Ga0316204_10000242_pt1 | contig 226201 bp, 207 predicted proteins | sample 6monrhotite_MG_2_FD_205661 | JGI IMG/M metagenome (GOLD analysis project Ga0316204, IMG submission 205661) | Microbial mat bacterial communities from mineral coupon in-situ incubated in ocean water Damariscotta River, Maine, United States -... | ecosystem: Environmental > Aquatic > Marine >... | reverse complement strand
GAAGTCGTATTGGCAGAGGACAGGTCCGTGATTGCGGACGGGGCCTCGGTATCAGGTGCTCCAGTCGTCAGCACCGTCTCGGTGTTGCTGACAAGCGATGTGTTGCCGGCCGCGTCTTCAGCGAACACGGTAAAATCATAACTCGTGCTGGGGGCAAGTCCCGTGACGTTGAAAGCTGTTGTCGTTCCGGTGTTGGCTATGCTAACTCCGTCCTGGAAGACCTCATAGTTGGTCACCCCGATGTTGTCCGTCGAAGCGCTCCAGGTCAGATCTGTTGCGGTCGAAGTCGTATTGGCAGAGGACAGGTCCGTGATTGCGGACGGGGCCTCGGTATCAGCACCTCCACCGCCAGACTGGATAATGGTTATGTTGTCTAAAAATATTGTGTTACCTTCTTCAAACCTTGCACTAAAAGGACTCGTGAATATGCGAATGACAGGATTGGTCTGTGAGGCCGTTAGAGTCCAGGAATATTCCGTCCATGTATTTCCATTGATCACTGTAAGAGGAAATGCTTGAAAACCCTGCCAATTGGCAAACGCAGGTGAGTTGGATTGAGCTCCTTCCCTCGCCCAGATTGTAATGTCATAATCCTCGCCAACGACCGCATCAAAAGTATACGATACTAGCCGACCATTATTATTTGTAGATTCCGCCCTTAATGAAAAAGCTCCTGACTGGGCATCAGTATTATCTGAGAAAATTTGGGCTGTTCCTCCCATGCCTGCGGTAGAGTTAGATTCATTTGCAGGTGAAGCTGCATTGGAATCATCAAAAAGGTTTTGGGAGAATGCACCCGTAACCGTTAAAAAAAATAGAATAAAAGGTAATTTTTTCATCATTCGGATTCGCTTTATTGGGTATATAAGGGGACGTTTACTAACAAAAATATAATACGTTGAAGCTATCCGATCTTTTAGGTGAAAAATATCGATGAAATGCAAAAAAATACTTTTAACGTTACATCTTTTTTAGTATAAGGTTAACAAAGTTACACCACAAGGTTTTTAAGGATTATCTGATTGTTATATCTTCTGTGCAATAAAAAAGTTATATGTCAGTTTTTTAAGTATATGGAACGACTGTTTTCATAAAATACTTATCTTTAACTTAGAAAATCAAATTTAGTTAAATTGTACGTTTAGCAAAAGGCGAAGATATTCAACCCCAAATTATATCCCAGCAAGAGACTATGAACAACAAGTCCGTTATTATCGGTGCCGGTACTTATGGCCAGCTTTACTCATCTTACCTACTTGAAGCAGGTATTGAAATCGAAGGTTTTATCGATGACAATCCAAAATTGATGGGCAAAAAGTTTTTTGGTATTCCAGTTATAGGAAACTTTAAGACTCTTGAACAAGAGTGGTTAAAAAATTCGGTGCAAAATGTTTATTGCCCAATAGGTAATAATGAAGTTCGTGAAAAGTATCTAATTAGAGTCAAATTGATTGGGTACAACACTCCTAGTTTTATACACCAGAATGCTTGTATTGGTCCCGATGTTCAACTTGGAGAAGCTAATTATGTACTTGCTGGAAGTATCATAATGCCACATACAATTATTGGCGACTATTTTATGTTAAGTATTGGGTCCACAGTTTGCCATCATGTAATCATCGGCAATAGTGTTTTTGTCTCTTCCGGAGCCCGAATTGGAGCAAACCTTAGCATAAAAAGCCATGCTTTTATTGGAATAGGTGCTACAATTAAATCCAATATTAATGAAATTGGAGAAAAAAGTCTTATTGGTGCTGGTGCGGTGGTTATAAAGAATGTAGAGCCCGAAACCACTATTGTTGGAAATCCAGGTAGAGTGCTCGTGAAGGCTTAATCCCAAGTTTAACAAATGTGATTCCAGCGTTTATTACGAGATTTTAATCTATATTATTGTATTTTCCTCTTTCCAAGTGTGTTTTTGAAGTATTTATTGTACTTCTTTTACGCTTACAGTGTAGTCCTATTAACAATTCAATAGGGTGTAAAAGTTTCTCGATTACATTTTTGTAATTTACCGCATTGCTTTTAAACATCCAAATGAGGTCTTCATCGGTTTTTTTTGTCATATATCGACCTGAAAAGCACAAATGTTAAGAATTCATTGTTGTTCCTTATTTTTAGCCGTTAAGTACCTGTAAATTGTACTTTTTAATAATTGTTTGTGATTCAAATCTTTAGGTGAACATAATTTTAATACGTTTTGACAAAATCAACCAACATTCTTTTTACCTGTGCAGGTCGCAGAAATTACCTTGTAAACTATTTTAAAGAATCATTAAACGGAAACGGAAAAGTTGTTGCCATTGACATGCAACTTTCAGCTCCTGCCTTAGTAGATGCTGACATAGCTAGAAAAGTTCCCAGTATATACGATTCGGCTTATATTCCTGCCCTAAAAAAAGTAATAAAAGAAGAAAATATTGATGCTGTTATTTCCTTGAATGATCTTGAGTTGCCAATTTTATCCAAACATAAGGAAGAGCTTGAAAATCAAGGAGCTAAAATTATCATTTCTGACCCAAATGCTATAGCAATTGCCTTTGATAAATGGAAAACTTTCACTTTTTTCAAGAGCATTGGAATAGATACTCCAAAAACATATTTAACCATACGAGATGCTCTTACAGCAATCCAGAATTCGGAATTGCACTATCCCTTAATCATTAAACCCAGATGGGGAAGTGCTTCAATCTCCATTGATATTGCAGAGAATGAAGAGGAACTCAGGTTAGCCTATAAACTACAACACCTTAAAGTACAGAAATCCATTTTAAAAAATGCAAGTTCCGAGGATATTGAAAAAAGCATTCTTATACAGGAAAAAATTGATGGCGAAGAATACGGAATTGATATTTTAAATGATCTTGAAGGCAACCATTATAATTCGTTTGTACGTAAAAAACTTGCTATGCGCTCAGGAGAAACAGATAAGGCAGTATCCGTAATAAATGACAAGTTTTCTGAAATTGCGAAAATAATTGCTGAAAATACCAAGCATATTGGGAATATGGATTGCGATTTCTTTGTTAAAGATGATAAGGTCTACTATTTAGAAATGAATCCTAGGTTTGGTGGAGGTTATCCTTTTTCACATGAAGCAGGTATTAACACTCCTGCTATATATGTTTCATGGATCAATGGAGATACTGATGTTGACAAATTCAATAATTTCTCCGGCGGTCTAATGTTTTCTAAATGTGACAGAATGATGCCAATAAAATTATAGAATATCCTAAAAAAATACTGCTGATCATACTTGGTTTGAATTTTTCACTCTTACCAAATACCATCAACAGTATTTAAAATTCTTCCTCCCGTAAAGAAAAAGGTAGTAACCTATTTTGGTTTAGAGATTTATTATTTCAAATGCCGACCTCCTATTTTCACTATGTTTCTTCTCTGGGCAAGGTGTTTCATTATCACATTCATTGGTCAACCTTGTCTCACCAAATGCATCATACTTAACCCTTTCCTGAGAGATTCCCTTAGAAATTAAATATTCAACTGTTCGCTCTGCTCTTTTTTCAGATAACCATTGATTATAATTGTTTGTTCCTCTAGAATCAGTATGTGCCGAAACTCCAATGACCAAACTTGGTGTATTTTGTAGCATATCTACCAATTTATCCAAAACTTCTTTGTCTTTGGTTGAGAGGTATGATGAGTTTAATTTAAAGAAGACTCTTCCAAGGTTTCTAACTTCATTCTCAATTTTTGCACGCCTAGCGTCTTCCTGCTCTTTTTTCTCTTTCTCCGCAGCCAATCTCGCCGCTTCTTTTTCTTTTTCCAATCTTTCCGCCAGCAAATGAGCTTCTTCATCAGCTTTTTTCTGGGCAGCTATTGAGTCCTGTACCCTCTGTTGCTCTTTTTCCATTTCTTTTAGAAGCGCTAATTTCTCCTCACCTTTTCTGGAAAGTCCTTTCTTAACATTAAATCTGTACGCAAGACCTGCTGAATGTTGAATATGGTTGGTAGAATTACCTGTACTCATTGTCCACTTACCCGTAGAGCTAAAATCTAACCCCCAATGATCGGATAACCATGTTCTAAAACCCAAAACTGCATTATAAGTTCCTCTACCTTGATTATTTGCATCTGTATAACCCGCTCCAATACCAATATAAGGGTCAAAAAAACCGGTCTCTCCTAAAATCATATTAAGGTCATAGCTTACACGAAAATCTAATCCGAGGTAATCAACATCTTCAGGGTTTACCGCATTATCTACTATTTTTCCTTCCTTGTATTTGTTATATGTTCCAATTGCTTCAAGGCCCAGTCCGTTTTCAAAATAACGTCCAATACTTATTCTAGAAGGAAAAGGAACTACGTTCCAACCTTCTTTAAAATCAAATAGTTCACCGAATTCATCACCAGAATCATCAACAATATTCGTCCCGATGGAGACAATCCACGAACTTTTAACAATACTATCCTTTCTTGTTAATTGGGTTTCTTGAGCCGTAAGTGCCAAGGAAAATAAAAATACCAACACAGCAATAACTGGTTTTGTAGCTTTCATAATGTAAAATTTGAGGATTTGAGAACAAAACTAGTTCAACCGTACAAAATGACATCTTTTGTACTTTCAAGTGCTTTTATTTTCGATAAGAGGATTAAATACAAATAATTGTTACCTTCTACCAACCCAATTTTTCGAGACTTAGTATCTTGGAAGTATGGGGTATTTTATAAATATAGAATGGGTAGGAAACAAACTGATTTTCTGAGCTTTTCGCATCTTTTGGAGGAACCATTTCAATTGTTATTAAAATTTCACTTTCAGATTCTTCAGTCTTTGAAAGCTTAGGTATCATTTGTCCTTTTTGCTTTCCTAAACAGACAATCAGGACTATTTCCTTTGAGAAATCTATAACAGGGACGGGAAGTCCCGGTTTGCGAGTTTTATTTATTGTAGTATAGAACTTGTTCAGAGATTTTACGTCCCTAACGACCATAGTCTCATATTCGTCAATACCGCTATATCCATCCTGCGCAATCAAAATCATATCATCCTTTTCTCCTGAATCTAATTGCGTTTCCTTCTGAGCCTTACATGAGGTCAAGCAGATAAATAATATCAACACAAAATGTCTCATTAAATTAATATGAATTCTTGAATCTTGATTTAAACGCATTCTCATAAACTTCTTCATATAATGGCAAAACATGCAAAATATCAAATTTAGAAGCCACTTTAAACGCATTTTCCTTGAATTTCTCCAACACTGCATCATCTCTTAATATCTGTAATGCTTTTGATGCCATTTCATCCACATCGCCTACGTTGGCGAGAAATCCCGAAATACCTTCCTTGTTAACTTCTGGGATTCCACCTGTATTGCTGGAGATTACAGCTACCCTGTTGATCATCGCTTCTAAAGCGGCCAAACCAAAACTTTCTGTTTCTGATGGTAATAAAAATAAATCAGAGAAGCAAAGTATCCTATCTATCTCGTTACTGTTGCCTAAAAACAATACTTTATCCTTTATTCCCAAATCATCACAAAGCTGTTCTGCCATTTCTTTTTCAGGTCCTTCCCCTACCATCATCAGTTTTGCTGGGATTTCCTTTTGAATTTTATGAAACACATGAATTACATCAGGAATGCGTTTTACCTTTCTAAAATTACTGATATGGGTGATTATCCGTTCATCTTCATGAGCCATCAAAGATCGCTGGCAATCAGTATAATCCAGACTATATTTTGAAGTATCTATAAAATTAGGAATGACTTCAATATCTTTTTCAATATCAAAGATTTCCAGAGTACTTTGTTTTAAATCTTCTGAAACTGAAGTCACCACGTCAGACTTGTTAATACTGAAGGTAACCGCTGGTTTATAAAATGGATGTTTGCCCACTAAAGTTATATCCGTACCGTGAAGCGTTGTGATCATAGGAATAAAAATTCCCTCTTCTTGAAGCATTTTTTTGGCCATATACCCCGCATATGCATGCGGAATTGCATAATGTACATGCAAAAGTTCTATTCCATAGAGCTTAATTGTATCTACTAATTTGCTGGATAATGCCAATTCATAAGGCTGATAACGGAACAAAGGGTATTCAGGTACATGTACTTCATGAAAATGAATATTATTCCCTAAAAGTTCTAAACGTACAGGCTGTTTATAGGTAATAAAGTGGACTTCGTGCCCTCTTTCCGATAGGGCAATTCCTAATTCTGTGGCTACAACACCACTACCTCCAAATGTGGGATAACAAACAATTGCAATCTTCATAACAACAAATCTAAATCAATAATTACAGTCTAATTTATAATAGAATCATAAATAGCTTGCTGAATTCTTGTTCTTAAGGCGGACTTTACCAAAAGTGTATTGCTGGCTGACGGATATGTTCTGTTGGATAAAAAAACATAAACAAGCTCTTCATCTGGGTCTGCCCAGGTATAAGTTCCTGTAAAACCACTATGGCCAAAGCTTTTTCTTGATACACACCCGCAGGTTGGTCCTTTATCCTTTATTTGGGGTTTGTCAAACCCAACTCCTCTGCGCACATCTTTATGGCAGAAATAGCATGTATTGAATTTTTTTACTGTTCGGTCATTTAAAAAACGTTTGCCTCCATATACTCCTCCTTGAAGATACATTTGCATTATTTTAGCTACATCATTGGCATTACTAAACAAACCAGCATGTCCTCCTACTCCACCCTGCATAGCAGCTCCCATATCATGCACGTATCCTTGTACTGTCTGGTACCTAAAATATTTGTCTTCTTCTGAAGGAACAATTTCATTCTTTGGAAACTTGTTCAAGGGATTGAAAGAAGTACGTTGTAAGCCCATAGGAATATACAAAAACTCATTTATCAATTCATCTATGGATTTCCCGTAGGTGTCTTCAATATATTTTTTAAATACATAATACGCCACATCGCTATATCTATACCTGTTAGATTTTAATGATTGTCTACCAATTCTATTATAAATTGAATCTTTGTATGCATCTGTCAAATAAAGATTGTCAGAAACTCGATATGAAAAACCATCAGTGGGTTGATTTCTATAAAAATCTGAAGATGGTTTTCTGTTTTTAGTTAAAGTATCTATGTAAAAAGCAATCCATGCAGGTAAACGACCATAATGGGAAAGTGCTTTTAGAACGGTTACATCTTTTAATTCTGAAGAATCATATTCGGGTATCAACTCTTTGAATGTATTGTTCAGTGCAATTTTTCCTTCCTCCTCCATTTTCATTATTAAAGGTAAGGTGGAAAGAATCTTGGTCAATGAAGCCAAATCATAGATTGAATTATCATCAATTTCTTGTTCTGAGGCGTATGTTGGTTTGCCAAAACTCTTATTGTAGATAACCTTTCCTCTTTTTGCGATTAAAACTTGCGCTCCAGGAAACATCAAAGAATCAAGACCAACCTTTACTAAACTGTCCACAACGGCCAATTTGCTTGAACTTAAGCCAACCCTCTCTGGAATACTGTATCCTAAGCGCTTTAGTGTATTTAAATTAGTTCCTGTGTTGACTGGGAATTTGTCATTTGCTGAAACTGGCAACGTTCCATTGGCGTCCAAAGCACCAAAAATGACTTCAGCTGCTTTTTCCTGGGCAATTTCACTATTTTGATAGGCCAACACTACTCCATCAATCGTATCAAAATTTACTACATCCAAAAGTGCATAGGGTTTTGCAAATACTGAAAGTATGGTGTTACTAGTTCTAAGTCTAGATATTTCTTGTAGCCAAAAAAGCTCGTTTTTAGAAAACTTATACCCCTTCCAAGGGCTCTCATTACTTTTATGGAAACCTATAATTACTAAATTGAATTCTGCCAATGCTTTTCGGTACCCAGCCGCATCTTTAGCATTAATTTGTGTGACTTTTGCATACTTAGAAAGTGTTTCAAAGAACACTTCTCCAGAATCATCACCAAATTTTACGTATGCAATTTTTTTATTTTCAAGCTTTTTTATGGGAAGTAATGAAAAATTGTTCTTCACAACCGTAATTGCATTTTCAATAGCCTCTTCATATATGACATCATTTTCAATGTCGTTCAAATCCTCATAAAGATTTTCTAACGCTACAGGCTTGTAATTAGATAGGCCAGCTTTATACTTGGCCATCAATATTTTCTTGACAGAGTAAGCAAGTCTTTCTTCTGTGATTTTTCCTTCGTTATATGCCTCAAACAGTTTTTCTTTTGCCTTCAGAACGTTTTCAGGCATCAAAAGCATATCGTTTCCTGCAAGGAACGCTTCAAGTTCCACTTCGCCTTCTGGCGCAAATTTAGAGACCGCTTTCATGTTTAGCGCATCCGTGAAAATCAAACCTTTAAACCCTAGTTCTGTTTGCAACAATCCAGAGACAATCTGCTCTGAAAGTGTGGAAGGTAATCCTTCCCTGATTTCTACATTGGGAACATCTAAATGTGCTACCATTACTGAACTCAATCCGTTATTTATCAAACTTTTAAATGGAAACAACTCTATGGAATCCAGTCGTTCTTTTGTTGAGTTAATTATGGGTAATGCCTTGTGGGAATCTGTTGCTGTATCTCCATGCCCGGGAAAATGTTTCCCGCAGGATAAAACACCTGCTTCTTCCATTCCTTTCATAAATGCTATTCCTTTTTGGGCAACGTTCTTAGGATCTTCTCCAAAAGAACGGTTTCCTATAATCGGATTTTTTGGATTGTTGTTTACATCTATATCGGGTGCAAAATTAATGTGCACTCCAAGTCTTTTTGCATGTTTCCCTATTTGAAAGCCTACTTTTTCAACTATGGAACTATCTTTTATCGCTCCCAATGTCATATTCCATGGAAAAGCATAGGTAGAATCCAAACGCATTGCAAGACCCCATTCCGCATCCATTCCTATCAATAACGGTATCTTGGAATGCGACTGATATTCGTTGACAAGTTTGGCTTGGCGAACAGGACCCCCAGTTGAAAAGATTATCCCACCAAGATTATGATCCTTTATGAGTTGTTTTATGTTATCAGTTGCGGTTTTATTCTGGCTCGAAGAAATACTTACCATAAACAATTGTCCTATACGCTCTTCTACGGACATGTTATTGTATTTGGTGTCTACCCAACCAAGTTGCGCCAATGAATCTTTAGTAATTAATGGATTGTTCTGACCACTAACACCTAAGAAAAACAGTAAGAAAAAGGGAAAGTAAAGGTTTATCCGCATAAATATCTGTCTAGGACATGAACTTACAACTGCTAAAAATATTGTATTTCATCGAAGAAAGCACTGTATTTAGGATAATTTAAGGATATCATCCTACAAATCTTGAATGCCAACTCTCACTGGCAGGAACTTCCCAATGTTCCTGATATTCAATTTTACTGGCAACCAAATTGTTAAATACAATGGTATTGCTTGATATGGCCTTTTCTCTAGCCATTCTTTTAAAATCTTTTAATGATTTATAGGTTATATACTCCCCTTGCTTGAATGAAACATTCATTCTATCCAATAACTCTACTTTATATTTTTGTTCCAAGCTTTGGATAAAATGCACTGACGTATCTATTGAACAACCTGACGCACCAGCTTTGGTTTGATCCAATCCTATTACTATAAATCGTTTGTACTTTATCTCAAAGCCAGCTTCCAACTCACTACCATGGGCCGTCCACTCTTTTAAAAATGCAGCTAAGCTTTCCTCCACTTCTTCTAGTTCTACATCACTTAAGCTTCTATTTGACTGATAAATCCATATTCTAGCGTTATCAGGAAGCGTTTCAAAAGGTACTAACATGAAAATTTATTTGTTTAGGGTATACTTAATCAATTTAAAATTGACTTTAAGCCCTCTTTAGTATTAAAAATAAGTTCAATTTCTTCTGTACTCAATGGCCTATTAAAGACAGCCAACTCATCAAACAGACCTATGTAATTAAGGCCTAACATTATGTTTGCTTTTTCTTCGTTCCAAGTAAAAGGGTCTTCTATAGTTGGCACTTTCCCCATACTTTTTCCATTTACAAATAATTCTGAACTTCCGTTATCTGTATTTAACCCAGAAAAGTTAATGACAATATGTGTCCACTCTCCCCTATTAAATGGAGGCTGTTCTACCGTAACCAATCGTCTCAAATAGTCTTTATTCTCATCTGGCCCTAATTTCTTTGGATTCCAAACTTCCAAATCACCTAACACACCCAATCGAAAATTCCTTGGATTATTTTTGGTGAAATCGACCCATAGGGCGGCGTCATTATAATTTACATCCGTTATTTGAATAGGATCACAGTAACCAGGTTCTAAATCTTTTTCTGGATCCAATTGTAACCAGAACGATACCGCACCACTCCAATTTTCCTTGGAATAGCCTATGTTTTTTTGGGCTTTAAAAAAGGTGGTCATCCTGCTTTTTTTCTTAAAATCCAGAGCATTTCCCGACAATCCCTTTCCATTGGCAATTACCACATCCGGGTTTAATAAACCAGGTTTTGCATTTTCAATGTTTTTCCTTAAATCAGCTGTATAAATATTTTTGTCTCCAACCGCAACATCTGCTGATGTTCCATTATCAAAAGAAGCGTAGAACAATAAATCATCAGCCATTTTGTTTTCTGCCGCAAATGCCAGCATCAAAACAATACCAATAACAAGACTTGCGTATTTAAAAAGATGTTTCATACTATTTGGAAATTAAATTGTCTACAAACCTTCAGCGTTAGCAATAAGTTCTGCTACATCTAAAACGGTAACACTATCTTCTTTTTCGTGCGCTTTAATTCCGTCTGTCATCATAGTATTGCAGTAGGGACAACCTGTTGCAATAATATCAGGATTGGTATCCAATGCATCTTTAGTTCGCAATACATTAATATCCATATCTCCTTTTTCTGGTTCTTTGAACATTTGTGCGCCTCCGGCACCGCAGCATAGTGCTGTTTTTTTATGCCGTTTCATCTCTACAATATTCGCATTCGTTTTTTTGAGAACCTCTCTAGGTGCATCATAAACCGAGTTCGCTCGTCCTAAATAACAAGGGTCGTGGAATGTAATACGTTTTTCTTTGTAAAATTCTCCTTTAACTGACAGACGTCCATCATCCATTAACTCCTTTATGAATTGTGTATGGTGAACAACATCATAATTTCCGCCCAAACTTGAATATTCATTTTTCAATGTATTGAAAGAATGTGGGTCGCAAGTTACAATCCTCTTTATTCCATAGCCATTTAAAAGCTCTATATTCATCATAGCCTGCATCTGGAACAAGAACTCATTGCCAGCACGCTTTGCTACATCTCCTGTGCAACTTTCTTCCGGTCCCAAAACCGCAAATTCAACATTGGCCTTATTCAATATTTTCACGAAAGACCTTGAAATCTTTTTAGCTCTATCATCATAACTGCCAGCAGAACCTACCCAGAATAATATTTCTGGCTGTTTACCTTCGGCCATAAATGCTTCCATGGTTTTTACATTAAGTTCCTCACTCATAGTTCTAGATTTATTCGTTTACCCAGTTTAAACGATCCATTTGATTATATGGCCATGGCGCACCATTGTTTTCAATATTAGACATCATATTGTTTAGTTCCATAGGCGCCGCTGACTGTTCCATTACCAAAAACCTTCTCATCTCTACAATAATGGATAAAGGGTCTATACTCACAGGACAGGCTTCAACACATGCATTGCAGGTAGTACATGCCCATAATTCCTCATGGCTAATATAATCTCCCAACAATTGTTTCCCATCTTCTACAAACTCTCCTTTATTGGCATCCATGTTTTTACCAACTTCTTCCAGTCGGTCACGAGTGTCCATCATTATTTTTCTTGGAGAAAGTTTTTTTCCTGTCTGGTTAGCAGGACATTCTGAAGTACATCTGCCGCATTCTGTACAAGTATAGGCATTGAGCAATTGCACCCAATTTAAATCCATAACATCTGAAGCCCCAAATTTTTCTGGATCAGGGGCATCCTCTGCAGGAGCAGCAAAAGGATCAGCTGAAGGGTCAATCATCAGCTTTACCTCATTAGTGACCGCTTCTACATTGTTAAACTTACCTTGCGGAGTTAACTTTCCATAGTATGTATTTGGAAAAGCAAGTAAAATATGTAAGTGTTTGGAATAATATAGATAGTTCAGAAAAGATAATATTCCAATAATATGCAACCACCAAGCCGTACGCTCAACTAGTATCAAATTAGAAATTGACATGCCATCAAATAATGGTGCTATCAGTTGACTCACAGGAAAGGCTCCTGCTTTTGTATAATGAGCGGCATCTAATTGCTGTAATTGAAAATCGGCTGCATTCATTGTTAAAAATAAAAGCATCAGCACCAATTCAATATATAAAATCATGTTGCCATCCTTCTTGGGCCAGCCATCCATTTCTGGTTTAATAAATCGCTTTAGTTTGATGATATTTCTTCTAATCCAGAAAACAACAACGGCAACAATGACCAAGAGGGCCAATACCTCAAAAGAACCTATTAAGAAATCATACAATGCTCCCAAAGGAGCAAATATTCTATGGGTTCCCAATACCCCATCTATGATAATTTCTAAAACTTCAATGTTAATGATTACAAAGCCTACATAAACGATAATATGCATCAACCCCGCAATAGGACGAACAACCATCTTGGTTTGTCCTAATGCAATCCGCGCCATATTCTTCCACCTTTGTGATTTGTTGTCACTTACATCAACATCTTTCCCAAGTTTGATGTTCCTAGATAATTTTTTGACATTTTTTGAAAAAAAACCTATTCCAATGATAAGGACAATGGCAAAAAGTATATTGGGCAAGTACTCCATATATTAATTCTGGTTTTGTGCGGCCGGATCATTTTCTGGAAGCTCGTACTCTTTTTGCTTCTTTCCAAAAACTGAAACATTAACGTACCTTTTGGGGTTAAGCCTAAAATCTTGCAATAGCAGGTCTAATTCTTTTGAGGCTGAAGTAAGATTTTCATACAGCTTATCGTCCTGGGCAAGTTTACCCAAGGAACCTTCTCCTTTTTCAATTTTTCCAAGCACCTTATTGAGCTTCTCTATGGTTGTTTGAAAGTTAGAAACAGTTTCTGCTAAACCAGCATTTGCCAATGAATCTGAAAGCTTGGAAAAGTTAGCGGTAATATTATCTACATTTTTTAAGGAGTTATCCAATTGCTCTTTATTGTTTTCCAATAAAACATTTAATTTATCTGCGCTGCCCTTAAAAGAATTAACCAAATCATTAAGACCAGCAATACTCTGTCTCAATTCAATTCTAGTCTGATCGTCGAGCACATCATTGACATTCATAAGCAATGAATCAGCATGAGAAACCGCACCTTCAACCTTCATTTGTAGCGGGGTTAGCTTCTCCTGTACCAAAGCGGTAAGACCTGGTTTAATGCTGGATTTAAGTGTATCTCCGGATTTTGCCATGGGTGAATCATCAAAAACTGGATGAATTTGAATCCCTTTTCCTCCAATTATCCCTGTATCATAAATCTCTGCTTGACTATTCTTTGAAAAATCATATCCTTCTTTAATCGAGAATGTAACAACAGATCTAAATTTATTATCACTGAACTTTATACTTACTACGTTACCAACAACAAGACCGTTTATAGAAACCTGGGTTCCTTGTTGTAAACCACCTACGTGGTCGTATACCGCATAAAACGTTTTGTTGTTTTCAAAAAATGAAGAGGACTTTAGATAACTTAACCCGAAAATCAATGCTAAAATTCCCGCAAGTACTATAATCCCAGTTTTGATTTCCCTGGATAGTTTCAAAAGGTTCTGTTTACTGTTCAAACAAAATTAGGAATATTTTTGACAAGGTAGCTACTGTTCTTTGCTCCTATTTTAACGCTTCGGATATTGACACTCTATTTCCGTTCTTATAAGCCACAATATAAGCCGTGGTGTATCCTTTAGTTGCCGCCTTTGCCTTAAGAAGCTTTGCATCATCAAAAGAGCTTGCATTTCCGTACATGTAGCGATACAAGTTTTTAAAAGGTTCTTTGGATAACTTATCCAATCCTTTAAAATTTTCACCCTTGAGAGGGATATTTTTGGCACTTGCCATAAGCTGCACCTTGAAAACCACACCACTTTTAGCTGGTTTTGTATCCGTTGATGTTTCTTTAACCGGCTTTACATCGGTTTCTTTAGAATTTGAAACGGTGGAGGCTGCGGTATTTGTTGATTGCGCTTTTTTTGTTGTTACATGAACTGCTCCAGAAGTATCTTCAATTACAACAGGCACATCACCAGGATCAAATCCGGTCGCAATATTTTTCTTGTAAGCTAGAACAGCTTCTGCAATGGCCATTCCCATTTCACTTTGGCCTTTCTTTGAATTTAAATAGCTTCCTTCATTTTTATTGGTCAAAAAACCTGTTTCAACAAGAACGCTGGGCATAAAAGTCTGGTGTAAAACTATAAAACCTGCCTGTTTTACCTTTCTGTCCTTTCTTTTCAATTTTTTAGTGAAGTTATCCTGGAGCTTTTTACCCAACAAAATGCTTTGGTCCAAAAACTCTTCTTGCATAATGGTAAGCCCTATTACAGATTCAGGAGAGTTAATGTCATATTCTGCATAGCGCTTTTCATAATCATCTTCTAAATAAATTACTGAGTTCTCCTTCTTTGCTACCTCAAAATTTTGTCTATTAACATGAAGTCCAAGAACAAAAGTTCCTGCTCCATGGGCATCTGAGCTATGCGAATCGCAGTGAACAGACACAAAAAGATCTGCATTTGCCTGATTGGCAATTTCTCCTCTAACAAAAAGGTCAACAAACGTATCGTCCTTTCTAGTATAAATAACTTTGATGTTTGGATTTTTCTCTAATTCTTCACCAGCTTTCAGTACAATACCTAACGCAATATTTTTTTCTAAGTATCCATTCCCTAGGTTCCCTGGGTCATGACCACCATGCCCTGCATCTAAAACAACGACAAACTTATCTTTTGGTGGTACTTCGGTATCATTTTTGGTAAATGAAGTCAAAGGAAGTATAAAGAGTAGAACAAAAAAAGCTAGCTGACTTTTATTCATAAGAACTAAGTAATTATAGCGTTCTGAAATGGTTAAAAATATTGTAATCCCCAATCAACAGAACAAAAAATATATGTAAGTTTGATCCCAAAAACTAGGCCAAACTAGCACAAAAATAGGATTTATCACGTTGCAATCAAACAAACATCTTTTAGTTTTCCTTTTTGTTCTCCTTGGCGGCACAATAAATCTTCTGGCACAGGAAGATCTTATTACCCCTTTGCCAATAAAGGGAATGAATGATAGCATTACCGCTCCCCTGTTACCACCTAACATATTGAACGACTCTATTTCCACTGATTCAATACAATCAGATTCCGTTCAAGGGAAGCAACCCTTATTACTTGACAAAATTAAGTATAAAGCTAAGGATTATGTGAAACTGAGTCAAAAAGACAATAAAATCTACTTATATAACGAGGCTGAGATATATTATCAAGATACGGAACTCAAGGCTGGTGTAATTGTGATGGATTACATTAAGAACGAAGTATATGCCGGTAGGTTACAAGATTCTACGGGCACCTATTCCCAGTTGCCCTTTTTTAAACAAGGGACCAATGAGGTTAGACCAGATTCGATAAGGTTTAATTTTGATACTCAAAAAGCGCTAATCTGGAATTCAAGAACAGAACAACAAGCTGGACTGGGCCAGTTGGGTAGTGATGCAATGAAGATCTATGCAGAAAAAACAAAAAAGGAAAATGATTCTGTTTACTTTTTAAGTGAAGGAAAATTGACCACATCCAAAGACACAGTTGACCCTGACTACTATATTAGAATTCGCAAAGCCAAATTTGTACCCAAAAAGAAAATAATTGCAGGTTTTAGCAACATTTACATTGTGGATATACCCACACCCGTTGCATTACCTTTTGCTTATTTCCCTTTAACAACAGGGCGCTCAGCGGGATTGATATTCCCAACCTTTGGTAATGACCCCAATAGAGGTTATTTTCTTCAGAACGGTGGCTATTACCTGCCAATAAGTGACTATGTGGATTTGAGCCTTACCGGAGACTTTTATACAAACGGGAGTTATGGTTTTAGGGCCCAATCGGTTTACGCAAAGCGATATAAATTCAGAGGTAATATTAATTTCAATTTTGAAAATTTAATTCAGAGTCAAAAAGGTTTTGATGATTTTAGCCGAACAAGTAATTACAACATTCAAATAAGACATACGCAGGATGCTAAAGCAAGTCCAAATTCTAGGTTTTCCGCTTCTGTAAACTTAGGTAGTAGCCAGTTTTTCACCAATTCATTGAATCAGGTCAACCGATCAAACACTCAAACCAATACGTTTGCCTCGTCCATAAGCTACTCCAAAACCTTTCCGGCATATCCGTCTGTAAATACCAGTTTAACACTGACCCACTCCCAAAACTCAAGAACACAGGCCATTCAAATGTCATTACCAACGTTTCAGGCGAGTATGGAGCGTATTTTCCCTTTTGCAAAAAGAGATGGTATAAAAAAAGGAATTGTTCAGAATGTCAACTTTCAGTATGATGTAAATGGACAAAATAGTATAACCACAACGGAAGAGGACTTTTTTACCAGCGCAATGTTTGAAGGTGCACGTGTAGGAGCGAGACATAGAATTCCTATAGGAACCAATTTTAAGGTAGCAAAATACTTGAGCGTAAGTTTAAATGGTAATTATGAGGATGTTTGGGCACTGGAAACCATTAGTAGACGGTTTGATGCTGAGCAAGAAGAAGTGGTTACAGATACCATTCCTGGGTTTGACAGATTTAATAGATATAACCTTGGGGCCAGTATGGGTACAGTTGTTTATGGTACATTTAACTTTGGGGAGGATAAAAAAATACAGGCTATAAGGCATGTTATGCGCCCATCAATAAGTTATACCTATGCTCCTTCATTTGAGCAATTTTATGAAACGTATACTGATGGTGACGGGGATGATGTACAATACACTCCTTTTGAAACCAGCTTATACGGAAGACCTTCCTTAAGTAAGAGTAATTCCATTGGCTTTTCATTACAGAATACACTGGAAGCCAAGGTCAGGGACAAAGATTCGACTGCTTTAGAACCAAGAAAAGTTAACATACTTAGTAATCTTACACTATCCACCAGCTACAACTTTGAAGCAGATTCACTGAAATTAAGTCCTATTAACCTTAGTGGAGGTACTGAGATTATAAAGAATGTTCCCATTAACTTCTCTGCCACATTAGATCCATATGCGATAGATAACAATGGGAGAAGAATCAATACCTTCAATGTTAGTAACGGGGGTGGGCTTTTACGATTGACCTCTGCTAGAATTAACACGGGATTCTCCTTAAGAAGTGATATGTTTAAAAAAGGTGGCGGTAAAAACAATGAAGAACCTCAAGATCAAGAACCTGATTATGGCGCAAATCCTTTTGAATTGGAAGGAGCGAGAGATGGGGAGACCTTTTTTAAGAATGAAAACCCAGATTCCGATGAAGTGGACAACCCAATTTACAATACCAAAATTCCTTGGGACATGAGGTTTACCTATGTGGCAACCTATAGTAATAGCAACAGACAAAAGGAAATAACCAATCACTCATTAATGTTTTCTGGCAATGTTCAACTTTCTCCTAAATGGGAAGTTGGGTTTAACTCCGGTTATGATATTAAAAACAAAGGTTTTGCTGATACACGACTTAATTTTAAAAGGGATTTAAATAGTTTTCGTTTGAGCTTTGATTGGACGCCTTTTGGAAGATTTGAACGATGGTATTTCTTTATTGGGATAAAGAGTTCCATTCTTAGTGATCTTAAATGGGAGAATAGAAGTCAACCTTTTAGATAAGAGATAAAATAAGATTAAATAACTTGCTTAGTAAATTGTCAATTAAAAAATCCTTTTCATGAAAAAAATAATAAACACTCCAAACGCTCCAGCTCCAATAGGTCCTTATAACCAGGCGGTTCTTATTAAAGACACACTATATATTTCAGGGCAAATTCCTATTGATCCATCAACAGGTGTATTGGTTGAAGGTGATATTAAAAAGGAAACCAGACAGTCTATGGAAAACCTAAAGGCAATTCTTTCTGAAGCCAATATGACTTTTGAGGATGTAGTAAAGACCTCCATCTTCATTAAGGATATGCATCAGTTTTCTGAAATAAATGAGGTGTATGGAGTCTATTTTAATGCCGAAACCGCTCCTGCAAGAGAAACTGTAGAAGTTGCTAATCTTCCAAAGTTTGTAAACGTAGAAATTTCTATGATCGCAATTAAATAGTCTCTCTATGGAATTCCATTAGACCTTCTATTGGACGCCTACGGATAACACCTAAAATTAAGTCATTTCGCTCTAGTACAGTAGCAAGCTCATCACTTAAAAAATGTGCAATACTGCCAACAAAGTTTATAGGAACTTTAGTGGCCAGTTCAAATTGCATGATATAATTATTCACAAACTGTTGCAATCCTTTGTCTATAACACCTCGGCAATATGGATGATCCTTATTTTCAATTATAAATCGGGCAAAGGTTGCCAAATAGGTATTGGGGTTGGGCTGTTTGTATAAGTGTTCCTTTATTACATCAGCTTCCAAATTATATTCTTTTGCAAATCTAATGCCCAGGTCTTGAGGCATTTTATGAAAATAGTAATCTCTTAAAAGTTTCCTTCCGAAAAAATTACCACTACCGTCATCCATTAAAATGTAACCTAAAGAAGTTACTTTTTGGAACAATTGATGCCCATCATAATAGCTACAGTTTGAACCTGTACCCAAAATACATACAATTCCTTGATGTCCTATTTTAGTAGTGGAATAGATTGCTGCAAAGGTATCTTCTCTTACCTCTGCTTTTGCATTTGGGAAAAAGTCCTTGAAAATTTCCTTCAAAAAATTCTTCATCCTATCGGTACCGCAACCAGCACCATAGAAATACAATTGGCTTACGACATCTTTGTTTTTGGAAAGTTCAAAATTGTTGGCTAATCTGTCCTCAATCACCTCTCTCGTTAACACTTCAGGACTAAGCCCTAGTGTCTGGGTAAGGAACAATTGTTCGCCAGTTTTATCCAAAGCAATCCAATCAGATTTGGTTGCTCCACTATCCACAATCAATATCATATGCAAAATTTTATTATGAATCCTGAAAAAGACCTATTGCCTTTTTCAGGATTTACTTGTAAGAAAATAAATTACAGATTTGCTACGTGTTCAGCTAAATCAACCAATTTATTGGAATAACCCGCTTCATTGTCATACCAAGAAACAACTTTGAAAAACTTCGAGTTTAATTCCATACCAGCTCCTGCGTCAAAAATGCTTGTTCTTGCATCTCCTACAAAATCTTGCGAAACAACAGGTTCATCTGTATATCCTAAAATACCGGCCATATCTCCTTCAGAAGCATCTTTAAACGCTTTCTTAATCTCATCGTAAGAGGTTTCTTTTTCCAACCTTACAGTCAAATCAACAACAGACACATCTGCAGTTGGTACACGGAATGCCATTCCTGTAAGTTTTCCCAAAAGTTCTGGGATTACTTTTGTTACCGCTTTGGCAGCTCCTGTAGATGCAGGAATGATGTTCAGCATAGCACTTCTACCTCCTCTATAATCTTTTCTTGACGGGCCATCTACCGTTAATTGTGTAGCTGTAGTAGCATGAACCGTGGTCATTAGGCCTTCTTCTATGCCAAATTTATCATTCAATACTTTTGCCAATGGTGCAAGACAGTTTGTTGTACAAGACGCATTTGACACAATTGTATCTGACGCTTTTACGTCATTGTGGTTAACACCCATTACAAACATTGGTGCGTCCTTAGATGGTGCAGAGATAACAACTTTTTTCGCTCCTCCATCAATATGATATTGAGCCATTTCCAAAGTTGTAAAAATACCTGTACACTCAGCAACTATATCAGCTCCTACCTCATCCCACTTTAAAACTTTAGGGTCTCTTTCTGCAGTAATTCTTATTGTTTTTCCATTTACAACAAGATTTCCGCCCTTCACTTCGACTGTGCCATCAAATCTTCCATGGACTGAATCGTATTCCAACAAATATGCAAGATGCTCTACATCCAACAAGTCATTAATCGCCACAACATCAACATTACCTCTCTTTACTGTTGCACGAAACACCAATCTTCCTATTCTACCGAATCCGTTAATTCCTATTTTCAAATTTGACATTTTTACTGTATTTGGTTATAATTATGTAGTCATTATATCAGAAACTCTTAAGAGTTCTTCGTCTATTTCTGTATGTGCTTTAATAGCTTCACTTATTGGTGTAAGTATTAATTGATTATCTCTTATACCTACCATATAGTTGGACTTTCCTTCCAATAAACTTTCTACCGCCTTTACCCCCATTCTACTGGCGAGAACTCTATCAAAGCATGTTGGGTTTCCTCCTCTTTGCATATGCCCCAGAACGGATACTCTAACATCATAAATAGGTAGGTGTTCCTCAACATATTCCTTGAGCTCAAAAACATTCTTTCCAATTCTATCCCCTTCGGCAACAATTACTATACTAGATGATTTCCCAGACTTCTTGCTTCGTTTTAAAGAATCTAACAAGCGTTCTAAACCAAGATTCTGTTCTGGAATTAAAATTTCCTCTGCTCCAGCTCCTACTCCTGCGTTTAAAGCAATATGTCCTACATCTCTACCCATTACCTCAACAAAAAAGAGACGGTTGTGCGAACTTGCCGTATCGCGTATTTTATCAATAGCGTCTACAACGGTATTAATAGCTGTATCAAAACCAATGGTATAGGTAGAGCCCAGAATATCATTATCAATTGTACCTGGTATTCCCATCACAGGGAAGTTGTATTCTTCATTAAAAGAAAGAGCCCCAGCAAAACTTCCATTACCACCAATAACAACAAATGCGTCTACACCTTCTTTCTTTAGCTGATCGTAAGCCTTCTTGCGACCCTCTTTGGTCCTAAACTCTTCACATCGTGCAGATTTTAGAATTGTTCCTCCCTTATTAATGATGTTGTTTACACTACGGGCGTCCATAGGTTTAAAATCTCCATCTATCATCCCCTCATAGCCTCTGTAGATACCAACACATTCAATTTTCAAATATGCGCAAGTACGAACTACGGAGCGAATTCCAGCATTCATTCCTGGAGAATCACCACCTGATGTAAACACTGCTATTTTCTTAATTTCTGATGCCATTCAAAATTTTAAAAAATCAAAACTAGGAAACTTTATTTAATTAATGAATGACATATTAACTAATTTGTTTTCAGGCGTTTTCGCAAACGTTTTCGTAATTTTTTTTATCAAAAAATGATAGAAATATAACCCTAATTAGGTAACTTTTTGGAAGTCTTGTCTTTAGCAGTGAAACGAATTAGACTATCTTTTCCCATAATCTCCGTGGATCGTTGAAGTTCTGGGGCAACAATCTTCTTTTCCTTCTTTTTGAATACTTTCCGCATCAACTCTTTAAAACTATTAAAATCAACTTGATACGAAAGACCCAGGCCTTGTGTATATCCTTGACGTTCTGCCAAGAACTGTTGTATCTGGTTCTCTCTGTTAAAAATTTTAGCGCTTAAGGTTCCTTCCTCATTAAGCAGTACCTGAACTTCCACATCTCCTGCAACTACGGTCTCAGATACTCCACCAACAGGAACTCCTACCCTTCCATTTACCAAAACCCTATCTGATATTTGTGTAGAAACTGTTACTCCTATTCTATTTTCTGTTTGAATATCTGCATTAGCATCTAAATACCCTTGCTCATATGAAACGCCTAAATTGAATTTATCATTATCACCAGATAGGATTTGATTGAGAAGTCCAGATGCCGTTTGAATCAAGTTACCTGTTACAGCTTGTTGGTTTATACCAGTTTGTTCATTTACAAAAGTTCCTTGAGCTAAAAGGAAAAATGCATTACGCTCTTTTACCGTTGGATCTTGTAATCTATATTCTAGTTCTGATTGCACCACAGAATTGGTGCCAGGAAAATCGATATCAAAGTTAATGTTGGGGCTTTCCAATTCGCCATCTAAGCGTACAACAACTTCTGTTGGTATTCTTGCTTTATATCCCTGGTTATCCAGCAACGGTGCTGGATTGGCGTTAAGCGCATAAACAGCTTCCAGATTAAGTTGTGCAGCCAATGGATCACGCTCCCAAAGTATTGTGCCTCCGGGACGTACCTGGAATTTCTTATCTATTACCCCTCCATACCTAAAATTGTACTCTCCAGTAACCGCAACAAATTCCCCATACATATTGAATTTTCCATTGGTATTGATTTCTATAAGAAGAATACCTTCTCCTGTCCCTTTTAAGGAACTTCCTGTGCTCTGGTCCACCACAATTTCAACCTCAGCTTCTGGAGTTACCGCCAAGTCAAAAGCCATTTCCAAACCTTGGTAATCTTTTAGAACTCGTTCTTCTTTGAATGATTCGGAACCACCTTTTTCTATAAAATTGATAAATGAATAATCTCCAACACTCGTTACGTCACTAAGCGGTATTTTTAATGATGTTCCTCTTGCAGTGGTTGCATCCACCGCAATATTTAGAGCATCAGTAGAGCCATAAATACTCCCCGTCCCATTTATAAAACCCTTTCCATAGTACAGCGCTTCTTCATCGAATTCGGTATTCAGAATCATAAAGCGGTTATTTTTTGTGTCTACATCCAAATCAAGGGACCAATCATCAAAAGCGGTGTGGTTTATAGTTCCATCGAGAGTAGCTGTGGTACCTTCAACTACATCTGAAAGTCCAATATTGTCAAAGTAAAAAGTCTGGTCAAAAAGCCGAACTCGCGAATATGGCGCAAAATCATAATCTACATTTAGATAAGGTATGCCAATTCCTGCATCATTTAAACTAAGCGCACCATTTATTGCAGGGTTAGAAACACTTCCTGTTATTTTGGCATTTCCGCTAACACTACCTCTAATATTTGAGACTACTCCATCCCCTAAAGCACTGAAAGGTTCAAGACGAAAATCGGTGAAGTTTGCGGCCAGATCCAACTGTCTATTATTGTTTTGGTTTGTAACCTTGCCATTTACACTCAACCGCTCTTTTCCATTATCATTTAAATAGGTGCTAACACCAAACTGTGTTAAATCATTATTCCCAAAAATGCCTATTTCTAAATCTCCTTGACGGATTTTGTTAATACTAAAATCCCTAATATTTAAACTGGAAGTTGGTAAATACTTACCATCTTTTTGCAAAATGTTGAGAAACCCATCTACGGATCCATCCAATTTTAAGCTGTCTATTTCTGGAGTTATCTTACTGAGTGAGACAATTTTAAACTGTAGGTCCAAATCCTTGTATGTTGAATCTGCCAATTCTCCCCGTAGTCTTATTTGTTCCCTATCACTATTGTCCATTACAACGTCCTCAATCCTAATACTGTCCAAAGTTCTATTGATAATAACTTTGTTTTTGTTGTTACCATCTTTATTAAGCACCCAAACATTTCCCTTGAAATTGACATCAGATTTTTTTAGTCCGATTACCGATTTGTTTTCTTTATTGAATGTATGATAGAAATTAAGCTTATAGCTGTCGTTGTACTCACTTCCTCCTCTAAACTCTGTTCTAAAGAATAAGGTATCCTTTAATTTGGTGTTAATAAGGTTGAAATCCTTTACATCATAGTAAACTGTGGACATATCCTCAACTGAAACGAAGGTGTTAAACAGTGGGTTCTTATTGTCAATTTTCAGTTCTATATTGTCAAAATCATTTCCAAAGGCTTCAATACTCGGAGACTTAAAGGTGAGTTTAAAATCTCCTTCATCTGAAACTATATTCCCTCGAATAAAGGTATTAGGGTCAAAAACAACCTCAGGAAAAAACACATCAACTATTTTATTATAGATTTTAAAGTTAAAGTTGAGCCTTTGTCCTTCCGATATCTCGAAAGGTTTGTAGTTTGTGTAGATGCTTCCTATGGAGTTCTGCACCAGCTTCCCTATTTCTTTTACCTTGAATTTTCCTTTTACATAGCCGGTAATAATGTCTGGAGAATTTATTTCCACGGTTCGCACAGTATCTTGATCAAATGAGGAGGATACTGCAAAATCATCAAAATAATAGGTTTCGTTCTTATTTTGATACGTGGTATTTGAAAAACGTAATTGCCCCATGATATTATCCAGGGTGGTACCTTCAATGTCCATATTTAAATCTCCTTTAAAAATAGATACACTGTCATTGATGAAGTTTAACTTTTTAAGATCTGCATGAGCCACAGAAGCAATGAAGTTGAAGTTATTGGCATTGTCTCCAAAATCAGCCAATCCCTTAAAATCAAATTGAAAATTTTCATCTTTACTCACTAAAGAACCATCAAAAAGTTTTTCTTTTAAAACTCCAGATACCTTAAGGTTGTTGTATTCATAATTATTGAATTCCAATTTATATACTTCTCCAATAACCTCTGTATTCAAATATTCAGATGTAAAACCTTTTCCTTCCACATTGACATCCATAGTAGCTATACCCAACTGGTCATTTTCTGCAAAATTTCCTAAATCAAAATTTATTAGTGACACAAATCCAATGTAAGAAGCGTCATCTATTGCTTGAATGTTGGTCATTTGCAAATCCGTATAACTACTACCTATGGCGGTGTTCAAATTAATCTGCACATCTAAGGAAGTTTCCGTCACCTCCGCATCTCCTCGGATGGTAAACTGACCAAGTCTTTGTATAGAAGAAGGGATATTTTTCCCTAAAATATTCGGTAAAAGCGATCTTAGCTGATAGTAACTAGATGTAAGGTTATCTATATCTGATCGCATTATAAATGGAGCTTCTTTGCTAAACATATTGTCAAACTCAAAGTCGCCTCTAATACCAGTATTTTCAGATTGGATAAATAATTCCTTTACTTGTAATTTGTTTAATACCCCACTTAAATTTCCGGCAAATGAAACTACTTTATCCGTACCAAATTCATTGTAAAATGAGTTGACTTCGTTAAGTGCTATAGTGGATTCATTAAAATCTGCAACGACATTCACCCGATCTAAAAATTCTTTAAAATCTTCACGATTATAATTGAATACCAAGTCGCCTTTAATTTTAGATTCTTTGGTTTCAATTCTTAAGGAATCAAAACGCATCTGCTGTTTGGTATACTTAAATTCCGTAGAAAGGTTTTTTAACCGTAACCCTCGTTTAGTCTCCAGTGATAAACCATTAATGCCAAGAGTAACTTCAGGCCCCAAAACTTGAAAGTCTTTTGCCAACACATCCATACTGGAGAAATCCAATATCTTTTGAGACTCCAAGTTTTCATCAATAAGTTTAAATTTCCCTTCCGAAATTTGTATTTCATCAGACGACATAAAAAAAGGTGGAGTGCCCGGTGCTCTGGGTTGTCCATCATCTAATTTTGCAACAAATACATCTAAATTGGTATCCCTCTCCCCTTTATAGGTTTTCAAATTGAAAAACAAGCCATCCACATCAATATCACCAAACTCCATTTTACCATTGGCCATATTTCTAATGTTTAGAATGGAGGTGGTCAATTTTTCAATATAAACCAAGGTATCTTTTTGGTAATCTTCAACATAAATTCCCTTTATACCGGTGTTTAAATTGAATAATGATAAACTAAGACGATCTATGGAAATATTGGTGCCAAATTCTTCATTTAGAGATTCTGTGGCATATTTGGCCATCTTGGTCTGAACAGCAGGAATTGAAAGTATCAAGGAGCCCAATACCATTAGTAGCAGAATCGCTAATATAAATCGTAACAGTATTTTCCTTAGTTTTCTGATAGGGCTTTATGTTTTACCTTTGCTTGACCAATTTTTGTTCCAAAACCTGTGGTAAATAAAAAAATATACATTCTTGCAATAGAATCTTCCTGTGATGATACTTCTGCGGCCATTTTGTGTAATACAAAAGTGTTAAGCAATGTAGTGGCAACACAAGAAATACACAAGCAATATGGAGGTGTTGTTCCAGAATTAGCATCTAGAGCCCATCAACAAAATATAGTTCCTGTAGTACATCAAGCCTTGGCCAAGGCAAATATCGATAAAAAACAACTATCCGCCATAGCTTTTACTAGAGGTCCAGGACTTATGGGTTCTTTATTGGTAGGTGCTTCTTTTGCCAAGTCATTATCATTGGGGCTCAACATTCCATTGATTGAAGTAAACCACATGGAAGCCCATATTTTGGCACACTTTATTGATGATGAAAGCATGACAGTTCCAGAATTCCCTTTTTTGGGCATGACCATTAGTGGAGGACATACCCAGATTGTTAGGGTAAACAATTATTTTGACATGAAAGTGCTGGGCGAAACGTTGGATGATGCTGTAGGTGAAGCTTTTGATAAAAGTGCAAAATTGATGGGGTTGCCGTATCCAGGCGGGCCATTAGTAGACAAAAATGCACAACTTGGGAACCCAAGAGCGTTTGATTTTCCAAAACCAAAAGTTGAAGGACTTAATTTTAGTTTTAGCGGGTTAAAAACAAGTATTCTATATTTTCTACAGCGAGAAACAAAAAAGAATCCTGGTTTTATTGCTGAAAACATCAATGATATCTGCGCTTCTGTACAGTATACTATCTTAGAAATTTTAATGGACAAGCTCAAACTTGCGGTAAAGCAAACTGGAATTCAACAGATTGCCATAGGAGGAGGAGTTGCGGCCAACTCTGGTATTAGGGCAAGACTAAAAGAAGCTGAAGAAACATTGGGATGGAAAACCTATATTCCCAAATTCCAATATTGCACGGACAATGCAGCGATGATAGGCATTGTTGGTTATTTAAAATTTCTAGAAAAACAATTCACTGACCAAAGCGTAGGGGCCAAAGCCAGATATGCTATTGGAAGTTGATTTTTAATTTCTAACTTTTCACTTTCAAATTGAAAAATGGCATATAACGAAGAAATAGTCTCTAGAATACGCCATGCTTTGGCAATATTTCCAGAAGAATTTACCGAAAAGAAAATGTTTGGAGGAGTTGCTTTTTTATATCACGGGAAAATGACCGTAGGCCCTGTAAAGAATGATTTAATGGTACGGATTGTAGATAATAAAATGCCAAATATTTTAAATCAAGAATTTGTAAGACCAATGGATTTTACTGGAAAACCAATGAAAGAGTTTGTTTTTGTATCCCCTGAAGGTTTTAAAACTGAAGAACAGCTTCAAAACTGGATTGAACTTGGTCTGGAACACGCAAAAAGTAAATTATAGCCATGCAACTCTTTTACAACCCATCTCTTGACAATAGCTTTAAGCAATTCTTTTTCTCTCCTGAGGAAAGCAAACATATTTTAAAGGTTCTAAGAAAAAAAGAAGGGGATATTTTACACATTACCAATGGAAAAGGATACCTCTTTCAGGCTGAAATCTTAACAGCAGATCTTAGAAAATGCAAAGCGCAAATAATTTCTACGGAAAAGAGTATTCCTAAACGCTACAGCCTCCATCTTGCAGTTGCCCCAACTAAAATGAACGACCGCTACGAATGGTTTTTAGAAAAAGCTACAGAAATAGGTGTTGATGAAATAACCCCTATCATTTGCGAACATTCTGAGAGAAAGACCGTAAAATTAGAACGTATGGAGCGGGTGTTGCAATCCGCAATGAAACAATCATTGCAAACCCATTTACCCAAGTTAAATCCTGCAATTTCCTATAAAGAATTTATGAATCAGGAAATGAGCGGTCTCAAATTTATTGCGCATTGTGATGAAGGTGAAAAAATGGAGCTAAAAAGAAGGGTTGCAGCAGACAAAGACCTTGTCATTCTTATAGGTCCCGAGGGCGATTTTTCAAAGAACGAAATTAATCAAGCATATAACAAAGGTTTTGTTCCAGTATCTCTCGGGAACAATCGCTTAAGAACTGAAACAGCAGCTATTGTTGCCTGCACAACCGTTTCCATCATTAATAGCTAAACAGTAATCGGGGTTTTAGCAGCGCCAGTAATATCCAAATCATCAGTCTCAATAAGTACCATCAAAGTCAACTTATCCTTTGAAGACACAATCTCTGGAACTGCAATTGAAGATGTTCCTTTTTTAGTGGCCATCGGAATATATTTTTCCGCCACTACTATGTTGCTATTCTTTAAAGTTCTGTTTCTGTTTTCTCCTCTTTTAACAGAAGTTGTGCGCTCATCCAGTACTAAAACAACCCTTAGCAGTTTGTCTTTCAAATCTCCTTCAATAGAATAGTCAAACGATATTGAATTATGACTGGATTCATTAATATCCAAGTCTAAAACGTTATTGGTCTTTTTTGCTTTGTATTCGTTAATCTTAGAATACATTTTAGATTGATTTGAACCCACAAAATGCTCTTTTCCATTAATGACCAATTGTGGTGTGTAATTACTTCGATATTGGAACTTTCTATTATAGTCCCTCTGTTTTTTTGTATAGACCGATTTACTAAAAGGATCTTCCCAACCTATGTAGTTCCAATAGTCCACATGATAAGACAATGCATAAACCTCTTCCGTATACTGGTTTTTCACTTTCTCCAAAAGCACATCAGCTGGTGGACAACTAGAACAACCTTGTGAAGTAAAGAGTTCTAAAACTACGGGAGCTTTATGTACTATAGTTTCAATCTTTTTGTCCGCATACTTCACCTGTTCCATACCATCTGCTTTATACAATGTCACAAGTGACATTCCAAAAAGAGCCATCGAAGAAATTATGATTTTTTTAAACATGAATACTGTATTTTTGATTTCTTAGTTATTCGTAGGGAAATGAGACAACTTACCAAGCTATGTGGTTTTTTAACTTTTTTTGTGATAGGCCTTTGCCACTCCCAAGAAATTGCGATTCTAAAATACGGTGGTGGCGGTGATTGGTATTCCAATCCTACGGCTTTGCCAAATTTGATTCAGTTCTGCAATAGCAACATAGGCACCAAAATAAACCCAAAGCCAGAAACGGTAGAGATTGGCAGCGTTTCTATATTTCAATATCCCTATCTTCACATGACCGGTCACGGAAACGTTTTTTTTACTGATGAAGAAGCAGAAAACTTAAGTACTTATCTGCTATCAGGCGGTTTTTTACATATTGATGATAATTACGGCATGGAACCTTATTTAAGAAGGGAATTGGAAAAAGTATTTCCAAATAAACAATTAGAGGAACTCGGTGCTGATCATCCTATTTTTAATCAGAAGTATAAATTCCCAGCTGGCTTGCCCAAAATCCATGAACATGATGGAAAAAGGCCTCAAGCCCTAGGTATTTTTGAAGAAGGAAGACTAGTTTTATTGTTCACTTTTGAAAGTGATTTAGGGGATGGTTGGGAAGACCCATCGGTACATAACGACCCAGAAGAAATTAGATTGAAAGCACTACAAATGGGTGCCAATATTGTGGAATATGCCTTTAAAAGCTAGCTTATGACCTCTAAAACTATAGCCAACGGAATTTTAAGGGCAGTAACCATTATTGTTGGTATTGTTCTTTTGGGATATTTTTTATTTAAGATTCAATCCGTTCTGGCCTATTTGGCCATTGCAGCGGTAATTGCACTTTTAGGAAGACCAATAGTTCTTTTTTTAAGACGAAAACTAAAATTCCCAAATACCCTTGCTGTTATCGTTACTATGGTCCTGATGTTAGCTATTTTTCTTGGAATTCTAGCACTCTTTATTCCTTTGATTTCTGAACAAAGTAAAAACCTGTCTCTTTTGGATATTGAAGCTTTAAAAGCAGATGTAAATACACTTTACTTACAGATTCTAGAATATTTTGGCGCTACCACGGACAACGTTACCCACTTGATTGAAGACTCGGATTTGGAGAAAAATGTATTGGAAGGATTAGATTTGGGATTTATCCCAGACTTCCTTAATTCATTTGTCAACATATTGAGCAACTTTAGCATTGGTCTTTTTTCCGTTCTTTTTATTTCATTTTTCTTTTTAAAAGATAGCAAGCTTTTCCAAAATGGCATGCTGACTTTTGTTCCTGACAATAAAGAAAGTAATTTGGTGAAATCTGTTGATAAAATCAATGGGTTACTATCCAGATATTTTGCTGGAATTTTACTTCAACTTTTTATTTTATTCGTTATTTATACCATTGCACTTTTAGTTGCTGGGGTAGAAAATGCCATTGTAATTGCATTCCTTTGCGCACTCTTCAATATCATTCCATACATAGGTCCAATCATCGGTGGTGCAATCATGATAACTTTGACCATGACCAGTTTTTTAGGAGCAGATTTCAGTACTGTAATTTTGCCAAAAGCACTATACGTTTTTATAGGTCTAATCATTGGTCAACTTATTGATAATTTCTTTTCCCAACCCTTTATTTTTTCCACAAGTGTAAAATCACATCCTCTAGAAATTTTTCTTGTAATCATTATTGCGGGGCTTGTATTTGGTGTTGTTGGCATGGTGGTAGCTGTACCAGGATATACTGCAATAAAAGTGATTTTAAAAGAGTTTTTAGCTGAAAATTCGGTAGTCAAAAAGCTAACTAGAAACTTATAGTTATAGTTTGAATAAAATAATATTAAATACTGGTGTACAGGATTTTATAAATAAAAATTGGAGTACTGACATCGTGTCAGTTTTATTAAAAAAACAATTTTTTGAAGGAGTTTCTCAAAAAGAGCTGGTTCAGCAGCTAGAAGCTAAAAAAAGGTGCAAAGACAAACTCCCCTCTTGGTTCAATGCCCCCAACATTTACTACCCAAACAAACTGAATGTTGAGCAAACCAGTTCAGAACAAACAGCTCGCTACAAATCCAAACTTATCAGCGGAAAAACACTCTTGGATTTAACCGGTGGATTTGGTGTTGACTCTTACTTTTTTTCAAAACAATTGGATACGGTTTTTCATTGTGAAATCAATTCAGAATTAAGTGAAATTGCAAAACATAATTTTGAAATACTTGGTCAAAAAAATATCATCTGTGTTCCTGAAGATGGGCTTCAATTCTTAAAAAAAACTGATGAAAAATTTGATTGGATTTTCATTGACCCATCACGAAGAAATGATAACAAAGAAAAAGTTTTTTTACTGAAAGATTGTGTGCCTAATCTTCCAAAAAATCTTCCCTCTCTTTTTGAGAATACTAAAAATGTTTTAGTCAAAACCTCCCCCCTATTAGATATTTCTCAAAGCATTAAAGAACTGGATTTTGTAAAAGAGATCCATATTGTTGCAATCAACAATGAGGTAAAAGAGTTGCTTTATATTTTGGAACACGGTTTTAAGGAAGATATTTCAATAAATGCTATAAACCTCACCCAAAATCAAGAAGTGCTTTTTAGTTTTAGTTTACTGGAAGAACCTTCTGCGGTTGTTAAATATGATAATCCTGGAAAATACTTGTATGAACCCAATTCCGCTATTTTAAAATCAGGTGGATTTAAATCTGTAGCGAAAGCCTATGGCGTGAAAAAGCTACACCAGCACTCACATTTGTACACTTCTGAAGCCTTGGTAGGTTTTCCGGGAAGAGCCTTTGAAATAGTTAGCGTTCATCCTTATGCCAAAAACACTCTCAAGAATCTAAAGCTTACCAAAGCGAACATCACCACCAGAAATTTTCCCATATCCGTGGCAGAATTGCGCAAAAAACATAAGATTAAAGATGGGGGGGATGTTTATTTGTTTTTTACCACGAACCTGAACAGTGAACTTGTGGTTCTCATGTGTAAAAAACCTTAGTCTTTACATTCCCATTTAAAATTGGCCACTTTATCATTGGAGCCAGCTGAAAGGTTGTAGTGCCACCATTCTGTTCGGATGGACCAAAATCCATGTTTTTCCATGGTCTCTTTTAAGAGTTTTCTGTTTCCAAGTATTTCTTCTTGTAAATCTGTGTTGTCGTGGTATGCTCTTTTTCCAAAGAAATCAAAATCAGTTCCCATATTCAATTCGTTACCATCCAAATCAACCAGAGTAATATCCACTGCTCCTCCTTTATTATGGATGGATCCCTTTACCGGGTTTGCGACATATTGCGGATTTGGGACAATCTCCCACATCTTATATTGAACCGAATTTGGTCTATAACAATCGAAGAATTTTATTCTTACTCCTTTTTTAATGAAATCCCTATTCGCCATAATCAAGGCTTTGGCAGTTTTTACACGGGTATAGCACTCCGCACAATCGTATACTTTTGCTTTTAAAAAGTTATTTTCAGTTGCATAACGCATATCATAGGCAAAATCTTCGCTAAAATCCGCCAATCTTACAAAAGTGGTATCTGCTATACCTTCAAAAGATTTCAATACCTTTTCTTGAATTTGATTTGCTAGTGAATCTACTACGTTTACGGTATCACGTTCTGAGCTTGGTAAAATAACACTGACTGAGATATTGCCATTTCGCTTGCAACTAAGAATACCAACAATTAAAAAACATAAAAACAGCTTTCTCATTAATCTCTTTTTTGTTCCGCCAACCATTCATACAATTCTTCCGTTGTGTACGCCCTGCCCCATGAGTTATGCCCAACATCCTCATATCTTGTATACCTTATATCATAATTCATTTCTTTGAGTTTGGCCACCATTTTATCCGATTCTTCAACTGAAATCACTTCATCTCTGTCTCCGTGAAATACCCATATAGGCATTTTCTTATTTATCCAATGGGCATAAGGCAAAGGAGCCATTCCGCATACCACGGCCAGTGCTGCGAACTTTTTAGGGTATTGTGTGGCCAATTCCCAAGACGCACTTCCTCCCCTACTTAAGCCGCTTAGGTAAATTCGTTTTTTATCAACGTTGTTGGTTTCTACAATAGAATCTAGCAGTTTCATAATTGCCTCTGTATTCCACCACTTTCTCCTGTAAGGATTTTGGGGCGCTAGTACTAAAAAGGGGAACTGTTTCCCTTCAACCAAAAGTTTTGGGGGGCCATTTTTTTTAATTTCTTCGAGCTCCGCGCCCGACTCGCCTCCGCCATGTAAGAAAAGTAATAGCCCAAATCCTTCTTCTTTATCTGATTCATAACCTTCGGGATAGTATAAATAATACTTTAAGTTTTCAGTTGTCACCGTTTGCAACTCATCCTCTATAAGTTGGGATTGTGCCGAACAGCCTTCTAGCAGAAATAGGCTGCTCAAAAAAAGTGTTTTAAATAAAAGTTGGGGCTTTATCATGCCCAAAGTTACAAAAGTTTATCTGCGACTTCTTTCCAAGAATTTGCACGGTCAAAACCTACGGTGTTAACGTTATGGGGAGAGGTAAACAGCATAGTTTTTCCATTAAAACCCCTCAAGTTATAGCTACGATCATCAATAAGTATATCTCCCTTTAAAATATGCTTATCTCCGCATAGTATTCTTTTTTGCCAAGGGATAAAGGGAAAGAACTCATCCAGCCAATCAGACTTTTCCCTGAGCGAGTTTGGAAATTGAGTGGCAGCTGAGGCGATATAAACTTCATGTTTTTTGCTTAGTTCCGCCATTACCTCTTGACTGTCTGGAATGACTTTAAGGTCTTGAAAAAAACCTATTTGCCATGCATGATTTTTAATACTTTTCTGATGTGCTTCTGGTACACATTGCCATGCCTCTTTACCGAGGCATTCTTCTATTCTAAGTGCTGCGTTGAACTCTTTGTTATACAATTCTATACGTGCTCCATACGTATCAGCAAGCACTTCGTCCATATCTACAAATAAGGTCATTTAAAAAATTTTAAGTTCCGAAGGAATGAAAAATGAATGTATTTACAAACTGTAAAAGGAAAAGATAATTGTAAGTTAATCTTTAATCATAACGAAATGAGGGCCTGTCTTTTAATAAGACGATGAATTTCCCAGAATCTTTTTTGTTGAATCTCGTTCTATTAAACTGGTTTTTACAAGTTTTGTGGTGTAGGGCATATCTCCTTCTTTCTCAATGCGATCAATAAGTATATTTGCCGCTTGTTCACCTATATACTGACCATGTTGACTTACCATGGTCAAGGCTGGTGAAACATACTTTGAGAGACGTCCATTGGTAAATCCGACAATAGATATTTCTTTAGGTACTTCAATGTCTTTCGATTTTAAGATATTAAGGGTATCCACCGCGGTAATTTCATCCAAGGCTATAATGGCATCAATTTCTTTATTATCCAACAGTAAGGATATCAACAATTGTAAATCGTCATTTTTTCTTACCTCAACAATAAGTCTTTCATCATATTCTACACCATTTTCCTTGAGTGCTTTCTTGTAACCATCAACTCTCAATTTTCCAACACTGGAATTATATATAGCCGAAACAATGGCTATTCTTTTACATCCTGTTTTTAATAAATGTTTGGTGGTTTTGTAACCCGCCTCAAAATCGTCAACAACGACCTTGTCGCAATCCACTTTTTCTGTAACTCTATCAAACATAACCGTAGGGATTTGATTCTCAATCAAATTTTGAAGATGTTCAACATCTCCTTTGCCCTGTGTTTCTTCAGATAAAGATAAAATAATGCCATCTACTGTTCCTGAACTCAACAATTCCACAGTCTTAAGCTCTTTCAAGTAAGATTCATCCGAAATACAACTTATAATGCTGTAGCCTCTAGAATTTGCCGTCTTTTCAATTCCGTAAAAAACTTGTGTAAAAAAATAATTAAGGATGTTCGGGACTATTACCCCAATGGTCTTTGTGCTTTTTTTTAATAAACTAAGAGCAATATGGTTTGGTTTATAATGGTGTTCCTTAGCAAACTCCTGAATCTTTACCTTTAGATCTTTGCTAATTTCATGGCTATCATTAATGGCTTTTGAAACCGTTGATATAGATACCCCAAAATTGGCCGCTATGTCTTTTAAGGTTATCTTTTTCATAATTAGTTATTGTTATACAATTTATCGTATAACTCTTCTGAAGACAGAATAAAAGGTGCTTTTGAGGTTCGTTCTTTCCATTGTTTGCTAATGGTATCACTTAAATGCAAGCGAGCATCAATCTTTTTAAAGGTTGGGTTTTGGAGCCACATGGGGTGGGAATCCCAATGGCAATTGATATAATGCACAGCTTTTACTACATCTAAATTAGTATTAATAGTATTGAAAAAAGGTAAAAACCACTCATCCCATGCCATTTGAGCCTGTCTAGGGTTTGACAATTGCATTTCTTTAGTGATTCCTTGGTTTTCTTTTGGATCCCAGACTAAATCAGAAGATGTTGGTGTAGCTTCGGCTATAAATACTGGCTTCCCTTTAGATCTTGCAAATTCAATCATTTTTTGCTTTTTCCATCCATTGAAAAAAGAGAATCCCAACCAATCTACATAATCATCACCAGGGTACCATTTTTCCAAATGTTTCTGGTCTGGTGCCATGGTCCCGGCGGATTGCCATACATATGCAGTATTGTTAACTCCTCTTGCTCTTAACATATCAACAATACGCTTGTAAGCCGCAATGGTGGACTTTCTATCATAATGGTTCCAAGGGCCGTCAAATTCGTAAGCGATGCGCAAGAATACTGGTCTATTTCCTAAAGAAATTAAAAGATCTCCAAGTTTATCAATATACTTATCATGGGTGCCGTCCGCTACCCTTTTTTCATGGTTCACAAATTGCAGACCAATGGCTAAAGCCATATTGGAATAATCAGGGTCATTATGCTGTAACATGGCATTATAGTCATTGTCTCCCCAATCATGCGTTTCCCAAAGTCCATCCAATCCACGTTGTCTTCGGTAAAAAGAATATTCTCCTGGGTTTATATTTGTGTAAGTAGTCCAACCTGCAGGTTTATCAAAATGGTCCAAATATCCATCATTATATTCCTCTAACCCCCCAACGGCTTCTAGTTCTTGACCAACAAATAGTAGAACTCCTTCTTTTGGTTCAAATTTGGCCAACCTACGTTTTCCGTTTTCCGCTGGAGTCGCAGATATTTCTTGTTGTTTGATGGGTTTGCAGGTGACCATCAGAAAAAGAACCAAAATGGATATAAGTGTATTTTTCATAATTATGTTACCCAGTAAAGTACGATAAAACTGCGATGACCACTATAATCAGGAATACTGAAAGTATAATATCAATAGTTGATATGCTTTCTTTGTTCAATTGTTTGTCTTGGGCGCTTAACGTGCCAAAAGAAAGCCCTTTAATAAGCGAGTAATCCGGTGGATTGGTAGCAAGACTAACACTGATACAGATAACAACCGAAAGGATAAACATAAAGATGGCCATATGCGCAAAATTGAGGGTTGCAAAAGTTAAAAGGGCACCTGATAAATCAGTTTGGTATATTTCTGCTAAAATCCTTAGTGCTGCCATCAATAATCCTGAGAACAGGGTTACAATAGCAGCTTTTGAATTTACCCTCTTCCATATCACTCCCAACAAGAAAACTGCTGTTATGGGAGGAGCTATATACGATTGAACACTCTGTAAATATTGGTACAATACCCCGCCCCCTATTTTTTCCATGATTGGAATCCAAATAATACCAAGAACCACCACAATAGAGGTTGCAATTTTACCAACATTCAAAAGCTTTTTCTCCTCGGTTAACGGTTTTAATTTTTTATAGATATCTATAGTGAAAATTGTAGAACAAGAGTTAAAAACCGATGCTAATGAACTCATTAAGGCAGCCATTAACCCTCCAGCAACCAATCCTTTTAAGCCAACAGGTAAAAGTGTTTTTACCAATACCGGGAATACTTCATCACTTTTCTCATAGGTAAGTACTCCTTGCTTGGCGAGGGCAAAAGCTATGATACCTGGTATTAAAAAGATGAAAATGGGCAGTAGTTTCAAATAGGCACCAAAAATGGCACCACGCCTACCGATTTTAATATTATTCGCCGCTAAGGTTCTTTGAACTATATATTGATCAGTACACCAATACCAAACCCCCACAATTGTTCCTCCTATGAGCATCCCTGTCCATGGAAAATCTGGATCCGATATTGGGCGCCACATATTAAAATGTTCACTACCGGCAACAAGTCGGAGTTCTTCCCAACCCCCTACTTTCTCTAACCCTAGGTAGGTTATAATCAAAGAGCCAGCAATCAGAATTATTGTTTGTAATGTTTCGGTATAAATAACTGCTTTCATTCCTCCAATAACAGTATACGCTCCTGTAAAAATCACAATACCTATTGCTCCATACCAAAAAGGAATTCCTAGCAATTCCGAGACCACGATTCCACCTGCATAAATGGTTACGGAAACCTTGGTGATGACATAACCCACCAATGAGAATACTGAAAGAAACCATCTAGATCGGCTATCAAAACGTTTCTCTAAAAATTCGGGCATAGTGAAGGCCTTACTTCTGAAATAGAAAGGAAGGAACAACCAACCCAAAAGCAATACAATCCAAGCATGCAGCTCGTAATGTGCCATTGGCATGCCAGATTCCGCACCTGTACCTGCAAGCCCTACAACATGTTCAGAACCAATATTAGAAGCAAAAATGGAAGCACCGATGACAAACCAGCCAACATTTCTGCCGGCTAAAAAATAGTCTTCCGTATTCTTGTTCTTTTGAAGCACCACCCAAACAGCTACCCCAATGAGGGCTGCAAGGTATGCTCCCAAAACCCACCAATCAGCTGTTTCTAATATTGATTCCATGTTTAAAGTTTACGAATATTGATTTAATATGTTTTCAAACAACTCTTGTTTTCCACTGATTTGTTCAGGTTCCCCATTTTTACCTGCATAATCATACAAATCCATGAGTGATAGTTTTCCTTGAGTAAATTCGGAACCCTTTCCAGATGTAAAAGAGGAATATCTAGTATCTAACAAAGACTGATAGGGCGAATTTTCCAATACGGCATTCGCAATTAAAAGTGCTCTTGCAAAAGTATCTGCGCCGCCAATGTGTGCATGAAAAATGTCTTCTAAATCTGTTGAATTCCGTCTTGTCTTAGCATCAAAATTTACACCACCTCCTTGCAGTCCCCCAGATTTCAGAAAAACAAGCATAGCTTCGACAGTTTCCATGACATTGTTAGGGAACTGATCCGTGTCCCAACCATTTTGATAATCCCCTCTATTAGCATCAATACTTCCGAGCATCCCTGCATTAGCTGCCACCTGAAGTTCATGCTGGAAAGTATGTTGTGCAAGGGTGGCATGGTTTACTTCAATATTTAGTTTGAAATCATTTTCGAGGCCATACGCTCTAAGCGAATTGATTGAAGTCGCAGCATCAAAATCATATTGATGTTTTGTGGGTTCCATAGGTTTTGGTTCCACAAAAAACACTCCCTTAAACCCTTGGCTTCTGGCATAATCCTTAGCCATGTTCAAAAAACGTCCGATATTGTCTTGCTCCAATTTCATGTCGGTGTTCAAGAGAGACATATAGCCTTCCCGCCCTCCCCAGAAAACATAATTTTCTCCTCCAAGGGCAATTGTGGCATCCAAGGCAATTTTAATTTGTGCACCTGCTCTTGCCACCACATCAAAATTTGGATTGGAAGCCGCGCCGTTCATATATCTAGGATTAGAAAAGCAATTAGCGGTTCCCCAGAGTAATTTAACTCCTGAGACTTCCTGTTTTTGTTTGAGGTATTCCACGGTTTTTTGAACTCTCTTTTCAGATTCTGCAAGTGTAGCTCCTTCATCTACAAGGTCATGATCATGGAAACAATAATAATCAAAACCCATTTTCGTAATAAACTCAAAAGCAGCATCAGCCTTATCTTCTGCAGCTTTTATAGGGTCAGAAGCTGTTGACCAAGGAAAAACCTTAGTTCCAGGACCAAAAGGATCTCCGCCAGTACCGCATAAGGTGTGCCAATACGCTACCGCAAATTTGAAATGCTCACGCATGGTTTTACCAGCTACAACTTGGTCTGGATTATAAAATTTATATGCCATGGGGTTATCAGAGTTCTTGCTCTCATATTTTATTTCTCCTATCCCTTTGAAAAATTCCTTATCTCCTAAAAGTGCCATTCTAAATACTATTTGTTTATTATTAATCCGAGTTCTTTTTTCCAGTCATTATATGCCTTCTGGTATTGTTCTCTATCCTTAAAAGGCATATAGGTCATTACATGGTCGTTTTTCATGAAAGATGAAAAAGTATCATATCCATTTGATGCTATTGTGCATGCTCTAGCCGCTCCAACCGCGCCAGTGGTATTATATATTTCAATTTCTTGTTGAATTAGGGTAGCAATGGTATTTGCAAATATTTCAGAACGGAACAGATTATCATTTCCAGCCCTGATTACTTTAGCTTCAATACCGTCAGATTTCATAAGCTCAATACCATAGACAAATGAGAAGGCTATGCCCTCCAATGCCGCCCTACATATATGTGCTTTTGAATGTCTATTTAGAGTAAGGTTGACGATTCTGGTTCCAATGTCTTGGTTTAAGAGCATTCGTTCGGCTCCGTTACCAAATGGAATAAGACAAACACCATCAGAGCCAATTTCAATTTCAGAAGCCAACGTATTCATTTCTTCATAAGAAGTCACTGCCAAGTTATTTAATAACCATCTATACTGAATTCCTGCGCCGTTGATACAAAGTAGTTTACCAATATTCTTTGCAATGTTTTTTTGATAGTTGACATGCGCAAAGTTGTTCACGCGAGAACTCTCTTTGACTGAAAGGTTATTGGTTATGGCATATACTACTCCAGATGTGCCTCCTGTTGCTGCCACTTCACCCGGATGGAACACATTTAATGAAAGGGCATTGTTGGGTTGGTCTCCTGCTCTATACAAAATCGGGGTCCCTTCTAACAATCCGCTTTCTTCAGCACCTTTTGCCGAAACTCTTCCTTGATTGCCAAAAGTATCAACAACCTCTGGAACTAAACTCTGTGGTATTTGAAAGTGATTTAATATATCTTCTGAAATAGCATCCTTTTTAAAATCCCAAAAAATACCTTCTGATAATCCTGAGATAGTCGTGTTCATGGCATTAGAAAAGCGATAAGCAAGGTAATCGCCGGGTAACATGAATTTGGATACTTGTTTAAAAATTTCCGGTTCATGTTCTTTTACCCAACCCAATTTTGATGCAGTAAAATTGGATGGGGAATTTAACAAATGTTCATCACATGCAAGCTCTCCTATTTCTTGATAGGCCTTATTGCCAATTTCCACTGCTCGACTATCACACCAAATTATGGATTTACGCAAAGGCTCCCCGTTTTCATCAACAATGACCAAACCATGCATTTGATAAGCAATGCCTATTCCAATAATATCCTTTTTTGAAATATTATGCGTCTTTTTAATTTTTTTGATTCCCTTACAGACAAAGTCCCACCAATCTTCTGGTTTTTGTTCGGCCCATCCTTTTTGGAGAGCATACATGGACATTTCCTCTTCAGGCTCTTGAACGACTCCTATGTTCTTTCCGCTATTGCGTTCCACCAAAGCTACCTTAACTGATGAGCTGCCTAAATCTATTCCTAAATAATACATGGATTCCGAAATTATTGGACTTACTCAAATTTAAAGAATGCATGTTCTAAAAAGAGTATTGAGATATTAATATTATAACAAGAGGATAGGACATGTAATTCATTCGCTATGCAAAATTCTTTATAATAATCTAATAATCAATTAATTATAAATATTTCTGAATTACGAAAAGGTTCCGAAAAGGTTTTCGTTATTTTTCGTAAAAGAATGAAACCTGAAGTGTGGTTTCTGATATTAGAACTATTTATTTGGATTTGCATATGCTAGTAGCTCTAGGTCTTTCAACAACTCACAAACAACAATCTCATAGATACAAAAGACTTATTATTGTAATAATAGTATATACCATTATCTACTGTAGGCTCTTTTGGCAACCGTTATTCATCATACTTGAAGTAAACAGTTTTTTAAAATCATTGTTTTTGTTTTCTATATTCTTGTTAGCAAGAATCAACATTGGAGTGCAAATTGACACCCCAATGCTGAAAAAACCACTTCCTAAGGGCAAGAGGCCCCAGGGTCCTTAATTAAAATAAGACTGGCATCGTCTAAATCACAAATTTCTTGTGGAATAACCGTTATTTGGTTTTCTTCTATATTTAATTCAACTAAACTGCCGAGCATACCCAATTCAGAGGGCAGTTCGGTAAGTAAGTTTTTTTGAAGTTTTAATGATAAAAGACTACTAAGGTTACCTATTTCTTTTGGGATAGCTGTCAATTGATTTTCATCTATGCGCAAATCAACCAGCTTGGTTAAATTCCCAATCTCATCTGGAACACTGGAAAGGTTGCAATATCCCAAGCTTAGATTTAAAAGTTCCGTAAGATTGCCTATTTCAATTGGAATAGATGCCAAATTACGGCTACCATAAACAGAAAGACTTTTAAGCTTGGTAAGTGTGCCAATTTCCTCTGGTATTGCATTCAGGTCGTTGAATGTTAAATCTAATTCTATCAATTCAGTAAGATTCCCAATTGTAGGTGGAATTTGAGTCAAATCGTTATTGTGGAATACCAAATACTCCATGGCGGATAGATTGCCTATTCCCACTGGCAATGCAGTAAGTTCGTTATCTATCATTCGTAGTGCCCTCAATTTATTCAAATTTCCTATTTCCTCAGGAATTGACTGTATACCATTACTATACAATTGCAGGGTAGTCATTTCTGTAAGATGTTGAATCAGGGGTGTGATTATTGCCATTTTTTCACCTCCTAAAGCTATAGCCGTTACCCTTCCATTTTCTACCGTAACACCTTCCCAAGTTTCTATACTTTCTGAAAAATCCCAACTTAAGGTGTTATCAGGATTTGCATTGTACCAAGCAATAAGAACATCCCTATCCGTAATTGCTGCATTCGTAACAGTAATTGTATACTCTTCTGTAGTTCCATCTACAGCAGTTACTGTATAGACTTTATCATTTGTGAAATCACCCACAACCTTATCTTTTGGATTTACCTTAGCACCAAATGATATGGTAAGTGTAGGTACCAATGCGGTCAAAGCTGTATTGTAAGGGAGCTCAGCTATAATGGTCTTATTGGTTTCATCAATTGTACCTGTTACATCTGCTGATAGCACACCATTTTCTTCTGCTAAAAAAGCAAAGGATGTAATTTCTTTTTCATCCGAATTTGGAACTGTTACCGTAACCGTATAATTGGAAGTAGATTCATCCTCGGCAGTTACCGTGTAAATAACAGGATTTGAAAAATCTTTTTCAACTTGACTATTAGGGCTTACTGTTGCCTTTTCAGAGATTTCAATAGTCGATTTTAGGCTAGTAACATCTATTACTTCTGAGAAAGCCAGAGTAATGGCCTTTTTTTCTTTATCTATAGTACCTTTAATATCTTCAGATAAGACAGCATTATCTTCCACTAAAAAAGAGAATGCTATAATTTCTTTTTCATCACTTACAGTTGCATCATCATCATTGGTGCAAGAGATTAAGGTCAGAAATAAGGTGACTGTAAAAATTATTTTATTTTTCATGATTTGGGGGTTTTAAACGTTCACTTCAAACTAAACTAACATCAAAAATAATTAGTTCTTACCCAAAAGCATTTGTCAAAAAATCAATTTTTTTAGTATTAAAGTCTGTTGGAAACAACGGAGAAAACCATGTTTTGTAAGCCCCAAAAATTGAGTCACCTGATAAGTACTCGTAGACCAATTAAAGACTTGCACTACTACTTTTGCTAAATACGAAAATACGAGGGGGGATGCCCATATGCTTTTTTAAAGACTTTACTAAAAACGCTTTGATCGCTAAAACCAAACAAATCTGATACTTCACTTACCGAAAAATCACCATTCTCAACATATTCCTTCGCTTTGGACAGTTTTAGTCTATTGATGTATTGATGGGGCGTTTTTCCAAAAGCTTTTTTGAAAGAATCGTACAAATGAAATTTGGACAAAGAGGAAACATGGGATAATTGGTCCATAGATATTTGATTCTGAACATTGTCATGAATAAATTCATAAGCAATAAGTAACCTTTTTAGCGTCTCTTCTTTTGTAGAGAGCTTCTTTGCATCAATCTTATTGGTAATCTTGTTTCCTAATAACTGTTCTTTACATATGGATTGTAGTACTTCTATAGTAAGTTCTTCAGGGCATAAAAATTCATACCTGTATGTATTACTTTGATCATAAATATTTTTAAGTAGTTTCCCTGATGAATAGTAATCCGAGTTTAAAGGTTTTTCTAAAAAAGAAAATGACTCCTGACCAAAATGTGAAGGGTCATCCAATAATTGCTGATTATGATCCTTCAAAAAATGAATACACTGACTGCTTAGACTGTTTGGTATCCCAAAACTCAAAACATCTATATAGTCATTGTTTTCATTTAAATATTCCCAACCTTCGTTCGGGTTCAATACAAGAAAGGAATTGTCCTTTGCCTTAAGCCTTGCATTTTTATGCTGAAACTCTCCATTGCCTTCCTTAAAAAAAATGACTGTCAAACAGTTTTCCAAAAACTCGTAGTGTTCAAAACGAGCTTTGTATCTCATTAAAAAACTTTCTTGTTGTGAATAATGAGGTGGGAGCTCAAATGCTTTCTTTTCAAAGTGATTGTAATATTTATCTTTAAACTTATTCTTCATTATCAATGCACATCTCTCCTTTATGAAGGCTTAAACATTAAAACAGTATTTATCAAATTGGATATAAAAGATTCAAATGGTAGAAATAGTTGCGCGAAAAATATTTTGTTGCTTTTCAATATTAAAAACTTCAAGTAAACTTCATATCCAACAAAATCATAAAATAAACTTTGCTTCCTTGATAGATTTTATTTTCTACTTTTAGGGTCTGTATATTAATTTTTACATATCAATTTTGTCTTTTCAGAAGACATTCTCCTAGTTAGAGTGAACATGTTATTGGGTTTTCCTAAATCTTGTGCAATAGGATAGCTATGTCCACTCTTTTGTAAATCACATCTTTTTTAAAAACACCAAAAGCGGTCGACAATTTAAATCGACCCTCTTTCGCATTGGCCCTTACTGGCTTTATGATGTGGGAGGTAATTACTTCAATAGAATGCAAAAAAAACAATTGATAAGTAGGGATATAGAAATCTTTTACAATAAGGCTTCAGAAGAAACCAGACTGGACAAAGGAATGGGAATATTCGAGTTCGAAAGAATTAAAGTGCTAATTGATAAATATTTACCATTTCAATCGGCTAAAATAATAGATGTGGGTGGTGGTACTGGTAAATATGCCGAGTGGCTCTCCCAAAAAGGTCATTCGGTTTTTCTGGTGGATCCTGTTCCCAAACATATTGACCAAGCCATAGTAAGAGCCAATAAATTGAAAAACAAGTTTAGTGCTCATCTAGGAGAAGCTAGAGCGCTAAATTTTCCTGATAATTTTGCCGATGTTGTGATTTTACACGGCCCTCTTTACCATTTACAAAACAAAGGTGATAGAGAAAAAGCCATCAAAGAGGCCAAAAGAGTTACGAAGTCGAGAGGTGTTATTTTAGGGTTTTCCATTAATTATACAGCATCGACCCTAGTTGGTCTGTTGCAGGGGTTAATTCACAAAAAAACGTTTTTTGAAATGTGCAAAGAAGAGCTTACGACCGGGGTACATAATCCTCCAAATGATTTTCCATGGCTTCTTGCCGAAGCCTATTACCATAAACCTGAAGAACTAAAAGAAGAATTTCAAGGACAGGATTTGATTTATTTAAACACCTATGCCATTGAAGGTATTGCTTGGTTAGATAAGAATTATTTCACAAGTATGTCGAATGAAAGGACTAAAAAAACACTAATGGATTTGATAGACATTACTGAGAATGACACTAATCTCCTAGCCTTTAGCCCGCATATGATGATAGCCTCAAAAAAGCAGTAAGTAGTATATCTATAAAAGCAATAGTGGTCCAAAATTAATCTTGGCCATTATTGCTTTTTTCTAATTTATACTAGATTAAGATGGACTTAAGTTGAAATTGATTTTTATCATTTTCTAAACAAAAGTGAGAGTATATTTTAGCTGTCTACTTCCTCAAATTTAAAAATCGTGGATTGGTCGAAATCAAAAATAAGAACGACGGTTTTAGCATATATCTACTTGCTGGCCGTAACAATTCAAAGCTGTACTATGGTAAACGTATCTGTTAGCAACAAAAGAAATCCTGCTCTCCAAACTTTGGAATTTGGTAAAAACCTGAAGGTTACCACTTGGGGAGCCATAAAGGTGAACAAAGCCGACTTTTTTCCTTCTAGTTTTCAAATCCTATCTAAAGGAACTGTACTATACATAGATCCTGTAGAAACGGACATTTCAGAAAAGGCCGATTATATATTCATTACTCATGCACATCCCGATCATTTTTCTATAAAAACGATTGAGAAAATCGTTAAACCAGAAACTATTATCATATGTCCTAAAAGTGTTTCAAAAAAACTATTTAAAAAAGATTACAACATAAAGGAGGTGGGGCCAGGACAACTTGTTGATTTGGCGGGTATCCAATGTAAATCAGTGCATGCGTATAACACCAAAAATGTTTTTCTATGGATAAAGGCGCATCCTAAATCAAAACAAAATGTAGGTTATATCTTAACACTTACAGATAATACCAGAATTTACCATACCGGAGATACAGACTACATTCCTGAAATGGAAGATATCAATGATATTGATATTGTCATGGTGCCTATTGGAGGAGACAATCTGACCATGAATATTACTGAGGCAGCAAAAATGGTGAATAGAATAAGGCCCCAAATTGCTATACCCATGCATTATGAGCTTAAAAACAAAGCTCTTTTACCACAATTCCGCAACTTGGTAAATGACGAGATAAAAGTTAAATCCTTGGAATAGATTTAGTTTAATCCACTTAAACTAGCTATTTAACAAGCAGTAATATGAAATATTCTTTAGAATTATTCAGCCTGTAAACTTTTTATAGGGTTCTCATTTGCAACTTTGATTGCTTGATATCCTACGGTTGCCAAGGCAACCAACATTGTTCCCATACCGCTCATTACAAAAACAGACCAAGAAATATTGATATGGTAAGTACATTATCATAAACTTTCCAAGGTTTGATGAAAAGCGAACGTTAAAAACATTATGTGGTCGTTTCTTTTTCCTCATAATGTTGTAATCAATCAATAGTAATACTATCATAAAACAATAGTTTAACTATTAATTATGAATAGTAATAGTATTAATCTAAACTAAGTGATCTAATTTCACCATGTACAATTTAAATATCATGGTTATGAAAACAATTTGGAGTACCACAAGTATTTTTTTAGCATTGACAACATTGGGTTTTTCGCAAACAAACTATAGTTTCGAAACTTCCAATGAAACTATAGAAATTGATAGAAGCCGTATTTTAGTGGAGAGTGTATTGACCAAGGAAGAACAAGCGGCACTTACACCTGAAGGTGTCTACAATAGTTTGGCTGCCGGTAATGAAAGATTTGTTAGGAGTGACCTAACAGCAAGGGACCATTCCATACAGATACGGGAAAGTGCCAATGCCCAATACCCCAAGGCCATTGTACTTTCGTGTGTTGATAGTAGAATTCCGGTAGAAGATGTATTCGATAAGGGAATAGGCGACATTTTTGTTGCACGGGTTGCAGGTAATTTTATCAATGACGACATACTTGGAAGCATGGAATTTGCCACTAAGGTAGCCGGAGCAAAACTCATTCTGGTATTGGGACATGAGAATTGCGGGGCCATTCATTCAGCCATTGATGGTGCCAAATTAGGACATGTCACCAAAATGCTCAAAAATATCCAGCCAGCAATTGAACGATCCACCAAGTCTGAAGGGCCAAAATCATCCAAAAACAGATTGTTCGTTCACGAGGTGAGTGAGAACAATGTTCGACATGCCATGGAAATGATAGTCGAGGAGAGTGATCTGTTAAGAACAATGCTGGAAAAAGGAGAGATTGGTATTAAAGGAGCTGTTTATGATATGGATACCGGAGTGGTGAACTTTGTCAAATAGTCTTTTGACTTAATCTAAAACATGGTTCAGGATGGTATCTTGGACCATGTTTTTTTAAAAGATGTGTTGATATCATTAAAACATTTTAAAAAAGTAGATTGAACCAACCATTCAGCGAGATTTAGTTTAATAATATGAACAATTTTTAGGATTACTTTGATCTTAGCTTCAAATACATCTCCTATTTAAAAACAAGTTATTTTCTAATTCCGTTAAGTTTTAATTATATGTTCTTTAAGAACTAACGAAAAATGAAAGTATAGCTTTACGCCATTGCATCAATCGCGTATGAAAATAAAATTACAATCACTAACTCCCATTTTAATACTTTTTTTCTCTGTTTCACATTCTGGATTTGGTCAAGAAAAGACTGTGATCCTAACCGGAAAGGTTCAGAGTTTGAGCAATGATGTCTCAGATGTATTGGTGATTAACCTAAGCTCACAAAAATCCACAATTACCAATGGCGAAGGAGTTTTTTCTATTGAAGCCAAATTAAATGACTCCATACAATTTAATGCTGTTCAATACTTAACCAAAAAAATTATGGTTACAAATACCATTTTAAATACCTCTTTGATACTCATTCATTTAGTAGATAATATCGTTAAATTGGATGGAGTAACTGTTATGCCATATAGTTTATCAGGAAACATTGACCTTGATATTAAAAGAATCGGTAATGGACCCGTTGCAACTTCATCATCCTTAAAACTGCCCAATTCAAATGTTCAAGTCATCACTCATAAGGAAAGACTGCTTTTAGAGGCAGATAGAGGAAACTTTATCAAAGGGGGCATCCAATTGGATACTCTTTTCTTTTTCCCCTTTGTTGGTCTTTACATGGACCTAAATGTGCATAAAACGCTCAACTACATTTCTGGAAGGACAAAGAAACTGAAAGAAATTGTATCGGTAGATGAGGACATTAAAATGGAAAAAGAAATTATCAATATGTTCTCAAAAAAAACCATATCGGAAGAATCTGGAATTCCTCTTGAAAATATTGATGGCTTTCTTACTTTTTGTATCTCACAAGAAGACTTTTCCAACTTATCCAGTGCGGGGAATTCCTTTGAAGTTTGGAAATACCTTATGGCCAAAAGTGAAGAGTTCAAAAGAAGCCGGTAGTTTTAGAAAAACTGCTTTTTACTTAGTTTTTTATCCTCCCCTTTTCAAACTGATTTAAATCAAAAGCTCAACGATCAACAGTTCATATCTTTGCTTGAAGTTGTTTTTCCCACTAATGTTATTTATCGCCATAATCATTATTTACTTTATACTAGCGCTAGTCTTGGTCATTGGACTACTGCTAAATGGTGTTAGACCAAGTAAGACCTTAGCATGGCTTTTAGCAATTTTCACTATACCAATTGGTGGTGTTTTACTATATCTATTGCTGGGCAGGAATCGAAGAAAAAACAAGCTTTTCAATTTAAAAAGCGATCATTTAACTGATATACACTCCCCGTTAAATCAAGAATCGGTTAAGCGGCATCCTGACAATAGAAAAATCATAAAACTCATTAGTAAAACCAGTAGCTACCCTTTAACGCATCAAAATCAAGTAAAGATTCTTAAGGATGGAAAAGAAACCTTTGAATCTATATTTTCAGCCTTAGAAAATGCCAAACATCATATACACATCCAATATTATATTTATGAAGATGGAATACTAGCAAATAAATTGTTGCAACTATTTAAAAAAAAGGTAGAAGAAGGGGTTAAGATTCGTCTTTTATATGATGGTATTGGCAGCTATTCATTAAGCAAAAAACATATCAAAAACCTTCAGAAAATTGGTGTTGAAGTACATCAGTTTCTACCCTTTAGATTTGGAAGGCTTTTATCATCAATAAATTATAGGAACCATAGAAAAATCATTGTAATAGATGGTTACGTGGGATTTACAGGCGGCATCAATGTCTCTGATAAATACCTTATTGGTGATGACGCTTTAGGAAATTGGCATGATATCCATTCAAGAATACAAGGAAAAGCAGCTAATTATTTAGATAGGATTTTTGTTGCGGATTGGTATTTGGCAGGTGGTGAAAAGGTAGAGTCTCCAAAACATTCCAAGACAATACCAACAGAAAAAAACGGCATGGAAGTACAAATAGTCCCCAGTGGACCTGATGATGACTTCGCCACAATGGAACAGGTTTATTTTTCCATTATAAACAATGCAGAGAAGTACGTTTATATTATCAATCCTTATATCATTCCCAATCATGCAATTCTGCAAAGTTTACAGACCGCGGCCTTGAGCGGTATAGATGTTCGGATATTGATGTCTACAAGTACCGATATAAAAGTGGTTGATTGGTGCGTTAGGGCATATTTTGAATCTTATTTAAAAGCGGGTATAAAACTCTATTTATATCCTGATGGTTTTTTACACAGTAAAGTGGTAATCAGTGATGACCAGATTGTAAGCGTGGGAACAGCCAATCTTGATGAACGAAGTTTACAGCAAAACTATGAGGTCAATGCCATTATTTATAATAATGAGCTATGCAGGAATATGAAAGAAGATTTTCTGATGGATTGTTCCAAATCTATCTTACTTGATCTAGAAACACATCAAAAAAGGCCCTGGTCTGCAAAGATTCTTGAAGGGTCAGCAAAATTATTGAGTCCTTTATTATGAAACAAATGTTTCATAACCCAATTCGTTTCTACATCCCTTTCCTTCATACCAGCAGTCAATATTGTAAATGGTGGTCTCTGCAATTTTCTTTAATGCCTCTTTGGTGACGAAAGCTTGATGAGGAGTTAGCAATACATTTGGCAGAGAAATCAACTCTTTCAAGTGTTCATCTTTAATTCCCTTTTTACTATTGTCTCTAAAGAAAACTCCTTTTTCCGTCTCATAAACATCTGTGGCATATCCACTTAAAGCCTTCGTTTTAATTGCCTTTATTAGATCTATTGTTTTCACTACCGCGCCTCTGGCGGTATTGACCAATAAAACTTCTGGCTTCATTATATCAAACAAGGATTTTTTGAACAAATGGTGCGTTTCATGCGTAAGTGGAATATTGATACTAATAATATCTGCCTGTTTACAGAGATTTTCTAAATCCATATACTCTAAATCATACTGACTTTCTAGATAAGGGTTGTTTTCCAGGTCATTGGCAATCACCCTGCATCCAAATGCATGAAATAGCTGAACTAGAATGGAACCTATTTTACCCGTACCAACAATACCCACTGTTTTCCCATATAAATTTTGGCCAACTAAATCATCTAAAAGAAAATTGTATTGATTCACCTGTTCATTGGCTTGAATTAGTTTCCTGTTTAATGCCAAGAGTAAGCATATTGCATGTTCCGCAATAGCATGAGGAGAGTAGTCCGGGGCATTGGCGATTCTTAAACCAATACGCTTTGCTGATTTAACACTTACATTGTTGTACCCTGTAGATCTAAGTGTAATAAATTTTACACCAAGGTCTTTTAAAATTTCGAGAACTACCAATGAGGCATCATCACCGGAAAAAATAGAAATAGCTTCATACCCTACAGCCAAAACAGCAGTGGTACTATCCAAGGCTTGCGTTACAAAGGTTAATTTGTATTTCTCTTTATTGGCATTGTTAAGGGTTTCTATCTCAAACTCTTTGGCACTATAAACTAGTAACTTCATCTCTATGTTCTTTACGGAAAATTAAATCTTGTTCCTTTAGTGCAAAAACCACCAGTTTTATATAATCATTAATGGTTTTATCAATATTTATAGGGTCAATTATATCAATATTGCCCCTCCAAATAAGTTCCCGTTCCTTTCCTACACATATGCAATACAAGGAAGTTTCTGCATGGTAAATGGTAAACTCCTTGTAATAATCGTCTTCGTAGAAAATGGGTTGATACTCCAAATAATCATCGTTAAAACTATTTAATGACCAATCCAAATTGGACATTCGCTTTCTAAACGTCTCTTTATTTTCCGAACCTATAATTTTGGTAAAAAGGATAGCATCAAAATCTTTATTCAGAAGCTGCTGCTCCACCTCCGAAAGTTCTTCTTCTGATTGTTCTGAGGAGGTAAACTCCACATCAAAAAGATCAATGCTTCTTATCGATTCTACATTTCGTTTAGAGAATTCATCTTTAAGTTTAGTTTCAAACTGTACTCTTGCTTCTTCATTCGAGGTCATTCCAACAAGCAGTACCTTATTGGCATCAAACAGCACTATATCTGGATTTTTCCAATTGGTAACTAAGCTAGTTGAGGAACAACCAGCTGAAAACAAAATCATTAGAGCTATTATTTTTCTCATCTTCTTTTTATTAATAGTATCAAAGGGTATTAACAGGATAAAAATCCACAGGGCTAACTAAGCAATCTTTTTTGCTTTTTTTTCTTCATTACATTGGAAATGATTTTGAAAATTTTTGTTTTGGATGCTTTATAGTCAACAAAATAACCCTGTATCTCTTTTTTTAACTCAGCATGGGTTTCTATATATGCATTCTCCATTTTTATCTGGTCCACCTCATCTACCATTATCAGTATTTGGTTTTCGTGCAACTGTACTTTTTTAAAGATTTCAACCAGGTTTTTTTCTGCCTGGCTCAACGAATCCAAAACCCTTTTTACCTCATCAAAAATCTTAACATCAATCAAGTCCAAAGTATAATCCTGTATCATCATATTTAAGAACTTTTGCTCGTCTTTGGCAAATTTCAATTCTGATGACCATTTTTTGGATTCTCTGTGCATTTCATCTGCGCTTAACCATTCTGTATATGCTTTTTTTATAGTGTTATTTTTCATAACTAGTTTGAATTTAGGGCAGAAAATGAAGCTTCATTCACCGCCCTTTATAAGATTAAACAACCTCAATAACACGTCTTGGTTTTTCCTTAGCTTCTTCTGCTTTAACAAGGTTCAATTTTAAAATACCGTTTTTGTAAGTTGCTTTAACATCTTGGTTTTGATCAACTGTATTTGGTAATTGCATAGTTCTTTTAAAACAATTGTAACTGAACTCCTTACGTGTGTAGTCTTCATCTTTTTCCGTTTCTTCCTTAGTTTTTTGTGCAGAAACTTCTAAAATGTCATCCTTCATGGTGATTTCAAAATCCTTTTTGTCAAAACTTGGGGCGGCAAGTTCAATTTCAAAATCATCATCATGTTCTTTAATGTTCATTGCTGGCAACGACTTTTCCAAGCTGAAAAAATCATCATTTACAAATGCGTCGCGATTAAAAAAATCCGCTAAATTCTCGTTCCATGGAAATCGGGTTCCATTAAATTTAATTAATGACATAGTTATATATTTAAGATTAATGAATACTATTTACTACCAATGTAAAAAGCTGCCTTTTGCCAGAAAATAATTTGAATCAATTCTCAAAGCGCTTAAATTCAAAGCATTGGTTTTTTTCTTTTTAAAACAGCCCCTGCATAATTGTAGACTTCGGCCTTAAGTTTAAGGTAGTCATCATAGTGTTGCGTTACCTTTAAATCCAGATTTACATGTTTTTTGTAATAAGCCAGATCACATATTGCAGTGGTGCATTCCAAAATACCTCCCATGTTGTTTTCATGTTTGGAAATCATCCGTTCTAAACTTTCCTTTTCTTTTTTTGACTTTAAAAACTTCTGCTTGAAAATTTCTAGTTTTTCAAATAGGTTAGGCGTTCTTGGTTCAAAAACATATGACTTTAAAAGCCCTTCTATAAAAAGCATTTCATCTTGAATAAACTGGATTTGGGATTTCCATTTTTGAAGTTCCCAGTGGAGTTCTTCCATTTTTTTTTCTTGATGAAATTCTTTTTTTTTTGACACCTTCAAATCATTTGATTGAAAATGAAGGTAAACAACAACAATTGACCATAAAATGATCTAAGTCAATTGAAGGCAAATCAAATGCCAAAAACACTTCTGGCAAGTGCTTTGAATTGATTGTCGGTCATACTATCCGCTTTGTCCAAAGCTTTAACTTTTAGTGCAAGCCTATGATGGTCTTTTTCCAAATAGGCCAAAAATTTATCCGCCGTTTCTGCTGGACCAAATATGGCAAGTTGATCTGCATTTTTCACAGAGGTTACTAAATTTTCAAAATATCTTTTTAGTTGGTGTTTTTCCCGTTCAAGGTATTTGCTGTCCTGCACAACATCTTGTGGCCCCCATCTTGTCTTGGACCTAGACCCTCCCTTTGGATTAAAAAATTCCATATTTGAAGGAATGGTAAAGAATTTTTCAACTCCATTTTCAAATACTACACAATCAGCTTGTTGCTTATCCAGCCATATTCCAATTTGTTTCATACGAGTAGGTTTTTAATTATCATTGAGTTCCAATATTGGTGTTTTTGGGTCGTAACCAATTTCCTTGACCATAGGGTTGGAAAGAATACTGCCAAAGAACAAGTGTTTTCTATTTAAAAAAGCAATTATGTCGCAATCGTTACTTTCTATAAAAATGTTGATACCATCACTTACATTTGTTGCAGGCAGAAAGTGGATTTCATAATCGGTCCCATCCAGAATATCTTGCAAGAGTTGTTTGTTGGTCTCTTCTTTACGATTGAGTTTCCCATCTTTGTTTTTATCAATATGAACAACATTTATTTTTGAATCATGAAGTTGAGCGATTTCAATAAGATACTGTAACTCCTTCCTTTTATAATCAGATTTAAAATCAGTAGGAAAAACAATTTCCTTTGGAACTGAATAAGAATATCCTTCAGGCACGGCAATAACTGGGCATTCCTTTATTTTTTCCATTAAAGTTACCGTGTTCGTGCCAAAAATTTTTGCTTTTGAACTGTTGGTTCCCTTGGTTCCCATGACTATTATATCTATATCCTTTTTAGCAATTATACCTTTTACAGCCTCAATTAAACTATTGAATGTGCAGATGGTATGGAATTTATGTTTTGGATTATCTGGGTGTAATCTTATCATTTCCATTAATCGGGTCATGCCCTCTTCAGAAGTTCTTTTGGCGGTATCATAAAACTGCTCACCGGGTTCGGGAACCATCATGTTATCCAGTGTATAAGAAGATACCCGAAATACGTTTAAAACATAAAAGTCGCATTGAACATCCCTATATAGCTCAAGGGCATATCTTATGGCATTCAGTGCATTTTTTGAATAATCTGTAGGAAGTAAAATTCGTTTGTCCATTTTTATTGACTTTTGTTTTAAAACTAATTCATGGAAAAGTGAACTACTATGACTTTCGTCAATTTGCCTATTTGAATTCCTTAAAAAGTGTATTTGTGGTATTTCTTAAGATTTGGGGTGATATGGTAACACCAAAAAAGGCACTAAACTGCGCAAGCCAATGTTCCGTATTATGGGCTCTACAAAAAGTCGCTCCAAGAAAGTATGTTTATTATGAACCATAGCTAGCAGTTGTATGTCATGTTGACTTTGAAAGTTATTAATAGCTCCTATCACCTCTTGATCTGGTTCATCATAAAAATAATGATTGGAAGTTGCCACTATTCTCTCGAGGGTAGTTTTGTTTGACCTTTGCTCTTTGGAAAGTCCATACGGTGATGAAACATGCATTATATGAATTTTAGACTTGTGCTGCTTGGCCAAATTCAATAAATAATCAAGGCCTGATAATTTGTAGTCAATTTCAAAATCTGTTGGAAATAAAATATGATCCAAGGGTCTAAACTTGCTTTTTTTAGGGATGGTCAGAACAGGTACGGTAGCTTTTCTTAATACATGCACAGTGTTAGATCCCAAAAATATTCCCTTTGCTCCAGTTGCTCCCTGCGTGCCCATAATTACAATATCAATATTCACATTTTTAACTGTATTTTGTACCTCATCAACCAAATTATTGAAGGCAGCGTGCGTAACAAAAGTGTGTCTAGGGTTTTTGAATTTTGAGGCCAGGTTTTTTCTTATTTCCTCCAATTGTGTCTGCGCAACCTGTTGATGACCATCTGGAAGTCCCACTTTACCTGGACTGCCCAACATATAATCAACCCTGTAAATTGCTGGAGTATACGCATGCATTAAATAAAACACACAGGTACTGTCTTCAAACAGCTCGATACCATGGCAAATGGCATCAAAAGCATTCTCTGAAAAATCCGTTGGTAAAAGAATATTCATCATAGTGGCAATTTTAAATAGCTTACAATATTTTCAAAACTAGAACAGGAAGGTCTTCCATACTATGATTTAGATCAATTGCAATCCATTTCAAGTTTTTTAAATTGCACTATTAAACAATGAAATTGTGAAAGGAAATTTTAATGAAATTATTAACTCTAAACAACTTATTTTGGTTGATTTTTTTGCGGATTGGTGTGGTCCATGCAAAGTGTTGGCTCCCATTCTTAAGGAAGTTAAAGATGAAATGGGCGAGACCCTCAAAATTGTAAAGATAGACGTAGATAAGAATCAGTCAATCGCTGGTAAGTACCAAGTGCGTGGGGTGCCTACAATGATTCTGTTCAAGGAAGGGAAAACACTTTGGAGGCAATCCGGTGTGGTACAGAAATCTGAAATAGTGAAAACCGCAACGTCTTTTCTATAGTCGCACAAGTAACTTTTCAAAAAGAATTTTCTTCTAAAATACCGCCGCATGACCTTTCTCATTTCAGCGGTAGACACACTTCTCTATTTTTCCTAAAAATTAACGGAAAAATGGAAAAATCAATAGAATCCTCAACACATAGTTCAATCAAAAGGAAAAATCTTAAAACTATCCTAGTGATGTACAACCATCAATTAACCAAGATGAAAGCGCAATTGGATGGACTTTTCACAAATTCTTATGCGGTTGAAAATTTAGATGAGATACGAGAGATTGCAATGTTACTTCAAGAAATACGGCGTAAGATAAATATGTCGGAAAAAGAACTTTCAATGGGGTTGGATTACAATGACATACCCATTCAAACAAAAAATAAGCTAAACACTCTAGACAAAGACTTCATAATTCTCAACAATGCTTTCTTGGCAATTGGCAGAATCAATAGGGAACAATCTGCTTAAGGTAAAGATGAAAGAAAGTTAACCAGTAGGTCATTTTTTAGTCGTAAAGATGCATTACCAAAAATGGAACTTGAGTATTGAAAGCAACTTTTTTTATTACGCGTTCATTGGTTATTTTTTCAAAAAAACTGTGCCAATAGTTTATCATGCATACAATACCAATATCATTGTTTTCTTCAACAAGCTCTTTTATTGTAATGTTGATAGGCTTTTCTTTTTTTAAGATTATAAGCTCATGATTCACCCCTTTAAGACGTTTTTGAATTAATTCATGAGCGGTTTTTTGATGTGGTTCAAGTGTATTTATATCACCTAAATAAAGCACTCTTATTTTGGCATTAAGGATTTTTGCAATGTCAATCATGGGTTTTACTTCATAAGTATGGTAAGCATGTTCCAACCCCGTAATAAAGAGAATTGTTTCAATAGTATCATGTTTAAAATCATCTGGCACTGCTATAATCGGACAGAGATCAACATTTTTTATGGTTTTGTATGTATTGCTACCCATAAAAACTTCTTTTAGCCCTGTTGCTCCCTTGGTTCCCATAATGATATAATCGATATCCTTATCGAATACAACTTGGCGTATTGCGTTGGTCAATGTACTTATTCGTATAAGACTATTGAATTTATGTTTAGGGTTTTCATAACTTTCTTCAATGCGTTTCAATGTTTTTTCCAATCCCCTTTTTGATTCTTCTTTGGTTACCTGGTACAGCCTTGTTTCATTGGCCCTATTTATTGTGGTAACAAGTCCTGAGGAACCCAATTGAAAAACATTCAAAATAAAAAATTCACATTCTTCGTTTTTGAAAAGTGATAGTGCAAACACGATTGCATTCCATGCGTTTTCAGAAAAATCTGTTGGAAATAATATCCTTTGCATAATGTATATACCATTTGTTGATTACCCTTCAAAGTCTGGAAGGACCATTAGAGGGATACTGGTTTTAAATCCTACTTTCTTCACTACAGGTTCTTGCGTTAACCGCTCCAAAAATGTATGGGAATAATTGGTAAGAACAATTAGATCTGCAGCCTGTTCTTTGGAAAAATCTCGGATGGCTTTTGAAACAGTCGATTTTATAGTCACTTTGTAAAAAGAATATGGGTATCCTTCCAATCTTTTTTTTAAAATTTCCCTGTTATACCGTTGTAGACTGCTCAGTCTAAATTCCTGGGCCACATGAAATATTTTAATCTCAGATTTCCATACATCTATTAACTCCAAAAATGGCTTCAATATCCCTTTCGGAAAAAAGTGTGCATATTCAGTAGGAAAAACTATGGTCTTCATTAATTGAAAATCAAATGTTTTTGGTACAGCAATCAATGAGCAATTTTTTACCGCTTTTAAGACCTTAACCGTATTGCTTCCCATAAAAATCTCTTTCGCGCCCGTAGCCCCTTTTGTGCCCATCATAATGACATCAATATCATATTTTGGGATAAGTTCCTTGATAACAGTTACAAGATTTCCTTTGACTGAAATTGTTTTGAAAGTATGATTTTGAATGGCATGGTTCTGTTTAAGGTAGGTTGTGATTTTTTTCAGTTCTTTTTCCGAATAGTCAGATAATGATTGATAGACTTCACCTGCCCTAACAGAGCTTTTAAACCCAGCAATGTTTTGTGATTTGGGTTCATAGACGTGCAGTAGATAAAATACACATTCAAAATCTGCGTAAAGCTTTATTGAAGTGAAAAGCGCATTCCAGGCATTTTCTGAAAAATCTGTGGGTAAAAGAATCTGTTTCATAGCACCTTATTTAATTATTTCTGATGTATCATGTAGCACTAGGAAAGGCACTGTACTGCTATAACCAATAGAATCCACGTTCTGTTTTAACAGCAAACGCTCAAGAAATGAGTGTTTTTTGTTCATCATAACAATTAAATCCATATCGTTCTTTTCTACATAACTGTGCACCACATTAGGCATATACGCATCCGTGATATCTTGAAAGACCACTGACAAACCTTTTAGCAAACCCTTCAAGTGTTCCTGGTTCTCTAATTGAATTGGAGTTAAATCATCTTCTTCAACAGCATGTACCACATGCAATAAGGCCTTGTTTTTTGATACTATCTCTAACAATGGTTCCAATTCTTTGGGATTGTATTTTGACGCATAATCCGTAGGCAAAAGAACTTGTGTTATTTTTCTGAAATCATATTCCACCGGTACAGCCAACACGGGACATTTTGATTTTCTGATAACATGCACCGTATTGGAACCCAAGAACAGTTCTTTTGCACCTGAAGCTCCCTGTGTGCCCATAACAACCATATCTATGTCTTTGGTCTCGCAAACCTCCTTTATTTCATCTGTTGGGGTGTTGAAGGCTGAAAGTGTTTCAAATTGATATTTAGGGTTCTTATATTTTTTTTCAATTCTTAACAGCGTATGTTCCAATCCACCCAATGACAAATCCACACCTACATCTGGTATGGCACTATGAACCGGCCCTCCGACCATGTAATCTACTCTATAGAATGATGGGGTATACGTGTTTAAAACATAGAACAAGCACGCTTCATTTTCAAAAAATTGAAGTGCGTAATCAATAGCGTTCCAAGCGTTTTTAGAGAAATCGGTGGGTAAGAGTATCTTTTTCATTTTTCTAACTATTTATCTAGGTAAATTCTGCATGACCAGAAAAGGAATTTTAATCTTTAAGCCTAATTCATCAATAGAAGAACGGTACAACATATCTTCAAAAAATGAATGTCTTGAATTGACCATTGCCAACATGCCAACATTGTTTTGGGTTATGTATTCCAATATGGCTTCAACCCTATTTTGAGTAGGAATCATTTTAAAGGAGAGATAGGCTTTTGAAAGCGTGCGTTTTAAGAATAACTTGTTGTCTTCCTGTCTATGGCTCAACACTTCAAAATCTGAAATATGGACGCAATGAATTTCTGATTTGAACTCTCCTGCTAAATTGCCCAAAAGCTTTAATTCCCTTCTTTTATAAGGCAACATATAATCTGTAGGAAACATAATAACTTTGGGTTGTCTGTGTTCAAAATCTTGGGGGATTGCTAAAACAGGGCATTTAACGTATTTAAAAACCTCAATGGTAAAACTTCCAAAAGTTGTTTTATGGTCGCTGGTTTCTCCCTTAGTGCCCATTACTATCAAATCTAGGTTCAGCTGATCTACAAAGTCATTTACGCCATCCACCAAACTGTCAAAAGATGCAACTGCGTGGAAAACGTGCAAAGGGTTTGGGGGCATCCCAATTACTGATTGGATCAATACATCCAATTTTTTTTCAACTTCCAGTCTAATATCTCTTTCCGCTTTTTTCCTTTCACTAACAGTTGAATTATTAAACCTTCCATAGACTTTATCGGCAAAGGCATTCATAATATAGAACTCAGTCCTTGTGTTCTTATAAAGCTCTTGCGCATATTTTAGAGCATGTAGCGCATTTTCTGAGAAATCTGTTGGGACAAGGATAACATTCATAGCCAAAAACTTTGACTAAAAGTATACTAAGGCCAAAAGGCATAAAATGATATTGGTCAATTAATAAGTTGTATCACCCTAGTTATTCATGGATAACATAAAACGGGTTTTTAGTATGGAAGCTAATTTTTTCTACAATCGAGTCGAAAAGAATCTGTTGTATAAAATTAAGGTTTTTTGCTACCATTATAATCATATCAATATCCCTGCTTTCCACAAAACACTGTATGGCAGATTTTACATTTTTATTTGTTATTGTATGAAAACTAAATCCTTTTTGGAAAGATTCTTCAAAGAAATCGAACAAATATTCTTTGTTCTGTTCTTGATTAGAATTAAGTTTCTGGTCTTGTTTGGACACATTCATTATCCTAATTTGTCCATCACTTAAATGAAGTATTTCTGTAATAGAACTTAGAATACTATGGGAATAAAAAATATTAAAGTCTGTGGGAAATGCCAATTCAGAGGGTTTTGAAAAAACAACTTCTTTGGGTATTACCAATGTGTTGCACTGCACTTTGGTAATAACATCCCCAGCATTACTGCCAACTACTTTTTCTCTTAACCCAGATACCCCTTTGGTTCCCATGGCAATAAGATCAATGCCTTTGTCTTCTATTTGTTTTTTTACAGATTCTATAAAGAAACCGTGTTCATTGATAGCAAAAAAAGAATGATTGTTATTTGTACTCTGCTGTCTGGTTTTATCCATCAGTTTGGATAATACATCTTTTGCACCGTTTACGGGTTTGCCTAATACAGTTTTCCTTTCAGAATTTAAAATTGTATTGACATGTAACAGATAAAAATTACAATCCATTGAATAAAACAAACCTTGGGCATATCTCAGTGCATTTTCAGAATATTCTGAAAAATCTATGGGAATCAAAATATTTTTCATTGTTAATGAAATAACACAACTAAGTTAACGTCATGAATATCAATTATGAATGATAAATATCATTTTGACACAATGGTAAAAACCACTACAGATTTTAATTAATGTACTGTAAAGATTCTTGATCTAAAATCCGGATTTTTCTATTTTCAACGCTAATCAATCCTTCATTTTTAAAATCGGACAAAGTTCTAATAAGGCTTTCTGTAGCAATACCGGCTACATTGGCAAGATCTCCTCTGGTAATTTGTAAGGGTTTTTCCAGTCCTTGATTCATTGCTTTTTCAAACTGCAGCAAGGTTCTGGCGGTTTTTTTCCTAACAGAACTGTATGCCATTTGAAGAAGCTGCTCTTTTATCTGTGAAATATTACCGGCCATTACTTCCATAAGTTCTAAAGAGACCTTTTGGTTTTCTTCAAGAATGGTTTTAAGCTTAGATTTAGAAATACCAACAAGTTCAACATCTTCAATAGCAACTGCGCATTCTTGATAAGGTATATTTTCCATTAAAGAAGTAAATCCAAGAAATTCATCAGCTGCATACAAAGCAGTAATCAGTTCTTTTCCTTGTTCTTCCAATTTATAGCATTTTGCAACTCCTTTAAGTATTAAGTAGACGTTATTAGAGTGGTCTCCTTCATTATATATGGTCTCTTCTTTCTTAAAAGAGTATTGTTCTCCATGATCATCAAAAAAGTTTTTGAGCTCATGCAAAGACCGTATTTCGTTTTTGTTCTTAATTGCTTCAAAACGGGCAGAAAAAGCACTGTCCATCAGTTTTGCCTTTTCAAGCCTTGAATGAATGGCACTTAACAGTTCTTCTTCTTCAAAAGGTTTGGTGAGGTAATCATCTGCCCCCATATCCATTCCTCTTCTAACATCTTGGCGCTCGGTCTTGGCTGAAACAAAAATGAATGGAATATGCTTGGTCTCTTCATAAGATGATAACACTTCAAGTACGCCATATCCATCTAGTTCTGGCATCATAATATCGCATAAAATAAGGTCTGGGCGCTCCCTTTTTGCAATTTCAATGGCAATCATTCCGTTTGCAGCATCAAATACCATAAATCCTGATAAATCAAGCAGCTCCGCAATATTTTCACGGAGGGACAAATCATCTTCAACTAAAAGAATTTTTTTCACCTTTTCCTGTTTAAATTGGAATTTCCAGTATAAAAATAGAGCCTTTTCCCAATTCACTTTCAAATGTAACATTACCGCCAAGGTTAATCAAGTGTTGTCTTGCAATATTAAGTCCAATACCAGTGCCTTGGGTGGTTAAAACATTACTTGCCCTAAAGTACCTTTCAAAAATAAATGGTTGCTCTTCTTTAGGAATACCAACACCCTGATCTACTACATGAATCATCATTGCATTTTGACTGCGCTTTACAATCAGTTCTATAGATGTATTCTCAGGAGAGTATTTTATGGCATTATGTACCAAATTAGATAATGCAAGGGCCATTACTTTCTCATCAAATTTTATGGAAATGTCATCAATGTTCTTAGGGTATAAAATACGTTGCCCCTCTTTTAATAGTGTATTTGCGCTATAAACAACTTCATTGATCAATTTGCTTAATGGGAATAGAGCTGGATTATAGGTAACCTTGCCAGATTCTAACCTTTCAAGTGAAAGAAAGTCTGTAAGGATGTCATCCAAATGTTTGACTTTGGATTTGATTGTTTCAATATGCTTATTCCGTTTTTCTTGCTGATCGGTCTCGGTATATTTGGACAATAGCGCCGTAGAAGTCAAAATACTGGTCAAAGGGGTTTTAAATTCATGGGATACTAAAGATAAAAATTTGGTCTTTAGTTCATTTAGTTTTTTCTCTGCTTTTAATGCCTCGCTAAGTTGCTCTGTGCGTTCTTCGACCTTTTTTTCAAGATTCTGTGTGTACCCTTTTCTTTCGGTTATGTCAAGAACAATGGCTACGCCAACCCGTTTTTTTCCGATTTTTGATAATTGCAGGTGAACTTCCACAGGATATGTGGAACCATCTTTTCGCTGGTGCATGGTTTCAAACTCAATCTTTTCCTTTTTATTCTTTAGGAGAGGTCTAAGAAGCCTGGTAAAACTTTCTTTTGAAAGCTCTGGTTTTATATCCAATATGGACATTTGTTCCAATTCTTCAATTGAATAGCCAAGATTCAATTGTGCGCCGTGATTAACATTTAAGAAAGTAAATGTATTATAATCAAAAACGAATATTTCATTTAGGGATTCATTAAAAATCCGGAACCAATGGTTAATCGCCTGTTCTGCTTTTTTACGTTCTGAAATATCGATTACCAAGGCCATCACATAATCTTTTCTCAATAATTTGAATGAATTTAGGCCGATTTCAACAGGGAACCCAGCACCATCTTTTCTAATGCCCTCAAGGTCCAAACCCAAACCCATACTTCTTTTTCCGCCCTCTTTTATAAATTCACCAAAATGTCCTTCGTGACAGCTTCTAGATTTCTTGGGCAATAAAGTTTCTAAAGATTTTCCATTAAGTTCTTCCTTAGCATACCCAAACATTTTATTTGCCACGGCATTACTGGCAACGATAAGCTGTCTGTCATTTACTATGAGAATTCCCTCAGAAATTGCTTCTGAAAGGATTTTAAAAATATTATTTTCTTCAAACAGTTTCACAACTTAAAGGTAACTCTTATTACTGATTTTGGTCATAGAAAAAAGATTTCATGACTGTTACTTTTGATTGAACATTAATATTAGCGGTATGTTAGATTCTAAAGAAGAAATGGGAAAAGTGTTTTACCAAAACCTGGGCAAACTTTTTTATGCAGTTGCACAAGCGGATCATAGTGTGCATGTTAAGGAAATTGATAGATTGAAAGAAACAGTAAGGGAAAGCTGGTTGAAAGTAGACGATATTGAGGATGAATATGGCACAGATGCAGCTTTTCAGATTGAAAGTGTCTTTGATTGGTTACTGGAATATGAAAAGAATGGTGAAGAGTGTTATGAGGAATTTGAAGCCTTTTATACTGAACATCGTAAATTGTTCAGTGAAGAAATAAAGTATTTAATTAAATCTACATCAAAAGCCGTAGCATCTGCATTTGCAGGGAGAAATAAATCTGAACTCATCTTGCTGGGCAGACTGGAATTACTTTTTAGAGGGTAATCAAATTTTAATCGTCATTATTGGGGTATTTGCCTGGTTGGCCACACTTTCTCCTATGCTTCCCATAAAAAAATGAGCCAAACCTATTCTACCATGGGTTGGTATGGCCACAATATCTGCAGATATATCATTGGCATAATTGAATATTCCTTGTTCAATGGAATAATCATTATAAATTTTGATAGGTATTTCTTCTCCTATCAAGGATGTAAATGCGTCTATTTTCTCTTGTATTTGAGAATTGCTCATAAAATTAATACCAATGGTATTGATATACACAAGATGAAGCCTTGCAGAAAATGTCAAGGCAAAATCTTTAACCTTGTTGAAAGCACTACAGTTTTCAGGTTTTAAATCACATGCAAAAACAATGTTATTAATGTCAAAACTTGAGCGTTTCTTTTTTATTACAATGACCGGCACCTCTGCAGTTCGTATTACTTTTTCGGTATTCGAGCCCACAAAGAAGGTTTTTAAACCACTAATGCCATGAGAGCCAATAACTATTAAGTCGATATTTTGTTCTTTGGCCACCAAATTAACCTCGCTAAAAATCTTGAAGTTTTGGAGTACCGTTTTAACCACCACGTTTTTTAGATAGGGTTTATCCGTAAACGTTTTTATTTTGTCCTTGGCTAATTTGATGTAGTATTTAGCCTCTTCTTGTTCCTCAAGTTCAGATTTGGAAAGAACAGACTCAGAAAGACCAATCATATGAAAAATAACAATACTAGCATTTTGTTCTTTTGCAATTTGGGCCGCCACTTCCAAGGCATATTCTGAATATTCAGAAAAATCAACTGGTACCAATATTTTTTTCATTGACTCTTTATATGAGAAATTGAATGTAAAAGTAAATGGTGAATTTACCCTGAACCATGACCTATGTCATTTTGTATCTAATTACCTACTCCAACCTTTGCGGTAATCACTAAATAAAAAGTATGGCACTTAATTTTAACAAATATGCCGCGGAAGGAAATAAGTTCATGAATGACTACACCAAGAAAATGAATCTTGGAGATAATAAAGAGAAATCAGGACGCATTTTGAGTGCAATTCTTCATGCCTTGCGCGATATCATCCCAATACAGGAATCATTTCAGTTTATGGCACAATTGCCCATGTTTCTTAAAGCGGTTTACGTTCATGGCTGGAGCTTTCATGCTAAGAAAATTAAAACTAAGCATATGGCGGATTTTATTGATTTGGTTCGCCAACATGGCGGCCCGGCCGCAATCAACGATTATGAGTACAGTGATGAAGTTGCCGAAAGATATATCCAAACAACCTTTATTTTTTTAAGGAGATATGTATCACTGGGTGAATTGGAAGATATAAGGGATTCATTGCCCAAGGAATTAAAAAACATGGTGTATTCCAATATTATGTTTTAAAAGCAGTAAAAAAGAAAAAAAAATAAGAGATGAAAACAATAATAACAATACTAGCAATTTTTTTGAGTGCAACCTTAACCGCGCAATTACCAAAAGCTTTGGATGAAGTTGCTCCATTCAGTGAGGGTCTTGCAGGAATTAGGATGGGAAATCAATGGGCATTTATTGACGATTTGGGCAATATTATCATTGATTTTAGGGGAGATGTTTATTGGAACCCAAATGCGAATGATTCATCAGAGGGTGTAAAAGCAATTAGATACCCAAAATTCACCGATGGGCGTTGTATCGTAAGAAAATATGTTGATGAAATTCCCGTATATGGTTTTATTGACACAAAGGGCGAGTTAGTAATTGAATATCAATTTTTAAACGTAAACCTTTTTAAAGATGGAGTTACCACAGGGATAATACACGAGAAAATTTTTAGGGGACGGAATGAATTCAAACTTAACATTTACGAAGACAAGTTTCATGAAGTATTAATGGATACTTCAGGTGAAATCATAGAATTTTTAGGAAGAAGGTATAATATACAATTGAAGAAAAGCAAGTACGAACTTCCTCGTATTACATCAAAAATACTCAATGATAAATTAGTTGCAATAAGAGTTGAAGACAATTGGGAAATTAGAAAATTAAGCTTTTAGAGGTTGGTTACCAGTATCCTTTTTTTTGAGCTTGGTAACCTTTGTTACTGTAATTGTAATACAGATTTTAGTACTTCATCACATCAAAAAGTTATCATATAAAACATCTTATTTATGAAAGTAGAACAGATATACACAGGTTGCTTGGCACAAGGTGCCTATTATATTGAAAGTAATGGCGAAGCAGCCATTATAGATCCCTTACGCGAAGTAGACCCATACATTGAAATGGCCAATGAACGTAATGCTAAAATCAAATATGTTTTTGAAACGCATTTTCATGCAGATTTTGTTTCAGGGCATATTGATCTGGCCAAAAAAACCGGAGCTAAAATAGTTTATGGTCCTACATCGATGGAAACAGGTTTTGATTTTTTGTCGGCAAAAGATGGGCAAGAATTTCAATTAGGAAATGCTACGGTAAGGTTAATTCATACCCCAGGCCATACCATGGAAAGTAGTTGTTATCTATTAATTGACGAAAACGGAAAGGAAACTTCCTTGTTTTCAGGTGACACTCTTTTTATTGGTGATGTGGGCAGACCGGATTTGGCACAAAAGGTAATTGCAGAACTAACGCAAGAGAAATTGGCAGGACATTTATTTGATTCTTTAAGAAACAAAATAATGCCCTTAAATGATGACATTATCGTGTACCCTGGCCATGGAGCAGGCAGCGCATGCGGCAAAATGATGAGTGATGAAACTACAGATACGCTTGGACATCAAAAAAAGACAAATTATGCTTTGAATCTCAATCTATCCAAAGAAGCCTTTATTGATAGCATTTTAACAGGCTTAACCCCACCTCCAGGGTATTTTCCACAAAATGTCCTTTTGAACATTAAGGGTTACGAAGCAGTTGACCATGTTATTGCAAAAGGTACTACCCCACTAAGCGTTGCGGCTTTTGAAACCGCTATGGAAGAGACTTCTGCCATAATCATAGATACCCGTGATGCACAAGAATTTGCACGAGGATATATTCCAAACTCTTTCAACATTGGGTTAGATGGCAGTTTTGCCAATTGGGTAGGCACAACGATAGTTGATGTAGCACGACCACTATTGATTATTGCCGAAAAAGGCAAAGAAGAAGAGGTAGCCACTCGTTTGGCCAGAATAGGTTTTGACAATACCCTTGGCTATTTGGAAGGTGGTGTTAAAGCATGGCAACAGACAGGCAAACAATTGTACACCGTAAAATCGATTGGAGCAGAAAGACTCGCATCAATAATGGAAGAGAAACATGTAAATGTTTTAGATGTAAGAAGAAAGAGCGAATACAATAGCGAGCATATGTTGCATGCTATCAACCTCCCGTTGGATTATCTTCAAAACAACCTATCGGAAATTGACAAAAATAAAATCTATTATGTCCATTGCAGAAGTGGCTATAGGTCTATGGTATTCATTTCAATTCTCCGTTCAATGGGTTATGAGAACATGATTGACATTAAAGGCGGATTCAAAGCGATGAAAGAAACTGGAAAGTTTGATATTTCTGATTACGCTGAGCCCACTACCATGTTATAAAATGAAAAGTCGATATCAAATATTAATTGTCGGAGGTGGAACGGCTGGTCTAATGGTTGCAAGCAGTTTGCTCAAAAAGAACCCAAAATTGCATATTGGTATTATAGAACCTTCTGAAAGTCACTGGTATCAACCTGCTTGGACTTTGGTTGGCGGGGGCACCTATAATTATAAAAGAACCATGAGGCCCATGAAAGCTGTGATTCCCAAAGAAGCTGATTGGGTCAAGTATGAAGTTATATCTATAGAGGCTAAAAATAACACTGTCACTATAGCAAACGGTAAGCAAATCACATATGAGTACCTTGTTATAGCACCAGGGTTAAAACTTGCACCTTCATTAACAGAGGGCTTGGAAGAAGTACTTGACAAAGGGATTGTCTGTAGCAATTATACCAATCCCAATCATACTTGGCAGGTCATCAAAAACTTTAAAGGAGGTACGGCACTATTTATACAACCACCCAAACCATATAAATGCGGAGGAGCTCCTCAGAAAATAATGTACTTGGCAGACGATTATTTTAGAAAGCATGGGATCAAGAAAAACACCAAAGTGGTATTTGCGTCAGCTAGTGACATCATATTTTCAGTGAAGAAAATAGCCGATACCCTTTGGAAAGTTGTCAATAGGAAAAGAATCAATGTAAAATTCAAGCATGAACTAAAAAAGGTAGATGGCGTAAATCAAATTGCTTGGTTCAACGTTTCGCCTGATTTTGTGGAGCATAATCCAATTCAACTTGAAATATTGGAAGAAAATGGCTTGGTCGGAATTAAATATGATATGCTACATGTAGTCCCAATCAATGTTCCTCCGGACTTCGTAGCCCAATCAAATCTGGGGGATGAAAAGGGATGGGTCGATATCGATAGTAAAACACTTCAGCACAAGCAGTTTCCAAATATTTTTAGTCTTGGTGATGCTAGCAATCTACCCACTTCAAAAACAGGCGCTGCCGTAAGAAAGCAGGCTCCTGTGGTCGTTAATAACATCTTGTATCTAATAAAGGCCAAGGAACTAGGTAGTAAAACCTATGATGGTTACACTTCCTGCCCTTTTATAACCGGATATGGTAAAATGGCTTTGGCCGAGTTTGATTATGACAAAAATTTTATGCCAGATCCCAAATTGAAACGAATGTTCATCAAGGACTCTTCCAAAGAACATTGGCGTTTATGGATTTTAAAAAAGTACATTTTGCCCTATCTATACTGGAACAAGCTGTTAAAGGGCAAAGAGATTTAAAAACAAAAACTGGAGGCGATTTTACCATCGCCTCCAGTTTTTTCATGAACAAATTCTTTTTTAAGCCATTGTTTCTTCCTTGCTCTTATTTTTTGCAATTCGCTCAATTAAATCCGGTACTTTTTCAAATACTGCTGCCAATCCATGGGTTTTACCGGCCGCCAAGAATGATATTTCGTCTTCTCTACTTACCAAAAAACCGATAGGTTCTATACCAATTCCAGCACCAGCTCCCATTCCTTCTCCTCTTCGTGCTTTGCCTTCCGTGCCTTCACCTCCACCAGAGCCAAATCCCATGCCAACTTTAATAACAGGGACACATTTAAATTCTCCCAGTTGAAATTGTTCTCCAACAATAGTTTCCGTTTTTGCCTCGGACTTTATGAAGTCCGTAATCTGTTTCAATAATTCTTCAAAGTGTAAATCCATAACATTACGTTTTACTATTAATAAATGATTTAATAAGGTTTATTGGGCGGTTATGTAGGTGTATCAATAAAAAGTTTCTTTCTTCAAAGTTGACGTTAAAATGCGCCACATAATGGTTCAGAAAAGCAAAAAGGGGGAATAGTTTTGCATTGGTCAGGCAATCACCCGTATCAATGTCCAACACAAACCTCTTGACTTTAAAAGATTTCAGTAGCGCAAGTATTTTTTTTACTGAAATACCATTTCCCTTGGTCTTCTCCCTATTCCTGATTTTTTTCTGCTTTTTGGGAAATCGCTTTCTAAAGGGGTAGAAATAATGGTGAAAAAAGAAAGTCTTCAGTTTTAACTTTAGAATCTCTTCTTGGTCATGCTCCATACTTATAGTTGCCAAACCTCTTAGCCTAAGATAATATTGATCACTATCTGTATTAATGTAAAAATCAATTGGAACCAATAGAAAACCAATGATCAACAACACAAAAACCACCAATACAACCAAAGCAGCCATTTTCTGTTTTTACAACAAAAGAAATTGAATTAAAACCGATCTGCAATGACCTGTGTCATTACAAATTGTACCATATCAAAATACCTTTGAAAACAGTAAACAAAAAAATCAATGAAGATGAAAAAGACTTTGTTTTTAATTGTGTTGATGGTTCTAGGAACTATGACGCTTTATGCTCAGAAAGAGAATGGGAGTTCGGGCAAAACTTCCAATTATGGAAAAATGTTCAATCCAAAGACCATTGAAACTTTTGATGCATCCGTAGCATCAATATTGACAATCTACGAAGCGCAAAAATCTACCTATGGGATACATCTAGAGGTGAAAAGTAACCAGGGAGTTATCCCTGTACATCTTGGTCCGTCTTGGTATATAGACAACCAAAATGTTTTGTTTTCTATAGGAGATACTTTATCTATTACAGGCTCAAGAATTACTTATGAAGGTGCTCCTGCCATTATAGCCATGGAGGTGCAAAAAAATGAAAATGTTCTGCTGCTTCGTGATAAAAATGGTTTTCCTCATTGGAGAGGATGGCAAAAAAAGAACAAAAGAAACAAAAAGTTTAAGTCATAGTAGAATATTCATAAAATATCATGGTGAAACATTTCGTTTTTTTCGCTCTTTTTTTTGGATTATTTGGGTGTAACAATAAAACGGATAAAATATTTCCAGAAAAAATCACTGTAACAGAATCTGTATATGCTTCTGCTACAGTTCAACCAGATAGCTTGTACCAAGCATATTCTTCAGTAGTGGGAATCTTAGATAGAAATCTGGTTGAGGAAGGTGATTTGGTGCGCAAGGATGAGGGTATTGTACAGATTATCAATACCTCTCCAAAATTAGGTGTTGCAAATGCCAAACTATCCTTTGAATTGGCAAGGGAAAATTATAATGGAAATGCTGCTGTGCTAAAAGGTATTATGGATGAAATAGAGGCATCTGAACTACAATTGAAAAATGATTCTATTAATTACTTCCGTCAAAAAAATCTTTGGAAACAAAACATAGGTTCCAAACTGGAATATGACAATAGAAAATTAGCTTACGAACTTTCACAAAACAAGGTAAGCCTCTTAAAAAGCAAATACGAGCGCACAAAGAAAGAATTGCAAACCCAAGTAAAACAAGCTGAAAACAATTATAAAACTTCGCAAACGCTTTCAGAAGATTTTACCATAGGTAGCAAAATTGATGGCAAGGTTTATGCGCTCTACAAAAACCCTGGTGAAATTGTAAATACCTTGGAGCCTATTGCAGCGGTTGGTCTGAGCGATAAATTTATGGTAGAATTATTAGTAGATGAAGTGGATATTGTAAAATTGAATTTGGGCCAAAGAATATTGGTAACCCTGGATGCTTACAATGCTGAAGTATTTGAAGCCAGACTACATAAAATATATCCCAGAAAAGATGAACGCTCACAAACCTTTAAGGTCGAAGCTGTTTTTGTTTCTCCTCCCAACAAATTGTACCCTGGCCTCTCTGGTGAAGGGAACATCATCATAGCAGAAAAAAAGGATGCTCTTACATTACCTAAGGAGTATCTTATTGCAGGAACCAAAGTACTGACGGAAAATGGAGAAGTAGAGGTTATTATAGGAGTTCAAAGTATGGATAGAGTGGAAATTCTAAGCGGGATTGATGAAAGTATCGCCGTTTTAAAACCTAGGCAATGATTAATTGGAAGGTTATATTGAATATTGCCAAAACACATTTGGTCACCAAATTAAAATCTACGGTTACTGCTTCTTTGGGTGTCACTTTTGGTATTGGCGCTTACATAACCTTGGTGAGTTTTATGACAGGTGTCAATACCATGTTAGATGATCTGGTGCTCAACCAAACGCCTCATATACATCTTTACAATGAAATTGAACCTTCTGAAAATCAACCCATAGTACTTTATCCTGAATTTAAAGATGGTTTGAACCAAATACATTCCGTAAGACCTAAACTAAGCCAAAAGAAAATCCACAATGCATTGCCCATATTAAACTATTTAAAAGAAGATGATAATGTAAGAGGTGCTACTCCTCAAGTTAAAGCACAAATATTCTATCTCTCTGGTTCAATTGATTTAGGGGGCAATCTTACAGGAATAGACGTTATGGAAGAGGTCAGGTTATCAAATTTTCATGATTACATTACAGAAGGCACTCCTGAAGCTTTAAAAAACAACACCAATGGTATTTTGCTTGGGGCGGGTATAGCCAAGAAAATGTCACTTTCCATTGGTGACCGTGTTCAGATAAGTACGGTTAAAGGAACCCTTTTTCCATTGAAAATAGTGGGCATTTACCAAAGTGGAATTGCAGAGGTGGACAACATCCAAAGTTTTACCAATATAAACACAGTGCAAAAGATTCTCGGCGAGGCGGAAAACTATATTACGGATGTCAATGTAAAACTTTATGATATTGCTGATGCCCCTAATATGGCCAATCGTTTAGGAAAACAGTTTAATGTTAAGGCAATGGATATTAAAGAAGCTAATGCCCAATTTGAAACTGGAACCCAAATACGAAACTTGATAACATATTCGGTATCCGTGACCTTACTTATTGTTGCAGGCTTCGGAATTTACAATATTTTGAATATGCTCATTTATGAGAAAATGAAGGATATTGCCATTTTAAAAGCAACAGGGTTTTCTGGCACCGATGTTCAACTCATTTTCATGAGTCAAGCTATAATAATAGGAACCGTTGGGGGAGGTGCAGGACTTCTTATTGGATTTGGGTTCTCGCAATTGATAGATAATCTACCCTGGGAAACCGAGGCACTTCCAACAATAACCACTTATCCCATAAACCATGACCCAATGTTTTATGCCATTGGGATATCATTTGCTTTGATTTCCACCTTCATTGCCGGGTATTTGCCATCTAACAAAGCAAAAAAAGTAGATCCAGTAGAAATCATCAGAGGAACCTAAGCCATGACTATTCATAAAGTTTTAGAAGCAAAAAACGTAAATAAATACTTTAAAAAACCTGTCTCGTTCCATGTATTAAAAGATATAAGTTTTGAAGTAAAAAGGGGAGAGTTTGCATCTATTATGGGCAAATCAGGTTCAGGAAAGTCTACATTGTTATATATCCTTTCGACTATGGATACTGACTATGAAGGTGATTTATACCTCAATGAAGAATATGTTACAGGAAGATCAAGAAACGAACTTTCCCAACTTAGGAACAAACATATAGGTTTTGTATTCCAATTTCATTATCTGCTTTTAGAGTTCAGTGTTTTGGAGAATGTAATGCTTCCTGCTAAAAAATTGGCCCAATTGAGCCATGAGGAGATTGAGCATAACGCCATAGAAAAATTGAAAATGTTGCATATTGATCATCTAGCTAAAAAAAAGGCAAATAGAATTTCAGGAGGTGAAAAGCAACGCGTAGCAATTGCACGTGCGTTAATCAATAATCCTTCAATTTTAATGGGTGATGAGCCCACGGGAAATCTTGACAGTTACAACGCAAAGAATGTGTTCGATATTTTTAAACAACTAAAAGAGGAAGCAGGTTTATCCCTTTTGGTGGTTACACATGACAAGGATTTTGCTTCTAAAACAGACAGGATCATACAAATGGAGGATGGCTGTATTATTAACGGTTAGCTGAAATATTTTTATAAGTGTTTATGAGATCAAGAAAAGGTCCAACAAAAAGTTTCTTATAATAACTTGAGTTCCAAATTCATTCTTTAACAGCGAATCTAATTGCCCAAAGCTGGAATTAAGATGACCTACGTCATTTAAAGTATCTATTTACTGTATTAATTTTAGCCATAGTGGCTTCTAAATGAAAATAACCAAGAAAGTTGACAAAGACCTCTTTTAATTATACAATTATAAATCGTGTTACAGACCTGCTTGCTTGTACAAAATCTCCAAGATGAAAAAACGGCCAATCTCTTAAAGCAGAAATTGGAGAAACTAGGATTTGTTGCTAATGTTAGCATCAACCTTGCTGCACGTACTATCAATTTTGAGTATGCAACATTTAGGGATATGGATTCGGTGAGAAGAGAGTTGTGTAACATGGGCCACGCTCCAGTACTTCCAAAAAAAGCGCTGACAAGAAAGAGAAAACCAGTTCGCGTTCAAACCAGTTGAAACTATCTGACCTCCGTTTATTCAATTCGATAATCTATAATATCACAGTTGAAATATTCAAAATCTCCATTCTTTAAATTCCAAATGGCTTTCATTTTAGTGGGGATAGAGAGACCGCATTTGGTTTGATAGTTCTCTATTTTGCCCGTAAAATCCTCCAGAGTTTCAGCTTTGTACCTTTTTGACTCAAAACGGTCTATCAATCCATTCTCATCAAAATGAAAAATCCCATTCGTTGCAGTGCTTCCAACAATGATTGTAGCTTTCACTAAATTTTTGTCTATCTCCTTCCATTCTATAGTATTATTCAAAAAACCCACTGGATAAAAAACCAGTTCCCCTAGACATCTTCCCAAAGCACTTTCATCTGTCTCTTTGGATTGATGAACCGCTATTGATTTTAGTCCTAAGAAGCTGATATTAACTTCCCCTTTACCTTCTGTGCTTTTGTCTTTAACAAAAATGGGAAACGCTTTTGCTGCCCAAATAAATCCTGGGGGATTAGCGGTCATAAACTGTTTTGCCATAAAATGCATCCATTTTCCATCTTGTCTTTGTTTTATTTGACCCGATTGTTTGATAATGGCATGGCAATCTCTACATTTTCCAATAACACCTACTCTGATTAAGTAGCTCTTCATTTCATCAGGTAGATGAACCAAATCTTCTTTGGTCACCAGTTTCTCGGAGTTTCCAGTTAGATTAAAAAGTTGTTCTTTATCTTTTTCAAACTGTACATTAAAATGATAATATCCATAGAAAATACAGAGTACCAATACAAGAACAAATACTACTATAACCAAAGCTATCATTTTTCCAAACTATTAAATTAAATAGTATTACCAAGAACTTTCATTAAACGATATGTTTGTTATTATCGTCACGATAACAATGCCCATGTTCGCATAGTTAAGTTTTTACATTCAAACCTAGTATGAAAAAAAAGCAGTAGAAATGATTTTCATCATTAATCGATTTTCTTAATACATGAAATACGTTGTGGATACATCCTTATTTTGAGGGGTTGTTTGCATTTTAACCTCAAATACATCTATAACATTAAATAATCAGTGTTTTATTCATACCAAGACTTTTAAATCAAACTGAAATAATACTAATAAAAAAAGTCCCATAGAAAAAGCATTCTATAGGACTGGTTCAATTAAAATATATAGGGATTTGATTCTTAGAAACCCTTAATACTAAACCTTTTTACTTCGTCTTTTTTGTATTCTCATTATCAAGCCAATAAATTAAATATGGAATGTTATAAGCATGCGTCCAACCAAAAACCCGGAGTCCCTGGTTAATTTCCCAATTGGTAAAACGTCCCGCACTCTTTGGTAGATTGGAGACTTTTAGCAATGCCTCGTTGTATGAATCTACAGTATTGTATTCATCACTGCTTTTAGGCAATCTCCCTACTTCAAGTAGTTCAGCACGAATTATTGCTTCTTCAAAAAATGCTTTATGTCCACTAAACTCATAACCAATTAATAAAGGATAAATAGTAGCCAAGTAAGATTCCATTTCATGATTCAATGGGGGTACATCCCTTATCCAATAGGCATGATTCAGTAGCGCTTTCTTTATCTCTTTTTTACCGGTAATTTGATAGTATTTGTACAAGCCTTGCGCAACATATGTTTGACTGTATCCATACCTATCTAACAGTAAATTCCCTCCCTGTTCTTCTTGTAGCTGAAGCATTAGTCCAACCCTTTCATCCAACTCTTTTTTGTATTTATCAAGTTTGGTAGCATCATACAATTCAACAAGATTTAGTACAGACAAATACAACCTTCTTCCTCTTAAATCGTGCTCTCCCCATATACGTTTTAAATAGGTGTCTCCCGTCATTTTAGCAACTTCTAAAGCACGATGATCACCACTAATGTAGTATGATGCAATCCATCCCTGAATCCAGACATGTGCACTAAGCAAGGCATACCAATGTTCGTTGGCATGTCTCCTACCAATACCCAAATAAGGCGTTGACTCTGGTTCTTCTCTATAATCCCAAAAGTCTATAGCATCATTTATCTGCCCCAAATAGTTTCGTTTTTTTGGCCAATGCACATTATCCACATCCATAGTATGTCTGCTCATGGCCTGTGCCATATGGAAGTATTTTGCATTGCCAGTTCTCATAAAATTGGTCCATAACATAAAGTCAATTGTTGGCTCATTATTTGTCCATTGAAACCATTTTTTATTGTAGAAATATGTTTTCCCGTCGCCAAAATCAAACATCCCATACCACGGCTCATTGTTTTGGTTAAATGACCACCAGTCGTATTTGTACTGCAAAGCATTTTCAAATTGAGGATACTTATCTGAAAATGGCGCCATATTGCCATACACCTTGGAATTTGAATACCATTCCGGAGTTGCATGAGCTATTGGACTATTGAGTACGTAGTCCATTTTCTGATTTATGGTATTATCCGTTTGATTATCATGAAAATAATAAAGGAATTCCGTGGTTTTAGTGATTCCTTGAGCAAAATTGTCTAACATTCCACCGTCTGACTCTGTGTTATCACGAGCAAAACTCATAGGTCCATTTTCTAGAGGCCAAATATTTCCCAGGAGCATTTTAGAACTAGGGTCAACTTCAATTCCTTTAGGATATTCTTTTAAAAAATTTTTGATTCCAATGCTTATTCCTTTTTTACCATCAGAAACATCAATCCAGCCTTTTGCTCTTTGTGTTTGATTTACAACCTGTTTGCCTTTTGTTACAACTGCTTTAAATATAGATTCATCACCTGTTAGCATGTTGTCACTTTCTCCATTTTTGGATTTACTCGTATATAAACTTCTCAAGCTCTGTCCATTATTTCTTTCAGGGCCTTTTTGTAAAAGACTTATCTTTTTATTCCCATCAAAACCGATTTTCTTAACTTCTTCTTCTAGGGATTTGGAATCCCAATTTCCAGTATAAAGCGGTAAAGAAATCTCTGCCTCATCACCAAGATGATATTTAAGCTGAAGCCCACAGGCCGCTATCTGATCATTTGGTTGTGTCCATCCAGGATCATTTGAGGTGTCTTCTGATATTATTTTCTTATTCTGGGTGGCGATATTTGCATGTTCTCCATCTTGTTTTTTATGTTTATCAGGAATACCGGTATATGTCATCGTATGCAAAACCTTTACATATGTTTTTCCAGCATAAGTATGTAATCTAATGGTAAATGGCGAGAGGTTATTATCCTCTCTTCCATACATGTAGGTTCCTTCTACTCTAAAAATCATATGCATGGGGCCAGAACCTTTTTCTCTAAAAACTTCATTTATGATTGCTTTTGATGCATCAATACCTGAATCATCCAAAATATCCAGAAAGGTTCCTCTTTTATTTTCTGGCGCAGAGGCTATCAGTTCATTTTCTTCAAATTTTCCATTTTGATCAGAATCAAGATAAACTTCATCTAGAAACCCGTTTCCCAGTTTATTTATGGAAAAGGACAATGGTCCTGTATTTACCTTTATACCGCCTCTAGGTCTCATATTGTTTGTGGAAACTATCCTTTCTTTAGACCTCATCGGCTCAACACCTTCACCGTATTCTAGGGTATAATCAGGAGCTACTTCAGAAAAAAAGAATACCCATATCCATTTGATGCTTTCATCTGCTGGCTCCCATGAAGTCACTTCTGTTGTCTGACAAGCTATTTCTTTTCCTTTGGAGTTCAATAACCTAACATTCCCTACAGAGTATAGTTCTCCTTTTGGAAACGGAATACCAATGGTTATAGGAGCCCCTTCCACATTGTTTTCAATGGTAATATTGAGTTTTTTGGTTTCAATAGCAAAAGTCTTTAGGCCCATGCAAATCAATAATACCAGTAATGTGTTCTTCATTTTATATATTTTTTATTTGGTACTATATTCCCAAATGGGACTACAGTGTTTCAGAATAATTATTCTTGTATTGTTACCTCTAATTTTTGAAAGCATAAACTCGCGGCTCCCAAAATGGCAGATTCTGCCAACTCTGATGTTTCTATTTTTAAATTTTTTATCTGCTCTGGATAGGCAAATAAATTTATCTTTTGATGCATAGATTCCTTAAAAAAAGAACACGCTTTACGTATTGATCCTCCAAGGATAATAGCTTCGGGGGCAAATAGGTATAAAATCGTATTAATTGCCTCTCCCAAGTGTATGCCAAATTCTGCGAAAGCAGTTAAGGCCAAATCATCACCTAGTAATGCCCTATCATGAATCTCTTTTGCGCTCAGCCCATAATTATCAGCAAAAAAAAAGCTGCTTGTGTACTGTTCCAAAATGCTGTCTTTATACGCTATCATTCCTATCTCTCCAGCTCCTGATAGAACTCCATTGTAAATTTCATTGTTGATGATTATTCCCATGCCCAGTCCAGTGCCTATAGAGAGTCCAATAAAATTTTGAAAACCTTTTCCCTTTCCATATAACTTTTCTCCCATTGCAAAACAATTGGCGTCATTGTTTATGTAAACAGGAATGCTATATCTATTTTCCAGAATATTTATCAAATGAACTTCTTTCCATGCAGGTATATTCTGTACATCATATACAATTCCTTTTAAAGAATCAACTATGGCCGGTACACCTACGCCTATAGCTTTGGTGTTATTGGTAATCAATCCATCAATACAATTGAACAAAAGTTCCAGTGTTTGCTTCTCAGAATCCTCTGCATTTACAGACACGTAAGACTGATTGGTAATGAATCCATCCTTAACGATGCCCGCGTTTATGTTGGTACCACCTATATCTACCCCAAGAACCTCCATAACCCTAGTTAATTACTTGGCTTATTTTTTAATTGAATGGTTTTGTTGTTCACCAAGGGCTTTGCCAAAAAGCCGATGGATAGCACAAAAGCCAAGGGAATCAGTAAAAAGAACATGCCCATTCTAAGACTTGAAACCTCTCCCAAAGCCCCGACCAAAAATGGAATAATCGCTCCTCCTGCTATGCCTGTGCACAATATTCCTGAAAGCGAACCATGATTTTCTTTTACAGAATTAAGTGCAAGCGAAAAAATAATGGACCACATAACCGAGATAAAAAAACCTATTGCCGGAAAAGCAAAAAGGGCGACTTTTTCACTTCCTGTGAGGGCTAGAACCAAGAATATCATTGTAATAGCAGTAGCTCCAATTAAGAGTTTTCTGCTATCCATAATTTTCAGCAACAGTAACCCAAGTAAACAACCTACGGTTAGCATAGCCCAAAAATAGGCTACAGTATCAGCACCAACTGTCTGAGCATCCAAACCATGATATTGATAAAGAAATTGAGAAATCCAATTACCTACTCCTTGCTCCGTTCCCACATAACAAAAGATTCCCAGAAAAAATAGAACCGTCCATTTATTCTTTAAAAGGCTGAAATACGAGCTTGAATCGCCAGCTACCTCATCTTCATTCTTTTCATATTTTGGATATCGAGTAAGAAATACAACAACCAACAATACAACAGCAATTATAGAAAAAATCATATATAACCCTACCCATGGTAGATTTTCAGGAACCAATTCTCTTATATAACCAGCCAGTCCAAATTCATTCGAATCCTTATCAACTACATATTTGTATAAAAAAGGACTCAGGAACGAAGCCAAACCAAACACCAGCTGGGCCAGAACAGAATTGAACGCAAAATGCTCCTCTCCTCCGGCAACCCTAAGCATTGGGTTTATAATGACTTGCAAAACCGCCATACATGAGCCTAGGGCGAACAGTGTAATACTGAATACAATATAACTAGGAAAGAAAGCAAAACCCATGGAAGCCAAAGCCATAAATAGAAATGACCATGACAATAAGGTCTTATCGCTATACTTTTCGGATAAAAACCCCGCAGGAATAGACATTACGCCATATGCAATAAAAAAAGCAAACGGCAGTAATCCTGTCAGCGTTAGACTAAGGTCAAAACTATTCTTTACATCAACAATTATCGAATTCAGTATGTTGGTTATAAAAGATATTACAAAGAATATCAGCATCACCAAAGCTATTATATGGTAATATCTTTTTGAGGTCATTTTTTCGCTAGCCATTGGTTTATTGGTTTATCAGGTTGAGGTTTACTTTTTGCCAAGCATAGGAAAGAGTTGTTTTATTTCCTCGTCGGTCGGCTGTTTTCCATATTCGCATATTTCAAAAAACTCAACATGTTTGGCGTCGGTGGCAGTCATGTTTGGGTACCATTTCTTTATGGCGCTAGCTTCCGTAGCATCCCAAGTTTTTTCTCTTGCCCATCTTTGTTTTAGCCAATTAATTCGTTCGGCTTCTCCAGAAGGAACCTGACTCATATCCGCGCCACTTACCCATGGTAGCCACTCAAACATTTGAGAATCATGCGCTGCCAAAGCTCTTACCTTTGTATCTATTACTTCATCAACAACTACTGCAATATCTTTTGAAAATGGATATGGTTTTTGAAAATTATCTTTCATATAGATAAAGACGGGGTTCTTTTTTAAAGGAGGAGTATCTGGTGTTACATTGGGTACTATTACCAAATATGCGGCATCTTGAACCGCAATTCCCGCGTTTCTATGATCAGGATGGTAATCGTTAGGGCGAAGACCCAAAACAATATCGGCATTCCACTCACGGATTTTTCTGATTACTTGATGCCTAACATTCAACGTAGGAATCAATTCCGCATCATGGTTATCCAATACATCATATTCAATTCCTAAAATTTCTGCAGCTTTTTTGGCTTCGGCGCGTCTTCTTTTGCCTAGTGCACCACCTCCTTGGGTCTGATGACCTGCATCACCGTTGGTCAATGCTACAAACTTCACATTATGCCCCATTTTAGCAAATAATGCAGCAGTACCACCAAACTTGGAATCGCAGTCATCTGGATGGGCTCCAATAGCAATAATATTCAATACTTTTTTCTCCTGTGCTTGGACCATAAATCCAACACACATGCAAATAATAAATAAGATATTTTTCATTATAAAGTTCTTTATTTAAGGGTTTTAAACTGATAATTGATAGTACAACTTGTCTATTTTGAGTTCTAAATTTGACATCAATGCATTGCCTTTTATAAGCATAAGCAGGTAAAATTTGGTGTTGGGGATAACTAAACAAACTCAAATAACAAACTTAAAATTAATTATCATTCTGATTGAAATTGGGATTAATATCCAATTCTCTTTGTGGAATAAAAAACAGATTTCTGATGTCGCCTGCCTCAATAACATCTGATTCGGCTTCCAATAGTTTTTCAGTAACAACTCCAAATCTTTTTAAATCTGGCCAGCGATGGTTTTCAAATGCCAATTCCAATTGTCTTTCATCAAGAAGTTTATCCTCAAAAGAACCGGGTGTAGTTCCATCTATAGGACCCAATCCTGCTCTTGTTCGTACTTGATTTATCAAACCATAACTCTCTGTTGATTCACCTAATGCTTCTGCAAGCATCAACAATACATCTGCATATCTGAAGACAACAAAGTTTACGTCTGAATCATTTTCAGTTGGTGGGTCGCTTTCGTATTTTCTAACATAATTCTGTACCACTACTTCTGCATCTACGTTAATCCATTCAGTTCCCATAGAGGGTTCAAATCTTAAGTCACCTACCTCATAAGCATTTTCCAAAGTGGCGGTTGGTCTATTTCTTCCAAAACCTTGACCTGTTTGCAAATCTGAACTTGGCGAAAAATCATTGGTAAAAGCACTTCCTTGGCCAATACCTCCGCTAATGAACTGTACTTCAAAAATAGATTCAACATTATTTTCATTTGATGCACCCCATAAATCTGCATAATTTGCAACCAATGAATAATTGTAGTCATTGATTATTCTGCGCAAAACAGTTTCTGCATCTGAATCCTGTCCTATGGTCAACAATACCTTTGCCAATAGTGTTGCAGCTGCTCCTTTGGTTGCTCTTCCTACATCACTTGCCGGGTAAGATACCGGAAGGTTTGCTTCCGCAATGGCTAAATCTGTGACCAATTGTCCATAAATTGTATTTGCATCTACTTGAACCAATTCATCACCAGGTACAAACGGGGTTAGTTGCAATGGAATGTTACCAAAGGCAACGGCCAAATGATAGTACATTAAAGATCTAAGGAAAATTGCTTCTCCTATAATCCTTTGCTTTAAACTAGCCTCAATATCTATCGGGTCTATTCTATCCAAAATAACGTTGCAATTGGCAATTACTCTATACGAGCCACTCCATGCTATGTCTACCTGTTCATTTAAAGGGTCTTCCGTAAATGCATTGATTTCGGTAAATTGTCTTGCTAAACCAGTAGCATCTGGGCCTTGATCTGTGTTATCGGATCGCATTTCAAACATGGTCCAATAAGCTCTTCCATAAACCCCTGGCTCTTGCAGTCCAGCATAACTGGCATTAAGTGATGCAACAAAATCATTGGCTGTGTTGAAGAAGTCAGCTTCATTTCGATTTGAAATTGGTGCTAATTCCGTAAAGTCCTCACTACAAGCTGATGTAATACACAGCGTTATTAGTATTATGATTATTTTTTTCATCTTTTACAGTTTTAAATTAAAAGGTCAGATTGACACCCATTGTAATGGATTTGGTCAACGGATAAGCTCCATAATCTTCCCCTGGGGTTAAACTATTGTTAGAAATATTACTGACCTCTGGGTTATACCCTAAGTAATCTGTAATCGTAAACAAATTGGTTCCAGTAACGTAAAACCTTAATCTGTTGATACTATTCCCAAAAAGTTTATCTGTAGGTAATGAATATCCTAAGGTAACATTTCGTAATCGAATAAAAGAGCCATCCTCTACTTGAAATGAAGAAGGTCTATTATTATTACCATGGTTTCCGGTTTGTCTATCGGCTCTTGGAATACTTCCATTTCCTGGATCCGAAGCAGAACGCCATCTATCATTGAAAACAGCGTATGAATTAAAGTTTGCCTCTCCATTTTTCAGGTGTCTAGAAGTCAGGTTCAAAATTTCATTCCCCTCTACTCCTTGAATAAGAAAGCTGAAATCCAGTCCTTTAAACGTAAACCTGTTGTTAATCCCCCAAGTAAAATCAGGAAAATAACTACCGGTAACCGTTCTATCATCTGGGGTTATTTCACCATCTCCATCAACATCCCTAAATCTAAAATCTCCTGGAGAAGCATCTGGTGCTTGTGTGTCAACTGGAGCTGCATCAATTTCTGCTTGAGTTTGATAAATGCCGTCAACTACATAACCAAAATAACTTCCGATTGGATCTCCAACTCTTGTAACATGCCTTACCCCTGCACTACCTGCAGAGAAGATGGGTTCGTTATTTTCATTTAATGATATTACTTCATTTTTGTTAGTGGAAAGGTTAAAATCAGTATCCCACTTAAAATCTCCAACAAAGTTCTTTGTTCTCAAAGCAATCTCAAACCCGCTGTTTTCAACTTCTCCCAGATTCTGAAGAGTTGTCTGAAAACCGGATACTCCTGAAATACTAACATTCAACAATAAATCTGAAGTTTTGGTATTGTAGTAATCCGCCAAGAGAAAAACCCTATTGTCAAACAAGCCTAGTTCCAGTCCAATGTTCGTTTGTTGTGATTTTTCCCAAGTCAATTCAGGATTGGGAATTGTTGACTGAACCAAACCGTTTATTTCATTACCACCTAAATTGTAGTTGTCTGGAGAAAGTAGGCCTATTGCACCATAATTAGGTATTTCAAAATTCCCTGTTTCTCCCCAGCTAAATCTAAGTTTAAGTTCAGAAATGGCTTCTATGGAATTAAAAATATCTTCCTCATTTAAACGCCATCCTGCAGAAAACGATGGAAAATAACCCGTTTGGTTATTAGAACCAAAACGCGAAGACTTATCTGAACGAATGGTACCTGTAAACAAGTATTTGTCCTTGTAACTATAATTCATTCTGAACAGTGCCGAAGCAAGCGTCCATTGTTCTTGAATTGAATTACCCGCAAATACCTGACCTCCACTAATAGTAGTGACTAAATCGTCTGGAAAATTATCTGCTAACACTTCCTTTATGGTAATGTTATCTCTCTGAGCGGTATATCCCAAAACTGCATTAAAGAAGTGATCACCAAATTCCTTTTCCCAGTTCAAGGTGTTTTCCCAAACCCAATTCGTCTCGGTAGAAGATGTTGCTTGAGCATATGATTCACCTTCACTCGCATTTCTGTATAAAAGTGTATTTCCCCTATAGAAATCTTGATTGAACAAGTTTATATATGTTCCTCCAAAGGTTCTAAATGTAAGCTCTGGTAAAATGTCATATGACAATGCCAATGAAGCTCTAGTTTGAAATTGGAATATTTCATCATCAATGGCATCTAAAATAGCCAACGGATTACTTGCCGTTGTGGTACCACCACCCAAATATGACTGGTTATTCAACTGGTTGACCGTACCATCTGCATTATAAGGAGCTACGGTAGGGGAATGAACAATTGCAGAATAAACAATACCTGGAGGGCGTGCAAAATATGGAGCCGAAGCAGGAACTCTTTGATTTTCAGTTATCGTTGGAGCAACTCTTAAATCTAAGTTCAGTTTATCAGTCAATTGTGAGTTCAAATTCAACATCATGTTATATCTGTCAAATTCAGATTTATCCAAAATCCCTTCTTGACTGAAATAACTCGCAGAAGCAAAAAAGCTTGTTTTGTTCTGTACGGGAGAAGCATAGGAAAAATTATAACTCTGCGTTATTCCCGTTTGAAAAATTACATCTTGCCAATCTGTATCCGTACCGTCCCAATTAATGAACGATTCCGGTAATTCAAAGTTGGTATCGCCTCTGTCTCCATCGCCAATAGGATCACTAATGGATGCGCCATCTACTGATGAAAGGTAATTGTTGTTTCTAGCGTCTGTAGTGAAATCAATAAGCTCTTGGGCATTCATTAAATCAATCTTGTTTGCTACATTTTCAACCCTAAACCAAGAATCGAAAGAAAATTTTCCTTTGTCAGTTGAAGACCCCTTTTTAGTCGTTATCAAAAGAACACCATTTCCACCACGCGAGCCATAAATTGCTGCTGCGGAGGCATCTTTAAGAACTTGTATGGACTCAATATCATTTGGATTTAATGTGGCCAACGGGTTTACCGGTGGCGGTTGAAAAGCGGCTCGTCTTCTTGATACGCCTCCTATGGTTGAAGTTGTAAGATTTCTAGATATAGGAATACCATCTATCACAAATAATGGGTCGTTACCCGCTGAAATAGATCCTGAACCCCTAACTCTAATGTTTGGCGCAGCTCCTGGTTCCCCGGATACTTCTTGCACTTGCACACCAGCAACTTGACCAATTATTGCGGCCTCAGGTGATAATGCAGGTACTTCAACAATTGATTCGGCACTGATAGATATAACAGATCCTGTTACTCTCTTTTTTGCCAGTGTACCATACCCAACTACAATGACCTCATCCAATTGTGCTGCATCTGGTTCTAAATTAATCGTGAAAGTGGTATTAGATCCAATTTCAACTTCTTTTGATCTAAAACCTATATAGGATACCGTTAAAGTTGTACCTCCTTCTGGTACGGAAAGTTCAAAATTTCCATCAAAATCGCTAATGGTTCCAGTGTTGGTGCCCTTAACAGCAATAGTAGCACCAAGTAAGGGAACACCGTTGTCATCCAAAACTGTACCCGTAATTGTAGCTTGTTGTTTTTCAATGGATTTATTCGGAATTTTTTCTTTTTTGATTAAATCCTTTTTAGGCTTAATAACAATCTGTTTTGCTACGATTTGATGATTCAAATCCATATCAGAAAACAGTTCTTGTAAAAATTCATCAATACAAGTGTTTGTCACATTTATGGACACTCTTTTGTCAATATTGATTTCAGAAGCCTCATAGAAGAAATTATAACCATTGGTTTGGGCTATTTTTTCAAAGACCTTTTTTAATTCAATATTTTCAAAATTTGCAGTGACCATATCATTTTGTTCACATGTAGCAGCTTCTACATGAGCAAAACAAAGCATAGCTATACAAAGGAAACATGCCTTTATTAGCCAGTTGGTTTTGGGAGTTATTAAATAATTTTTCATCTAAGTTAAATTTTAGTTAGCATTAATTTTGAATGGTTCATTTTTAATCCATAGGCTTTAGTCTAGTTTAGTTTGTGGTTTATCAATTTTCAGAGTGTTTCCTTTCATTGCGTATGAAAAGTTGGTATGCGCTTGCATAGTCTTAAGTATCTCTTCAATATTTTCGTTTTTAAATCTTCCACTATACCTCATTTCATCAAGTATTTCGTAGTTGTTCTTAATGTCAATATTGAACCTTCTCTCTAGTTTTTTGATGATGCTTAGTAGGTTCTCATTTTCAAAGACCAGAACACCATTCATCCAGGCAATATGATTTGTCACATCTACATTTTCAATAATCAAATCAGTGTCAGCATTTTTCCCCACCGCTTTTTGGTTGGGCACCATAAGCTTTGGTGCTGCTATACCTTCCTCTTCATAGTTTTGAAACACTTGAACCGAGCCTTCTACAAGAATAACTTCTTTAAAAATCTCATCTTGATATGCCGAAACATTAAATTCTGTACCCAGCACCTTCGTTGATAAGCCTTGTACATTCACTTGAAATGGAACATCAGCCTTGGCAACCATAAAATAGGCCTCACCAACAAGCGATACTTCCCTTAAATCAAATCCATCAAAATTTTTAGGATACGTCAACTTTGAGCCAGAATTTAAATGCACCAATGAACCATCAGCAAAATGGACTTTAAATATTTTTCCATACGGTACATTAATTGTATGATATTCAATGTTGTTGGTTGCCCTTTTTTGTTTATTATCAGATGAATACTCTAGCAGCCCATTTGTTTTAAGTGCTACAGTTTTATCTTTTAAGGTGAAATCAGAATAATTTTCAAGAGAAAAGTATTTTGAAGACCCATTGTTTATCTCTAATGAAACGATATTCCGGTCCATTACCTGAAGACCTGATTGATCGTTGGAAAAGTATATAAATGCCGCAGAGGTTAAAACAGCGATAAAAAGAGCTGCATACTTTAATACATTTAAGTGAGCTTTTTTTCTTTTTGATCTAGTAACAATGGATAACATTGAAAGATGCTTTTCAACATCTGATGAGTTAAAACTGTACTTAACCCAAATCTCTGTTTTTATAAAATTTTCAAAATAGGCTCTATTTTCAGGAGTCTTTATCCATTCAATTAAAAAAGCTTTTTCCACCTCTGAGGTTTCATCATCAAGAAATTTAGAAATGATGATATCTACTTTGTTATTCATTGATTATTTAGCGTTTTCTTAATAGTAGACTTTAAAAAAGAGGTCAACCCTTACTTTTAATTCTGTTTTTTTGAAAAAAACTTGAATAAATCGTAAAACGATATTGAAATGAAAGAAAAGTACTATAGTCAGTTAAGTGTATTCTTTAGTCGAAGCATTGCCTTGGACATATGCACTTCTACTGTTTTTACTGAAATATTCAATTTTTCAGCAATTTCCTTATATGCTAAGCCTTCTTTTTTTGCTAGTAGAAAAACGGTTTTACACTTTTTTGGTAGTTTGTCAATTTCTTGATTCAAAAGCAGCATTTTCCGTTCCGTATCTTCTGGATCTTTCTCAATAAGGCTTGCGATTGCGGCATATTGCAATTCTTGGATAAGGGCAAGTTCTTTTACATTCTGTTTTTGCAAATCTTTATAAAGGTTATATGCCATCCTGAACAGATATCGTTTGATGTTATCCTTTATAATTAAATTTTTACGCTTGTCCCAAAACTTAACAAAGGTTTGCTGCACAATCTCTTGGGCCATCACTTGATTCCCACAGATTACAGCAATATAACTGTTCAATTCATTAAAATAACAGTTAAAAATATGGGTGAAAGCCGGCATAACGCCCTCCTTTAAGTCTCCAAGCAGAATTTCTTTGTTGCGATACTTATCTTTTTCCATACCCCTGTTTTTAACTTGTTATAACACTGAAATGTTTTCAGCAATAGGCACTTCCCTTCTGACAAAAGATGCCCTTTTTACTTTGTTATTTTGTAATTCAAAAATGGCGATGGCATGTATTGTTTTGCCCTCGTCAAAGCCCTCAATAAATTGAGATTCAACAACCACATTATCATTAACCATTCTATTTAGCGTAGTCACAAAAAGGTCTTTGTTTTCACTAAATCTTTTGCCATATACTTTTCTGGCATCTGCAATACCCGAGCACAAACAGTGTTGTGACTCATATAGGTATGATTTAAACTCTGGATGCATAAAGGATACAAACTTTTCCAGATTCCTTTCGTTGTAGGCGGCCATGAACTTGTGTATTATTTTGCTTGCTTTCATGTACCTTAAAGTTTTCTGTTAATTACATATCTGGCTTCTTCCACTTGTGATGTATCGCTGGACAAATGCCTCCATCTGTATCTTTCAGAAAACATATGGGACTTTCCTTCAATCATATCCGCGGCCATTTCGCCTAAAAGTGGTGCCATTTTAAGTCCGTGCCCACTTCCTCCCGTGCTCACAGACAGCCCTTTTATATCTGGGTGGTTATCTATCCAAAAATGTCCATCCAAAGTATCTATGTACAAACACCTACGTGTAAAAACCAAGGGCGCATGTTCCAATTCTGGAAATGTCATTTTTACGAAAGACCTCATATCCGCTACCTCAGCATCAGTAATTTGTCTATCGTCATTTTCTGGGTGAACTGGGGTGCCGTTGGAATGTTTTGCAATCTTCACTATGCCCTGTTTCTCTAAGAACGGAAAGCCATACCAGCCAGAGTTTGAAATATCTGCCGTAAATACCGAGAAACGTGGCGAAATAAAATTGGCCGGATTTTTAGGTCTAAGCCAAAATACTGGATGCCCCGTGGACTTCATATAGGGTTGCAGTTCTGGGAGCAAAATTGGAGTATGTGCTCCAGCCGCAACCAGTGCGTGACCACATTGGAAAGTTTCCCCTTCCTTTGTGTTTACTGCGGTCAACCTTCCATTATTAACTTCAAAACTAGCAGCCGTTTGTCCTTCATGTATCATAACCCCTAATGATCGCGCATAATCAGCTAATTTTTGAACCGTCAAAGCAGAATCAGCATAGCCAGCCTTGCTATTAAAGTTTGCATCTATATATTCCGCGGTATTTACCGCTGGAAAACGTTCAGATATCCCTTTAGCATCTAAACGATCTGAGGCGTAACCTGCTTCTAACAGATTTTGATAGCTATGCTTTTCAAAAGTGTGTTTTTCGCTTTCAATACTGTCTTTACAAAGCATTAAAAATCCAACTTCATGATACAGTTTTTCATCAAAAAAATCATTCCAAGAGTGCCATTTTTCAATGGACATTTCTACCATTTTAAAGTATTCTTTATCAGACCCGTACTCCATTCTAACGGCTTTTGTAACATCTGTTGATGCTGCCATATGATGTGGTATGGTATCAGGATTAATCAAGCCAACACTGTATTTCCTCTGGGCCAATTCTACCGCTGCGGTAATACCATATATTCCTCCTCCAATAACTAGAATATCATATTTTTTCATAGTTCATATTTGCTTCGTTACCTGTTTTGGCCCAATCTGACAATCGCTCCAAAAAAGAAAGGCACTTCTTTAATTCGTTAGTTTCAATAAATTCATCCGCTCTGTGCCCTTGATCCATACTTCCTGGACCACATACCACTGTTTCAAAACCAGCTTTTGAAAAAAATCCCGCTTCAGAGGCAAATGACACCGCACTCGTGGATTCGTTTCCGTTAAAAGAATTAACCATTCTAACTATTTCTGAATTTTCTGAAGTATCCAGACTGGGCACAATTGAAAATTGTTTGCTTGTTTTTATTTTAAAATTGGGAACTTTCTCTTGTTTTTCGGCAGTTTTCTTTTCACAAAACCTTTCGAAACAATCAAGAATTTCTTGAATGCAATCTGACGGAATGTTTCTAACATCCCAAGCAAACTCGCATTGGTCTGCAATTATATTCACCGCAGACCCTCCATTAATAGTACCTACGTGAATAGTTGAATATGGTGGATCAAACCGGTTGTCAAAATCCTGTTGTTCAATAAAATCATCCATCTTTCCCAATAACCACTGAATCAAATATGTGGCTTCCTCAATAGCACTTATACTTTTTCTAACCTCGGAGCTATGCGCTGCTGAGCTATAAACTGTTGTTTTAAAAAATGCAGCTCCTTTTTCCCCATTTACGGTTTGCATTAATGATGGTTCTCCAATAACAGCAAAGCTGGGTTGTTCCTTGTATGCAGATTTAATTGATGAAACCAGTTGTTCACTAGCCAAACAGCCAACCTCTTCATCATAGGAGAAGGCTAAATAAATCGGTTTCTTTAACTTTGATTCTTTAAGATGTGGAACCATGGCAAGGCAGCAGGCCAAAAAACCTTTCATATCTGAAGTGCCTCTTGCATAAAGCTTGTGATCTTCCTGCGTTAGTTTAAAATCTGGTTTTGACCACTGTTGCCCTTTGGTGGGAACAACGTCCATATGTCCAGATAAAATAATACCTCCATCCACTTCTGGTCCAATGCGACAATGAATACTTACCTTATCTTCTGATGAATTAAATACTTGATGATAGTCTATATTATTATTTTGTAATGTCGTTGAGATATATTCCGCTATTGACAAATTACTTTCACCGCCCAAAACAGAAAACGCAACCAAATCACCAAGGATTGAAATGGTATTGTTAAGTCTGTTTTGAGTGTTCTTTTCCATCATTGTATTTAGGTATTTAATAAGCCATTGAGTAAAATAGTTATGAGCGATAAAGGCAATATCCAAATCAAAACAATCTTCCAAAAGCCCTGTAGTTTCATTGTTTTAGTTCCTTCCAACAAGTGAATTCTGAGTTTCTTGTATCCAACTATATGTCCAGCAAAAAGTACAGTAAGCAATCCCCCTAAAGGCAACATTATTGTACTGGTGACATAATCCAATACCTCAAAGACCGTTTTATCAAATATTAAAAATGGATTATCAGAATAAGAAAAAACTGACGCTATAGATATGACTACAATACTTCCTATTACAGATAGCAAGGCCATATTCTCTGATAATTTGTACCTATCCTTAAAGCTATCTTTTAAACCTTGTATCGCAGAGATAAGTGAAGAAAATCCTGCCAAAAACAATAACAGAAAAAATACAGCCCCTATAATCCAACCATATTCTAATTTATTGAATACCGTAGCCATTGTAACAAAAATTAGATTAGGTCCTGAATCTGGGCTAAGGTTGAAACTAAAAATAGCCGGAAACAACATGAGTCCTGAAATAAACGCAAAAAAAGTATCTGCCAGAACAATCCAAATTGTACTGCTTACAAGATTGTCTTTGGTACTGGTATAACTGCCAAAAACAAATGTCACCGCCATGCCCACGCCAACCGAAAAGAAAAGTTGGCCCATTGCACTCATAATCACTTGAAAATTGATTTTAGAAAAATCAGGTGATAGAAGCCAACGATAACCCTCAACTGCCCCATCTAATGTAGCGGCCCAAATGGAGAGTCCCAGTATTAAAATTACCAAGCCAAACATCATACCTTTGGAATACCGTTCTAAACCTGATTTTAAGCCCTGTCTTACTACAAAAAATGCAGCAAGCATAATCGAAAAGATTACAATAATAACCGTTGACAAGTTTGATGCGACCTTATCAAAATGACCAGGAATACTTGCAACTGGCAGTTTTGAGATTTCACCAGATAAGCACTCCCAGAGGTATATGCCTATCCATGCCATAATCATGATATAGAAACCCATAATTAATATGCATGAAATAGCACCCAACCAACCAATGCTGTTCCAAAAAGGTTTCTTACCAAGTTTTCCAAAGCCAAGTAATATTGTGGTTTTGGACATACGGCCTAAAGCAATTTCAATAGTTAATATAGGAATACCTATAAGAAGGATTAAAACAAAATAAACCAACAAAAAAGCTGCGCCACCCCCCTCTCCAGCAACATATGGAAATCGCCAAACATTACCCAAACCAATTGCAAACGCAGAGGTGGTAATGATAAAGGAAAATTTACTGCTCCATCGATTATTGGACATACATTAATTGTTTTCAAAATTTTAACCCTTTTGATATAATCAAGTTAGTTTTGAAAGGTTTTCAAAACTTTTAATCTTTAGAAAATATCTTGCGATAGAAATCAATACAATGAATGTATGAAAAATAATTAAAATTGCAATATTAAAATTGTTATTTGTTAAAAAGCAATATTAATAGTGTTTATTTTGTTACATTAAAGCATGGTTCTTTTAAATATTTCGTTTCTTGTGGCTTATGAAAACAATAAATGACATAGACTTATCAAAACTCTCTAAAAAGAGACGATTAATAATTCAATACGCTTTGGATTACCCTGATAAGGTGGTGTTAATGCGAATGGAAGAACTTGGAGATAAGTTAAGTGTTAACCCTGCTACTATTGTTAAAGCTTGCAAGGCCATTGGACTTAATGGTTTTTATGAATTGAAAGAACTTTTAAAGAATGAGGTTCAACTTACAAGGGTAGATTCTATTTTCAGTTCAATGATAAAGGAGGTTAGAGCCCACTCCAATCCGCAGAAGGTTGCACAAGATGCTATACTTGGCGATATAATGATGCTTCAAAAAACCTATGATACCATTGACTTTGAAGTAATAGAGAAAATTGCAAATGCCATAATTAATTCAAAACAAACCTACATCATCGGATTGGGGCATATTGGGTTAGTAGCCAATTACATGGAGCGAATTTGCCGATCAGCGGTTCCTCAAATACATGCCAGTACTGAATATCATGGAGAGCTTTTTTTGAATATGGCCCATTTTTCAGAAGATGATGTTGTGATAGGTATATGTTTGGATAAATGCCAAAATCAAACCATAAATGCGCTTAGGGTGGCTAAAGCAGAGAAGAATGCTACCACTATTTCTATAGTAGACAGCGACCTCTCTCCATTAATTGAATGCAGTGATCACCACATCACTATAAACAGCTCCAATAGCTTTTACTTTGGCAGCATGGTTGGTGCTTATTGTATTGTAAATGCTATTTTTTACAGTATCGCAAACATCTTAAAACCAGAGACAGTCTCCCATTTCAAGTTTTTTAGGACGATGTCCGAAAAGGACAATGTTTATAAAATATAGTCCTCAGAACTACTGAACTGATTCTATACTATTTTGTATTTGAACTTTTTTATCCTCTGGACCATATTTGAGAGCAAGTTCAAAGGCTTTTCTAGCTTCCTTTTTTCTTTCGAGCGCCTTTAGTGCATTTCCCCTATTAAAATGTGCTCGCCAATACGATGAATTTTTCTTTATGGCCTGTCCAAACACGTATTCCGCCTTATCGTAATTCTTTTCTTTTAGAAGTCTTCGTCCATATCGCTCCAGATAAACATCACTTCCTACCGTTATAGCTCTTTCTATTGCTTTTTCAGCAGCAGCAGCATCTCCCAATTGTTTTAATAACTTAGCCTTAACATCCCAGTTAGAGAAGTTTTCTTGAAGTTGGATAGATTTATCAACCCATTCCAGGGCTTCCTTAGTATTGATTTTATATTCTGCACAGTAATCCGCTGCTTGGCACCAACTGAACCATTCCCAATAGGCATCTGAACGCAATTGTTTTCTGATATTGTCTAAAGCAAGTTCGTTAATATTAAGCGTCAAATTTAATTCAGCGCTTTTATCAGCCCAGCTTAACACAATGGAAACTCCGCCCCTATCTCGCTTCTTGAAATCGAAACTCAGCCACTCCCTCATCTCCGAGGTATTCTGGACTGCCACTGTTACGCGCAGCGCATCTTCATCTTCCTCGTAAAAGTAACTTCCCCAAGAAGTATGGTTTTTTGAAAAAATAAATGTCCATTGATTCGCTTCTGGAAGCAAGTGAATTCCATAACTCCCTGCCGCTAACTTCTGTCCTTCAATTTCAACATCATCGGTAACCGTGAATATCGTATTTTCATTGGCTCCTGCTCGCCATACTTTACCATATGGAACCATCTTCCCCCAAACCTCTCTACCTCTTGCACCTGGACTATGATAATTAATTGTGACATCTGTATACCCAATACGTTGCGTAATAATGGACTGTTGACTTTTATCTGGTAAAGTAATAGGATTATGGATATTAAAATGCTGAGCACCTACATCTACCATTAAAAACAAAAAAAACAGGACAGGTAAGTATAATTTAGAATTCTTCATTGCGGAAGTTTAAATTGATTTTTTAAGTTCAATTAGTTGAAATCACTTCTCAAAACTAACAAAAAGCCACCTTGAATAATTATTTAATAAATCTTAATGTTCTTTATTTGGTTTGAATGGTAACATTTTTCAAAATCTGGTCTCCAATAAAAAGCTGATAAAAAGCAAACCAAATCGATGAAAAACAATCCTAATGTGAACTTCCCTATGTTTCATTGATTCACAATTGGATATTACTATATTGGGAAGTCGAAACAAAAAATCAAGCAATTAAAAATGTTAGATAAAGATTTTACATCGAATCGATACTCGGCCATCCTAGGGAATTTAAAAGACAATAATTACTTAACTCAAAGTGATGTTGATGTTCTATTGAAAGACTTGGTTATAAACAATTCTGTGATACTTACAAATGTTGGCGACGAAAAAGCAGAAATAGTTAGAAGAGCTTTATTTGCAAACAATAATCCTAGAAATTTTAGATAAGCCAAGATTGGATAATCTTTTTTGAACTTTTTTATTTCCGTTTATCAGCCTCAAATTGAAATCTTCCTAATTGGTCGGAAATAATTCTGCTTAAACCCCTGTTCAAGAAAAATACTCCCAGCGAAGATTTGGGAAAAGATATAAAAATGAAAAACCTCTATTTTTCATAGAGGTTTTATCTTTGTGATCGCAGCAGGATTCGAACCTGCGACCGTCTGCTTAGAAGGCAGATGCTCTATCCAGCTGAGCTATGCGACCTATTTTGCGGGTGCAAATATACAATTAACATTAATTAATGTCCAATTAAATAAACCAATTATTAAAATACATTCGAAAAAAATCTTCTATAATTTTTTTGGAATATCATTTTTAAAACAAAATACTTAAAATGGCTATCTTGAAAATTTTATAACTCTTCTTCTTTGATAAAATCTTGTCCTATTAAAATTTAAATCTACTATGTTAGAAGTTATTACAATAAGCAATTCAAACGGAGCGCAATTGGAAATTTCCAACTATGGAGCCACCATACTATCTTTAAAAATACCAGATAAAAATGGGGATCTTGTAAACGTAGTCGTTGGACTTGAATCACCAGAAGAGTACCCCAAGCAAAGTCATTTGGATAGTCAACTATTCTTGGGTGCTATTATTGGAAGGTATGCAGGGAGGATTTCTGGAGGAGCTATCTTAATAGAAAACCAAGAATACCCAATTCATAACCAAAATGGAGTGCATCTACATGGAGGAAAACAGGGTTTTGATAAAAAATTCTGGAATATTGATAGGGTAACTAAGGATATAAGCCCATCGATTAAACTGTCATATTTAAGTGAGCATTTAGAAGAAAATTATCCCGGAAATCTTAGTGTTTCAGTAGTCTATGAATTAATGGAATCCAATTCCGTAAAAGTGACTTATCAAGCAACTACGGATAAAACTACATTGGTCAACTTAACAAACCATTCCTACTTTAACTTAGATGGTGGAGGAAGCATTCTGAAACATTGTTTACAAGTTCATAGCGATTCCCATATAGAAGTAGATCAACAGTTACGTCCTACAGGCAATATAATTCCCTCTGCGAATACCAGATTTGATTTTAATCACCAATCACAAATTGAGAATTCAAACTTTGTTGGCCTTGACGATACTTTTGTCCTAAAACAAACTCCATCCAAAGTGGCAACACTTCTATCCAAATCTAATGGAATTTGTATGAACGTTTACACAAACCAACCAGCTATGGTCATTTATACCCCAAAATCTTTCCCGAGCCTTAATTACAATGTTAATAGTAGTTACGGTAGGTTTCCTGCAATCTGTTTTGAGACACAGAATTTTCCTGATGCTCCAAACCACCCTCATTTTCCCTCAAGTGTATTGAAACCAGGTCAAATCTATTTGCATGAAACCATTTTTGAGTTTGATACTTTGAATGATTCTTGAGGGTTATTTAAAATTTCCCGTGTTCATTTCTTTTATACCATTATAAATTCTTCAAATAACAGAAAAGACATCTGCATTTACTTATTTACTGTTTGTTCCTGTAACATTTGAGTGGTGACTACAGTTCTAAATCCTAAGTGTTCTAATGATGAATCAATACTAGTAGCCATTCGCGCCGAAACCCTATAACTTGCACAATAAGACTCACTACATAAAAATGAACCTCCTTTCATTACTTTTTCTTTGGCATAAGGATTCTGTTGGTTATAGGGAGAAATTGCTCCCGTTGGGTTTAAGGGCACCTTTTTAGCATTGGCCTGTTTCTGGTAGTGATGAGTGTTATACCAATCGCTAGTCCATTCCCATACGTTTCCTGCCATATCATACAACCCCAAACTATTGGGAGCATACGATTTTATTGGCGAACTTCCTTCAAATCCATCTTTCTGTGTATTTTCCACAGGAAACTCTCCTTCCCAGGTATTTGCATTTTCACCTAAAAGCGAGATATCATCACCCCAGAAAAAAATGGAATTTCTTTTATCTCCCTTCGCTGCCAATTCCCATTCCGCTTCAGTGGGCAGTCTTCTCCCTGCCCAATCACAATAGGCAATAGCATCCTCAAAAGAAATGTGTACTACAGGATGATCTTCTTTTCCCTTAATGGAACTTTCCGGACCATATGGGTGTTTCCAATTTGCTCCAATGGTCCACCTCCACCATTGCGAAAAATCATAAAGATTGGGTACTGAATTCTTAGTTTTTTTGAAAGTGAGTGACCCAGGTTGTAAAATACTATCATGCGGCTTGGGCGTTCCCTCTGGGAGTTGTTTTTTCATTTCCTGCCAATCAATTTCCCTCTCTGCAACAGTTATATAATCTGTTTCTTCCACAAACCTTCTAAACTGCTCATTGGTCACCTCAGATATATCCATAAAAAAACCATCCACAGCAACTTTATGTGCTGGCCCTTCATGATTCATGGCCATTTTGTCTTGAGCAACTGCGCCTTTACTGAATTTAGCTCCAGGAACCCAAACCATACCTTTTGGAGTTTCTACCCCTTTAGGAACCTGTATGTATGGGTCTCTCTCAATATTATTGGAATCTGATTTCTCCATTAATTTTGATTTTTCACTCTTGCTTTCTTTTACATCTTGCTCTTTGCAACTCATTTGGAAAGTGACCAAAACGATAATTGCTAACCATGATGTATACCTAATAAACTGTTTCATTTAAGGTTGGAATTTGGAGACTCAGCAGATTGTTTTGAGTTTTTTTTAAATATAAATAGAACTATTCTAATGAAGGTCTTAAAAGCAAAAAACCTGTGAAGGAAAAGATTGATCCCAATAGAAATTAAGATAATATTTGGTTAGGATCAAGTCTTATGGAATTTGTTTAATTTATTCATCATTTCAGTTTTTGTGAAACATTCAACTAAAATGAAGGTTAAATCAAGGTTTGTGCAGGTATTCTACACCCTTACACCATAAGAAATTTGAGCATATAAAAATCATAAAAAATCCAATACGGCATTGAATAGGATATCATTAAATATGGTCTCAAAGCGGCATAAAAAAACCAGTAAATATTAATTTACTGGTTTTTATACGATTAGGCTTTATTTGTTTTGTTCTAAAACCTATAAGTCGGGGTGGCAGGATTCGAACCTGCGACCTCCGCGTCCCAAACGCGGCGCGATAACCGGGCTACGCTACACCCCGAATTGTGATTATCCTTGTAATTAAAAGAAAATTGCGGAGAGAATGGGACTCGAACCCATGCGACACTTACGCGTCGACAGATTAGCAATCTGCTCCGTTACCACTCCGGCACCTCTCCAATAATCTTACTTGTGTATGAACCTACGCAAAACGCGGATGCAAAAATACCCTTTCATTTGTAACATCGCAACTATTTTTCGATTTTTTTAAACCGTAATTATTTAGTAAATAAATTACTCAGGGTACTCCACTCTTAAATGGTAAATATTGGTTAGTTTTTGTTTTAAAACTTTCTTTACCATTTCTATTTCTTTAAGGGTAATATTGGCGTTTAAAAACTGATTGGCCTGCATTTGCCCTTTTACAATTTTCTCCACAAATTCATCAATAATGATGTAAGTTGGGTTCTTTAAACTTTTTGAGGCCGCTTCAACAGAATCTGCTATCATTAAAATTGCAGTCTCTTTGGAAAATGGAATAGGACCTGGATATCTAAAATCTTTTTCGTCTACTTCTTGTTCCAATTCCTGTTGTTTTTTAAAAAAGTAAAAAACCAAGGTTGTACCGTGATGCGTTCTTATAAAATCTATTATCCTATCCGGAAGGTTATTTTTTCTTGCTATTTCAATTCCATGTATCACATGATCAATAATAATCTTTGCGCTTTCCTTAGGCGGTAAATCATCATGCGGATTCACGCTTGTTATTTGATTTTCAGTAAAAAAACTTGGTTTACCCATCTTTCCAATATCATGATACAAGGCCCCTACCCTAACCAACATGGCATTAGCCCCAATTTCGTTGGCAGCAGCTTCTGCAAGATTGGCTACTTGAAGAGAGTGGTGAAATGTACCCGGGGCTTTATCCGATAATTCCTTCAGTAACTTGGAATTGGTATCTGAAAGTTCCAATAGAGAAACATCTGATATTAAACCAAATATTTTTTCATACATATAAATAAGAGGCTGGGCAAAAAGCGTTAGAAGTCCATTTAAGATGAAAACCCCAAACAGTATCCATTCAATATTTTCAAGATTGCCCTCATGGATTGCATGAAATGCAAAATATCCAATAATGTATATCAAAGTAATCTGCCCTACTGAGATAAATAGATTGGCACGTTTATAGAGTTCAGATGCGGTTAAAATGGTTACGATACCTGCAATAATCTGTAAAAAGATATATTCAAAACTATTGGGAACCACAAACCCAAGTATAAGAACGGTTAGCACGTGAACAAACAATCCCAATCTAGCGTCAAAAAAGTTTTTAAGAATCAAAGGGAGAATACAAAGAGGCACCACATAGACATAGCTCTCATTATTCTTCACCATTAGTGTGGTTGCAAAAACCATTAGCAAAACATTCACAAAAATGAATGTGACCTTATTGTTATTCTGGAATATTTCGGTCCGATACCTTTTTAAGAAAAGGAACAACATAATCAACACTAAGGCTACCAAAATAGTATACCCCAAAAGGATGAAATAATAATTATCTCCTCGCCATAATTCGGATTCATATTCTTCCTTCAAAGAATTTAGAATCTTAAAATTCTCTGCCTCTACTACTTCACCTTTAGCAATGATTAATCTTCCTTCTGAAACTTCACCTCTTGTAAAAGAAATTTTAGATAATTCTTCTTCCAATGCCCTTTCAGTAAGCGCTTCATCAAAAAAGACATTTGTTTCTATTACTCTAACTATCAATGTTTCCAAAACTTCCTTAGCTGGAGTTCTTTTAGTGGATAAAATTGATGAAACTCTTTTCTTGGACTCAGGTAAATCCTTAAAGCTATTGGAACCTAGCGGGCGTGCCTCATTATTCTTAACAAGTAGAATAGAACTGGAAGTTGGCAAATCTTGAAATACACCTACGCCATAAATACTATCTAATACTTCCAGTCCAGCATTCTGTATAATTCTTTGTTGTGGGCTTGGGTAGGCACTTTGTGCAAAAAACCCTTCTAAATCGGTTTGTAGTGCCTTTTTTGCTGCAACAGGTACATCACCATCAAAAGTGTAGTAATCTGTTTTGTTATCACGGAGTGAACGTTGCTCATCAGCTATCTCTACTTCAGTCTTCTTTATAGAGAAATCAATAGGGGCATATAGGTTTTCATACTGCCAGGGTTTCCCCTTTTGAAATTCATATTTGAACTTACCTCCCTTTGGAAAAAAGAATACAATAAGTGCTACAGAAACTAAATACAGAAAATACTTGTAGGCAAGTGATTGATGCTTGTAAACATTATCCAAAGTTTTTCCCATTCTGTGTACTGTTAGCATCAAAAATAGAAAATATAAATAAGAAGTAGTGCTCCTCTTACAGACTAGAGCTTTGCATTTAAATTTAGTATTTTCGCATCAGTAAAAATGCATACATGAATAAAGTAGTTATTGTTTCAGCAGTTAGAACTCCAATTGGAAGTTTTATGGGTTCATTGTCAAGTGTTCCCGCACCTAAATTGGGCTCTATTGCCATAAAAGGAGCATTGGAAAAGATTAATTTAAAACCAGAGCAAGTAGAGGAGGTTTTAATGGGCAACGTTATACAAGCAGGAACCGGTCAGGCTCCCGCAAGACAAGCCGCTATATATGCAGGAATCCCAAATACGGTTCCTTGCACTACAATCAATAAGGTATGTGCTTCCGGCATGAAAGCCATAATGCAAGCAGCACAATCCATTGCTTTAGGAGAAAATTCTATCGTAGTGGCCGGAGGTATGGAAAACATGAGCCTTATCCCCCATTATGCTTATATGAGAAATGGGCTGAAATTTGGACCTGCAACTTTTGTGGATGGTATGCAAAAGGATGGGTTAGTTGATGCTTATGATCAAAATGCCATGGGAGTTTGTGCTGACGCATGTGCCGCAGAGCACAACTTTAGTAGGGAAGAACAGGACGCATATGCAATTCAATCTTATAACAGGTCTGCCGAAGCATGGAAAGCTGGCAAATTCGCCAATGAAGTTGTTCCTGTTGAAGTTCCCCAACGTAGAGGAGAGCCAATCATTGTTAGCGAAGATGAGGAATATGCTAATGTAAAAATGGAGAAAATCCCTGCGTTAAGACCTGCTTTTTCCAAAGACGGTACCGTTACTGCTGCCAATGCTTCAACCATCAATGATGGTGCAGCTGCCGTAGTACTCATGAGCGCAGATAAAGCTTCTGAATTGAACCTTACTCCTTTAGCAACAATAAAGGGGTATGCTGATGCAGCACATGAACCTGAATGGTTTACCACTGCTCCAGCAAAGGCCTTACCTAAAGCTTTGGATAGAGCCGGAGTCCTTATAGAAGATATAGATTTTTTTGAGCTCAATGAAGCCTTTTCTATTGTTGGTCTTGCCAATATGAAGCTTTTGGGTTTACAAGATTCTAATGTAAACGTAAATGGTGGAGCTGTTTCATTAGGGCATCCTTTGGGTTGCTCAGGAGCACGAATTACGATTACCTTGCTTAACGTACTTGAGCAGAACAATGCAAAACTTGGCGCTGCGGCTATTTGTAATGGCGGAGGTGGTGCTTCTGCAATTGTTTTAGAAAGAAATTAATTTATTCAAGCTCATTAAATAGATGCAATACGGAATTTGCCATCTAAGTATTGTTCCCATTAGAACACTCCCTGATGATAGCAGCGAAATGGTCTCTCAATTATTGTATGGGGAACATTTTAAAGTTTTGGAGCATAGAAAAAAATGGAGTAGAATTAGAGTTGCATACGACCATTGTGAAGGTTGGGTTTCCAACAATCAAATTACTTTGATACCCGAAGATGAGTTTGACATACTAAACTCAAGTGGAAATCAAAGATTTTCATCAGATATTATCTCTCATGTATGTACCGAAGATGAAATGCTGATGCCTATTCTACTCGGGTCCATGGTTTCTAAAACGGAAACTTTACAGCACTTTTTTGAAGGGAATTACATAGAAGGAGCAAACCAGAAATCAAGTTTGATAGATATTGCTTTGTTATACTTGAAAGCACCCTACCAAAGCGGTGGAAAGACTCCGTTTGGTGTAGATTGTTCTGGATTTACTCAAATGGTCTATAAAATAAATGGGCATGCACTAAAAAGAGGTGCCGAACAACAATCCAAACAAGGTGAAGCTTTAAGTTTTATTGAAGAAAGTGAAGCAGGAGATTTAGCTTTTTTTGATAATAATGAAGGAATTATTGATCATGTTGGGATTATTTTGAAGGACAACTATATCATCCATGCCCATGGGCATGTGCGCATTGACCGTATTGATCATACGGGTATTTTTAACACGCAAAAAAAGCAATATACCCATAAGCTCAGGGTGATTAAAAAAGTGATATAAAAAAAGCCCCGATTATCGGAGCTTTTTTATTAATCAGTACAAGGGAAAATTATTCTCCCAGTAGCTTTTTAATTCTCATAAAGTTTTCAGTATCCCCCAAAGCACCATATATGTTCTTTAGTTGAGCCAAAACACTTTGATTGTCTGGATTTGTTTTTAACGCATCCTCCAAGATTTTTCCACCTTCCAAAAACAAATCATCTTTTTGCTTTTTCAATTCATCATATCTTGCAATATCTGATCTTGAGCTGCCAAGAGTGTTCATTTCATCAATAAGGCCGTTACCTTCGTTTACATAAGTTGTTGAAAGGTTCAATAGGGCATTAATGTAACCAGGATCAATCGCCAAGGTCTTTTTATATGCTTCTCTGGCCTCTTCCAAGTTACCTTGCTCCATATTTATAACGCCAATATTATAAAGCAAATCTGCATTATCAGGAGCCATGTCAGAAGCTTCGGCCATCAAAACCTTGAATTTATCCTTATCACCCATGGCATAGTATAAATTAGCTTCACCTAAAACCAAGTTAACATCATTTGGATCTACTGCTCTTGCCTCTGCATATGCTGCTAGGGCTTTGTCATTATCTCCCAATTGTTGGTTTATTAAGGCAATATTTTTTACAATTTCAGCCTTTTTTGAAGGAGATTTTTCTTCTTTTGGATCCTTATGGGTTCCAGCTTTAACATAAAGGTCCCTGGTATTCTTGTCCATGGTCTCAACTTCTCCGGTTTCAATATTTACCGCAGTGAAAGTAACATCACTACCATCATAGCCAACTTCCTTCAGCTCATCATAATATTCCAATGACTTCTCGTAGTTTTGACCATTTACCGCACTACTGGCAGCATAGTATAAATAGAGTGTGTCAGTTGGACTCAATTTATATGCCTGGTACAGTTTTTCAGCGGCTTCTCCAAATTTCTTGTCGTTATTGTCCGCAACGGCAGCATTTACTAAATCTGCTGTTATTTGGGCCAAACTCTGTCTAGCCACTGTAGTGTATTTTTCTTTACCAGCTGCTTCCTCAATAGTAATGACTTTGTTAAAAGCATCAATTGCGGGTTGAAAAGCTGTTGCATCTCCTTTTTTGGCCAAATCAGAATAAGTATTACCCTTAACAGCGTAATATTGTGCTTGTACTTTGGCATCAGCAGCATCAATTAAAGATGCAGCTCCATCCAGAGCGGTCTTAGCACTTTCGGAATCTCCTACTTTAAGTGCTTTTTCTGCTGCCTTGATTTCATTTTTTTGGGAAAAGCCCATCGTAGAAATCCCTATGGCTAGTAGTATTAAAACTTTAGTCTTCATTTTAAATGTAATTATAATTATTAGTGTTTATGTTTACTCTTTTGTTTCATCTGAACTATTATCAATCGCTGTGCCATCTTCTCCATTAACCTCAATATCAAGGATATCCACTTCATCTACGGCATCTTCGTCCTTCATAACCTTAGCAACGGCAGCAATGGAGTCATTATCCTTTAAATTAATGAGTCTCACACCTTGCGTAGCTCTTCCCATAACCCTTAAATCCTCAACGCTGGTTCTAATAGCAATACCTGATTTATTAATGATCATTAAATCATCCGAATCAGAAACATTTTTGATGGCAACCAAATTACCCGTTTTATCAGTAACCGAGATTGTTTTGACTCCTTTACCTCCTCTGTTGGTAACTCTATAATCATCAATAGTTGAACGTTTTCCGTATCCGTTTTCAGAAACTACTAAGATATCATCCTCAAAGTTATGCACTGAAACCATGCCTATAACCTCATCATCAACATTGGCCAGGGTAATCCCACGCACTCCAGAAGCATTTCTGCCCATAGGTCTGGTCTTTCCTTCTTCAAAACGAATTGCCTTACCAGATTTCAACCCTAAGAAAATTTGACTGGTACCCGTGGTTAACTTAGCTTCAAGCAATTCATCTTCATCTCTAATGGTTATTGCATTAATACCATTTTGACGTGGTCTTGAATATTGCTCCAAAGAGGTCTTTTTAACAGTACCTTTTTTGGTGGCCATAATCACATAATGACCATTAACATAATCTTCATCCTTTAAATCTTGAGTACAAATAAAGGCTTTAACCTTATCTTCATTTTCAATATTGATTAGATTCTGAATGGCTCTTCCTTTGGATGTTCTACTTCCTTCTGGTATTTCATAAACACGCATCCAGAAACATTTTCCTTTTTGTGTAAAGAACAACATGTATTGGTGGTTGGTCCCCACAAAAAGATGTTCCAAGAAATCTTCATTTCGTGTTGAAGACGCTTTCTGGCCTACTCCACCTCTATTCTGCGTCTTATATTCTGTTAAAGGTGTTCTTTTAATGTATCCCGCATGCGAAATTGTTATAACAACCTGCTCATCAGGAATCATATCTTCAATGCTCAAATCACCACCTGCAAAATTTATTTCTGACCTTCTTTCATCCCCATACTTATCCTTTACCTCTTGCAATTCATCTTTAATGATTTGCATTCTTCTTTCTTTCTTATCAAGAATGTCTTTTAAATCTTCTATGGTTTTTTTAAGCTCATCATATTCTTCCCTCAACTTATCTTGTTCCAGTCCTGTAAGCTGGCGCAAGCGCATTTCTACAATAGCTTTGGCCTGAATTTCGGTCAGTTTAAAGCGTTCCATCAAGGTGGCTCTCGCTTCATCAACATTCGAAGAAGCCCTGATTATCGCAATTACCTCATCAATATTATCAGAAGCTATGATAAGACCTTCAAGGATATGTGCTCGGTCTTCTGCTTTTTTAAGCTCGAACTTGGTTCTTCTAACCACTACTTCATGTCTATGCTCAACAAAATAGTGGATAATTTCTTTAAGATTGAGCAATCTTGGTCTTCCCTTTACAAGAGCAATATTATTAACACTGAAAGAGGATTGTAATGCCGTGTATTTGTACAGCATGTTCAGAACAATGTTAGGAATGGCATCTCGTTTTAAAATGTAAACGATGCGCATACCTTTTCTATCTGATTCATCACGAATTGTAGAAATTCCCTCAATCTTTTTGTCATTGACAAGGTCAGCAGTCTTTTTAATCATGTCTGCCTTATTGACCTGGTATGGAATCTCTGTCACAATGATACATTCTCTACCCTGCACTTCTTCAAAAGTAGCTTTGGCTCGCATTACTACGCGTCCTCTACCAGTATGAAAAGCTTCTTTAACGCCATCATAACCATAAATGATACCTCCAGTAGGAAAATCTGGTGCTTTTATATGGGTTATTAGCTCATCTATTTCAATATCGTTATTTTCAATATAGGCAACAGTACCATCAACTACTTCGCATAAGTTGTGTGGAGCCATATTAGTGGCCATACCTACTGCAATACCAGATGCTCCATTCACTAATAAGCTTGGAACACGTGTTGGGAGAACGGTAGGTTCTTTTAAAGAATCATCAAAATTTAACTGATGATCAACGGTATCTTTATCAATATCCGCTAACATATCATCAGCTATCTTACGCATTCTTGCTTCAGTATAACGCATTGCTGCAGGACTGTCTCCATCTACTGAACCAAAGTTCCCCTGTCCATCAACAAGCATATACCTCAAACTCCATTCCTGTGCCATACGCACCATTGAATCATAGACCGAGGTGTCACCATGTGGGTGATACTTACCTAATACCTCCCCTACAATACGGGCAGATTTCTTGTGTGCACTATTGGATCTAACACCTAATTCGTGCATACCATACAATACCCTTCTATGAACAGGTTTAAGTCCGTCCCTTACATCTGGCAGGGCACGTGACACAATGACCGACATTGAATAATCAATGTAGGCAGATTTCATCTCATCTTCAATGTTGATAGGAATTAACTTTTCTCCTTCCGCCATGCTAAAATCTTGTAGTTTTTTGTGGTTAAAATATCATGCCAATATACGCAAAATCGTACCTTTCAAAACAACTGATGCTTACTTTATTAAAAAAATTATCAACAGTATTACTTTCGATTTAATATCAGTAATAAAGCTATGTTAAACCTTGTAAAAAGTGTCCCTTATTTCGACTTTAACTACTACTTTATCGAATATGGGTACAGTATTTGACTACGGTAAGGATACTTTTATTAATTTTAATTGCTGAAAAGGAAGTGTATGGACGATAATTTTTCCCCTAGAGTAAAAGACGTTATTGCTTATAGCAAGGAGGAAGCCCTTAGATTAGGGCATGATTTTATAGGAACTGAGCATTTAATGTTGGGACTTTTAAGAGATGGAAATGGCAAAGCCATTAATATTTTGGATGCCTTAGATGTGGATTTGGATCATTTAAGAAGAAAAGTTGAGATTCTTAGTCCAGCTAATCCAAATACCGGTACAATACAAAAAGACAAAAAGAACTTGCACCTTACAAGGCAAGCAGAACGTGCTTTAAAAACCACTTTTCTTGAAGCTAAGCTGTTTCAAAGTTCTTCCATAAATACAGCGCATCTTTTACTTTGTATTCTTAGAAATGAAAATGACCCCACTACAAAACTATTGCACAAGCTTAAAGTGGACTATGACAATGTAAAGGAGCAATTTAAATCTATGATCACCAGTGATGATGATTATTTAGATACTCCACATGCTGAATCTTTTCCAAGTGACTCGGATGATACTGGGGATTCTAAGGAAAGTACTTTTGGTTCTGGCTCAGCACAAAAAGGAGCCAAAAAGTCTAAAACGCCTGTTTTAGACAACTTTGGTCGTGATTTGACCAAAATGGCAGAAGAAAATAAATTGGACCCTGTTGTTGGAAGAGAAAAAGAAATTGAGCGGGTATCCCAAATATTAAGTAGAAGAAAGAAAAACAATCCCTTGCTTATTGGTGAACCTGGTGTTGGTAAAAGTGCAATAGCCGAAGGACTGGCTTTGAGAATTATTAACAAAAAGGTTTCAAGAATTCTTTACAACAAGCGAGTTGTAACATTAGATTTAGCCTCATTGGTAGCTGGCACAAAATATCGTGGACAGTTTGAAGAACGTATGAAGGCGGTCATGAACGAGTTGGAGAAGAATGACGATATCATTTTATTCATTGATGAAATACATACTATTGTAGGTGCTGGCGGCGCAACAGGAAGCTTAGATGCTTCAAATATGTTCAAACCTGCACTTGCAAGAGGTGAAATTCAATGTATAGGGGCAACCACTCTTGATGAATATCGTCAATACATTGAAAAAGATGGTGCTCTTGAGAGAAGATTTCAAAAAGTAATTGTTGAACCTACAACAGTGGAAGAGACTATTGAAATTTTGATGAACATTAAAGGAAAGTATGAAGATCACCATAACGTTACGTATACCGATGATGCCATAAAAGCATGTGTTAAGTTGACCAATCGTTATATGACAGATCGATTCTTGCCGGACAAAGCAATTGATGCTTTAGATGAGGCAGGTTCAAGGGTACATATTGTAAACATGGATGTTCCAAAACAGATTTTGGAACTTGAGGGCCAATTGGAAGATGTTCGTGAGCTTAAGAACAGTGTCGTTAAAAAGCAGAAATACGAGGAGGCAGCTAAACTAAGGGATGACGAAAAACGATTGGAAAAGGAACTAGCTTCAGCTCAAGAGAGATGGGAAGAAGATAGTAAACTGAATCGTGAGACGGTTTCTGAAGATAATGTTGCTGATGTAGTTTCAATGATGAGCGGTATTCCCGTAAACAGAATTGCCCAAACTGAAAGTAATAAACTTGCTGAATTACCTGAGTTAATAAAAGGTTTTGTTATTGGGCAAGATGAAGCAGTGGCCAAAGTGGCCAAGGCAATTCAACGTAATAGAGCCGGATTAAAAGATCCTAACAAACCTATCGGCTCTTTTATTTTTTTGGGACAAACCGGGGTTGGAAAAACCCAATTGGCCAAGATTCTTGCAAAAGAACTTTTCGACTCTGAAGATGCCCTTATCCGAATTGATATGAGCGAATACATGGAAAAATTCGCCATTTCTAGATTAGTAGGTGCACCTCCAGGATATGTTGGTTATGAAGAAGGTGGACAATTAACTGAAAAAGTGCGTCGTAAACCTTATTCAGTAATTCTTTTAGATGAAGTTGAAAAAGCTCATCCAGATGTTTTCAATATGCTGTTGCAGGTTTTGGATGATGGATTTCTTACAGATAGTTTAGGTAGAAAAATCGATTTTAGAAACAGTATAATCATAATGACCTCCAATATTGGAGCACGTCAGTTAAAAGATTTTGGACAAGGTGTTGGATTTGGCACTGCAGCCAAGAAAGCACAAGCAGACGGTCATCAGAAAAGCGTTATTGAAAGTGCATTGAAAAAAGCATTTGCGCCAGAGTTCTTAAATAGAATTGATGATGTCGTTGTCTTTAACTCATTAGAACGTGAAGACATTCATAAGATTATAGATATTGAACTTGACAAGTTATTTGGCAGAATTAAAGATATTGGATACGACCTTAACCTTACCAAAAAGGCCAAGGACTATATTGCCGAAAAAGGATTTGACAAACAATATGGTGCAAGACCTTTAAAGAGAGCAATTCAGAAGTATATAGAAGATGCCCTTGCTGAGGAAATTGTAAATTCCAAACTGGACGAAGGCGATAGTATTTTTATGGACTTGGATGAGAAAAAAGAAGAACTCACCATAAAAATCAAAAAACCTGAAAAAACGCCCAAAACGGAACAATAAAAGACAATCATAGTAAAGAGTCGACAGTTTTGTCGGCTCTTTTTCTTTTAAACAAACTTACCGTACACACGATATTTGCGCCTTTAGTCTAATATTTTTCTGCTCCTATTCTATTAGGTATATTTTCGTCAAAGAGACACTATAATATATTGGAGAATGAAAATTGCTTCTAACAAGAAAGCTATTGTTGTACGTGAATACCAACTAGACATTGGGAGTGTTCAGGTTTTTAACAACTATATGGTTTCTACTTTTGACGAAGGTGCTACATTGACACTGGAGAGAGCTTATCAAATTATTGGGATTTCAGAAATACACTTTAGGGATAAAGACTTTGGTTACATAAGTCTTCGGAAAAACTCATATGCAGTGGATCCCACCATCTATAATTATTTAAGAGGGATGGAAAATCTAAAAGCTTTCGCAATTGTTTCCAAGAAAGAAATTGATATGCACAATTTTAAAATAGAGAAGCTTTTTTACAAAAAGAATATGGAATTCTTTATAGAGTATGACAATGCGTTAGCTTGGGTTAAAAAAAGACTCAAAAAAAAGTAACTAGAAAATAAAATTTAAGCTCCTTCTTCATTTTCTTGATTGGGTGGTCTTAATAGTTCCATATAAGCCTTACCAATATTTTCAATTATACTAGAAGCTGTTAAAGCTTCATAACCATCCATGGAGACACCAATGTCTCCAGCCAGACCATGCAAATAAACTCCAAAAATAGCGGCATGTAAAGGAGCATATCCTTGAGCCATTAAACCTGTGATCATTCCTGTTAAAGCATCTCCACTTCCAGCTGTGGCCATACCTGGATTTCCTGTTGTATTGACAAACCCTTTATCCTTATAGATAGTAATGCTATGAGCTCCCTTAATTACCAAAATACAGTCATTTTTGATTGAAAAAGCTTTGGCTTTTTCCAGTTTATCAAAGTCATCGTTCCACTCCCCTATTAAACGTTGCAATTCTGTTGGATGAGGAGTCAAAACTGATTGCTTGGGAATATCTTTTATCAAGCTAGGTTGTTTTGCCAAAATATTTAGACCATCCGCATCGATTACCACAGGGATTTCAACCTTCTTTAAAAACGAACCAAAAGCCTTGACTGTTTCATCTTTGGTCCCCATGCCCATTCCTATTCCTATCGCAGCAGGTTCAAAAGGAATATTGATTTCACCTATACTTTCATCCTCATCATCCGTCAAAACCATTATTTCAGGAATTGAAGTCTGTAAAGAATGATATCCGCATTCTGGCACAAAGGCAGTTACCAATCCGCTGCCTACAGACAAACAAGCATTGCTTGCCAATTGCACTGCACCTATCTTGCCATAACTTCCCCCAATAATTATAGAGTGTCCATAGGTACCTTTATGAGAAAATTTAAGCCGAGGGCGATACATTGGTAAGATTTCCGGTCTCCCCATCAGCTCATAATCTGCATCAGTATTAACCAAAAACTCTGGGTCCAAACCTATATCCAAGATTTCCCATTGATTTTGGTATACTCCCGTTTCTGGGAGAAAAAATACCAGTTTGGGTACTTGAAAGCTTAGCACATAACTGGCCCGCACAACATGTTCTGCTTCCCATGGACTTCTATTTGAAGGTAAGCCGGAAGGAATGTCCACCGAAAGGACAAACGCAGAAGAGGAATTTAAATGTTTGATAAGTTTGGCAACCCATATATCTGGCGCCCTATTTAATCCTATTCCAAAAATTGCATCTACAATAATGTCATTGGGCTTTATCTCAGGAAAAGAACAATCAGAATCTAAAAACTCGGGCCACAATTTTCGTTCTTTTAATCTATCCAGATTTATCAAAAAATCTTTCGACCGTTTTTCACTGTAATTGACCACATAAACCGCAATATCGTACCCATTCTCATGAAGGTGCCTTGCCAATGCAACACCATCACCTCCATTATTGCCAATACCGCAAAACAGGTGAATTTTAACTTGCGCGCCCTGTAATCTGGTATGCATCCACTCAAATAGCTTGGTAGCAGCTCTTTCCATTAGGGTGTCACTTGTAATTTGCTGTTTGTTTATTGTGAATTTATCAGCTTCATAGATTTGACTGGCGGTAAAAATTTTCATTCAACAAGAAAAATTGATTATTACTATAGATTTCGCAAAAATTTTAGAATCATTTGAGGAAGAACTCAAAAGTACTACTTTTGATTTCGATTATTGTACTATGCAATTTAAACAAACGGATATTAACCCTTTATTGATGGAATCTTTTTCATCTATCTTCACTATTGCTACTACCACCCCTTTGGGGTAATCTACTAATTGTTTCCGTCCGTATTTAATCTATTTCAACATTTTACAACACAATTTAATCATGAAAGTCTTAAAATTTGGTGGCACATCGGTAGCCAATCCAGAAAATATAAATCGAGTTAAAGCAATTGTTCAAAACAGTAATGCTAAGAAAGTAGCTGTTGTAGTATCTGCATTTGGTGGTATTACAGATCTACTGCTCAATACCTCTCATTTGGCTTCAAATCAAGATCTAAGCTATAAAAAAGGCCTCAATGAAATCGAAGATAAACACATTGAAGCAATTAGAGAGCTCATCCCCGTTCAAGCTCAAAGCACCATTTTAAGCAAGGTAAAAAGTGATTTAAACGTTTTGGAAACCCTTTTGGAAGGTTCATTTTTAATTGGAGAACTTACTCCCAAACTATCAGATAAGATAGTAAGCTATGGAGAACTACTTTCTTCATTTATAATTAGTGAATTCTTTAAGGCTGAAGGTTTAGATGCAGAATTTAAGGACAGTAGACAATTAATTACTACTGATGAAAAATATGGTAATGCAAATGTTAACGTTGAAAAGACCTATAGCAATTGTAATACTTATTTTGAAAAAGCCAAACATCAGATAACTGTACTTCCCGGGTTTGTTGCTTCAAGCAGTTCTGGGAATTCTACTACTTTAGGAAGAGGTGGTTCAGACTATACCGCGGCAATAATTGCTGCAGCCCAAGAAGTAGATATTCTTGAGATTTGGACAGATGTTAGCGGTATGTTTACGGCCAATCCCAAATTGGTAAAACAGGCAAAGTGTGTATCAAACATTAGTTATGAGGAGGCGATGGAACTATCGCACTTTGGAGCCAAGGTGCTTTATCCTCCTACTATTCAACCTGTTTTGAGCAAGGAAATCCCTATTGTCATCAAAAATACTTTTAAGCCTGAAGATGAGGGAACTTATATTGCCAAAAACAATAATGGTAACGGAAAAACAGTAAGAGGTATAAGTCATGTAGGGAATATTAGCTTACTTTCTTTAGAAGGACCTGGTATGATAGGTGTTCCTGGAATATCAAAACGTTTTTTTGAAACCTTATCACTAGAAAATATAAGCGTAGTACTTATAACGCAAGCCTCTTCTGAACACTCTATTTGTGTAGGTATTTCTGATGAGGACGTTAAAAAAGCAATAGAAGCGGTGAATACGGCTTTTGACTATGAAATTGCCAGTACTAAAATAAAACCGGTACTGGTTGAAAAGGACTTAGCCATAGTAGCTCTAGTTGGGGACAATATGAAAAGTCATCAGGGGTTGAGCGGTAAAATGTTCAGCACTTTAGGAAAGAACAATGTAAATATCAGAGCTATTGCGCAAGGTGCTTCAGAACGTAACATTTCTGCGGTAATTACAAAAACAGATGTGAAGAAAGCTCTTAACTCATTGCATGAAGAGTTTTTTGAAGAAAATATAAAACAACTCAATCTCTTTGTAATGGGAGTTGGGAACGTGGGTTCTAAATTCCTTAACCAAATAAAACAGCAGAAAAAATACTTAAAAGAAGAGCTTAAACTAAATGTTAGGGTTATTGGCATAAGTAACTCTAGAACTATGGCCTTTGATGAAGATGGAATCTCATTAAGGGATTGGGAAACTACTTTGGCAAATGGCCAAAAAGCGGATAAAGAAGCGTTTTTTAAAACTGTAAAAACATTAAACTATCGTAATAGTGTTTTTGTGGACAATACTGCAAGTGGTCAGGTTTCGGAAAGCTATCCTGATTACCTTAAAAATAGCATCTCGGTGGTGACTTGCAACAAAATTGCCTGCTCTTCTGATTATGACTATTACATAAAGTTGAAACAATTGGCAAAGCAATACAATTCGCCATTTTTGTTTGAGACCAATGTTGGGGCCGGGCTTCCTATAATTGATACTTTAAAACATCTTATTGCTTCTGGAGATAAAGTGAAAAAGATTCAGGCAGTACTGTCTGGTAGCTTAAATTTTGTCTTTAACAATTTTAATGATTCCGTTACCTTTCATGATATTGTAAAGCAAGCTCAAGAAGAAGGATATACCGAGCCTGACCCGACTATTGACCTAAGTGGTATAGACGTAATGCGAAAGATTCTAATTCTAGCAAGGGAGAGTGGCAACCAATTGGATATAGAACAAATAGAAAACGATGCCTTTTTACCTAAAGAAAGTTTGGAGACCAATTCCAATGAAGCCTTTTTCGAATCCTTGAAGAAAAATGAGGTAACGTTTCAAAAACTGTTTAAAGAAGCTAAAGATGTTGATAGTAAACTTAAGTATGTAGCGCAGTTTGAAAATGGGAAAGCAAAGGTTGGGCTTCAAAGAATACCCAAGGGACACGATTTTTATAATCTAGAGGGTAGCGACAACATTGTGTTGTTTTATACGGAACGATATCCAAATCAACCTCTAATTATTAAAGGTGCAGGTGCAGGTGCCGAAGTCACAGCTTCTGGTATCTTTGCGGATATTATACGAATCGGAAATTTCTAAGATGGAAGAAATAAAGGTTTTTTGTCCGGCAACTATTGCCAATGTATCCTGCGGGTTTGATGTCCTTGGACTAGCATTGGATGCTGTGGGTGATGAAATGATAGTCAGAAAAACATCAGAAAAAGGAATAACAATCACCAAAATTTTAGGGCAGAAACTACCATTGGAAACCAACCTAAATGTTTCTGGCGTTGCGGGTTTAGCACTATTAGAAAAAAGTGATTATCAAGGAGGTTTTGAAATTGAAATAGATAAAAAAATCAAGCCAGGAAGCGGAATAGGGAGCAGTGCTGCTAGCTCCGCAGGAGCAGTATGGGCAATGAATGAATTGTTGGGAAAACCTTTTTCCAATCTGGAATTGGTTCAATTTGCCATGCAAGGGGAAAAATTAGCAAGTGATGTTGCCCACGCGGATAACGTAGCTCCTGCTATTTATGGTGGTTTTACCTTGGTAAGGAGTTACAAGCCGTTGGACATCGTATCTATTCCAACTCCAAGTGAGCTTTTTGCTACCGTAATTCATCCACAGATTGAAATTAAAACCTCTGACTCCAGAAAGATTTTAAAAACGAACATCACCCTAGAAAAAGGGATACAACAATGGGGCAATGTAGGTGGTCTTATTGCTGGTCTTTTTAAGAATGATTATGATTTGATAGGACGTTCTTTAGAAGATCATATAGTAGAACCCATTCGGTCAATATTGATTCCAAGCTTCGATGACATAAAATCAAATGCAATGGAAGTCGGGGCATTAGGATGTGGGATTTCGGGTTCCGGTCCTTCCATTTTTGCTTTGAGCAAAGGAGAAAATACGGCCCAAGCAGTAGCAGAATCCATGAAAGAAACCTATAGGGATATTGGAATTCCTTTTGATATTCATGTTTCCAAAGTCAATACAGAAGGAGTAAAAAGAATAGCATAGACCCATGAAGTTTTACAGTTTAAACAATTCCAGCATTCAAGCTTCCTTTAAAGAAGCAGTCATTGCAGGTATCGCCCCAGATAAAGGACTTTATTTTCCAGAAGAAATTCAGTCATTGTCTTCAGATTTTTTTAAAAACATAGATTCCTACTCTAATCATCAGATAGCCTTCAAAGCAATTCATCAATTTGTGAGTGCTGATCTTCCTGATGAAATTTTAGAGGAAATCATTAAGAATGTGCTGGATTTTGATTTTCCAGTAGTGGAAATTGAAGAGAATGTCGCTACACTTGAGCTTTTTCACGGTCCTACAATGGCATTTAAAGATGTAGGGGCAAGATTTATGGCCAACTGTCTAGGCTACTTTTCAAGGAATGAAACTAGTGAGGTCACAGTACTTGTAGCTACATCCGGAGATACTGGCGGTGCTGTGGCAAACGGCTTTTTGGGTGTTAAAGGGGTAAATGTGGTCATCCTTTATCCTAGTGGAAAAGTAAGTGACATTCAAGAGAAACAGTTAACTACTTTAGGACAAAATATTGTAGCCATGGAGGTGAGTGGCACTTTTGATGATTGTCAGCGTATGGTAAAAACCGCTTTTCTGGATACGGAAATTACCAGTCAAAAGAAATTGACCTCTGCGAACAGTATTAATATAGCACGATGGTTGCCACAACTGTTCTATTTCTTATTTGCATACAAACAAGCAAAATCCAAAAACAAAGAAATTGTCTTCTCAGTACCCTCTGGTAATTTTGGAAATATTTGTGCTGGAATAGTAGCCCAAAAACTGGGAATGCCCGTGAAACATTTTATAGCATCTACAAATGCCAATGATGTGGTTCCAAGTTTTATGCAGAATGGTGTTTATGAACCTATGCCATCCGTAGCAACAATTTCAAACGCAATGGATGTTGGTGACCCCAGTAATTTTGTACGAATTAGACATTTGTATCAAAATGACTTTTCAAAACTTCAAGAAAACCTTTCATCCTACTCTTTCTTGGATGAAGCCACAAAATCAGCGATGCAAAAGATTTATTCTGAATCTGGATACGTGGCCGACCCCCACGGTGCGGTAGGTTATCTTGGCCTTAAAGAATATCAAAAATCAAATCCAAATGTGTACGGCATCTTCTTGGAAACAGCGCACCCAGTGAAGTTTTTAGATGTTGTTGAGGATACGCTAGGTCTTTCTCCAGAAATACCTCCCCAAATCCAAAAAGTAATGGGCAAGGAAAAAAAATCAATCAAAATCAGTTCGTATGAAGAGCTAAAATCCTATTTGAAGGATAGTTAGCTGGTTTCTCTTCCCAATTAACATCACATTGTTCAAAACATTAGTTGGTAAATAAGCTCATCTTGGGTGAAATCAATAAATTTATCCCATAAATTGATGTCATGAAATCTACCGCATTAAGTGAAACACATATTTCTTTAGGAGCTAAAATGGTTCCCTTTGCTGGCTATAATATGCCAGTGTCTTATGAGGGAATAAATATTGAACATGAAACTGTTAGAAAGGCCGTTGGTGTATTTGATGTTTCGCATATGGGCGAATTTCTTGTTGAAGGCCCTAAGGCATTGGAACTCATCCAAAAAGTAACTTCTAACGATGCTTCCAAACTGGTAATTGGTAAGGCACAATATAGTTGCTTTCCTAATGAGACAGGTGGGATTGTCGACGATTTAATCGTTTATAAGATAAAAGAAGAAACGTATCTATTGGTAGTAAATGCTTCAAATATTGAAAAAGATTGGAATCATATTTCAAAATACAATGAAGTGATTGGGGCCACACTACGTGACCTATCTGATGAGTATTCCTTATTGGCAATTCAAGGACCTAAGGCTGTTGATGCTATGCAATCCCTATCATCTATAGATCTTTCTGAAATAAAGTTCTACAACTTTGTTGTTGGTGACTTTGCAGGTATAGAACATGTTATTATTTCAGCAACTGGTTATACAGGTTCTGGAGGGTTTGAAATTTATTGTAAAAACGCTGAGGTGAAACAAGTTTGGGATAAGGTATTGGAGGCAGGCGCAAGTTTTGGGATAAAACCTATTGGTTTAGCTGCCAGGGATACACTTAGGTTAGAAATGGGGTATTGTCTCTATGGTAACGATATTGATGACACTACTTCTCCGCTAGAAGCAGGATTAGGGTGGGTTACCAAATTCACCAAAGATTTTGTCAACAGTGAAGCTTTGGCAAAAGAAAAGGAAGAAGGACCCAAACGAAAATTAATTGCTTTTCAAATAGAAGAGAAAGGAATTCCAAGAAGTGGATATGTTATATTGAATGAAGAAGGAGATGAAATTGGAAAAGTCACATCTGGAACTATGTCCCCTTCTCTTTCAAAAGGGATTGGTTTGGGATATGTTACTACGGAAAATTCAAAAGTAGATAGTAAAATACACATTCAGATAAGAAAAAATCAAGTTCCAGCCACTATTGTAAAACTTCCATTTTACAAATCATAAATGAAAGACTTTCAGCCCATCATAAAAAAAATTGTCAACGAAGCCAAAAGGCAAACTGACAAGGGCAAAGTGGCAAACTATATCCCCGAACTATCCAACATTGATCCCAACAAATTTGGTATCTGCATATTGGATAACAATGGCGTTGAATATAAAGCTGGTGATTCCAATGAACAGTTTTCAATACAAAGTATTTCAAAAGTGTTATCCTTATCCATGGCTTTTTCCATAATTGGTGAAGATTTGTGGAAACGCGTTGGTGTAGAACCGTCAGGAGATCCATTCAACCATCTATCACTATTGGAAATGGAGAACGGTATTCCTAGGAATCCCCTAATAAATGCAGGAGCCATAGTTTTAAGTGACATTTTAATTTCAAATCTAAAAGACCCAAAATTAGATTTTTTAAAATATGTTCAAGGTATCGCCAATGACCCTTCCATCTCCTATGATGAAAAAGTTGCGGAATCAGAAAAAAGAACTGGTTTCAGAAACTATGCTGCTGCGTATTTAATAAAATCCTTTGGAAACTTAGAAAACGATGTTGAAACGGTATTGGATTTTTATTTCCATTCTTGTTCCATTAAAATGTCATGCGAACAATTGGTGAAGGTTTTCTACATTTTCATGAACAGGGGAAACTGCTTGCAAAATAACAACTACCTAAAATTGCCACAGGTAAAACGTATTAATGCTATAATGCTTAGTTGTGGTTTTTATGATGAGGCAGGGGAATTTGCCTTTGAGGTAGGCTTGCCTGGAAAAAGTGGTGTAGGTGGAGGAATTGTTGCCTTATTACCCAATACGTTTTGCGTAGCTACATGGTCACCCGGATTAAATAAAAAAGGAAACTCCAAACTAGGTATGCTGGCTTTGGAAAAACTAACGACCGATACCGGTTTGTCAATATTTTAATATTTGGATAAAAAAAAGATACTTATACTTGGAGCAAGCGGTTTTATAGGCAACGCCATCTACAAAGAACTCTGCTCCTACTTTGACACATATGGCACCTATTGTTCCAACACCTCTTTCTCTAAAAACCAGCAGTTTTACAGATATGACCTGGAGGAAGACGATATTTTCCATGTTTTGGAAAAGGTAAACCCCGATTTTATTATTTCTGCTTTACGTGGAAATTTTGGCTCCCAGATTCAAGCACATCAGCATTTAATGGAATACATTATAAAGCATGAGTCCAAATTGTATTTTATCTCTTCCGCCAATGTTTTTGATGCATACAGTAAATTTCCTTCATACGAATCTGACAAAACACTTTCGGAAAGTGTTTATGGCAGGCTTAAGATCAAGATAGAGAATATGATGATGCGGTTACCGAAAGAGAAAACCGCTATTTTGAGAGTCCCAATGGTTTTTGGAAATACATCGCCCAGGGTTAAGGAAATTAGAACATGTTTGGAAAATAATGAACCTATTGATGTGTTTCCAAATCTTATTATAAATGTTACCAATGATGACAAACTTACCCAACAAATTCATTATTTAATCAATAGGGATAAAAGCGGTGTTTTTCATTTAGGTAGTGTAGATCTAATTCAACACGAGGAGTTCATTAAGGAGGTTATAAAACGTATGGGGAATTTTCATCCCTTGCTAAAACGAGTCTTTACCACTAATGAAGATCGCTATTTAGCAGCATTGCCCAAGGATAATAAACTACCTAAAAACCTTAGGATTCGCTATCAAGATATTATTGATCATCATATTACGGTTGATTAATTTTTTGAAAATTGTTTTTTGAAAATTTAAAAGTGATTTAGCTAACTTTAGGAAAATTGAAAGTTAATGGAAAAGTTAAGTATTGACCAGATTGAAGAGTTTCTAAAGGACATAGACGGATGGGCTTATATGGATGGTGCGATTTGGAAATCATTTAAGTTCCAAGATTTTAAAGACACCTTTTCCATAATGACGAGGATTGCCTTTGAATGTGAAAAACAAAATCATCATCCTAACTGGGAAAATGTATACAATAATCTCACCATCAAATTAAATACACATGATGTAGGTGGTATTACCCAAAATGATTTCAACCTTGCTAAAAGCATAGAAAAAATTGTCAATAACAAATAGTGATACAGCTATAAGTTACACTTGACCAGGGGGCTTTTTTTGCTAAATTTGCCCCCTATCCATAACCAAAAATAATTCATGGGAAGAGCATTTGAATTTAGAAAAGCGCGAAAAATGAAACGTTGGTCTGCAATGTCCAAAGCCTTTACACGTATAGGCAAGGATATTGTAATGGCAGTAAAAGAAGGTGGGCCAGATCCCGATTCCAACTCTAGGTTACGAGCGGTCATTCAGAATGCCAAATCCGTCAACATGCCCAAGGACAATGTGGAGCGAGCAATAAAAAGAGCGAGCGACAAAAGTCTAGGCGATTATAAAGAAGTTTTGTTTGAAGGTTATGCACCGCATGGTATCGCTATACTTGTAGAAACTGCAACTGATAATAATACCAGAACAGTAGCTAACATCAGAAGTTATTTCAACAAATGCAATGGTAGTCTGGGAACATCGGGTTCTGTAGAATTCATGTTTGACCATACATGTAATTTCCGTATTCCTGCTGAAGGAATAGATCCGGAGGAGCTTGAGTTGGAAATGATTGATTTTGGAGCGGAGGAAGTATTTGTTGACGAGGACGGCATATTAATATATGCACCTTTTGAAAGCTTTGGAGCCATCCAAAAAGAATTGGAAAACAGAAGTTTGGAAATCTTATCCTCTGGATTTGAACGTATTCCACAAGTTACAAAAGCATTAACCGAAGAACAAGCCGCTGATGTGGAAAAACTATTGGAAAAAATAGAAGAGGATGATGACGTCCAGAACGTCTATCATACAATGGAAGAATAGGATTTATTTAAAATTATCGTTTGTAAAGTGAGACATTCTTTGTCGACCAATTAACAAACTCTTCCGCCATGCGTATCATAATTGTCAGTTTTGTTCTGTTCCTCACTCTTGGAATCTCGTATTCTCAAGAAATGACCTCTGCCCAACTTCTTGAAATCATAGAACAAGAGGCCGATACGGTTAAGGCTAATGGCAATTCCATTCAGTTCTTATTGAAAGAGACTGTGCTGATTTGTATTTACGATGAGAATGCCAACAGAATGCGCATTATCTCACCTATTGTTAAACGTGAAGAAATTGGGGAGGAAGAATTATTAAATGCATTTGTAGCTAACTTTCATTCCGCATTAGATGTAAAGTATGCTTTAAGTGATGAGATTATCTGGTCAGTTTTCACTCATCCGTTAATGGAACTTTCGGAGCATCAAGTTGTGGATGCCATAAACCAAGTATATTCTGCCGCCGTTACCTTTGGTGGTTCTTATTCAAGTACAAATATTGTATTTCCGGGGAATACAAAAAAGACGGAAAAGCCTAAACCTAAGCTTTTAAATAAAATTTAAAAACTATATCCAGGTATTTTGCCTAAAACTCCTTCATAGAACTCATGGAATATTTTAAAATCTTCTTTCATTTCACCTGTGGGGTAAATAGCTTCTGATATTTTGACCTGTTTTTTTCCAAAGTCAAAAGCAACAGCTACAATGGGTACTTGGGCCATTACTGCGATATGGTAAAACCCAGTTTTTAGTTCAGTTACTTTTTTTCGGGTGCCCTCTGGTGCTAATGCAAACCTGAAAATCTTTCTTTCCCTGAAAATCTCAACAATACTTTCAACCGTATTGGAACTTTTTGAACGATCTATTGGCGCACCACCTGTCCACCTAAAAAACCATCCGAATGGAGGTTTAAAAAGGCTTTTCTTTCCTATGTAATTAATTTCTTCATTAAGTACTTTGCGGACTATTAACCCCAAAAAGAAATCCATCCAATGCGTATGAGGAACCACAATTACCACACATTTATCCACATTGGGAAATGAACCAATGAGCTTCCAGCCTAAAACTTTAAAATATAAAAACTTGGAAAACTTGTGCATGCATTTTGTTTAATCTACTTATGTAAAATGTAGAAGTGGGCCAAAGCCCTATATTTTTTGATAAATTTCTTGAAGACGCTCTGGAGTCATGATATTTTTCCAATCTTTTCCTAGCGCATTTTCCCAAAGGGCTTCCATGCCCAATGCAACATTTACTAAAATATCAAAATCATTCTGTGTCAAATTAGCACAAACTCCTTGCGGAAGGTGAATGCTATGTTTTTTCACCATTCTGTGAAATAACTGAACTCCTTCTGGATAAAATTCCTCGAGATGTTGAAAAACCAAGCAGTTTCCTATTCCATGTTTAATGCCAAGAAGGTAGGAAAGTCCATAGCTCATAGCATGGGCAATCCCTACTTGAGAATAGGCAATACTCATACCTCCATGCCAAGAGGCCATCATCAATTTATCTCTTGATTCTGCAATTGGAACATCTTCTAAAAAAACTTCAATACAAAGTTCAAGGGCTTTCTCTCCATAGCTTTGACTAAATGCATTTAAATATGTTCCATTCAACGATTCTATACAATGAATAAAACAGTCCATACCTGTAAAGAACCATTGTTCTTTTGGTACTGTAATTGTTAAATCTGGGTCTAAGATTACCTGGTCATACGTAGTAAAGTCAGAATTGATTCCAAGTTTTTTCTCAGGGCCTAGCAGAACCGTTGTTCTAGAAACTTCTGCTCCCGTACCACTAATTGTGGGGATTCCAACATGGTACAGAGATGGTTTACTAACTAAATCCCATCCTTGATAGTCTTGAGCTTTACCTTTATTATTTAAAAGTATGGCAACCGCCTTAGCCAAATCTAACAGGGTTCCGCCACCTATGCCAATAATTCCAGATGGTGATTCTTCAAATGTTTCTCTGATTCTTTGGACTATAGCATCTACCTGTTCTGTCTTTGGTTCTTCCTCAGCAGATACAAAAATGATTTCATCATTGAACATTATTGGAATACGACCTACTAACCCTTTATCTTCAAAAAAATCATCTATTAAAAAAATAAATGGAGCTTCAGAATTATGACGTTTGGGCAATAAGACATCACCTAATTGATTAAAACTTCCCTGACCAAAAACTACTCTCGGCACCATGGGGAAATTGCGGTACGAAGTGTTCTGATTTGATGTAATTTCCTTTTTCTTCAAATTGTTCTCTGTCTTCATCAGTTATCCAAATACTTCAAAATGTCCTTTAAGCTATTCAATTTCAAATGATTGTTCACTTGTTCCGCATCTGTAACCATTTCATGTGCCCAAGTTGTATGGAAAGGCACATGTACTGCCTTCGCCCCAATATTCAATATAGGTAATACATCCGACTTTAAAGAATTTCCAATCATTAAAAACTCACTGACATTAATCTCCAAATGTTCCAATAAGTTGCTGTAATTGTTCTCTTTTTTATCGCTAAGTACCTCCACATGGTGAAAGTATTTAGAAATTCCCGATTTATCCAATTTTCGTTCTTGATCCAGTAAATCTCCTTTGGTAAGTACTATTAACCTGTATTTATCGGCCAACTTGCTTAGCACCTCCTCTACCCCGTCCAATAATTCTACAGGATGGGAAATCATCTTTTTGCCAAGGTTTAAAATTTCTAAAATGGTTTCTTGAGGAATCTTGCCGTTTGATAAATCAAGTGCCGATTCTATCATGGAAAGAACAAACCCTTTTACGCCATAACCATAAAGCTCCAAGTTCTCCATCTCCATTTTAAAAAGCTCTTGATCTACTTTGTTTTTGGTTTCGTAGCCTTCCAATAATTCTGCAAAACGTTCTTCGGTTTCCCTAAAATAGGTTTCGTTCACCCATAGGGTGTCATCAGCGTCAAAGCCTATTACCTTAATATCCTTAAAATCTATTTCCATGCCTTTTTAGCGCGTTCTAAGTCCTCTGGGGTGTCAATTTCTATGCCAGTAACGTGTGTTTCCACCATTTTAATTTTTTTTCCGTACTCCAAAAATCGGATTGCCTCTATTTTTTCCTTTGCCTCTAATGGAAGCATTGGCAATCGCTGAAAATCCAACAAAGCTCTTTTTCTAAAGGCGTAAATTCCTTTATGCTTAAAATAAGTTGCCTCAACATTTGTATCTCTGGGGTAAGGAATCGGTGAGCGTGAAAAGTAAAGTGCAAAATCTTGATTGTCCACTATTACTTTTACGGTGTTTGGGTTGGAAATTTCATCCCAATCTGTGATTGGGGTCATCAGAGAGGCCAAGTCTATTTCTTTTTCAGCATCCAGTTTAAATACTTCAATAACTTTTTTCAAACTCTCCCCATCGATAAAGGGTTCATCTCCTTGAACATTAATTACAATATCAACGTCCATATCCTCCACGGCCTCGGCAATTCTATCACTGCCACTTTCGTGCTCATTTTTGCTCATAAGCACTTGTCCGCCTATCCCCGAAATGGTTTCGAAGATGATATCACTATCCGTTACCACATGGACCTCATCAAATAAGCCCGTTTGCACAGCTGCCTCATATGTTCGCACAATGACCGGTTTCCCGCCTAGGTCTTGCATTAGTTTTGCAGGAAATCTTGAGGCCTGGTACCTCGCGGGTATCATAGAAATTATCTTCACTCCTATTATTAATTAATTTGATAAAATTACCTCTTTGGTTTTGGTCTCAGCTTGCGGTAAATCCTAAAAATGATAACCAATATTATAATAACCAAAATAGCTGCTATTGGGGGCACCAATATAGATGCCGTGGAGACCGCAACTGCAGTTCCTGTTTCTACGGTCGCCACAATGGGGTTTGCAATTCCTCCAGTGGTTGCTGTAGATGTTAACCTGCCCGCAGCATTTGCTCCTTTAATTGCTGTCGCCGTTCCTCCTCCCGCAATGATTGCTAAAGACCAAGTAACAACAGGATCTAAATTTGCTACTGTGGATACAACTACCGCAGTTCCTGCGATGGCAGCTAACGGAACCGCCACACTATCTAACGCATTATCTACCCAAGGGATGAAATAAGCAAAGATTTCAACAAAAGTGGCAACTCCAAGGGCAATAAGGGCTGCTAAACTTCCTATCCACTGCCAGCTTTCATTAAGTTCCCACACACCTAAATATGCAGCTAAGCTGAGTGCAAAAAGAGGTAAGAAAACTCTAAAGCCCACTGAAGCAGCTAAGCCTATACCTAAAAATATGCTTATTATTGTATCTGGTGCTATTCCCATGGTTGTGTCTAAAATAAGTTATTCCTAGTCAAGAAAAAAATCATCTTTAAATCCTATTAAAAATAGTTTTTGCTTAGCTCTTGTAACCGCGGTATACAACCATCTTAAATAGTCCTTATCCACTCCGTTGGGTAAATATGGCTGTTCCACAAAGACGTTATCCCATTGTCCTCCTTGTGATTTATGACATGTTATGGCATATGAGAATTTAACCTGCAGTGCATTGAAGAATTTATTGTTCTTTACACCTAAAAACTTTTTGTATTTTGATTTTTCATGGGCATAGTCCTTCATTACTTCTTGATACAATCTGTTGCCTTCTTCATAGGAAAGTGAAGGTGTTTCTGCATTTATGGTATCTAGTAGAAGTACTGTTTCAAATGGTCTTTGGTTTGGGTAATCCACCATTTTTACTTTTACCTCGGCAAACGAAAATCCGTACAATTCCTTAATAGAAAACAACTCCAATACTTCAATTATATCCCCATTTGCAATGAACCCTGCTTCTGAATTTGGTTTTAACCAGAAGTAATTATTCTTTACCACCATCATATAATCCCCTACGGCCAACTCATTGTCCAAAAACAGAATCCTTTCCCTTATATTTTGGTTATACAGGTTTGCACGTTTGTTGGAACGAACTATTATTGTGGTCTCTTCCTTTCCATTTTGACTGTAGGATGAATCGATAGCTTCCTGTATTTCAGTACCATCAATCAATCTTACAACATCTTTGAATGTATTTACTTCAAATTTGAATTCATCAAAAAAATGAGATTGTAATTGTTCTCTAAGGTTAGTTGCATTGTATAGAATTCCTGAGTCACTGGTCTGTCTCATTACCTCGTCCAATTCCAAATGCTCAACATCCTTATTATAATTCAAGGAAAGCCTTTGTTCTTCCAATGCCGGGCTCAAATCTAATTTTACAGGTGGTAATTGCGCCGTATCACCAATCAACATTAATTTACAATTATGACCAGAATACACATAAAACATCAGGTCATCAAGCAAGGAACCATTTTCAAAAAGCTTGGAATCTGCTGGTGTATCCGGAATCATAGAAGCTTCATCGACAATAAAAAGTGTATTTCTATGCTTATTGGGCGCTAAAACGAATTGGATACCTCCCCCAGTCTGTTTTTTGGGGAAATATATTTTTTTATGTATGGTAAAAGCTTTGTTGCCTGAGTAAACTGACATGACCTTTGCCGCACGACCTGTTGGGGCCATCAACACAGAACTCATTTTCACTTTCCACAGACTACTTACAATGGTTCCAACAATAGTAGTTTTGCCAGTACCAGCAAATCCTGTAAGTAGAAAAACCTCTTCTTTGTTATCATTTAAAACAAAACTGGAAAGTTTTTCCATTGCCAAACCCTGTTTAATTGTTGGATTATGCGGGAATTTTTCAATTAATATGGTTAAAAATCCAGAAGATGTAAGATCATTCATAAGCTTCTAAAGATAGGATGGATTTTTAAAGCAAAAAGTTTCGTGATTAAAAAAAAATTGTAGATTTGTCTGTAACCGCTAAATTAACTCAGAAAGACAATATTAGTATGTTAAACTTAATTATTATCGTTTTAGTTATTTGCCTTTTGACCATAGGCCTAGTATTCTTAATTGATAAATATTTACCTCAAAAGATAAAACCAATTCTTGTTATTGTCTTTGGTCTCCTAAGTATTTTCTTAGGGTATAAAATTTATCAATCTATTAATGCACCTATTGAATTTAATAAGGTTAGAAAGGAAAGATTTTCTCAAGTCATTGCTAAGCTTAAAGATATTAGGGATTCCCAAGAAGCTTACAAAACAGTAAATGGCAGGTTTGCCAAGGACTTTGGCAGCTTGGTTAAATTTGTAGATACTGGAAGCTATACCATCACCCAGCAAAGAGATTCATCTTTTATGAGGTTAGATAAAACCTACGGGATTGAACTTCAAAAAGATACAATTATCATTGACACTCTAGGGTTCGTAAAAGTCAAAGATTCTATATTTAAAAATGATGATCGGTATAAAACTATGATGGAAGTGCCTTATGCCCAAGGAGGTGAGAAATTTGAAATGAAGGCCGACATTATTGATAAACAGGGTTACAAAGCACATGTTTTTGAAGCTAAGGCTAAGAAAAATATTATTCTTTATGATCAGCCAAAAGACTTGTTATCAAGAGAGAATGCCCATCAAAGTGTTGAAGAAGTAAATGGTACCGAAATTAAAGTTGGCTCACTAACAGATGTAAGCACAAACGGAAATTGGCCTCCTATTTATGATAGAAAAAAGAAACAATAGCATAGAAGATTCAACATCTAACAATAATACTTTCAAAAAATTGTCCATTCAGGTTGGCCTGAATGGACTTTCTTTTTGTGTGCTGGATACCATATCCAATGAAATACTCGTTTTCGAAAAAGTACTTTTCAAAACATCCTCTACCCCTTATCTAATACTCAAAGAGCTAAAATCAGCATTAAATCAACACAATATTGCCGACAGTGATTTTTCAGAAGTTATGGTCATACATAAGAATGGCTTATTTGGTTTGGTACCCAAAACACTTTTCAATAAAGAAGAATTGCCCAATTATCTTAAGTTCAATGCCAAAATTATGGCAAATGACCATATTGTTTTTGATGAGATAATGAATCATGATATGGTCAATGTTTACATCCCTTTTACCAATGTGAACAATTATATTTTTGATCTTTTTGGGGAATTTGAATTTAAACACAGTGGCACTATCCTAATAGGAACACTTTTAAATCAAAGTAACGCTTCTAGAGATCCTATTTGCTATGTGCAGGTTTCTGAAAAGGAAATGGAAGTTGTAGTTATTTCAGAAAAAAAACTTCTTTTTTACAATCATTTCGAATATAAAACCAAAGAGGATTTTCTCTATTACTTACTCTTTAGTTTGGAACAATTACAATTGAATTTAGAGAATACACAACTTAAACTTTTTGGACTTGTTGAAGAGGGCGATGCTATCTATGAGCTGTGCTATCGTTATATAAAACATGTTTCCGTTTTTGCGCCAAACAACTCTTCATATCCATTGGAACAGTTGGAGGATCAAGCGATAGATTTTACAGTATTAAGCTCTCTGTAATGCGTATTATCTCAGGAAAATATAAAGGCAAAAGACTTACTGCACCTAAAAAACTCCCTGTCAGGCCCACTACAGATATGGCCAAAGAAGGACTCTTCAATATCTTAAATAACCGTTTTCATATAGGTGAACTTAAAGTGCTAGATCTTTTTGCTGGTACTGGAAACATAAGTTTTGAATTTGCTTCCAGAGGTGCTGTTGAAATAATATCTGTGGACAGTTTTACGGGTTGCGTACAATACATTTCAAAAATAACCAAAGAGCTTAGCTTCCCTATTTCAGTAATAAAATCCGATGTCTTCAAATATTTGGAAAGATCCAAACAAAAGACAAACATAGTCTTTGGTGACCCTCCGTATAGTTTTGAAGATGACAAGTTTTACAAAATTGTGGATTTAGTTTTTGAAAAGGAATTGATATTGGAAGATGGACTTTTAATTTTAGAACACTCTGATCAAACTGATCTATCTAAAAACCCATACTTTAAAGAAAGTAGAAAATATGGTGGAAGTGTATTTAGTTTTTTTGAAAAAGACCAATAAAATTCATCCATACTCTTTAGGAGTGTACATTTCATAAATACGTTTTATGGTTTAGATTCGTTAGCTAGATATAAAACCTTATACCCCAATGGAAATTATGAAATCCTTCAAACTTCTTATAGCTCTTTTTGCCGTGTTCTTTTTTAATTCCTGTAGTGAAGACGACAGTACATCTCCAGTAGATGCAGAATCTTTGTTAGGAACCTGGACGGTAATTTCACTTAATGCAGATTCTAATGTTAACACCAATCTTTTACAAGTTCCTATACAAACTTCAACCACTTCGGTTGGTGAAAATTTTAACTATGACGTTACCTTTACGGAAACAGAATATACCGTAGTGGGCGGTTATGACCTTATCACCACCGGTATAATAAATGGTATACCAACAGATTTCGATCCGGTTTCTATTACTGATGTTTCAGAAACTGGTACTTACGCCCTAAATGGAAACGATATTACCATTGATGGAAATTTGTATGAATTTGAAGCAGACGGAATCAGTTTAAGCGAAACCTCTGAGCAACAAGTTGCACAAATTGCCTTTAACTCAAATAACGAGTTGGTAATGACCCAGAACGTTGAAGAAACCGCAAATCAAGATGGAATTGAGTTTGTAGTCAAAATTAAAGCGGTCTCCGTTTGGAGAAAAAAATAGCTCATTCAAAGACCTCTTTAAAACAAGAGATGGTCTCTTAATAAAGCAAAGAATCACCAAATGTAAAATTTGGTGATTCTTTGTTTAAAAAAGCAGGCCATAAGCCGGATTCTGTCTAGCCTTATCATTTATCTAGACTTTTAGTTACCCAAAAGTTCCAACCGCCTACCCTCCAACTTGGGCGTGCAGCCCTCAAACATTGGTTTACATGACGTTTCACCACATAGAGTTTACCTGATTTCACTACAGCCTAACTGTACTTGCTTTCTGTTGCACTTGTCCTTGCCTCTCGGCTGACGGGCGTTACCCGCTATGTTGCACTGTGGTGTCCGGACTTTCCTCTTCAATCTTAATTGCTCAAGATTTCAGCGATAAGGTGGCCTGCTGGCGGCAAAGGTAAAGCAATTGTTAATAAAAAAAGGCTTACTATGCAAAGCTTAAGTAGCTTTGCAGATTCCAATTTTTATATTTGTAGTAATCCAAAATTTTCTTGATTTGGAACCTTTTGTAGTATCTGCCAGAAAGTATCGTCCCCAAACCTTTAAAGATGTTGTGGGCCAGGGAGCTATTACCAATACTTTGCTAAACGCCATTGATAACAATCATTTGGCACAAGCGCTTTTGTTTTGTGGCCCAAGAGGTGTTGGCAAAACTACTTGTGCCCGTATTTTAGCAAAAAAAATAAATGAAGATGGTACCCATCAAGAAGATGAAGATTTTGCATTTAACATTTTTGAGTTGGATGCCGCTTCCAACAACTCAGTAGATGACATACGTAGTCTTATAGATCAAGTTCGAATACCTCCGCAAGTTGGAAAATATAAGGTCTATATTATTGATGAGGTACATATGCTTTCGCAATCTGCCTTTAATGCTTTTCTAAAAACGTTGGAGGAACCACCGAAACATGCCATCTTTATTTTAGCCACTACAGAGAAACATAAAATAATTCCTACCATCCTTTCTCGTTGTCAAATTTTTGACTTTAAACGCATTACCGTCAAAGATGCTGCTGAATATTTAAAATACATTGCTGAACAACAAGGGATTAAGGCTGAGGAAAGTGCTTTACACGTTATAGCACAAAAAGCAGACGGTGCAATGCGCGATGCGCTCTCTATTTTTGACAGAGTCGTTAGTTTTTCAGGAAAGGAGCTTACCAGAAAGGCCGTTACCGAGAACTTAAATGTTCTGGATTATGACACCTATTTTACTGCAACCGATTTAATTCTTGAAAACAAGATTCCCGACTTGCTTGTTCTTTTTAATGAAACATTATCCCATGGCTTTGATGGGCATCACTTTATTTCTGGTTTAGCTACACATTTTAGGGATTTAATGGTATGTCAACATAAAGAGACCTTGTCACTGTTAGAAGTTGGGGAAGATGTTAAGCAACACTATCAAGAGCAATCCAAGAAGGTTCAAAAGGAATTTTTGTTAGAAGCTTTGGATATGGCCAATGATTGCGACCTAAAGTACAAAACCAGTAAAAATCAACATTTGCTCGTTGAGCTTACTATCATGAAATTGGCGTCCATCACTTTTGATGGAGAAAAAAAAAACTCTGATTTCATAATTCCAGCTTCATTTTTCACTTCAGAATCAAAATCTAATGGTGTCCCGATAGCCAAAAAAGTTGAAGAGGAACAAGAAGTAAGAGAGGTTGCAAAAGATTTGAAACCGCCTGTTGAAAGTGTTGACCTATCCAAACCTGAAGTACGTACTCCATCACCGGTTAAAAAAATCCAACTAAAATCCCCAGAAAATAGAGTGTCTGGATTATCATTGTCAAGTATCAAGGCAAAAAAAGCACATGAAAATGTGAAGGCCCCACCAACTGACCATAAAGAACTTCCAAAGCAACCATTTGCAGAAGAAGACATGCAAAAGCATTGGAACGATTTTGTACAACAATTGGAGGATAAGGGGCGTAAAATATTGGCTAGTAATCTTCAAACCGATATTCCAAAACTAAAAGACAATTATGTTATTTGGATAGAGCTTCCAAATGATACAATGAAAAAAGAAGTGGAGCGGGAACAAAGCCTCATGTTAGATTATTTGAAGGAAAAAATGAATAATTACTCCATTTCATTGCACATAACTGTAAATGAAATTGTTGCCAAAAAATTTGCTTTTACCCCCGAAGAGAAATATCAAAAACTTAGAGAGAAAAATCCGGCCATAGATATTCTCCGTAAAGAATTTGATTTGGATTTTTAAAACAACCTCCCAAGTATATCATTTTACCGTTCATAAAACTTTATAAGGAATACCGCTATCTTTGTTGGTGGATTATTTTACTAAAACTTATAAATGCTCGGCCTAAAACTACCTACAGACCCAAGATGGGTAAACATTGTTGAAAAGAATATTGAGGAAATTCTAACAGACCATGCGTATTGCGAACAAAAAGCTGCCAGCATGGCCATATCCCTTATTATTGGATTTCCAGAAAAATCTGATCTAGTAAAAGAGATGACTTCATTGGCAAGAGAAGAAATGGGGCATTTTAACATGGTTCATGACAAAATCGTAAAACGAGGCTGGGTATTGGGACGCGAACGCAAAGACGAGTATGTGCTTGAATTAATGAAATTTTTTCCTAAAGGAGGAAGCAAAGAAACACATCTGGTTCATAAACTCCTATATGCTGCAATGATTGAAGCAAGGAGTTGCGAACGTTTCAGACTACTTTCAGAAGAAATAAATGATAAAGAGCTTGCCGATTTTTACCGTGATCTTATGGTCAGTGAGGCAAATCACTATACGATGTTCCTGAAATTTGCTCGAAAATATGGAGAGCGAGAACTTGTGGACAAAAAATGGCAACAACTTCTGGACCATGAGGCCACATTAATGCAAAAATTGGGCAAGAAGGAAACTATCCACGGATAGTTATTGGGATTGATAGTAAAGTGTTTTTATCATACCATCTGCTAATCCAATTTTTGGAACGTGTATCTTCTTTGCACCACTCCACTTTGCGGCAGATAAAAATATTTTTGCTGCAGGTATAATAACATCGGCCCTGTCCTGATTTAGTCCCAGTTCTGAAATCCTGTCATCATATTCCATACTATTTAAAAAATGGTATTGTGCATTCAGCCAAATAAAAGATAAAGGCTGCCCCATTTTTCTACCTGACATTTTATGCAATTTATTAATGTTCCCACCGGAGCCTATGATTTCAACTTTGCTTTCTTTGTTAAAATGAGAGGTCATCCATTCCTTGATTTCATCCCAAATAGAATCTTTTACTAAATCATTCAAGATTCTTACGGTACCTATTTTAAATGATTTTGAAACAATAAGATTTCCTTGGTCAAAAATGGTAAACTCGGTACTTCCACCGCCTACATCAACAAACAAATACGATCTATCATTATTAATTAGGTCTTTTAAATCGGTAGAAGCTATAATTGATGCCTCCTTCTTTCCATCAATGATATCAATCTTTATTCCAGAGTCTTTATATATGTGTTCCACCACCTCATGACCATTACTTGCCTCTCTTAAAGCTGAAGTTGCACAGGCCATATACTTCTCAACACCGTATACTTGCATTAATAAATCAAAAGATTTCATGGTCTTGGTGAGACGACTCAAGGTTCTTTCAGAAATTTCACCTTTAATAAAGGAATCTTCTCCCAAACGGACAGGAACCCTTATCAACTCACTTTTTTTGAATGTAGTTGGCTTACCCTTCTGCTCTATTACATTATTTATCAATAATCTAATTGCATTAGATCCAATGTCAATCGCTGCAAATTTTCTTATTATCAATTTAGCAAAATTAGGATTCTAGCTTATCTTGGTAATAATCATAAAGTTTAAACTGAGACCTTAACCCAGGACTTGTTTCCTCTTTTTCTCTATAAGCGTTGTCCTGCTTATCAGAAAAAACCCGCGCTTTAAGATTATCCTGCCAAGAAATATTAAATGTATCCAATAGTTCTTGTTTAATGTCTTGGTCATAAATAGGACAACCTACCTCTACTCTAAAATCAAGATTTCTGGTCATCCAATCAGCTGATGAGAGATATATTTTTGGGTCCCCTTGATTCCCAAAAATGAACAATCTAGGGTGTTCCAAGAATTTATCCACTATACTGATTGCCTCAATATTCTCACTCATCCCCTCAACTCCAGGAATTAGGCAACAAACCCCTCTTATAATCAATTGAATTTTCACCCCTGCCCTACTTGCATCGTATAACTTATCAACCATCTTATAGGAAGTGAGGCTGTTCATTTTAACTTTAATATAAGCTTCTTGACCCGCGAGTGCATTTTCTATCTCATTATCAATTAGCTTAATAAATGTTGATTTTGTATAATGCGGGGATAAAATAAGATGTTTATACTTGTTTATTTTGTAATTGGTCTCAAAGAATTCAAAGACCTTGCCCATCTCTTTTAGTATTCCTTCATGAGCAGTGAAAAGGGTATAATCTGTATAAATCTTGGCCGTAGATTCATTAAAGTTTCCTGTGCTTATAAAACCATATCTTTTGATTCCTTCTGTTTCCTCCCTTTCAATTAAACAGATTTTACTATGCACCTTAAGTCCTGGGACGCCAAAAATTAAGTTGATGCCTTCCGCCTGCAACTGATTCGCATATTGAATATTTGCTTGCTCATCAAACCTTGCTTGCAACTCAATCTGTACGGTAACTTGCTTTCCATTTTTTACAGCATTTATCAAAGCAGAAGCTATTTGACTATCATTTGCCAAACGGTACACGGTAATCTTTATAGCACGTACCTTTGGGTCAAGAGCCGCCTCTCTTAAAAACTTGGTAACATAAGTAAATGTATGATATGGGGTATAGATCAAATAATCTTTTTGGTGTATTTGCTCCAGAAGACTTCCTGTCATGCTTAAACCTTTAACAGGAAGGGGTTCAATTTTTTTGTACATTAAATCATGCCTGCCTAAACTTGGAAAACCCATATAGTCCCTTCTATTATGATATCTCCCACCAGGAATAACACTATCTGTGTTAACAATATTCATTTTCTCTTTTAGAAACTGTAACGTATCCTTATCTATTCTTTTATCATAGACAAAACGCACCGGGTCACTAATTTTTCTATGTTCTACACTGGAAGAAATTTTTTCTATAAAACTTTTTGTCAAATCATTGTCAATATCCAATTCGGCATCACGGGTAATTTTTATCATGTGTGCACTAATGGATTCAAACTCGAACATGGTAAAAACACTATCCAAACAATACCGTATGAGGTCATCCAAAATGATGATATAGTTTTTCTCTCCTTGTTTGGGAAGCACTATAAAGCGGTCAATCCCCTTGGGGATTTCAATTAAGGCATATCTGTTATTTCCATTGGTTCCTGATGTCTCATCATTTGCCATCACCATCTTAACAGCTAAGTAGGCTGCAGTATCCTTCAATAATGGAAATTCAGTTAAGTCATTTAGGATAATGGTCATCAACTCTTGGTTGACTTTTTTGAAGAAATAATCTCTTATAAATTCTGCTTGAGTTTCATCTATCTCATTCTCATCTATAATAAAAATATTTTCCGTCCTAAGTTCTTCTTCGATACTATTAAGAATTTCAAGACTTCTTGCTTGTTGCGCAATTACAATCTTTGTGATTTCTTCCAACAAGTCTTGAGCTTTTTCTCCCCCTAAAACACTTTTTCCTTTTTTACCTGCATCTACAATACGTTTTACAGTTGCATACCTTACTTTGAAAAACTCATCTAGGTTATTACTGAAAATACCAAGGAACCGGAGTCTATCGATTAGCGGTACTTTTTTATCTGCACTTTCTTGAAGCACACGCGCATTAAAGTGCAACCAACTAATTTCCCTGTTTACGTACTCGTTCTTAACTTTAATCATTTATTATTTCAGCTGTTTTGGAAAGATTATTTCTTCTGTGGTTCCCTTTGAAATTTTAGACCATTCATTGGTATCAAACTTAATTTGCACCAGTCCAGATGTGGGAACGTTTTCAATATACTGATCTCCCCAAGTATTTGCAAGGTTTGTGAATGCATAATTATGCCCAAAAATCAGTACTGTGTTCATTTTATTATCAAAGCCGTCCACAAATGCCTTGACACTTTGTCCAGAAAAATCATAAAGCATCTCGTTTACTTGAAAATTGCTTAAATCAAACTCAAGGTTTCTCAAAAAAATCATACTGGTATGCAAGGCTCTATTTGCAGGGCTTGAATAAGCAAAATCTATTTGAAGGTCTTTGGCCTTAAAGTTTCTTGCTACAATATGAGCATCATTGATTCCTCTTTCTTTTAACGGTCGGTCCTTATCGGAAACTTCATAATCCCACGATGATTTTCCATGCCTTACCAAGATGATTGTTTTCATTGTCCCTTTTGATTATACGCTAAGAAAGTACAAAATTAGGGTTGTAAACGTTCAATTTTCCAGTTAAAATCTTCTTGAAGTTTATATCTAATTCTATCATGTAAACGATTGGGGCGCCCTTGCCAAAACTCCATAGAAACCGGTCTTACCAAATAGCCCCCCCAATAGGATGGTCTTTCCAGTTCTTTTCCTTCATATTCTTTTTCCATTTCTGCCAGTTTCTCTTCCATTTCCTCCCTTGATGCTATGGTATCACTCTGATGGGATATTATAGCACCTAGTTGACTGCCAATCGGTCTGGATTCAAAATAACCATCAGAAAGGTTTTCAGCTATTTTCTCTGCCTTTCCTTTGATGATTACTTGACGTTCTAAATTGGGCCAAAAAAATGAAAGACAGATGGAAGGGTTAATTTCAAGCGCTTTTCCTTTTTCGCTTTGATAGTTTGTGTAAAATATAAACCCTTCATGGGTATATCTTTTCATCAGAACAACCCTGTTTTTGGGGAATCCGTCCAAGCCAATGGTAGAAACTGTCATAGCATTGGGTTCCTCTAAGCCATCGGTAGCCTCAACCTCATAAAACCATTTTTGAAACTGCTCTAAGGGGTTCTCTAAAATAGAATCCTCCGTTAGAGCACTCTTTTCATAAGACTTTCTGTAATTGCTTAAATCTTTTTGCATGATTTGCTATAGGGATAAACAAATTTCAGCAAAAGAATGCAGATTAAAAAGGTTGATACCCTTTTGTTTTCACCTCCTTACAATTATATCTCAAAGGATTTTCCATCATCCGCCAGTTCAACACTGGGAAAAACTTCCAATGCTTCTTCTTTAAAAAGATCGATTGATTTGTATCTAGTGGAATAGTGACCCAAAATAAGGTTCCCAACATTCGCTTTTAGGGCAATTTGGGCCGCTTGTTTGGCTGTTGCGTGCTTCGTTTTTTTACAAAGATCTACATTGGTCTCCAGAAAGGTAGATTCGTGGTATAACGTGTCTACATTTTCTATTAGTGGCAGAATAGCTTCATTATAAGCCGTATCACTACAAAATGCATAACTTTTTGGGCATGGTGGATCAATGGTCAGCTCCTTGTTAGAAATTATAGTACCATTTTCCAATACTCCATCTGCCCCATTTTTGATATTACCATATTGGCTTCTATCAATTTCATGTTCAGCAACGGAATCAACATCAAGCTTACGAGGGTGCGGCTTTTCTTTAAACAAAAATCCGTTGGTATAAACTCTATGGTCCAATGGAATAGTATGTACACTTACTTTTTCATCTTCAAAAATAAGTTCTGATTCTTTAGAGTCCAATTCATGAAAAATCAAGGGGTAATTGGTCCATGAATCCCCAAGCTTGAGGAACAATGTAATCGCTTCTTTGATTCCTTTTGGGCCATAAACATGCATTTCTGTCTCTCTTCCTAAAAGCCTAAACGTAGAAATGAGCCCTGGTAACCCAAAAAAATGGTCTCCATGCAAGTGTGAAATGAAGATATGTTTAATTCTGGAGAACTTGATTTTGTTCTTTCTGAGTTGTACTTGTGTTCCTTCACCGCAATCAATCAAAAAAAGATGGTTACGTATCTCCAGTATTTGCGAAGTGGGGTTTGTAAATGTTCTGGGGGTAGCCGAATAGCAGCCAAGTATGGTCAATTTCATATACCCAAATCGCGTTCTATTTCTTCCATTTCAATGAGGTCTTTTGCTTCTTGCATTGTTGGCACTACACTAATTTCATCTGGTGTTTCGTCATATGCCACCTTGTTCGTTACCAAAACAAAAGACTTATTGGAACTTCTATGCGTGTTAGAAATCTCCAAAAACTCTAAAATATCTCCTGCGGTCAATTTGCTAAAAGAGAAAAGGTTTACAATAATATTGTCATGTTTTAATCTGGGGTAAGCTTTGTTCAAATTTTCCAAGAAGGTAGAAAGTGAAATTTTTTCTTGGAAAACAGTGGTTGTTGTTCCTTTTTTGTCGAAAATCATTTTACCTAATTTTTGATGCCAATAAATAAATCACTGCCATACGGATTGCAACTCCATTCTCAACTTGTTCCAAAATGATGGACTGGTTAGAATCCGCTACGTCACTTGTAATCTCAACACCCCTGTTAATTGGTCCTGGATGCATGATTACAATCTGTTTGTCCAAGCTATTTAATAGCTTTTTGTTAATTCCAAATTGTTGTGTGTATTCTCTTGTTGTTGGAAAATAACTGATATCCATTCTTTCGTTCTGCACGCGTAGCATGTTTGCCACATCGCACCATTCCAAAGCCTTCTTCAGGTTTGTCTCAACAGTTACTCCCAAAGATTCAATATGCTTGGGAATCAGTGTTCTTGGCCCGCATACTTTTACATTGGCTCCCTGCAATTTTAGAGCAAAAATATTGGATAACGCTACTCTGGAATGCAAAATATCACCTACAATAACCACATTTTTACCGCCGACATCCCCTAATTTTTCTCGTATTGAGTAGGAATCCAGCAAAGCTTGAGTTGGGTGCTCATGAGCTCCATCTCCTGCATTGATTATAGATGCTTTAACGTGTTTTGAAAGGAAAATACCTGCTCCTGGATTTGGATGGCGCATTACCACCATATCCACCTTCATAGAAAGGATGTTATTTACCGTATCTATTAGCGTTTCTCCTTTTTTGACCGATGACTGCGAAGCTGAAAAATTAATTACATCTGCTGACAATCTTTTTTCCGCAAGTTCAAAAGAGAGTTTTGTTCGCGTGCTATTCTCAAAAAAGATATTTGCAATGGTGGTATCTCTTAGGGTAGGAACCTTTTTAATAGACCTATTTATAACTTCTTTAAAATGGTCAGCAGTTTCAAAAATGAGCCCTATATCCTTTTTGTTCAGATATTTTATTCCCAGTAAGTGATTTACACTTAATTCGCTCATTTTAAATTATTTGTTTACTAAATACACAATATCCTTCCCATCATTTTCCTCCCACATTACCTTCACCTTTTCTTCATTAATTGCATCTACCTGTCTACCTCTATAGTTAGGTTGTATAGGTAAATGCCTACTGAATCTTCTATCTATTAGGGTCAACAATTCAATATCCGAAGGCCTTCCAAAAGATTGAATGGCGGTAAGGGCCGCCCGTATACTCCTTCCGGTGTACAATACATCATCAACAAAAACTACATTTTTATCGTCAACCAGAAAATCTATTTTGGTAGTGTTCGCCTCTAAGGTTTTCTCTCCTCTTCTAAAATCGTCTCGGTAGAATGTAATATCCAAAAAACCCAAGTCTATATCTTTTACTTTATATTCTTCTTTTAGGATTTTTGCCAAGCGTTCTGCTAGAAATATACCTCTTGGCTGAATTCCTATTAAAACGGTGTTACTAAAGTCCAAGTGGTTTTCTAAAAGTTGACAAGCCAGACGGTGCAGTATGATGTGGATTTCTTTTGAGGTAAGAAGTACTTTTTGACTCATTTGCTATGCTACCAACTCTGTTGTATGCAAAAGTAAACAATTCTTTAAAAAGGTTGATTATATAAAAAAGCCCCGTCTGTTTCCAGCGGGGCTTCTAATTGATTTTAATAAAACCTGATTACTTTTTAGAATCAGCTTCCATTTTATCCTTCAATGCTTGCAATTGAGAGTTGGCGTCACCCAATGTGGTTTTTGCTTCCTCTGCAGTAGCGGCAGCTTTTCTTTTTGCTGTGCTAATGTTGCGTTCTTCTTGCGCCTTAAAGATAGCTGTATGACTAGCTACCACACGTTTGAAGTCTTTATTGAATTCTATGATCTTAAATTCTACTTCTTCACCTTTTCCAAGGGTTTTGCCATCTTCTTTTTCCATGTGTCTTGAAGGAACAAATCCTACAATATCTTCATTGAAATTAACGGTGGCTCCTTTATCAACAATTTCTGAAATAGCTGCCTTGTGAACAGTACCTTCAGCAAATTCTGCTGCATATTTGTCCCAAGGGTTTTCTGTAGTTTGTTTGTGACCAAGACTTAACTTACGTCCTTCAACATCCAATTCCAATACTTCGACTTCCAAAGTATCGCTAACAGCTACAAACTCAGATGGGTGCTTAATTTTCTTGGTCCATGAAAGGTCAGAGATGTAAATTAATCCATCTATTCCTTCTTCCATTTCTACAAATACACCAAAGTTGGTAAAGTTTCTAACAATCCCTTTGTGTCTTGAACCTACAGGGTATTTAGAAGTAATATCTGTCCATGGGTCTGGAGTTAATTGCTTAATGCCCAATGACATTTTGCGATCTTCTCTATCCAATGTTAATACCACTGCTTCTACCTCATCGCCTACTTTTACAAAATCCTGTGCAGATCTTAAGTGTGTAGACCATGACATTTCAGAAACGTGAATCAATCCTTCAACACCTTCAGCAACTTCTATAAAGGCACCGTAGTCAGCAATAACCACAACTTTACCTTTAACTTTATCGCCAATTTTTATTTCATCACCCAAGGCATCCCATGGATGTTTCTCTAATTGTTTAAGACCTAGTTGGATTCTTGATTTGTTATCATCAAAATCAAGGATTACAACATTCATTTTCTGATCTAACTCAACAACTTCATTTGGATGGTTGATTCTGCTCCAAGAAAGGTCAGTAATGTGGATTAATCCATCAACACCTCCAAGGTCAATAAAGACACCGTATGAAGTAACATTCTTAACAATACCTTCCAGTACTTGACCTTTTTCAAGCTGGCCGATGATTTCTTTCTTCTGTTCTTCAATATCAGCTTCAATCAACGCTTTGTGCGAAACAACAACGTTCTTGAACTCATGATTAATCTTAACCACTTTGAATTCCATGGTCTTACCAACATACTGATCGTAATCACGGATAGGCTTAACATCGATTTGAGAACCAGGCAAGAACGCCTCGATTCCAAATACATCCACGATCATACCTCCTTTGGTTCTGCACTTTACAAAACCTTGAACAATTTCTTCTTTGTCATGGGCAGCATTAACTCTGTCCCAAGCCATAATTGTTCTTGCTTTTCTGTGAGACAATACCAATTGACCTGTCTTGTCTTCACGGATATCTATAAGAACCTCAACTTTATCTCCAACCTTAAGATCAGGATTGTAACGGAACTCATTCAATGAAATAACACCTTCAGACTTTGCATTGATATCAATGATAGCCTCACGATCTGTCATGTGAACTACTGTTCCTTTAACCACCTCTTCATCAGCGGTATCAACAAAATTCTCCTCTACAAGTAATTCAAATTCTTTAAGCTTCGTATCATCTACGCGCTCAATTCCTTCTTCGTACTTTTCCCAATCAAAATTCTCAAGATATTCTTTTGGATCTTGTTGAGTTTGAACTTCTTCTTTTACTTCTTGTACTGCTGCTGTAGTTTCTTCTACCTCAACGTTTGTTTTTTCTTCAGCCATTTGCTGATTAAAATTTGTATTCTACAGTTTTACAAGAGTTAAACAATTACTGTAGAAGTTGTTATTGATTTTCTATTCCCTTTTTCCTCTTGTCTATTTGTTAAAAAGGAGTGCAAAAATACAATTAATTCCTTGTTTTACAAACCCTTGCCGCCCACTTATTCGTTTGGAACAATAATTAGTGAAAAATTAGGCTGAAATGTGACTTTTATATATATCTTGTTTCTTAATATTAACCATTAAAACAATTAAGAATATTATGAGTGCAAAAGCAAAATACCAAGCAGTTTTAGATTTAGGTCAAGAATTAGGCATAAAAGATGGCGATGTATCTGAAGATGGAGGAGTCTTGAAAATTAAAGGGGTAGCCAATACGCCTTATGAGAAGAACGCCATTTGGGACAAAATCAAACAAATTGGTGGTGAAAGTCCATCTGATGTTAAAGCAAACATTAGTGTTGCAGATGATTCTGTTTACCACAGACATACTGTAAAAGGTGGCGAGTCTTTAAGCAAAATCGCAAAACACTATTATGGTGATGCCATGAAGTACAATAAAATCTTTGATGCAAACACTAACATCCTAAGTAATCCAGATGTTATTCACCCTGATCAGGTTTTAGTAATTCCAAATATCTAGGAAAAGAAGATTGTTATTTATTGAAAAAGGCGCTCGTTAAGCGCCTTTTTTAATTGTTTTTATTTATCACCCGAAGGGAGTAATTATATATTCGTTCAAATTGCTCTTCAAGTCCCATATCGCTATTATCAAATTCAATAGCATCTTCAGCTTTCTTTAAAGGAGACATTTCACGTGTTGAATCTATTCTGTCTCGTTTTTGAACATTCTTAAGTACTTCATCAAAAGTTACCTCTTCCCCTCTCTCCAATAGTTCTTTGTAACGTCTGGTAGCACGTGTTTCTGGGGAAGCCGTCATAAATATTTTTAATTCCGCATTGGGAAAAACAACAGTGCCAATATCACGGCCATCCATCACAATTCCTTTTTCCTCACCCATTTGCTGTTGCATAGCCACAAGCATATGTCTAACTTCTTCAATGGTTGCAACTTTACTTACATGGTCGGAGACTTCCATCGTCCTAATTTGCCTTTCTACATTTTCATCATTCAAATACATCTCTGAAAGACCCAAAGTTTTATTTGGCACGAACTTTAAATTGATATTGGGCAATTGTTTTATCAGGGATGGAATATCTTCATTAGTGCCAACATACTTATTGTTCAAAGCGAAAAGTGTAACTGCGCGATACATGGCGCCTGTATCTACATAAACATAATTAAGTGCGGAAGCCAATCTTTTTGCCAAAGTGCTTTTACCTGTTGATGAATAACCATCTATGGCGATTGTAATTTTTCCCATCATTTAAAAATACCAAGAAAATAAGTTACTGATACCAACCAAAAAAATAAAACTATAATTTTTTTGCCTTCTTCACCTTTACATCCGTAACGGCAATATCAATGACCTCGCTCATATCTGAAACATAATGAAATGTAAGGCCTTTTAAATAATCTTCCTTAATTTCTTCAATATCCTTTCGGTTGTCCTCACAAAGAATAATCTCTTTGATTCTCGCTCTCTTTGCAGCTAAAATCTTTTCTTTAATTCCACCAACGGGCAATACTTTACCACGCAAGGTTATCTCCCCTGTCATTGCCAAACTCTTTTTCACCTTACGTTGCGTAAAGAGCGAAACCAATGAGGTAAGCATTGTTATTCCTGCACTAGGACCATCTTTTGGTGTAGCGCCCTCTGGCACGTGGATATGAACATTATACTTTTCAAAAACATCAGAATCTATTCCGAAAGTGTCGGCATTGGATTTAATATACTCCATGGCAATGGTAGCAGATTCCTTCATCACTTTACCAAGGTTTCCGGTAATGTTTAAAGTACCTTTTCCTTTAGATAAAATAGATTCAATAAAAAGAATGTCACCTCCTACACTTGTCCATGCCAAACCAGTGACCACTCCTGCCACATCATTATTCTCATACTTGTCGCGTTCCAATCTTGCAGGACCTAATATTTTCTCTACATCCTGGTTATTGACCTTGATGTTATATTCTTCTTCAATAGCTATTGATTTTGCAGCATAACGTACCATTTTAGCCAATTGCTTTTCCAAACTTCGCACACCAGATTCTCTTGTATACCCTTCTACAATTTTCTCCATTTGGGGTTTTCCAATCTTCAAATCTTTAGAAGTAAGTCCGTGCTCTTTTAACTGTTTTGGCAACAAATGCTTTTTACCAATTTCAACCTTTTCTTCAATGGTGTATCCAGTTACGTTGATGATTTCCATACGATCACGTAGAGCAGGCTGAATGGTTCCCAAATTATTTGCGGTAGCAATGAACATTACTTTTGACAGGTCATAACCCATCTCCAAGAAGTTGTCATAGAATTCGCTATTCTGTTCGGGATCCAATACCTCCAACATTGCTGAGGAAGGGTCACCTTGATGGCTATTGGAAAGTTTATCAATTTCATCCAAAATAAAAACTGGATTGGATTTACCCGCTTTCTTCAGACTCTGAATAATCCTTCCGGGCATTGCTCCAATATAGGTTTTTCTATGCCCTCTAATCTCAGCTTCATCTCTTAAACCTCCTAAAGAAATTCTAACATACTCTCTTCCTAAAGCTTCCGCAACTGATTTTCCCAAAGATGTTTTACCAACTCCTGGAGGACCATAAAGACAAAGAATCGGAGACTTCATATCATTACGTAGTTTTAGTACAGCTAAATACTCTATGATTCTTCGTTTTACATCTTCAAGACCATAATGATCTCTGTCTAAAATTTGTTGCGCTCGTTTTAAGTCAAATTTATCTTTTGAAAATTCATCCCAAGGAAGGTCCAAAAACAAATCCAAATAGTTGCGCTGAATAGAGTATTCTGCAACTTGCGGATTCATACGCTGCATTTTGGCAAGTTCTTTTTCAAAATGCTCTTTAATGTTTTTAGCCCATTTTTTCTTTTTGGCCTTTACTCGCATTTCATCCACCTCTTCCTCATAAGACAACCCACCAAGTTCTTCTTGGATTGTTTTCATCTGCTGGTGTAAAAAATACTCTCTTTGTTGTTGGTCCATATCGCTCCGAACCTTGGATTGAATATCATTCTTCAATTCCAATTTTTGAAGCTCCATATTCATGTACTTCAAAGTTGTAAGGGCACGCTCCTGAAGGTTTGGAATTTCCAGAAGTTTTTGCTTTTCGCCAACACTCAAATTAAGGTTAGAGGATACAAAATTGATGAGGAACGAATTGCTTTGAATGTTCTTAATAGCGAATGTAGCTTCACTGGGTATATTTGGGTTGTCCTTTATAATCTTAAAAGCCAATTCTTTGATAGAATCTATAATCGCCTCAAACTCCTTGCTCTTTTCATTAGGTCGCTCTTCCGATGCTTCTTTTACCGTAGCGGTAAGGTAAGGTTGCTCAGTAATTACCTCAGCAATCTCAAACCGTTTTTTACCTTGAATAATAACCGTGGTATTTCCATCGGGCATTTGTAATACTCTCAAGATTCTAGCAACGGTTCCCAGTGTATTAATATCTTCTACTCCAGGGTTTTCTGTCTCCTCATCCTTTTGGGAAACTACCCCAATAGTCTTATTGCCGTTATTGGCATCTTTAATTAGGTTTATGGATTTATCCCTTCCAGCGGTAATTGGAATAACCACTCCTGGAAAAAGGACAGTATTTCTAAGAGGTAAAACCGGTAAAGTTTCAGGTAATTCTTCCTTATTCATTTCCTCTTCGTCCTCTGGTGTCAACAAAGGAATCAATTCTGCATCTTCATCAAGACCTTGCAGGGATATATTGTCAAAAGTTGAAATTTTTATTTCTCCCATATCATATGTTTCGGTCATTTTGTCACAAATGACACAAATCTTCAGTTTATACTAGAACATTAAGCCCACGCAATGTCTTAAAAGTAAGTATTACAAAAGGGTTTAGGTTCTTTTCTTCTCCTATTAAGGCAATTCTTGTGCCATTAAAAATTAAAAATTAAAAATTTAGAAAAAAGTGTAACAATTGATAAATTCATCCATCTATAAGACAAACCATTCATTTTTTGAGCCACCAAAATGAACATACTGATACGCTGCTTCAATCGTGCTTAAAGGGCAAGCAAAGTGCACAATTGGAAATTTACAATAAGTACTATAAAGCTATGTACAACATTGCTTTTAGGATTGTGAAGGACTCGGCAGAAGCTGAAGATGTAATGCAAGAATCGTTTTTGAACGCGTTTACGAAACTGCATACATTTAAAGGGGATGTCACCTTTGGCGCATGGTTAAAGCGAATTGTGATAAACAACAGTATATATCATTACAAAAAACAGCAAAAAAGTAGAGCTGTTAATCTAGATGAAGTAATGTACAAGGTCGAAGACAATGATGAAGTTGCTTTGAATCACAATGGTTACACTGAATTGAAGGCTCAAAAAGTGATTGATACCATGAAAAGTTTAAAAGACAATTACAGAGTTTCTTTGACCTTACATTTAATTGAAGGGTATGATTACGAGGAAATCAGTGATATAATGGACATTAGCTATGCAAATTGTAGAACCACAATTTCTAGAGCTAAAGAAAGTCTAAGAAAAAAATTGACTGTAAATGCTTGATTATGAGTAAAGATAATTTAGAACAATTGTTTGAGAAGCTTCAAAATGATTTTGATTTTGAAGAACCCAAAAATGGGCATCAAGAACGATTTTTAGAAAAATTGAGCCAAAACAATGAGGTAGTGACCTTACACCAGAAAAAAACAAATTGGTGGAAACCACTGTCCATAGCAGCATCCATTGCTCTTATTTGTTTGCTGGGTATTCAGGTATTCAATACAAGGCCTTCTATAAAAGAACAGGTGGTGGAAATTGCACCAGAAATTTCAAAAACCGAGTTCTATTTTGCCAGCCTTATTGAAGAACAAGTACAGTTGTTAAAGGATGAAAAATCCCCTGAAACTGCAAAGTTGGTAGATGATACTTTACAAAGACTGGAAAAACTGGAGTTAAACTATCAAAATCTAGAGAAAGAGCTAGTATCTGGAGGTAACAGCAAAATTTTATTGAATGCCATGATAACCAATTTCCAAACCAGAATTGATTTATTAAAGGAAGTATTGACCAATATTGAAAATATTAAAAATTTAAAATCATACAATGATGAAAACATTACTATATAAATATGCCTTTTTGGCATTAGCCCTAATTCCTTTCGCTTTGGGAGCCAATACCGATAAAATGGGTGGCAGGTATACCAAGGAAAAGACTATAAAAAAGGAATTCAATGTAAATCCAGATGCACTTTTTAAAGTAAAGAACAGCTATGGAAATCTAAACATCACATCCTGGAATGAGGATAGGGTTGTAATAGAAGTTCACATAAAAACAAATGGCAATAATGAAGATAAAGTGCAAAACAGGCTAAACGAGATTGACGTAGACTTTGAAAACAGCGCCAGTTTAGTATCTGCACGTACTCTTTTTGGAGACAGGAACAACAATTGGGGATGGAAATGGGGAAAGCGAAACAATGTAAGTGTAGAGGTAAACTACACCATTAAAATACCAGTGAAGAACAGTGTCAATCTCAACAACGATTACGGAAACATCTATCTTAATCGTGTAGACGGACATGCCAAAATAAACTGTGATTACGGTAAAATTGATATTGGGGAATTACGTGGAAGAAACAACGAACTACGATTTGATTACACCTCCCGCTCTACATTCGAATATATTAATAGTGGTGAGATTATAGCAGATTACTCAGGCTTTACGATAGAAAAGGCTGGAGACCTCACCGTAAAAGCGGATTACACCAACGCCGTAATAAATGAAATGGAAAATTTGGACTATTCCAGTGATTATGGCTCAATTGAAGTAAACAATGTCAATAATGTAAATGGCAATGGGGACTATATTGGAGTAAAATTGGGAACGGTACACGGAAACGTTACCATAAATTCTGATTACGGTTCGCTAAAAATAAGTGAAATGGCCGCTGATGCAGGTGATATGAATATCAAGACCGATTACACGGGTATTAAGATAGGATACAGTCCAGATTATTATTTTGATTTTGAAATTTCAACCGAGTACGCTGGTGTAAGCGGTAGGGATGCTTTTGAAATCAATGTAAGTAAAGAAAAATCGAACCAAAAATATTTTAGGGGATATCATGGTAAAGAGAACTCCGGAAACACGGTATACATTACCAGCGATTATGGTGGGGTTACTTTTTATAAAAACTAGGAGTTCGCTAAGACATTTATAATAAAAGGTTTATGAGCAAATTAGGTATAGCATTACTCTCTCTAATAGTAGCTTTTTATAGTTGCAAAATAAAGGCTGAGCACGAAAAAAATAATGCTGCTCAAGATTCTTTCACCAAAATACCCGAGCAAAGGCATGTTGAAGGGAACAGGCTTATTTCAAAAGAATATCCAAACATAGAAATTGAGATAAACGATGAGTTTACCTATATTGGCAAGTTTGATTTTGAGATAATCGCATCTTCAGATGAATATCCTGAGGATATTAGAGGTAAAGCTTTAGCAGCTGGTGAAAGGCTTGTTTTTGCCGTAACCGATGAACATCAAAATGTAGAGAAATTATTCATTGCTCAATTTGAGGGGTTTTTGGACAATAATGACTATATCTATAATTACAATTTTGATAATGCTGCTTTTATCGGAAATAATAAGTATCGTCAAAACACTTGGTTTTACAACAGCAAAAAGCTAGCACAGGAAAGTCCAAGGAATGAAGGAGCGCTTACCCGTGCCTTTTTAGAAAAAAAAGGATATGTATTGGAAGATGAATTTATGATGTCTAGATATGTTGGTTTGGCAAGCGAGGATAGAAAAAAGGAAGTTATATTTTTCTATTTGGAAATGTTGAAAGGTGTTACCGGATACAATCTAAATGAATACCAAAATACACTAAGTAAAGAGAAAACAACTGAAATTGAACGTGCTCTTGTTGAACGTTCAAAACAAAGTTTTTCAATAGTAAAAGGATGAAAAAACAATCAAAAAACACAATCATGAAAAAAATTATCACACTAGGATTAGCGCTATCGATGGTAGCAATTACACATGCCCAATGGGGCAAAAGAATTAAAGGAAATGGCAATGTTGTAACCGTTGAACGTTCTGTAGGCGATTATGATGCCGTTGCACTGGCAGGTTGGTTTGATGTTGAACTGGTTGCTGGTGATGAAGGGGAGTTAACGCTAAAAGGAGAATCCAATCTATTGGAATACATTAAAACTGAAGTGAAAAATGGAAAATTGATTGTTAAGGTTGAAAAAGGGGTCAATCTTAAACCTTCCAATTGGAATTCAGGGATTTATATAACCGTACCCGTTGAAGCCATCAATTCTGTTACTTTATCGGGTTCGGGAGATATAGTAGGTAAAACCACGCTTAAATCTGATAATTTTGATACTAGAATATCTGGTTCTGGAGACATTACCTTGGCAATAGAAGCAGAAAACGTAGAGGCCACACTGTCAGGTTCAGGTGATATTAACTTAGAAGGGAGAGCCACAAATTTGGATATTCAAGTTTCAGGTTCTGGAGACATAAAGGCATATGAGCTAGAAGCTGAATTTGCTACCGTACAAGTATCAGGTTCTGCAGATGTAAAAGTGACTGTCAACCAATCTATTGATGCACGAGTTTCTGGCTCTGGAGATATTTCCTATCGTGGGAATCCTAAGAAAATTAAAAGTAAATCTTCGGGTGCAGGAGATATTTCTAAGGGATAATTAGGAGTTTATTACCAATCAAAAACAAATCATCATCAATCAATAGTTTAAAAGCCTTGGCATTTGTGCCAAGGCTTTTAGTTTTTTATCCATTCATTAGAATTCTTCCTTTTCGTGTAGTCAACCAAATTGGATGGATAATTTATCCAATCAACATGCTTAACAATCTTCCCAGATTGATTGAATGTTAAAATTGTGACAAAGTGCATTGCTTCAAATTTCTGTTCTCCCCAAAGAAATTCATTAAAATAACCACTGGTAACCACTCTATTCCCTTCAATTGTCTGTTCATAAATTACGAGTGCGTCTGCAGCTATCTTTTTATATCCTGGATTATTCCAATCAAAAAAATCTTCAAGAGCTTTTTTCCCAACAATTCTATCGGCATTGATAATATCCTCCAGAACTATTTTTTCATCATAAAAACCCAAAAACTTTTCAAAATCATTCCGGTCTTGATAGGTTTTATAATATTGCTCTATAGTTTTTGAAATATCATTGTCTTTGGTGGTGCAAGAAATTGTTGTGATTAAGACAACAGCATAAAACAATATGTGCGACTTCATAATTTTAGAATCTATAGGTTCTCTATTCAGTTTTCTTGTTCACTCTTGTAAGCAAAAAAGCTCCTACTAAAAAGAATACAGCTAAGAAGATAGTACTGTTTCGCATACTTCCGGTAAGTTGGGCCACAGCTCCATATAAAAAAGTTCCTATTACAATACCTATTTTTTCAGCCACATCGTAAAAACTAAAAAATGAAGTGGTATCTGTGGTTTCTGGTAAAAACTTGGAGTAGGTAGATCTTGATAAGGCCTGAATGCCCCCCATAACAACTCCTACCAAACCTGCGGCAATATAGAAATCTGTAGGTGTCTGTAAAAAGTATGCATACACACAAAGTAGAATCCAGATAATATTGATAAAAATCAGGGTCTTGATGTTGCCATATGCTTTGGAGGCATACGCTGTAACGGTAGCTCCAAAAATTGCCACTATCTGAATCACCAAAATACTGATAATAAGCCCAGTGGTGCGCTCGCCATCTGTTCCCCAGCTTATTTCCTCCTCTCCAAAATACGTGGCAATCAGCATTATGGTCTGTACAGCCATGCTATACACAAAAAAGGCCCCTAAATAGCGTTTAAGCCTTGTTTCAGTACCCAATTGCTTCCAAACGCTTTTCAGCTCTCTAAATCCATTAAGAACAATATTGGTGCGTTCACCTTCTCTCTTATACCCTTTTGGTAGATGCATGAAAGTATACTGGCTAAAAAGAATCCACCAAATTCCTACGGAGATAAAGGAATATTTCATGGCTTTTATTTCTGCAACTTCCCCTCCACTATCCGTAATTCCAAAAACGGCAGGCTGCATTACCATTGCTAGATTAAAAACCAACAAAATCACACTACCTATATATCCCAAGGAGAATCCTTTGGCACTGATTCCATCTTGTTGTTCTGGAAAGGCCACATCTGGCAGATAAGAATTGTTAATGGCAAAGCTTACCCAAAAACCGACTAAACCAAAAAAGTAGCAAGTCAAACCAAAATAGATATTTTCCAATGAAAACCAATAGAGGCCGATACAGGATAAAGCCCCCAAATAGCAGAAGAATTTCAAGAAAATCTTTTTGTTTCCTAGATAATCTGCTATCCCAGAGATTAAAGGCGTAACAATAGCTATAAAAACAAAAGCCAGAGAGGTTACATAACTTATTAAAGGAGCCCGCGCAATCTCACCGCCAAATATGGTCACCTTTTCAATTTCCGCTGCGCGAAACAAAGCCCCATAAAAAATTGGGAAGACCGCCGAGGAGATGACCAAACTATATACTGAATTTGCCCAGTCATAGAAGGCCCATGCATTTAATAACTTCTTGCTTCCCTTTAATGCGAGTGCTCGTGCCATAGGTTTTTAAATAAAAATGCCACCACAAACATTCCCATTTTCTTAGGAATGTTTGAGATGACATTAAATGTTAATTTGGTCAATTGGTTATTTAAATGATGTTACTCCAAACTTTGCGGCTTCTTGCTTTGCAGCTGGCGCCCATGCCATTAAATTATTAATTCTAGTATCGTTTGAAGGGTGTGTGCTCATAAACTCTGGCGGTGCCTGTCCACCAGACTTTGCCTTCATTCTTCTCCAAAGGTTAGCAGCCTCATCTGGATTATAGCCGGCAATGGCCATAATTTGCAATCCTATCCTATCCGCCTCAGTCTCATGGCTTCTGCTAAATGGTAACATAACACCTACTGTTGAACCTAAGCCATAGGCTTGATTGAACATGTTACGTTTTTCTGGGTCTTTAATAGCTACGTTTCCTGCTACGGCACCTATTTGCTGCACCATTCCTGCGCTCATTCGTTGTGCACCATGATCTGCTAAAGCATGCGCAACTTCATGTCCCATAACCACAGCTACGCCCGTTTCTGTTTGTGTGATAGGCAAAATTCCGGTATAAAAAACAATCTTACCACCAGGCATACACCATGCATTTACCGTTTCATCATTCACCAAGTTGTATTCCCATTTATAATCTTTTAAATACCCGGGATATCCATTTGAATCCAACCAACGTTCTGCTGCGGAGGATATCCGTAGTCCAACTTTGGTTATCATCTGAGCATCTGACGTCCCGGTTATGACCTTGTTATCGGTCAAAAACTGGTCATATTGTGCAAAGGCCATTGGGAAAATTTGACTATTGGGGTAAAAATTAAGCGTACTTTTCCCAGTAAAGGGGTTTGTTTTGCATGCTGAAACGGCTAAAAAAATTACCGCTGTAATGATTAACTTTTTCATTTTATTTATAGTGTTTAGTGTAGGTAAATTACAAAAAATTATTTTCCAACTATATGAAGTTCTGTAAAATCCTTGCTCACTTCAATGGTGTTGTTTCCATTTAGTTTTATATCCTTTCCATTAACCACCTCATTATCCAACTCTATGGTACCAATGGTAAACGGTAAACCATGAAACCTTAGCTTGAACTTGTTATAAGAAGTGATGAAGTCTCCATCTTTGAACTGCTGTATAATCAATTCGTTTTCTTTTCCGCGTAACCTGAATTTTCTTAAGCTGTAGCGTCCTTTTTTATAATCGTATCCATCTTGCTGGTCTTCATAAACACTTGAGTTCTCAATTCCCTCTTTGTAGTATACATCTATTTCTAACTCCTTAATCTCTTTTTCACCAACGTATTGCTGTACAGGGTATTTAGGAATCATTGATCCTTCTTTTACAAACAAGGGTATTGTATCTATTTCTGCGGCTACCCATTTTTCTGCGCCTCCTGTCACTACTTCATCCGTCCAGTAGTTAAACCACTTTCCTTTAGGAAAATACATTCTCCTGCCCTGCGCATTTGGTTCTTGTATTGGACACACTAACAGTTGTTTTCCAAAAAGAAACTCATCCGTTCTAAAATGTGTTTGGACATCTTCTTGATCATAAAAAACCAAAGACTGAAGCATAGGCACCCCATTCTTGATATATCTATAAAACATAGTATATAAATAGGGCAGTAACATATATCTTAATTCAATATACTTTCTAACAATATCTGTTATTTCATCACCGAAAGACCATGGCTCTTGTTCTCCATGATCCCCACTAGAATGAACTCTACAAAATGGATGGAAAATTGCCAGTTGCATCCATCTAGCAAACAATTCTCCGTTCGGCTGTTCTGCAAAACCACCAATATCTGATCCTACAAAAGAATAACCGCTCATACACATACGCTGCATCTGCACATTGGCTATCCATAAATGTTCCCATGTTGCAACGTTATCTCCTGTCCAGGTTGCACTGTATCTTTGTGTTCCCGAATATGCGGCTCGAGTCAATACAAACGGTCTTCTAGGAAACATGAATTTTTTAACCCCTTCGTATGTAGCACGCACCATTTGCATGCCATATACGTTATGTGCCTTTCTATGACTACAAGGATGTCCATCATAATCATGTCTTACATCTAAGTTTGCAGTTTTACTGGGAACTTCCATGATTGCAGGTTCGTTCATATCGTTCCAAACGCCTTTTACACCTAAATCTGCAATCATCTCTTTATACAACCCTGCCCACCATTCTCTAACTTCTGGGTCTGTAAAATCTGGAAATTTGCATTCTCCCGGCCATACTTTTCCTTTAAAATGCGGACCATCTGCTCGACGACAGAAAAATCCATTATCCATAGCCTGTTGATATACCCAATAATCGCGATCTATTTTTATTCCTGGATCGATCATAGTGATAGTTTTAAAACCATCTTCCTCCAGTTCTTCTATCATCTTTTTTGGATTGGGAAAGTGGCGGTTATTCCATGTAAAACAGCGGAAACCTTCCATATAATCAATATCCAAATAAATAGCATCACAGGGAATCTTCAGCTTTCTGAAGGTTGATGCTATATTTTTTACCTTTTTTTCTGGAAAATAGCTCCATTTAGATTGGTGGAACCCCAAAGCCCATAAGGGTGGTAGTTCTGGAACACCGGTTAAATCCGTATACGCTTCTACTACTTGGTTCATTTTTGGCCCGTAGAAGAAATAATAGTTCATTTCACCTCCATCTGCCCAAAAACTGGTCACATTTCTTTTTTCGTTTGCAAAATCAAAATAGGTGCTAAAAGAATTATCAAAGAAAACACCATAAGCAATATTCTCTTTAAGCCCTACGTAAAATGGTATGGACTTATATAAAGGTTCTTGATCTTTACCATAGGCATAAGAATCTGTAGCCCAATTATTAACTCGCTTTCCTTTTAAATTGGTGTGTGAAGCCTTGTCTCCCATTCCATAGTAACTCTCTCCAGAATGGCAAGTTTTACTCATCTTCACTATGTTTCCTCCGTAATCGTAGTTCTCTTCCCAGTGAAATCCTAACTCATCTTCAATAATCACCATATCTTCTAAATCCAAGATATGAACCTTCAAATTGGACTTATTAACAAATATTTTGATTTTTGAAGTAGTTATAACGTACTCAGGAACCTCTTCTTTTACGGTAAGTTCATTATATCCTAAACTTACATCGTCACTTATGGCATATGAAAAATCTGGCTCAAAAACATGCTCTGTGGCATATCTGAAACGAATTGCGCTATCGCGCAATATGGTAAGCTCTAAAATAACCCCGTTATGGGTGGTAAAATAGAGTTTATCATTCTCTTGCTTAAAGTCAACTATATGGTTTGGGTATTGGTTACCTCTTTTTTCTACTTCTGTATTGGTAATCATTCTCAGTGGATTAAGACTAACAAAAGAAAGACTTTAGAGCGAGAAATTAAAAAGATGTTTTGAACAAACTAACTATAACGTTTTAGTAAATTCATTATCGATAAATCACAACACTTAATGGAGGAAGTGTCATAACTACGGATTGCTCATGCCCATTCCACGCTTTTGATGATGGTTTTAGTGTTTTTTTACCCATTCCACTTCCGGCATATTTGGTGTCATTACTGTTAAAAAGCAATTTTAATTGTGATGTTTTAGGAACACCAACTCTATAATCTTCTCTTGGAACAGGTGTGAAATTACAGGCTATAATTAAATCATCCTTAGGATCCCGCCCTTTTCTTATATACGTTAATACCGTATTTTCCTGGTCGTTGTATTCAATCCATTGAAAGCCATCTGCGTCAAATTGTTTTTCATAAAGCGCAGGGTTGTTTTTATAAACCTTATTTAAGTCTTTTATTACTTCTTGGATTCCAGCATGAAAATCAAATTGGGTCAAGTGCCAATCTAAGCCGGTTTCAAAATCCCATTCAGAGGATTGACCAAATTCCGCTCCCATAAAAAGAAGATTGGTCCCTGGGTGGGTAAACATAAAGCCAAAAAGTAATCTTAAATTAGCAAATCGTTGCCACTCATCACCGGGCATACGATAGAGCAAGGATTTTTTCCCATACACCACTTCATCATGAGAAAATGGTAACATAAAGTTTTCAGTAAAAGCATAGGTCATGCTAAAAGTGATATCATTTAGATCATAAGACCTGTGTACCGGTTCTTTTTTAAAGAATTCCAATGTATCGTGCATCCAGCCCATCATCCATTTCATACCAAAACCAAGTCCACCAAAATGTACGGGCTTAGAAACACCTGTAAAAGCAGTAGATTCCTCTGCTATGGTCTGTACTCCTTTAAAACTGGCATACACTTCTTGGTTCATTTCCCTTATGAAAGACATGGCCTCTAAATTTTCATTATTGCCATATATATTGGGTTCCCATTCGCCTTCTTCTCGCGAATAGTCCAAATATAACATAGAAGCCACCGCATCTACGCGAAGACCATCTACATGATATTGATCCAACCAAAAAATTGCATTGCTTATCAAAAATGCGCGTACCTCATTTCTTCCATAGTTAAAAATTAAACTTTTCCAATCTGGATGATAACCCCTTTTTCTATCTGGATGCTCATAAAGGTGAGATCCATCAAAAAACCCAAGTCCATGGGCATCTTCTGGAAAATGAGATGGTACCCAGTCCAAAATCACCCCTATTCCACGTTGGTGAAATTTATCAACAAGAAATTTAAAATCCTCAGGTTTTCCAAATCTGGATGTAGGAGCAAAATACCCTGTTAACTGATATCCCCAAGAAGGATCATAAGGGTATTCCATAATAGGCATGAACTCCACATGGGTAAATCCCATTTCCTCTACATAGTCCACAAGTTCATCTGCCAGTTCCACATAGGAAAGCGATTCCCAACCATTTTTTTTCTTCCAAGAACCTAAATGAACTTCGTAAACAGAGTAAGGTTTGTCCAACGCATTTTTCTCTTCACGGGTATCCATCCATTTCTTATCCTTCCAACTATGTGAAGCTTCCCAAACTACCGAAGCAGTATTGGGTGGCTGTTCACAATATCTACCAAAAGGATCTGCTTTTTCTGTCCAGATGTCATTATTGTTAGACTGAATCTTAAATTTATACTTGGTGCCCTTGTCCACTCCGGGAATAAAGCCTTCCCAAATACCGCTTTCATCCCATCGAACAAATAATTGGTGATTGTCTGCTTTCCAAAAATTAAAGTCTCCAATTACTGAAACTGACTTTGCAGAAGGGGCCCAAACGGCAAAATAGGTGCCTTTTACACCATCCACTTCAGTCAAGTGCGAACCCAATTTATCATAAAGTCTGTAATGCTTTCCAGCTTTAAAAAGATTGATATCAAACTCGGTGAAAAGACTGTGGACGACTACCTTGGACATATAAGCTGGTTTACAATTACAATATTACACATCTTTGACCAAGAATCCGATTTTGCTCTCTTTGTTTGTAAAATAAATTGATGGCACGGCAAAAATGGAATGCTTTTTGATTTTGAGTTGAAAACAAATGAAATGAGTACAAATCAAAAATCAAAAATCATGAATAAATTCAACACAATTATTGGGGCATTCCTTGTTTTGCTTACCGTATCCTGCGAAGGACCAACAGGACCTCCTGGTTTTGATGGGTTTGATGGAGTCGACGGCCAAGATGGTCTGGATGGAATACAGGGACAAGTAGTAGAAATAGATGGTGTCAATTTTGGGTATGATGTTGACGGCAACATATTTAGTACGCTGATAAATTTTGGGGATGAAACAAATTATGAAGTGAGGGAAGCCGATGCCGTTTTAGTATATCGATTTGATGGAACTATTGACCTTGATGATAATAGCACAGCTGATGCTTGGAGTCAAATTCCACAGAATTTTTTCCTTCCTGAAGGTACCATACAATATGTATTTGCCCACACTTTTGTAGATCTTGAAATCTTTATTGACGGAAATTTTGACCTTTCCGCGATAAGCACAGATTTCACAGATAATCAGTCCTTTAGAATTGTGTTTGTGCCCAGTGTGTTTGCAAACTCTTCTAAAATGGATACCTCTAACATAGAGAATGTAATGAGTGCTTTAGGTATTGAAGAAAGTCAAGTTATGAAGATTGATATAGATTAATCTCATAAAAATCTTAATTTAAAGACCTGCTGGAAACCAGTGGGTCTTTTTATATTATAAGGATATTGTGAAAGGATAATCAAAAAAAAACGTCTATTTAATAAAATAAAGAAATGGGAAAACAATTGCTTTTGATCGCATTCCTTATGATGTTGGGATGTAAGGGTGTATCACAGGAAGAGAAAAAAGAAACAGAAAAAGAAGTTGCTTTTGCAATAACTAAAACTGATGCTGAATGGAAAGCTGAACTTACCGATATGGAGTATTATGTGCTGAGAAAAGCAGCAACAGAAAATGCTTTTACCAGTGATCTACTCGATAATAAGGAAAAGGGAACCTATGTTTGCGCCGCATGCGCTACGCCACTTTTCCGTAGCGAAAACAAATTTAAATCTGGCACTGGATGGCCAAGTTTTGATAGGGAAATTGAAGGCAATGTTGCTTATGATGTTGATTATAAGATTGGTTATGAACGCACAGAAGAGCACTGTGGCACTTGTGGAGGGCATTTAGGACATGTTTTTAATGACGGCCCTAGAAATACCACAGGAAAAAGACATTGTATTAATGGCGTTGCCTTGGATTTTATCCCAGATTCCAATTAGTGCAAAATTTGAGACATCCTATTATAATTTTGCGGTTTCAAGATTTAAATCATTTTTTCCTTTAATTTGAGGTTATGGATAACAAGCACAGCTCAGAAAAATCAGAAGCAGAGTGGAAAGAGCAACTTTCTCCTGAAGAATACTATGTTCTAAGACAAAAAGGCACTGAAAGACCCCATACAGGGGAATACGACCTACATTTTGAAAATGGTGATTATCATTGCAAAGCCTGTAATGCCAAGCTTTTTGAAAGTGAACACAAATTTGAAAGCGGCTGTGGTTGGCCTTCTTTTGATGAAGCAGTAGAAGGCGCCATTGAATATATTAGGGATACTACGCATGGAATGATGCGAACAGAAACGGTTTGCGCCAATTGCGGTGGCCATTTAGGTCATGTTTTTAACGACGGTCCAAGAGAAACAACAGGGCAACGTTATTGTATCAATTCAGTCAGTATAGATTTTGATCCATCAGCGGAAAAATGAATTTTCAAGAAAACTATCTTAAAAACATAGTTTTTGAATTCCATCGTTACAAAACAATGGGCGACAATACTTTTGCCCAACTTTCCGATAACGAAATCCTTTGGAAGTATAAAGACACAGACAATTCCATAGCAATAATTGTAAAGCATATGGTAGGGAATATGTTGAGTAGATGGACTAATTTTTTAACTGAAGATGGTGAAAAATCTTGGCGTAATCGAGAAATGGAATTTGAAGAACCATACACCTCAAAAGCTGAAATGACAGCAGCCTGGGAAAGGGGCTGGAAATGCCTATTTGATGCCTTAAACAGTATTGATAGTTCAAATTTTGAAACCAAAATTAAAATCAGGGACGAAGAACATACCATTATTGAAGCTGTAAACCGGCAATTGGCGCATTACCCAAGTCATGTAGGACAGTTAGCTTTTCTAGGAAAAATGATAAAAGGCCCTGATTGGATTTCACTTTCAATTCCAAAAGGAGGTTCAGATTCATTCAATAAAAAGATGTTCGGGCAACCTAAATCATAAATTCAGCCTCTAGAAAATCAGGAATCCTAAATCTTGGTATTTGGTATCTGAATTACGTACTTTTGCACTTCATTTTAAACAACTAAAATCAAATTCTAATGAGCAACTTCGATGTAATTGTTTTGGGTAGTGGTCCTGGAGGATATGTAACGGCTATAAGAGCCTCGCAACTTGGACTCAAAACAGCCATTGTAGAAAAGGAAAGTCTAGGAGGTGTATGTCTTAATTGGGGATGCATCCCTACTAAAGCCCTACTAAAATCTGCTCAGGTTTTTGATTATTTAAAGCATGCCGAAGACTATGGCCTAAGTGCCAAAAAAGTAGAGCACGATTTTGATGCCGTGGTAAAAAGAAGTCGTGGTGTTGCTGATGGAATGAGCAAGGGAGTTCAATTCTTGATGAAGAAAAACAAGATTGAAGTTCTAAATGGCTATGGAAAAGTGCAGCCTGGCAAAAAAGTAGTGGTAAAAGGTGAACATGGGGATCCCGCAGAGTATACTGCTAATCATATTATAATTGCTACTGGAGCTAGAAGTCGGGAATTACCAAGTCTTCCTCAAGATGGCAAAAAAGTAATTGGTTATAGAGAAGCAATGACTTTGGAAACACAACCAAAGAAAATGATTGTTGTAGGTAGTGGTGCCATTGGTATTGAGTTCGCTTACTTCTACAACGCTATGGGAACCGAAGTAACCGTAGTGGAGTACCTTCCAAATATTGTCCCTATTGAAGACGAAGATATCTCCAAACAATTGGAGCGTAGCTTTAAAAAAGCAGGCGTTAAGATTAAAACCTCAGCAGAAGTTACGCATGTTGATACTTCCGGAGAAGGTGTAAAAGCTACCATAAAAACTGCAAAAGGAGAAGAAGTTCTTGAAGCTGATATTGTTCTTTCAGCGGTTGGTATTAAAACCAATATTGAAAATATAGGATTAGAAGACGTTGGTATTGCTGTTGATAGAGACAAAATCTTGGTCAATGACTACTACCAAACCAACATTCCTGGGTATTATGCCATAGGCGATGTTACACCAGGACAAGCTTTGGCTCACGTAGCCTCAGCTGAAGGAATCCTTTGTGTTGAAAAAATAGCTGGTATGCATGTTGAAGCGTTAGACTATGGAAACATACCAGGATGTACGTATTGTATCCCAGAAGTAGCTTCTGTAGGTCTTACTGAAAAGCAGGCCAAAGAACAGGGATATGATATCAAAGTAGGTAAATTTCCATTTTCAGCAAGCGGAAAAGCAAAAGCAGCAGGGACTCCAGATGGTTTTGTAAAAGTTATTTTTGATGCAAAATATGGCGAATGGCTAGGATGCCACATGATTGGTGTTGGTGTAACGGACATGATTGCTGAAGCTGTGGTTGCAAGAAAATTAGAGACTACAGGACATGAAATCCTAAAAGCGGTTCACCCACACCCAACCATGAGTGAGGCTGTTATGGAAGCTGTAGCTGCTGCATATGGTGAAGTAATTCATTTATAATTTTTATCTGTGCTAAAAATATTCAGGGCAACAGCGATATTGGAAGGAATATCATATTTACTTCTATTTGGACTAACAATGCCATTAAAGTATTGGACAGGTATGTTAGAACCCAACAAAGTTGTAGGCTATGCCCACGGGGCACTCTTTATTATTTATGTGATTGTAGCATTGGTTTTTTGTTGGGAACGAAAATGGACCATTAAAAGGTTTATTATCCTTTTTATAGCATCATTGCTTCCGTTTGGAACGTTTTACGCCGATAAGAAATATTTGAGTAAACTAACCTAAAAAGCTTTGGATAGCCAAATCATAACTCTGAAGTCCAAAACCTAAAATCACACCTTTGGCTCCTGAAGAAATATAGGAAACATGCCTAAAATCTTCTCGTTTATGGGTATTTGAAATATGAACCTCAACAACGGGAGTATTCACTGCCTTTACAGCATCTCCTATACCTACTGAAGTGTGTGTATAAGACGCAGCATTTAAAACAATACCATCATAAGTAAAACCAACCTCTTGAATTTTACCTATAAGCTCTCCTTCTATGTTGGATTGAAAATATTCCAATTCAACTTTGGGGAATCTTTGCTGTAGTTGTAAAAAATAGTCTTCAAAAGTGGTACTTCCGTAGACTTCAGGTTCACGTTTTCCCAGTAAGTTTAAGTTAGGGCCGTTGATGATAATTAATTTCATAGGATAAATGTACCAATATTTTTAAGGCATAAAAAAAGAGGAAGCAACAACTTCCTCTTTTTAAAGCCATTATTAATTTCTTAATTAAATCTATAACCAGCTCCTACGGTTAGAGTATTGATATCTACGGCATCACCAAAATCTCCTCCTCTTGAAATCTGAAAACCATAACGAGCTTCAACAAACCAATTGTCATCTATTTGGTAACCTCCTCCAAACGCTAAGTCCAATCCAAATTCGCCATCAGGAAGGTCTTCCAATAAATAATTGATTTGAGGACCAGCTTGAACATTGAATTGATCAGTAATCCTGTATTTACCCATTATAGGAAGGTACAAGGATGTTAAATCATCCACAAAACTAAAAAGTAAGGACGGCTCAATATCAAAGCTTTCACATACTTCAAAATTATAACCTCCGCCAACAAAAAATCCTAGTTCACTATCACTGGCATCAAAAAACCCACCAGTATCAACACTGATAGATACGTTATTAAAACCTGCTTTGACCGCAAAGCCTTCTTGGCCATAGGTTGTAGATACAATACTAATAAAGAATACAATTAAAATGAATGATTTCTTCATGATATGTTATTTAGTTATGAGTTACAAATATACTAAAGACAATTTCCTTTAACAGGCGGAAAGCTGCAAAATATAGATATTCCCCTTAAATAGAGTATGGCACTTTTAGTACAGTTAAATACTAAAAGTGCCATACTGTTCATGGAAAAAAGCTTCCACAAAAAATCTAATTATTTGCTAGTTAAAAGCGTATTGTATTCCAAAGCCAAAAGCACCAGCTTCTCCATCTCCAGCGTCGCTTATGACTATAGCTGGTCTCCAATCAAAATTGACCACTATTGGTACACCATCAATTTTAAAGTCCAGACCTGCATGAGGACGTAAGGAAAAAATATTGTCAAAATCATCAATCAGAATTATACTTGGTCCTATTCCCGCGTACCATCTAAGTCCGGGAGCTCCATCAAATTGTTTATGATAAGAATAGAGAAAAGTGAGTATCGTAGCATTGTCTTCAAAACCTAAATCTGCTTGCCCAACATGATTACTTGAGAAAAAGTATTTTGCACTGGGGCCAACAAAAGTAGCATTGTCATAAAGATCAATTCCTAGTCCAACTGCTCCTTTATAGCTAGTTTGTGCTGTAGCACTAAAGGCCAACATAAGGGTTAAGACAAATACAAAAGATAATTTTTTCATTTTACTTTATTTATGGTTATTACTTACTTATCTAAGCTGTTCTTTAGCTTCAATTAAAATAAAAACAGAAGTCCTACCATAGCAATGGAAAATGTTGCTCCATTATTGTCCACTGCAACGTAAGAAACATTTAGTTCTGTATTTCCAGTGATATTATAACCAATCAAAGGTCTATAATAAAGTCCTCCTTCATTCCCTTCATTAATGCCAACTGCATATCCAGCATCTACTCCTAACTTAAACTGATACGTTGGATAAATCCTTACTGAGGCGGCCAACGGTAAAAACTGAAAATCTTCAAACTCGGCTTGTATTTCCACATCACCTACTGAGGCATCAATGTTATCGCCAAAAGCATTTATAAATCCTGTAGCTAAACCTACATCAAATACTTCTGAAACACCCCAATGGTAAGCTGCATCTAATCCAATAGCAAAACTTGAAACGTTTGTTGCATCACCAACTGGTATTCCCGCAATTAAACCTGCCTTAAAACTACTTCTGTCCTGGGCATTTGTGGTAAAACCTGCAATAAATACGGTTACAATAACTAAAATGGTTTTTTTCATGGTTGTTAAAATTTATTAAAAGCTAAAACGTGCTCTTCATAAATATAGTATTGGTAATTGTTAAAATTCATTATCCAATAGAAATGCATATCAACACATTTTTCAGTAAACCGACACTAAAAATAGCGGAGTGAAAGTAATATTCCTTGCTAGTTTTTAGTCCTTTGTTTTGACTGTTACCTTGTTTCAATTGACCAATTGTGTATTGTCTAAAAGCATTGTATAAAAAACTAAAATGAAATTTATTTTGTAGCTATCTTTAAACAATGAACTGGAAACAGGCTTTACAGGATTATCATAATTACTTGAAAATAGAGCGTGGCCTTTCTGAAAATTCTATTTCCAGTTATCTGTTGGACTTAGAAAAATTAATGATCCATCTCAAGGCATATGAAATTACTGATTCACCTATTCAAATAAGTCCAGAAACGGTTCAGAAGTTCATCTATGACATTGCTAAAACTGTAAATCCTCGTTCTCAGGCACGCATTATTTCTGGTTTAAAGGGTTTTTTTAATTATCTCATATTTGAGGATTACAGAATAGATAATCCTATGGATCTGATAGAAACTCCAAAAATTGGGAGAAAATTACCGGATACGCTATCAACTGATGAAATAAATCATCTTATCCTGGCCATTGATCTTTCAAAACCTGAAGGAGAGCGTAATAGGGCTATTTTAGAAACTTTATATGGTTGCGGGCTCAGAGTATCCGAATTGGTCAACCTTAAGCTCTCTGATCTCTATTTTGAAGAAGATTTTATAAAGGTTACGGGTAAAGGCGATAAACAAAGATTTGTGCCTATTAGTAATCTGAACAAGAAATACATCAACATCTATAGAGGTGAGATTAGGATTCATTTACAAATTCAGAAAGAACATGAAGACTATCTTTTTCTCAACAGAAGGGGAAAACAACTTACAAGGGCAATGATTTTTACCATCATCAAACAGTTGTCCGAAAAAATTGGGCTAGATAAGAACATTAGCCCCCATACCTTTAGGCATTCCTTTGCCACCCATCTTTTAGAAAATGGTGCCGACCTACGTGCAATTCAACAAATGCTGGGGCATGAAAGCATTACAACAACAGAAATTTATATGCATGTAAACCGTAGCCATTTAGTAAAAGTCTTGAATGAATTTCATCCAAGAAAGTAATATATTCGTTGCTTAAAAATTTTGCATGGAACAATCTCGTACTTGGTGGAAAGAGGGAGTAGTATACCAAATATACCCTAGAAGTTTTCAAGATACCACAGGAAATGGCGTTGGTGATATTAAAGGTATCATCAAGCGGCTGGATTATATAAAAAGCTTAGGAGTAGATATTATCTGGCTTTGCCCTGTATATAAATCTCCAAATGATGATAACGGGTATGACATTAGTGATTACCGTAATATCATGGAAGAATTTGGCTCAATGTCCGATTTTGATTCATTGCTTGAAGAAATGCATGCACGCGGTTTAAAATTGGTCATGGATTTAGTGGTAAACCATACTAGCGATGAGCACCAATGGTTCCAAGAATCTAGAAAATCAAGGGACAATGCATATCGTGATTACTATCACTGGTGGCCTGCGGAAAAAGGGACTCCACCCAAACGCTTTAGCTATTTTGATGTAGATGGAAACGCTTGGAAATATGACGAACTTACGGATAGCTACTACCTACATTACTTTTCCGTAAAACAGCCCGATCTAAAATGGGAAAACCCAAAAGTGCGCCAAGAAATATATGATATGATGCATTTCTGGTTTAAAAAAGGGGTAGATGGTTTCCGGATGGATGTTATTCCTTTTATCTCTAAAGACACCACATATCCAGAATTACCTGAGAAATACAATGGGAATTTTATTCCCTTTTATTCCGATGGACCAAAATTGCATGAGTACTTGCATGAAATGAACCAAGAAGTCCTTAGTAAATATGATATTATGACCGTGGGAGAAACTCCTGGGGTCGCAAGAGATCAAGCGTTGCTTTTTGTGGATGAAGAAAGGGAAGAACTCAATATGTTCTTTCATTTTGAATTGATGTCTCTTGACCGAGACGGAGATGAAGTATTTTGGATGCGAGAAGACCGTTGGAAACTCACGGAGTTCAAAAAGATACATTCGGACTGGGATGAAACCTTTGCCGAAAAAGGCTGGGGCAGCATGTTCTTGAGCAATCATGATAATCCAAGAAGTGTAAGCAGATGGGGTAATGATTCTCCTGAACATTGGCATAATTCTGCCACCATGCTCCACACCTTCTTATTGACCATGAAAGGAACTCCCTATTTTTATTATGGCGATGAAATAGGAATGTCCAATATTAGGTTTGATTCTATTGACGATTATCAAGATATCAACACCCTAAACAGGTATGAGCTGTTAAAACAACAAGGGGTTGATCTGGACACTTTTATAGAAAATGAAAAAGAGGCCGGTCGCGATAACGGAAGAACACCAATGCAATGGGATGCTTCAGAAAATGCAGGTTTTTCCAATGAAACTCCATGGTTAAAAGTTCATCCTAATCATAAAAAAGGACTCAATGTAGCTGAACAAGAAAAAGACGAAGATTCTATATTGAATTATTTCAAAAAGGTGGTTCAGCTTCGTAAGGACCATTTAGCATTGGTATATGGCGATTATCAATTAATACAAGAAGATAATGAACAGGTTTATGCTTATACCAGAAGTATGAATGATGAAAACTACTTGATACTACTAAGTTTTTCTGAGGAAAAAGCAGATTTGGAATTAGGAGATTTAGCAAGCTCCACCCTGCAACTACTTATTTCTAACGACACCAACGAAGCGTTGAAAAGCAGTACTCGTTTTGAGCTAAATCCGTATCAGGCCTGCGTTTATAAAATTGATTAAATCAATTTAGTTTGATTTAAAATAATACCTCAAAATTAGGGTGACACTTATCGCCTGAGCTAAGCGTAGTGCGGTTGTAATGAAATTTTTTGTTTCCGTTTGCGCACGAAGCTAAATCTTATTGTTTAGTTTTATTTTTTCTTTTCCAAAGCTAAATCCATAAGATTTAGCGACTTCATAAATATACACAGACCTTTCGGTTTTGCCCTGAAGTCCGCATTACGTTTAGGTTTTGTTATCTGCTGCTTTTTTTTACTGCAGAAAACCTTCGACATTCTTAATCCATTGTTCCTTGTATTTGATTAAATAGTTTTCGTGTCCAGCTTTAGGGTATAATTCGAGCTGTTTTTTTCCGTTCAAATTTTTAAATATTTCATCAATCTCTTGTCGACTAACTTTTTCATCTTTTTCACCATACATCAACAAAGTCGGACAGCTAGTGCTTTTTGCGTATTGTATAGGATTATGTCCAAATGCCCAAAATCCGTTCTGAATACCGCCCCAGAACACTAATAATCCAGCCATAGGGAAAGTTGGTGCATTCATTGTTTTAAATCTAGCACAAACAGTTTTATACATAGAGCCAAAAGGACATTCTATTATTATTCCCTTTGGTTTTAGTTTAAATTGGTCTATAGCTTTTAAAATAGCAACCGCCCCCATAGAAGTGCCAAATAAATATATGTTCTTTTCACCTTTTTTGTTCAAATAATCATAAGTCTCTTTTACTTGTTTTGATTCATGAAACCCTATCGTAGTTTGATTGCCATGAGAACCTCCGGATCCCATGAAATCAACCAAAAGGGTATTGTATCCGAGATTTAGAAATATATTCGATTTATCCAGTAAAGAGGATTTCTCTCCGCCATAACCATGAAAAAGAATAACAGTTCCTTTAGAGTTATTCGCTTTAATACTCCAACATTCAATTTCGATATCTGATTCTAATTTAACTGTTTCAAAATGTTGAGTTGGCAATGTTTTGTTTACTGGCTTTGGGTTATTTACTCCAAATAAGAGAGTTTTAGTTTTTCCAATAGTTGTAAGTTCTTTTGGGTTTCTAGTTTTTTTAATAGAGTTACTAACAAAATGAGTAAACTTATAAGCATGAAAAAAAGCTATAAAATTTAATCCAATGAAAATAAGAGCTAATAAATAGATACTCTTCCTTAAAATATTTTTCTTTTTCGAGGATTTAAACATTTTTTTAAGTTGCAGATAACGATAAGCTAAAAATCGTTTCAATGATTCTTTAGCAACTGATAAGTGAAGTTCGGGAATTTTAACTAAAGAAGCTAGTATACATTGACAACCAAATCTTTTGATCTGATAAAATCTATTTAGCAGTTATTTTCTTAAACGGCCTAATGATCAATCGGGCTTCGCGATCAAACCGGATGTAGTTATAGACCCAATTAATAAAGACCACTACCCTATTTCTAAAGCCAATTAAAAAATAGAGGTGCACAAACATCCAAACAAACCAGGCAAAAACTCCTTGAAACTTAAACTTGGGTAAATCAACAACAGCCTTATTTCTTCCTACGGTGGCCATGCTACCTTTGTCTTTATACACAAAAGGTTTTAGCGGTTTATTTTCCACTATTCTAACCAAGTTCTCTCCCAAATTTTCTCCTTGCTGCATAGCGGGTTGCGCCATCATAGGGTGTCCATGTGGAAAAGCTTCGGTTTCCATTTGAGCCACATCGCCTATGGCAAAGATCTCTTTAAACCCTTCAACCTGATGGAATTGGTTTACTCTTAACCTACCGCCACGACAAAGCAACTCTTTTGCATCCAAGCCATCGATACAAGCCGCTTTTACTCCAGCTGCCCAAACCAAAGTTTCCGATTCAAAAGAAGTATCGGTATTAGTGGACACATGCTTGCCATCATAGTCCGTAACCCTAATATTCTTCCAAACATTGACTCCCAGGTTTTCCAAAAAACCTTCCGCCTTGCTTGAGGCAATTTCACTCATAGCAGGAAGAATTCTATCGCTACCCTGTATTAAATTGATTTGTGCTCTTCTAGTGTCTAAATCTGGATAATCCTTTGGTAAAATTCCTTTTTTAATTTCTGCCAACGCACCTGCAAGTTCAACTCCTGTAGGGCCGCCGCCAACAATAACAAAATTCATTAAAGCATCACGTTCATGTAAATCATCCGTCAGCAATGCTTGTTCAAAATTTTCTAAAATAAGGCTACGGAGGTTCAAAGACTGGGGAATGGACTTCATGGCCATCCCTTTGGTCTCAATATTTTTATTTCCGAAGAAATTAGTTTCAGATCCTGTGGCAACAACCAAGTAATCATAATCTATTTCTCCAATATTGGTTTGCAACATCCGTTTATCAGGATTAATCCTTCTAACCTCGGCCAATCTAAAGTAAAAATTAGGGTATCCCTGAAGCACCTTTCGTATAGGGTAAGCAATTGAATCTGGTTCTAAACCTCCAGTAGATACTTGGTATAATAGCGGTTGAAAAGTGTGGTAGTTGTGCTTATCTATTAAAACTACCTGTACTTCTTTTTTACAGAGTTTTTTAGCAAGTGCTATACCTCCAAAGCCACCACCTATGACAATGACCCGAGGAAAACTGGATTGAGGAATATTCATAGTTGACATGGCGGCAAATTTACGCATTCCCTAATGTTCAAAACCATTTTAGGATAGGTTTTTTAGTATCTTTAAAACCTGACTAATCAAATAATAATCCAATGAAAAGAATACTACTATTCAGCATCGCCCTTGTCTTATTTATTTCTTCATCTTTTTCACAAGAAGACAGAGACATTGCACTAAAGAGTTTAAATAGCAAAGCCCAAGAATATGGAAACATAGCACACGAAATCTGGGAGCTCGCTGAAATGGGGTATTTGGAAAACAAGAGTTCCGCCTTATTGCAGAAAACACTTTCTGATCAAGGTTTTTCCATTGAAAAGGGAGTTGCCGGTATTCCAACTGCTTTTATTGCTGAATATGGTTCTGGTTATCCCGTAATTGCTATTCTGGGGGAATACGATGCATTACCAGGTTTGTCCCAACAAGCAGTTCCTGAAAAGAAATCAGCCGACAAAGCTGCAGGACATGCTTGTGGACATCATCTTTTTGGAACTGCCTCTACTGCCGCTGCAATCGCAGTAAAAGACTGGTTAAAGAAAAGTAAAACACAAGGCACCATCCGTTTTTATGGCTGCCCTGCCGAAGAAGGAGGTTCCGGTAAAGTGTATATGGTTAGAGAAGGCCTTTTTAATGATGTAGATGCTGCATTGCATTGGCACCCTGGATCTCAAAATGCGGCAAGTGCCGGGGCTGCCTTAGCAAATAAATCTGCGAAATTCAGGTTTCATGGGGTCTCTGCCCATGCTGCAGGAGCACCAGAAAGAGGTCGTTCTGCACTTGATGGTGTTGAAGCCATGAACAATATGGTGAATATGATGAGAGAGCATATTCCACAAGAAGCACGTATACATTATGTGATTACAGATGGTGGAAAAGCACCAAATGTGGTGCCCAACTATGCAGAAGTCTATTACTATGCCAGACATAACAAAAGAGATGTTGTGATAGATATTTTTGATCGCATGGTTAAAGCGGCAGAAGGAGCGGCTTTAGGTACAGGAACAACAATGGAGTATGAAATGATCGGTGGTACTCATGAACTATTGCCCAACCTTACCTTGCAAAAGATAATGCACGATAACTTATCAAAAGTTGGTGGCATTACATACACTGCTGAAGAAAAAACATTTGCAGATAAAATTTCCGTTAGTTTAGGTTATGAGGAACTGGATATGGATAGAGCAACAGGAGTTCAACCGTATAAAGAAGAAGCAAGAGCTTACGGATCTACAGATGTTGGTGATGTCAGTTATACAATTCCGACTGTAGGTATGGGCGCTGCGACATGGGTACCAGGAACACCAGCTCATAGCTGGCAAGCTGTTGCTGCAGGGGGAACTTCCATAGGCACAAAAGGTATGATGGTGGCTGCAAAAACCCTTACACTTACTGCAATGGATCTTTTTGAAAAACCTAGCACAATTGATAAGGCTAAAGCTGAACTAGAGGAGCGAAGAGGGAAAGACTTTAAATATATTCCTTTATTAGGAGAGAGACCACCAGCGCTTGACTACCGAAAGTAAAGACAGGTTTTCTTAAAAAGAATGTAACAAAAGCTGCTTTATGGGTACATATAAGGCAAACTTACCAACCTAAGTGAATAAAGAACTGGAACATCGCTTTGTGACGGAGCTTGAGAACAATCAGAACATTGTTCACAAGGTGTGTACATTGTACACCAACGATAGAGACTCGCACAATGACCTGTTCCAAGAAATCACTATTCAGTTATGGAAAGCGTATCCCAAATTTAGAGGAGATGCCAAGTTTAGTACATGGATGTACAGAGTGGCATTGAATACTGCCATAACACTTTATAGAAAATCAAAGAAACGAGTACAGACCCAAGATTACGATTCGGTAATTTTTAAAATTAAGACCGACGAATATGATGACACGGAGGAAAAACAGCTAAAGCTGATGTATGATGCAGTAAAGCAATTGGGTGATATTGACAAAGCATTGGTTTTTCTATATCTGGAAGACAAAGATTATGCAGAAATATCGGAAACCTTGGGTATAACCGAAGTAAATGCGCGAGTGAAAATGAATAGAGTGAAAAATAAGTTAAGAACCATACTAAATCCTTAAGTTATGATGGATGAACTGGAACTCTTAAAGAAAGACTGGCAGAATAAAGAAGAACATCTTCCTAAACTCTCCTATGATCAGATCTATAAAATGATTTGGAAAAAATCATCTTCCATAGTCAAATGGATTTTTTATATAAGTCTTATTGAGTTTGTCTTTTGGGCCGGAATAAATATTGTATTCAGTGACCCAGAATCTATGCAAGAGCTAAAAGCCATGCATATCTACAATGTTATGATGGTTTTAAATTTTGTGAACTATGGCGTAATTCTATATTTCATTTATAAATTTTATAAAAATTATAGAAAAATATCCTTTACTGATTCCTCAAAAAAATTAATGAGAACCATACTGGATGTAAAGAAAACAGTAACCCAATATGTTTGGTTCAACCTCATAATCTTCGCTATTACAATGATCATAAGCATTTATGGGGTTCTTATATTCGGTCCACAGGGAAAGGAAATAATAGCATCTGCGATGCAAGATGGGAATGAGGCTACTTTCTGGTTTTTGGTGATTACGGTCTCTATCGTTTTTACAGCGGTGCTACTGGTATTAATATGGCTGTTTTATAAGTTACTTTACGGAATTCTTCTTAAAAGACTCAAAGAAAATTATAACGATTTAAAAAAGTTGGAAGTCTAGTCACCACGGTAACTATATCTTCTTTTTTGATGATCTGCTTCATAAGCAGCAAGTTCTTCTTTAGATAGCACCTTTAAGAAAGAAGGATGTTGTTCTATAGCATATTCCAACTTCTCCATAATGGAATCAATAGACTCGTTTTCGTAGTCAATCTCAAGTGGCTCCTTTATCTGCATGGACTGGAGTATTCCTTTCTTTTTAACCCGCAATCCTTTTTTATCAAAAGACCGTCTAAAACCATCAATGACAACGGGCACCACAACTGGTTTGTACCTCTTAATAATATGGGCCGTTCCTTTTCTAAGTGGTTTCCATGGAGTGGTTGTGCCTTGTGGGAAAGTAATAACCCATCCATCTTCCAAAGCCATTGCTATATTGCTAATATCACTGAATTTAACCTGTCTCTTTACATCTTGCCCGTCTGCTCTCCATGTTCTTTCAATGCTAATAGAACCAGCATAGGCCAATATCTTTGCAATCAAGCTTTGTTTCATGGTTTCTTTGGCTGCTACATAATAAATGTTCAGCTTAGGGTTCCAGAGGTAGCCAAGATTTCTTATGGAATCATCCCTACCTTTTAAACTGGCATTGAAAACATGAAACATCGCAACCACATCAGCAAAATAAGTTTGATGATTACTAACAAAAAGAACGTTCGTGTCTGGTAAATCGCGAATGATTTGGGAACCTTCAATTTCCAAAGTATTAAATCCTTTGTATCGCTGATGGGTCATCATTCCAGCAATACGAATCAACCATCGCTTTAAAAATAAAATATGCCCAAAAGGATTTTCTTTAAATAGCCCCATGTAGTATTCTGATATGGGCTAATTTACAAAATAGGATTAAAGCACTTGCTCCAAAAGTTCCTTGATTTCACTCATCATCATTGCCGTTGCTCCCCAAACCGTATAACCATTTAATTTATAGGCTGGTACATTAATGTTTTTTGCATAAGAGGTACTCAGATTTTCTTCAATATGATTAGAATTATCAAGAAAATCGCGTAAATACACCTCAACCAAGGCTTCTACTTCGCTCTCCTGTATTACAAAACGTCCCGGATTTGAGTAGATTCCCATAAAAGGTTGTACCAAAAAATTACTGGGTGGAATATACACCTCACTTAGTTCTTTTAGCACTTCAACAGATTCTGGGGTCACTCCAACTTCCTCATGCGTTTCTCGCAACGCAGTTTCCAAAATGTTTTCGTCGTCTTCTTCCACTTTCCCTCCAGGAAATCCAATTTGATTGGAGTGAACCCCTTGATATGTTTTACGCAGAATAAGAAGTAATTTGGTATTTTGATTTACATCTGGATAAAAAAGAGCCATAACTCCTGCCCTTTTGGGGTTCTTTTTTGCTATTTCATTGGATTTCAACCATTGGATTCTCATTAAAGGTGACATTTTATGATGAGAATCTGTTCCGGGCAGTGGTAGATTTTTTATTTTTAAAGCTTGTTGATAAAATTCCTTAAAATCCATGTTGTTCAAACAATCGGCTATAATTACAAGTATACTATTATTTTTTCTGGTCTCCTGCGGAGAATCTCCTAAAAAAAGTAATTCTACAACTCAAGAAACCGCTGTAAAGATAGATTCTGTTCCTAAAGAAACTATTGATGAAGAAATGAAATCTGAAGAAGAAGCATTTATTCTGAATGAAGAGAATGCTATTGATTTCTTTTTCAACTACGCAAAAGATTTAAAGGAAGACAAAGTGAAGCTTACCACCAGCATGGGAAGTTTTACGGTTCAACTTTATGACAACGTCCCGTACCACAAGGCAAATTTCATCTATTTAACCCGAATGGGATATTTTGATAATACCCAATTCCACCGTATTGTTAAAAATTTCATCATTCAAGGCGGAAATTCTGATGATAAAGAAACTCCAAGAAAGAGAAGAGCCATAGGAAGGTATCTTCTTCCACCAGATGTTAATAAAGGGCACAAACACCATAGAGGAACCATTTCTATGCCAAGCAGTGATAGGAGCAACCCGCATAAACTGGCATCACCATATGAGTTTTTTATTGTGGTGACCAAACCAGGATCTTATCATCTAGATGGGTCTTATACCCCTTTTGGAAAGGTAATCAACGGAATGGATGTTGTAGACGCCATTAGCAATGTTGAGGTTGGAGATGGCGATTGGCCTTGGAAAAATGTATATATTCTTAAAGCCGAAGTACTGTAATCAAGCTTCTTTTTTATAAATATTGGGTAATCGTATTCCCAATTTCACTGCTAAAACTCTTAACATAATTACTACAAAAATTGCGGCCATGTATGCGTAATTCTCTTCTATAGGAAGCTGGGTAAATAAAAAATAGCTAGCTCCTCCCAAAATACAGGCAGTGGCATAAATTTCTTTTCTAAAGATCACTGGGATTTCATTACAAAGAATATCCCTAAGTACTCCACCAAAACTTGCTGTCATGGTACCAAGAGCAATGCACATAATAGGTGAAAGTTCAGCTTGCAACCCTTGTTCTATACCCAACATGGTATACAAACCAATACCAATGGTATCAAACAAAAACAATGATTTTCTAAGGTATTTTAATTGGTTGACGAAAATAACGGCGAAAACAACGGTTATTGCAATTGTTGAAACATAGGTCAAATCCCGCATCCAAACCACTGGGGTATTTCCAATAAGCAAATCGCGTAAAGTACCACCTCCTATTGCCGTTACAAAAGCAATGATAAGCACTCCGAACAAATCCAATCGCTTCTCCATAGCGACCAACACTCCAGATATGGCGAATGCCACAGTTCCTAAAATATCTATGGATTGATAAAACATACTTACAGGTTTTGAGTGTAGTAATTATAATCTTTTAGAACTGTATCTAAAAATTGGACATCGTATAAATTGGAGTTTGTATTTAAAATACTCTCAACCTTCACCCTTAATGCTGTAAGCGTTTTAAAATCATTGCTCTTTCTGGCAATTCGGAACGTATCTTTTATAAGCCTCACATCTTTATCGGTGAGCAAGGTCACATTGGTAAATTGAGGAACATATTCATCATTGACTTCTTCTAAAATGGTGTGGGATACTTTTGTTTTGTTTTTGGTGCTTATTACCACAGTGCCGGCTGCAGCATCCCCTACACGTTGTCTTCTTTCTGAAAAAAGTATTGACAATATTCCAATGGAGCCTAAAAATATCCAAATATCTACCAATCGCAACATCCATCTAACTAAATAATTGCTCCAGTGTACCGGTGTGCCATCTAATCTAACAACTCGCATTTTAAGCAGCATTTTGCCAACGGTTCTACCATTGAAAATACTGTGCATTAAAAGTGAATAAAACATGGCTGGTAAAAAAATAAGTGATGCAAGGCCCCTTTGGGTCCAGGTATCATCATAGATATAACCAATAGCATTGCTTACAACACTGACCAAATATGCGTACATATACAATATGAGGCCATCAATCAAAAATGCAACAATTCTTTCTCCAATACTTACAATTTTATAATCTAGGTTAACATTTTGCGTTGTATTGATTTGGAGGTTACCCATATAACAGTAATTTTAGCTTTACTTATCTCTTTTTATGCGCGAAGCTGCCTTTGTAAAACAAAATAAGGAAAAATGGATAGCATTTGAAAAAGCTATTGCACTTAGTTCCAAAACCAACCCTGATGTTTTAGTAGATGGTTACATTCAACTTACAAATGACTTGGCATATGCACAAACGTATTACGAGGAAAGTAAGACTTTATTGTATCTGAACTCATTAGCGTCTCAGGCCCATCAGAAGATTTATAAGAACAAAAAGGAATCGGGCAACAGAATAATTAACTTTTGGTCCCGTGAGTTTCCTCTATTTTTCAAACAATATCATAGCACATTAGCTACAACTTTCTTAATCTTCCTTTTGGCTTCGGCTATTGGATGCATCTCTGCATTAAATGATTCAACCTTTGTACGGCTGATACTAGGAGATGGTTATGTAAATGAAACACTGAACAACATTGCAAATGGTGAGCCAACGGCTATTTACAAAAGTGGAAGTGAGATTGGAACCTTTCTTGGCATTACGATCAACAACATAAGGGTGGCATTTTTAGCATTTGCTTTTGGTGTTATTACGAGCATTGGTACAGTTTATATTCTTTTCAGCAATGGAGTTATGCTGGGTGCATTTATTACATTTTTTTATACCAAAGGTGTTTTCTTTGAAGCCAACAAACAGATATGGCTGCATGGTACCATAGAAATATCAGTAATTATAATTGCCGGTTGTGCAGGTCTTATTATGGGAAATAGTATTTTGTTTCCCAAAACATTTTCTAGGCGTGTTTCGTTTATGAAAGGCGCAAAAGATGGATTAAAAGTTGTGGTGAGCACTATTCCATTTTTTATTATCGCCGGCTTTATTGAAGGGTTTATTACCCGCTACTCCAGCATGCCAAATTGGTTGGCTTTTGCAATAATTGGCCTGTCATTGTTGTTAATAGTATTTTACTACATCCTTTATCCCATTTTAGTAAACAGATCATATGAAAGACAAATACATAGAACTTAGAGTAAACCATGATTTTGGTGATATTCTAACCACTTATTTTGATTTTTTAAAACAAAACATAAAGAAATTTACCAACGTTTTTATTAGCTACAATGGGATATTTCTTGTAGGCTTACTTATTACAAGCTACCTGTTGGTATCTGGTTTTGTTGGACTTATTGCTGAAGAAGGGGGCTTTTCTGGAAGTGGACTGGGACAGAGCGGTGAGGAAACCTATTGGATCTACATTATAACAGGTGGAATTTTGTTTTTTGTGATTTTTATTCTTGTAGCTGGATTAAATTTTAGCCTAAGTTCTTCTTATTTGGTACAGTATGAAAAATCCAAGGGTCTTGGGTTTGATAAAAAAGATGTTTGGAATCTTACAAAAAGTAAATTTGGCAATACATTGGTTTTTATTTTACTCCTCATTCCAATTTACTTGGTGTTTGTAGTTGTAGTAGTCATTACAGCTTTTATTCCATTGATAGGTTTGTTTGCCCAATATATTCTTCAATTTTCTCTCGCTGCCTGGATCGGGGTCTCCTTTTTCAGTATGCTAGAACAGAATAAAGGAGTAACGGAGGCATTTGGTGAAGGTTGGAATCTGGTGAGTAAAAACTTTTGGAAGTCCGTTGGTGTAAATTTCATTCTTGGCTTGCTCAATGGCCTCCTTTTTTTCATCATATTGCTTATTCCCCTTATCATTGTGGGTCTTTATACTTTTCATGTTGTAGAAAATGGGGTTGATGTAGCAAGTTCCATAGTATCAACCGTTGTATATACGTTGGGGCTTTGTCTATTGTTGATTTTATCAATCTATGCACAATGTCTTTCTCAAATTGTAAATGGTATTCTTTTCTATACACTACATGAGAAAACCTATAATGTAAACACAAGAAGTAAAATAGAGCAAATAGGACAATCTAACTAGTGATAAAAAACATCTTCTATTTATTTTTTCTTTTGTGGGTATCCACAATATTCTCTCAGAATGATTCTATAGTCTTGCCTATTGATGAAAATTCTGTGCTACAAGAACGTAGAATGTATGAGGATTTAAAAGAGAAGTACACTGGAGATGAGTTTAATTATGAAACAAATACCGGGGAGTCCAAAAATCTATTGGCTCGTTTTATAAAATGGCTTTTTCAAGGTATTGGTGATGCCGTTGGAATAAATATCTCACCCAATACGCTCTTAGTGCTTGAATATATTATTTACGGTTTAATGGGGATATTGGTCATCTACCTTTTAATAAGAATATTTATCAATGAAAAGTTTAACTCCATATTCACCAAAAAAGCAAAAGCCATACTAGATATTGATTTAACCGAACAGCATATTGAGGTAATCGATTTAGACTCTTTAATGAGTGCAGCACTTAAAAACAAAGATTACCGGCTAGCTATACGATACCAATACCTGAAAATCTTAAAACAATTATCGCAAAAGGAGATTATTGAATGGCACTTTGATAAAACCAATGTGGATTATGAGAAAGAAATTGGGGAATCCAAATTGAGAAATGACTTTAAGAAAGTTTCATATCTATATGAGTATATCTGGTATGGTGAGCAAATCATTGATGAGGTAGGTTATACAAATGCCAGTTTTAGATTTACCCAATTAAACAACGCAATATCGCAATAGCATCTATGGACAAGAAATCTAAAATAGTACTGATTATCTTCTCTCTAGTTGTAGTGGGTATTATCGTTGCGGAAATTGTAAGGCCCAAACCAATTAACTGGAGGCCATCCTATACCGCATCCTCTAAGATACCTTTTGGCTGTTATGTTCTTTATAATGAACTATCCACTATTTTTAATGGCAGCGATATTGATACTGTTGAAGAAAGTGTATATGATGTTCTTGTAGACAGGGATAAATCAATTGAGTCTAACTATATATTTATCAACGAGTATATTAACCTTGACAAACAAGAGACCAACCAAATGTTGGATTATGTGAGTGATGGAAATACGATTTTCATTTCTGCCACAGGTTTTGGGAACTATCTGTCCGACACATTAAACATTAGCATTGAATCAGATTATAACTTGAAAGAAGGCTCCACTAAATTGAGTTTGACACACAAAGAATTAAAATCTAAAAAATTTGACCTCTCTCGTGGAATTTATAACTCTCATTTTACAAGTGTAGATTCCACCAATACTAAAATTTTGGGCCACATAACCTATCTAAAAGAAGACTTTATTGATGCTAAACCTGCACAAAAATTTAGGAGGGCCAACTTTATAAAAACAAAATTTGGAAAGGGCCATTTCATTTTAAACACTACCCCGCAAGCCTATTCTAATTTTTACATGCTCAAAGGAAACCAAGAGTATGTTTCCCATACCTTTTCTTACTTAAAAGACAAGGAGATTTTATATTGGGATAATTATAAAAAAGCTGGGCGTGCTATCATTAATTCACCAATGCGTTTTGTTTTAAACCAACCAGCGCTTAAATGGTCATATTATTTAATGATTTCGGGGGTTTTACTTTTTGTGTTTTTTAAAAGTAAAAGAGAACAAAGAATTATTCCGGTCATTGAGCCTTTAAAAAACTCATCAGTGGAATTTGCACAAGCTGTGGGTTCGCTGTATAATCAAAACAAGGATTTCACAGATTTAATCAATAAAAAACTCAACTATTTTTTAGAACATGTTAGAAGCCATTTCCATATAGACACTTCAAAGCTAAATGATAAGACCATTCAGGTTTTGGCAGCTAAATCTGGTAAAGGGATAGAAGAAACAAAAAACTTAATAGATTACATCATCAAACTAAAAAACAAGGCTACGCATACTGAGCAAGATAGCATTGAACTTAATAAAAAAATAACTGCCTTTAAGCAATAATAGAATGGAAGAAAAAGAACGACAAGAGGATTCATTACAGTTTAACTCAAGAGTAGACCTAACCAAATTACAGGAGGCTGTTGCTCAAATAAAATCCGAATTGGGCAAAGTGATCATTGGTCAACAAAATATGATTGAATTGCTCATTATTTCAATTCTTTCCAACGGCCACTCACTTATAGAAGGTGTTCCCGGTGTGGCCAAAACGGTAACCGCAAAGCTGTTGGCAAAAACAATGAATGTTGATTTTAGCCGTATTCAGTTTACTCCAGATTTAATGCCGAGTGATATTTTGGGGACTTCAATTTTTAATGTAAAAACATCGGAGTTTGAATTTAAGAAAGGTCCATTGTTTTCCAACATCATTCTAATTGACGAGATCAATCGTGCTCCGGCAAAAACGCAGGCAGCACTATTTGAAGCCATGGCGGAGAGACAAATTACCATAGACGGCACAGAATACAGTATGGAACCTCCATTTTTAGTATTCGCCACCCAGAACCCTGTTGAACAAGAAGGTACATATAGGTTGCCAGAGGCGCAATTGGACCGTTTTCTTTTTAAAATCAATGTCCAATACCCAACCCTAGAGGAAGAGGTGGAAATTCTTGAAAGAAAACATGAACAAAAGAATACCCAGGTAGAACTACTAATAAATTCAATATTGTCTGCAAAGCAAATTGCAGAATATCAAAATACCATAAAGGAAATAATAGCTGAAAAGAACCTAATAAAATATATAGCCTCCATAGTGGACAATACAAGGACCAACGCCAATCTTTATCTTGGGGCATCACCAAGGGCATCAATTGCCATTATGGATGCATCAAAAGCATTGGCCGCTATAAGTGGGCGGGATTTTATTACACCTGATGATATTAAAAAAGTGGCAACACCTATACTAGCCCACAGGATTATTTTAACCCCAGAAAGAGAAATGGAAGGGTTAACAGCAGAGCATGTGGTTAAGCAGATTATAGAAAGCATAGAAATACCTAGATAAACAACCATAATCCTTGAAAAGACTGTTCAGACATATTTACTTGCAAAAACGCTTTTTTATAGTGGTAACAGCCATTGTATTTGGTTTTTTGCTGTCATACATGGTAGAAAATATTTTTGGGGCGATAAAAGTTTTATTCTATGTGTTTACACTCTTACTTATAGTCGATGTGTTATTGCTGTTCACTTCAAAAGGGAAATTGGTTGGCCAACGAATCTTGCCGGACAAACTTTCTAACGGAGATGACAATTTAATCGAGCTAGAAATAACAAACACCTACCTTTTTCAAGTCAACACAAAAATAATTGACGAGATACCGTTTCAATTCCAAAAAAGGGATTTTGGTTTAACCAGTAAGATTGCAAGCGGTGGAAGTAAGAGCTATAACTATATGCTTAGACCAACTGAACGCGGCGTCTATTCTTTTGGCAGTCTAAACCTTTTTGCTATTTCCCCAATTGGTTTTCTTGCAAAAAAGTATGAGTTCAATCTGGACCAAAAAGTACCGGTATATCCTTCTTTTCTTCAACTTCAAAAATATGACCTCATTGCTTTTACAAATCGATTACATGAATATGGCCTAAAAAAAATTAGACGTATTGGACATACCATGGAGTTTGAGCAAATTAAAGATTATGTTCTAGGGGATGACATTAGAAACATTAATTGGAAAGCTACAGCAAAGAGAAACCAACTAATGGTCAATCAATATCAAGATGAAAAGTCCCAACCCATATATTCTGTTATTGATAAGGGAAGAGTAATGAAGATGCCTTTTGATGAGCTGAGTCTTCTAGATTATGCGATTAATGCAACTTTGGTAATTAGCAATATCGCAATAAAAAAACACGACAAAGCAGGTATGTTTTCATTCAGTGATAAAATTGAAAACCGCGTTGTTGCTGAACGAAGAAGCTCACAAATGAATTTAATTTTAGAAACACTCTATAATTTAGAAACCAATTTTATTGAAACTGATTTTAGTAGATTATATATTGATGTCAAAAGAAATCTAAATCAAAGGAGCCTTTTGCTGCTTTACACAAATTTTGAAACATTGGATGCCCTGCATCGGCAATTACCCTATTTACAGGCCATTGCCAAACAACATCTGTTGGTGGTCATATTTTTTGAAAATACTGAGCTGAATAAATTTGCAACTGAAAAAGCTGAGACAGTACATCAAATTTTTGAACAAACCATTGCTGAGAAATTCATTTACGAGAAAAAACTAATTGTAAATGAACTTAGAAAATATGGAATACAAACCATCTTGACCAAGCCTGAAAACTTGACCATCAATACTATCAATAAATATCTGGAAATTAAAGCAAGAGGTCTTATCTAAACATCTCTACTGAGAGAGGCTGTTTTTTAAAAATGTAGAAGAAAATCCAAATGAAGTTAGGCTTGGCAACTCTCCATCGTCAGCCAACCAATTTTTATCTCCCATTTTAACCTGAAAATCATCTGTTTCTATATGTTCCGTTGTAAAACTTCCCCGAAGTCGTTTATTACGTTTTTTAGAAAAGACCTCAATAACAACTCCTACGGTAACGCCCCCTAAAATAGTTGCTAATAAATCGTCATTGTCCCAGCCATTATCTCGTTGGCCAGCATCCACAGTTTCTTTAGCCAAACCAATTAATGTACTTCCAGCCACTGCTCCTACAAATGTCCAGACTCTATTTCCATCTGAAGCTTGTTTGGCAATACCGGCTCCGGCCAAACCAAAAAGACTTCCTCCTAAAAAATGAAGTGCCTTATCACGCTCTATTTGACCATAGAGCTGTGACACAAGTACAAACAACACTAATGTGGGAATTAGTTTTTTCATATGCCCGGTAAATGTAAAAAAAGTTGGCTACTTTAAAAATTTTTAACTGCTTCTCTGGCTTCACCAAATTCTGTCATCAAATTTTTCACGATTTCAGCTACGGGTTTAATTTCATGAATCAACCCAGATACTTGTCCAATCTCCAATTCTCCTTCAACAAGGTCACCTTCAAACATTCCACGCTTGGCCCTTGCCCTGCCCAATAAATTCTTTAAATCTTCAGGTGAAGCACCTTGCTCGTATGCCTTTTGCACATCTTCGTAAAATTTATTTTTGAGCAAACGTACCGGAGCCAATTCCTTTAAGGTTAAATGGGTGTCCCCTTCTTGGGCTGCAACTATTTCTTCTTTAAATAAATCATGTGAGGAACCTTCTTCGCTTGCCGCAAATCGGCTACCTAACTGAACGCCATCTGCACCCAATACCATAGTTGCAAGCATGGCTTGTCCAGTAGCAATTCCCCCTGCTGCAATCAACGGAATACTGATTTTTTCTTTCACCGAAGGAATCAAGACCAAGGTGGTTGTTTCATCCCTACCATTATGTCCTCCTGCTTCAAATCCTTCAGCTACAATTGCATCAACACCTGCATCTTGTGCTTTTAAAGCAAATTTTACACTGCTGACTACATGTACCACCGTAATGCCATGTTTCTTTAAAAACGCTGTCCATGTTTTTGGGTTTCCGGCAGAGGTAAAAACTATTTTTACACCACTGCTCACAATGATTTTCATCAACTCATCAATATTGGGGTACAACATTGGAACGTTTACCCCAAAAGGCTTGTCGGTAGCTTTTTGACATTTATCAATATGTTCTTTTAACACATCTGGGTACATGCTTCCGGCACCAAGCAATCCAAGGCCTCCTGAATTGGATACTGCGGATGCCAATCGCCAGCCACTAGCCCAAATCATTCCTCCTTGAACAATTGGATACTTAATTCCGAAAAGCTGCGTGATTCTATTTTGGTCCATACTTATGAAATGACTCCTGAGCCGATAAGTTCATCAGCAATATACCAAGCCACAAACTGACCTTCTGTAATAGCGGATTGTTTTTCTTTAAAATCTACATAAAGTCCACCATCTGTTTTGTACAGCGTAGCTTGTTGCAAGGGTTGTCTATATCGGATTCTTGCCATAACCTCCATGGTTTCATCAACACTTAAAGCTAGATCCTTTCTAACCCAATGTAATTCGTTATCATTTACAAAAAGAGTATGGCGCAACAAACCTGGATGAGATTTGCCCTGACCTGTATAAATTATATTTTTTTCAACATCAGTATCAATCACAAACAAAGGCTCTTTGGTTCCCCCAACATTCAATCCTTTACGTTGTCCAATAGTAAAATAATGAGCTCCTTGATGCTCCCCCACTACTCTTCCATCCGTTTCTGAATACGCAGGTTTCTCGGCGTAAAATGCCAATTCCGCACTTTTATTTTCAAATTTGGGCGTGCTATTCATAAATAAAGAAGCCGTATTTGGCACCTCAACGATAACCCCTTTTTTGGGTTTCAGCTTTTGTTGTAAAAAATCTGGAAGATGCACTTTTCCAATAAAACACAATCCCTGCGAATCTTTTTTATCGGCTGTGATCAAATCATTATCAGATGCAATCTTTCTTACCTCAGGCTTCGTAAGTTCACCAATAGGGAACAAAGTTTTTGAAAGCTGTTCTTGGGACAACTGGCACAGAAAATAAGATTGGTCTTTGTTACCATCTACTCCTGCTAAGAGTTGATATGTTTCAGTACCATCTTCATTTTGTATAATGCCCTTTCTGCAATAGTGTCCGGTGGCAACATAATCTGCCCCCAACTGCAATGCAATTTTCATGAACACATCAAACTTTATCTCGCGATTGCAAAGTACATCTGGATTTGGTGTTCTTCCCCTTTCATACTCATTGAACATATAGTCTACTATACGTTCTTTATATTCAACGCTTAAATCTACCGTCTGAAATGGAATTCCCAATTTATCAGCAACGATCAGTGCATCATTACTATCTTCTACCCACGGGCATTCTTCTGAAATAATTACAGAATCGTCATGCCAATTCTTCATAAAAAGGCCAATTACCTCATAACCCTGCTCTTTTAAAAGATAGGCCGTAACGCTTGAATCCACTCCGCCAGAAAGTCCAACAACAACTTTTTTCATCTCTATTCCATATAATCGTGCAAAAATACAAAATGACCACCATTAAATCCTAAATCTGTCCTTTTGCCTAAAGAGAAGTATTTGTTGACAAAACTTAGAACAGAAAACCAAATTAATGAAAATGAAAACCATTCCGCACTTAGGAAAAATCCTCATATATCATTTTATAAACGGTAACAAGGCGAAAACCACCGACCTAACAGATAATCAGAAATGATTAGTTTTTAATGAAAAAACTTAAACATAAATATAAATGATACTGTTTAGATCCTACACAAAACTGGAGAACCTCCAAAAGTTACTTTGCCAGATACAGAAATATTGGAAGGTGTTATTCATATTATTAGTAAAATACTTCTGTCACAGGAGGTAACAGACTATTTTTCGCCCTATAGTAATAGTTTTTCCTTTATACTTAAATCTGGTTTACTGAATTAAGTATGTCGGATTTTTTCGTTCTATGATTTTCATGATTAAACATATTTGTTAAACTTTTTATAAAAAAGACTAAACAAAAGCAACCTATTTTGTTTAATTCCATCTTTGGAACGTTAAACAATTTATTATCTAAAAACAAATACATGAAAGCACTAATGAAATTATCTCAATTGACATTATTAATTTTTGCCTTGATTTTTACATCCTGTTCGGATGATGATGACAATGGTCCAACTGTGGTTGTACCTTCAAGTAATATTGTAGAAGCTGCAATAGCTACTGCAGATTTAAGCAGCTTGGTAAGTGCATTACAAAAAGCTGATGAAAGTGCCGACAACGATTTAGTTAGTGCTTTAAGTGGTGATGGCCCTTTCACGGTCTTTGCACCTACCAACGCTGCATTTGCAGGTTTGTTTGCACAATTGGACGGATTTGATTCTTTGGATGATTTTAGCACCCAAGAACTTCAAAACCTATTGGCTACTATATTAACGTACCATGTTATTCCTGGAACAGGGGCACTTTCCTCTGATTTGAGCGATGGTCAAAGTTTGACCACATTACAAGGAGGAACTTTGGAAATTTCCACACAAGGGGGAGTTTTTATTGGTGATGCAACTAACGTTAATGCAGAAGTTACAAAAGCTAACGTTGAAACTACCAACGGTATAGTACATGTGATTAATAAAGTATTGCTACCACAAACTATTTTAGATGAATTGGCTGATATTATTCTAATTCCTATTACAGATTTGGCAATTGGAAATGAAAATCTTCAAAGTTTAGTAGCAGCCTTAACTGCAGCTAACGGAGATTTACCAACAGTACTAAGAGGCGATGGTCCCTTTACGGTATTGGCTCCCTCAGATGATGCGTTCACAGCTTTCTTGGATGGTGCTGAACTTGGTGATATTCCAGTTGATGTTTTAACCAATGTTTTACTAAATCATGTTATTAGCGGAGAACTAATGGCTGCAGACTTAATTGCCTTAGGTTCTGGATATGCCAATACACTTGCAGCAGGTGCCGGTGATGAAAACATTAGTATTTTCTTTGATACTGCTGATGGCGTTGTGTTCAATGCAGCTTCAACTGTTGAAGCTCCAAATATAAAGGCGTTAAATGGCGTAGTGCATGTGGTGGATGCGGTTATAGATATACCTAACATCGTTGACCATGCATTGGCCAATCCAGCACTTACTTCTTTAGTAGCTGCACTTACTGATGGTGGAAATACTACTTTCACAGATCTATTATCCAATGATGAAGAGGTATTTACCGTCTTTGCACCAGTAAATGATGCATTTGGTGCATTTACAAATCCAAATTCCAATGATATTAATGATATCCTTTCCAACCATGTAATCGTTGGCGCGGCGGCATTTTCATCAGGATTGACAAATTCTTATGTAAACACTGCTGCTGAATTTGCAACTGATGAAAATTTAAGTCTTTACATTAATACAGATGATGGCGTTACCTTAAATGGCATAAGTAACGTTGCCATTGCAGACATTGTAGCTTCCAATGGAGTTATTCATGCTGTAGATGCTGTAATCGATTTGCCAACAGTAGTTACTTTCGCAACAGCGAATCCAAACTTTGATTCTTTAGTAGCTGCTTTGACCACCGAAGGTCAACCTGATTTTGTTACAACATTGCAAGGTAATGGTCCATTCACTGTTTTCGCTCCAACCAATGATGCGTTCCAAGCACTTTTGGATAGCAATGATATGTGGAACGGATTGCCTGATATTGATTCCGCTTTACTTACCAGTGTTTTACAACATCACGTGATTTCCGGAGCCAATATACGCTCAGGAGATTTAACTCCTAATGGTGATACGGTAACACCCGCAACTCTAGAAGGTGATACGTTTACTATTACGCTACCTGGTACTGATGGCAATATTGCAAATGTAACAGATGGTGCTGGCAATACAGGTATAGGTATTGACGCAGTTGATGTACAAGCCGTAAATGGAGTAATCCATGTATTGGATGCCGTATTGATTCCAGATACTACAAATTAAATATCAATAAAACCTCAAATATGTAGGTTAAATACTACTAAAAACTCCCTTGATTTCAATCAAGGGAGTTTCTTTTTTTTATAGGGGTTTACCGTTCGTCGATGACACATCAAAAGAGGTCTCTTTACCATACAAAAACACCCCCTTTGACAACTATTAATTTTTTAGGCAAGTATTATGTCACATCTTTGAAGTCCCAAATCTTTCCAAACTATACCTAATCAGTGGTGAAAGCTCCCCCAAATTCTGGGGGAGTTTTTATTTTGTAGAAATGGATTTTAGCGTTTTCCAGTTTTCTTTTGTGCTTCGGCCTGCTCCATCATCTCACGCATCTTTTTCTGGAACTTGTTTTCCTTTTTAGGCTTCTTCTTGTTCTCCTGAATTTGGGCATGGATTTTATCCTCATTTAAGATGTATTTTTTAATCGCCAACATAATAAAGATGGTAATCAAATTGGAGACGAAATAATACAAGCTCAAACCACTGGCATAGTTGTTAAAGAAAAACAACATCATTACAGGAGAAAGGTACATGATAAATTTCATGTTCGGCATGCCCGGTTGCTGTTGCATCTGCATACTCTGCCCCGTAGTCATGGTCATATAGAAAAAGATGGCAACCGATGCTAAAATTGGAAAAAGACTCACGTGATCTCCATAAAATGGAATAGCAAATGGTAAATTGAAGATGGTATCATAAGATGATAGGTCTTCTGCCCATAAAAAAGATTTTTGCCTTAAAGCAAATGAGGTTGGGAAAAACATGAATAAAGAATAAAAAATGGGAAGTTGTAGCAATGCCGGGATACAACCGCTCATAGGACTCACTCCTGCTTTATTATAGAGTTTCATGGTCTCCTGCTGCTTTTTCATGGCATTGTCCTTCAACCGCTCATTAATTTCAGTAATCTCAGGCTTCAATACTTTCATCTTAGCTTGTGACAGATACGATTTATAAGTAACCGGAGATAATGCCAAACGAACAATAATCGTCATTATAACAATGGCTATTCCATAAGGAAGAAATGAACTTAAAAAAGTATAGAAGGGTGTAAAAATGTATCGGTTAATCCAGCCAAAAATCCCCCATCCAAAAGGAATGGATTCTACCAATCCTAAATCTTTGTACTCATCCAACACCTTTACATCTGTTGGCCCGTAGTACCAGTACATATTTTGAGAAAGCTCTCCACCTTGCAATTCTAAAGCAGTTTTAGTAGTATATGCCTTTGTAAACAGTGTTTCTTTGCTTTCTTCCTCCACTAAATTTGTAGAACTCAGTGCCGCACTCTTAAAGTGGGTTTCCGTTGCTAAAATAGAGCTGAAAAAATGCTGTCGATAAGACAACCACTTCACATCTGTTTCGGTCTCTTCGTCTAAATCGCTACTCTCCGAAAGCTTGCTGATTTTATCTCCATCATGATTATACGTTAAACGAGTATAGCGATTTTCGTATAGGACACTTTTGTCATGCCTAATTCCCTTAAGGCTCCATTCCAAATCAATAGGACGGGTTGAATTAAGAACTCCATTTAGCCCTTGCGATCTAATCGTAAAATCCACCAAATAATCATTAGGTTTCATTTCATACCTATACTCTAAAAATTGATTTTGCGAAATCTTGGCTTTCATGGAAAGCACTTGATTATCTCCGTTATTTGAAAATGAGGGTTCAAAAAACAAGTCCAAAGTGTTCAATACTCTATTATCAGATGTGGAAAAGTTTATTCCGAATTTGGCATTCCCATCTTTCACTAAATATATTGGAACAGAATCATGGTCAACAAAATTCTTCATTCTGGCCTCTATAATCTGGCCTCCTTTATTATCAATCTCTAAATAAAGTACCCCATTCTCCAATTTTGTAGTACCTGTTGAGGCATTAGTAAAACCAAAAGCCCCTACTGAAGTTTTATAACTTGCTACTGCAGTAGAATCTTGCAAGTTAATTGGAGTAGGGTCATTATCTACAACTGGTTCCGCGACAGCTTCTGTTTCCTTTGCTGCTGCTTCAACCTTTTCCTGTTCTGCTTTTTGGGCTTCTAATTCTTCTGGGGTGGGCTGATTTTGGTAAAACATAAAAATGAGTATCCCAAAAATCAATACAAAACCAATAATGGATTTGACGTCCAGTTTCTTTTCTTCCATGAAAGTTATTTAGTGAAAATCTTTATTTCAGGTGGCAAATATATGTCCAAAACTGGAGTTTATGCCAAACTGGCATTAGTTTGTTGCTGCTTTTGCACCAAAACTGCCTTTACAAAACCCACAAACAACGGATGGGGGTTTGCAACCGTACTCCTATATTCTGGATGATACTGTACTCCTACAAACCACGGATGCGACGGAATCTCAATCACCTCAACCAAGCCAGTTTTTGGATTTAGACCCGTGGCCAATAATCCAGCTTCTTCCATTTGAGCTTTATAGTCGTTATTGTATTCAAAACGATGTCTATGACGTTCGGTTATATCCGTTTTGGAATAGACTTTATTTACCAGACTACCAGCTTTAAGTTGGCAATCCCATGCTCCTAAACGCATTGTGCCACCCATATCTGTAACCAATTTTTGCTCTTCCATTAGGCTAATAACAGGTTCTGGGGTATTCTCATCCATCTCTGTGGAATTAGCGTTTTCCAGACCTAAAACATTCCGTGCAAATTCAATTACTGCCATTTGCATACCTAAACATATTCCTAAAAATGGAACATCATTTTCACGAGCATATTTTACCGCTAAGATTTTGCCCTCAATACCTCTTTCTCCAAAACCAGGGGCTACCAAAATCCCATCCAATCCTTTTAATTTTTCATCAACTTCTGATGCTGTAATATGCTCAGAATGTATAGATCGTATGTCTACCTTTACTTCATTAGCTGCACCTGCATGAATGAAAGATTCTAAAATAGATTTGTAGGAATCTTGAAGTTCAACATATTTGCCAATGAGGCCAATAGTTACTTTATTCTTTGGGTTCTTATGCTTTTTTAAGAACTGTTTCCATTGCTCAAGGTTTGGTTCTGTTTCCTGAGGAAGTGCTAATTTTTCAAGTGTCACTTTGTCCAATCCCTCTTCTTGCATCAATACTGGAACATCATAAATGGTGGATGCATCTATGGATTGAATCACGGCTTCTTTCTTTACATTACAGAAAAGTGCCAGTTTTTCCTTGATGTCATCAGATATTTCGTGCTCAGTTCTACAAACCAGGATATCAGCTTTTATTCCACTCTCCATCAAGGTTTTTACTGAATGTTGTGTGGGTTTGGTTTTCAGTTCACCTGCTGCAGAAAGAAATGGCACCAAAGTTAGATGTATTACCATCCCATTATTATCTCCCAATTCCCATAAAAGTTGTCTAACGGCTTCTATATATGGTAAAGATTCAATATCACCTACAGTACCTCCAATTTCTGTAATTACAATGTCATAATCCCCACTATTCCCTAAAATCTGAATGCGTTCTTTTATCTCATTGGTAATATGTGGAACAACTTGTACCGTTTTGCCCAAGAATTCACCCCTACGTTCCTTTTCAATAACGCTTTGGTAAATCCTGCCAGTGGTAACATTGTTAGCCTGTGAAGTGCGAACGTTTAGAAAGCGCTCATAATGCCCCAAATCCAGATCCGTCTCGGCCCCATCATCGGTAACATAGCATTCTCCATGCTCATAAGGATTTAATGTCCCTGGATCAACATTGATATAAGGATCTAGTTTTTGTATGGTAGTTCGGTAACCTCTAGCCTGTAGTAACTTGGCTAAAGATGCGGCGATAATTCCTTTACCTAAGGAAGAAGTAACGCCACCCGTAACGAAAATGTACTTGGTTTGTGACATATTGGGAACTCTATTACGGGGCGTAAAGTTACAAATTGCCAGCGAAAAATAAGATCATTACTTAGGAAATTCTTTTCTAATTTTCCTAATCATTGGTTCCAGACCATTGTCCTTTACATCTAACATGGTAATTAAGTGTTCTCCCAGCTTTCCTCTTGGAAACCCTTTCTGTCTGAACCACACCAAATAAGCCAAGGGCAAATCTACTAAATAGCGATCTTTGTACTTACCAAAGGGCATTTTATAGTGGGCAAGTTCCAGTAACTTTTCTTTGTCAGGTTGAATTTCCATTTATACTTCTAAAATACTATCTTTCTTGGTATAAACACCTAATCATGAAGAGAAGAAATTTCATAGCGGCGGCAGCAGTTGGGTCGGCGGGTATTGCAACCACTACATCCTTAGCACAAAGTCAAAAAAAAAGTAAGGATTTTGACCTGAAAAACAACATTAACCATAGTGTATGTCAATGGTGCTTTGCTCATTTACCCTTAGAAGAATTTCTTCAAATATTAAATGGATTGGAGATAAAAGCAATTGATCTTATCGGTCCAAAAGATTGGCCACTTTTGAAAAAGTATGATATTCATTGTTCTATGTGCAATGGTGCAGAAATTAGCTTGACAGAAGGGTGGAACGACCCAAAATACCATGAAGAACTCATAAAGAACTATACAGAGATAATCCCTCAGGTAGCTGAAGCCGGATATACCAATCTCATCTGTTTTAGTGGCAACCGAAGGGGGATTAACGATTATGTAGGGCTACAAAATTGCGTGGACGGACTTTCCAAGATCATGCCTTTGGCAGAAAAACATGGAGTTGTAATTCAAATGGAATTGTTCAATCAGGTCAACCATCCAGATTATATGTGTGACAGTTCCATATGGGGGGTGGAACTTTGCAAACATCTGGGCAGTGACAATTTTAAACTTCTTTTTGATATCTACCATATGCAAATACAAGAAGGCGACATTATTCGAAGTATTCAAAATTATCATCCCTACTTTGGGCACTACCATACCGCCGGTGTACCCGGGCGGCATGAGATTGATGAAACACAAGAATTGTATTACCCTGCCATCATAAAAGCAATTTTAGATACAGGTTTTACTGGCCACGTGGCCCAAGAGTTTATCACAACTTGGGATGACAAGATTGAAGCTCTTAAAGATGCTTTTTTACGGTGCGATGTCTAATTAAATAAGGCTGGTACTATATAATTATTCATTAACTCGTTCGTATAACCATGGGCTTTTCTGTTTCCGTAGTTAGTGGTTGTAATTACAACTACAGCTTCCAATTCTGGAATTGCCAGAACTTTTTGTCCACCATTTCCGGACATATAATATGATCTGTACTTTTTATCACTTCCAAAAGACTTCAACCATAACAAATATCCGTAATCAGTTCCTTCTCTTGCATTTGCTTTGGGTGTAGTGGCCTTCTGTATCCATTCTTTTGAAAGAATTTGTTTTCCGTTCCATTCGCCATTTTGAAGAAACATTTGGATGATCTTTAAAAAATCACGGCTTCTGTATTCACTTCCGCCAGCTGTGTTTAAAACACTGGAAGGCGTATAGTGCAATTTATAATCCTTAATATTTAATGGGTCAAATAAGTTTTGTGCTACAAAACTGTCCAAAGGCATCTCTATAGCATTTTCAACAACTACAGCCATTGTCGCAGCTCCGGCAGAGCAATAGCTCATAGCCCTACCATAAGGGGAGTCTTTCGGTTTAGGCCCAAATGGAAACGAACGTATTGGAAGGTCTACAAAAAACTGAAGCCAATCTTCAACTATATACATGCGTTCTTCATTGCCTCTCGAAAACATATTATCATCATCACATTCAAGCATAGAGCTCATGGTCAACAAATCTTCTATAGTGATTTCTTGTTTTCTAGGGTCTTGATTCTTTATAGGCAATTCTGGTTTCAGGTATTTAAAAATCTCTTCCTTTTCTGACTTTATATACCCTTTATCTATAGCTATTCCAGTAAGGATAGTAGCCATAGTTTTGGTAACTGACCGTGTGTTCCTCAACGTATTTACATCTGTTCCGTTGTAATATTTTTCAAAAACCAGTTTTCCCTGCCTGGCGACCAAAACACTTGTAATCCTTTCATAGTCCCCATTATCAATCTTTTTATCCATTTCTTTAAAGAGTGCATGGTCTATTCTGTTTTTCTCTGAAAAGTCCAATTGAGCGCTTAGAGAAGTTGGAATCACAATCATTAATACATACCAGATGAATTTGTTCATTTCTATTGTTTTTTGATTATTTCAACAAAGTAAATCAAGCATTTATGATAAAAATAGAATGATATTAACATGAAACAGGATTAGAGAAACTTTTGTCTAAAGGTTTTTGGGGTTTCTTGGAAACAATTTTTGAATGTTCGTGTAAAATGACTTTGATCAGAAAATCCGCAAGAATGCGCTATCTCAGTAAGAGAGTAATTCTGATTTCCCAATAGATGAATAGCTTTTTTAATTTTATGGCTTCTAATGTAATCTCCCAATGTGGTATTGAGATATTTTGGGATACTTCGAGACAAGTGCACCGGGTGCACACCCAAAGTTTTGGAAAGTGAGGATAATGTTAAATCATTAGGGTCATCATATATCAATTGTCTTAATTTCTCTATCCATTCCGGTTCTGTTTTTATTGGAGTCAAATCCTCTCCCCATACTTCCTCACAAAGTTGCAAAACCAATACATCTAAAGATACAGTGGAATACTTATCGTTACATTTAAACTCATAGTAGATTTTTGCCAAGGTTTGGTGTAATCTTGGATCTTTCATAAGTCCGCTGCCTTCCCAAAGGTTTTCGTTTAGGTTTTTCTTTCCGAAACAATTTCGATCTAATTCAATATGAAAACCTTTTGCTAAACGAGTTTCTTTAGTATTCATGTGCATTTCTTGCCAATTATGAAACAAAAAGCTGCCAGGAGGACACAGTGTAGTACCTCCCCTATTGATATCTTTAAGGTTTCCGTCCAAGACATACATGAAGTAGGGGTTTTCATGATAATGCCAATCTGTTTGCGGTAAATTATAATCATATTCGGAAAAAGAAACACCTACATTCTCTAATTCCAATTTACGGATGCCGTAATAGTTGCCCTTTTCTAGAATTTTCATACACTATAAAGAATACGAAATATGCCAAACGTTACAACCGACAATAAAATTTAGTTTTTATCCAAAGCCTTAGCTATCCTCTTGTTCCACTCCAATTGCTTTTCAGCGTTTCTGGAAAAGCTGGTTTCCCAGTCGTATAAATCTTGAAAATCTTCTAATTCCTTTAAAATTTCCTTGTAGATTTTCCGTATTTCGGCCTTTACGTTATCTGAAAAAGAAGTACGTTTCAGCTTATCCCTCATCTTACGAGCAAAGAGTTCAGAAATATCAAAATGGAGTTGTTCATGACTCAAGATCAAGTCATCACAAATTTCTGGTTTGTACCAAGATTCATTTGGGTAGAAAAAAGCATTTACTTCAAAATCCAGCTCTACTTCATGATGAATTAAATTTGCAGAGTATTTATAACTTATCCCACTTGCAGTAGTGGCTGCAGGTACTGCAGCTGGTGGGATTTTACCTCTAAAATCTGACCAAGTAAGTCGTTTACCGGAATCCCATAAAATGCCCTCTTCAATTTCTTGGGCGTATCCGAAGAAACAAAGAAATAAAAGGCATCCTATTGAAATTACTTTACCCAATGAAATTCAATTATTTTTTCAATATCAGGGTGTAAACTATAATGTACAGGACAGGTGTTCGCAGTATTCGTTAAAATTTTCCTATGCTTTTCAGAAACATTTTCAGGAAGTTCCATTTTCACTTCAATTTTAGAAATGCGCCTAGGATTTGCAGCCATGTGTTTGGTAATTTCGGCGGTTGAACCCGATAGGTCCACTTCCAAGTCTCTAGCTTTAATACCCATCATTGTCAGCATGCAACTTCCTAGACCAGTAGCTACCGTATCTGTTGGTGAGAATGCTTGTCCCAATCCGTTGTTATCAACTGGAGCATCTGTAATAAATTCATTGTTAGACCTTAGATGCAAACATGTGGTCCGTAATTCTCCTGTATAAGTAACTTTAGAGGTCATCTAACTTTATTTCTTTAATTCGTAAACTATCATACTCCATTAAATAGCAGGCCGTGTTATAATATCCAGAAGACCTATTATTCAAGTAGTTGAAACTGTTCCCTGTATATTCTGTAAGCCCAATAATTTTGGAGGTTTCAAAAAGGTTGTTTTTATGGGCCAGTTTCAGTAAAACATCAAAGGTCACATCAAAACCCCGCACTGCATAACGATCAGGTTTTAAACCTTTGTACCGCTTTCTATATGCTTTAGTAAAGGCATCGGTTCCCGCTTCTCTATAAAAAGAAGGGTAACTAAATTTTAAATTGGAAAGGTGGGTGCTGGATACCGCATCGCTTTCAAAGGCACTATTAAAATTTGTAGTGAACATTCTTACGGGAGCCTCTTCAGAAATTGCTGAATTTAGAATAGAACTAACGCTAGAAACCATATTGGGTTGATCTGTTTCCACAAATACCCAGTTCTCCTTAGTTTCAGAAAGCATAATCAAAAACTCGTCTAAGTGCAATGACTTATTATCAATGATTTTTGCAATTTGAGCAGTAGGAAACTTGGATATAATAGAGTCATAGGCCACTTGATGAGTAGAATCGGCAATAATAACTACATTTTGATCTGTGTAGTTTTTTTCCATGTAGGAAAGCATTTTTTGTCGAAGAATATCATCTGTTGGAACTGAGAAATATACATTGCTATGACTCAATTGACTATCTGAAGCTATTGGAGAGATCACTGGAATATTTTTTGAAGCAGCCTGAACCGCCACCTCATTTAAAGCTCCTGAAGATACCGGACCGATAATGGCGTTTACCCCTAAAAGATTTTCCCTAAATAAAATTTCTTTGACCTTTGTTTGACTTAGCTCCGTATCAAAAGTTTTTACATCAACAGAGACACCCATTTTCTTAATAGAGTCCAAGGCGACCAATGCTCCCGAATAGAATCCAACACTTAAACTGATGTCTCTTCTTGTTTCTATTTGACTAATGGTCTTCTTTCTATCCTTAAAATCAACCCTATCCAATCTAAAAGGTAGCATAAAAACCAATTTTGGTCTGTTTAGAACATTGATGCTATCTATCAAACTAATTTTATCTAAGACAAGCGCATTTTTAACTTCTAGACCATTACCACTATCCTTAGGAAGTTTTAAAACCATACCAGCTTTAAGTCCATTTTCCAAATCTGGGTTCAATTGAAACAATTCATCCCTTGTAATCTTTAAGTTTTGGGTAAGTCTAAAGATATTTTGCTTAGGCTTTACTTCATAAAAAATGAAATTTTCTGTATTTACTTCTCCTGAGGTATCCTTTTTCTTGGGAAGACGTATAACCATTCCTTCCTTAAGGCCGCCAAGTTTCATAATTTCTGGATTCAGTTTTACAATGGAATCCGAAGGAATACCATACTCTTTTCCTAAACTGTATAGAGTTTGTTTGGGTGGCACTGTAAAAGAAGTATATAAATCAACTTGTTGATTTTCTAGGCTGTCACCTTTAGGTCTTGGTAAATTTAGTTCTTGGCCCACCGCCAAATAATCTGAGCTTTTACTTAAATCAGGATTTAGTATAACCAAGCTATCAACCGTAATCCCGTACTTATGGGCAATACTCCATCTAGTCTCTTTAGGTTGTACCGTATACGTTTCAAAATCAAGTGCACGTTCATCCTCTGGTGTAGGCTCTGGGAATTTCGGCACTTGTAATATCATCCCTTTTTTTAGCGGTTCTGAATACAATTGTCTGTTGTACCGCTTTAACTGCTCTTCTGTGATTTTGTAGCGTTGTGTAAGTCCAAACAAGGTTTCTCTTTTCCTTACCCTATGTCTAGAAAAGCTTAAAGGTTTTTCTTGCTCCTCGATCTTTTCCACTTTAGGTTTTTCCTCATGGGTTATTACAGAACCATCTAATGGAATAATTAAGATTGTATTTGCTTTTACATCCGAAGCTGTTTTAATCTCCTTATTGGATTGTAAAATGGTAAAAGGGGTGACCCTATACTTTTGGGAGATACTTTGTAAAGTTTCCCCTTCTTTAACCGCATGAGTTGTATACTTCTGTGCAGAAACTTGAATTGAAGCCAAGAAAAAGACAACAATACTAAGCCTTAAAATATGTTTTTTCATTCCCATTCTATAGTTGCAGGTGGCTTTGAGCTAATGTCATACACTACTCTATTAACGCCTTTGACCTTATTTATTATATCATTGGATGTCTTTTGTAGGAATTCATAGGGCAAATTGACCCAATCTGCAGTCATACCATCTGTGCTTTCCACAGCTCTTAAAGCTACACATTTTTCATATGTACGTTCGTCTCCCATTACTCCTACACTATTTACGGGTAAAAGCATAGCTCCGGCCTGCCATACCTTATCATATAATCCCCATTTTTTCAATCCATCAATAAAAATAGCATCCACTTCTTGTAAAATAGACACCTTTTCTTCTGTAATGTCACCTAAAATACGGATTCCCAAACCTGGGCCGGGAAAAGGATGGCGACCAAGAATCGTTGGGTCCATATCTAAATTTCTTCCAACCCTTCGTACCTCATCTTTAAATAACAATTGCAAGGGTTCCACAATTTTCAACTTCATGTAATCAGGCAACCCGCCTACGTTGTGATGACTTTTAATAACTGCCGAAGGTCCTCCACTTGCTGAAACCGATTCAATCCGGTCAGGGTAAATAGTACCTTGAGCCAGCCATTTGGCATTTTCTACCTGGTGTGCCTCATCATCAAAAACTTCAATAAACACCCTGCCAATGATCTTTCTTTTTCCTTCAGGATCCGATTCTCCTTTCAGAGCATCCAAAAAACGTGCCGAAGCATCAACGCCCTTTACATTTAAGCCCATGTGCTTGTACTGATCCAGTACGCTTTCAAACTCATTTTTTCTAAGCAATCCATTGTTCACAAAGATGCAATGCAAATGTGGCCCAATAGCTTTATGCAATAACATGGCCGCCACACTTGAATCCACTCCTCCAGAAAGGCCTAGGATTACTTTATCATCTCCAATTTTTTCTTTGAGTTCTTCTACGGTGGTTTCCACAAAAGCATCCGGGGTCCAATCCTGTTGTAGATCTGCAATATTTACCAGAAAGTTTTCCAATAGCTTTTTTCCATCTTTAGTATGATATACCTCTGGATGGAACTGAATACCAAAGGTTTTTTCATCCTCAATTCGAAAAGCAGCATTTTCTACATCCTGTGTGCTTGCTAAGCGTGTTGCACCATCAGGTAATTCTTTTATGGTATCACTATGGCTCATCCAAACCTGACTGTTTTCATCAATACCTTTTAAAAACTCCTCGTTCTCCTTCACATAAGACAAATTAGCCCTTCCGTATTCTCGAGTGGCTGATGGTGCCACATTACCTCCGTGAAAGTGCGCCAAATATTGAGCTCCATAGCAAATGCCTAGCAAAGGTTTTTTTCCTTTTATCTCAGATAAATCTGGATGCGGAACATTATCTCCTCTAACAGAATGTGGAGACCCAGAAAGTATTACCGCTTTATAGGCTGATAAATCCTTGGGTGGATTGTTATAAGGTTTTATTTCTGAGTAAATGTTAAGCTCCCTAACGCGTCTTGCGATCAATTGTGTGTACTGGGAACCAAAATCTAGGATAAGTACGTTGTTATGCATGGGCAAAAATAGCAATTTGCTTCAGTAGAAAAAGTATCTTTTCAGGGATATTTATAACAACTTTTTTAAGGTTTTATCAACATAGCTTTATCATCTCTGTTTTCTTGCTTTTATTAACTGTTTTTAGCCTAAAACGACGGGAATATAACGTTAAGTAGTTTTTTTCTTAACATTATTCATCATTTCTTTGCGTTTCCTAAACACACAAACCATGATTAAAGGATTTATCTTCGATTTAGACGGGGTCATTACCGATACGGCAGAATCTCATTACAAAGCATGGAAAAAACTATCTGATGACATGGGTTGGAATTTTGACCATGAGGTTAATGATAAACTCCGGGGTATTTCCCGCATGGATTCCATCCAAGTTATCTTAGACCATAACAATACTACTCTAGATGAGAAGACTTTAGCGACCCTTGCGACTAAAAAAAATGACATTTACGTTACCAGTCTTGAGACCATGACTCCTGATGATTACCTGCCTGGAGCCAAAGAATTGTTGACCCATTTAAGAACAGAAGGATTTAGTGTAGCATTGGGAAGCGCCAGTAAAAATGCGATAAAAGTGCTACAACAGTTAAATGCATCTGGGTACTTTGATGTTATTGGCGACGGTAATAGTGTTTCCAAAAGCAAACCAGAACCAGATATTTTTCTATATGGTGCTGAAAAATTAAATCTACAGCCTGAAGAATGCATTGTTTTTGAAGATGCAGAAAGCGGTATTGATGCAGCTAAAGCTGGGGGCTTCCATAGTGTGGGCATTGGGCCTAAAGACAGAGTAGGTCATGCAGATTTATGTTTTGACACCATGGCCGAAGCTACATTATTCGAAATAAAATCATACTTTAAAGACCTATTTTAAATGAAAAATACATGCTGTGCTTTACTCACCCTTTTCATGGGTGTTTCTATTCTTGCTCAAGAAGATGGTTGGAGCATTTCCTCTAAAAAAGTAGAAAAATATACCGGAATTGTTACCGCAAATGGAAGAATAGGGATTTTACCCGAGGACAAACCTTTCCAAACCAAATCCATAATTCTCAATAATGTATATGACAAAGAATCTCCTTTAGGGGTAAGTCGTATTCTATTGGGAATGAACTTCGCAAACATGGAGGTTGAAGTTGATGGCGAAAAAATCACTGAAAAAAATGTATCCAATTGGCAACAGACACTAAATATGAAGACTGCTGGTTTCACCACCAGTTTTATATTTAAAGACAAAGCTAAAGTTTCTTACACCATTTATGCATTGCGCAATGTTCAGTATTCGGGTTATATAGATGTTCAAATAGAACCATTAAAAAATATCGATGTAAAAGCAACTGGAATTATAAGCACTCCGGGCGAATATCATAGTCCTAACAGTACTTTTAGGGTGCTTCAAGATTTGGAAACCACAATGCCCATTCTGCAAACTGTTGCGGAAAGCCGTTTGGGTAAGCATATTGTAGGCACTTCGGCTACATTTATTTGGCATGCCATCAATTCAACACGAGAACATGAACGTCCAGAGCTTATTCATGAGCAAGTTTCCGCTTATGATAACCGTTTGTCATTTAAAAAGACCTTAAAAAAAGGAGATACTTTTCAATTTGCTTGGACCGGTGCAGAATGCTCTACCCAAGATTTTGATGATCCACAAACAGAGTCTGAACGATTTGTAATTTTCAATTTGTTGACTCCAAGGGCTGACTTATTGGGGCAACATAAAAAACTGTGGGAAGAATTGTGGGAGGGAGATATTATTATTGAGGGAAATTTACAAGATCAGTTAGATGTTCGTTTGGCCTTGTATCATTTGTATGCCTTTTCTAGAGGAGATTCTGATTTGAGCATAGCACCCATGGGACTATCCTCACAGAGTTACAACGGACATATTTTTTGGGATTCAGAGCTTTGGATGTTCCCACCCCTTCTCTTATTGAACCAAGACATTGCACGTTCCTTGGTCAATTACCGCTCAGACCGACTAGGCAAAGCCAAAGAAAAAGCAATCAATTTTGGATACAAAGGTGCTATGTTCCCATGGGAAAGTGATGATACGGGTGAGGAGGCTACTCCGGCATGGGCCTTGACAGGAACTTTTGAGCATCATATTACTGCAGATGTCTCCATTGCTTTTTGGAACTACTATCGCGTTTCTCAAAATTTAGAATGGTTAAAATCCAAAGGATATCCATTAATGAAGGAAGTTGCGGATTATTGGGTAAGCCGTGCCATAAAAAATGAAGATGGGACCTACAGCATTAAGAATGTAGTTGGTGCGAATGAATTTGCTCCCAATGTGGATGACAATGCCTTTACCAATGGCTCGGCCATAACAGCATTGCAATATGCCACAGAAGCTGCAAAAACAGTTGGAGAAACAGCGGACCCACTGTGGAATAAGGTTGCTTCCAAAATCAGGATATTAAAATTTGAAGATGGAACAACTAAGGAGCATGCCACTTACAATGGGGAACGCATAAAACAGGCAGATGTCAATCTATTGACCTATCCTTTGGATGTGGTAAACGATGAGGAAACGGTGTTGAAAGATTTGAAATACTACGAACCCAAATTGGCGGAAGAAGGCCCAGCCATGGGTCAATCCGTGTTTGCTGTTATTTATGCACGTTTGGGTAATGCCAAAGAAGCATACCGATTATTTAGGAGAAGTTATGAGCCTAACAAAAGACCTCCTTTTGGTGCTCTGGCTGAAGCCGCAACAAGCGATAATCCTTATTTTGCAACTGGCGCAGGCGGCATGCTACAAGTAGTCTTATTTGGTTTTGGTGGGTTGGACATTACTAATGAAGGAATTGTTCAAAAAAATCCTATTCTACCTAAAGAATGGAAATCTCTAACCTTAAAAGGTATTGGGTCAAAAAGAGAAACATATAAAATAGAGTAAACGCTAAGTTCCTATTTTTCAAAAAGTTGGGTTAAAATATCTATTTTTAATGGGTAAATCTACCTTCATGAAACCTCTGTCACTATTTTTCTTTTTTTTATGTAGTTGCTTCGTTTTAAAAACTCAGGCTCAGGAAAATCAAAAAAAAATTGATAGTCTTCTTGAAATTATTGATGAAACCAAAATTGACACCATAAAGGCTGAAAAATATTTGGAGCTATCTGATCTTACCATGTATAATGACCAAAAAGGAACAATTAGGTATATAGAAAAGGCCACTGCTCTTTACAAAAAATCCAATAACGATAAAGGAGTTGCTAAACTCTATGCCCAAAAAGCAAATTATTATTACAGACTTGGAGAAATAGATTCAGCTAGACACTACCTTGTAAATTCTGTGGATAAATCCTTTTTTATTGGTGATACTTTAAGAGGAGCGACAATTCGACACAATATTGGAATCCTTGATCACTATCAAGGCAATACTGAAAATGCTAAGGTCATAATGGATTTGAATATTCCAATATTTAAAAAATACAACGATTCACTTCACCTTGGCAACGCTTTCTTGCTCAAAGGTAAAATTGGTATTTCAGACGGATTTTTAAACATTGCCCTTCAAGAAACCTATAATGCCCTAAAAATGCACAAGGAAATTAACGATGATTTTAGAATAGCAGAAGATTTATTACAAATTGGAATAATCTATCAGGGTACGGGTGAAAACAAAAAAGCAGTCGACATTTTTAACGAAAGTATTGCGTATTATAAAAAAGTGGACAGCGATCAAAGTATTGCTCAAGCTTTAAACTATATGGCCGATTCAAAAATCAAGTTAAAGTTATTTGAATCTGCTAGAAAAGATATAGAGGATGCCCTAACACTTTCAAAAAAATTGGAATATACATCCAATATTGCAAGAACTTATTACAATAAGGGAGTACTTGGATATGTGACTGGGAATTATCCCTCGGCTGTTGACAATCTTGAATCGAGTTTGGAAATATGGGAAAAGATTGGCTCTCCAAACAATCAAGCTAATGCACTATTTTATTTAGGACGTTGTTACTTAAGGAAAAAGGAAGCTTCAAAAGCAATAGTTTTTTTTGATTCAAGCATTGAAATAGCTGAATCAATTAAAGACCCTGAAGTTTTAAGCAAGGTATATTTGGAAAAATCAGTTACACTAGAAGCTTTACAAAACCATAAAGAAGCTTTGACCTATTTCAAGAGAAACAAAGCAATTAGCGATTCCATCTTTACCCTCAGTCGCGAAAAGGCTACTTTGGAGCTAAAAACCATCTATGAAACTGAAAAAAAGGAGCAGGAAATTGCTCTTTTAGAACAAAAGGCAGAAATAAACAATCTACAAAGATTGCTCTTGGGAGTGGGTCTTGGACTGTCCTTCTTAATTTTTGGGCTTGGCTACTATGCGCTACGTCAAAAAATGAAACGCAACAAACTGGAAAAAGAACAGGTAGATACCGAGCTTGCCTTTAAAAAGAAAGAACTCACAACGCATGCATTGCATTTGGCCAAAAAGAACGAAGTTTTAGAGCATATAAAACAAAAGGCCAAGGAGCTAAAAATCAGCGAAAACAAACAAAGCTATCAACAATTGATACAGACCATCAACTTTGATCAACAGGATGACAAAAATTGGGAAAACTTTACCCAATACTTTGAGCAGGTCCACAAAGACTTTGCCTCTAATGCAAAGTCCAAGTATCCAGATGTTACCAAAAACGAGCTACGCTTTATGGCTTTGTTAAAGATGAACATGTCCTCCAAAGAGATTGCCACCATTCTAAATGTCTCTACTGATGGTATCAAAAAAGCAAGACAACGTCTTCGAAAAAAAATGGATCTTGCATCTGAAGATTCACTGGAAAATGCCGTTTTCGCCATTTAAAATCCTTTACAAAAACTCCCGAACCGCCTGTTTTTTATTGGCCTTATGGCACGTACCCCCTTTGTACCCCCTCTAAATTTTTAAGACCAGAATCGCTATTCTATGTTTGTCCTGTCATCGGAATTCTATATGAATCCTGACAACCGTTTTGTGGTCTTGCTCGGCTAAGGGCTGCAGACCATTTCCCGGGCAGGTCTCACAAAACAGAACAAAGTTCAACCACAAAACAAAACGTGATGAAAACAACCAGAAAATTATTAAGTACTTTTTTGACCTTTGCATTGATTCTTATCTATACAGGGTGCAGTAAAGATGAATCTACTCCCCCGTTAACAGGAGAAAATGAATTAGAAGAGCTTCCCAGTACTATTTCTCTTGATGAATTTGAAACTGATGAGGGAGAAGTAGGTATTAGTATTAGTGTCCGAGGGATTGCTAGAAAAGGATATGCCCCTACAACAGCGGACATTGTTGTAACTGCAACTACAGGAGACTATAGTCAAAGAATACTCTTTGATGAATTTAATAATATTGCGAACTTATCATTTAAAAATGAAGACCTATCCGAAGAAGCAAAAACCGAACTAAAAAATGGTGTTGAGGTTACCATAAACGTTCTGGATGAGGATGACAATGTGTTGACTACTAAAATAATTTCTAAAATCTCCTTCACTTCCAGTCCTTCAGAACTAGAAATAGCTGCAGATGACCTTGAAGATTTGTATGCCAAGGTAAGTATAAGGGAAGATATAAAATATTATATGCAAATCGTTACAAGTGATAACGACGAGATTTATGGAGCGCCGAATTCTACTTTATTTGTAAACACTATTCTTTTAAACACTCCAATATTAGTAAGTAATTTAACTGATTTGGATTACACCTCTGAAAATACGGAAACGTTCACTACGTATAGATTTGAAGAAGTTCCGGGAGAAGAAGGCGTGTTTACCATTTCTGTGCATAATGGTGAGGATATACACTATTTGTACATAGTCCCTGCCAATTCTGAACTTCGAATTCAGAGCAAAGCAAATTTAATCAGAAACGGAGGTAATAATACAGGAACTCCTCCAAACTATAAATTTAAAATTGATAAAATTGAAGCTGGGCTATATACTATTACACCAACTTTTACTGGAAACCCTTTAGCACTAACAAATGATCGCTTAAATGCAGGGGTTAGTGATTCAAATCCCGCTTATTTTAGAATAATGTCCTTTGATATTGATTGGGATATACAACCCATAGAATCAAAATTCATGAGGCCAATATTACCCCCTTCAGGAACATCAGAAGCCTATAACAGTACATTAAGAAATTGCAGTAGTGGAGGGCTACAACAAACGGTAGGTAGGTCTGAATCTTTAGAGACCAAGGAAATATTGGGTTGGGAAGAATCAATGTCTGTTAGCACCTCCCAAGACTACTCAGTTTCTGTGACCATTGAAGCCGAAGTTTCTACTAAATTCTTTGGCGCTGGGGGTTCTGTGAAAAGTTCTGTGACCGGTAGTTACGGGTTTAGCAAATCAAAAACAAATACGAGTACTAGATCTGGCGCATTTGAAGAAACGCGATCTACAGAAATTTCTACAGAACGTACTCAAGAAGTACCTCCAAAAACCGCCATTACGGTAGCCGATGTATATCAAACCTATGAAAATGTTAGAATTCCATATGTGCAGCGTTTTAGAATAAAAGGAATCTATCAAGAAAATAACGAAGCCCTAACCGGTCAAGAAATAACCACACAATTTGCTTTTAATAGTTTTACAGGAGTAATAACAGATGTCCAAGACGATTTTATTGAAGTGACCGTTCGAGGAACAAACGTTATCAATAGACTAATAGAAACTGAAACTATTTCTGATGACGTGCCTTCCAATTGTGGAGAATAATCATACATCAATTTGAGTTTATAAAGCACAAAAGCCCTGGGAACCTATCTGGGGCTTTTTGTTTATAAACATTTCTATTTCAAAAGCTTGGCTTAAAATTTCCTATTTTTAGTAGGTAAACCAAGCTCCATGAAAACCTCAACGCCCTTTTTCTTCTTTGTTTTCTTTCTTTTCCCTTTTCTTCATGCACAGGAAAATTTAAAGTTGGATAGCCTTCTAAATGTATACAACTCACAACTAGAAAGTAGAGTGAAAGTGGATGCTGCCAAAGAACTTTCAAATCTCCTCAGACATGATAAGCCAGAAGAGTCGTATCTATATGCCACTCGAGCATTAAAAATTTCAAATAATATAGGTTATAAGAGAGGGAAAGGATATGCGTTTCTGTCCCTCGCTCTTTATTATAGGTTTCTACCCAATATTGATTCGTCAAGGTACCATTATAAAAATTCAATTCAGACCTTTAAGGATATAGACTTAAAAACCGATTTGTGGACCGCGTTAGATGAATATGCAACCTATGAAACCCGTCTTGGGGAGTTCGAATATGCCCTAGAATTAGCTGAGGAAGGCAAGGCACTTGCTTTAGAACTTAAAGATGGGATTAAACTCGTTGACAATCTGCAGCGAAAAGCGGCCATTTATACGGATAAAACCGATTACCCAGCCGCAATATCGGAAACAATATACGCTTCCAAGGTTTTAGATACGATTCAACCAGAGGATAAGAAAAGAAAAGCAATTGTGTTGGCAGACCTCGGCAGGATTCAGATGTTACGAGGAGAGGAAAAAGAGGCCATTCCATATATGGAAGAGTCCTTAGAAATTTTTAAGGAACTAAATGACTTGGTTTGGTTGGCTACTGTATATATAGAATTGGGAAATTGCTACTGGCATCTCAAAGAATATGACAAATGTATCGCAGAGTATAAAAAAAGCTTGGTCATCAGCCAACAGATGAACCGTGAAGATTTTATAGCTGCAAATAATAATAATATTGGTGCTACCTATGCGGAAATAGGGGAATTTGCAAAAGCGCTTATCTATCTAAAAAAAGCACATGGAAGTACCAGAAAATCTAAATCTATTAACAACTTAATCGTTAGCCATAACGATTTAGCAAGAGCTTATATTGGGCTCGAAAACTATCCTCAAGCCTTGCGACATACGGATTCAGCTATCCAAATAGCAGATTCAATCAAAGTACCGGAACTTTTGGAAGACGGATACTTTAGACAAGCTTATATTTTTGAGCAAATGGGGGATTATAGACTTGCTCTAAAAAATCACAGAAAATATCAACAAGTTCATGATAGCATCCAGGATATACAGTTAGGAAAGGAAGTTGAAGAACTCAAAACCCAATACGAAACTGAAAAAAAAGAACAACAAATAACACTTCAAGAAAAGGAGATAACGGTTTTGGAACAGCAAGCCTCCATAAGTAATCTTCAAAAACTTCTTTTGGGTATTGGTCTTTTACTCTCTTTAATTGGTTTTTACGCAATTCGCCAAAAATTAAAACGCAACAAGCTCGAAAAAGAAAAAGTAGATGCTGAATTGGCCTTTAAAAAGAAAGAACTGACCACCCATGCGTTGCACCTTGCCAAAAAGAACGAAGTTTTAGAAAGCCTAAAACAAAAGGCCCAAGAGCTCAAAGAAAACGAAGAGTCCCAAAAGGGCTATCAGCAGTTGATCCGTACCATTAATTTTGACCTTCAGGACGACAATAATTGGGAAAATTTTGCACGTTATTTTGAAGAAGTACATAAAGATTTCAATAGTAATGTAAAATCCAAGTTCCCAGATGTCACCTCCAATGAACTTCGTTTAATGGCGCTTTTAAAAATGAATCTTTCCTCAAAAGAGATTGCCAATATCCTTAATATTTCACCCGAAGGGATAAAAAAAGCACGTTATCGACTACGTAAAAAACTGGATATCACCACAGAAGACTCTTTACAAGATTTAGTGCTAAGCCTTTAAAAATAGGTACTAACAAAGAAGTCCACTCTTTGTCCTCATGCAAATTTTGGTGTGTCCACCCATTGTCCACCCCTCTTTTTTTATGCCTCAAAAACAGCGCTTTAGGTTTGTGGTGTCATGAGAATTCTATATGAACCCATGACAACAGTTTTGTGGTCTTGCTCGGCTAAGGGCTGCAGACCGTTTCCCGGGCAGGTCACACAAAACAACAAATCCAGTTTAACCCACAAAACAAAAAGTGATGAAAACAACAAATCTAGTATTCAATCGAATTTTTACGCTACTCCTGCTTATTACTGTAGTAGCATGCAGCAAAGATGACCCTGGGACAACCATGCCACCTGGACCCAATTCGGAATTGGAAACTACCCAGTCCAATGTTGATACCGATGAATATGAAATAGACGAGGGGCAATTGGGCCTTAGCATTAGTGCAAGAAGTTTAAAACGAAAGGGATACGCTCCAACTAAGGCTATTATTACCCTATCCGAAGGAGAAAAAGCCGGTGATTATGATGTCAACATAGGCCAAGATACCTTTTTAGCCAGCTTTTCATTTGAAAATAAAGACCTATCAGAAACGGAAAGGAATGAGCTTGAAGATGGTGTGGCCATGAGTATCACTGTTGAAAATGCTCTTGGTGAAGTCCTAGCTGTGTTTACCAGCACTAAAAAGTCTTTCACCTCCAGTCCTTCGGAAACTGAGGTAGACGACCCGAACAAAATCGATATCAACCCTATAGTTTTAAACCCCGAAGTGGACTATTACCTACAAATTTTAGATGCCAGCATTACTTCGGTTTTTGGAGCACCCTCAGCAACTTTGCGCACATCCACAACTGATCTTGATACTGAAGTTAGGGTGCGTCGAGCTTCAGATTTGGACTATATAAACGATACACAACAGACTATTCCGTTTACCAAATTTAGATTTGAAACTGTAGATGCCGAAAACAATATCTTCAACATTTTTAACCCCAACGGAAGTAAAAAACATTATCTGTACATGGATGCCAACAATAGATTAAACGTGCAATCTGAGGCGAACTATACCACAAATGGCGGCAACACTCCAGATGCTGCTTCAAGGACCAACTATCAATTTAAGATACAAAAAATAGACACTGGCAAATTTTTTATCATTCCACAAACAACGAACATCCCCTTAATTGCTTCAGCAAGTTTGGAATCCATTACTTCCCAAACTGTGGAAACTCCCTCACATTTTAGAATTTTAAATTTTGAAATTGACTGGAACTTCGAATCACGTAACACCAGTTTTCTAGCTCCAATACTTCCTCCATCAAAAACTATCGCTGCTTACAATACAGCTCTTAAAAATTGTAGTAGCGGCCCATTGACCGATGAAGTTGGGGTAGTGAAAGCTTTGACCAGAACGGACACCTACTCATGGTCTGAATCCATTCAGGTAGCGACTTCCGTGGAAGCGAGTTTGTCCACAACAATTTCTTCTACGGTAGAAACTAGCGTGAACACACAATTTTTTGGAGCCTCCAATTCAACGACGGCTTCTGTAACGGCAGGTTTAAGTGTGGGGCATACCACAACAGAAACTAGAACCGAAACTGCTGAGACCAGCACTTCAGAAACTTTAGAACTTTCATCTAAAAGAACCATTACTGTTCCGGCTGGTAGGGGAACCGCTGCAGCAGACATTTATCAAGAGTACGAAAACATTCGTGTACCCTATGTCCAAGAATATCGTATTCGTGGGGATTATCAAAATGGAAACTTTTTGACTGGACTAGAAATTATGTCTCAATTCAACTTTAATGGGTTTTCAGGTGTTATAAATGAGATTGGTTCCGACTTTATCGATATAACACTTAGGGGCACCACCGTAATAAGCCATTTAATATCAAAAGAAATAGTGACAAGGGATATTCCAGATGCCTGTACCAATTAAACATTCAGAGTTAAGTTAGTTAAAAACAAAAGCCCCGGGAACCACTCCGGGGCTTTTAAATAAAATCAAAACCAACCTAAACATATGAGTTAACCTACTCATATCTTTGAAAATTTCATAGCAATTTTCAGTAGTAAAACAACTACCTCTAAAAAAACCCTACTTTATTTTTAAACTTTTTTTGAAAAAAGTTACTTTCACGTATAATGACTACTCCTTTTTTTAAAGAATTATGCGAAGAACTTAAGTTGGGAGCCATTGAAAAAGGGCATCCTTTCAGGTATTTTGTATTGGGAACCCTTGGGTTGGACAATTCTGTTGGACAACGCATGCTTGTTTTACGACAGGTATCACCCGAATTACGATTAACATTTTATACAGATAATCGTTCCCCTAAAATAGCGCAGTTGCAGAATAACAATACGGTTAGTGGACTTTTTTATAATCCCACCAAAATGACACAGCTAAGAATTGAGGGGAAAGCCATCATTGAAACTAACAAGGAGGTATTAAAAGCGCACTGGGACAATGTTCCTGTAAAAGGACAAAAAGAGTACAACGCAAGTAAGTCTCCAGGAGATTCCATAAACAATCATAACGAAATTGAATATCTAAGCGAAAAAAACCATTTTAGCATGGTGCATATTCTTCCAGATAAAATGGATTTTTTAAAACTGGGGAATCACTATCATACCCGCGTTCAATTTTCATTGGTAGATAACGAATGGAAAGGTAAATTTTCTGTTCCATAAACTTCAAAAAAATATAAGTCTTCCTTGTCTGGACCATATTGCGATAAACTATCTGTCGGTTTTAAACTTTCAGAAAGCCTATTCAAAGATGACAAGATTACATGAGGTCTATCATACTTTTTGGATTCTGGAATGGAGAAGTCGTCCAAAGTGAACAGTTCTTTTTTAGGGTTGTGCAATTTAATTTGTCCTCCGTAAGTAACATTTGGTAACACCCAAACCGAATTTGAGTATTCTGTCTGCAATTTGTCTGACAAACCAGTATAATCAAAATGGATATCCGAAGTAATACCAAGAAATCGTTCTGCAGGAGTACGGAATACTTGAAATACCAAAATCAATAGAAATAGTGGCATGCCCCATTTTCTAACTTTTTTATTATCTAAACCTAGGTTTCCTATCAAAAATATAAAGTAAGGTAACAGCAATGGAACCAACCAACGGGCTTGCACTTCTTTTACATTCATAAATATAAAAAACAGGACTAGTACCGCTATTTGTATCACTCCCATGTTCCGTAGCCATTTTGGAACGTTTTTAGATTCCCACCTCACTTTTTTCAATACCAAAAACAATCCTACTACCAATAGTAATGGGAGCAATATTTCTAAAAGCGCTTTTATCAATTCCAAAATAGGGGTTAGAACAAAAACTCCAGGCCCTTCAGTCTCCAACTTTGTGCTAATACTTTTACCAATAAAGCTTAAATACTCCCCTTGTATCAACCAGTAAAAATGAGGAGAAAAGAGTAGAAAAGCGATTGTACAGGATAACAGAATCTTAGGGTTCCATACAATCCGTTTTAGCGAAGCATCAAAAAAAGAAGCTCCCAAAACCATCATTAAAAAAATTGAATAGTTGTATTTGCAAAGCATTCCTAAACCAAAACAAATTCCCAGCAAAAGATACTTACGTATAGATTTCCTTTCTATCAATTGTGCCATCACATGAAGCGTCAAAAGAATCATCAAACAGAGTAATAAAGTGTGTGAAAGTCTTCTGAAAGTAAAATCAATAAAAACAGGAATTAAAGCTGAACTCAACACTACAATTTCAGCCCTAGCCTTATCATTTAAAACTCTTTTAGCGAGTCCATAAAAAGACAAGATTACAGCTCCAAAAAGTGTTCCGCGTAAAAAGGACAAGGAGAATTTAGTAACTCCAAAAATACTATTAATGGCTTTTTGAATCCAAGTGAACAAAGGTGGTTGATCATCATATCCTAGCCTCCACCATTGCGAATAATAGGCTTGTTCTGCATCTTCCAACTCCAGGGAAGTTTTTAAAAAACTAATGATGATAATGGAAACGAAAGATACGGATGCCAATAACCAAGCCAACGGTATCTTTTCCCTATTCTTTACCACCTAAGTTGTTTTCAGTAGTGTAAAGCTGTTTGAGAGTGGATCTAAACTATCCATTAACTCCGGGATAAGTTGATTACCTAATTCCAAGTACAATTCTGAAAAATTAAGTTGTCGCTCCTGTAATGATAAGTTTGGAAAAAGTTCGTTCTGCATATCCGTCATTCTAATAACATGGTCCTTCAATTTTCTCTTTTGTGCCTGCAATAATCTCTTTTCCAATGCATCCAGTCCCTTCTTTTGCTTTACCTCTTGGGCCTTTACTGCATTTACAAAAGTTTTATCTGTTTCTTCCGCAAGTTTATATAAGGCTTGGAACTGCTCTTCCAAATGTTTTTGTTGTGGCGAAAAATCGATATCAATATTGGAAATTTCTCTTATCCTCTTGTTGATGAAGCTATTTTGCTTTAAAAAAAGGTCTGAAATCTTCAAACTGAGTTTTTCCACTTTTTTTGCCTGCTTTTCGGTCATCACCAAGGCCGAATTTCGTAATAACAGCATGGGAAAAGTAACATCCATAGCTTCAAAATACGATTTTAGCTCTAGCCAATATGCCAGCTCCCCTCCTCCTCCAATATAACAGAGATTGGGAAGAATAACTTCTTGGTATAACGGACGGGCTATTACATTGGGGGAAAAACGTTCGGGACAATTCTCAAGTTCTGCTGCAAGTTCTTCCTTTGAAAATCTTATCTCTGTATTGTTAACGTGAAAATTTCCTTCCTTTTCCACGATTCGTTCCCTGATGTCATCCAAAAGATAGAAGTAATTTATCTCTCTTGGGTTTACTTGTATATTATAAGCAGGTGATACTTCTGCCAATGTATCAATAGATTCTGAAACCTTTTTAAATGCAAGATTTTCAAAAATATCCCGTTTGGCAAAAGGAATCAATAATTTCTTTAGCGCCACATCATCCCCATCAACAATCACCAAACCATATTCACCGAACAATTCATTTGCAAGAAAACGAGTGGCATCAGACAGGTTATCATGCTCTAAATAAGCACTTTTAAATAATGCTTTTAGCTCATTGGCATTTATAGTACTCCCTAATTCAGAAGAAAATGTATTAAAAACAGTATCTAACCCCTTTGTTTTTAAATTTCCAACTGCTCCAGAAGCTTCTCTGTTCCATTGAACTTTCTGTCCTTTAAAATTGAAATAGTTTATTTCATCAAAGTCATGGTCTTCTGTAGCCATCCAATATATGGGAACAAAGTCATAGTCAGGATATCGTTCCTTTAATTGCCTAGTTAGATTAATGGTGGAAATAATCTTGTATAAAAAATACAGTGGTCCAGTAAAAAGGTTTAGCTGGTGCCCCGTAACTATGGTAAAGGTATTTTCTCCTTCCAATAAAGAAATTTGGCTTGCTGTAGCTTCTGAAACCGTAAAGCCTTCATATTGATGCTTAAGCGCATTAGAAAGAACAAGCCTATTTGAAGCAGGATAGTTGGCCTTCTTCTCTTTTAATTGGTCTTCAAAATTTTCTAATAGGGGAAATCTGTTAAAAAACGGTTGCAAATTCTTGTTCTGGTCAAGATAATCGCAAATAAGTTTAGAAAAATAACCCGTTTCCTTAAAAGGTATACAATCTACTTCCATTAAAGTTTTAATATCGTGCTAAAGATAATCCTCTTCTTTTTTTCAGTTCCTAAAAATACGTTAATTACGTTTTTAGTCAATTAACCGAGTACTACATAGGGTAAGAATGGTAATTATGGAATTTATCGTTAGATTTGATTTTGGCAAATTAACCTTTACATGACAAGATTTTTACTATTATTTTTTGCATTTGTTTCTTTTTCCATATCCGCCCAACAACTGAAATCTCCTTCAGAATTTTTAGGGTATGAGCTTGGTACAGAATTTACCAGACATCATGAAGTAGTAGATTATTATGAATACCTGGCCAAAGAAGCTTCAGATAGAGTTAAACTAACCGTCTATGGACAAACCAATGAACGGAGACCTTTGCTATTGGCCTATGTATCTTCCGCAGCCAATATCACCAATCTGGAAAATATTAGGCAAGAGCATTTAAAGGATACTCAGGGCACTGGAAATACATCTAAGGCAATAGTTTGGTTGAGTTATAATGTTCATGGTAATGAAAGTGTTAGCACGGAGGCATCCATGCAAACCATTTATGAATTGCTGACCAATAAGAGTTCTTATCTGGAAAATGCAGTTGTCATTATGGATCCCTGCATAAATCCTGATGGCAGAGACCGTTACAGCAATTGGTACAATCAATATAAAAACTCTCCATATGAGGTAGATCCCAATAGCAAAGAACATCATGAAGGTTGGTGGAACGGTAGAAGCAACCACTATATGTTTGATCTAAACAGGGACTGGGCATGGTTGACACAGGTTGAAAGTCAACAGCGAATAAAGGTATATAATAAATGGCTGCCCCACATACATGTAGATTTTCACGAGCAAGGGGTGGATAACCCATACTTTTTTGCTCCAGCTGCGGAGCCTTATCATGAAGTGGTCACTGATTTTCAAAGAGATTTTCAGGTTACTCTTGGAAAAAATCACGCAAAATATTTTGATGCAAATGGTTGGTTTTATTTTACCAAAGAAATGTTTGATCTTTTCTATCCCAGTTATGGAGATACCTACCCTACCTACAATGGTGCTATTGGAATGACCTATGAACAAGGAGGAAGCGGACGTGGAGGCCTTGGAGTGATTACAGGAATCGGAGACACTTTGACGCTAAAAGACCGTATAGCGCATCATTTTACTACTGGTCTTTCCACTATAGAAGTTTCTGCTAAAAATGCAGGTAAGCTGAATGCTGAGTTCAAGAAGTTCTATCAAAACAAAAACTTTAAATACAAAAGCTATGTGTTGAATGGAGATGAAGATAAAATTGATGCACTTAAAAATCTACTATCAAAACATAAGATTGAGTTTAGTAATGCCGACAAAGGGTCTTTTAAAGGATTTAATTATAGCACGGGGACTAATGGAAGTATAACTGGTTCAAAAAACAGTCTTGTAGTTTCAACAAATCAGACCAAAGGTACATTGGTAAAAGTTTTATTTGAACCCAATGCAAAACTAAGTGATTCCCTTACTTATGATATTACCGCGTGGTCATTGCCTTATGCATATGGTTTAGATGGAATCGCGTCTACCTCAATTGTTCCAAATGGGTCTGAGGAAGTGAATACTCAAATACCAAGTAGTCAATCCATAAATGCCAATACCTACGCCCACATTACGGACTGGAACAGTATGAAGGATGCTCGCTTCTTGGCTGAATTATTAAAGGAAGGAGTGCGTGTGCGAAAAACGGATCATCCATTTTCGCTACAAGGCAAGTCTTTTGCCCGAGGAAGCCTAATTATAACCAAATCGGACAATCAGAATGAGGCAGACTTTACCGAAATTTTGAAAAAAACTTCGGATAAATTTAAAAAGGATATTACTCCTTCAAGCACTGGTTTTGTAGATTCTGGAAAAGATTTTGGGTCCTCATACGTACAAATGATAACAAAACCAAAAATTGCAGTGCTATCGGGGAAACCAACATCAACCTATCGTTTTGGCGAAATCTGGCACTTTTTTGAACAACAATTACATTATCCGCTAACAGTACTTGATAACGAATATTTCAATAAAGTTGATTTAAAGGATTATCATGTGCTGATTTTACCTAGCGGCCGTTATGGTGATTTTTTCAATGAAAAGCAGCTGAAAAAGCTCCAGGATTGGGTTAAAACAGGCGGTAAGATTATTGCAATGGGAGGAGCCATCAATGCCATTGATGGTGAAAAAGGGTTTAGTATCAAAAAGAAAGAAGTTGCAAAAGACTCAACAGACGTTAAACCAAAACCACATAAGAATACGCAGAGGGAACGCATCAAAAATGCTATTACAGGAGCAATTTTTAAAACCAAGGTGGACAACACCCATCCACTAGCCTATGGTTATGGATCTAATTATTTCACCTTGAAACTAGGAAGTTCTAGCTATGAGTACCTTAAAAGTGGAAATGCAGTTTATCTAGAGAACAATACAAAACCTATTTCTGGTTTTGCAGGGAGCCATGCACAAAAAAACATTGGTAATTCTTTGGTTTTTGGAGCCGAGCAATACGGTAAAGGGCAAGTTATATACATGATAGACAATCCATTGTTTAGAGGTTTTTGGGAAAATGGGAAACTGTTTTTTGCCAACGCGCTTTTTATGGTAGATTAATGTTTTTCTTTTTTAAGAATTGAATCCTAGCTTTGTTTTCCGCAAAGCTCTACAATTTCTTTATGTCGTTAAAAATCACTAATTTAGAGTGGTAGTTTTTTAACTAAAAAACACATTTGCTATGAACGAGAGATGTCAAAGAATTCAAAAAAAGACCCTAACTATAGTATTATCAGTATTATATGTTTTGGCATTGGGAACAACGAGCGTATTTGCGTTTCAACAAGAAGAAAAAACTGAAAATTTTAAGCAGTATAGAGGAGAGGTTGTTGATGGATCTTCAAAAAAAGCTTTAGTTTTTGCCACGCTTTCCGTAGAAGGCACTAATATTAGTACAATTACCAACACAGAAGGAAGCTTTCTTTTAAAAATTCCGGAAAGTATTACGGACGGAACAGTAGTCGTATCTTTCTTAGGGTACAAAAGCAAAAACATTCCGCTCTCCCAATTAAAATCTAATAAGAACAAGATTTCGCTTATTATTTCTGTAACCGAACTTTCTGAAGTTAATATAAATGCTCCAAAAGATGCTGCTGCTTTGGTAAGAGAAACTTTAGCAAGAAAGGGAGACAATTATTTTGACGACCCAACTTTGATGACTGCGTTTTATAGGGAAACCATAAAAAAGAGAAGAAAGAACGTATCCTTGTCAGAAGCGGTAGTCAATATCTATAAAACACCCTATAGCTCGCTTCGTAAAGACGCCGTTGAGCTTTATAAAGCTAGGAAAAGTACAGATTATAGCAGGCTTGACACTGTGGCCCTTAAATTGCAAGGAGGGCCTTTCAATACTTTGTATGTCGATATCATAAAATATCCTGAGTATATTTTTGCAGAGGGAGCTATTACCGACTATAAATTCACATTTAGTCGTTCCACAAGAATAAATGATAAATTAATCTATGTTATCAAATTCGATCAGTTAGAGACCATTAGCGACCCTCTATATAAAGGTGAACTCTTTATTGATGTTGAAAATAGAACGTTGACCAGTGCCATTTATACCTTGAATATAACCGATAGAGAAAAGGCTGCTCGACTTTTTGTACGTAAAAAACCAGCAAAAGTAGATGTATGGCCAACTGAAGTTGCATACCGTGTTGATTACAGGGAAAAAGGCGGGAAATGGTACTACGGCTACAGTAATGTTCTATTAGAATTTAAAGTTGATTGGGAAGACAAGTTGTTCAATTCTGTATACAGTATGACAGCTGAAATGGCTGTTACTGATTGGGAAAAAAATATTACTGGCGAATTGCCAAAGAACAGGGAGAGACTTAAAAAATCCATTATTTTAAGTGATGAGGCGATTGGGTTTTCCGATCCAGATTTTTGGGGTCAATATAATATCATAGAACCTGAAAAGTCCATAGAGTCGGCAATTAAGAAAATACAGCGACAATTGCGCAGGTCAAAAGCAAAAGGTGGAGCCTCAGCTCCTTAATTAACTCAAATTTTAATATTAAAAAAGCCCCTTAAAGGGGCTTTTTTTTATTTCTCAAACTCTTGCAGTGTTTTTATAATGATGGAAACACAATCCAGTAATTGTTCTCGGTTCATTACCAAAGGCGGTGCAAAACGAATAATGTTACCATGGGTTGGTTTTGCCAAAAGACCATTTTCTTTTAAAGCCATGCAAATGTCCCATGCTGTAGAACTATCTTCACTATCATTAATAACAATTGCATTGAGCAATCCTCTTCCTCTAACTTTTACTACGAGGTCACAAGTTGAGATGAATGTATTGAGTTCTTCTCTAAAGACTTCACCTAGCTCAAAAGCATTTTGCGCCAGTTCTTCATCCTTAACAACTTCTAATGCTGCAATACCTACAGCAGCAGCTACAGGGTTGCCTCCAAAAGTACTTCCATGACTACCTGGTGTAATTACATCCATAACATCATCATTTGCCAAAACTGCAGATATAGGATATGCTCCACCCGAAATTGCCTTGCCTAAAATTAAAACGTCCGGTTTTACATCTGGAGTTCCACTGCAATGCTTATCACTACAAGAGCAATTTCCACATGTGGCCAATAATCGTCCTGTACGGGCAATACCTGTCTGTACTTCATCAGCAATAAAAAGTACATTGTGTTTTTCACAAAGTAACTTGGCAGCTTTTAAGTATCCTTCAGATGGTACATAAACCCCCGCTTCACCTTGAATGGGCTCAACTAAAAACCCTGCAACATTCGCATTGTTTTCCAATGTTTCCTCCAAGGCATTTAAATTATCATATTCAATTTGGATAAAGCCCTCCGTATACGGACCATAATTCTTTCTTGCTACATCATCATTGGAAAATGATATAATCGTTGTTGTTCTTCCATGAAAATTGTTCTTGCAAACAACAATCTTGGCTTGGTTTTCCGAGATTCCTTTTTTCTGATAAGCCCAACGTCTGCAGATTTTTAAAGCAGTTTCCACTGCTTCTGCTCCAGTATTCATGGGCAAAACTTTATCAAACTTAAAAGTAGACGTAGCATACTTTTCATACTTTCCCAACATATCGTTGTAGAAAGCCCTTGACGTTAAGGTCAAAGTTTTTGCTTGTTCTCTCATTGCTCCTACAATTTTTGGATGACAATGTCCTTGGTTTACGGCAGAGTAAGCGGATAAGAAATCGTAATACTTCTTGCCTTCTACATCCCATACAAAGACACCTTCTCCCCTGCTCAATACAACGGGAAGTGGGTGATAATTGTGGGCACCGTACTTGTTTTCTAAATCTATCGCTTGTTGCGATGTTAAATGTTCTAAAACAGCCATTTTAATTGTTTTTGAATTAATAAAATAACCATTCCTGCAATACCTTTATCCTTTCGAAGTCTCGAAAATTCAGCGTGGGAGAGAAATCATCCCTGAAGAGCTGCTAAAATATTAAATATTTATTCAAACTTAAAAGATTGTCTGTTTTAATCAGCCATTCTTTTAGTGGATAAAGTTGTTATTTGTAGTTCTAACCTCTTAAGTTCTCGCAGAATATCATTCTTATCCATTTGCATCCATACAAACAGTTTTATCATACCCATAAAAATCAAGCAAGCAAATATTCCGGTTCCCCATTTAATAAGTTCATTTGTGACCTCGGTATTTAAAAATTGAACAACACAAAATATGAGCAATCCAAAAATAACCAGGTTAAACAAATTCATGATAATAGCTAACCACCCTGTCTTTCCCTTAAATACACTACCAAATTTTTCAATAAGGTTTTGTTCCCCAAGTTCATCATAAAACTTTGCCTCTTCTTGGGTCAGTGCCTCCTTGATAAGTTCGTCTATTTTTTCAATGTCTTTTTTCATCTTTTTTTCTTTAAAATTCCTTTTAATTTTTCTCTAGCATGAAACAACCTTGATTTTGTTGTTCCTTCTGATATGCTAAGTATCCCGCTTATTTCTTTCAATGAATATTCTTCCAAATAAAATAGCTTCAATACCATCTGTTGATTTTCTGGTAATTCTTTGATTGCTAAAAGAAGTTTTCTTATTTCAGCTTCTTTATCATTAGCTACATCATTGGTTATTGAGTTGTTATAAATGCCCTCAATGTTCTTTTTACTTCTTTTTAATTTGTTCAAATGATCCAAGGACTTTCTTGTTACAATTTTTGTAGCCCAACTACTAAAAGAATTTGGGTCCTTTAGCGTATAAAGTTTACTAATTATGGTTTTCCAGGAATCCTGCACAATGTCTTTGGATGCCTCAAAGTCATAAGTGTACCTATACGAATGCTTGCACAATCTAATATGATGTCTCTTTACCAATATGGATAACGATTTTTTATTACCAGATTGATATTCCAATACCACTAACCCATCAAAAACTTTTTCTGTTGTTTTCATATCACTTACTAACCTATAGACAGCGAAATATTGGAAAGGTTCAAAAAAAAGAAAATTTTTATCCTTTCATTTTCACAAGTTACTTGTTCTTAATAGAAACCTATTCTTACTTTTGCCACATGCGCAAAAAAAGAAGTCGACTAACGTTTGAAAATGTCGAAGTAATAGATGCAGGGGCAAAAGGAAAATCAGTTGGGAAAGCTCCTGATGGAAGAATCATATTTCTATCCAATGCGGTGCCTGGAGATGTCGTTGATGTAATGACCACCAAAAAGAGAAAGGCTTTTTTTGAAGGTGTAGCAACAAATTTTCATACCCTGTCCAAAAGAAGAACAACTCCCCAATGTGAGCATTTTGGTGTTTGTGGAGGGTGCAAGTGGCAGCACATGGCATATGAGCACCAGCTCCATTTTAAACAAAAGGAAGTTGAAAACAACCTAAAACGTATTGGAAATCTTGAACTGCCCGAAACAACGCCCATTCTTGGTTCTAAAGAACAATATTTTTATAGAAATAAAATGGAGTTTTCATTTTCTAGCAGTCGTTGGTTGACTCAAGAAGAGATTAGTTCCGAATCTCAAATTGAAGATAGAAATGCTTTAGGGTTTCATATTCCTGGTATGTGGGATAAAATTCTGGATATAAAAAAATGTCACTTGCAAGAAGACCCATCCAACGCTATAAGGCTGGAAATAAAAAATTTCGCGAGCAAGAATGGGCTTGCTTTTTTTAATCCTAGAGAACAACAAGGATTATTGCGTACTATGATGTTGAGAACCGCTTCCACAGGTGAAATAATGCTGCTTATCCAATTTTTTGAGGATAACCAAGAAGAACGTGAACTGCTATTGAACCACATAGAACAAACTTTCCCAGAAATCACCTCATTGCTTTACGTCATCAACCAAAAACAGAATGACACTATTTATGACCAAGAGGTAGTTAGCTTTGCAGGACGGGATCACATTTTTGAAGAAATGGAGGGGTTGCGTTTCAAAATAAATGCCAAGTCATTTTATCAAACAAATTCAGAGCAAGCCTATGAACTTTATAAAGTAACACGTGATTTTGCAAATCTTACTGGAAACGAACTTGTCTATGACCTATATACCGGGACTGGAACCATTGCTCAATTTATATCTAAAAAAGCAAAGAAAGTAATAGGGGTGGAATCAGTACCGGAAGCAATTGAAGATGCCAAAAATAATGCCCTTCACAATAACATTTCAAATGTGGATTTTTTTGTGGGTGATATGAAAAAAGTCTTTAATAGTTCATTCATAGAGCGGCATGGACAACCAGATGTCATAATAACTGACCCTCCACGAGATGGTATGCACAAATTAGTGGTAGAACAACTTTTGCAAATAGCTCCTGAGAAAATAGTTTACGTAAGTTGTAACAGCGCAACACAGGCAAGGGATTTAGCCATTTTAGATGAAAAATATCAGGTGACAAGAGTACAGCCTGTAGATATGTTTCCGCAAACACACCACGTAGAAAATGTTGTACTTTTGGAGAAACGGGTATAGTTTTTGATAAAATTTGTTTTTACTCTAGAATGAAAAAAATACTTCCCATCTTACTTATTGCTCTCTCACTTATTTATGTTTCTTCCTGTGAAAAAGATGACATTTGTGTTGACGGTGACACTCCTTTGATAGTAATCGGTTTTTATGATGCCACAGATACCACTGTGTTTAAATCCGTTCCTTCTATAAGAATTAAGGGCATTGATAACGACAGTATTTTAGAAACTGATTCGTTTAGTGACCGTTCAAGTTCACCAGATTCACTATCGATTCCATTAAGAATTGATGGCATAAGTACCACTTATGAATTTATAACAGATTCAGATGATGATGAAACAAACATGGAAGAAACTGGCAATAGGGACACCTTATCGTTTAGCTATACGGTTAGTGAGCAATTTACTTCAAAAGCTTGCGGTTTTGTTGCTAATTACAATACCGTCACACTAGGATTGACATCTGACGGCACCAACTGGATTCAAGATATTACTGTGATACAAGACACCATCGAAAACTCCAATAACATCCATGTTAAGATATTTCATTAGTATTATTTTTCTTTCGCTTTCGTTTATGGCAAAAGGCCAAGATAAACCTGTGGACCTTCAACCAAAAGATACGGTGGAATACAAACAAGAGTACGGCTTGCGCATTGGTGCCGATATAAATAGATTGCTATTTTCTTTTATTGATGAAGATTATACAGGTTTTGAAATAGTTGGCGATTACAGAATAACCGAAAAGCTTTATCTGGCTGCAGAATTGGGTAATGAAGAAAAAACTCAAACCGAAGAATTGAGTAATACTCCATTGTACAACTATACCTCCTCTGGAAGCTATATAAAACTGGGAGTAGACCTAAATACATATGAAAACTGGTTTGGAATGAACAATGCTATTATTATTGGCGGCAGATATTCTGTTGCCAGTTTTAGCCAAACGTTAAATGAGTACAGCATTTTTGAAAGCAATCGATTCTTCAATCCAACTGAATTTTTACCAGGAGCGCAACCAGGAGAAGAGTTTAGTGGTCTTAGTGCCTCTTGGCTAGAGTTTGTTTTTGGTATAAAAGCAGAGCTTTTTGCCAATATCTATATTGGAATGAGCGCTCGTCTAGGTTTTTTGGTTACAAACAAAGAAGAGGAACGTTTTCCCAACCTCTGGATTCCTGGCTTTAATAGAGTAACTGATGGTAGTAATTTTGGAGTGAGTTATAATTATTCCATCTCCTATTTTATTCCCTTATACAAAAAAGCGAAAAAGAAAAAAGAGAAGTTACCAGAAACAGAATAAAAAATAAAATGGGCATGAAAAATACTCATATCAACTATATTGAATTCAAGGCAAAAGACTTAGAACAAATAAAACAGTTTTACAATGAATCCTTTGGATGGGTCTTTACAGATTATGGTCCAACGTATACTGCTTTTGAAGAAAGTGGTATTGAAGGGGGATTTGAGACAACAGGGGAAGAAATAATAAATGGAGCTCTTGTGGTGTTATACCACGAAAACCTTGACATTATAAAGGATAGTATTGAAACAGCTGGCGGAAAAATATCCAAGGCCATTTTTTCTTTTCCAGGAGGACGTAGGTTTCATTTTCTAGACCCTTCTGGAAACGAACTTGCAGTCTGGTCAGATAAATAAGGAAAAAGAGAAAACATTAAATTTCCCTCATTCCTTTAATGAAAATCCATTTCATTAATACTTTTTCACCATCATCCGTTTGAATAGCCCCAAACTTGGGAGCTAACACATTGGCAATAATAGCAGAAGTTACAGCCAAGAAAATTGGGTTTATAGGCAAATAGTATCCCAATACCATACGAGCTATTAAGAACAATGCCACAAAGGCGATAAAATTGAACAACAATGCTTTATGTTTTGGTTTCATATGGTATCCGTTTTATGCTTTGCTTTCTTACTACCCTCATACATTTCATATTTAACTAATCTGGATTCCAGTTTTCCATTGAACGCTTTAATTTTTCGAGAAGGTCTAAGACCAACATATTTCAATGCTTCAAGGTTGGAAGTAATCAACCAAGCATTTGTACCTGGGTAATGCTGTTTTAACATGTCTCCAATTTTACTGTAAAAATCTTCAACATCAATTTGAAGCCGTTCTCCATAAGGCGGGTTAAAAACCATATGCAATCTCGCATCCAAAGGCTTTTCTGTTCTAAAAAAATCTTTTCGTTCTATAGTAACATATTCAGAAAGATTGGCGTTGTCTACATTTTCTTGGGCCTTCCGTGTTGCCGAAGGAGCTTTATCGTACCCAATAATCTTATGATGAAACTCTCTGGTCTTATTTAGACTTGCCGTCACAATTTTTTCATGAAGTTCAGCATCATAATCATTCCATTTCATAAATGCATATGTTTCCCTATTAATATTGGCTGGGATATTGCAAGCAATCATTCCTGCTTCAATTAAAAAAGTGCCACTACCACACATAGGGTCTAAAAAATCCAACTGTCCATCCCAACCGCTTAAAAGTAACAAACCAGCCGCCAGCACCTCATTGATAGGGGCAATATTGGTAGCAATGCGATAACCACGCTGGTGTAAAGAGTTTCCAGAGCTGTCCAAAGAAATTGTGCATGTATTGTTATACAAATGGATGTTGATACGCACATCTGGGTCTTGGGTATTTACGTTAGGGCGTTGCCTTACCACTGCCCTGAACTTATCGACCAAGGCATCTTTCGCCTTTTGCGAAACGTACATTGAATTATTGAATACCTCAGAATTCATTGTAGTATCAATAGCAAAAGTTTTATCATGCTCAAAATAGTCCGTCCAATCAATAGCATATACCCTATCATACAATTCCTTTTCATTGAACACCTTAAACCGTTCAATGGGTTTCATAATTTTCAACGCCGTGCGTAGACAAAGGTTTGCTTTATACAAAAAACCAGTATCCCCGTCAAAAGAAACATTCCGTACTCCTTCCTCCACGTTTCCTGCACCAAGGTTTCTCAACTCCTTGGCCAAAATGGGTTCAAAACCATATAAAGTTTTGGCCAACATTCTAAAATTTTCTGCCATTTTTTATAAAAAACTTTCGGTAAAAATAGGCTATTTTTATCCCTTCAACCTAGCTGATGGATTTTCCCTTTTTAATGATATATGCAGTTCCCATATTGGCTGTATGGGCAAGTTTTGCTTTTGTATGGATTGCAAAGCCCAAAGACAAAAAAAACATAAAGCTTTTATTGGCTTTTAGTGGTGCATTTTTATTGGCATTGACTTTTTTTGAGTTGTTACCCGAGGTCTACGAAGACAACAGTCCTAAAACCATTGCAGTATTAATTTTAGCAGGAATATTGCTTCAGGTTTTTTTGGAATTCTTTTCTAAAGGAGCTGAACATGGTCATATGCACATTGATCTTCAAGAGAATAAATTTCCTTTACTTCTATTTCTGAGTTTAGCAGTACATGCTCTAATTGAAGGTGTTCCAGTAGATGGTAATAATTCCATTTTATATGGCATTGTTATCCATAAAATTCCTGTGGCCATTATTCTGAGCATCTTTTTGGTTAATTCAAAAATGAAAACAGGTTTGGTGATTTTATTTATAACTGCCTTTTCCATTATGACTCCCTTGGGAAGCTACATTGCAACACAATCACCTTGGATGGAAGTTAATGGACATTTAATGACTTCATTGGCCATTGGCGTGTTCCTTCATATTTCTACAGTAATTCTGTTTGAAAGTTCTCAGGGACACTCTTTTAATCTGCGTAAACTTATTGTCATTATACTAGGAATTGGTATTGCCTATCTAGTGTAGTTTTTATTATTTCTCTATAAAAACTTTGATATCGCCATACAGTTAGGCGAATATTTCTTTTTGAATTAAAATCCAATGACAAATTGCTCCACCTAACACAAAAAAATGCCAAATCAAATGATTGTAGGGTATTTTTTTAAGCGCATAAAATAGAATTCCAACAGTATAAAAAGCACCTCCTAAACTAAGAAAAAGCAATCCCTCAGTAGATATGTTTTCTGAAAGAAAAGGAACATCAATGACAATCAACCATCCCATTATTCCATAAAGCACTAACGAAAAAACTTCAAATCTTCCAGTAAAAAACAGTTTTAGAATAGTTCCGAAGAGTGCTATACTCCATACAAGATAAAAGAGCAACCATCCTTTTGAATCCGAAAGAACAGTTAAACAAACTGGGGTATACGTGCCCGCAATCAAATAATAGATGCTTATATGATCTAATGCTCGAAGTTTCTTCTTGAGTTTTGGATTCTGTACAGCATGATAAACCGTTGAAGCAGTAAAAAGAAGAATTAACGATAAACTATAAACCAGAATACTTTCAAAAAGAAATGGCTCTCTCGTCAAATCTTTCTGAAAGAAAAACACCATACCCAAAATAGAAAGTACAATGCCCAGAGCATGCGAATACGCATTCCATTTTTCTTCTATTAAAACAGATTTGGGGTCAGAAGTCAAGAAAACCTATTTGTAACGTTTACCATGTTTAATAACCATATCCACATCTTGAAGCAAACTAATATAACGCAGTACATCTCCTTTAACTGCGATGATATCAGCATATTTCCCAGGTGTTATGGTACCAACTTCGTCAGCAACTCCCATCCAAAGTGCTGGCCAATATGTTGCTCCCCTAATGGCATACATAGGGTCTATACCAAATTCATTCACCCAAACATCCAACTCATGCCATGTAGATTGACTGTGGAATTTCATTGGAATGCCACTGTCTGTTCCAATCATTAAAACAACACCTGCATCCAACAATTGGTTGATTTTAGTTTCCAAAGTAGGCTTCCTTGAAGGCATCAATTGGAAATAAGGAAGTCTGTCAGGGTGTTGAACACTATTTTTGATATCCACAATAACACTATCTGGTAATCCCAAATGCCATGAATCATCATCAATAAACTCCAAGTTATCCCTATTGTATTCAAAATTGTATAGCACTTCAACCGTTGGGCACCAAAACAATGGTCCTTGACTCATATCTGCAGTACGCTCTTTTATCATCGTCATGACATCATCAGGGTATCTTGGTGCAGAAGATAATCCAGTATGTTCAAAACAATCAACTCCCACCTCTAGTCCTCTTCTAATTTCTTCAGGTCTGTGACTATGGGCTACAACTTTCAAATTGTTCTTATGAGCTTCATCTACAACTGCCCTGAGTTCATCCATGGTCATCTGATCATGGTCAATCAACTTGATGACATCCACTCCAGCAGTAGCTAATTTTTTAACCTTTCTTCTACCATCTTCAGGACTATTAACTCCCCATCTAGAATTTTCTGTGCCAGGATATGGTTTGTGCTGTATAAATGGTCCGGAAACATATAAGGTTGCACCAGGGATCTCACCATTATTAACGGCATCCCTCACAGCAATACTTTCTTCAAGCGGCGCACCCAAATCCCTAGCACTTGTAACTCCTGCCATCAACAATTGGTGCACAGAAGCTGGCATAATTACATCTTTCCATAGCGGTTGATATACTTTATCCCAATATCCATAATCTGAATGACCTGTTAGTTTTGTATGGACATGCATATCCCAAAGACCAGGTAATACAGTCATACCCTCGGTAGAGATAATTTCAGCGTTGCTCGGTATTATGGTGTTCTCTATGTTCCCAACCGAAACTATTTTTTCTCCCTTAATAATAACAACGCTGTTTTTAATTGGATCCGATCCAAAGCCATCGATTAATGTTCCTCCAACAAGCGCTTTCACATTGTTTTCTTGCGCAGTAAGTAGTATAGAAAACAGTATAAATAGAATAGATAAAATTCGGTTGATCATATAATTTTTTTAGAAATATTGAAAACGGTGATTTTAAGGGAATTGTCTTATCAACCTACTTATATTGCTTTCCATGTTTTATTACCATATCCACATCTTGAAGAAGGCTGATATATCTTAAAACATCTCCATCCACAGCAATAATATCAGCATATTTACCAGGAGTAATGGTTCCCACTTCATCTGCGACTCCCATCCAAAGTGCTGGCCAATACGTTGCTCCTCGAATGGCATACATTGGATCAATGCCAAATTCATTCACCCAAACATCAAGTTCGTTCCAAGTGGACTGGCTATGGAACTTCATAGGAATACCACTATCTGTTCCTACCAATAAAACCACACCTGCATCCAATAACTGCTGGATTTTTGTTTTTAAAGTTGGCTTACGTGATGGTGTTAATTGGAAATAGGGAAGTCTGTCAGGATGTGCTATACTATTTTTTATATCTGTTATTACACTATCAGGTAGCCCTCTGTGCCATGAATCATTATCCAGTTTTTCACGATTATCGCGAACATACTCATAATTGTATAACCCCTCAACAGTTGGACACCAAAATAGAGGTCCTTGGCTCATATCTGCCGTACGCTCCTTTATCATGGTCATAACATCATCTGGATATCTAGGAGATGAAGAAAGTCCGGTATGCTCAAAACAATCGGCTCCAACAGTTAACCCTCTTCTAATTTCTTCAGGTCGATGTCCGTGTGCTACAACTTTTAAATTGTTCTTATGCGCTTCATCAACAATTGCTCGAAGCTCATCCATAGTCATCTGATCTTGATCAATCAACTTAATAACATCCACTCCAGCATTAGCCAATTTTTTAATCTTTCGTCTTCCATCGTCTGCACCATTTACTCCCCACCTAAAATCTTCCGTTCCCGGATAAGGTTTTTTTTGAATAAATGGACCAGAAACATATAGTGTTGCTCCTGGAATCTCTCCATTGTTGATAGCGTCCCTTACTGCAATACTTTCTTCCAAAGGAGCTCCCAAATCCCGAGCACTAGTAACTCCAGCCATAAGTAATTGATCTGCCGAAGAAGGCATTATTACGTCTTTCAATAATGGCGGGTACGTTTTGTCCCAATATGCATAATCTGCATGGCCATTGATCATGGTATGTACGTGCATATCCCAAAGACCAGGAAGAACGCTCATTCCTTCTGTTGATATCACTTCTGCATTTGCGGGAACAGCCAATGTTTCTTCTGTTCCAACTGCTTTTATTCGTTCACCTTCTATTAAAATGACACTATTCTTTATGGGGTCAGAACCGAAACCATCTATTAAGGTTCCTCCAACCAAAGCTTTGAGGTTGCTTTCTTGGGAAAACATAAAAATTGTCATTAAAAAAATACAGGAGGTCAATCGAAGTTTAAGCATTGTTTTTTGTTTTTTCTAAAGATAGCTAAAAACAAAAAAACGCCCTTTACGTTATGTAAAGGGCGTTCAAGGAAGGCGGCGACCTACTCTCCCACTTGGTATAGCAGTACCATCGGCGCAAACGGGCTTAACTTCCCTGTTCGGAATGGAAAGGGGTGGGCCCCGTCGCCATGGCCACCTAAATCTTCAATATTTTAAGGTCCATATATGACATAATAATGGGACGGTGCACTTGGCAACCGTTCAAATAAGAAACACAGGGTAATAATAGTATGCTGTAAAGAACTGCCGAGGGGCAGTGCGCAAGCATACGGGCAATTAGTACCACTCGGCTACGTACATCGCTGCACTTCCACCTATGGCCTATCAACGTGGTCATCTCCCACGGCCCTTTAAAGAGATCCCATCTTGTGGCGGGTTTCGCGCTTATATGCTTTCAGCGCTTATCCCGTCCCGACTTAGCTACCCAGCAATGCTCCTGGCGGAACAACTGGTGCACCAGCGGTCAGTCCGGCCCGGTCCTCTCGTACTAGGGCCAGCGCCACTCAAATCTCTAACGCCCGCAGTAGATAGAGACCGAACTGTCTCACGACGTTCTGAACCCAGCTCGCGTGCCACTTTAATGGGCGAACAGCCCAACCCTTGGGACCTTCTCCAGCCCCAGGATGTGACGAGCCG